>Ga0116142_10000028_pt1 | contig 201473 bp, 190 predicted proteins | sample AD_UKC033_MetaG_FD_89785 | JGI IMG/M metagenome (GOLD analysis project Ga0116142, IMG submission 89785) | Active sludge microbial communities of municipal wastewater-treating anaerobic digesters from USA - AD_UKC033_MetaG | ecosystem: Engineered > Bioreactor > Anaerobic > Digestate | place... | reverse complement strand
TCAAGGAGATCCAAACAGAAAATACGCTACACTTATCCACAAGCCGCCCTATGACGGACGGCTATAGCCCCTGGTCAAAATTCAACGCGCACAGGTGGTCAGTTTTAAACGCGCGCCGACAAAATGCCCGAAGCTTTGGCGATCTCGCTCATGCCGCGGGCGCGGGCGATGTCGCCGAGTGCCTCCGCCAGCAGCGCAGGGTCGTTCGGCTCGAGTATGTCGGTCAGGTAGGCCGCGATGGCTTCTTCGCTGTCGAGATAGCGGGCGGCGTCGAAATCCGGCAGATCGGCTGCCTTGATGCGTTTGCTCATATGCATTTCCTCCAATCAGTCCAGCAGCGCGGCCAATGCCTTGGCGCGCTTGATGTCGCGCTTCTGGGTACGTTTCGAGCCGTCGACGAGCAGTACGATCAGTTGCGTGCCGCGCTGCGTGTAATACATCCGCCAGCCTGCACCCAGATGAATCCGCAGTTCCGACACGCCGTCCCCGACCGGCGCCACGTCGCCCATCAGACCGCGTTCCAGTCGCTTCAGCCGCGCAACCACCACGCTGCGAACGGTGATGTCGGCAAGGCCCTCAAGCCAGGCGGAGAATTCGGGGAGCGGCTTGATCGAGAACCTGGACCGTGTGTAATCGAACGATTACACACGGTCAAATAATCCATTCCATCTGTCCGCCGTGCTGCGGAGACTGACTCTTATGCCGCTCAGGCCGGCGGCGCGGCGAGAGAGAGTTCGGCGAGCAGGGCGTCCTGCGCCGAGAAGCCTTTCTTGCGCGAGCGCTTGCGGCGGTAGCGGCCGTCCGCGCTCATCTCCCAGGCCTGGCTGTTGTCGGCAAGGTAAGGCAGCAGGCCTTCCTTGAGGATGCGGCGCTTGAGCTTGGGCTCCAGCACCGGGAAGCACAGTTCGATACGGCGGAAGAAGTTGCGCTCCATCCAATCGGCGCTGGAGAGATACGTCTTCATCTCGCCGTTGGCGTAGAAGTAGAAGATGCGCGAATGCTCGAGGAAGCGGCCGACGACGGAGCGCACGCTGATGTTGTCGGAGAGTCCTTCGACGCCCGGCCGCAGGGCGCAGGCGCCGCGGACGATGAGGTCGATGGAGACGCCGGCCTGCGAGGCGTCGTAGAGCGCCTCGATGATTTCCGGCTCGAGCAGCGCATTCATCTTGGCGATGATGCGCACGCGTTTTCCCGCGCGGGCGTTGGCGGCCTCATTGCGGATGGCGGCGAGCATGGCGCCGTGCAGGGTAAACGGCGCCAGCAGCAGGTGGTTGAGCTTGCCCGCCTTGCCGAGTCCGGTGAGCTGCTTGAAGACTTCGTTGACGTCGGCGCACAGCGCCTCGTTGCAGGTGAGCAGGCCGAAGTCGGTGTACAGCCGGGCGGTGCGCGGATGGTAGTTGCCGGTGCCAAGGTGCGCGTAGCGGCGCAGTGTGCTGCCGCCTTTGCCGATTTCGTCGCCTTCCTCGCGCCGCACCACCATCAGCATCTTGGCGTGGGTCTTGAAGCCGAACACGCCGTACACGACGTGCGCGCCGACTTCCTCCAGCCGCGCCGCCCAGTTGATGTTGGCTTCCTCGTCGAAGCGCGCCATCAGTTCCACCACCGCCGTGACTTCCTTGCCCTGGCGCGCCGCGCGCATGAGCAGGTCCATCAGGATGGAGTCGGTGCCGGTGCGGTACACCGTCATCTTGATGGCGACCACCGAAGGGTCGTCCACCGCCTGTTCGAGGAACTCGACGACCGGGTTGAAGGACTGGAAGGGGTGGTGCAGCAGCACGTCCTGCTTGCGCATGCTGGCGAAGACGTCGTAGTTCTTGGCGAGCACCTTGGGCAGGCCGGCCTGGAAGGGCGGATACTTCAGGTCGGGGCGGTCGACCAGGTCGGGCACCTGCATCAGGCGCACCGGGTTCACGATGCCGGGCACGCGGTACAGATCGTCGTAGCCGAGGCCGAACTGCTGCAGCAGGAAATCGGTCATGACCTCCGAGCAGTTGTCGGCCACCTCCAGGCGCACGGCGTCGCCGAAGTGGCGCTGCGGCAGTTCGCCCTGCAGGGCATGGCGCAGGTTCTTGACTTCCTCCTCGTCGACCCACAGGTCGCTGTTGCGCGTGACGCGGAACTGGTAGCAGCCGAGCACGTTCATGCCGGTGAACAGCTCGCCGACGTGGGCATGCAGCACTGAGGAGAGGAAGACGAAGCCATGGGGCGCGCCGGCGATCGCCTCCGGCAGCCGGATCACCCGCGGCAGCACGCGCGGCGCCTGCACGATGGCGGCCCCCGAGCTGCGGCCGAAGGCATCCTTGCCGGAGAGCTCGACGGCGAAATTCAGGCTCTTGTTGAGCACGCGCGGAAAGGGATGCGCCGGGTCGAGGCCGATCGGCGTCAGCACCGGCATCAGTTCGCGAAAGAAATAGTCGCGGATCCAGGCGGCTTGCGCCTCGCTCCACTCGCCGCGCTTGAGGAAGCGGATGCCCTGCCTGTCGAGGGCCGGCAATATGACTTCGTTCAACAGGGCGTACTGTTCCTCGACGAGGCCGTGGGCTTCGACGCCGATCTGGCGGAAGGCTTCCTGCGGGGCGAGACCGTCGGCAGCGGCGGCGACGACGCCGAGCTTGATCTGCTCCTGCAGGCCGGCGACGCGGATCTCGAAGAACTCGTCGAGGTTGCTGGAGACGATGCAGAGAAAGCGCAGCCGCTCGAGCAGCGGCACGCGCTCGTCGCCGGCCTGGGCAAGCACGCGGCGGTTGAAGGCGAGCAGCGAGAGTTCCCGGTTGAGGAAGTGCTCGGCGGGGAAGCGCCGGGCGCTGGGAGCTTTGTTCATCGCTTCCCATTGGATCAGGAATTGCTTATATATTCAAGCCGGATGCCATGGGCCGGATGCCATGGGACGCACGGGTTAAAATTCCGCATGGTTTATGAACTCGTCGCCGCGGTCGATCTGGGCTCGAACAGCTTCCGGCTGCAGGTCGGGCGGGTGGTGGACGACCAGATCTATCCGCTCGACTCGCTCAAGGAGACGGTGCGGCTCGCCGCCGGCCTGACCGCCCAGAAGACGCTCGACGGCCCTTCGCAGCTGCGCGCCCTCGAAGCGCTGGCGCGTTTCGGCGAGCGCCTGCGCGGCTTCGATCGCGGCGCGGTGCGCGCGGTGGCGACCAACACGCTGCGCGTGGCGAAGAACGCCCCGCAGTTCCTCGCCCAGGCCGAGGCGGCGCTCGGCTTTCCCATCGAGATCGTCGCCGGACGCGAGGAGGCGCGCCTGATTTACCTGGGCGTCGCCCATACCCTGCCCGACCGGCGCTCCCGGCAGCTGGTGGTGGACATCGGCGGCGGCTCGACGGAATTCATCATCGGCCGCGACCTCTCGCCGATCGAACTGGAATCGCTCTACATGGGCAGCGTCGGCTTCAGCCTGCAGTATTTTCCGCGCGGCCGCGTCGAGAAGTCCGGCATGAAGGCGGCCGAACTGGCGGCGCGGCAGGAATTGCAGGCCATCGTGCGCCAGTACAAGAAGACCGGCTGGGAGCAGGCGGTCGGCTCCAGCGGCACGGCCAAGGCGCTGGCGGACATCCTCGAGATGAACGGGCTGTCGGACAACGGCATCACGCGCGACGGCCTGGAGCGCCTGCGCGGCCTCCTGCTGCAGGCCGGCGAGGCGGGGAAACTGACTTTGCAGGGCCTGCGGCCGGACCGCATTCCGGTGCTGCCGGGCGGGCTGGCCATCATGCTGGCGGTGTTCAAGGAGTTCGGCCTCGAAAGGATGATGTTTTCCGAGGGGGCGCTGCGCCTGGGCGTGCTCTACGACCTGCTCGGCCGCTACCACCACCAGGACCTGCGCCACGCCACGGTGCAGCAGTTCGTGCGCCGCTATCAGGTCGATGCCAGCCAGGCATCGCGCACCGCGGCGGCGGCGCGGGGTTTCCTGCGGCAACTGCTCCCGCCGGCCGCCGCCGCGGGGCAGGCGGAAGCGCAGGTGCTCGAGTGGGCGGCCCTGCTGCACGAGATCGGCATCTCGGTGGCGCATACCGGCTATCACAAGCACAGCGCCTACATCCTCGCCAACGCCGACATGCCGGGCTTCTCGAAGATGGACCAGGCACGCCTGTCGCGCATCGTGCTGGCCCACCGCGGCAAGCTGGAGCGGGTGCAGGAGCTCATGCCGGACAGCGCCGACTGGCTGCTGATTTTCAGCCTGCGCCTGGCTGTGCTGCTGCACCGTTCGCGCGACGATGCGCCGCTGCCGGCCATCGGCGTGAAGCGCAACGAGCGGGGCTTCGTTGTTGCCGTCGATCCGCTCTGGCTGGCCGCTTCGCCGCTGACGGCCTCGGCGCTGGAGGAGGAGGGCCGGCAGTGGGCCGGCTTCGGCATGGAGTTCAGGATCAAGTCCGGGCGCGGCAAATCGCAAGCTGCGGCATAATGCCCGCTCAGGCCGCCGGGACGGCCGGTACAACAGGGGGGACATGGGTGAGCGGCGCGAGCCTGTCGCTTGAGACGGATGCCGAGGGGCGGCGCTGGCTGCGTCTGGCGGGCGAGTGGCGCCTGATGGCGTTGGCGCCGCGCTACGCCGCCCTCGATGCCGAACTCGCCGCCAAGGCGAAGGAGCCCGGGCTCGGCTGGGACCTGCGCGGCATCGGTTCGCTGGATTCCGCCGGCGCCATGATGCTGTGGCGCGCCTGGGGGTATCGCTTCCCCGAGAGCCTCGCTACCCGCGACGAGCTGGAACCGGTCTTCGCGCGCCTGTATGCCGCCAGCAAGCTGAAGGAAACCGGGCCGGAGCCGAAACTGCCCTGGGAATGGGTCGTTACCGTCGGCAGCCTGAGCCTGCGCCTGTGGCGGCACCTCGTGGATTTCACCGGCCTGATCGGCCAGCTCGTCCTCGACGCCCTTCGCCTCGTTCGCCATCCGGGCGAAGGCCCCTGGCGCGAGACCTCGGCCAACCTGTACAAGAGCGGCGTGCGCGCGATGCCGGTGACGGCCCTCGTCGGCTTTCTCATCGGCATCGTGCTGTCCTATCTCTCCGCCCTGCAGCTGAAGACTTTCGGCGCCGACATCTTCATCGTGAACATCCTCGGCATGGGCATCATCCGCGAGCTGGGGCCGGTGCTGGTGGCGGTGCTGGTGGCCGGGCGCTCCGGTTCGGCGATGACGGCGCAGCTCGGCGTGATGCGCGTCACCGAGGAGATCGACGCGCTGGCGACGATGGGCGTCTCGCGCAGCCTGCGGCTGGTCTTCCCGAAAGTGGCCGCGCTGGCGCTGGCGATGCCGCTGCTGGTGCTGTGGACCAGCGCCATCGCGCTGATGGGCGGCATGGTCTCGGCGCAGTTCCAGCTCGACATCTCCTACGGCTTCTTCATCGAGACCCTGCCCAAGGTGGTGCCGTTGGCCAACCTCTACATCGCCATGGCGAAGGGCGTGACCTTCGGCATCCTGGTGGCGCTGGTGGCCTGCCACTTCGGCTTGCGCGTGCGGCCGAACACGGAGAGCCTGTCGTCGAACACCACCGCCTCGGTGGTGTCGGCGATCACCGTCGTCATCCTGGTCGATGCGATGTTCGCCATCGCCACCCGCAACATCGGCATGCCGATATGACGCCCCAGTCCCCAACTCCCGCCCCGGGAACAGGGGCGACTCCGGTGATCGAAATCGAGCACCTGTCCACCCGCTTCGGCGAGCACTGGGTGCATCGCGACCTCAACCTCGTCATCGAGAAGGGCGAAGTGATGGCGCTGGTCGGCGGCTCGGGCAGCGGCAAGACGACGCTGCTGCGGCAGATGATCGGCCTGCTGTACCCGACCCAGGGGCAGATCCGGCTCTTCGGCGAGCCATTGTTTACGGGCGATCCGGTGCAGGAGCGCAACCTGCGCCGCCGCTTCGGCATGCTGTTCCAGTACGGTGCGCTGTACTCCGCCTTTACGGTCTTCCAGAACATCGCCTTCCCGCTGCGCGAGCTGGGCGTCGTCGACGAGGCGCTGATCCACGACCTGGTGATGCTCAAGCTGTCGATGGTGGAACTGCTGCCGCGGCATGCCTGGCTGATGCCCTCGGAGCTCTCCGGCGGCATGATCAAGCGCGTCGCCCTGGCGCGGGCGCTGTCGCTGGAGCCCGAACTGCTGCTGCTCGACGAGCCGACCGCCGGCCTCGACCCCGACCGCAGCGAGTCCTTCGTGCGCCTGATCAACAGCCTGCACAGGCAGCTCGGCCTGACGGTGGTGCTGGTGACGCACGATCTCGACACTCTGGCCGGCATGGCCACCCGCGTTGCCGTGCTGGCCGAACAGCGTATACTCGCACTCGGGACCATCGATGAAATCACCCGCGTCGACCATCCCTTCATCCGCAACTTCTTCTGCTGCGATCGGGCCCAGCGGGCGCTGCAGAGCCGAATGACCGAGGAACACGCATAAAATGGAAAGCCGCGCCCACGCGCTTGCCGCCGGTATCTTCACCCTCCTGCTCGGGCTGGCCACGGCCCTCGTCATGTTCTGGTTCTCCGGCAAGCGGGAGGCGGCCAACGAATACGTCCTCGTGACGAAGGGCAACGTCAGCGGGCTCAATACCCAGGCCCAGGTGCGCTTTCGCGGCATGCGCGCCGGCAAGGTGCAGGACATCGATCTCGACCCGAAGGATCCGCGCAACATCCTGATCACCATCAGCGTCGCCGCCGACCTGCCGGTGACCAAGGGGACGACGGCACGCCTGAACCATCAGGGCGTCACCGGCCTGGCCTCGATCCTGCTCGAGGACAAGGGCGACAATCCCGAGCCGCTGGTCGGCAGCGGCGACGAACCGCCGCGCATCGCCCTGCAGCCGGGCTTCATGGATACCCTCAGCGACAATGCCGCCGAGCTGATGACGCAGATGCGCCAGGTCGCCGAGCGCACCACCGCGCTGCTCTCCGAGCAGAACGTCAAGCGCATCGGACAGACGCTGGCCAATGTCGAGACGGCCACCGCCGGGCTGTCCGGCAGCATGAAGGATCTGCCGCAGCTGATGGCCTCGCTCAAGCAGGCACTCAGCGACGAGAACATCCGGCGCCTGGGCGCGACGATGGCGAACCTGGAGAAGGCCAGCGGCGAGGCGGGGCCGCTGATCGCCAGCCTGCAGGGCGTCTCGAAGAAGCTCGATGCGCTGCTGGCCGAATCGGGCGGCGAGATCACGCAGACCACGCTGCCGCGCCTGAACGTGCTGCTGCAGGAGCTGTCCGTCAATTCGCGCCAGATGTCGCGCCTGCTCGACCAGATCGAGGAATCCCCCAACATGCTGATCTTCGGCCGCGAGGCGCGTCGCCCCGGACCGGGCGAGGCGGGTTTTGCGGCCAAGTGAGGAAAGCCATGCGCAGACTGCTCCTTCCCCTTTTGGTTCTGCTGCTGGCGGCCTGCGGCGGCGGCGCCAAGTCGATATCGAACGTCGCCAGCTACGACCTCGGCGCGGTGCAGCCGGCGCCGAACAACCGCATCGTCGCCAGCCTGCGCAGCATCGACGTGTTCGCCGTCTCCTGGCTGGATTCCTCGGCCATGCAGTACCGACTGCTCTACGCGGCCAACCAGCGGCGGCAGAGCTACGCCGAAAGCCGCTGGGCGGGTACGCCGGCCGAACTGCTCGGCCACGCCCTGCGCAAGCGCATGCTCTCCGGCACGGCCGGCGGCGCCTGCCGCCTGCGCGTGGACCTCGACGAATTCGCGCAGGTGTTCGATTCCGCCAAGGACAGCCGCGTCCTGCTGGAAGCGAGGGTGCAGCTCGTCGCGCCGACCGGCGGCGAGATCCTGGCACGGCGCAGCTTCAGCCTGTCGCGTCCGGCCGCCAGCCCGGATGCGACCGGCGGCGCGGCCGCGCTGGCCGAGACGACCGAGGCCCTTTCGACGGAACTGCACGACTGGCTCGGCGGGCTTGACCGGACCTCCGCCCCGGGCTTGAATATCGCCCAACGCTGCAAGAACTGATCCGTTTGCCGACTGCGGTCCGGCAAGCCAAGAGGGAGTCCATGCCGGCAAGTCCCTATACGATCGGCCTCGACAAGAACGCGGCCAACCACGCTCCGCTGTCGCCGCTCTCCTTCCTCGAGCGGACGGCCGACGTCTATCCGCAGCGCCCGTCGGTCATCCACGGCGCGCGCCGTTTCACCTGGGCGGAGACCTACGCCCGCTGCCGCCGTCTGGCGTCCGCGCTGACGGCGCGCGGCATCGGCAAGAACGACACCGTCGCCGCGATGCTCTCCAACACGCCGGAAATGGTGGAATGCCATTTCGGCGTGCCGATGAGCGGCGCCGTGCTCAACACCCTGAACACCCGCCTTGATGCCGAGGCCATCGCCTTCATGCTGAATCACGGCGAGGCGAAGGCGCTGATCACCGATCGCGAGTTCTCGCCGACGGTTGCCAAGGCGCTGGCCCAGGTCGGGCGCGCGCTGCTGGTGATCGACGTGGACGACCCCGAGTATGCCGGGCCTGGCGAGCGCCTCGGCAGCGTCGAGTACGAGGCCCTCCTCGCTGGCGGCGACCCGCAATTCGCCTGGCAGGGGCCGGCCGACGAATGGGACGCCATTTCGCTCAACTACACATCCGGCACCACCGGCAACCCGAAGGGCGTCGTCTACCACCACCGCGGCGCCTACCTCAACGCCGTCTCGAACATCGTCTCCTGGGGCATGCCGCCGCACGCGGTGTACCTCTGGACGCTGCCGATGTTCCACTGCAACGGCTGGTGTTTCCCGTGGACCATGGCGGCAAACGCAGGCACCAACGTCTGCCTGCGCCGCGTCGAGGCGAAAGCCATCCTCGACGCCATCCGCGCGCACAAGGTGACGCACTACTGCGGCGCCCCGATCGTGCATTCGATGCTGATCAACGCGCCGGCGGAATGGCGCGAGGGCATCGCGCACAAAGTCAGCGCGCTGGTGGCGGCGGCGCCGCCGCCGGCCTCGATGATCGAGGGCATGAGCCGCATCGGCTTCGACATCACCCACGTCTACGGCCTGACGGAAACCTACGGGCCGGCCTCGGTCTGCGCCAGGCACCCCGAGTGGACCGAACTGCCGCTGGAGGAGCAGGTGCGCCTGAATGGCCGCCAGGGCGTGCGCTACCACCTGCAGGAGGGGCTCACGGTGCTCGACCCGGAGACGATGCGGCCGGTGCCGCGCGACGGCGAGACCATCGGCGAGATCATGTTCCGCGGCAACATCACCATGAAGGGCTACCTGAAAAACCCCAAGGCGACCGAGGAAGCTTTCCGCGGCGGCTGGTACCATTCCGGCGATCTCGCCGTGCTGCATTCCGACGGCTACGTCAAGATCAAGGACCGCTCCAAGGACGTGATCATTTCCGGCGGCGAGAATATCTCCTCGGTGGAGGTGGAGGACGTGCTCTACCGCCATGCCGCGGTGCTGGCGGCGGCGGTTGTGGCCACGCCCGACCCGAAGTGGGGCGAGGTGCCCTGCGCCTTCATCGAGCTTAAGGAAGGCGCCCAGGCGACGGAAGAGGAGCTCATCGCGTTCTGCCGCGAACGCATGGCGCGCTTCAAGGTGCCGAAGAAGGTGGTGTTCGGTCCGCTGCCGAAGACCTCCACCGGCAAGATCCAGAAATTCGTCCTGCGCGAGAAGGCAAAATCGACGCAGGCCATCGACTAGGAGAAAACAATGAGTGCCGTGATGCAAACCCCCAGCGAGCCCCTGCTGCTGCGCAGCGACGACCACGGCGTGGCCACGCTCACGCTGAACCGGCCGAGCCAGTTCAACTCCCTTTCCGACGCCCTCATCGACGAACTGTCGGCGGCGCTCGATGCCGTCGCCCGGGACAAGTCGGTGCGCGCCGTCGTGCTGGCCGGCGCTGGCAAGGCCTTCTGCGCCGGCCACGACCTGAAGGAAATGCGCGCCAGTCCGGACAAGGCCTACCAGCAGGCGCTGTTCAAAAAATGCGGGCGCATGATGATGAAGCTGGTCGACCTGCCGCAGCCGGTGATCGCGCGGGTGCATGGCATGGCGGTGGCCGCCGGCTGCCAGCTGGTCGCCATGTGCGACCTGGCGGTGGCGGTCGACACGGTGAAGTTCGCCGTTTCCGGTGTGAATCTGGGACTCTTCTGCAGCACCCCGGCGGTGCCGCTGTCGCGCAACCTGCCGCGCAAGCAGGCCTTCGAGATGCTGGTGACGGGCGAATTCATGGATGCGCAGACGGCCCTGTCGCGGGGTCTGGTGAATCGCGTCGTGCCGGCGGACCAGCTGGATGCCGAGGTGAAGAAGTTGACCGACTCCATCCTGTCCAAGTCGCCGGCGGCGGTGGCGATGGGCAAGCAGGCCTTCTATCGCCAGATCGAGATGGGGCTGGACGGCGCCTACCAGCTCGCCGCCGAAACCATGGCTTGCAACATGATGGCCGAGGACGCCCAGGAAGGCATCGACGCCTTCATCGCCAAGCAGCCGATGCCGCAATGGAAGGGCTGCTGAGGCGCTTAGCGCATGATCAGAATGTCAAGAAAGCGTCGCATCCGTTCGGGCACCGCTCGCCAGGAGGAAAAGCATGCAGTCAACCATGCAACGGGTTCCCCTGTCCACGAATCACCTTCTGGAGCGGGGCAACCAGTTTTTCGACAAGCGTGAAATCGTTTCCCGGCTGCCCGACAAATCCTTCCGCCGAAGCACTTACTCAGATCTTCACCGGCGCTCGCGACAGCTGGCGCTAGCCCTGGTTCGCGCCGGCGTCAGGCAAGGGGAGCCGGTGGCGACGCTGATGTGGAACCACTCCTGGCACATGGAGGCCTACTTCGGCATCCCGGCCGCCGGCGCGGTGCTGCACACGCTGAACCTGCGCCTGGGCCCGGAGGACCTCGCCTACATCATCGCGGATGCGGGTGACCGCATCCTGCTCGTGGACGATGTTCTGCTCCCGTTGGCGGAAAAGCTGAAGCCCCTGGTCAGCTTCGAGCGCATCGTGGTGGTGCCCACCACCGGCGCGGCCGCGCCGTCTGGCTGCCTCGATTACGAGCGCTTCATCGATGTCGATGCGACCGGCTACCGCTATCCCGAGCTGGACGAAGAAGCCGCTTGCGGCATGTGCCACACCTCCGGCACGACGGGACGGCCGAGGGGGGTCGTCTATTCGCATCGCTCCACCGTGCTGCATTCCCTGGCGATTTCCCTGCCAGACTGCCTGGATCTTTCCTGCCACGACACGGTTCTTGCCGTGACGCCGATGTTCCATGCCAATTCCTGGGGCGTGCCCTATGCCGCGACGATGGTCGGCGCCGGCCTGGTTTTCCCTGGTCCGCATTTGACCGCTGAGGACCTGCTGGACCAGATGCAGCAGGAACAGGTGACCCTTGCCCTTGGCGTGCCGACGATCTGGATGACGATCCAGCAGGCGCTTGACGAATCGCCGACGCGCTGGCGGCTGAAACGGGGCATGCGCATGATGGTCGGCGGCTCGGCCGTGCCGCAGGCGATGATCTCGGCCTTCGAGAAGCATGGCCTGTCCATCAAGCACGGCTGGGGCATGACCGAATTGTCGCCAGTCGGAACACTGTCCTGGCTGAAGCCGGAACATGTCGCGCTGTCGGACGAGGATCAGCACCGTGTTCGCGCCAGACAGGGACTAGCCCTGCCCCTGGTGGAGCTGCGCATCATGGGCGGTAACGGCCCACAGCCCTGGGATGGCAAGTCCGCAGGCGAATTGCAGGCGCGCGGCCCTTGGGTGACGGGCGGTTATCACAATACGCCGTCCGATCCGGACAAGGTCACGCCAGACGGCTGGCTGCGCACGGGCGACGTCGCCTCCATCGATGCCGATGGCTACATGCGCATCTCCGATCGCACCAAGGACCTGATCAAGTCCGGCGGCGAGTGGATCAGCTCTGTCGATCTGGAAAACGCCATCATGGGGCATCCGGCTGTGGCCGAGGCGGCAGTGGTGGCGATCAGGCATCCGAAGTGGGGCGAACGGCCCCTGGCCGTGGTGGTGAAGAAGGTCGGGGTTGAGGTGACGCCCGATGAGTTGCGCGCCTTCCTTTCGCCGCACTTTGCGCACTGGCAGATCCCCGACGATTATGCCTTCGTCGAGACCCTGCCGCGTACGTCGACCGGCAAGTTCCTGAAGACCAAGCTCCGGGATGATTTCCAGGACCGAGTATCGAAGACCAAGTAGTCGGTGATGTTAAGGTCATGGAACAAGCCGATACGAATGGGTCAGAGCGCTGGATTGCGGCGGTATGGGTCAAGAGAATTGTTGCCTAAATAGGCAACAATAACCATAATTATCGCGCCAGAGATAGAACCTTAATCACAATAAATCTCGCACAGCGCCAGAGGGTGGCTTGACAGACGACTACATTCTCGAGACAAAAAACCTTGTCAAGGAATTCAAGGGGTTCGTTGCCGTCAATGACGTCAGCCTGAAGGTCCGGCGCGGGCAGATCCACGCGCTGATCGGGCCGAACGGGGCGGGCAAGACCACTTGCTTCAACCTGCTGACGAAATTCCTCGAGCCGACCGGCGGTGCCATCCGATTCAACGGCATCGACATCACCGGCGAGAAACCGGCTCAGATCGCCCGTCGCGGCATCGTCCGCTCCTTTCAGATTTCCGCCGTCTTCCCGCACCTCTCGGTACTGGAGAACGTGCGCATTGCCCTGCAACGCCGGCTCGGCACCTCCTTCCACTTCTGGCGGTCGGACAAGACCCTGGATGCGCTGAATGGCCGCGCCATGGAACTGCTCGGCCAGGTCGGCCTCGAATCCTTCGCCGACAGCGTTACCGTGGAGCTTCCCTACGGCCGCAAGCGCGCGCTGGAGATTGCCACCACGCTGGCGCTGGAACCCGAGCTGATGCTGCTCGATGAGCCGACCCAGGGCATGGGCCACGAGGACGTCGATCGCGTCAAGGAACTCATCATGAAGGTATCCGCCAACCGTACGGTCCTGATGGTGGAGCACAACATGAGCGTCGTGGCCGGCATCTCCGACACCATTACCGTGCTGGCGCGCGGCGCCATGCTGGCAGAAGGGCCTTACGCCGAGGTGTCGAAAAACCCGGCGGTGATCGAGGCCTACATGGGAACAGCCCATTGATGAATCCGGCGACCGAATACCTGCGCGTCACCGGCCTGCATGCCTTCTATGGCGAGTCGCACATCCTGCACGGCATGGATTTTCGCGTGAATCGCGGCGAATGCGTGACGCTGCTCGGTCGCAACGGCGCCGGCCGCACGACCACGCTGAAGGCCATTCTCGGCCTGACGGGCAAGCGCACCGGGTCGATCATGCTCAACGGGCGCGAAGTGGTCGCCTGGCCGCCGCACCGCATCGCCCATCTCGGCGTCGGCTATTGTCCGGAGGAGCGCGGCATCTACGCCAGCCTATCGGCGGAAGAAAACCTCATGCTGCCGCCCCAGGTTTCCAGCGAAGGCCTCGCGCTGGGCGAGATCTATGCCATGTTTCCCAATCTGCGCGATCGGCGAAAAAGCCAGGGTTCGCGCCTTTCTGGCGGAGAGCAGCAGATGCTGGCCCTGGCGCGCATCCTGCGCACCGGCGCGCGCTTGCTCCTGCTCGATGAGATATCGGAAGGGTTGGCTCCGGTCATCGTGCAGAAGCTGGGCGAGGTGATCCGCCAGTTGAAGGACAAAGGTTTCACCATCGTCCTGGTCGAACAGAATTTCCGCTTTGCGGCACCGCTGGCGGACCGGATGTATATTGTCGAGCACGGCGCCGTCGTGGCGGAAATCGAAAGGAGCGAGCTGGAGCAGAAGCGGAAACTGCTGCAGGAATTCCTTGGTGTCTAAAGTAGGATCTGGATCTGTTGCCACATTCAACCGAACGGTGCCTTGCACCGGATTTGCCTAGGAGGAGAGGAAGATGAAACGCAAGATCATGAGCACGACGATTCATGCGGCGCTGCTGTCGATGGCGCTGGCGGGGGGGCAGGCGCAGGCCCAGTCAGGAAAGCTGTCCGGCGACATGGTGAAGATCGGCGTGATGAACGACATGTCAGGTCTTTATGCCGACATCGGCGGTCCGGGTTCCGTCGAGGCGGCGAAGATGGCAGTCGCCGACTTCGGCGGGAAGATTTTCGGCAAACCGATCGAGGTGGTCGCCGCCGACCACCAGAACAAGCCGGACGTGGGCGCCAGCAAGGCGCGCGAGTGGTTCGATGCCCAGGGCGTGGACATGATCGTCGATGTGCCGACTTCTTCCGTCGGCATCGCCGTGGCCAAGGTGGCCAACGAGAAGAAGCGCGCCTATATGAATACCGGATCGGCCAGCAAGGCGCTTACCAACGAGGAATGCAATCCCTATACCGTCCATTATGCCTACGACACCTATGCCCTCGCCAATGGCACCGGCAAGGCGATCGTCGAGACGGGCGGCAAGAGCTGGTTCTTCCTGACCGCCGACTATGCCTTCGGCCATGCGCTCGAACAGGATACGGCCGCCGTGGTCAAGGCCTCTGGCGGAGATGTCAAAGGCGCCGTGCGCCATCCGCTGAATGCGCCCGACTTCTCTTCCTTCCTGCTGCAGGCACAGGCTTCCAAGGCGCAGATCATCGGTCTCGCCAATGCCGGCGGCGATACCATCAATTCGGTCAAGGCGGCCAACGAGTTCGGACTGACCAAGAACCAGACCCTGGCCGGCCTGCTGATCTTCATCTCGGATATCCACAGCCTGGGGTTGAAGACCGCTCAGGGCATGCTCCTTACCGATGCCTGGTATTGGGACATGAACGACGAGACGCGCAAGTTCGGTCGCCGTTTCTTCGAGAAGATGAAGCGCATGCCGTCCTTCGACCAGGCCGCCGTATATTCGTCCGTGCTCACCTACCTGAAAGCGATACAAGCTGCCGGAACCGACGATGCCGACGCGGTGATGGCCCAGATGAAGAAAGCGAAGATCAACGACATGTTCGCCAAGAACGGCTATATACGCGCGGACGGCCGCATGGTGCACGACATGTATCTGATGCAGGTGAAGACCCCTGAGGAATCCAAGTACCCGTGGGATTATTTCAAGCTGAAGAAGGTCATCCCGGCCGAGCAGGCCTTCCAGCCGCTTTCCCTGTCGAAGTGTCCGCTGGTCAAGAAATGAATGTTGCGGCGAGGACCCGGTCGTAGCGATGCGGCCGGGGTTCCTCTAGCGCGGATGAGCGCGACAGAAATGCGAACCGTTCGATCATGAGCGAAGTCTTCGGCGTTCCCGTCCAGGCCCTGCTGGGGCAGTTGATGCTGGGGCTCGTCAATGGCTCCTTCTACGCCATGCTGAGCCTGGGGCTGGCTGTCATATTCGGCATGCTCAACATCATCAATTTCGCGCATGGCGCGTTTTACATGATGGGGGCGTTCATCGCCTGGATGGGACTCGAGTACCTGGGCATCGGCTATTGGTGGTCCCTGTTTCTGGCTCCCGTCGGCGTGGGGTTGCTGGGCATCGCCATCGAGCGTTCCATGTTGCAGTGGCTCTACAAGCTCGATCATCTCTACGGGTTGCTGCTTACCTTCGGCCTGGCGCTGGTCCTCGAAGGCCTGTTCCGCGACCTGTATGGCGTATCCGGCCAGCCCTACACGATTCCCGACGAGCTGACCGGCGCGTTCAACCTCGGCTTCATGTTCCTTCCCAAGTATCGCGCCTGGATCATCGTCTCATCGCTGACGGTGTGCTTTTTCACCTGGTTCATGATCGAGAAAACGCGGCTGGGCGCCTACCTGCGCGCCGCAACTGAAAACCCCAGATTAACGCAGGCGTTCGGCATCAACGTTCCGCTGATGGTGATGCTGACCTACGGCTTCGGCGTGGCGCTGGCCGGTTTCGCCGGCGTTTTGGCCGCCCCCGCACTACAGGTGAGTCCGCTCATGGGCTCGCACCTGATCATCGTCGTCTTCGCGGTCGTCGTGATCGGCGGCATGGGTTCCATACTCGGGTCCATCCTCACCGGCCTAGGCTTGGGCGTGATTGAGGGGCTGACCAAAGTGTTCTACCCGGAAGCATCCGCGACGGTGGTGTTCTTCATCATGGTCCTCGTGCTGCTGCTGCGGCCGGCCGGCCTGTTCGGCAGGGAAAAATAGGCATGAACAGGCAGACGCTGGGCTACGGGCTGCTCCTCGCGCTGGGTATCGCGGCGCCGATTCTTGTCTACCCGATACTGGTCATGAAGGTGCTGTGCTTCGCGCTCTTTGCCTGCGCCTTCAACCTCCTGATCGGCTATACCGGACTGCTGTCTTTCGGCCATGCGGCTTTCCTGGGCGCGGCAGGTTATGTGGCCGGACATGCCATCAAGGTATGGGAGTTCCCACCGGAGCTGGGACTTCTTTTGGGGACGCTGACCTCGGCCGTGCTGGGCTGGATATTCGGCGTCCTGGCCATTCGCAGGGCGGGCATCTATTTCGCCATGATTACGCTGGCGCTGGCTCAGATGATGTATTTCATCTTCCTCCAGGCGCCGTTCACCGGAGCCGAGGACGGTTTGCAGGGAGTACCACGCGGCAAGCTTCTCGGGTTTATCGATCTTTCAAACGACATCAATCTTTATTATGTCGTGCTGACGATCTTCATTTTCGCTTTCTGGCTGATTCATCGTACGATCCACTCTCCCTTTGGCCAGGTTCTAAAGGCCATCCGCGAGAACGAGGCCCGCGCAATCTCCCTGGGTTACGACGTGGCGAAATACAAGTTGCTGGCTTTCGTTCTTTCTGCGACGCTGGCCGGATTGGCCGGGGCAACAAAAATGCTGGTTTTCCGCTTTGCCACGCTGACCGATGCGCACTGGCACACCTCGGGCGAGGTTGTGCTGATGACCCTGCTCGGCGGCATGGGCACGGTGCTCGGACCGGTGGTGGGCGCCGGCATCATCGTCACCCTGCAGGACCAGCTTGCAGACAAGGTCGGTTCCCTCGTCACCGTCATCATGGGCGCGATCTTCGTCGTTTGCGTGCTGGTCTTCCGCCGCGGCATCGTCGGCGAGTTGGGAGCGCTGTACAAGAGGGTGATTGGCACCCGCTGATCGGATTACTGATCAGCGGGCTATCCGGTCGGCGATCCAGCGCTTCATCTCTTCCATGTCGGCATCGAACTTGCCGCAACTCATCAGGCTCAGTCCGAACACGTAGGCGTAGAGCAGCAGGCTGCGGCTGGAGGCTTCCAGCGGCGTCATGCCGCGCGCCTCGAAGCCCCTGCGGCCGAATTCCAGGCGGGCGGCGTCGACTTCCTCCACTACCGCCGCGGCGGCGGCATCGCGCCGTGCCCAGTCGCGCATGGCGATCTCGATCAGCATGCCCTTGCGGTTGCGGTTGGCGCTGTAGACCTCGATGACGTGATAGGCGCGCGGCAGTTCCTCGCCGGGTATGGCGCGGGTCTGCTTCTGGATGTCGCGGATACGACCGTCCTTCCAGGTTTCCAGCACGGCGTCGAGCAGGTCGCGGCGGTCCTTGAAGTGCCAGTAGAAACTGCCCTTGGTGACCTTCAGGCGCTTGGCCAGCACCTCGACGCGGATGCCGTCGAGGCCCTGCTCGGCGAGGATGTCCAGCGCCGCCTTGATCCAGGCGGCGCGGTCCAGCTGCTGGCGGTTCGGTTCCGATTTGGCCATTGTCGTCGGGGGGATTGAAAACCCGAAAAGCTTGCGCTAGGATATCGTTTCCATACGGTAGCGTATGGAAGAATTCTGCCGGCAATGCCCGGCCGTGTCAAACCCTCCGGCGCGGTGCCATAATCCCCGCAGGAGAGCGTTCGGATTGAGAGAAAAAGGAGAACAGGTTTGAAGATCCTCGTACCGGTCAAGCGCGTGGTTGACTACAACGTCAAGGTGCGCGTCAAGGGCGACGGTTCCGGCGTGGACCTCGCCAACGTCAAGATGTCGATGAACCCCTTCGACGAGATCGCCGTCGAGGAAGCGGTGCGCCTGAAGGAAGCCGGCATCGCCACCGAGGTCATAGCGGTTTCCTGCGGCATCGCCGCCTGCCAGGAAACCCTGCGCACGGCGCTGGCCATCGGCGCCGACCGTGCCATCCTGGTCGAGAGCGACGCCGAGCTGCAGCCGCTGGCGGTGGCCAAGCTGATCAAGGCGGTTGCCGAGAAAGAGGGCCCGCAGGTCGTCATCTTCGGCAAGCAGGCCATCGACGACGACGCCAACCAGACCGGCCAGATGTTCGCCGCCCTGATGGGCTGGCCGCAGGCCACCTTCGCCTCGAAGGTCGTCATCGCCTCAGGCTGCGCGACCGTGACGCGCGAGATCGACGGCGGTCTCGAGACCGTCGAGCTGAAGCTGCCGGCGGTGGTCACCACGGACCTGCGCCTGAACGAGCCGCGCTACGCCACACTGCCCAACATCATGAAGGCCAAGAAGAAGCCGCTCGACACCCTGAAGCCGGCCGACCTCGGCGTCGACGTCGCTGCGCGGCTGACCACGCTGAAGGTCGCTGAACCGCCCAAGCGCGCCGGCGGCGCCAAGGTGGCCGACGTCAAGCAGCTTGTCGACAAACTCAAGAACGAAGCGAAGGTGATCTGATGAGCATCCTGGTCATTGCCGAACACGACAACGCGTCGCTGAAAGCGGCGACGCTCAACACCCTGTCCGCCGCGAAGAAGCTCGGCGGCGAAATCCATGTGCTGGTGGCCGGCAGCGGCTGCGCCGCCGCCGCGCAGGCCGCGGCGCAGCTCGACGGCGTCGCCAAGGTGCGCGTCGCCGACGCCGCGCCCTATGCCGACCAGCTGCCGGAGAACCTCGCCGCGCTGGTGCATGCCAACGCCGCCGGCTACACGCACATCCTGGCGCCGGCCTCCACCTTCGGCAAGAACGTCCTGCCGCGCGTCGCCGCGCTGCTCGACGTGGCGCAGATCTCCGACATCGTTGCCGTCGAGTCCGCCGACACTTTCGTGCGCCCGATCTACGCCGGCAACGCGCTGGCGACGGTGAAGAGCGCGGACGGCGTGAAGGTCATCACCGTGCGCGGCACCGCCTTCGAGGCGGCCGGAGTCAACCCAAATGCAGGCGGCCCGGCCGCCGTCGAGCCGCTGGCGGCGGGCGCCGATCTCGGCGTCTCGAAGCTGGTCGGCCGCGAGTTGACCAAGAGCGCGCGGCCCGAGCTGGGCGCGGCGAAGATCATCGTCTCCGGCGGCCGCGGCATGGGCAACGGAGAGAACTATCGCAGCGTGCTCGAGCCGCTGGCCGACAAGCTCGGTGCGGCGCTCGGCGCCTCGCGCGCTGCGGTCGACGCCGGCTTCGTGCCGAACGACTACCAGGTCGGCCAGACCGGCAAGATTGTCGCGCCGGATCTCTACATCGCCATTGGCATCTCGGGCGCCATCCAGCACCTGGCGGGCATGAAGGACAGCAAGGTGATCGTCGCCATCAACAAGGATCCGGAGGCGCCGATCTTCCAGGTGGCCGACTACGGCCTGGTGGCCGACCTGTTCCAGGCCGTGCCGGAACTGGTGGCCGAGCTGGGCTGATCGCCGCGAATTATTGGGAGAAAGTTCATGAGCACCTATTCCGCCCCCCTGCGCGACATGCGCTTCGTTCTGCGCGAACTGGCCGGCATCGAGCAGGTCGGCAAGCTGCCCGGCTACGAGGAGGCCACCCCCGACACCGTCGACGCCATCCTCGAAGAGGCCGCCAAGTTGTCTTCCGGCGTGCTGGCGCCGCTCAATGTTTCTGGTGACCAGCAGGGCGCGGTCTGGCGCGACGGTGCCGTCACCATGCCGAAGGGCTTCAAGGAGGCCTACGGCCAGTTCGTCGAGAACGGCTGGAACGGCATCGGTTGCGAGCCGGAATATGGCGGGCAGGGCATGCCGAAAGTGGTGGTCGCCGCCGTGCAGGAGATGTGGAAGGCCTCGAACATGGCTTTTTCGCTGTGCCCGCTGCTGACTACCGGGGCTATCGAGGCGATCACCCTGAACGGCTCGCCCGAACTGAAGGCCGCCTACCTGCCGAAGATGATCGAGGGCAGCTGGACCGGCACCATGAACCTGACCGAGCCGCAGGCCGGCTCCGACCTCTCGCTGGTACGCTCGCGCGCCGTGCCGCACGGCGATGGCACCTACAAGATTTTCGGACAGAAGATCTTCATTACCTACGGCGAGCACGACATGAGCGAGAACATCATCCACCTGGTGCTGGCCCGCACGCCGGATGCGCCGGAAGGCGTCAAGGGCATCTCGCTCTTCGTCGTGCCAAAGTTCATCCTCAATGCCGACGGCACGCCGGGCGCGCGCAACGACGCGCGCTGCGTTTCCATCGAGCACAAGCTCGGCATCCACGCCAGCCCGACCTGCGTCATGGCCTACGGCGACCATGGTGGCGCCACCGGCTATCTGGTCGGCAAGGAGAACGAGGGCCTCAAGTACATGTTCGTCATGATGAACGCGGCGCGCTTCGCCGTCGGCCTGGAGGGCGTGGCGATCGCCGAGCGTGCCTACCAGCAGGCGCTGCAATACGCCCGCGACCGCGTCCAGGGCCGAGACCTCGCCGACGGCTCCGGCCCGGTGCCGATCGTCCGCCATCCCGACATCCGCCGCATGCTGATGCTGATGAAAGCGCAAACCGAGGCGATGCGCGCGCTGGCTTTCGTCGTCGCCGCTGCACATGATGCCGCCGCGCGCCATCCGGACGCGGCGGAACGCAAGCGCAACCAGGCATTCGTCGACCTGATGATCCCGGTGGTGAAGGGCTGGAGCACCGAGACCGGCATCGAGATCGCCTCGCTTGGCGTGCAGATCCACGGCGGCATGGGCTTCATCGAGGAAACCGGCGCGGCCCAGCACCTGCGCGATGCGCGCATCACCACCATCTACGAGGGCACCACCGGCATCCAGGCCAACGACCTGATCGGCCGCAAGATCGCCCGCGAGGGCGGGGCGACGATCAAGGCCGTCATCGGCATCATGAAGCAGGTGGAGGCGGAACTCGCCAAGCAGCCGGGCGAGGAATTCGCCGCCATCCACGCCGGCTTCTCGCGCGGCGTGCAGGCACTGGCCGAGGCGGCCACCTACATCGCGACGAACTTCAGCCAGGACATCCTTGGCGTGCATGTTGGCGCCGTACCCTTCCTGCGTCTGATGGGCATCGTCAGCGGCGGCTGGCAGCTGGCGCGTGCCGCGCTGGTGGCGCAGCAGAAGCTGGCGGCGGGTGAGGGCGATGCCGGGTACTACAAGAGCAAGATCAGCACGGCGCGCTTCTTCGCCGACCACCTGCTGTCACAGGCGCCAGGCTTGGCCGCCACGGTAGTGAAGGGGGGTGCCGGTGCCCTGGCGGTAGCCGAGGATTGCCTGTAGGGAACGCTTGCTGCCATCCCCTGCTGTTTCGTATGTAAATCAACGCGCTGTCATGGACGAAAGTGATACTGTCGTGCATTGACGACAGTTGCATATCGAATAAGAACGTGCTATTTATTTCATCAAGCCGTGAAAAAATCACGGCGGCTCGTGAGGTTTCCTGGCTCAAAGACCTCAAGTAATTGACCTGAGTGCCGTTAAGGCATACGGCTCACTGAATCTGATAAGGGCAAACCCATCGAAAGATGGGGGCGCAAAACAACCGGTCTAAGGGACTCCCGGCATGCGGGAGTGCTATGGCAGCGGAGTTGCCAGATAGGGGTAACATGAGTCGATCCTATTTCTGTCAATGCAACATGTGGCGAAGCCGCCCAAGTGGCGCGTGTGCGCCATTCCAGCCTGCACCGTTGTTCGCCCCTTCTTCTCGGTACCGTTTGCTCGCCGGCTGATGCCCTGTCGGCATCGACCCTGAATCCCGTCGGCCGCGCATTGCGCGGCACGGGGAAGGAGGCGAGTATGGCTGCGAGTGCGTTGAACAATGTCGTCAACCTGAACGAGCGGCGTCAGCTGAGCGCGGCGGAATCCAGCCGCATGCTCAACGACTGCCGCGAGTTGGCCATGAAGCGGCTCTCGGTGTCGCTGCGCGAGATGCTGGCAGACGTCGAGGAAGACCTCTTCCAGATGGCTGAGACCAGCTACGACCGCGAGATGCAGAACCTCTATCTCGAGGTGCGCGGCAAGGCCAAGGAGAATTGGCCGAGACTCGAAGCCGCCTTTTCGAGGCATTTCGTCGACGCCTTCAACCACAAGATGCGCGGCGAGATGGACAGCGCCATGAAGACCCTCGCCGTCTCGACGCATGAATTGCGCCTGGTCGAGGAGGATGATCTCGCCGAGGGCATCGCCTTGCAGGAGCTGGCTACCCGGCTGCGCGAGCAGAATGAGGATGAGCTGTCACTCCTCGGCGAGCGCGTGGCAATGCTGCTCGGCAAGAACGAACTGAAGGATGAGGAGAACCCCATCAGTCCGCAGGCGGTCGTCGACGCCCTGAAACACGCCTGCGACGAGTTGGAAGGCAGCGTCAAGATCAAGCTGGTGCTGCTCAAGCAGATCGAGCAGCATGTCTCGAGGGCCTTGCATTCGGTGTACGCCGACCTCAACACCGAGATGGTGCGCTGGAACGTTCTGCCCAACCTGCGTTCCGCCTATAAGAAGCCCGTGACGTCACCGTCGACCCAGCGTCAGACTGCCAGGAAGGAGGGCCCCGTTGCGGCGCATCCACAGCCGCAGACTGGAGACTCGGGGAGCGGGGACCTGCTGGCATTCCTGCACCAGCTGATGCAATCGCCCTTGCGCACGCAGACGGAAGTCGCCGAACCGCAGGGCCTGGCCGCCGTTCCCGCCGCCCCTGCGCCGACGGACAACCGGCAGTCGGTTTTCATCGACACCCTGACGGAAATGCAGCGACTCAATACGTTGCTGCAGGAAAAGAGCCAGGTCGATGGCCTGCCCGATCTCGGCCAGGCGATGAGCACGATGAACGTGCTGCACCAGATCAAGGCCAACAGCCTGAATCAGGACATCGGCCAGCTCGATGCGATCACCATCGACATCGTCGCCATGCTGTTCGACTTCATCTTCGACGATGCCAAGATTCCGGACGCCATCAAGGCCTTGGTCGGACGCCTGCAGATACCGGTCCTGAAAGTCGCGATGCTCGACAAGGCCTTCTTTTCGAGCAAAACCCATCCGGCCCGCCGCCTGCTTGACGGCATTTCACATGCCGCGGTCGCCTGGGGTGACACGGTGGATCAGGGCGATCCCCTGTTCTCGGAGATAGGATTCATCGTCGAGCGCATCCAGAACGACTTCGAACGGGACGTGCAAGTCTTCACGGACGCGCTGAATCTCCTCAATGCCGTGATCGAGGAACGCGATGCCATGGCGGAGGGCATCGCCGAACGATCGGCTGATCTCATGCGCAAGCGCGAGACCGAGGAAATCGCCTGGGTGGTGGCCGGCGAGGCGGTGATGCGCCGCTTGTCCTCGAGCGTGCCGCACAGCGTGGCGCGCTTCCTGCAGGACCATTGGCAGTACGTGCTGAAGGAACTCTATATTCGTCATGGGGAAGATCATCATTCCTATCTGAGCGCCATCGCAATGATGGACGACCTGATCTGGAGCGTGGCGCCTAAGGGGAGCAGCGACGAAAGGAAGCAGTTGGTGAACACCCTGCCCGGATTATTGCGCGCCATGCATGTCGGTCTCGACGCGATCAGCCTGCCGCAGGAGCAGCGCGGACAATTCTTCGATGAACTGGTGGCTTTGCACTCCGCAGCGGTCAAGAGCGGACTGAGCGGAGCGGAGACAGTGCCGGCAGGCGAGGCGCCAGTTCCGGCTGAGCCGGCGCCGGCAGCCACTTCCGCTGCCCAGTACAGCGTCAATCCTGAAGGCGAATTGTTCATCACGCGAATCGACGAGAACGAGGTCCAGATCGAGGAGGTTGCCCTGGTTGGCGCGAGTCCCACTGCCCTCGCGACGGAGGACATCTATCAGAGCCAAGTCGCTGCGTTGGGCCGCGGTGACTGGGTCGAATTCCGCCAGGAGGAGGGGCTGCCGACCCGGGCACGCCTGTCCTGGGTCAGCCCGCAGCGCGGGATATTCTTGTTCACCAATCCCCGTTCGCCGCGCGCCACCTCGATTTCCCCGGAGGCGCTGGCCTACCAGCTCAGGATGGGCAGGGCGCAGATCGTTGCCGAACAGCCGATGTTCGAGCGCGCCGTGCACGGCGTGCTCGAAAGTCTCAGCGTGAGCTGATCACATGTTCGGGTAGACCGGGCCTTCGCCGCCCTGCGGCGTCACCCAGGTGATGTTTTGCGTCGGGTCCTTGATGTCGCAGGTCTTGCAGTGCACGCAGTTCTGCGCGTTAATCTGCAGGCGCGGATTGGACCCGCTCTCGTCGTGCACGATTTCATACACGCCGGCCGGGCAGTAGCGCTGCTCGGGCGCGTCATAGAGGGCGAGGTTGATGCGGATCGGCACGCTCTCGTCCCTCAGCCGCAGATGGCAGGGCTGGTTTTCCTCGTGGTTGGTGTTCGACAGGAACACCGAGGAGAGCCGGTCGAAGGTGATCACGCCATCAGGTTTCGGGTAGGCGATCGGCCGGCAATCGGCCGCTTTCTTCAGCTTGACGTGGTCGGCGGTCAGGCGCAGCGTCCACGGCGCCTTGCCGCGGAACACCTGCTGGTCGATGCCGAACATCAATGAGCCGAGCCACAGCCCCTTGCTCATCCACGGCTTGAAGTTGCGTGTGCGGTGCAGTTCCTCGTACAGCCACGATTCGCGGAACTTCTGCGGATAGGCGGTCAGTTCGTCTCCGCTGCGGCCGGCGGCGAGCGCCTCGGTGATGGCTTCGGCGGCGAGCATGCCGGTCTTCAATGCGGCGTGCGAACCCTTGATGCGGGCGGCATTGAGGAAGCCGGCATCGTCGCCGATCAGCGCGCCGCCCGGGAAGATCAGCTTCGGCAGCGCCTGCAGGCCGCCCGCCGTCAGCGCGCGTGCGCCGTAGGCGATGCGCTTGCCGCCCTCGAGGAAGGGCTTCACCAGCGGATGCAGCTTGTAGCGCTGGAATTCCTCGAAGGGAGAGAGGTAAGGATTGCCGTAGGCGAGGCCGACGACGTAGCCGATCGAGACGAGGTTGCCCTCGAGGTGGTAGACGAAGCCGCCGCCGTAGGTGTCCGGCTGCATCGGCCAGCCGCCGGTGTGCATGACCAGGCCCTTGACGTGCTGCTCTGGCCTGACCTCCCACAGCTCCTTGATGCCGATGCCGTAGACCTGCGGGTCGGCGCCCTTGCGCAGGTCGAACTTTGCCTCGAGCTGCTTGCCGAGATGGCCGCGGCAGCCCTCGGCGAAAAGGGTGTACTTGCCGAGCAGTTCCATGCCCGGCTGGTAGGCCTCGGTGGGTTGGCCGTCGCGGCCGACGCCCATGTCGCCGGTGGCCACGCCCTTCACCGCTCCGTCCTCGTTGTAGAGCACTTCGGCGCCGGCGAAGCCGGGATAGATCTCCACACCGAGGGTCTCGGCCTGCTGGGCCAGCCAGCGGCAGACGTTGCCGAGGCTGACGATATAGTTGCCGTGGTTGAGGAAGCAGCCGGGGAGGAGGGCGTTCGGCACCCTGAGGCCGCCCGTCTCGGAGAGGATGATGAAGCGATCCTCGGACACCGGCGTGTCGAGCGGAGCACCCTTCTCCTCCCAGTCCGGGATCAGTTCGTTCAGCGCACGCGGGTCCATCACCGCGCCGGAGAGGATGTGTGCGCCGACCTCGGCGCCCTTCTCGATCAGGCAGACATTGAGGCCGCCGTCGAGCTGCTTCAGCCGGATCGCCGCAGCCAGGCCGGCCGGGCCGCCGCCGACGATGACGACATCGAATTCCATCGATTCGCGTTGCATGCCGTTTCCCTTTCCGCGCCCTTTGACGGGTCCATTGTTCTTGTGTGGGCCATGAAGGCCGGGCGCCATTATAATTCGATTCGATCCGCCCATTCCCCGAAAACGATGGAACACAAGCACAAGCTGATATACGCCACGATCCTGCCGGTCCGCTGGGGCGACATGGACGCCATGAACCATGTCAACAACACCGTCTATTTTCGCTACATGGAACAGGCGCGCATCGAATGGCTGGAGTCGCTCGGCTACGGGACGGGGCAGCACACGGAAGAGGGGCCGGTGATCGTCAATGCCAGCTGCACTTTCCTCGTGCCGCTGACTTATCCGGCCGAGGTCGAGGTGCGCATGTTCATCGGGCAAGCGGGGCGCAGCAGCCTGCCGACCCATTACGAACTGCGCACCGTCGGCGAGGACAGGCTGTACGCCCATGGCGACGCCAAGATGGTCTGGATCAATCCTGCCAGCGGCCGCTCCATCCCGCTGCCCGACACTATGCGAAAACTCGCCGAAGCCTAATCGACATGAGTGACAAGATACCCTTCTGGAAGCCCTCCCGGCAGCGCATCGCCGCCGCCAAACTGACCGCCTTCATGCGCTCCGCCACGCGGCGCTGGGGAACGGAATTCGCCGACTACGAGGCGCTGCACCGCTGGTCGGTGACGCAGCCGGAACAGTTCTGGGCCACGCTGTGGGACTTCGCCGGGGTGGTTGCCGATAAGCGCGGGGCGCGTGCGCTCATCGATGCCAACCGGATGCCGGGGGCGAAGTGGTTCCCCGACGCGCGCCTGAACTTCGCCGAGAACCTGCTGCGCAGCCACGACTCGGGTGACGCCTTGGTCTTCTGGGGCGAGGACAAGGTCAAGGGCCGCGCCAGCCATGCCGAGCTGTACCGCGCCGTGGCGCAGACGGCCGCCGCCCTGTGCGCGATGGGCGTGCACAAGGGCGACCGCGTCGCCGCCTACCTGCCCAACCTGCCCGCCACCGTGGTGGCGATGCTGGCCACCGCCTCGATAGGCGCCATCTTTTCCTCGGCCTCGCCGGACTTCGGCGTGCAGGGCGTGCTCGACCGTTTCGGCCAGATCGGGCCGAAAGTGCTGTTCGCCTGTGACGGCTACTGGTACAACGGCAAGGCGATCGACTGCCTCGGCAAGGTAGCCGAGATCGCCGCCAAAATGCCGACGCTCGAGCGCGTCGTCGTCGTGCCTTATGCCGGCGGCAGCGGCAACCTCGCCGCGGTGAAGCACGGCGTGACGCTGGCGGAGTTCCTCGCGCCGCACGCCGGCGCGAAGGATATCCGCTTCGAGCGGCTGCCTTTCGACCATCCGCTCTACATCATGTACTCCTCCGGCACCACCGGCGTGCCGAAGTGCATCGTGCACAGCGCGGGCGGCACCCTGCTGCAGCACCTGAAGGAGCACCAGCTGCACTGCGACGTGAAGCCGGGCGACCGGCTGTTCTACTTCACTACCTGCGGCTGGATGATGTGGAACTGGCTTGTCTCGGGCCTCGCCTCCGGCGCGACGCTGCTGCTCTACGACGGCTCGCCCTTCGTCGGCCGCGGCAACATCCTCTTCGACTACGCCGAGATCGAGGGCATGACCCATTTCGGCACCTCGGCCAAGTTCATCGACGCCATCGCCAAGATCGACCTGGCGCCGGCGAAGACGCACAAGCTGGACAAGCTGCGCGCCATCTTTTCCACCGGCAGCCCGCTGGTGGCGGAGGCCTTCGACTACGTCTACGCCGCCATCAAGCGCGACGTGCAGCTGGCCTCGATCTCCGGCGGCACCGATATCATCTCCTGCTTCGTCCTGGGCAACCCGATCGGCCCGATCTGGCGCGGCGAGATCCAGTGCCGTGGCCTCGGCATGGCGGTCGAGGTGCTCGACGACGACGGCCGTCCCGTGCAGGGGGCCAAAGGCGAACTGGTCTGCCTCAAGCCCTTCCCCTCGATGCCGGTCGGCTTCTGGAACGACGCGCACGGCAAGAAGTACCGAGCCGCCTATTTCGAGAAGTACCCCGGCATCTGGTGCCATGGCGACTTCATCGAAGAGACCGCCCATGGCGGCTTCGTCATTTACGGCCGTTCCGACGCCACGCTCAATCCGGGCGGCGTGCGCATCGGCACTGCCGAGATATATCGTCAGGTGGAAAAGCTGTACGAGGTGATCGAGTCCCTCGTCATCGGCCAGGACTGGGAGAAGGACACCCGCGTCGTCCTCTTCGTCAAGCTGCGCGAGGGGCTGATCCTCGACGACGCGCTGGCGAAGCGCATCAAGGAGGTCATCCGCCAGAACACCACACCGCGCCACGTGCCGGCGAAGATCCTGCAGGTCGGCGACATCCCGCGCACCAAGAGCAACAAGATCGTCGAGCTCGCCGTGCGCAACGTCGTGCACGGCGAAGCGGTGAAGAACGTCGAGGCGCTGGCCAACCCCGAGGCGCTGGAATACTTCCGCAACCGGCAGGAGCTGGCATGCTGATCGATCGGGACAAATCGACCCTCCTGGTGGTGGACATCCAGGAACGCCTGCTGCCCCACATCCATGACGGACAGGTGGTGCTCGACAACGCCGTCTGGCTGGTCAAGGTGGCACAGCGACTCGGCGTGCCGGTGATGGTCTCCGAGCAGTACCCGAAGGGCATCGGCCCCACGGTCGCCGCGCTGCGGGGACTGACTTTTTCGGAGCAGGTCGGCGAGAAGATGCATTTCTCCTGCGTCGCGGCGAAGTGCCTGGAGCGCCTGCCGGGCGCCGACCGGCCCCAGGTCGTGGTGGCCGGCACCGAGTCCCATGTCTGCGTCCTGCAGACCGTGCTCGGCCTGCGCGAACAGGGAAAAGAGGTCTTCGTCGTCGCCGAGGCCGTCGGCTCGCGCCGGCCCTCGGACAAGGAGCTGGCCCTGGCGCGCATGCGCGCCCATGGCGCCGAGATCGTCTCGCGCGAGATGGTCGCCTTCGAGTGGCTGAGGCAGGCCGGCAGCGAAGAATTCCGCGCCATCAGCCGGGAATTCCTCAAGTAATTTCTCAAGTTGCTTTCTCCGCGAGGTCGCCCGTTTTTGCCGCGTTTTCGCTGCGTTTCCGTTGAGCGGCGGTCAAGTTTCGGCTATCATTTGGCTTTCCTGCAGATGCCCTGCAAATGACCAAGTACGTCTTCGTTACCGGCGGTGTCGTCTCCTCTCTGGGCAAGGGCATCGCCGCCGCCTCCCTCGGCGCCATCCTCGAATCCCGCGGCATCAAGGTCACCCACCTCAAGCTCGACCCGTACATCAACGTCGACCCGGGCACGATGAGCCCCTTCCAGCATGGCGAGGTGTTCGTCACCGAGGACGGGGCGGAGACCGACCTCGATCTGGGCCACTACGAGCGCTTCACGCGCGCCAAGATGGGCAAGCGCAACAACTTCACCACCGGCCAGATCTACGAGTCGGTGATCAAGAAGGAGCGCCGCGGCGATTACCTCGGCCGCACCGTGCAGGTCATCCCGCATATCACCGACGAGATCAAGCTGCACATCAAGAACGGCGCGCAAGGAGCCGACGTCGCCATCGTCGAGGTGGGCGGCACGGTGGGCGACATCGAGTCGCTGCCCTTCCTCGAGGCGATCCGCCAGATGGGCATCGAGGAGGGGCGCCAGAACACCTGCTTCATCCACCTCACGTTGCTGCCCTACATCGCCACCGCCGGCGAACTGAAGACCAAGCCGACGCAGCACTCCGTCAAGGAGCTGCGCGAGATCGGCATCCAGCCCGACGTGCTGCTGTGCCGCGCCGACCGCCCGGTGCCCGACGACGAGCGGCGCAAGATCGCCCTGTTCACCAATGTCGCCCACGAGGCGGTGATCTCGGTGGTGGATTCCGACAGCATCTACAAGATCCCGGCCATGCTGCACGACCAGATGCTCGACGAGATCGTCTGCCACAAGCTGAACATCCTGGCGCGCGCCGCCGACCTCTCGGTGTGGAACAAGTTGATCGACGCGCTGGAGCATCCCGAGCGTGCGGTCGACATCGCCTTCGTCGGCAAGTACGTCGACCTCACCGAATCCTACAAGTCGTTGTCGGAGGCGCTGATCCACGCCGGCATCCACACGCGCAGCAAGATCGCCATCCACTACCTCGACTCCGAGGCCATCGAGCGCGAGGGCACCGGGGCGCTGGCCGGCATGGACGCCATCCTCGTGCCGGGCGGTTTCGGCAAGCGCGGCGTCGAGGGCAAGGTCGCTGCCATCCGCTATGCCCGCCAAAACAAGGTGCCGTATCTGGGCATCTGCCTCGGCATGCAGCTTGCCGTCATCGAATTCGCCCGCGACGTCGCCGGCCTGGAAGGCGCGCACAGCACCGAGTTCGATCCCGACACGCCGCACCCGGTCATCGCCCTCATCACCGAGTGGCTGGACCGCGAGGGCCGGGTGGAAAAGCGCGACGCCGGCGCCGACCTGGGCGGCACCATGCGCCTGGGCGGCCAGACCTGCGCGCTGGCGGCCGATTCGCTGGCACGCAAGGTGTACGGTGCGGACACCATCGTCGAGCGGCACCGCCACCGCTACGAGGTGAACAACATCTACCTGAACCGCCTGCAGCAGGCCGGCCTCAAGGTGAGCGGCAAATCCGAGGACGGCCGCCTGTGCGAGATGGTGGAACTACCCGACCACCCCTGGTTCATCGGCTGCCAGTTCCACCCCGAATTCACCTCCTCGCCGCGCGCCGGACATCCGCTGTTCACCGCCTTCGTGCGTGCCGCCCTGGCCCATCAGGAAAGTGGCAAGGATTCTCCGGTGACGCCGATCCGTCAGGCCGCGTCGTGAAGCGCTGCGGCGAAAATTGGATGGCCGCATGAAACTGTGCGGCTTTGAGGCCGGCCTCCGGCATCCGCTGTTCCTCATCGCCGGCCCCTGCGTCATCGAGTCGCGCGAGCTGGCCATCGAGGTCGCCGGCCAATTGAAGGAGACCTGCGCCGAGCTGGACATGCATTTCATCTTCAAGTCCTCTTACGACAAGGCCAACCGCAGCTCGGGCCAGTCCTACCGCGGGCTGGGCATGGAAAAGGGCCTGGATATCCTCGCCGACGTGAGGAAGACCGTCGGCGTGCCGGTGCTGACCGACGTGCACGACATCTCCGAGATCGCTGCCGTCGCCGCCGTGGCCGATGTGCTGCAGACGCCGGCCTTCCTCTGCCGTCAGACCGACTTCATCCAGGCCGTCGCCGCCAGCGGCAAGCCGGCCAACATCAAGAAGGGCCAGTTCCTCGCTCCGCACGACATGCAGCACGTCGTCGCCAAGGCGAAGGAGGCGATAAGGGAAAAAGCGAACGGCGCCGAAGCCAATACAGATACGATTCTTGTGTGCGAGCGCGGTGCCTCCTTCGGCTACAACAACCTCGTCTCCGACATGCGCAGCCTGGCCATCCTGCGCGAGACCGGCTGCCCGGTGGTCTACGACGCCACCCACTCGGTGCAGCTGCCGGGCGGTCAGGGGTCTTCCTCCGGCGGTCAGCGCGAGTTCGTGCCGGTGTTGGCGCGCGCGGCGACGGCCGCCGGCATCGCCGGCCTGTTCATGGAAACCCACCCGCACCCGGAGAAGGCCCTCTCCGACGGCCCGAATTCCTGGCCGCTGGCGAAGATGCGGGATCTGCTGGCCACGCTGCGCGACATCGATGCGCTGGTGAAGCAGCGCGGCTTCATGGAGGCCGGAATATGAGCAAAGCGTACGTGATCGCCCAGGCCACGGTGCGCGATCCGGAGCAGTACGAGGGTTACAAGGCGCTGGCCGGCGCCGCCGTGGCGCGCTACGGCGGCAAGTACGTCGTGCGCGGTGGCGCCACGCATCTCCTCGAGGGCGACTGGGCGCCGCCGCGCCTGGTGATCCTCGAGTTCGAATCCGTTGAGCAGGCGAAGCGCTTCTACGATTCGCCCGAGTACCGCGCCGCGCGCGAGCGGCGCCACGGCGCGGCGACGATGAACATGCTGGTGGTCGAAGGACTATAGTTAATTGGGGAGCAAGGAATATGAGCGCAATCGTTGATGTCGTCGCCCGCGAGATTCTCGACTCGCGCGGCAATCCCACCGTCGAGGCCGACGTCCTGCTCGAGTCGGGCGTCATCGGCCGCGCCGCCGTGCCGTCGGGCGCGTCGACCGGTTCGCGCGAGGCCATCGAGCTGCGCGACGGCGACGCCGGCCGCTACCTCGGCAAGGGTGTGCTGCAGGCCGTCGAGAACGTGAACACCGAGATTTCGGAAGCCATCATCGGCCTGGATGCCGAGGAGCAGGCCTTCATCGACAAGACCCTGATCGAACTCGACGGCAGCGACAACAAGTCGCGCCTCGGCGCCAACGCCATGCTGGCCGTCTCGATGGCGGTGGCCAAGGCGGCGGCGGAAGAGGCGGGACTCCCGCTCTATCGCTACTTCGGCGGCATGGGCCCGATGCAGATGCCGGTGCCGATGATGAACGTCATCAACGGCGGCGCGCACGCCAACAACAGCCTGGACATCCAGGAATGCATGATCATGCCGGTCGGCGCGCAGAGCTTTCGCGAGGCGCTGCGCTGCGGCGCCGAGGTGTTCCACGCCCTGAAGAAGCTGATCGACAAGCGCGGCTTCCCGACCTCGGTCGGCGACGAGGGTGGCTTCGCCCCCAACGTCTCCGGCACGGACGAGGCGCTCAGCCTGATCCTCGAGGCCGTCGCCCAAGCCGGCTACGAGCCGGGCAGCGATGTGGTGCTGGCCCTCGATTGCGCCAGCTCGGAGTTCTACAGGGACGGCAAATACGAGCTGGCGGGCGAAAGGCTCTCGCTTTCCTCCGAACAATTCACCGATTATCTGGCGACGCTGGCCGACAAGTTCCCCATCGTCAGCATCGAGGACGGCATGGCGGAAAACGACTGGGCCGGCTGGAAAATCCTCACCGACAGGCTCGGCCGCACGGTGCAGCTGGTCGGCGACGATCTCTTCGTCACCAATACCAAGATCCTGCGCGAGGGCATCGCCCAGGGCGTCGCCAATTCGATCCTCATCAAGATCAACCAGATCGGCACGCTCACCGAGACCTTCGCCGCCGTCGAGCTGGCCAAGCGCTCCGGCTACACCTCGGTCATCTCGCACCGCTCGGGCGAGACGGAAGACTCCACCATCGCCGACATCGCCGTGGGCCTGAATGCCCTGCAGATCAAGACCGGCTCGCTCAGCCGCTCGGATCGCATCGCCAAGTACAACCAGCTCCTCCGCATCGAGGAGGACCTCGGCGACACCGTCAGCTATCCGGGACGCAACGCCTTCTACAACCTGCGAAAATAAGCGACGGCCGTGAGGTGGCCAACCATCGTGCTGGTCATCCTCATTGCCTTGCTGCAGTATCCGCTGTGGCTGGGCAAGGGCGGCTGGCTCAGGGTGTGGGAGGTCGACCGCCAGCTGGCTGCCCAGCGCGAGGTCAACCAGAAGCTGGAAACCCGTAATGCCGGCCTCGACGCCGAGGTGCGCGACCTGAAAAGCGGCTACGAGGCCATCGAGGAGCGCGCCCGCTACGAATTGGGCTACATCAAGCCGGACGAGGTCTTCGTCCAGGTGCCGCAGAAGAATCCCTGACGACAAGCCGGCGAGAAACGGATCGGGCTGGCCGGCGTTCGTATGGCCCGATCAGGAAAAGTCAGTCCCCGCCGGACGGCGTCATTGGCACGGCGGGCAAGGATCCGGGCGTTCCGGTCATTTTCCGCCCTTGATGGCGTACTGCATGCCGCCCTTGCCGTCCGGGGTGAACACGATGGTCAGTTCGACATCGTGGCCGCAGCCGCGGAAAGTCCACGCTTCCTCCCAGTGGCCGGCGGGCTGGTCGGCCTCCTTCGGCTCGCGCGGCGGGTGGGTGAGGCGGGTGTCGATCAGATCGGCTTCCTTGCACGCCTTGCTTCGTTTCGCCAGCCGTGCCAGGGCGGCGGGGGCCGCCGCCTTCAGGCCCTCGGCGATCTGCTGCATGGAAGCGTTCGTGGTACCTGGGATTTGCGGCCGCGCTTCGGGTTTTTCGCCCCTGCGCGCGACGAAGACGGCATTGTAGGTCATGCGCTTGCCGCAGCGCTCGAAGACGTAGCGATGCTGCCAGCTCCCCGCGATGGGGTGAGGCTGGCCGCCGGGGAACTCGATGCCCCTGAGCAGAAACAGGTTGAGCGGCTGGATGTTGTAGGGGCCCATGCAGTCTTGCTGCAGGCCGAGCTTCCTGTCCCATTCGCGGCCGGTTTCATACAGGGCGGCGATCTGCTCCTTGCCGTAGAGGTAGGCGGTCAGGCGCGAAGGCTGGCGGCCGTCTTCCGATTCGGCGGCGGAGGCAGGGGCGGTTACCGGGGCGGGGGCGCTTGCCGGAGCGCCCGGCGGTTCTTTCTTGCCACAGGCGGACAGGCATGCGCAGACCGTGACGACCGGCGCAACGGCGGCAAGCCATCCTGTCCTGGGAAGGGAGGCGCTTCGGCTTGCCGTCGTCATCGGCGCAGTTTGGCCTACTCGGGCAGGGGTTGCAACTCCCGCCGATAGCGCTCGGCGCGTTCGCTGTATTGCCGGCAGCCGAGGCGTATCGCCGCCGCCTCCTCGTCGGAGAGTTGCCGCACCACCTTGCCCGGCGAACCGAGCACCAGGGAACGATCGGGAATGACCTTGCCTTCCGGAACGAGCGCGCCTGCGCCGATCAGGCATTCCTTGCCGATCACCGCGCCGTTGAGGACCACCGCCTGGATGCCGACCAGCGAGCCCTCGCCGATGGTGCAGCCATGCAGCATGGCCTGGTGGCCGACCAGCACCCGGCCAGACAGCGTTAGGGGAAAGCCCGGATCGGCATGCAGCACGGCGCCGTCCTGCACGTTGCTGCCGGCGCCGATGGTGATGAGGTCGCTGTCGCCGCGGAGGACGGCGCCGAACCAGACGCTGGCGCCGTCCTCGATCACCACCGTGCCGATCACCGAGGCGCTTTGCGCGACCCAGGCATTGCCGCGCAGTTCGGGCCTGCGCTCGCCCAGTGCGTACAGAGCCATGTCAGTTGTATTCCTCAGTCGGCGGGCAGGCGCAGAACAGGTTGCGGTCGCCGTACACGTCGTCTATGCGGTTCACCGAGGGCCAGAACTTGTTCTGCGCCACCCAGTGCAGCGGAAAGGCGGCTTCGCGGCGCGTGTACGGACGATTCCATTCGGCGTCGGCGAGGTCGGCCTGGGTATGCGGCGCACGCTTGAGCGGGTTGTCCTCCGCCGGCCACTCGCCGCGCTCGACCTTGCGGATCTCCTCGCGGATGTTGGCCAGCGCGGCGATGAAGCGGTCGAGCTCCCCCTTCGACTCCGACTCGGTCGGCTCGACCATGATGGTGCCGGCCACCGGGAAACTCACCGTCGGCGCGTGGAAGCCGTAGTCCATCAGGCGCTTGGCGATGTCGATCTCGGCGATGCCGGTCGCCGCCTTGATGGCGCGGATGTCGAGGATGCACTCGTGGGCGACGCGGCCGTGGCTGCCCGTGTAGAGAACGGGGTAATGGTCCTTCAGCCGCGCGGCGACGTAGTTGGCGTTGAGGATGGCGACCTCGGTGGCGCGCTTCAGGCCCGTGCCGCCGAGCATGGCGATGTACATCCAGGAGATCGGCAGGATCGAGGCCGAGCCGAAGGGCGCGGCGCTGACGGCGCCTTGCGCGCCGACGCGGTCGGCTGCCAGCAGGTGGCCGGGGGCGTAGGGCGCGAGGTGCGCCTTCAGCCCGATCGGCCCCATGCCGGGCCCGCCGCCGCCGTGCGGAATGGCGAAGGTCTTGTGCAGGTTCATGTGGCTGACGTCGGCGCCGATGCTGGCCGGCGAGGTCAGCCCGACCTGGGCGTTGAGGTTGGCGCCGTCCATGTACACCTGGCCGCCGTTGGCGTGCACGACCGCGCAGATTTCCTTCACCGCCTCCTCGAAGACGCCGTGGGTGGACGGGTAGGTGAGCATCAGGCAGGAGAGGTTAGCCGCATGGCTCTCCGCCTTCGCCTTGAGGTCGGCGACGTCGACGTTGCCGCTCTCGTCGCAGTCGACCACCACCACCTGCAGGCCGCACATCTGCGCCGTGGCCGGGTTGGTGCCGTGCGCCGATTTCGGGATCAGGCAGACGTTGCGGTGCCCCTCGCCCTGCGCCGCCTGGTAGCGGCGGATGGAGACGAGGCCGGCATACTCGCCCTGGGCGCCGGAGTTGGGTTGCATGCAGATGGCGTCGAAGCCGGTGATGGCCTTGAGGCTGTCGGCGAGGCCGCCGATCATCTCGGCGTAGCCGGCGGCTTGATCCGCGGGGGCGAAGGGATGCAGGTCGCCGAACTCGGGCCAGGTGATGGGGATCATCTCGCTGGTGGCGTTCAGCTTCATGGTGCAGGAGCCGAGCGAGATCATCGAATGGTCGAGCGCGAGGTCCTTGTTCTGCAGGCGCTTGAGGTAGCGCAGCATCCCGTGCTCGGTGTGGTGCGCGCTGAACACCGGGTGGGAGAGGATGGCGTCGGTGCGCAGGAGGCCCGCGAGCGGATCGTTCGCCGCCGCCTGCGCGTCGAGCTTGTCGATGTTGGCTTCCTTGCCGGTGATGGCCTTCAGCAGGGCTGCGACGTCCTCGCGCGTGGTTTTCTCGTCGAGCGAAAGGCCGCGCACCTTTTGCGACACCAGGCGCAGGTTGTAGCCGGGCACCTCCGCGGTCGTCTCGACATGGAGCGTGTCGAACCAGCGCTGCGTCAGCACCTTCACGCCGGCGGCCTTGAGGCCCGCGGCGAGGATGCCGGTGAGGCGGTGGATGCGGCCGGCGATGGTCTTCAGTCCCTGCGGGCCATGGAAGACGGCATACATGCCGGCGATGTTGGCGAGCAGCACCTGCGAGGTGCAGATGTTGGAGTTGGCCTTCTCGCGGCGGATGTGCTGCTCGCGCGTCTGCAGGGCCATGCGCAGGGCGCGGTGGCCGCGCGCGTCGACGGAGACGCCGATGATGCGGCCCGGCACGGCGCGCTTGTGCTCGTCGCGGCAGGCGAAGAAGGCGGCGTGCGGGCCGCCGAAGCCCATCGGCACGCCGAAGCGCTGTGCGGAGCCGAGGGCGATGTCGGCGCCCATGGTGCCGGGCGACTTGAGCAGCACCAGCGCCATCAGGTCGGCCGCCACCGCCGTGATGCAGCCGCTGACTTTCAGTTTGGCGATGACGTCGGTCAGGTCGACGCACTCGCCGGCGTCGTTCGGATACTGCAGCAGGGCGCCGAAGACGTCGTGTTTCGCGGCTTCCGCGGCGGGGCCGACGATCAGCTCGTAGCCGAAGTAAGCGGCGCGCGTCTTCACCACGTCGAGCGTCTGCGGGAAGCAGGCGGCGTCGACGAAGAAGGCGTTGGACTTCGACTTCGAGGCGCGCCGCGCCATGGTCATGGCTTCCGCCGCGGCGGTGGCTTCATCCAGCAGCGAGGCGTTGGCCAGCTCCATGCCGGTGAGGTCGATCACCATCTGCTGCCAGTTGAGCAACGCTTCCAGCCGGCCCTGGGCGATCTCCGCCTGGTAGGGCGTGTAGGCGGTGTACCAGCCGGGGTTCTCCAGCAGGTTCCTCAGGATCACTTTGGGCGTCAGGGTGTCGTGGTAGCCCATGCCGATGAGCGACTTTTTGACGACGTTCTTCGCGGCGATGGTTTTCAGCTTCGCCAGCGCCTCGTGCTCGCGCAGCGGGCCGGGAAGCGGCAGCGGTTGCGCCAGGCGGATGGCGGCGGGCACCGTCTGGCCGATCAGCTCGTCCAGGCTAGAAGCGCCGACGGCGGCCAGCATGGCAGCCGTTTCGGCGGCATCCGGGCCGATGTGTCTTGCGATGAACTCGTCGCGCTGCTCGAGCGCGGAGAGGGGGGCGTGCGTCATGATTATTCTTCGGCAGCGACCTTGGCGTAGGCGGCGGCGTCGAGCAGGCCGTCCAGGTCGGCGGCGTTGTCCGGCTTCAGCTTGAACAGCCAGGCGGCGTAGGCGTCCTGGTTCACCGACTCCGGCGCGTCGGCGGCGGCCTGGTTGACGGCGACCACCTCGCCGCCGATCGGCGCGTAGATGTCGGAGGCGGCCTTGACGGATTCGACCACGGCGCATTCCTCGCCGGCCTTCACCTTGCGGCCGACCGCGGGCAGTTCGAGGAAGACGATGTCGCCGAGCGCCTCCTGGGCGTGGTCGGAAATGCCGACGGTGACGAGGCCGTCGGAGGCTAAGCGGGCCCACTCGTGGGACTTGGCGTATTTCAGGTCGGCAGGGATGTTCATGTTCTTCTCCAGAGTAGTTAAACCAAGACTTTCCCGTTGCGCACGAAGGGCGGCTTGACCACCGTCGCCTTCAGGCGCTTGTCGCGAATCTCCACCTCGACGGTGTCGCCGACGGCGCAGGCGGCCGGCAGGCGCGCCAGGGCGATCGAGCGGTTCATGCTCGGCGAGAAGCTGCCGCTGGTGATCTCGCCTTCGCCCTGGGCGGCAAAGATTTTCTGGTGGGCGCGCAGCACGCCGCGGTCCTCGAGCAGCAGGCCGAGGGTCTGCTTGTCGGGACGCCGTGCCGCCAGGACTGACTTTCCGGTGAAGTCGCGCGGGGCGTCGAGGTCGACCGTCCATGCCAGCCCCGCTTCCAGCGGCGAGGTCTGCTCGTCCATGTCCTGGCCGTAGAGCGGCATGCCGGCCTCCAGCCGCAGCGTGTCGCGCGCGCCGAGGCCGGCGGGTTTCACGCCGGCGGCGAGCAGGGCGTTCCAGGTGGCTTCGGCACGGTCGGCGGGAATCATCAGCTCGAAGCCGTCCTCGCCGGTGTAGCCGGTGCGGGCGATCAGCGCGTCGCCGAACCAGGCGGCGTGGAAGGGCTTCAGCCCGCTGCTGGCGGCTTCCGAGCCGGGCAGGGCGGCCCAGGTCTTGGCGCGCGCGTTCGGACCCTGCACGGCGATCATGGCGAGGTCGCGGCGCGGCTTCACTTGCACGCTGCCGGCGTGCTGCGCGATCCAGGCGAGATCCTTGTCGGCGGTGCCGGCGTTGACGACGACGCGGTAGAAGTCCGGCCGGAAGAAGTAGACGATGAGGTCGTCGATGACGCCGCCCTGCGCGTTGAGCATGCAGGAGTACAGCGCGCGGCCCGGTACGGTCAGCTTGTCGACGTTGTTGGCGATGAGCCTGTGCAGCAGGTCGTGGGCGCCGGCGCCTTCGAGGTCGAGGGCGAGCATGTGCGAGACGTCGAACATGCCGGCGTCGCGGCGCACGAGGTGGTGTTCCTCGACCTGGGAGCCGTAATGCAGCGGCATGTCCCAGCCGGCGAAGTCGACCATCTTGCCGCCGAGGCGGACGTGGGTGGCGTAAAGCGGAGTTTGTTTGGTCATAGATACTTGGGTCGCGTTATTCGAGTTCTTTCACGCAATGAAAAAGGGGCGAAGCGTTTCGCTTCACCCCTCTGTCCCTTGTACCTGAGAGATTGCCGCCGTGTTTCCGCAGCGTGCCCCTTCGGTGGATGGGTGCTCTGTCGCCCCATCGCTCTCCAGAGTGTTCGTGCCCTCGCGCAGCCCTTTTGCCTGAGCGGTTCCGGGTGTTGCGCCTTCGGCGGCGGCCTTGTTCCATTTGCCGCTCTCTCCCGCGCGAGCGGTGCGACTATAGCTTGCGGCTGCAGCCGCAAGCAAGTGGAAATCATCGGTTATGATTCGCGTCTCATGAAATCAAGCACTTCCGAATTCCTGACGATCCGCGGGCTGAAAGGCCACGTGTGCCTGTGGGGGCCGGCCGACGCGCCGAAGCTCTTCCTCCTGCACGGCTGGATGGATTGCTCCGCCTCGTTCCAGTTCCTCGTCGATGCCTTTTCGCGCGACTGGCGCGTCATCGCCCCCGACTGGCGCGGCTTCGGCCGGTCGGAGTGGCTCAACCATCCCTACTGGTTTCCCGACTACCTCGCCGACCTCGATCGGTTGCTCGACCATTATTCGCCGGACGAACCGGCGCGCCTGGTCGGCCACAGCATGGGCGGCAACATCGTCGGACTGTATGCCGGCGTGCGCCCCGCCCGCGTGGCGAAACTGGTGATCCTGGAAGGCTTCGGCCTGCACCCGACTGACCCGGCGCAAGCACCGGGACGCTACGCCAAGTGGCTCGACCAGGACAAGGCCGGCGCCTCTCTGCGCGACTATGCCGACCTTGGTGAATTCGCCGCTCGCCTGAGGCGCGACAACCCGCGCCTGGCGCAGGCGCAGGCCGATTTCCTCGCCGCCAATTTCTCGCAGCGCCGGTCCGACGGCCGCATCGGCTATGCCGCCGACCCCTGGCACCGCGTCACCAACCCGGTGCTCTACCGCTTCGAGGAGGCGAGGGCCTGCTGGCGCGCCGTGACGGCGCCGGTGCTGTGGGTGGTGGCGCGCGAATCGCACCTTTACAAGGAGTTCGCCGGGCGCGCCGAGGACTATGCGGCGCGGCTCGCCGGCTTCCGCGACCTGCGCGAGGCGGTGCTCGACGACTGCGGCCACATGCTGCACCACGACCAGCCGCAACGTCTGGCGGCGCTGCTCGAAGAATTCCTCGGGTAACATCGTCGCATGAAAGCCGACCTGCATTGCCATTCCACCATCTCCGACGGCCTGCTGCCGCCGGCGGAGGTGGCCCGACGCGCCGCCGACCGCGGCCTCGAGCTGTGGTCGCTGACCGACCACGACGACGTGGCGGGACTGGCGGAGGCGCGCGCCGTCGCCGAGGAACGCGGCCTGCGCTTTCTCGACGGCAGCGAAATCTCGGTGTCCTGGCGCGACGATGCCAGCTTCCACGTCGTTGGCCTCGGCATCGATCCGGCCCATCCGGCGCTGGTCGCCGGGCTGAAGGCGATCCGCGACGGCCGCGACGGCCGTGCCCGGCGCATCGGCGATGAACTCGAAAAGATCGGCATCCACGGCGCCTACGCAGGCGCGGTGCGCTACGCCGAGAAGGCCTCCATCATCAGCCGCGCCCACTTCGCCCGCCTCCTCGTCGAGCGCAAGATCTCGCCGGACGTGAAGAGCGTCTTCGACCACTATCTCGCCAAGGGCAAACCTGGCTATGTGCCGCACGAATGGGCGACGCTGGAAGATGCGTTGTGCTGGATCGGCGATGCCGGCGGCGTGGCGGTGCTGGCGCATCCGCTGCGCTACCGCGTCAGCCGCGACGAACTGCGCACCTTCCTCGGCGAATTCAAGGACCGTGGTGGCCAGGGGATCGAGGTCGCCTGCGGGGCACACACGCCAGAGGAGGTGCACGACTGCGCCCGCCTGGCGCGGCACTACGGTCTGAAGGCCTCCGTCGCCTCCGACTTCCATGGCCCCGGCGAGAGCCATGCCGACCTCGGCATGACCCCGCCGCTGCCCGACGACCTCGTGCCGATCTGGTCGGAGCTGATCTGAACCGAGCGATCCATGGCGCAATTCTTCTCCATCCATCCCGAGCAGCCGCAGCCGCGCCTGATTCGCCAGGCTGCGGAGATTTTGCGCGCCGGCGGGATCGTGGCCTTCCCGACGGATGCGGCGTATTCGCTCGGCTGCCGCGTCGGCGACGCCGATGCGGTGGCGCGCATCCGCGCCATCCGTGAAGTGGACGAACGCCACCACTTCACGCTGATGTGCCGCGACCTCTCCGAGATCGCCATCTACGCGCGGGTGGACAACGCCCAGTTCCGCCTGCTCAAGGCGACCACGCCGGGCAGCTATACCTTCATCCTGGAAGGCACCAAGGAATTGCCGCGGCGCATCCTGCATCCGAAGCGCAAGACCATCGGCCTGCGCGTGCCGGATCATGCCGTGCCGCTGGCGCTGCTCGAAGAACTGAACGAGCCGATGCTCACCTCGACCCTGCTGCTGCCCGGCGACGATCTGCCGCTGAACGACCCGGAGGAGATCCGCGACCGCCTCGAGAAGCGCATCGACCTCGTCGTCGAGTGCGGCGCCTGCGGCCTGGAGATGACCACCATCGTCGACCTCACCGGGCCGGCGCCCGAGCTGGTGCGCGCCGGCCGCGGCGCCCTCGAGCCGCTGGGGTTGGTCTAAGCCGGTCTGGTAGAATGACCGGCTTATCATGGACGCCCTGATCCAGACTCTGGCGATTTACGCCATTCCGGTCCTCCTCGCCATCACCCTGCACGAAGCCGCCCATGGTTACGTGGCGCGGCATTTCGGCGACCCGACGGCCTACCTGGCGGGGCGCATCAGCCTGAATCCGCTGCGCCACGTCGATCCGGTCGGCACCATCCTGGTGCCCGGCGCCATCCTGGTGGCAAGCAAGCTGATCGGTGGCAGCGCCATGCTGTTCGGCTGGGCCAAGCCGGTGCCGGTGGATTTCGCGCGGCTGCGCCACCCGAAAAAGGACATGCTGTGGGTGGCGGCGGCCGGGCCGTTCGCCAACCTGCTGATGGCCCTCGGCTGGGCGATGCTGATCAAGATCGCCAGCATCGCCCCGGAGAACGTATATACCGTGCCGATGGTCAGGATGGGGCTGGCCGGCATCGAGATCAACGCCGTGCTGATGCTGCTCAACCTGCTGCCGATTCCGCCGCTCGACGGCGGGCGCATCGCCGTGAGCCTGCTGCCGCACCGCCTGGCCTGGCAGTTTGCCAAGCTCGAGCCCTATGGGCTGGCCATTCTGCTGGTATTGCTGTTCACCGATATACTCGGCGTCATATTGTGGCCGTTGATGACGGGTTTCCGCCACCTGCTGGCCGTCCTTTTTCAGTTCTAAACCCAAAACCATGTACGCAGAAAGAGTCCTCTCCGGCATGCGCCCCACCGGGCGCCTCCACCTCGGCCACTACCACGGCGTTTTGAAAAACTGGGTCAAGCTGCAGAACGAGTATCCCTGCCTGTTCTTCGTCGCCGACTGGCATGCGCTGACCACCGCCTACGACGAGCCGGGCACCATCGAGGAGAACACCTGGGAAATGGTCATCGACTGGCTGGCGGCCGGCGTCGATCCCGCGCAGGCGACGCTGTTCATCCAGTCGCGCGTGCTGGAGCATGCCGAGTTGCATCTGCTGCTGTCGATGATGACGCCGCTGAGCTGGCTCGAACGCGTGCCGACCTACAAGGACCAGCAGGAAAAGCTGGAGCACAAGGATCTGTCGACCTACGGTTTTCTCGGCTATCCGCTGCTGCAATCGGCCGACATCCTCATCTACCGAGCCAACCGGGTACCGGTGGGCGAGGACCAGGTGCCGCACATCGAGTTCTCGCGCGAGATCGCCCGGCGCTTCAATCACCTCTACGGCCGCGAGCCGGATTTCGAGGCCAAGGCGCGCGCCGCCGTCAAGCTGCTCGGCGCCAAGCGCGCCAGGGAGTACGAGGAACTGCGCACGCGCTTCCAGCAGGAGGGCGACCATCCGGCGCGGGAGCGCGCCCGCGTTCTGATCGAGGAGGCGCAGAACCTGTCCCATGAGGATCGCGAACGATTGTTCGGCTTCCTCGACGGGACGAGCAAGATGATCCTGGTGGAGCCCGGCGCGCTGCTGACGGAAGCGGCGAAGATGCCAGGCCTCGACGGCCGGAAAATGTCGAAGTCCTACAATAACACCATCCTGCTGCGCGAGAGCGCCGACTCGGTGACGAAGAAAATCCGCACCATGCAGACCGATCCGGCGCGGGTGCGTCGCACCGATCCGGGCGAGCCGGAGCGCTGCCCGGTCTGGCAGTTTCACCTGGTGTACTCCGACGAGGCCACCAAGCAGTGGGTGCAGCAGGGCTGCCGCAGCGCCGGCATCGGCTGCATCGAGTGCAAGCACCCGGTGATCGACGCCGTGCTGAAGGAGCAGGAGCCGATGCATGAGCGCGCCCAGGCCTACATCGACGACCCGGCCCTGGTGCGCAACATCATCGCCGACGGCTGCACCCGTGCCCGCCAACTCGCCGGCGAGACCATGCGCGACGTGCGCGAGGCCATGGGCCTGAACTACACCTGAGACTGCGCATGGCACACGGCAAGGATTTCGAAGCGAAGCTGCTGGCCTCGATCCACGAGGTCTTCGCCGAGAAGATACCGTTCAACAAGGTGCTCGGCCTGGACGTGGTGTCCCTATCCGGCGAAAGCCCGGTGCTGCGCTTCAATATGCGGCCGGAACTGGTCGGCAACTTCATGCGCGGCAACCTGCACGGCGGCGTCATCTCCTCGGTGATCGACGTCTGCGGCGGCCTGACGGCCTTCCTTGGCCTGCAAAGGAAACTGCGCGACGAGCCGATCGAGGAGCGCCTGCAGCGCTTTGCACGCATCGGCACCATCGACATGCGCGTCGACTACCTTCGTCCCGGCCTCGGCCAGTGGTTCGAAGCGAAGGGCTGTATCCTGCGCACCGGCAACAAGGTGGCAGTGACGCGCATGGAACTGCACAACGACAGCGGCGACCTGATCGCCATCGGCACCGGCGCCTATACGGTTGCCTGACCGCTTGCCTGTACGACGCATGGAAACAACCGCCCACGATACCGCGCAGACGCCGCCAGAGCCGGGCCACGTCGCCAAGCTCTACGGCGAGCCGCTGCCCGAGCTGCCGAAGGACCTCTACATCCCGCCCGATGCGCTGGAGGTGTATCTGGAATCCTTCGAGGGGCCGCTCGACCTGCTGCTCTACATGATCCGCAAGGCCAACCTCAACATCCTCGACATCCCGATGGCGCCGCTGACTGCGCAGTACCTGGAATACGTCGAGGCGATGCGCGCGCGCAATCTGGAGCTGGCGGCGGAATACCTGCTGATGGCGGCCATGCTGCTCGAGATCAAGTCGCGCATGCTGCTGCCCCGGCCGAAGAAGGTCGAGGAGGAGGAGGAGGTGCTGGATCCGCGCGCGGAGCTGGTGCGTCGCCTGCTCGAATACGAGCAGATGAAGGCCGCCGCGGCGAAGATCGAGGCGCTGCCGCAGGCGATGCGCGACTACCAGTGGGTGTCGGTGTGGATCGCCGACGCGGCCGCCGAGCGCCTGCCGGAAGTCAACCTGCACGACCTGCAGGTGGCCTGGCTGTCGCTGATGAAGCACGCCAAGGTGATGCAGCACCACAAGGTGCGCCGCGAGGAGCTTTCCGTGCGCGAGCACATGAGCATCATCCTGCGCAAGCTGCAGGACGGTGCCTTTCACGAATTCGCCGGACTGTTCGATCTCACGCTCGGCGTCGCCGGCCTGGTGGTGAATTTCCTCGCCGTGCTCGAGCTCGTGCGCGAGCGCCTGATCGAGGTCACCCAGCGCGAGGTGTTCGCGCCCATCCATGTAAAATTGGCCCAATCCGAGACAGGACCGAACGATGTCGACGTCCCAACCGTACACGCCTGAGGAATACAAGCGCATCCTGGAAACCGCGTTGCTGGTCGCGGCCGATCCGCTGTCGCTCACTGATTTGAAAAAACTCTTCGACGAGGAGTTCGACGACGATACCTGGCGCGTGCTGCTCAACGACATCCGCTCCGAGTGGTCGGATCGCGGCATCGAGCTGGTGCAGCTTGCCAGCGGTTGGCGCTTCCAAACCAGGCCGGAGTACCAGACTTACCTAGACCGCCTCAAGAACGAGAAGCCTCCGCGCTATTCGCGCGCCGTGCTGGAGACCCTGGCCATCATCGCCTATCGCCAGCCGGTGACGCGCGGCGACATAGAGGACATCCGCGGCGTTGCGGTGACGCCCAACGTGCTGAAGGTGCTGGAGGGCCGGGGCTGGATCGATACCGTTGGCCATCGCGACACGCCGGGGCGACCGGCGCTCTACGCGACCACCAAGCGCTTCCTCGACGACCTGCGCCTGCGCAGCCTGGCCGAGCTGCCGCCGCTTACCGAAATCGAAAAGGTGATGGATCTTGCCGACGCCGCGCAAGCGTAGCCCGTTCCGTCCGCCGGGAGGGCGGAACGACGAGCAGCCGAACGGCAACCGCGCCCGACCGAAGCGCCAGGAAGTTGACGGCAACCGCATCGCGCCTGATGAAAAGCCACGCCAGGGCAAGCGCCGCGGCCAGGCCCTGCGCCACGCCGTTCCCCATGCCGAGCCGCAGAAACTGCACAAGATGCTGGCCCAGGCCGGGCTCGGTTCGCGCCGCGAGCTCGAAGAGTGGATCGTCGCCGGCCGGGTCAGCGTGAACGGCAAGCCGGCCCACGTCGGCCAGCGCATCGGCCCGCAGGACCGGGTGCGGGTGAATGGCCGGCAGGTCAATTTGCGATTCGCCCCACGCACGCCGCGCGTGCTGCTCTATCACAAGCAGGAAGGCGAAATCGTCTCCCGCGACGACCCGGAAGGCCGGCCCAGCGTTTTCGACCGGCTGCCGCGCATCGGCGGCGGCCGCTGGGTTAACGTCGGGCGGCTCGACTTCAACACCGAAGGGTTGCTGATCTTCACCAGCAGCGGCGAACTGGCCAACAAGCTCATGCACCCGCGCTACGAGCTCGAGCGGGAGTACGCCGTGCGGGTCATCGGCGAGTTGCAGCCGGAACAGGAGCAGGCCCTGCTCGACGGCATCGAGCTGGAAGATGGCGAGGCACACTTCAACACCCTCTTGTCGCGCGGCGGCGAGGGTACCAACCGCTGGTACCACGTCACCCTCAACGAGGGCCGCAACCGTGAGGTCCGCCGCCTGTTCGAGGCTATCGGGGTCCAGGTCAGCCGCCTGATCCGCATCCGCTTCGGCCCGGTGTCACTTCCGCCGCGCCTGAAGCGCGGCATGTGTCACGAGTTGGCCGAGGACGATGTCCGGGCCCTGCTCAAGATACTTCCGAAATGAGGCAGACGCAGCAAGTATTTGAAACTTGCCGATCTCCTCTGTTATAATTCGAAAGTTTTCTGGTTCCGGGTCCTTTCCGGCGCATCGGGTGGGCTTGGGAACGCTGGGATGGGCGTTTCGCCCATTTTTTATTTGTGCGCCGTGCATGGAATTGCTGAAAGTCGTCGAGCAGGCGGTAGCAGGCTTGGGCTACGAACTGGTGGATTTCGAGACCAGCCCGCGCGCCCGGCTGTTGCGCGTCTTCATCGATGCCCCGAACGGAGTGGCGATCGAGGACTGCACCAGGGTCAGCAACCACCTGACCCGGCTGTTCGCAGTCGAGAACATCGACTACGACCGCCTGGAGGTGTCCTCGCCGGGTCTCGACCGGCCGCTGAAGAAGGCGGCGGACTTCGTCCGCTTCGCCGGCCAGGAGGCGCAGGTCCGCCTGCGCCTGGCGGTGAACGGCCAGCGCAATTTCACCGGCGTGCTGGGTGGGGTCGAAGCCGGCCGCTTGAAGCTGGTCTGCGATGGCACGACGCATGAGTTCGAACTGGACCAGGTTGACAAGGCCCGCCTGGTGCCGCATTACAAGTTCTGATTTGAGGACGGGCAGGAGAGAGTTATGAGCAAGGAGATGCTGCTGCTGGTGGATGCCCTGGCGCGCGAGAAGAACGTCGCCAAGGATATCGTCTTCGCCGCCCTGGAGTCGGCGCTCGCCTCCGCCACCAAGAAGAAGATCAATGAGGAGGCCGATGTGCGCGTCGCCATCGACCAGGCTACCGGCGAGTTCGAATCCTTCCGCCGCTGGCAGGTGGTGCCGGACGAGGCGGTCGAGAATCCCGACGCGCAGATTGGCCTCGCTGAGGCGCAGGAGGAGATGCCCGAGATCCAGCTCGACGAGTTCATCGAGGAACAACTCGAGCCGATCGACTTCGGCCGCATCGGCGCCCAGGCCGCCAAGCAGGTCATCCTGCAGAAAATACGCGACGCCGAGCGCGAACAGGTGCTGAACGACTTCCTCGAACGCAAGGAGCACCTTGTCACCGGCACGGTCAAGCGCATCGAGCGCGGCAACGCCATCATCGAGGCTGGCCGCATCGAGGCGTTGTTGCCGCGCGACCAGATGATCCCGAAGGAGAACCTGCGCGTCGGCGACCGCGTCCGTGCCTATCTCCTCAAGATTGACCGCGCCGCACGCGGCCCCCAGCTGATTCTTTCGCGCACCGCGTCCGAGTTCATCATCAAGCTGTTCGAGCTGGAAGTACCGGAAATGGAAGACGGCCTGCTGGAGATCAAATCGGCGGCGCGTGACCCCGGCGTGCGCGCCAAGATCGCCGTCAAGTCCAACGATCCACGCGTCGATCCCATCGGCACCTGCGTCGGCATGCGCGGCTCGCGCGTCACCGCGGTGACCAACGAACTGGCCGGCGAACGAGTGGACATCGTCCTCTGGTCGGCCGACCCGGCCCAGTTCGTCATCGGTGCCCTGGCGCCGGCCGACGTCAGCAGCATCGTGGTGGACGAGGAGAAGCACAGCATGGACGTGGTGGTGGACGAGGACAATCTCGCCATTGCCATCGGCCGCAGCGGGCAGAACGTCCGCCTGGCCTCCGAGCTGACCGGCTGGACCCTCAACCTGATGACCGTCGAGGAATCCCAGAAAAAGGCCGAGGAGGAGCACGGCTCGATCCGCAAGGTGTTCATGGAGAAGCTGGACGTGGACGAGGAGGTGGCCGACATCCTCATCGAGGAGGGCTTCTCCACCATCGAGGAGATCGCCTACGTGCCGCTCAATGAGATGCTGGAAATCGAGGCCTTCGACGAGGACACCGTCAACGAGTTGCGCAACCGCGCCCGCAACGTCCTGCTCACCGAGGCCATCGTCGACGAGGAGCAGCTGGAGAACGTCGCCGACGACCTGATCAACCTCGAGGGCATGGACAAGCCGCTGGCGGCCAAGCTGGCGCGGGCAAACATCCGCACGCGCGACGACCTCGCCGATCTGGCGGTCGACGAGCTGGTGGACCTGTCCGGCATAGACGGCGAGCGGGCGAAGAGCCTGATTACCACGGCGCGGGCGCACTGGTTCGAGTAAGGAGCCGACATGGCACAGACGAGCGTAAGCCAATTCGCCAGCGAGCTGAAGATGCCCTCGGCTTCGCTGCTAGAGCAGCTGGCCAAGGCTGGCGTGAGCAAGAAGGGCGAGAGCGACTTCCTCAGCGACGCCGACAAAACGAAGCTGCTCGACTACTTGCGCAAGTCGCACGGTGCGACCGAGAGCAAGGCGAAGATCACCCTGACGCGCAAGCAGACCACCGAGATCAAGAAATCCGACGCCTCTGGCAAGGCGCGCACCATTCAGGTCGAGGTGCGCAAGAAGCGCATCTTCGTCAAGCGCGACGAGCCGCAGGCCGCCGAGGCGCCCGCGTCGATAGCGTCGGCCGCGCCGCAGCCGGTGGTGGACGCCGAGCAGGTACGTCTGCGCGAGATGGAATCGCAGAAACAGTCCGAACTGCTCGCGCGCCAGGCCGCTGAACTGAAGGAAAAGCAGGAACGCGAGGCAAAGGCCAAGCAGGAGGCCGAGGAACGCCTTGCCTTGCAGGCGGCCGCCGAGGCGGCCAAGCCGCAGGAGGGGGCGCCTGGCACGACCGGAACCCTCCACAAGCCGGCCGGCAAGCCGGACAGGAAGGAAGAGAAGCAAAAGAAGGCGGCGACCGCCTGGAAGGAGGAGGCCGCCAAGAAGCGCGCTATCAAGACCCGCGGCGACACCGGCGGGGCTTCCGGCTGGCGCGGTGCCAAGGGCGGCGGCCGCCACCGCCAGCATCACGAGGAGCAGGCGCCGGCGCAGATGCCGGCCGAACCGATCGTGCGCGAGGTGCTGGTGCCCGAGACCATCACCGTCGCCGACCTCGCACACAAGATGGCGGTGAAGGCCGCCGAGGTCATCAAGGTACTGATGAAACTCGGCTCGATGGTCACCATCAACCAAGTGCTCGACCAGGAAACCGCCATGATCGTGGTCGAGGAGATGGGCCACGTTGCCAAGGCCGCCAAGCTCGACGACCCGGATGCCCTGCTCGCCGAGGCGCAGCAGGAACACAAGGACGTCGCCCTCGAGCCGCGCGCGCCGGTGGTCACCGTGATGGGCCACGTCGACCATGGCAAGACCTCGCTGCTCGATTACATCCGCAAGACGCGCGTCGCGCACGGCGAGGCGGGCGGCATCACGCAGCACATCGGCGCCTACCATGTCGAGACGCCGCGCGGCATGGTCACCTTCCTCGACACCCCAGGCCACGAGGCGTTCACTGCCATGCGCGCCCGCGGCGCCAAGGCCACCGACATCGTGATTTTGGTGGTGGCCGCCGACGACGGCGTCATGCCGCAGACCAAGGAAGCCATCCACCACGCCAAGGCCGCCAACGTGCCGCTGGTGGTGGCGGTGAACAAGATCGACAAGCCCGAGGCCAATCCAGAGCGCGTCAAACAGGAACTGGTGGCCGAGAGTGTGGTGCCCGAGGAATATGGCGGCGACTCGCCCTTCGTGCCCGTGTCGGCCAAGACTGGCCAGGGCATCGAAGACCTGCTCGAGCATGTGCTGCTGCAGGCCGAGGTGCTGGAGCTGAAGGCGCCGAAAGACACCCACGCCAAGGGCCTTATCATCGAATCCCGCCTCGACAAGGGCAAGGGGCCGGTGGCGACCATCCTCGTGCAGTCTGGCACGCTCAAGCGGGGAGACATCGTGCTGGCCGGCGCCGTGTACGGTCGCGTGCGCGCCATGCTCGACGAGAACGGCGATCCGATCGAGTCGGCCGGTCCCTCCATCCCGGTGGAGATCCAGGGCCTGTCCGACGTGCCGATGGCCGGCGACGAGGCGATGGCACTGGCCGACGAGCGCAAGGCGCGCGAGATCGCGCTGTTCCGCCAGGGCAAGTTCCGCGACGTCAAGCTGGCGCGCCAGCAGGCCGCCAAGCTGGAGACGATGTTCGAGCAGATGGGCGAGGGCGAGGTGAAGAGCCTGGCGCTGATCGTCAAGGCCGACGTGCAGGGCTCGCAGGAGGCGCTGGCCCACGCCCTGCAGAAGCTGTCCACCGACGAGGTCAAGGTCAACATCATCCACGCCGCGGTGGGCGGCATCAGCGAATCCGACGTGAACCTCGCCTCGGCGTCGAAGGCCGTCATCATCGGCTTCAACACCCGCGCCGACGCTAGCGCCCGCAAGGCGGCCGAAAGCCTCGGCGTTGAAATCCGCTACTACAACATCATCTACGACGCCGTGGACGAGGTGAAGGCGGCGATGTCCGGCATGCTGGCGCCGGAGCGCAAGGAAAACGCCATCGGCCTGGTGGAGATCCGCCAGGTGTTCCGCATCTCCAAGGTCGGCGCGGTCGCCGGCTGCTACGTCCTCGACGGCCTGGTGCGTCGCGGCGCGCAGGTGCGCCTGCTGCGCGACAACGTGGTGATCTGGACCGGCGAGCTGGATTCGCTGAAGCGCTTCAAGGACGACGTGCGCGAGGTCAAGGCCGGCTTCGAGTGCGGCCTCTCCCTGAAGGGTTACAACGACATCCAGGAAGGCGACCAGCTCGAGGTCTTCGAGATCGAGGAAGTGGCGCGGACGCTCTGATCCGCGCCGTTGTCCCATGCCGAAGGAGTTCTCGCGCAGCAGCCGGGTCGCTGAGCAAGTTCAGCGCGAGCTGGCCGAACTGATCCGGCTGGAACTGAAGGACCCCCGCGTCGGCCTCATCACCCTGACCGGTGTCGAGCTGACGCCGGACTACGCCCACGCCAAGGTCTTCTTCACCACGCTCGCGCCCGCCGGCGACCGTCAAGCCATAGAGGCAGGCCTGCGCCGCGCCAGCGGCTTCCTGCGCCGCGAGCTTGGCCGCCGCATCCGCATCCATACCCTGCCGGAACTGCACTTCGTCTTCGACGAGTCGGTGGAGCGGGGCGACCGGCTGTCCCGGCTCATCGACGAGGCCGTCGCCTCCGACCGCAAGCACGAGGGATAGCTCCCTCCATGAACCAGCCCCGCAAACCGCCGCGACGCCGCGTCGACGGCGTTCTGCTGCTCGACAAGCCGGCCGGCATGACCTCCAACGCGGCCCTGCAGAAGGCGCGCCGGCTCCTGAATGCCGCCAAGGCCGGCCATACCGGCACGCTGGACCCGATGGCCACCGGCCTGCTGCCTCTTTGCTTCGGCGAGGCGACCAAATTCGCCGGCGAACTGCTGGCGGCCGACAAGGCCTATGCAGCGACGCTTCGCCTCGGGGTGCGTACGGACACGGCCGATGCCGAGGGACAGGTGCTGGAGACCCGGCCCGTGGCCGTGACCTACGAACAGGCGGAGGCCGTGCTAGGTCGTTTCCGGGGCGACATCCTCCAAGTGCCCCCCATGCATTCGGCGCTCAAGCGTGATGGGCGCCCGCTGTATGAATATGCCAGGAATGGCATCGAGGTCGAGCGGAGGCCAAGAGAAGTCAGCATTTTCTCGCTTGTTGTTCGCTATTTCAAAGGAGATCGTCTCGAATTCGATGTGGATTGCAGCAAGGGCACCTATGTGCGCAGCCTCGCCCAGGACATCGGCGAGGCGCTCGGCTGCGGAGCTCATCTCATCGCCCTGCGGCGTACCCGCATCGGTCGCCTGCGCCTGGATGAAGCGGTCACGCTCGAGGCGCTGGAAGCCCTGCTGCCTGAAGCGCGCGATGACCTTTTGCAGCCCGCTGACGCCCTGTTGGCAGGATTGCCCCAACTGGTACTCGACGAGGCAGCGGCAAGGCGGTTTTCCCATGGCCAGCCGGTGCGCGGTCCGGCTGGAGTTCCAGCCGGTCGACTGCGCGTCTATGCCGACGACGGCCGCTTCTTCGGTCTCGGCACCCTGACCCCGGATGGCTTGGTGACACCGGCCCGCCTAGTGACGGCAGGCATTGAAAAATAGGGGATTTTCATTGCCGCCGCACAGGGGCGCGGGTATAATATCCGGCTTCATTCGAAGTTTGGATGATTTGCAGAGGGTGCAGGGCTCTATCAAACCGGGGCGGCACCTGTTTTCAACCGAGTTTGAGAGATAATCGAAATGGCATTTACCACCGCCGAGAAGGCCAAAGTCGTGGCCGAATTCCAGCGCGCGCAAGGCGACACCGGCTCGCCCGAAGTGCAGATTGCGCTGCTGACCAACCGCATCAACGACCTGACCGGTCACTTCAAGGAACACGTCAAGGACCACCATTCGCGCCGCGGCCTGCTGCGCATGGTGAGCCAGCGACGCAAGCTGCTCGACTACCTCAAGCGCACGAACGCCGACAGCTATCGCGCGCTGATCGAGCGCCTCGGCCTGCGCAAGTAACCGACGTTCGCGCGTGTCCCATGCTGCCAAGGGCATGACCCAATATGCCGGCGCCGCCCTGGAGGCTGCGCCGGCTTTGTCGTATCCGGGGCGATTGTGTCCGCCCCCTGCTGATTGAAAGGATAGTCCCTTGCTTACCGCTACCAAGAAAAGCTTTTCCTACGGCGCACACACTGTCACGCTGGAGACTGGCGAAATTGCGCGCCAGGCGCACGGCGCCGTCCTGGTCAACATGGACGAGACCGTCATTCTCGCCACCGTCGTCGCCGCCAAGGAGCCGAAGCCCGGCCAGGATTTCTTCCCGCTGACCGTCGATTACATGGAGAAGGTGTATGCCGCCGGCCGCATTCCCGGCGGCTTCTTCAAGCGCGAGGGCCGTCCTTCCGAGAAGGAGATACTCACCTCCCGCCTGATCGATCGCCCGATCCGCCCGCTCTTCCCGGACGGCCTCTACAACGACGTGCAGGTGGTCGCCACCGTGCTGTCGAGCAACCCCGAGGTCGACCCCGACATCCCGGCCATGATCGGCGTCTCCGCCGCGCTGGCCCTCTCCGGCATTCCCTTCAACGGGCCGATCGGCGCCGCCCGCGTCGGCTACATCGATGGCCAGTACGTGCTGTGCCCGGCGATCTCGCAGCTCAAGGACAGCCGGCTCAACCTGGTCGTCGCCGGCACCGCTTCCGCCGTGCTGATGGTCGAGTCCGAGGCGCAGGAGCTGTCCGAAGACGTCATGCTCGGCGCCGTGGTGTTCGGCCATGAGCAGATGCAGGCCGCCATCAACGCCATCAACGAACTGGTCGAGGTCGCCGGCAAACCGGAGTGGGACTGGCAGCCGCCGGCCAAGGACGAGGCCCTCGCCGCCAAGGTGGCCCAGCTGGCCGAGGCCGAGTTGCGCGAAGCCTATCGCACCACCAGCAAGCAGGCCCGCACCCTCAAGTGTCGTGAAGTCACCCGGAAAACCATCGAAGCGATCTGCGCCGGCGAGGGTGCGCCCGACGCCACCACGGTCGGCAACCTGATCTTCGAACTCGAAGCGAAGATCGTCCGCAACCAGATCCTCGACGGCGAGCCGCGCATCGACGGTCGCGATACCCGCACGGTGCGCCCGATCGCCATCCGCCACGGCGTGCTGCCGCGCACCCACGGTTCGGCGCTGTTCACCCGCGGCGAGACGCAGGCCCTGGTGGTCGCCACCCTGGGCACCGGCCGCGATGAGCAGATCATCGACGCGCTGCAGGGCGAATACCGCGAGCGCTTCATGCTCCACTACAACATGCCACCCTACGCCACCGGCGAAACCGGCCGCGTCGGCAGCCCGAAGCGCCGCGAGATCGGCCACGGTCGCCTGGCCAAGCGCGCGCTCCTCGCCGTGCTGCCCTCACCGGAGGAGTTCAGCTACTCGATGCGCGTGGTCTCCGAGATCACCGAGTCGAACGGCTCCAGTTCGATGGCTTCCGTCTGCGGCGGCTCGCTGGCGCTGATGGATGCCGGCGTACCCTTGAAAGCCCATGTGGCCGGCATTGCCATGGGCCTGATCAAGGAAGGCAACCGCTTCGCCGTGCTGACCGACATCCTCGGCGACGAGGACCACCTCGGCGACATGGACTTCAAGGTGGCCGGCACCGACAACGGCGTGACCGCCCTGCAGATGGACATCAAGATCCAGGGCATTACCAAGGAAATCATGCACGTCGCGCTGACCCAGGCCAACGAGGCTCGCCTGCACATCCTCGGCCTGATGAAGTCGTCGATGAACGCGCCGAGCGAGATTTCCACCTACGCGCCGCGCCTGATCACCATGAAGATCAACCCGGAGAAGATCCGCGACGTGATCGGCAAGGGCGGCGCGGTGATCCGCGCCCTCACCGAGGAGACCGGCACCGTCATCGACATCAACGACGACGGCACCGTGACCATCGCCTCCGTCAGCGCCGAGGCCGGCGCGCTGGCGAAGAAGCGCATCGAGGACATCACCGCCGAGGTTGAAGTCGGCAAGGTCTACGACGGCACCGTGCTGCGCCTGCTCGACTTCGGCGCCATCGTGCAGATCCTGCCGGGCAAGGACGGCCTGCTGCACATCTCGCAGATCGCCAACGAGCGTGTCAACCAGGTCTCCGACTATCTCAAGGAAGGCCAGGCCGTGCGCGTCAAGGTGCTGGAAGCCGACGAGAAGGGCCGCGTGCGCCTGTCCATGAAGGCGGCTGCCGAAGCCGCGCCGGTGCAGCAGTAGGCAAACGCCTGCGGGCAAGAAAAAAGGACGCCTCGGCGTCCCTTTTTTTCGTCATTCCCGCGGAAGCGGGCATCCATCCGTGCTCATGGACCCACGCTTGCGTGGGGATGACCGCCTGCGGCGGTCACTTGGCTACTTGCTTCTCGCGCAGTTCCTCGAGGGTCTTGCAGTCGATGCAGAGGGTGGCGGTGGGGCGGGCTTCCAGGCGCTTCAGGCCGATCTCGACGCCGCAGGAATCGCAATAACCATACTCCCCATTCTCGATGCGGCCGACGGCCTCGTTGATCTTCTTGATCAGCTTGCGCTCGCGGTCGCGGTTGCGCAGTTCGAGGGCGATGTCGGATTCCTGGCTGGCGCGGTCGTTGGGATCGGCGAAGACCGTCGCCTCGTCCTGCATGGTATGCACCGTGCGCTCGATATCCTGCAGCAGTTCGTCCTTCAAGGTTTCCAGAATTACGCGGAAATGCTTGAGCTGCTTGCTGTTCATGTACTCCTCGCCTTTCTTGGCGACATAGGGCGGGAATTGCTTGTGGAGGAGGTCTTCGGCCATTTCTTTCGGAACCGGTTCTCGGCAAAGCCGTCTTAATATCAGAAATGCCCGGGGGTCGCAAGTTAACTCAGAAAGACGCCTGATTCGATTGACCTCTCTGGGGGCCGCGAGTAGAATTCCGCGACTTCGGGGTGTAGCGCAGCCCGGTAGCGCGCCTGGTTTGGGACCAGGATGTCGGAGGTTCGAATCCTCTCACCCCGACCATGACGCTGGACCGACAGGCGCCCGTAGCTCAACCGGATAGAGCACCGGCCTTCTAAGCCGGGGGTTACAGGTTCGAGTCCTGTCGGGCGCGCCAACCCCAGGCATCAATGGTGGACGTAGCTCAGCTGGTAGAGTCCCGGATTGTGATTCCGGTTGTCGCGGGTTCGAGTCCCGTCGTCCACCCCACTCCCCTCTCTTACAATGCAGGCTCATGCAATGAGCCATGCCGGATGGCATGATGCAGCATGCCGCTATTACGGACCAGACGATGAGCAAGAAGAACGCCGCCTACGACGAAGCCTCCTTCCGCGTGCTGAAAGGCCTCGAGCCGGTGCGCGAGCGGCCCGGGATGTATACCCGCACCGACTCGCCGATGCACATCATCCAGGAAGTCATCGATAACGCCGCCGACGAGGCGCTCGCCGGTTACGCCAAGCATATCCACGTCACGCTGCATGCCGACGGTTCCGTCACGGTGGCCGACGACGGCCGCGGCATTCCGGTCGGCCCGCATCCCGAGGAGCTGGTGCCGGTGGTGGTGCTGGCCTTCACGCGCCTGCACGCGGGCGGCAAGTTCGACAAGAAAACCGGCCAGACGGCCTATGCCTTCTCCGGCGGCCTGCACGGCGTCGGCGTTTCCGTCACGAATGCATTGTCCAGGCGCGTCGAGGTCGAGGTGCGCCGCGACGGCAAGGTGCACAACGTCGTTTTCTCCGAGAACGGCGAGAAGATCTCCGAATTGGAAGCCGGTGAGTCCTGCGGCCGCCAGACCGGCACGCGCGTGCGCGCCTGGCCGGATGCGAAATATTTCGAGTCGGCGAAATTGCCGGTGGCCGAGCTGGAGCGCTTGTTGCGCTCCAAGGCCGTGCTGCTGCCCGGCCTGATCGTGACGCTGGAAACCGAGCAGGGCGGGGCGGCCAAGACCTGGCGCTATCCGCTCGGCCTGCAGGGCTACCTCGAGGAGGTCGGCTCGGGCGTAGAAGCCGTCTCCCCGGTCTACACCGGCGAGAAATATGCCGCCAACGACGATGAGTCCTTCGCCGAAGGCGAGGGCGCGGCGTGGGCGGTGGGCTGGTTCGCCGAACCGGTCTGTGCCGAGTCCTACGTCAACCTCATTCCGACCGCGCTCGGCGGCACGCACGAGTCGGGCCTGCGCGCCGGCGTCTTCGAGGCGGTGAAATCCTTCATCGAGCACCATGCGCTGCTGCCGCGCGGCATCAAGCTGCAGCAGGAGGACGTCTGCGGCCGCATGAGCTTCATCCTCTCCGCGCGCATCCTCGATCCGCAGTTCCAGGGCCAGGTGAAGGAGAAGCTCAATTCGCGCGAGGCGGTGAAGTTGGTCTCGGCGATGATCCGCGACCCGCTCGAGATCTGGCTCAACAACCATCTCGACGCCGCGAAAGCCATCGCCCAGCTCGCCATCCGGCAGGCCGAGGCGCGGCTGCGCACGGCGCAGAAGGTCGAGAAAAAGAAATCCTCCGGCGTCGCCGTGCTGCCGGGCAAGCTGTCCGACTGCGAGAGCGAGGACACCGCCGACAACGAGCTGTTTCTCGTCGAGGGCGATTCCGCCGGCGGCTCCGCCAAGATGGCGCGCAACAAGGAGACGCAGGCCATCCTGCCGCTGCGCGGCAAGGTGCTCAACGCCTTCGAAGTCGACGCCGACCGCCTCTTCGCCAACGCCGAGATCCACGACATCGCCGTCGCCCTCGGCGTCGATCCGCATCCCGCCGACGCGCCGGATGCCGTGCTCGACCGCCTGCGCTACGGCAAGGCCGTCATCATGTCCGACGCCGACGTCGACGGCGCCCACATCCAGACCCTGCTGCTGACGCTGTTCTACCGGCATTTCCCGAAGCTGATCGCGCGCGGCCACGTCTACGTCGCCATGCCGCCTCTCTACCGCGTCGACGTGCCGGCCTCGGGCAAGAAGCGCCCGGCCAAGCGCCTCTACGCGCTGGACGAGGGCGAACTGGAGGCGATGCGCGACCGCCTGAAGAAGGAGGGCATCAATCCCGACGCCGTCGAAATCGGCCGCTTCAAGGGCCTCGGCGAGATGAACCCCGAGCAGCTGCGCGAGACCACCATGGACCCGGCCACGCGTCGCGTGCTGCCGGTGGTGCTGCGCGAGGGCGCCGAGGAAGAGACGAAGAGGATGTTCACCCTGCTGATGGCCAAGGGCGAGTCCGCCGGCCGCCGCGGCTGGATGGAAGAAAAGGGCAACGAAGTGGAGGCGGATGTCTGATGGGTGACGAAACGCTGGATTTGTTCGAATCGGAAAAAGTCAGTCCCGGCAGTACGGCGCATCAGCCCCCTTCCGCGCCGCCGCCCGCCGGTCCGGTTCTGCCCGACGACGCCCTGCCGCTCGACCTCTACGCCGAGCGCGCCTACCTGACCTACGCCATGAGCGTGGTCACCGGCCGCGCCCTGCCGCACGTCGAGGACGGCCAGAAGCCGGTGCAGCGGCGCATCCTCTACGCCATGCACGAGATGGGATTGCGCGCCGGCGCCAAGCCGGTGAAGAGCGCGCGCGTCGTCGGCGACGTCATCGGCAAGTTCCACCCGCACGGCGACCAGAGCGTGTACGACGCCATGGTGCGCGTGGCGCAGGATTTCTCGCTGCGCTATCCGCTTATCGACGGCCAGGGCAACTTTGGTTCGCGCGACGGCGACGCCGCCGCGGCGATGCGCTACACCGAGGCGCGCCTGACGCCGATCGCCGAACTCCTGCTCGGCGAGCTCGACCGCGGCACCGTGGACTTCGCGCCCAACTACGACGGCGCCTTCCGCGAGCCGGTGCTGCTGCCGGCGCGCCTGCCGATGGTGCTGTTGAACGGCGCCTCCGGCATCGCCGTCGGCATGGCCACCGAGATCCCGCCGCACAACCTGCGCGAGGTGGCGCAGGCGGCGATCCATCTCATCCGCAACCCGAAGGCGACGGTGGCCGACCTGCTGCAGCATGTGCAGGGGCCGGATTTCCCCGGCGGCGGCCAGATCATCTCGCAGCCGAAGGACATCGAGGACGCCTACAGCGTCGGGCGCGGCAGCCTGCGCATGCGCGCGCGTTGGCGCATCGAGGACCTCGCCCGCGGCCAGTGGCGTATCGTCGTGCAGGGGCTGCCGCACGGCGTCTCGGCGGCGCAGATCGCCGCCGAGATCGAGTCGCTCACCAACCCGCAGCCGAAACAAGGGCGCAAGGACGTCTCGCAGGAGCAGAAGAACCTCAAGCAGCTGATGCTCTCGGTGCTCGACACGATGCGCGACGAGTCTACCGACAAGGAGCCGGTGCGCCTGATCCTCGAGCCGAAGTCGAAGAACCAGGACGTGCAGGAGATGATGAACATCCTCCTCGCCAACACCAGCCTGGAGACCAACGTCCCGCTCAACTTCACCATGCTCGGCAGCGACAACCGGCCGCAGCAGAAGAACCTGGTGCAGGTCGTCTCGGAATGGATCGCCTTCCGCTACGACACCGTCGAGCGGCGCACGCGCCACCGCCTGGCTGAGGTCGAGCGCCGCCTCCATATCCTCGACGGCCGCATGATCGCCTTCCTCAGCATCGACAAGGTGATCAAGGTCATCCGCAATTCCGACGAACCGAAGCAGGACCTGATGGCGAAATTCGGCCTGTCGGAAGTCCAGGCCGAGGACATCCTCGAGATCCGCCTGCGCCAGCTGGCGCGCCTCGAAGGCATCAAGATCGAGAAGGAGCTGGCCGAGCTGAAGGAGGAGGAGAAGACGCTGCGCCGCCTGTTGGCCGAGCGCAAGGAGATGACCAAGCTCATCCTCAAGGAGATCGAGCAGGACGCGAAACAATACGGCGACGAGCGCCGCACGCTGATCGAGGCGGTGGCGCCGGTGGCGCCGGCCGAGATTCAGGTGCCGGATGAGCCGGTGACGGTGATCCTGTCGAAGAACGGCTGGGTACGCCGCCGCGACGGGCACGGCCTCGACCGCACGGCGATCGCCTACAAGGCCGGCGACTATCCCTTCTTCGTCGCCGAGACGCGCACCACCTGGCCGCTGATCGTCGTCGACTCGAACGGCCGCGCCTATTCACTGCGCGTGTCGGATCTCCCCGGCGGACGCGGCGACGGCGCGCCGGTCGCCACCATGATCGACCTGCAGGCCGGGGGGCGCGTCGCCGCGGCGGTGTCCGACGCGCCGGAGGCGCAGTACCTCTTCGCCAATTCCGGCGGCTACGGCTTCATTGTCAAGGTTGGCGACCTCGTCTCGCGGCAGAAGGCCGGCAAGTCCTTCATGAGCCTGGAGCCGGGCGAGCGCGTCCTGCATCCGGCCCGGGCGGCCGGCAACACCATCGCCGCGGTGTCGGAGAACGGCCGCCTGCTGATGTTCGACGCCTCGGAAATGAAGAGCCAGTCCGCCGGACGCGGCGTGCTGGTCATGGGCCTCGACGACAAGGAAGAACTGGTCGGCGTGACGGTAAACGACGGCGGCGGGGTGGTCGTCGAGGGCATCGGCCGCGGTGGCAAGACCGTGCCGTGCAAGGTGGCGGGCAAGGACGTCGGCAAGTACCGCCTGCACCGCGCGCGCAAGGGCTGCCTGCTGCCGGTGAAGATGAAGCCGGCCTTCATCCTCTGATCAGCGGAAAAACAAAGTCAGTCCCCAGACCACGGCGACGTTGACCAGCGAGAGCATGACGGCGGCGCTGCCGAGGTCCTTGGCGCGCTTCGAGAGATCGTGGTGCTCGGCGGAGACGCGGTCGACCACCGTCTCGACGGCCGAGTTCAGCAGTTCGACGATGAGCAGCAGGAGGACGCTGCCGACGAGCAGCGCGCGCTCGGGGCCGTTGCACCCCAGCCAGAGGCCGAGCGGCAGCAGGATGGCCGCCAGCAGCAGCTCCTGGCGGAAGGCCGCCTCGTGGCGCCAGGCGGCGAGCAGGCCGTCGCGCGAATACAGCGTCGCATTCCAGATGCGTTTCAGGCCGCCCCGGCTTTTTTGCGGTGGAGGTTCTGGCATGGCTTTCCCGGATGTCGTCGGAAGACGATTCTACCCGCCGGAAGAGTTGCATACGACTGATTATTGGCCGGATGGCCCGCAGTGCCGTCGATAGGCGCAAGGCGGAATATGGCGTGCGCGGCTTCGGCAGGCGCCCTGCCGCCTTCTTTCTCGGAGTGAACCGGCTGTGCGGGGGGCGCACCTCTTTCGCAGGCAGGGGCTCTGAGGCGGTACTGTAAAATTCCCCGATCATTCCAATTTCAGGAAATCGATCATGGCTTCGATACTCGTCACAGGCGGTGCCGGCTACATCGGCTCGCACACGGTGGTGGAGCTGCTGGCGGCCGGCCACGAGGTGACCGTGCTGGACAATTTCTGCAACAGCTCGCCGCTGGCGCTCGAGCGCATCGCGCGCATTGCCGGGCGGGAACCGGTGTTCGTCGAGGCCGACGTGCGCGAGCGCGCCGCGCTGGCGGGCGTCTTCGCCGAGCGGCGCTTCGACGCGGTGATCCACTTCGCCGGACTGAAGGCGGTCGGCGAGTCGGTGGCCGAGCCGCTGCGTTACTACGACCACAACCTCGGTGGCGCGCTGGCGCTGTGCGAGACGATGACGGCGCATGGCGTGAAGACGCTGGTGTTCAGCTCCTCGGCGACGGTGTATGGCGATCCGGCCTCGGTGCCGATCCGGGAGGACGCGGCAACGGCGCCGACCAACCCCTACGGGCGCAGCAAGCTGATGGTGGAGCAGGTGCTGCGCGATCTGGCCGCCTCCGACGCCGGCTGGCGCGTGACGCTGCTGCGCTACTTCAACCCGGTCGGCGCGCACGAGAGCGGGCTGATCGGCGAGGATCCGAACGGCGTGCCGAACAACCTGATGCCCTTCGTCAGCCAGGTGGCGGTAGGGCGGCGCGCCGAGTTGTCGGTGTGGGGCAACGACTATCCGACGCCGGACGGCACCGGCGTGCGCGACTACATCCACGTTGTGGACCTCGCCCGCGGCCATCTCGCCGCGCTGGCGCACATGCCCGCATCGGGTGTTCTCACGGTGAATCTCGGCACCGGGCGCGGCTGCAGCGTGCTGGAGATGGTGCGCGCCTTCGAGCAGGCGAGCGGGAAAAGGGTGCCGTATCGCATCGCGGCGCGCCGCCCGGGCGACATCGCCACTTGCTATGCCGATCCTTCCCTGGCCGCGGAAAAGCTGGGCTGGCGCGCCGAATTCGGCATCGCGCGCATGTGCGCCGACACCTGGCGCTGGCAGAGCCTGAACCCGCAGGGCTACGGCGATCCGGAAGCGGTTTGATCCACGTCAATAAATGGTGGATAGCAAACAGTTTGAAAACAAATTATAATTGGATGAGGTGCGCGTAAAATTGCGTGGGCAGGCTCATCAGGAGGCAGTCATGTCGCTTACGGAAGCGGTGAAGGAGGCAGGAGAGACGCGCGGCGTGGCGTCCCGGCCCGTGGAGGAACTGGACAGCGTCGTGATCCGCTTCGTCGGCGATTCCGGCGACGGCATGCAATTGACGGGAAACGAGTTTTCCCGCGCCATCGCCAAGGCCGGGCACGACTTCGCGACGCACCCGGACTACCCCTCCGAGATCCGTGCCCCGACCGGCACCCTGTTCGGGGTCTCCGGCTACCAGATCCAGTTCGCCTCGCGCCAGGTGTTCACCTCCGGGGACGCCCCCGACGTGCTGGTGGCGATGAACCCGGCGGCGCTGAAGACCAACCTCTCCGACGTCAAGCGCGGCGGCATCGTCATCGCCAACAGCGGCGCCTTCACGGAGGCCAACCTGGCCAAGGCCGGCTACCAAGGCAACCCCCTCGCGGATGACAGCCTCGACGGCTATCGGATTTACCAGATCGACATTTCCGAACTGACCGCCCACGCCCTGAAGGGCTCGGGCCTGTCCAAGAAAGAGGTCGGCCGCTGCAAGAACTACTATGCGCTGGGCCTGATGCTCGCCCTCTACAGCCGCCCGCTGGAGAAGGAAGAGGAGGACATCCGCAGGAAGTTCGCCAAGAAGCCGGAGATTGCCGAAGCCAACGTGCTGGCGCTGCGCGCCGGCTATGCCTACGTCGATGCCACCGAGCTGTTCGTCACCAGCTACAAGGTGCGCAGCGCCGACATCGCGCCGGGCACCTACCGCAGCCTGACCGGCAACCACGCGGCGGCGCTCGGCTTCGTCGCCGCCTCGGAGCGCGCCGGCGTGCCGCTGTTCCTCGGTTCCTATCCGATCACGCCGGCCACCGACATCCTGCACGAGCTGTCGGCGCTGAAGCACTTCAACGTCACCACCTTCCAGGCCGAGGACGAGATCGCCGGCATCTGCTCGGCCATCGGCGCGGCCTATGGCGGCGTGCTCGGCATGACCACCACTTCCGGGCCCGGCATGGCGCTGAAGACCGAGGCGCTCGGCCTCGCCGTCATGCTGGAACTGCCGCTGGTCATCGTCAACGTGCAGCGCGGCGGCCCGTCGACCGGCCTGCCGACCAAGATCGAGCAGTCCGACCTGCTGCAGGCGGTGTATGGCAGGAACGGCGAGTGCCCGGTTCCGGTGATCGCCGCCCACTCGCCGGCCGACTGCTTCGACTGCGCCATCGAGGCTTTCCGCCTGGCCGTGAAATACATGACGCCGGTGATCTTCCTCTCCGACGGCGGCATCGGCAATGCCGCCGAACCCTGGCGCATTCCCGACCCCGATTCGCTGCCGAAGCTGGAGGTGCGCTTCCGCACCGAGTCCGAGGGCTACCAGCCCTACGCCCGCGACGAGCACCTGGCGCGCGCCTGGGTGCGCCCCGGCACGCCCGGCATGGAGCACCGCGTCGGCGGCCTGGAGAAGGACTTCCTCACCGGCAACATCTCGCACGACCCCATGAACCATCAGCGCATGGTCGAAGTGCGCGCCGCCAAGGTCGAGGGCATCGCGCAGGACATTCCGCCGACCCGGGTGGAAGGGCCGGCCAGCGGCGACCTGCTCGTCCTCGGCTGGGGCAGCACCTACGGTTCCATCGTGCAGGCGCGCGAGAAGGCCGCGGCGGAAGGCCGCTCCGTCGCCCACGCGCATCTGCGCCACATCAATCCGCTGCCGCCCGATCTGGGCGACATCCTCAAGCGCTACAAGACGGTGCTGGTGCCGGAAATGAACCTCGGCCAGCTCGCCCGCCTGCTGCGCGAGCGCTACCTGATCGATGTCGAGCAGCTCAACAAGGTGCAGGGCAAGCCGTTCAAGGTGTCCGAGATCCACGACCGCATCATCGAACTCTGCTGAGGAAGAGCCGACATGTCCACCCTGACCGAAACCCCGGCGCTGACCAAGAAGGACTTCGAATCCAACCAGGACGTGCGCTGGTGCCCCGGCTGCGGCGACTACGCCGTGCTGGCGCAGATCCAGAAGCTGATGCCGACGCTGGGCATCCCGCGCGAGAACTTCGCCTTCATCTCCGGCATCGGCTGCTCCAGCCGGTTTCCCTACTACATGGAAACCTACGGCATGCACAGCATCCACGGCCGCGCGCCGGCCATCGCCAGCGGGCTGAAGCTGGCGCGGCCCGAGCTCTCCGTGTGGGTGGTGACCGGCGACGGTGACGCGCTGGCCATCGGCGGCAACCATTTCATCCATGCCATGCGCCGCAACATCGGCCTGAAGATCATCCTGCTCAACAACCGCATCTACGGCCTCACCAAGGGCCAGTATTCGCCGACCTCCGAACTGGGCAAGAAGACCAAGACCACGCCGCTGGGCAGCATCGACCGGCCGTTCAGCCCGGTCGCGGTCGCCCTGGGCGCCGGCGCCACCTTCGTCGCCCGCACCGTGGATGCCGACCAGGCGCACATGGCGCAGGTGCTCAAGCGCGCCGCCGCGCACGAGGGCACCGCCTTCGTCGAGATCTTCCAGAACTGCATCGTCTTCAACGACGGCGCCTACGACGCCATCACCGACAAGAGCGTAAGGGACGATGCGCGCCTGCTGCTCGAGCACGGCAAGCCGCTGCTGTTCGGCAAGAACCGCGACAAGGGCATCCGCTTGCGCGGCCTCGAGCCGGAAGTCGTCACGCTCGGCGAGAACGGCGTTTCGGCGGCAGACCTGGTGGTGCACGACGAGGCCGCCGAGCACGGCGGGCTGGCCTTTTTCCTGTCGCAGTTCGATGCGCCAAAATTTCCCGTGCCGCTCGGCGTCTTCCGCGCCGTCAGCCAGCCGAGCTACGAGGTCATGAACGAACAGCTGCATGCCGATGCGCGCGAACGCCGCGGGCGCGGCGACCTGGCCGCCCTTTTCAACAGCGGCGACACCTGGACCATCAAGTAAGGAGCGAGAAACCAATGGCTTTGATGATTACCGACGAATGCATCAACTGCGACGTGTGCGAGCCGGAGTGCCCGAACAATGCCATCTCGCAGGGCGACGAGATCTATGTCATCGACCCGGCGAAATGCACCGAATGCGTCGGCCACTACGAGGAATCGCAGTGCGTCGCGGTCTGCCCGGTGGATTGCATCGTGCTGGACCCGAACCACGCCGAAAGCAAGGAACAGCTGCACGAGAAGTTCCTCAGGCTGACCGCCACCCCCGCCTGATGGGATAATCGCGCGGTCACCTGCCGCGCGAGGCCTCCCATGCCGGTCCCCGCATCAGTCTCCGATTACCGCCTGCTGGCCGAGCGGCGCCTGCCGCGCGCCTTCTTCGACTACATCGACGGCGGCGCCTACAACGAGCTGACGCTCGCCGCCAACCGCAACGACCTCGACGCGCTCAGGCTGCACCAGCGCGTGCTGCGCGGCGCCGCCAACATCGACACCTCCACCGCCGTGCTCGGCGAGCCGCTCGCCCAGCCGGTGATCCTCGGCCCGGTGGGGCTGGCCGGCCTGTATGCCCGCCGCGGCGAGGTGCAGGCGGCGCGCGCGGCCAAGGCCGCCGGCGTGCCGTTCTGCCTCAGCACCGTCTCCATCTGCTCCATCGAGGAAGTCAGTGCCGCCGGCACGGCGCCGTTCTGGTTCCAGCTCTACGTCATCCGCGACCGCGGCTATGCCAAAGAACTGCTCGCCCGCGCCCAGGCCGCCGGCAGCAGGACGCTGGTGTTCACCGTCGACTTGCCGGTGTTCGCCACGCGCTACCGCGACGTGAGAAACGGCATGACCGGCGGCGCCACGCTGGCCGGCCGCCTGGCGAAGCTGTGGGACATCCTCCGCCACGCCGGCTGGCTGCTCGACGTGCCCGTCGGCGGCAAGCCGCTCACCTTCGGCAACCTGGCGCAGGCCGTGCCCTCGGCGAAGAGCCTCGAGGCGATGAAGGTCTGGGTCGACGCCCAGTTCGACCCCGCCATCACCTGGCGCGACCTCGGCTGGCTGCGCGAGCACTGGAACGGCAACATCGTCATCAAGGGCGTGCTCGATGTCGACGACGCGCGCGCCGCCGCCGACATCGGCGCCAGCGGCGTGGTCGTCTCCAACCACGGCGGCCGCCAGCTCGACGGGGCGCCGTCCTCCGTCTCCGTCCTGCCGCGCGTCGTCGACGCCGTCGGCGACCGGCTGGACGTCCTCATGGACGGCGGCATCCGCAGCGGCCAGGACGTCGCCAAGGCCCTCGCGCTCGGCGCGAAGGCCGTCATGCTTGGCCGCCCCTGGGCCTACGGCCTTGCCGCCAGGGGGGAGCGGGGCGTCGCCGAAGTCCTCGCCATCCTGAAGCGGGAACTCGAAGTGACCATGGCGCTGCTCGGCGCCGAGCGCATCGACCGGATCGGGGCAGGGGCGCTGGACAGGTAGCGTCCCGGAAAAGTCAGTCCGCGCAGGACGGCGCTGCGCCCCTGATCGGGGCGCGCAAGAAACCCGGCTTTTCCCAGCCGCAGTTCGCGGCGCCGATCGGCGTTTCCGTGCGCACCCTGCAAGGCCGGGAGCAGGGCCGCAAGCAGCCGAGCGGGGCCGCCCGCATCCTGCTGGCGGTCGCCGGGAAATGATGGCTCGGTTTGCTGCGGACAGGCGGCAGGCAAAAGTCAGTCTGCGTGGCACGGCGAGGCGGTGCTTTCTGCCAGGAACGGCCGCCCGCAGTTGCCATCCCATTTGCGTAGTGGCAGCATGAGGGACGGCAAGCAGCAAAAGGCGGCGTGCGCGATTTCGTTAATGATTTGGGCGCTACGAAATATGGCTAACCGGTTGATGTGTCGATACTCGAATGCCAGTAATATCTTTTTGCCATCGCAAATGATGCAAGATAATCCGTCGTTTAGGCCGCACACTTCTCGTTAGAGACTGTCATGTCCCGCGCATACCAAAGTTTCGAGTACGGCATTAGAGACGCAGAAGAACTTCTCGCGCACTTCGACGCCGTTAATGCCAATCCCCCACCCGCGAACGCGGAAGTTCTTAAACGAGCCGGCCTTGTTATGGCATTAACGGCATGGGAAACCTACGTTGAGGATCGCCTTCTGGAAGAAATGAATAAGAAACTTGGTGTGGTCGCTGGCAGTTATGTCGGTGATTTTGTCCTGAAGAAATTGCACACCGATCTGAAGCAATTCCACAATCCAAGCTCCGACAAAACAAAACGCATATTTCAAGAGTATCTCGGCCTTGATGTCACCGAAGGATGGTCATGGGCCAACTATGACCCTGAAAAAGCCAGAACTACTTTGAACAGTTGGATAGGTAAGCGCGGAGATGCAGTGCACAGATCAAAGCCTATAAACAATGGCTCTCCTGTCGCTCATCTAATCAAGCGCGACGAATTGGAAAAAGTAATCCGCTTCGTCAAAGACCTCGTTAAAGCCACTGACACCTATGTTGGCAACAATCTCTAACATGGCGCTCGACCTTGCTCCCTTCGGTCGCTGGACGCTGCGCGATGAAGCCGCGCAGCGCCGGTCAGCTCTACGTTAGCCCCTTCAATTCATGCGTATTGGGTTACTTCGCCACTTTCCTGTTTCTGAAGACCTGCCTCGCGGGTGGCTACGGTCATCGGAACTGCACGACTGGCGTAGCCGCTACGACAGGGCGGATGCCGTCGTTGGCGCGTTTAATCTCGGCTCGACCGATTGGCAGGTCTGTATTTCGAGTGATCTGCCACGAGCGATCACAACCGCTCACGCAGTATTTGAAAATCATATTGAGCGTACGCCGCTATTGCGGGAGCCACAATTCAACCAATTCGCCACCGGCGAACTTCGCCTCCCATTTTTCGCATGGAAGTGGCTGCTACGGCTCTCATGGATAACAGGTCATTCGTCTCAACGAGCGTGCCGAGATGAATTCAACCGTCGAGTTGTTACCGTTGCGGACAACCTTACATCAATGAACAAAGATGTTCTCGTGATATCGCACGCGGGGATGATGGCGTACTTGAGCGCCGAGTTGAAGCGCAGAGGTTTTGCTGGCCCGTCATTTCGCATCGCGCGTCACGCGAACGTGTACACCTTCAGTAACTCTTAACACCAGTGACTTCAAGGGCTAACCCATCCATCAACACGGACGCTGCGCGATGAAGCTGCGCAGCGCCGGTTATGTCAGACGTTAGCCCTTACGAAAATCTCTATGCGCTATCAGGGAAAAATAACAAACTGGAAAGACGACAAAGGCTTTGGATTCATAAACCCAAATGGGGGCGGGAATCAGGTCTTCGTTCACATCAAGTCATTTGCAAACCGACAGAGAAGGCCCGTCGGAGATGAAATCGTGACCTATGAACTCAAGGTCGATGCCAAGGGTCGAGCGCAAGCTGAAAATGTCGCATTCGTCGGTGAACGTGCACCGTCAAACATTTCACCTGAGCGGCGCAATACCCCCCTCATATTAGCCGCATCCTTTCTTGCCTTTGTGGCGGCGTCTGCCTTGGTTGGCAAGTTGCCGTTTGCTATCTTATGGCTCTATCTCGTTGGCAGTGCCGTCGCATTCCTCGCCTATGCATTTGATAAGTCTGCCGCAAGAAATGACCAATGGCGCACTCCTGAAAGCACCTTACACCTCTTCGCGTTAGTCGGCGGCTGGCCCGGTGCCTTAGCCGCTCAGAAATTGCTCCGTCACAAATCCAAGAAGCAGTCTTTTCAAATTGTGTTTTGGGCCACCGTCGTTCTCAATTGCGGCGGCCTTGCGTGGTTATTTTCGCCCTCAGGTTCCGGAGCACTTCGTTCCTTTCTTGGTGTGGCGTGAGGGCTAGCCCATCCATCAACACGGACGCCAGCGATAAAGCCGCTGGCGCCGGTGATTTCAGACGTTAATCTTCCGCCCAGAGCCGAAACCCCTCTCTCGCCGTCCCGCAGGGACTGAATTTCCGCTTGATCAGAATCAACTGATACAGATACTCTGATTGTCCGCATAATTCTGTATCTGTTATAGTGTCCCGCTGCTGCGCGGCCACTATAACCACACCCATCGCCGCGCCTCGGACGCGATTCATCGGGAGGACGGTATCTTGAGCGAAACCATTGTGGCGCAGGCTGCCGGGCTGTTCCGCCAGGCGGCGGGGCAGGGACGCAACGCGCTCGACGCGGGCGAATTGAAGACGCTGCTGGCGGGGCTCGGCCTGGCTTTCGACGCCGCCGCGCCGGCCGGGGCGGCCGACATCCGGATCAGCCTGAACAGCACGCGCGAGTTCGGCATGGTGATCAGCGCCGGGCTGGGCGGACTGGAGGCGGAGCTCGACGAAGGCAACTTCCGCCGCGACCGCGCCTCCGTGTATGCCGCCGCGGCGCTGACCGACGCGCGCGATTTCCTCGGCCTCTTCAAGCGCACCCTCGCCTGGCAGAAGCTCGCCGCCATTGCGAAGCGCGCGGGCAGCAATCCGCCCGACGCGGCGCTGGAGGTGGGCTTCGCGCGCCTGCTCGAGCTGGCCCAGGCCTTCGCGCCGGAAAATCCCGACGCGCCCTTCGTGCTGCAGGCGCTGGAACTCAACCCGCTGCGGGCCGGCGCGGCGCTGACGGCGGGCGGCGCGGCGTGTTCCTTCGCTCCGCCGCAGCCGGGCCGCCTGCCGCGGCCGATCGCCAAGATCGACAAGCTGATCCACCCGAAGCGCATCGGCCTCATCGGCGTCTCCGGCAGCGGCATGAATTTCGGCCGCATCATCCTGCGCAACCTGATGGGCAGCGGCTACCCGAAGGAGCAGCTGCTGGTGCTCAAGCCGGGCGAGACGGAGATCGACGGCGTGAAATGCGTCGAGGGCCTGAAGGCCATCGACGGCAAGCTCGACCTGCTCATCGTCGCGGTGGCGGCGAGCGCGGTGTATGAGCTGGTGGACGAGATCATCGCCTCCGACGCCGTCGAGGCGGTGATGCTGATCCCCGGCAGCATGGGCGAGACGAAGAAGAGCCGCGAGCCGGCGGCGCAGCTCGCGGCGCGCATCAACGCCGCCCACGGCAAGGCGGGCGGCGGGCCGATCTTCCTCGGCGCCAACTGCCTCGGCGTGGTGTCGCACCCGGGCGCCTACGACTCCTGGTTCATTCCGCTCGAGCGCCTGCCCAAGCCGCAGAAGCGGCCGGTGCGCGATTCCGCGATGCTGTCGCAGAGCGGCGCCTTCATGATCACGCGCCTGTCGCAGAATCCCTGGCTCGATCCGGCCTACATGCTGGCGCTGGGCAACCAGACCGATCTCACCCATGGCGACATGCTGAGCTACTTTGCCGCGCTGCCCGGCATCAAGTCGCTCGGCATCTACATCGAGGGCTTCAAGGACCTCGACGGCCTGCACTTCGCCAGGGCGGTGCGGAAGGCCGTGCTCAACGGCAAGCAGATCGTGGTGTACAAGTCCGGCCGCACGGCGCCGGGACAGGGCGGGGTGATGGGCCACACGGCGTCGATCGCCGGCGGGCTGACGCTGTTCGAGTCCGTCGTGCGCCACGCCGGCGCCATCGTCACCGAAGACTTCAACACCTTCGACGACCTCTTCTACATGGCCGGCGTGCTGCAGGACAAGAAAATCGGCGGCAACCGCATGGGCGCCATCAGCGGGGCCGGCTTCGAGGCCGTCGGCATGGCCGACAACATCGAGACCGACGGCTTCGCCATGGAGATGGGCGCGCTCGAGGAGGCCACGGTGAAGAAGGTCGAGGCCATCCTCGCCGCCAACAAGCTCGACCAGCTGGTCGAGGTGAGGAATCCCATCGACATCAATCCGGGCGCCGACGACGTGGCGCACCTCGAGATCACCGAGGCCTTCCTGCAGGATCCGAACATCGACGCCGTCATCGTCGGCCTCGACCCGACCGCGCCCTCGGTGCGCGCGCTGGAAACGAGCAAGCTGCGCCCCGGCCACGACCTGAGCGACCCGAAGAGCACGGTGCACCTGATGCCGCCGCTGGCCGCGCGCCACGACAAGCCGGTGATCGGCATCCTCGACGGCGGCAAGCTCTACGACGCCATGGCCGCCATGCTGATGGACCGCGGCGTCTGCTGCTTCCGCAACTGCGCGCGCGGCGCCAGGGCGCTGGTGCGCTACGTGCAGGCGCGCCTGTATGCCGATTACCTGAAGGACCGCCGTCCCGGCGGGACTGACTTTTGAGACGAGGAAACTGACATGAGCGACACCCTGCAACCCGGACTCACCGCCACCACCCGCATCGACGTCGACGCCCATCGCACCATCGGCTTCATGGGCGAGGAACTGCGCGTGTATTCGACGCCGAGCCTGCTCTACGACGTCGAGGTGGCCTGCCGCGAGCTGGTCCTGCCGCACCTCGGCGAGGGCAAGGATACGGTCGGCACCCGCGTCGAGCTGGACCACGTCGGCGCCACCCTGCTCGGCATGTGGGTGGAGATCAGCGTCAAGCTGGCGGAAGTCAACGGGCCGGCGCTGACCTACGAATTCACCGCGCGCGATGCGGTCGAGGAAGTGGCGCGCGGCAAGCACAGCCGCTTCGTCGTCGGGCTGGAGAAGACGGCGCAGCGCATGAAGGCGAAGCAGGCAAAGGCGGCGGGCTGATCCGTCATCCCCGCGCAAGCGGGGATCCATGGTTTTCTGCGTTGTTCTGGATTCCCGCTTGCGCGGGAATCGTTCTTTACCGCTTGTCCACCACCCGCCGCGCCTTGCCGAGCGGACGCTCGATGCTGGCGGCCGGCACCACGCGCACCCTGGCGGAAATCCCGATCAGCGACTTGATGCGGTGCTGCAATTCGGCGGCGGCCCGGTTGCGCGCGGCTTCGCCGTCGGCCCCGGGCCGCATTTCCACCTGCACCTCGATCTCGTCCCGGTGCTGCGGGCGCGTCACTTCGATGAGGTAGTGCGGGGCGAGGGCGGCGCTGCGCAGGACCAGCTCCTCGATCTGGCCGGGGAAGACGTTCACGCCGCGGATGATCAGCATGTCGTCGGAGCGGCCGGCGAACTTGTCGAGCCGGCGCATCGGCCGCGCCGTGCCGGGCAATAGCCGCGTCAGGTCGCGCGTGCGATAGCGGATCAGCGGCAGGGCCTCCTTGCTCAGCGTGGTGAGCACCAGTTCGCCGAATTCCCCGTCGGGCAGCACCTCGCCGCTGGCCGGGTCGATGATCTCGGGGTAGAAGTGGTCCTCCCAGATGTGCGGGCCGTCCCGGGTGTCGATGCATTCCGCCGCCACGCCCGGGCCGATCACTTCGGACAGGCCGTAGCTCTCGATGACAGCGAGGTTCAGTTGCGCCTCGGCGAGCGCTCGCAGCTCGCGCGTGCAGGGCTCGCCGCCGACGAGCGCCAGCTCCAGGCCGCTCGAGGCGGGATCGATGCCCTGCTCGGCGAAGCCGTCGGCCAGCGTCAGCAGGTAGGAAGGCGTGCAGCAGATGATGCGCGGCCGGAAGTCCATGATGAGCCGGACCTGCCGTTCGGTCTGACCGCCCGAAATCGGAATGACGGTGCAGCCGAGGCGCTCGGCGCCGTAATGGAAGCCCAGCCCGCCGGTGAACAGGCCGTAGCCATAGGCGTTGTGCAGCAGATCGCCCGGCCGGCCGCCGGCGGCGTGGATCGAACGCGCCATCACGCTCGCCCACAGGTCGAGGTCGGCCTGCGTGTAGCCGACCACCGTCGGCTTGCCGGTGGTGCCGCTGGAGGCGTGCAGGCGCACGACCTTTTCGCGCGGCACGGCGAACAGGCCGAAGGGATAGGCTTCGCGCAGGTCGGCCTTCGACGAAAAGGGAAAGCGGGGGAGGTCGGCGAGGCCCTTCAGGTCTTCCGGCCGCACGCCGGCCGCTTCGAACTTGCGCCGCAGCGGGGCGACGTTGCGCCAGGCATGGTGCAGGGTGTTTTTCAGGCGATCGAGCTGGAGGGCGGCCAGCTCGGCCCGGCTGGCGCGCTCGATGGCTTCGTATACTTCGCTCATTTTCAACAGTTTAACGCATAAACGGTGAAATCCTCCCTGTTTGATCGGGGTCAAGCGCGGCGCTTGCCATGCCCGCAGAAATGATACAAAATAGGCCTGTAAAAACTCAGTATATGAATCACCAAACAAGGCGGCGCAGCCGCACTGAGGAGGAGGACATGCATCCCGTGTCATGCGCATCTTCGGCGCGAGAACGTATCATGATGCCGGCGCGGCCGGCATCCGCATGTGCAGCGCCAAGCGCTGTGTCCCGGCTTTCGGGATCATCCAGATAACCGGAGGAGTCGCGCGATGTCCCGCTACATCATGACCGTCGACCTGCGCCGCTGCATCGGCTGCCAGACCTGCACGGCCGCCTGCCGCCACGCCAACGCCACGCCGCCCGGCGTGCAGTGGCGCAAGGTGCTCGACATCGAGAGCGGCGAGTTCCCCGACGTGCGCCGCAGCTTCGTGCCGGTCGGCTGCATGCATTGCGCCGATCCGCCCTGCATGCACGTCTGTCCGACCACCGCCACCTACCAGCGCAAGGACGGCATCGTCGGCATCAACTACGAAATTTGCATCGGCTGCGGCTATTGCGCCGTCGCCTGTCCCTACCAGGCGCGCTACATCGTGCACGAACGCGAGTTCGCCTATGGCGAGCGCCCGACCGAGCAGGAGGAGGCGCGCTTCGACGCGCGGCGCATCGGCGTGGCGACGAAGTGCAATTTCTGCAGCGATCGCGTCGATGCGGGCAAGGAGAATGGCCTCGTGCCGGGCATCGATCCCGAAGCGACGCCGGCCTGCGTGAACGCCTGCATCGCCGGCGTGCTGCAGTTCGGCGACCGCGAGGACCCGCACAGCAACGTCTCGCAGCTGCTCGCCGAGAACCAGTTCTTCCGCATGCACGAGGAACTGGGCACCGACCCGGGCATGTACTACATCTTCGACAAAAAGTGAGCGGGCCATGAGCGATATGAAAATCCCCCCCGGCCGCATCACCCCCTGGCATCAGAACAATTGGGACTGGCGCGCCGCCGGCAATTTCATCGGCGGCGGCAGCGGCACCGGCCTGCTGTTCTTCGCCACGCTGGCGGCGGCCAACATCGACGCCTACCGCGCCATGGCCTCGTCGCGCTGGCCCTCGTCGGCGGCGGCCTGTTCTGCGTCTGGCTGGAGATCGGCCGGCCCTGGCGCGCCATCAACGTGTTTTTCCACCCGCATACGTCATGGATGACGCGCGAGGCCATCGTGGCGATGCCGCTGTTCGCCTGCGGTCTCGCCGCCGTCTGGTACGGCGGCGGCGTCTTCGTCGGCATGGCGGCCTTGCTCGGCATCGTCTTCCTCTACTGCCAGGGTCGCATCCTGCAGGCTTCGAAGGGCATTCCCGCCTGGCGCGAGCCGAAGATCGTGCCGCTGATCCTCGCCACCGGCTTCGTCGAGGGCGCCGGCCTGGCCGCCGTCCTGGCCGCCGTGCTGCCGGGCGAGAACCCGCGCTGGCTGGCCGGCGTGCTGCTCGGCGCGCTGATCCTGCGCCGCCTCGCCTGGACGGTGTATTACAAGGCGCTGGAGAAAAACGGGCTGCCGAAAAAGGCCATGGACGTAATGCGGTCTTTCGGTGCCCGCTTCGAGATGCTCGGCCAGCTGGCGCCGGAGATCCTCATCGTCGCCGGCATCTTCTATGGCGCCGTGCTGCCGTGGCTGACTCTCGTCGCCGGCCTCGTCGCCGCCGCCGCCGGCTGGTGGCTGAAGTTCACCATTGTCGCGCGGGCGGCCTACAATCAGGGTTACGCGCTGCCGGTGCTGCCGGTGCGCGGGCAGGGCGAAGTCAAGCCGGGCATCAAGCCGGGCTGGAGCAAATAGAGCAGAGAACCGGCTGCAGCCGGTCACGCGATCCCCAGAGAGACACTCCCACAGGAGGAGACGGGGATGTATGAAATAAGAATCCACGGCCGCGGCGGCCAGGGTGCCGTGCTGGCCGGCAGCATCCTGGCCGCGGCCATCGTCAACGAGGGCAACTATGTCGTCGCCGTGCCGTCGTTCGGCTTCGAGCGGCGCGGCGCGCCGGTGGCGAGCTTCCTGCGCATGGATGACCGCGAGATCCGCCAGATGACCAACATCTACCGGCCCGACTGCGTGCTGTGCATCGATCCCACGGTGGGCCGCGCTGTGAACATCTTCGACGGCATCAAGGACAACGGCACCTGGATCCAGACCAGCGCCAAGACGCTCGGCGAACTCGCCGTGCCTGACAAGGTGGCCACCGTGGGCCTGTGCGACGCCGTCTCGATCGCGCTGGAAATCTTCAAGCGGCCGATCACCAACACCCTGATGCTCGGCGCCTTCGCCCGGACCACCGGACTGGTTTCGCTCGACGCCCTGCGCGCGGCGGTGGAGGACTCCGACTTCCGCGACGCCGGCCTCAAGCAGAACCTGCTGGCGCTGGAACGCGGTTACAACGAGACGGTGGTGCACAAGATCGAAAAGCGGGAGGCCGCATGAAACAGCAGTCCTACCCGATGTTCGACGCCTCGCAGGTCCCCGGCGACCTGTGCCCGATCGCCACGAAAATGAATCCCATGCTGCCGGGCGACTGGCGCAGCATGAAGCCGGTGGTCGACCGCGCCAAGTGCGTCAAATGCGCCATCTGCTGGCTCTACTGCCCGGTGCAGTGCGTGGTCGAGAAGGCCGCCTGGTTCGACTTCGATCTCGCCACCTGCAAGGGCTGCGGCATTTGCGCCCGGGAATGCCCGCATCGGGCGATCGTCATGGTCGAGGAGGGTGCATGACAACCTATCCCCCGACCCCTTTCCCGCGGAAAGGGGTGACGTCGGTTCAGCCGCGCTGGGCGCGGCTTCCGGTTGTTGACTCGCTGCCTCCTCGGGGGCCGCGCGGGAGCGTCGCGCCTCGGAACGTGCGCAGTGGAGCGCGGCAACAATTCGGCTTCACTGTGCAGCTACGCAGGCACGGCCGTTACGCCGAATTCCCAGCGGAGGCAGCATGAGCGCGGTATTGAAGCCGAAATCGAAAGCCATCGTCTGCGACGGCAACGAGGCCGCCGCCTGGGCGGTGACCCTGGCGCGCGTCGACATGGTCGCCGTGTATCCGATCACGCCGCAGTCCTCGCTGGTCGAGTACCTCGCCAAGTTCGTCGCCGACGGCAAGCTCAACGCCGAGATCGTCGACGTCGAGGGCGAGCACTCGGTGCTCTCGGTGCTGCACGGCGGCGTGCTCGCCGGCGCGCGCGCCTACACCGGCACCTGCGGGCCCGGCCTCGCCTTCATGTTCGAGCCGTATCTGCGCACGCCCGGGATGCGCATGCCGCTGGTGATGTCCATCGTCACCCGCGACACGCTGACGCCGCAGAGCGTCTGGGGCGGCCACCAGGACGCCATGAGCGTGCGCGAGGTCGGCTGGATCCAGATGTACTGCGAGACCGTGCAGGAGGTGCACGACACCACCATCCTGGCCTACAAGGTGGCCGAGCACCGCGACGTCATGCTGCCGGTGAACGTCTGCCACGACGGCAACTACCTTTCCTATGGCGCGGCGCGCATCGAGCTGCCCTCGCAGGAGGAGGTCGATGCCTTCCTGCCGCCGCCGTCCACCAACTGGCACGCCGCCCTCGATCCTTCGCGGCCGATGGCGGTCGATCCGCTCACCGGCGGCGCCGGCGGCCCGGGGCCGGCGCTGTTCGTGCGCTACCGCAAGGGCCACTGCGCCGGCATGCAGAACGCGCTGGCCGTCATCGAGCAGGCGCACGAGGACTGGGCGCGCATCGTCGGCCGCCGCCACGCGCCGCTGGTGGAAAGCTATCGCATGGACGACGCGGAAGCCGCGCTGGTCACCCTCGGCTCGATGACCGGCGCCGCCAAGGATGCCGTCGACGCCGCGCGCGAGCGCGGCCAGCGCGTCGGCCTGGTCAAGGTCAAGACCTACCGCCCCTTCCCGGTGCAGGCCATCGTCAAGGCGCTCTCCGGCGTCAGGGCCGTCGGCGTGGTCGACCGCTCGGTCAGCTTCGGCTGGAACTGCGGCCCGCTCTTCCAGGACGTCATCGGCGCGCTGCATTTCGCCGAGCGGCGCCCGGCCGCCATGAGCTTCATCGGCGGGCTGGCCGGCGCCGACATCACCACCGACCACTTCGGCGCCGCCATCGAGCGCGTGCAGGCGCTGGCGCAGGATGGTGTGGTGGGCGAGACGGTCTGGCTGAACGAGAGGGATTGACCATGACACAGACTGAATACTTGATCGTCGGCGCCAGCCATGCCGCGCTCTCGGCCTTGCAGGCCATCCGCATGCAGGACGCCGAGGGCAGCATCACGATGGTGACGCGCGACGACGTCCTGCCGTATTCGCCGACCGTGCTGCCCTACGTCGTCTCCGGACGCTCCGCGCCCGAGCGCGTGGCGCTGAAGGACGGCGCCTGGTTCGAGCAGAACAAGGTCGGCTTCATCCGCGGCGCCGCCGTGACAAAGGTCGACGCCGCGGCGAAGCGCGCGAAGCTCTCCAGCGGCGAGGAGATCGCCTACGGGAAACTCCTGCTCGCCACCGGCGCGGCGCCGATCCTGCCGCCGATCCCCGGCCTGAAGGACGTCGGCTTCCACGTCCTGCGCACGCTCGACGACGCCGTTGCGCTGAATCGGGCGTTGCCAACCACGAAGCAGGCGGTGGTGCTCGGCGCCGGGCTGGTCGGCATGCACGCCGCCGAGAACCTCGCCAAGGCCGGCGCGCAGGTGACCGTGGTCGAGATGCAGCCGCGCGTGCTGGCCGGCTACTTCGACGCCGAGGCCGCCGCCATCATCGAAGCCGCCTTCGCCGCCAAGGGCGTCAAGCTCCTGCTCGGCGCAAAAGTCAGTCGCTGCGAGACGGCGGGGCAGGGCGCCCGCCTCACCACCGACAACGGCGCGACGCTCGATGCCGACCTGCTGCTGGTCGCCGCCGGCGTGGCGCCGGTCACCGACTACCTCGCCGGTTCCGGCGTGGCGGTCGACCGCGGCGTGCTGGTCGACGACACCATGCGCGCCAGCGCGGACGGCATCTGGGCCGCCGGCGACGTGGCGCAGGCGAAGGGCTTTTACGACGAGGCGAAGACGCTCAACGGCATCCTGCCCAGCGCCGTCGAACAGGGCCGCATCGCCGGCCAGTCGATGTCCGGCGACGCGGCAATCAGGCCCTGGCCCGGCGGCGTGCCGCTCAACACCTACACCTTCTTCGGCCAGCAGGCGGTTTCCGTCGGCAGCCAGGATGCCGGTGAGGTCGTCAGGAAGGAAGCCGACGCCCGGCATTACCTGAAGATCGTCATGCAGGACAACCGCCTCGCCGGCATCTTCGGCATCAACGTGCCCTTCGACCCGGGCGTGATGTGGGAGATCATCCTGCGCCGCATCGATCTTGCCCCCGTGCGCGAGGCCTTCCTGGCAGATCCGCAGAAGACGGCGCGGACCATCATGTCGCGCACCTGGAGGTAAACATGGGCGCCTTTAATACGATCGCCTTCAAGCCCGAATACTGCGACGGCTGCAACGCCTGCATGACGGCCTGCGCCACGGCCAAAGCCGGCAATTCGGACATCCTCAACTCGCGCATCCAGATCGTCGCCGACGGCGAAACCTTCGAGCTCGCCATGTGCCGCCAGTGCGCCGACCCGAAATGCGTCGCCAACTGCCCGGCGGCGGCGCTCGCCAAGAACGGCGCCGACGGCGTCATCGAGTGGGACGGCACGAAGTGCGTGAACTGCCTGCTGTGCACCGTCGGCTGCGCCTACGGTGGCATCGTGCACAACGCCGCCGTCGGCCACGTCGTCAAGTGCGACACCTGCGACGGCGATCCGGCCTGCGTGAAAGCCTGCGAGCGGGGCGCCCTGAAGTACCACACCACCGCCAACATCTACAACGAGGTCGGCGACCTGGAGGATCTGTTCGTGCCGGGCCTGGCCGGCTGCCAGGGCTGCAACACCGAACTGATCATGCGCCACACCATGCGCCGCATCGGCCCCGACAGCGTGCTGGCGGCGCCGCCGGGCTGCATTCCCGGCATGGGCTCGGTCGGCTACAATGGGCTGACCGGCACCAAGGTGCCGGTGTTCCACCCGCTGCTCACCAACACCGCCTCCATGCTCACCGGCATCAAGCGCCACTACAAGCGCCAGGGGCGCGAGGTGCACGCCGTGGCGCTGGCCGGCGACGGCGGCACCGCCGACGTCGGCTTCCAGTCGCTCTCCGGCGCCGCCGAACGCGGCGAGCAGATCCTCTTCATCTGCGTGGACAACGAGGGCTACATGAACACCGGCATGCAGCGCTCCGGCTGCACGCCCTTCGGCGCGTGGACGTCCACCACGCCGGTCGGCGAGCGCGGCAAGGGCAAGACGCAGGACGCCAAGAACCTGCCGGTGCTGATGATGATGCACAACTGCGAGTACGTCGCCACGGCCTCCACCGCCTTCATGGAGGACCTCTACGACAAGCTCGACCGCGCCATCGATGCCTCCAGGCGCGGCTTCGCCTACCTGCACATCTACTCGCCGTGCACCACCGGCTGGCGCTTCCCCTCGCAGGAGAACATCGACGTCGCCCGCAAGGCGGTGGAGACCAATTTCGTCCTGCTCTGGGAATTCAACCCGCGCGACGGCCTGCGCCTGTCGCGCTCCCTCGACGACGCGCGGCCGATCGACGAATACCTGAACGCGCTCGGCAAGTACCGCCACCTCGAGCCGGAGCAGGTCGGCCACATCGAGGCGACGCTGCACAAGAACGTCGAGCTGATCCGCGGCTTTGCCGAGGGACACCGGCACGCCATGGCGCAGGGCGCGGCGGGTCGGGCATAATGAGACAGGCGTCGTTCCCGTTTCCGCGGGAACGACGAAACAGCGGTTTGAATAACAGAGCGGCTTCGGTACGCCGGAGTTGCCAATAGAGAGACCATGGAACGATCCTTCAAGGCGGAGGTCGCCAAGCTGCGGCTGGGCGCCGGACAGACCTTCAACGGCGAGGGCATCCTCGCCGTCACCAAGGCGCTGCTGCAAAGCGGCGTTTCCTACGTCGGCGGCTACCAGGGCGCGCCGGTGTCGCACCTCATGGACGTGCTGGCCGACGCGCGCGAGCTGCTCGACGAGCTGGGCGTGCACTTCGAGTCCTGCGCCAACGAGGCCGGCGCCGCCGCCATGCTCGGCGCCTCGATCAACTACCCGCTGCGCGGCGCCGCCACCTGGAAGTCGGTGGTCGGCACCAACGTCGCCTCCGACGCGCTGTCCAACCTCGCCTCGGCCGGCGTCGTCGGCGGCACGCTGATCGTCATCGGCGAGGACTACGGCGAGGGCGCCTCCATCATCCAGGAGCGCAGCCACGCCTTCGCGCAGAAGTCGCAGGTGTGGCTGCTCGACCCGCGGCCGAACCTGCCCTCCATCGTGCGCATGGTGGAGAAGGGATTCGAACTGTCGGAGGCCAGCAACACGCCGGTGATGCTGGAGCTGCGCATCCGCGCCTGCCACGTGCATGGCAGCTTCGAGACCAGGGACAACGTCGCGCCGAGGCACTCGCGCCGCAACCCGGTGCAGAAGCCGGTGTTCAGCCTCGAGCGCATCCCGCTGCCGCCGCACAACTACACGCAGGAGAAGCACAAGATCGCCGTGCGCCTGCCCGAGGCGCTGAAGTTCATCCAGCGCGAGCAGCTCAACGAGCTCTTCGCCGGCGAGCTGCGCCAGGTCGGCATCGTCCTTCAGGGCGGCATGTACAACACCACGATCCGCGCCCTGCAGCAGCTCGGCCTGGCCGATGCCTACGGCGCCTCGCGCGTTCCGCTCTACGTGCTCAACGTCACCTATCCGCTGGTGCCCGAGGAGATCACCCGCTTCTGCTCGGGCAAGCGCGCCGTGCTGGTGGTGGAAGAGGGTCAGCCCGCCCACATCGAGGAGGCCATCAACTCGATCCTGCGCCGCGCCGACATCAACGACCCGCACGTCGTCGGCAAGGACGTGCTGCCGGTGGCCGGCGAGTACACCGGCGAGGTGGTGCTGAAGGGCGTCGGCGACTTCCTCAGGCTGGTCATGCCGGACGGCGTCGACCTGAAGCATGTCGATGCCGTGCTCGACGGCGTCGGCGAGGCGAAGCGGCGCGCCGCCGAGCTGCTCGGCATGCCGGTGCCGACGCGCCCGCCCGGCTTCTGCGTCGGCTGCCCGGAGCGGCCGGTGTTCTCGGCGCTCAAGCTCATCGAGCAGGAACTCGGCGGCATCCACATCAGTTCCGACATCGGCTGCCATACCTTCTCGACGCTGCCGCCGTTCAACCTCGGCAACACCGTACTCGGCTACGGCCTGTCGCTGGCGGCGGCCTCGGCCGTCGGCCCCAACTTCGGCAAGCGCGTCGTCACCGTCATGGGCGACGGCGGCTTCTGGCACCAGGGCCTCGTCACCGGGGTGGCCAACGCCGTCTTCCGCAACGACGACGGCGTGCTGATCATCATGCAGAACGGCTACACCTCGGCCACCGGCACGCAGAACATCGCCTCCTCGCCGGACCTGCGGCCCGAGGAGGGCAACCCGATCGCCATCGAGAACACCCTGCGCGGCCTCGGCGTGAAATGGCTGGAGCGCGTCAACAACTACGAGGTCGCCAGCGTCGCCGACGCCCTGCGCCGCGCCATGACCGCGCCGGAGAAGGGCCTCAAGGTCATCATCGCCGACGGCGAATGCATGCTCGAGCGCACGCGCCGCGAGCGGCCCATCGCGGCGCAGAAGCTCGCCGCCGGCGAACGCGTCGTGCGCACGCGCTTCGGCATCGACGATGACGTGTGCACCGGCGACCGCGCCTGCATCCGCCTGTCGGGCTGCCCTTCGCTGACCATCAAGGATTCGCCCGATCCGCTGCGCACCGAGCCGGTTACGACGGTCGACAGCGGCTGCGTCGGCTGCGGCCTGTGCGGCGAGGCGGCCCATGCCGCCGGGCTGTGCCCGAGCTTCCATCGCATCGAGGTGATCCAGAATCCGAGCGGCTGGGACCGTTTCATGCACGGAATACGGCAAGGGGTCATCGGAATGTTTGGGGGTGCGAAATGAGAGCCTTCCCCCCATCCCCCTTCCCGAGGAAGGGGGTGACGATGGTTCGCGGGCTGAGCCCGCTCCCTGTTTTCGAGCGGAGGCAACGATGACGCGCCCCTACACCATCCTCGTGGCGGCCCTCGGCGGCGAAGGCGGCGGCGTGCTCGCCGACTGGCTTATCGAGGCCGCCCTGTACGAGGGCTTCCCGGCGCAGAAGACGTCGATTCCCGGCGTCTCGCAGCGCACCGGCGCCACCACCTACTACGTCGAGATCTTCCCGGAAAAAGGCGCCCGCCCGCCGGTGATGGCGCTGGTGCCCAGCCCGGGCGGCATCGACCTGATGGCCGCCTCCGAGCTGGTCGAGGCCGGCCGCGCCATGCAGAATGCCTTCATCACGCCGGAGCGCACCACGCTGGTGGCGTCCACCCACCGCGTCTATGCCACCTCGGAAAAGATGCTGCCGACCGACGGCCGCTACGACGCGCAGAAGATCCTCGAGGCGGCGCCGAAAGTGGCGCAGAAGGCCGTGCTCTTCGACATGTCGCGCATGGCGCGCGGGGCCGGCACGGTGATCAATGCCGTGCTGTTCGGCGCCATGGCCGGCAGCGGCGCGCTGCCGCTCTCGCGCGAGGCCTGCGAGCAGGCCATCCGCGGCGCCGGCAAGGGGGCGGAAGCCAGCCTGCGCGGCTTCGCCGCCGGCCATGCCCGCGCCGCCGGCGAGAAGGCGCCGGCCGCCGCGCCGCCGCCGGCCGTCCCTCCGGCGACAGCCAGCGAGCGCGTCCGCCGCGAATTCCCCATCCCGCTGCGCGCGCTGCTCGACGAAGCCGTCGCGCGCCTCGCCGACTACCAGGACCCGGCCTACGCCGCCCTCTACCTCGACCGCGTGCGCGGTGTGCTGGCCGTCGACCGCGAGGCGGGCGGCGAGCCCGGCGGCTGGCCGCTCACGCGCGAGGCGGCGCGCCTGCTCGCCCTGTGGATGAGCTACGAGGACGTCATCCGCGTCGCCGACCTGAAGACCCGCGCCAGCCGCTTCGACCGCGTGCGCAAGGAGGCGGCGGCCAAGGACGGCCAGATCGTCGTCGTCACCGATTACCTCAAGCCGAGCGCCAACGAGATCGCCGACATCCTGCCGCCGGCCTGGGCCGAGCGCCTGCGCAGGAAGGCCGGGCCGGGGCGCGCCGTCAAGCTGCCCACCAGCGCGGTCTCCGGCTTCCTCGCCATGCGCCTGCTGGCGACGTTGAAGCCGCTGCGCCGCAGGAGCGCGCGCTTCCGCGAGGAACAGGCGCTCATCGAGCGCTGGCTCGGCGCCATCAAGCGCCTCGGTTTTGCCGCCCTCGATGCCGGCCTGGCGCTGGAAATCGCGCAGTGCGCCCGCCTCGTGCGCGGCTACGGCGAGACCCAGCGCAGGAGCCGCGAAGCCTTCGTCAGGATCCTCGACGAGCTGGTCGAGAACGAACAGTCCGTGGCGCGCGGCGCCGAGGCCCTCGCGCTGGCCATCCGCAGGGCGCGCGAAGCCGCGCTCGTCTATGAAGAATGCCAGCCGGCTCCCGCCGCCAGGGCCAAGCCGGTGATCTGGATGAAGCAGGGATAGCCCGCCGGGGCGCGGCGGTTCTCAGGAAGGGGGAAGCACCCTGGAGAACACGTTGAGGACGACGACGCCGGCGACGATCAGCAGCAGTCCGATGACGGCGGGCAGGTCCAGACGCTGCCCGTAGAAGAGCCAGGCGATCAGCGCGATGAGGGCAATGCCCGCTCCCGACCAGATGGCGTAGGCCACGCCGACCGGAATGGTTTTCAGCGTGAGCGAAAGGAAATAGAAGGCCGAGGCATAGCCGCCGACCACCAGCAGCGACGGTCCCGGGCGGGAAAACCCCTCGGCCGCCTTCAGCGCCGAGGTGCCGATCACTTCGCTGACGATGGCCAGCGCCAGGAAAATCCACGGTTGCATCCTCTTGCCCTCAGCGGCCGCCATCCAGCACCTGCCGCAGCACCACGGCCTGGTTGTGCAACTCGTCCTTGGCCGAATAGACCAGGGTGACGGTGCCCTTGCGCGACAGATCGCGCAATTCGGCGAGGGCCGGGTTGTCCTTCAGTTCGGCGCGATAGCGCTTGCGGAATTCCGGCCACTTCTCGGGATCGTGGCCGAACCACTGGCGCAGTTCGTTGGATGGCGCGACTTCCTTCAGCCAGTGATCGATTGCCGCCCGGGCCTTGCTCAGGCCGCGCGGCCAGAGCCGGTCGACGAGGATCCGCATGCCGTCCGACTTGGCCGGCGTTTCATAAGCCCGCTTCAGCTTGATGTCCATGTTTCCTCCGCGCTGCTGACGAATTTCGCATGTTCCGCAACCCTTGGCCGCCTGCCACGCCTGCCGCAAAACGACGGCGCCGTGCCGCGGCGACTGACTTTTCCGCGCCCAGGCGTGTCGGGCCGGCGGCGAATACCTTACCTTGCCGATCCTTTTCTGGCCAGGCGGGCCAGGACGAGGAACAGCAGCAGCCAGACGACGGTGCGCAAGCTCATCGCGCCGAGGCTCTGCGCGGCGACGGCGCCGCCGCCGGAACGGACGGCGGCGATGGCGGCCAGGGCGAGGAGGTTGAGCAGGAAAATCGCCCCCGCGCAGTTGCGCCCCCAGGCCAGGTCGCGCCAGATGGCGGCGCCGGCGGCGGCATAGGCCGCGCCCATCGCCGTGTTGAAGACGAGCAGCGGGCGGAACACCGTGTAGCCCGGATCCGCGCCGAGCAGCACGCGGCCGCCGGCGAAGAGGGTGACGGCGCCGAAGGCGACGGCAATGCCCGCGCAGAGGCGGCGGACGAAGCGGTGCTTCGCGCCGGCGTCCATGCCCGCCTCAGGCGCGCAGCGGCAGCGCCGCGCCGATGACGACGAAGGTGCCGCCGCAGGCGCGGTTGAAGCGGCGGCCGACCCGCTGCAGCCACGGGCGCACGCGATGCGCCGCGCTGGCGAGGGCGAACTCGGTGGCGAACTCGGTGGCGACGAAGGTCGCCGCCATCGCCGCGAACTGCAGCGGCAGGCTGCGCTGCGGATCGATGAACAGCGGCAGGAAGGCGGTGAAGAACAGCAGGCCCTTGGGATTCGTCGCGGCGGAGAGGAAGCCCTGGCGAAACAGCGACCAGCCGCCGGCTGGGGCCGGGGCGGCGCGGGCCGCCACCGTCACCGGCGGCGCGCGCCAGACCTGGATGCCCAGCCACACCAGATAGGCGCCGCCGAGCCACTTCAGCAGCGTCAGCCAGGCGAGCGAAGACCGGATCAGCGCGCCGATGCCGAACATCGACAGGGCGATGACGGCGACGAAGCCGATGGCGCCGCCGCAGATGGTGAACAGCGTCTTGCGGCTGCCGTGCAGCGCGCCGTGGGTGAGCGCCAGCAGGCCGTTCGGGCCGGGCGAGAGCGACAGGCCGATGGAGGAAACCAGGTAAACGAGCCAGGTGTCGAACTGCATCGATGATGACTCTTCAAGGCTGGGTTGGAGGTTCGCCCGTTTTCCGAACGCTTGGCATGCCGCCATTCTACCCTTCCGCCGTCAGCTCCCTCGCCGCCGCTTCAGCCAGAACGCGGCGCTGGCGAAGGCGCTGACGGCGACGAAGGGGATGGCGATCTGGTTGAGCACGCTCCAGCCGGCGCTGGTGACGAGCGCGCCGGAGCCGAAGGAGGAGCCGGCCATGGCGAAGAACATCAGGAAGTCGTTGAGGCCCTGGGTCTTGGCCTTCTCCTCCGGCGCGTAGGCCTCGGTGAGCAGGGTGGTGCCGCCGATGTAGAGAAAGTTCCAGCCGATGCCGAGCAGGAACAGCGCCCACCAGAAGTGCATCAGGGTGATGCCCTGCAGGGCGATGACGATGCAGGCGGCGAACAGCGCGGCGCCGGCGAGCAGGATGTTCACCACGCCGAAGCGGGCGATCAGGTGGCCGGTGAAGAAGCTCGGCGCGAACATGCCGATGACGTGCCACTGCAGGACGAAGGCGGTGTCGCCGAAGCCGAGGCCGCAGAAGTCCATCGCCAGCGGCGTGGCGTTCATGAGCAGGTTCATGACGCCGTAGCCGACCGCCGCCGCCAGCGCGGCGACGACGAACACCGGCTGGCGCGCGATCTCGCGCAGGGGGCGGCCGCCGCCGTGCTGCTCCGACTGACTTTGCGGCGGGAAGCGCAGGCTGGCGGCGATCGCCATGGCGACGAGGGCGAAGCCGATCAGCGAGGCATACGAGGCAAGGTACTGCGGCTGGGCGAGGTCGCGCGTCAGCCGGGCCGAGGCCGGGCCGAGAAAGCCGCCGACGATGCCGCCGGCCAGCGTGAGCGAGATGGCGCGGCTTTTCCAGTCGGGCGGGGCGACTTCCGCCGCGGCGAAGCGCAGGTACTGGCCGAAGGCCTGGTAGATGCCCGAGCAGAAGGTGGCGGCGCAGAGCAGCCAGAAGCTCTGCAGCCAGATCGCCAGCGCGCCGATGGCGCCGCCGAGCATGCCGCTCGCGGCGCCGAGCAGGAAGCCGGCGCGGCGGCCGTGCAGCCGCATGAAGTGCGAGGCGGGCAGGGTGGATACCGCCGAGCCGAGCACGTAGCCGACCACCGGCAGCGTGGCGAGCCGCTTGTCCGGCGCCAGCGCGTAGCCGGCCAGCGCGTTGATGGCGACGAGGGTGACGCCGTTGGTGAGCAGCAGCGCCTGGCAGGCGGCGAGGAGGGCGACGGCGCGGCGGGGAGCGGGCATGTTCGGTTCCGGGGTACGTTCAGAAAACCAGCACCTTGTCCGCCCAGGCGGTCCAGCCCGCCAGTTCGTCCAGGGTGCCGCGATGGATGCCCTCGCCGAGTTCGGTTGCGGCGATGCCGCGTGCGTCGAGGCAGGTGCCGCAGGCCGCCACTTCGCCGCCGGCGCGGGCGACGCGGCCGAGCATGTGCTGGACGTTGTAGTAGCCCTCGGGAACCTTCTGCCCGGCCTTGGCGCCGGAGGCGGCATCGCCCATGAGGAACAGGCGCACGGTCTGGTTCTCCATGCGCGCCAGCGAGCCGGCGAGGCGCAGGCCGTTGTAGGTCGGTTCCGAGCCGTACGGGGCGCCGTTGAGGATGAACAGGGTATTCATGGCAGTCCTCCTTTCAGGTTTCGACGGGGAGTCCCTGCGCGCGCCATTCCGCCACGCCGTCGACGAGCTGGGTCGCGCGGTAGCCGCGCTTTTTCAGCAGGGCGACGGCCTCGCCGGACATCAGGCAGAAGGGGCCGCGGCAGTAGGCGACGACGGGCTTGTTCTTCGGCAACTCGCGCAGGCGGGCGCGCAGTTCGGCGAGCGGCATAGAGCGGGCGCACGGCAGATGGCCGGCCGCGTACTCCTCGGTCGGGCGCACGTCGATCACGACGATCTCGCCACGCGCCGCGCGGCGCAGCAAGGTGCGGCGGTCGGCACCTTCCAGCGCCTGGCCGGGCGCGGCGAATGCGCGCAGGGCGGTCTGCAGTTCGAGCAGCCGCTCCTCGGCCAAGGCGCGCAGGCTGACCCAGAGATCGGCCACCTGCGCGTCGGCGAGCCGATAGTAAACGTATTTTCCGTTGCGGCGCGCCTCGACCAGGCGCGCCGCGCGCAGCACTTTCAGGTGGGCGCTGGCGAGCTTGACGCTGCAGCGGGCGGTCTCGGCCAGCGCATCAACGGTTTTCTCGCTCTGGCACAGCAGCTCGATCAGCTCCAGCCGCTTCGGGCTGGCCAGCGCCTTGCCGATGCGGCCGACCTGCTCGTACAGGGTGTCTCTCATAACAGGCTATCATTCTAACGATATTTAGAATGATAGACGCGCCACGTCCGCGGTACAAGCGAAAATCGGGCAGAACGATTTTTCCGGCTCAGGACTGGACGCGGATGCGTCCGGCGAGGGCGATGGCCAGCAGGGCGACGGCGACGGCGAGGTAGCCGACGATGTCGTAGCGCATGATGCGGCCGCCGGCGTCCTGGTAGATGATCAGCCCGCCGACGTAGGAGGCGACGCCGACGGAGAACTGCTGCGTCGCGCCGACGATGGAGAGGAAGGTGCCGCGCAGGCGCGGCGGCGCCGCCGAGGTGACGATGGCCATCGCCGGCACCATGCGACCCGGCACGACGATGAAGAACAGCGTCGAGACGCAGACCATCAGCCAGAGCGGGACCGGCGGCAGGTGGGTCTGGATCAGCAGCGGCGCCAGGGCGAGGAAGCCGACGATGCGATAGACGCGCACCTTGCCGTGGCGGTCGGTGAGCTGGCCGATGCGGCGCGAGGTGAAGAAGTTGGCGGCGCCGCCGGCGAGGTAGAGCAGGTAGAGATCCTCGACGCGGATCTCGACGTTGTTCACCGAATAGAGGGTGATGTAGGGGATCACCATGAAGTTGGAGAGCATGAGCAGGGCGATGAAGGCCAGCGCGCGCAGGCTGTTGGCGTCGCGCAGCACGCTCGCCATCGCCGCGAGCGGATGGGCGCGCTCGGCCTCGCCGATGATCGCCGCCTCGAGGTGGCCGCGCAGCGTCGGCAGCATGCGGATGCCCGGCAGCAGCAGCACGACCGTCATCGCGGCGATGAAGAGGAAGGGAAAGCGCCAGCCGTAGTGGTTGGCGAGGAACAGCGACAGCGGCACGCCGGCGACGGTGGACAGCGAGAAGGCCGACATGATGATGCCGCTGGCGCGGCCGCGCCGCTCGAAGGGAATCAGGTCGCCGACCATGGTCTGCACCATGGCGTTGAGCACGCCGCCGAAGGCGCCGGCGGTGCAGCGGGCGAGGAGCAGCGTCCAGTAGCCCGGCGCCAGGCCGCAGGCCAGCGTCGCCACGCCGAACAGGGCGAACATGGAGAGCAGCAGGCGCTTGCGTTCGAAGCGGTCGACGAAGGTGGCGGCGAGCACGCCGGAGGCGGCGGCGCTGAAGGTGTAGGAAGACACCAGCAAACCGAACTGGCGGGTGTCGATGCCGAGTTCGCCCATCAGGATCGGCCCGAGCGGCATCATGATCATGAAGTCGAGGATGTGGGCGAACTGGATGCCGGCCAGCGTCAGCAGCAGGATGCGCTCGCGCACGGGGTCGAGGGGGCGGGCCGCCGTCATGCCGGATTACTCGCTTCTCAGCGCCTCGAGCGGGTCGAGGCCGGCGGCGTGGCGCGCCGGGGCGACGCCGGCGGCCAGCCCGACGGCGACGGCGACCAGTTCGGCCAGCACGGCATACGCCCAGGGCGTGTGCACCGGCAGCGCCGGAAAAGTCAGTCCCAGCAGCACGGCGATGCTCCAGCCGAGGAACAGGCCGGCCGCGCCGCCGAGGGCGGAGAGCAGCGCCGCCTCGCCGAGGAACAGCATCATGATGCGCCGCCGCGTGGCGCCGATGGCGCGCAGCAGGCCGATCTCGGAGGTGCGCTCGGCCACGCCGATGGTGAGGATGGTGAGAATGCCGACCCCGCCCACCAGCAGCGAGATGCCGCCGATGGCGGCCACGGCGAAGGTGATGGCGTCGAGCACGGTGCCGAACACCTCGAGCATCTTCTGCTGCGGCGTGAGGGTGAAGTCCTCGGCGCCGTGGCGGGCGACCAGAATGCGGCGGAGGCCGTCCTCCACCTCGGCCAGCGGCGCCGTCGGCTCGTAGGTGACGTGGATCTCCATCAGGCCCTCGCGGTTGAACATGTCGAGGGCGCGCGCCACCGGGATGAACACCGTGTCGTCCATGTCGAAGCCGAGGATCTGGCCCTTGGACTCCATGACGCCGACGACGCGGTAGCGCTCGCCGCCGACGCGGAGGCGGGCGCCGAGCGGGTTGTCGGCGCCGAACAGCTCGGTCGCCACCTTCGAGCCGAGCACGACGAAGGCGCGCGCGGCGTGCGGATCGTCCGGCGGCAGGTAGTCGCCGATTGCCACCTTCATCGACAGCGCACGGGCGAAGTCCGGGCCGGTGCCGTAGAGCGTGACGCGGCGGCTCTTGCCGTAGAGCGCCACCTCGGCGTTGCCCTGCACCAGCGGGTCGGCGACCTGCACGTGGGGCGCCTTCTTCAGGGCGAGGGCGTCCTCGATGGAAAGCGGGCGCGAGGTGTTCACCGCGCCGAGCGAGGCGCCGTGCGTCTGGATGCGCCCCGGCGAGACGCCGATGATGTTGGTGCCGAACTGGGTGAACTCGGCGATGACGAAGCGGTGCAGGCCCTCGCCGATCGAGGTGAGCAGGATCACCGCGGCGATGCCCACCGCGATGCCCAGCGCCGTCAGCGCCGTGCGCATGCGGTGCGCCTTGAGCGAGGCGAGGGTGAAGGCGATGAAGTCGCGGGTGATCATTCCCCTCTCCCCGGCCCTCTCCCCGCAAGCGGGGCGAGGGGGTTGTCCTGCTCCCCTCTCCCGCTTGCGGGAGAGGGGACGGGGGAGAGGGTCAGCCGGACTTTCTCCAGCACAGACTCCATTTCCAGCATCACCTCGTTGTTCCAGAACCGCAGCACCGTAAAGCCCTCGCTGCGCAGCCATGCATCGCGTGTGGTGTCGTATTCATGCTGTTCGGCATGTTGTCCGCCATCGAGTTCGATGATCAGCTTTCGCTCGACACACGCAAAATCGACGATGTAGCGGCCGACCGGTTTCTGTCGCTTGAACTTCAACCCCATGCAGCGGTGGGCGCGCAGGTGGTACCAGAGCTTCTGCTCGGCGTCCGTCTGGTTGCTGCGGAGTTGTTTGGCGTTTTCGAGCAAGCCCCTCTCCCCGCAAGCGGGGCGAGGGGGCGAACACCCCTCTCTCACTTGCGGGAGAGGGGAAGGGGAAGAGGGTCGGTTCTTCTTCATCGCTTCGACAGCGCCATGACCGGGTCGAGCGCCGCCGCGCGCTTCGCCGGCAGCACGGTGAACAGCACCGAGGTGACGACGGCGGTGAGGGGGGCGGCGATCACCGCCCACCAGGGCGCGGTGAACGGGATGTCGGGGAAGGCCTGGCCGATCGCCACTTGGGCGAGCTTGCCGACGAGGAGGCCGCAGGCGGCGCCGCCCAGCGCCAGCATGACGGCCTCGGTGAAGAAGGCGGCGCGGATTTGCTGCCCCGTGGCGCCGATCTCCTTCAGCAGGCCGATCTCCTTGCGCCGCTGCGTCACGGCGATGAGCATGACGTTCATGATCAGGATGCCGGCCACCGCCAGGCTGATGGCGGCGATGCCGCCCACCGCCAGGGTCAGCGTGCCGAGGATGCGGTCGAAGGTGGCGAGCACCGCATCCTGGGAGATCGCCGTGACGTCGCGCTCGCCCTCGTGGCGCAGGCGCAGGATTTCCTCGATGTCGTCCTTGGCGTAACCGATCTGCTCGCGGCTCTTCGCCTCGACGAGGACGCGGAACAGCGCCTCGGTGTTGAACAGCGCCTGCGCCGCGGCGAGCGGGATGACGACGATCTCGTTGGTGTTGAAGCCGAGCGACTGGCCCTGCTTGGCCAGCACGCCGACGATGCGGAAACGCCGGTCGCCGATGCGCAGCCACTCGCCCAGCGCGGGGCGCGCGCCGAACAGCTCGGCCGCCACCGTCGCGCCGATGACGCACACCGGCTGGCTGTGGCGCGGGTCGCCCGGCGGCAGGAACACGCCGTGCGCCATGTCCATCTGCCGCACCTGGATGAACTCGGCGGTGGTGCCGAGCACCGGCGTCTCGCGGCTGCGGCTGCCGACGCGGACATCGCCGGCGCCGACGATGAGCGGGGCGAAGCGCAGGACGGCCGGACTGCGCTTGAGCGCCAGGGCGTCGTCGATGGTGATGTCGCGCGGCGTCTTGCCGACCAGCACGCCGGGCATGGCGCCGGCCGTCTCGGAGCGGCCGGGCAGCACGATGACGAGGTTGGTGCCGAGCGAGCCGAACTGGTTGACGATATAGAGGCGGGCCCCCTCGCCGATGGAACTCACCGCCACCACGGCGGCGACGCCGATGCCCATGGCCAGCAGGATCAGCGCGGTGCGCGCGCGGTAGCCGCCGAGCACCTGCCAGGCGAAGGCGAGCAGGTCGGGAAACCTCATTGGGCAGGAACCGCTTTCAACACGGCGTTCGCAGAGGCACAGAGAACACGGAGAAACTCGACTCAAAAATCTCTGTGCTCTCTGTGCCTCGGTGTTCTCCGTGTTGAATGTGCTTGGCTTTATCCACCGCCGCTCCTTTTGTCCTCGACGACTTCGCCGTCGACCAGGCGGATGCGGCGCTGCGCCCGCGCGCCGATCTCCGGGTCGTGGGTGACGACGGCGACGGTGCCGCCGTCGTGGTGCACGCGCTCGAGCACCGCCATCACTTCCTGGCCGGTGTGGCGGTCGAGGTTGCCGGTCGGCTCGTCGGCGAGGATCAGCGTCGGCCCCATCGACAAGGCGCGGGCGATGGCGACGCGCTGGCACTGGCCGCCGGAGAGCTGGTCGGGGCGGTGGCCGGCGCGGTCCTCCAGGCCGTACTCGGCGAGCAGCCGGTCGAGGCGCCGCCGCCGCTCGGCCGGCTCGATGCCGGCGAGTACCATCGGCAGCTCGATGTTCTGCTCGGCGGTGAGCCGCGGCACGAGGTGGAAGAACTGGAAGACGAAGCCGATGGCCTCGCGCCGCACGCGCGCCAGTTCGTCGTCGGCGAGGCCGGTGACGTCGCGGCCGTTCAGCTCGTAACGGCCGGCGTTGGGCCGGTCGAGGAGCCCCAGCACGTTGAGCAGGGTGGACTTGCCCGAGCCGGACGGCCCCATGATGGAGAGGTACTCGCCCTGGGCGATGTCGAGGCTGACGCCGCGCAGGGCGTGCACCTCCTCGCCGCCGACGCGGAAGACGCGCTCGATGCCGGTGAGGCGGATCATTGCTTCTTGCTTGCCGGCTTTTCCTCGGCCACCGCGCGGGCGCCGGCCTTGACGCCGGCGCGCTCGAGCGAGGTGACGACGCGGTCGCCGCGGGCGAGGCCGCCCTTCGCCTCGGTGAATTCCCAGTTGCTGAGGCCGGCCTCGACCTTGCGCTCATCGAGCACGCCGCCCTCCGTCAGCACCAGCACGCGGCCGCCGGGCATCAGCGCCGAGGTGGGGATGCGCAGCACGTCGTCGCGGGCGTCGACCACCACCTCGATGTCGGCGCTGTAGCCGACCAGCAGGTGGCGGATCTCGGCGGGCGACTCGAAGTCCACCTCGACCTCGACGGTGCGCGCCTGCTTCTCCAGCGCCAGCACGTAGGGGGCGATGCGCCGCACCTTGCCGGTGAAGTGCTTGCCGCGATAGGCGTCGAGGCTGATGCGGCCGGCCATGCCGACCCTGAGCTGGGCGGCATCCACCTCGTCGATGGGCGCCGTGACGTAGAGGCAGGCGTCGTCGATGAGGTCGATCGCCGGCAGCGTCGGGATGCCGGGCGGCGAGGGCGTCAGGTATTCGCCGACCTCGCCGTTCACCTCGGCGACGATGCCGTCGAAGGGCGCCTTGACCACGGTGCGCGCGGTGTCGGCGCGCGAGGCGCCGATGCGCGCCTGCGCCTCCTGCACCTGGGCGCGGGCCGAGTCGCAGCCGGCCTGCCGCGCCTTGGCCTCGCTCTCGGCCTGGTCGACGCGTTCCTCGGAGACGAAGCCCTTGGCGCGCAGGGCCCGCGTGCGCTCGGCGTTGCGGCGCGCGTTGTCGGCGACCAGGCAGGCTTCGCGCACGTGCGCCTGCGCCGTGGCGCGCTGCTCGAGCGAGATGCGCTCGCGCGCGGCGAGATCGTCGTTCCACAGCTCGACCAGCACCTGGCCGGCCTTGACGCGGTCGCCCTCGCGCACCAGCAGCTTGTCGATGCGCCCGCCCATCGGCGGCGCCAGCTTGGCGCGGCGGCAGGCGGCGACCGAGCCGGCGCGCGTGTTGGCGACGGTGGTTTCGACGCGGCCGGGCTCGGCGGCGGCGACGGTGACGGCGATGGGCTTCGGCCGCGTCAGGGAGAAAGTCAGTCCCGCCAGCACGGCGAGGACGACGGCGGCGATGACAATGCTGCGCAGGGCGGGAATTTTCATGAGGCGATGAAGCCGCGCAGGGCATCGAGCACGGCGTCGGGGTATTCGGCCATGAGGGCGTGGCCGCTGCCCTCGATGGTGGCGATGCGTGCGTCCTTCATGGCGGCGGCGAGCTGGGGCGCGCCGCGCGGGCTGGTCATCAGGTCGCGGCTGCCGACGACGAGCAGCGCCGGGCACTGCGCGGCGGCGGCGGCCGCCATGCCGCCCCGGTATTCGTTGCAGGCGTTGAGGTCGTTGAACAGCACGCCGTCGCCGGCGCGCTCCATCAGGCGCAGGCTGGCGCCCATCATCCATTGGCCGGGGGCGGTATTGCCGCCGATGGCGCCGCGCGGGCCGTGCGACCAGACGTTGACCATGCCCTCGGCCTTCGGCCGGGTGTCGCGCGCCGCCGCGAGCAGGGCCTCCGAGACGGGCATCGGCACGGCCGTGCCGACGAGGGCGATCTTCGCTATCCGGTCCGCGAAGCGCGAGGCGGCTTCCAGCGAGATCAGCGAGCCCATGCTGTGGCCGACCAGCGCCGCCTGCTTCACGCCGGCGGCGTCGAGCAGGGCGGCGATCCAGTCGGCCTGCGCCTCCACCGTCGGCAGCAGCGCTCCCGCCGAGCGGCCGTGGCCGGGCAGGTCGACCGCCAGCACGCAAAAGCCGTGGTGGGCGAACCAGCGGCTTTGCAGGTTCCAGACGCTGTGGTCGTTCTCGGCGCCGTGGATGAAGACGACGGCGGGCAGGGCGGGATCGAAGGGCTTGCCGCCGGTGTAGGCGTAGGCTTTCGCGCCTTTGATTTCTAATTCCATGATCAGGCTTTCTGGGAAGCGCGCAGGCCGGCGTCGAGGTCGGCGATGAGGTCAGCCGCATCCTCCAGCCCGATCGACAGGCGCACCGTGCCCTCGTGGATGCCGGCGGCGCGCAGGGCCGCGTCGGACATGCGGAAGTGGGTGGTGCTGGCCGGGTGGATGACCAGGCTCTTGGCGTCGCCGACGTTGGCGAGGTGCGAGAAGACGCGCAGCGCCTCGATGAATTTCCTGCCGGCGGGCCGTCCGCCCTTCAGCACGAAGCTGAACACCGAGCCGCAGCCCTTCGGCAGCAGCCGCTGCGCCAGGGCGTGGTCGGGATGGCTCTCCAGCCCGGGATAGGAAACGGCTTCCACCGCCGCGTGGCCGGCGAGGTGGGCGACGACCTTGCGCGTGTTGTCGACGTGGCGCTGCATGCGCAGCGGCAGCGTCTCCAGGCCCTGCAGCAGCTGGAAGGCGGTCATCGGGCTCATGCAGGCGCCGAAATCGCGCAGGCCCTCGCGCCGCGCCCGCAGCAGGAAGGCGGCGACGGTGGACTCCTCGGCGAAATCCATGCCGTGGAAGCCCGCGTAGGGCTCGGTCAGGGTCGGGAATTTGCCGGATTTCTCCCAGTCGAATTTCCCGCCGTCGACGAGCAGGCCGCCGATGGCCACGCCGTGGCCGCCGAGAAACTTCGTCGCCGAGTGGAAGACGAGGTCGGCGCCGAGCTCGAAGGGGCGCATCAGGTACGGCGTGGTGAAGGTCGCGTCCACCAGCAGCGGCAGGGCGGCGTCGTGGGCGATCGCGGCCACGCCCGGCACGTCGAGCACGTCCAGCCCGGGATTGCCCAGCGTCTCGCCGAGCAGCAGGCGGGTGTTCGGCCGGATCGCGGTGCGCCAGGCGCCGAGCTCGCGCGGGTCGACGAAGGTGGTCTCGATGCCGAAGCGCGGCAGGGTGTATTCGAGCAGGTTGTGCGAGCCGCCGTAGAGCGCGCGCGAGGCGACGATGTGGCCGCCGGCGCCCATCAGCGTGACGATGGCCAGATGCAGCGCCGCCTGGCCGGAGGCCGTGGCGATGGCGCCGACGCCGCCTTCCAGCGCGGCGATGCGCTCCTCCAGCACGGCGTTGGTCGGGTTCGAGATGCGCGAGTAGACATGGCCGGCGCGCTCCATGTTGAAGAGGGCGGCGGCCTGTTCGGTGTCCTTGAAGACGAAGCTGGTGGTGAGGTAGATCGGCGCGGCGCGGGCGCCGAATTGCGCGTCCGGCTGCTGGCCGGCGTGCAGGCTCAGGGTGTCGAACTGGTAGGCGCTGGATTTGCTCATGGACGTGTCCGGATCGGGAAGCTCGCTATGGTATGCGGCGCCGAAGCGAAAGACAATCGCGGCGGTGTCATTTCTCCGTCTGCGCGAGGACGCCGTCCCAGTCCGCCGGCGGGGGTTGCCCGATGAATTCCTCGCAGCGCATGGCGAAGAAGGCGGCCGGGCCGTCGTCGGGCTGGCGCGCCAGCGCTTCGCGGAACAGGCGCAACGCGTCGTCGAAGCGGCGCGCCTGGTAGAGCGCCATCGCCTGCGCGAAGCGTTCAAGGCTTTCCTGCCGCGGCAGGCCGAGCGCCTCCCGCCGGCCGGCCAGCTCGAATATCTCGAGCGGCTCGGCGCGGCCCTTCAGGCGCACGCTGCCCAGCGCGCGGAAGGCGAAGCGGCCGGGGCGCTGCGCCTCCGCCTCCCGCCGCGTGGCGGCGGAGACGAGGATGCGCGTGGCGAAGGCCTTGTTGAGCGGTTCCAGGCGCGCGGCGGTGTTCACCTCGTTGCCGATCGCGGTGTAGTCGAAGACCTGGCGCGAGCCCATGTTGCCGACCACCATCTCGCCGCTGTTGATGCCGATGCGGATGTCGAGCGCGCCGCCGGCTTCCTGCCACGCCGTGCCGTGGCGACTGACTTCTTCCAGCATGGCGAGCGCCGTCTCGCAGGCGCGCGCGGCGTGGTCGGGCTGCGCCAGCGGCGCGTTCCATTCCGCCATGACGGCGTCGCCGACGAACTTGTCCAGCGTGCCGCCGGTTTGCGCCACGCAATCCGCCATGCGGTCGAGGTAGCCGTTGAGCAGTGCGCCGACCCGCTCCGGCGGCAGCTTCTCCGAGAAGGCGGTAAAGCCGGCGATGTCGGAGAACAGCACCGTCATGTGCCGCCGTTCGCCGCCCAGGCGCAGCCTGCCGGGCGTGCGCAGCACTTCCTCCAGCACGCTCGGCGCCAGGTAATGTCCGAAGGCGGTGCGCAGCCAGCGCTTGTCGCGCTCGGCCATGGCGGCGCGCGCCAGTAGCACGCCGCCGCAGGCGAGCGCCATCGCCACCGCCGGCGGCACCAGGGGCAGCACCCAGCCCGCGCCGTAGGCGGCCCAGACGCCCGCGCCGAATGCGCCGGCCGCCGCGAGGACCAGCGGCACCCCCAGCCGGAAGCGCGGTTTCCAGGCCAGGGCGGCGGCGGCGAGGCAAACGGCCAGCGTCAGCAGAAAGCCTGCCGCCGCGCCCGGCGCGCGCAGATGGCGTCCGGCGAGCAGGCTGTCGATGATGTTGGCGTGGATCTCGATGCCCGGCGTCACCGGCGAAAAGGGCGTGGCGCGCAGGTCGGAGAGACCGGCGGCGCGGGCCGAAACGAGGACGATCTTGTCGCGGAAGGCGCCCGGGGCGAGCGGCGACGCCTGCCCGGCGGCACGCAGGTCCTTGCTGGCCAGCACGTCCTCGTAAGGGATGTGCCGGTAAAAGGATTCGAACGCCTCGCTGCCGTCGGCCTGGCGCCGCAGGACGCCGCCCTGGTAGTGGATCCAGGCGCTGTCGTCCGCCTGCAGCGGCAGCACGCCGTCGCCGAAGGCGAGCCCCGCCGCCTCGCGCCGCAGCGAGGCGAGCGGCAGGCCCTTGACGTGGGCGGCGATGGCCAGGCCGAGCGCCGGCCGGGCCGCCTCGCCATCCCCCGCCCGCAGCAGGGGCAGAAAGCGGCGGTAGCCGCCGTCGGCGTCGGGCAGGACGTTGATGTGGCCGATGCCGCGCGAGGCGCGCGCCAGGTCCTCGAAGGGCAGCACGGCCTGGTCGCGCATGGCGCCACCACCGGCTGTTTTCTCCGCCGGCGCGAAGACGGCGGCCTGAAACACGTTGCCGGCACGGGCCACCGCGGCGGCGAACTGGCTGTCGCCCAGGCCCGGCTGCAGGGCGTCGATGCGCCGCGCCAGTTCGGCGCGCACCTCGGCCAGATCGGCGTTGGGCGCCAGGGCGGCCAGCGCCTGCCAGTCCTCGGCATCCAGTTCCCGTCGGGTCACCGGCTCGGCGAAAAGCAGATCGAAGCCGATGGCGGCGGCGCCGTCGGCGGCGAGGTATTCGGCGACTTCGCCATGCAGGGAGCGCGGCCACGGCCAGCGGCCATAGAGCGGGCGCAGCCGCTCGATGCTCTCCTCGGTGATGTCGAGGATGACGATGCGTTCGGTGTGGGGCGTCGGCGCGGCGTGGTGGCGGGCACGGGCATCGAGCGTGCGCCGCTCGAAATTCTCCAGCTGGCCGCCGGGATCGAGGCTGACCGCGGCAGCCGCCAGCAGCGCCGCGGCCAGGGGCAGTTTCACTTCCAGTCCGGCTTCAGCTGGCCCTTGCCGCCGCGGACATGGCAGGTCTGGCAGAAATCGAACACCGTGCCGCTTTGCGCCAGCACGGGTGCGGAAGCCTGCGCCCGCGCCGGAACGGAGCGGCCGGCGTCGATGGCGACGTATTCGCCCCTCGGCACGTCGAGCTTGCGGCCGTCGGGGGAGGCGACTTCGATCATGCCGCTGCAGGTGCAGGCGCAGACCGCCTGCTCGCCTTCACCGAACACCATCGAGAAGGCGGTGCCGCGCACACCGGCGATGGCGATCGGCGTGCTGATGGCCGCGCGGCTGCCTTTGGGCAGATCCGTTTGCAGCCAGAGCGCGCCGCGATTCATCCTGGCGGTGAAGTCCCTCGGCTCGCGGCCCATTTCGATCTCCGAGGCCGGGCCCATGACGAAGCGGCCGACCGAGGCAAACTCGATCACGGCGACGGCCGACTTGCCGGTGCGCAGCCGCTCGCCGAGGCCGACCTGCTGCCCCTGTCCGATCTCGCGCCAGTCGTTCTTTTCCAGCCGCTCCAGCGTGCCGCCGCGCAAGGAGACGACGGTGCCGCTCTCGCCGCTCGCCTGCACCGCGGCGCAGGGCAGCAGCAGGACGGCGGCCAGCCAGTGGATCAACGCGGGTTTTCCGTGCATGGCGAACCTCCTCTTTCCAGCCGCATGCGCCTCCGCCGCGCTGCGCTCCTTGCCGAATCCCGGCTCAGGCGGGCACGTCGGGCTCGATCAGGCGCTCGAGCAGGGCGATGCGGTCCTTCAGCAGCAACTTGCGCTTTTTCAGTCGCCGCAGCATCAGCTCGTCGTGCGGCGGAGACTGAATCAGGCGCTCGATGATCTCGTCCAGGTCGCGGTGCTCGACCTGGATTTCATGCAGCCTGAGGCGCAATCCGGCGATGTCTTCGGATTCCTTCATGGGGCTATTATGCTTCTGCACATGAAAAAAAACAGCCATGGCGAGTTTGAAGGCGCATTTCGAGCATGTACCCAAGAAGGCTCCCGCAGCTACAGGCAGCAGGATGCAGGCATGCGTTGAGACATGCGAGCGGCGTCAGGCCCTGTTGGCGTTCACTTCTGAAATATAATCCTGAAGGCTGGTTGCCTGGAGAATATGTCATGAGGGTAAAATTGCTGTTGGCCGGGTTGGCCGGGCTGGCGGCCGCCGTCGCTGTCCAGGCGGACGAGTCCACCATTCGCCGCACGCTCTCGGCAAAGCTGCCGGCGGCGCGCATCGAGCATGTGGTGAAAACACCCTACCCCGGATTGTACGAAGTGTATTTCGACAATCAGATCGCCTATACGGACAAGGATGGCAGCTTCATGATCGTCGGCTACCTAGTCGACGTGAGCAGCGGCCAGAACATGACCCATCTGCGCATGCGCAAGCTGTCCGCGATTCCCTTCTCCTCCCTGCCGTTTAACCTGGCGATCAAGTCTGTCAAGGGCAATGGCAAGCGCCAGCTGGTCATTTTTTCCGACCCGCTCTGCCTTCACTGCCGCAAGCTGGAGCAGGAGCTCGCCTCGCTGACCGATGTGACCCTGTACACCTTCCTCTACCCTGTCGAGCAGCTCAACCGTGGCGCCACGTCACGGGCGCGGCAGATCTGGTGCGCCGCCAATCCTGCCAGGGCGTGGGAGGACTTCATGCTGCGAAACGTGCCGCCGCCGGAGGCGCCGGCCAGCTGCAATGACCCGATCGCCAAGATTGCCGAGATTGGCGCCAGGCACAGCTTTATTGCCACGCCTACCTTGGTGTTCGCGGATGGCGCGGTAGTGCAGCGCCAGCTGGCCGCGGCACAGATAGAACGCCTGATGAATGAGGTGAAATAAGCCTGTCGCTTGCCAGCGTTGCCGGGCAAGACTGCACAAGCACCACCATGCCTGCCGCGAGGGGGGGCCAAGAGGCGCACATCGGCATGACGACGAAGATCGGCCGGTCGGAAAAATCGCGACACTCGATGCGACGATCTCACAATGAACTCTTGCGGATGGCGGCGATGTCCGCCGGCCCATTCATCCAGGCATGGTATGCGGCGGCAGGCCAAAACGGCCTGGGGCGAAGGGTTGAAATAGGCGCGGGCGCCCCGAAATCTTGTACATGGAGGCTGCCGACATGATGATCGTCTTCGACAATCCGGTGATGCACGTGGTCGATTACCCGGCGCAGGACGCCGTGGAGGTGATCGACAAGCGCGTCAGCAAGGGCGTGCTGATGCGCAACGGCGCGGCGCAGCGCTTCCGCGCCGAACTGAAGGCGCTGGTGTCCGGCGAACCGGACATCGAGGCTTTCGGCGACCTGCTGGAAGAGTACGGCTCGCTCTTCAACCAGCCGGCCGTCTATCACTGAGCGTGCTTAGGCCCTAGGTCTTGCTGTCGAGCAGCCGACCCATGTGCTGCATGACCGTGAGGTTGGCGTTTTCCATGGCGGCGAGCGCCTGCAGCGCGGCGGGGAAGTCGCCGGCGCGATAGCGTTCCACGGCCTTGCGCGCATTGGCGTGCACGGCCTTGTGCGGTTCTTCCATTTCGCGGAAGCCGGGCTTGCCGGAGAAGTCCCGCTTGCCCTCGCCCTCGTAATACCACTGGCCGAGGCGGCAGGCGGTGTAATCGGGCAAATCCTCCGCCTGCAGTTGCGAGGTGCCCATGAAAACCTGATAGACGGCCAGTTTCAGGCCGATTTCCTGCAGGTTGGCCAGTTCCACGTCGGAGATCGCCGAGGCGTCGAGGACGCTCTGCTCGAGCTGCTTCGAGAGCCCGAGCAGGCGCTGCATGCCCTGGGCGGCGGATTCGCTGTCGTCGATGAAGGTGCGCGCATCGGCGGCATCCCGCTCCATGATGTCCTTCACCTGGCTGGTGCCGGTCTGGATGTGGCCGACCAGATCGGCGATTTCCGTCGTCGCCTTGGCGGTGCGCTCGGCCAGCTTCCTCACCTCGTCGGCCACCACGGCGAAGCCGCGGCCCTGCTCGCCGGCGCGCGCCGCCTCGATGGCGGCATTCAGCGCCAGCAGGTTGGTCTGGTCGGCGATCTCCTTGATGAGCTGGACGATGCCGCCGATGCGGCTGGCCTGTTCGTGCAGGCCGGCGACGCTGCCCGAGGCCTCGCTGATGCGCTCGAACATGGCGCGCAGGTTGTCGGTGATCTTGCCGAAGGCGACGCGGTTGCTGTCGGACTCCTCCGCCACGGCGACCGCCGATTCGCGCTGCTCGCCGAGCTTGCCGGCCAGGCTGCCGAAGGAGCCGCTGAGACTGTCCAGCGAGCGGTTGAAATTGGCGAGGCTGGAAAACATGCCGGTGTGCAGCGCCTGCTGCGCGCGCAGCATCTCCAGTTCCTGCTGCAGAGCCGCATTGTCCTGTTCGCGGCGGGCCAGGTCCGCGCGCAGGGCCGCCTCCTGGGCCTTGAGGCGGGCGATCTCTTCGCGATCCGCGGCGGTGTTTTTCGTTTTTGTCAGGAACATGCCTTCCTCCTTGGGATCCCGAATGGCGAGGGGTTCCCGGGTTTTACGGCCGGACCGGCGAAAGCTTTAGGGCCAGTTCGGTGAGGACGCCGGGCGGGAACGGGATGCGGGCGCGCGCCGCCTGTCTGGAGGGGCACGCGCGTCCTCGCCGTCGTCCGAACGCTATAATCGTCTGACCTGAATTGCCGCCCACGCCGATGAACAAGGCCTTCGTCAAGGAAGACGCGCCCGAGGAGGAGGACGCCCAGCCGGCCGCTCCGGCGCTGCCGCACGGCGCGAAGAACTACATGACGCGGCGCGGCCACGACCTGCTCAAGGCCGAGCTGGCGCAACTGGTGAAGAGCGAGCGGCCGGCCCTGGTGCAGGCCGTGGCCTGGGCCGCCGCCAACGGCGACCGCTCGGAGAACGGCGACTACATTTACGGCAAGAAGCGCCTGCGCGAGATCGACCGGCGCATCCGCTTCCTCATGAAGCGGCTGGAAAGCGCGGAGGTGGTTGACCCGGCCGCGCAGGAGAACACCGGACAGGTGTTCTTCGGCGCCACCGTCACGGTGTGCGACGCCGAGGGCTGCGAAGCCACCTACCAGATCGTCGGCATCGACGAGGCCGACGCGGGCGCGGGCCGCATCAGCTGGATCTCGCCGCTGGCGCGGGCGCTGCTCAAGGCGCGCGAGGGCGACACCGTGCGCTTCGCCAGCCCGGCCGGGCCGCGCGAGCTGGAGATCGTCGATATCCGCTACGTCTGAGCGGGCTTTTTCGGCAGCGAGAACCAGAAGGTGGCGCCGGCGTCGGGCGCCGCCTCGGCCCAGATGCGGCCGCCGTGGCGCTCGAGGATGCGCTTGCAGATGGCCAGGCCGACGCCGGTGCCGGGGAAATCCTTGTCGGTGTGCATGCGCTGGAACATGCCGAACAGCTTGCCGGCGTACTGCATGTCGAAGCCGGTGCCGTTGTCGCGCACGTAGACGGTCGTCATGTCGGGCGTCTCCTGCGCGCCGATCTCGATTTCCGGCTTTTCCCGCTTGCCAGAATACTTCAGCGCATTCGCCACCAGGTTGTCGAAGACCTGCCTGAGCGTGGCGGCATCGCCCCAGGCGCTGCCGAGCCGGCCGATGCGCACGGCCGCCCCGGGATGGGCGGCGGCGTGTGCGTCCCAGACGTCGCGGGCGAGCGCCGTGAGGTCGACCTCCGCCCGCTTGAGCGCGGTCTGGCTGGCGCGCGAATACTCGAGGATGTCGTCGATCAGCTCGCCCATGCGGTTGGTGTTGCGGACGATGCGCTCGAGCAGGTCGCGGCTGTCGCCCGACACGGCGAATTCCTCGGAGTCCTGCAGGATGCGCGAGAAGCCGTTGATGGCGCGCAGCGGCGCGCGCAGGTCGTGCGAGACGGAATAGGAGAAGGATTCCAGCTCGCGGTTGGCGCGCGCCAGTTCCTCGGTGCGTTCGGCGACACGCCGCTCTAGCGTGTCGTTGAGGGCGCGGATCTCCTCCTCGGCGCGCACCTGCGCGGTGACGTCCTGCACGGTGCCGAAGGTGCGCAAGGGCCTGCCATCCTCGGCGTATTCGGTCTGGCCGTGGTCATGCACGTATTTGATTCGCCCGCCGGCAAACAGGAGCCGGTAGGTGATGTCGTAGGGCGTGCGCCCGGCGAGCGCCTTCTCGGCGGCGGCGCGGATCTTCTCCCTGTCTTCCGGATGGACCGCCGCGAGAAGCGCCTCGAAGGACTCTCCGAACTGCCCCGCCTCGATCTCGAAGATGCGGTAGGTTTCATCGGACCAGCGCAGGCTGCAGAGTGTGCGGTCGTGCTCCCAGTGGCCGAGGTGCGCCATGCGCTGGGCTTCTCTTAGGCGCTCCTCGCTTCTTTCCAGCGCCTCGCGCGCCCGGCGGATGTCCGTGACGTCGCGCAGCACGCCGAGATAGCTGGGCCGGCCGCCGAGCAGGTAGGAGGTCGTGCTGATGTGGATGTAGAAGCGGCTGCCGTCCTTGCGCACGGCGTGCATTTCGACGCCGGGAGCGTAGCGGCCATGGTCCATCCCAGAGAAAGCTGCTTCGATGCGGGCATGGATCTCGGACGGATGCAGATCGAACGGGGACAGCGCCAGCATCTCCTCCAGACTGTAGCCGAACATGCGGCAGACGGCCGGATTGGCCATGACGAAGCGGCGGCTGTCGGCGTCCGCCACCAGGATGCCTTCGCGCACGTTTTCGAAGACCGCACGCAGGCCGGCCTCGGATTCCTGCAGGCGCTCCTGCAGACGGCGCTGCTCGGTGACGTCTTCGTAGATGCCGCAGACGCCGACGACTTCACCGCGATCGTCGCGCACCGGCGTCTTGACGGTGTGGATGAGGTGGCGCTGGCCTTCCCGGACGATGGTTTCGTCGTGCGCCTGCGGCTTGCCGCCGGCCATCACGCGCAGGTCGTCGGCGCGGTATTTTTCCGCCAGCTCGGGAGGACTCAGCGCGAAGTCGTCCTTGCCGACGATTTCGCCGGGGGTGAGTCCCTTGTCCGCGGCGTACTGGCGGTTCACCGCCAGGTAGCGCGACTGCAAGTCCTTGTAGAACACCCGCTGCGGGATGTTCTCCACCAGCGCCCGGTACTTGGCCTCGCTGTCGTGCCGGGCCCGTTCGGCGGCGCGCCGCTGCGCCGAGAGGGTTTCCTCGCGCCGCAGGTAGCGGAAGACCAGCCGGAAGAGGGCGGCGAAGACGACGGCGACGAGCAGGCCGCCGACCGCGGCGCGCAGGGCTTCGCGCTGGCTGGCGGCATACACCCGCTGCAGCGGCTGGCCGACGAAGACGCCGAGGGAGGCGTCGGGCAGCCAGCGGTAGGCGAGCAGGTTCTTGCGCCCGTCGAGGGGGGAATCGTGCTCGAAGACGCCCATGCGGCCGGCCGGGCGCTCGTCCTGGAACGCCGCGCTGCCGGAGACGCTATGGCGGGCCGGTTCTTCGATGGCCGGCAGGCGGAAGTGCAGGTTGCCGTCCGGCTTGAACAGGGCGACCACGCTTTCCGGCGGCAGCTTCAGCTCCTCGTAGAAGCGGACGAGGTACTCGGTGGAGATACCGCTGCGCGCGATGCCGCCGAAACGGCCGTCCGGCAGGGTGATGCGGCGCGAAAGGAGGATGACCTGGCCCGGCCCGTAGGGGTTCTTGATCGTCGGCCCGATGTAGGTCGTCTCTCCGCCGTGGTCGCGATGATGAATGAAGTCCTCCTGGCCCGACATGCCGACGGGCCGCAGCGGGTATTCGGTGGCGCGGGCCATCAGCACGCCGTCGGACTGCAGGACGCCGAGGAAGGCCACCTGCGGCAGGCGGGCCTGGCGGCGCGTCAGCATCTCGTGCGCCGCCTCTTCGCCGATGGCTTGCGGGCCGCCCAGGACCGCGAGGCGCTCGGCGACGTCCTGCAGCACCTTGTCGGCCTCGCCGAAGGTGCGGGCCAGGTGCTCTTCGAGAATGCGGGCGAGCATTTGGTTCTGCCGCGTGGCCGTATCGAGGGCGGCCGTGCGGCTGTCGTGGATGTAGCGCAGGACGCCCGCCGCGAGGAGCAGCAGCAGAAGCGCGAAGACGACGAGCAGGGTGCGGCGGATGCGCGTGAAAGGCGGACGAGCGCCGCCCGGGCCTTTGGCTTTTTCTGCGAGGGTGTCGAGGATTGTTTCCAAGATACTGATTATAAAGTTATTCGCTCGAGCGGCCGGACTGACCGGATCGGCCGCGCGGCTTGGGCGCAGGCGCCGTTTACTTGAAAACGGCCGCAAGAGCCCAAAATTTAGCCCGATCTCATGGAGGCTAACCAATGATGACCGAAACCACAAGGGAAACCCTCGGCTTCCAGGCCGAGGTCAAGCAGCTGCTGCAGCTGATGATCCACTCGCTGTACAGCAACCGGGAAATTTTCCTGCGCGAGCTGATCTCCAACGCTTCCGACGCCTGCGACAAGCTGCGCTTCGAGGCCCTGCATAACGGCAGCCTGTTCGAGTCCGATCCCGACCTGAAGATAAAAGTCAGTTTCGACAAGACGGCGCGCACCCTCAGCATCGTCGACAACGGCATCGGCATGAGCCGCGAGGAGGTGGTGAACAACCTCGGCACCATCGCCAAGAGCGGCACGCGCGAGTTCTTCTCGCAGCTCACCGGCGACCAGCAGAAGGACGCCCACCTGATCGGCCAGTTCGGCGTCGGCTTCTATTCTTCCTTCATCGTCGCCGACCGCGTCACGGTGCTGACGCGCCGCGCCGGGCTGGCCGCCGACCAGGGCGTGCGCTGGGAATCCGCGGGCGCCGGCGAGTTTTCCGTCGAGATGGTCGAGCGGCCGGCGCGCGGCACCGAGATCATCCTGCACCTGAAGGAGGGCGAGGACGATCTGCTCTCCGGCTGGAAGCTGCGCGAGATCGTGCGCAAGTACTCCGACCACATCGTCCAGCCGATCCTCATGCAGAAGGAGGAGTGGAAGGACGGCGAGCAGGTGACGACCGGCGAGGACGAGACGGTCAATCAGGCGAATGCCCTGTGGGCGCGGCCGAAGTCCGACATCACGGACGAGCAGTACAAGGAATTCTACAAGCACGTCGGCCACGACTTCGACGCGCCGCTGGCCTGGCTGCACGCCCGCGTCGAGGGCCGCCAGGACTACACCCAGCTGCTCTACATCCCCGCGCACGCGCCCTTCGACCTGTGGGACCGCCAGCAGCGCCACGGCATCAAGCTCTACGTGCGGCGCGTCTTCATCATGGATGACGCCGAGCAGTTGATGCCCGTTTACCTGCGCTTCGTGCGCGGCGTGGTCGATACCAACGACCTGCCGCTCAACGTCTCGCGCGAGATTTTGCAGGAGTCGAAGGACATCGAGGCGATCCGCGCCGGCTGCACGAAGAAGGTGCTCGGACTGCTCGAGGATCTGGCCGAGAACCGGAAGGACGACTATGCGAAGTTCTGGAAGGAATTCGGCCGCGTGCTGAAGGAGGGCGTCGGCGAGGACCCCGCCAACCGCGAGAAGATCGCCGGCCTGCTGCGCTTCGCCTCGACGCATGCCGACACCGAGGAGGAGAGCGCCTCGCTGGCCGACTACCTCGGCCGCATGAAGGAAGGGCAGGACAAGATCTATTACGTCACCGCCGACAGCTTCACGGCGGCCAAGCACAGCCCGCACCTGGAAATCTTCCGCAAGAAGGGCATCGAGGTGCTGCTGCTCTCCGACCGCGTGGACGAGTGGGTGCTGGGCTATCTCAACGAATTCCAGGGCAAGCCGCTGGCCTCGGTGGCCAAGGGCGGCCTCGACCTGGGCACGCTGGAAGACGAAGCGGAGAAGCAGGCGCAGGCGGCGCAGGCCGGCGAATTCAAGGAGCTGGTCGACAAGATCAAGGCCTCGCTCGGCGAGCGGGTGAAGGACGTGCGCGTGACGCACCGCCTCACCGACAGCCCGGCCTGCCTGGTTGCCGACGAGCACGACCTGGGCGGCAACCTGGCGCGCCTGCTGAAGGCGGCCGGCCAGAAGGTGCCGGACTCGCAGCCGATCCTCGAGATCAATCCCGGGCATCCGGTGGTGCAGCGGCTGAAGTACGAGGAGAAACGCTTCGACGACTGGAGCGCCGTGCTGTTCGACCAGGCCCTGCTGGCCGAGGGCGGCCAGCTGGAGGACCCGGCCAGCTTCGTCAGGCGGGTGAATGCGCTGATGCTGGAGATGGGCGGCAAGTGACGCCGTCCCGTAGCGACTGACTTTTTGCCCGCCGCGTCATTGAGCGCGGCGGGCGAGTCGGCTATAGTGCAGCCATCCAACCGACATCGGCTGCCATGAACAAGCCCAGCGAGGAAACTTCGGTGCGCGAGCGCCGCCTGACCCTGCCCGAGGTGGTGGACTGGCTGGTCGCCGACGGCCTCCTGCCGAAGGGCGTCGGCGAGGATTTCAAGAAGGAGCGCCGCTATTTCCGCGGCGACATCCATCCGCTCATCGTCATCGCCGACCAGAAGTGGAAGACGCTGGCCGAGCCGAGCCGGGCCCTGAGCCTGGAAACCCTCACCGAATGGCTGGCGAAGCGCGCCGGCCTCGACTACCTGCACATCGACCCGCTGAAGATCAATTTCAGCATCGTCACCGACGTGATGTCGAATGCCTACGCCACGCGCTTCAAGATCCTGCCCGTCGAGGTGACCACGCGCGAGGTGACCATCGCCACCGCCGAGCCCTGGCTGCGCGAGTGGGAAGCCGAGCTCAAGCCGATCCTGCGCAAGGAGATCCGCCGCGTCGTCGCCAACCCGCAGGACATCGACCGCTACCTGGTCGAGTTCTTCAACCTGGCGCGCTCGGTGAAGAAGGCCGAGCAGCAGGGCGAGGTGCGCAGCGGCGCCTCCAACTTCGAGCAGCTGGTCGAGCTGGGCAAGAGCAACCGCCAGTTCGACGCCAACGACCAGCACATCGTCAGCATCGTCGACTGGCTCTGGCAGTACGCCTTCGAGCAGCGCGCCAGCGACATCCACATCGAGCCGCGCCGCGAGATGGGGCTGGTGCGCTTCCGCATCGACGGCGTGCTGCACCAGGTGTACCAGATCCCGATGTCGGTGCTGAACGCCATGACCAGCCGCATCAAGATCCTCGGCCGCATGGACGTGGTGGAAAAGCGCCGCCCGCAGGACGGCCGCATCAAGACGCGCACGGGCGACGGCGAGGAGATCGAGCTGCGCCTGTCGACCCTGCCGACCGCCTTCGGCGAGAAGCTGGTGATGCGCATCTTCGACCCCGAGGTGCTGGTGCGCGACTTCGGCGAGCTGGGCTTCAACGACGAGGACAAGACGCGCTGGACGCAGATGACCGGCAAGCCGAACGGCATCATCCTCGTCACCGGGCCGACCGGCTCGGGCAAGACCACCACGCTGTATTCGACCCTGAAGCAGCTGGCCACGCCGGAAGTCAACGTGTGCACCATCGAGGACCCGATCGAGATGATCGAGGCGTCCTTCAACCAGGTGCAGGTGCAGCAGAACATCGACATGACCTTCGCCGCCGGCGTGCGCGCGCTGATGCGGCAGGATCCGGACATCATCATGGTCGGCGAGATCCGCGATTCCGAAACGGCGGACATGGCGGTGCAGGCGGCGCTGACCGGCCATCTGGTGCTGTCCACCCTGCACACCAACGATGCGCCGACGGCGGTGACGCGCCTGCTCGACCTGGGCATGCCGTCCTACCTGCTCAACGCCACGCTGCTGGGCGTGATGGCGCAGCGCCTGGTGCGCACCCTTTGCCCGCATTGCAAGCAGGCCGTTCCCATGTCGCGCAAGGAAGACGAGGACATGTGGGAGGGGCTGGTGGCGCCCTGGAAGTCGAACAAGCCGAAACAGCTGTATCGCCCGGTCGGCTGCCTCGACTGCCGCATGACCGGCTTCATGGGGCGCGTCGGCCTCTACGAGATCATGCTGATGACGCCCGAGCTGCGCAAGCTGGTCACGCCGACCACCGACCTTGCCAAGGTGCGGGAGCTGGCCTACCGCGAAGGCATGAAACCGCTGCGCATCTCGGGTGCCATGAAGGTGGCCGCCGGACTGACCACCCTCGAAGAGGTGCTGCAGGTCGCTCCGCCGGCACAAAGCGAATGACGTTCTCCTCTCCCGCTTGCGGGAGGGGAGGCGGGGGTGGGGCGGAAATCAGTAGCGGTAGCCGCCCGAGAACGGCGGCCAGCGGCCGACCGAATTCTCCAGCATGGTCAGCTCTTCGTCGGTGTGGTTGATCACCTTGGCCGGCACCATCATTTTTTCACCAGAGGCAGGAATGTAGACCGGGCGCTCGTGATGGGTCGTGCTGTAGGTCTGGGACTGCTTCGGGTCGCCCTTCGGCGTCACCTCGGCTTCGCCGTAGCAAAGGCAGAAGTAGGTGCGCGCCTCCTCCGCCTCGATATAGCAGCCGGTGCCGCGAATGCCGATGGTGGCGGTGGGGGTGACCAGCGACAGGTTGCGCGGCCGCTCCTTTCCCCTGCCGAAGACGCTGAGCACCTTGCCGGTTATGACGCGCATCACTTGCGCGCCGCCGCTGTCCTCGAAGGAGATCTTGGTTTTCTCGCGCTGCAGGAAGGCGTCCGGACCGATGATGTAGACGGCCTCGCCGCCTTCGCCGGTCATCACCGTCTGGCCGGGCTTGATGTTGAGGCCGATCGAGGCGCGGGTGTCGTCCACGCCGACCGGGCCGCGGATGTAGCGGAAGCCCGGCGTGGCCGGCAGCGAGCCGGCGGCGAGGGCGTCGCGCACCAGGCCGAGGATGCCGCCCGCGCCCAGGGCGCCGGCGGCGGCCAGCTTGAGCAGGAGTTCGCGGCGGGCGAGGCGTTCGGTGTCTTGTTCGTTCATTTCAGTCTCCGTTCGAAGGGCGCCATTTTCCACTATTTGCTGAGCAGGCGCATGGCCCGCTCCAGCCCGTCCAGCGTCAGCGGGAACATGCGGCCGCCCATCAGGCTGTGCAGGATGCTGATGGAGTGGCGGTAGGGCCACAGGCGCTCCGGCTCGGGGTTGAGCCAGACGGCATGCGGGTAGGTGTCGAGCAGGCGGCGCATCCAGGCGGCGCCGGACTCCTCGTTCATGTACTCCACCGAGCCGCCCGGCTGCAGGATCTCGTAGGGGCTCATGGTGGCGTCGCCGACCAGGATCAGCTTGTAGTCGGGGCCGTACTTGTGCATGACGTCCCACAGCGGAAAGCGTTCCGAGTGGCGGCGCCGGTTGTCGCGCCAGACGTGGTCGTAGACGCAGTTGTGGAAGTAGAAGTACTCGAGGTGCTTGAATTCGCTCTTGGCCGCCGAGAACAGCTCCTCGCAGAGGCGGATGTGGTCGTCCATCGAGCCGCCGATGTCGAGGAACAGCAGCACCTTGACCTTGTTGTGGCGCTCCGGCCGCATCAGGATGTCGAGCCAGCCGGCGTTGCGTGCCGTCGACGCGATGGTGCCGTCGAGGTCGAGCTCCTCCTCGGCGCCCTCGCGCGCGAAGCGGCGCAGGCGGCGCAGCGCCACCTTGATGTTGCGCGTGCCGAGCTCGACCTTGTCGTCGAGGTTGCGGAATTCGCGGTTCTCCCAGACCTTGACCGCCGTGCGGTTGCCGGCCGACTCCGGCCCGACGCGGATGCCTTCCGGGTGGTAGCCGTGGGCGCCGAAGGGGCTGCTGCCGCCGGTGCCGATCCACTTGCTGCCGCCGGCGTGGCGCTTCTTCTGCTCCTGCAGGCGCTTCTTGAATTCCTCCATCAGCTTGTCCCAGCCCATGGCCTGCAGCTTGGCCTTCTCCTCGGGCGTCAGGTGCTTCTTCGCCATCAGGCGCAGCCAGTCCTCGGGGATGTCCGCTTCGAGGCCGGGGATGCGCTCGACGCCCTTGAAGTATTCGCCGAAGGCCTTGTCGAACTTGTCGTAGTTCGATTCGTCCTTCACCAGGCAGGCGCGCGAGAGGTAGTAGAACTCGTCGATGCTGTGGCCGGCGACGTGCTCCCGCAGGGCCTCCAGCAGGGTGAGGAATTCCTTGGTCGAGACGGGCAGCTTGGCTGCCTTGAGGTGATGGAAGAAGTCGATCAGCATGATGCTTGCCTCAGCCGTGGTCGGCGTGGTCCGGGTGATGGATTGCCGACCGGTTGCGTCCGCCATGCTTGGCGTCGTAGAGCGCCTCGTCGCAGCAGCGCAGCAGGTCGTCGGCCGTGCGCGCGTGGTCGGGATAGGCGGCCACCCCGCAGGAAATGGTCGTCTCCAGCTGGAAGTCGCCGAACGGCACGCGGGTGGCCTGGAGGGTGCGGCGCCATTCCTCGGCGCGCTCGAGCGCGATATCGAGGGGCATGCGCGGCAGCAGGACGACGAATTCCTCGCCGCCGTAGCGGCAGGGCACGTCCTCGGCACGGACATCGCCCCACAACAGGGCCGCCAGTTCGCGCAGCACCTTGTCGCCGGCCTGGTGGCCGTAGGTGTCGTTGAGTTTCTTGAAGTGGTCGATGTCGATCATGACCAGCGACAGCGGATAGCCCTCGCGCTTGGCGCGGGCCAGCTCCCGCTCGAGGGTTTCGTCGAGGTAGCGCCGGTTGAAGAGGTTGGTCAGGCCGTCCCTCACCGCCTGCTCGCGCAGGTCCGCCTGCAGCCGGTGGATCTCGTCCAGCTGGGCCTGCAGCATGGCGTTGCTCTCCTTGAGGTCGGTTTCCAGGCGTTTGCGCTCGCGCAGGTCGGCAATGGCGACGAACAGCGCCGGCTGGTCGTCGAGGCTCCCCAGCGTGGCGGAACGCTGCGTCATCAGCGACGTGCCGTCCTCGCGCACGAATTCGACGATCTGGTTGCGCACGGAACCGGTCGTCCGCAGTTCCTCGAGGAAGCGCTGGCGCTCCGCCGGGTCGGGGTAGAAGCGGGTGACGTCGCTGTCGATCAGTTCCTCGATCGGCAAGCCGCCGAGGTCGGCGGCCGTCTGGTTGGCGTAGAGGATTCTGCCGTCGCCGGGGCGGGTGATCAGCAGGGCCACCGGGGTCGTTTCGGCGATGGTGCGGAATTTCCTGTCGCTTTCGCGCAGCTCGTCCTCGATCTGCCGGCGCACGGCGATTTCGCGGCGCAGCCTGTGTGTCAGGATGATGAAGCCGATCAGCGCGGCGGCCAGCAGCATGGCCACCAGCGTGCTGGCGGTCGCGGCCGCCGTCATGCGCCGGTCCGTCTGCGGCTCCGGATCGTAGAGGAAGCCCTCGAGCGGGAAGTCCCGCGCCATCATGCCCAGGTCGGCGTAGGTGTCGGCGATGTGGCGCCAGCGGCCGGGATTCATGTGGCCGATCTCGACGAGATCCGGCCGCAGCAGGCTGACCATTTCGCGCGCCTCGTACAGCAGGTGCTCGCGGCTCTTGCGCTGGCCGTAGCGCGCGACGATCAGGTCGGCGATTTCCTCCGGATGCTGCATGGCATAGGCCCAGCCCTTGAGGCTGGCGTCGCGGAAGGCCTTCACCCGGTCGGGGTGACGGGCGATTTCGTCGGCGCTCGCAAACAGGTTGTCGCCGTAAAAGTCGATGCCGGCGGCGCGCGGCAGGAATTCGAGATAGGCGAATTTCTTCTGCTCGAAGAAGTAGGGTTCGTCGGTGCTGTAGGCGGTCACCACGTCGGTGCGGCCGTCGATCAGGTCCTGGTGGTCGAGGCTGTGCGGCAGGAGCGTCAGCTGCTTCTCGCTGATGCCCTCGCGCCTCAGGTAGGCGAAGACCTCCTCGGCGTGCGGCTCGAACATGAGCCGCTTGCCGGCGAGGTCGTGAACGCTGCGAATGCCGCTCTGGCGCCGGGCGGCGAGGATGAAGGGCGAGTGCTGGAAGATGACGGCGATGGCCACCACCGGCTTGTCCCGGGCGCGCTCCAGGATCAGCGCCGAATTGGAGACGCCGAACTGGGCGCGGCCGCCGAGGACTTCGCCGACCGGATCGGTCTCCGGCCCGGCCTCGCGCAGCTCGACCTCCAGCCCGGCGTCGCGGTAATAGCCCTTTTCCTGGGCGGCATAGTAGCCGGCGAACTGGAACTGGTGCTTCCATTTCAGTTGCAGGGCGACCTGCTCCAGCGCCGTCGCGGGCAGCGGCAGCAGGGCGACCAGGCAGAGGAGCAGGCGCATGGCCGGCCGCCGCTCAGCGGTTCTGGCGGGCCATGAAGACGAGGCGCTCGAAGAGGTGCACGTCCTGCTCGTTCTTCAGCAGGGCGCCATGCAGGGGCGGAATGGCCGCCTTCTGGTCCTTGGCGCGCAGCGCTTCGGGCGGGATGTCCTCGGCGACGAGCAGCTTGAGCCAGTCGAGCAGCTCCGAGGTGGACGGCTTCTTCTTCAGGCCGGGGATGTCGCGCAGCTCGAAGAAGACTTCCAGCGCCTCGCGGATCAGCGCCTGCTTGAGGCCGGGGAAGTGCACGTCGACGATGCGCTGCATCGTCTCCTTGTCGGGGAACTTGATGTAGTGGAAGAAGCAGCGGCGCAGGAAGGCGTCGGGCAGCTCCTTCTCGTTGTTGCTGGTGATGAAGACGATGGGACGGTGCCGCGCCCGGACCAGCTCGCGCGTCTCGTAGACGTAGAACTCCATGCGGTCGAGCTCGCGCAGCAGGTCGTTGGGGAACTCGATGTCGGCCTTGTCGATCTCGTCGATGAGGATCACCGTCGGCGTTTCGGAAGCAAACGCCTGCCACAGGACGCCCTTGACGATGTAGTTGGCGATGTCGTGGACACGGCCGCCGTGCTCGCCGCCGAGCTGGGAATCGCGCAGGCGCGAGACGGCGTCGTATTCGTAGAGGCCCTGCTGCGCCTTGGTGGTGGACTTGATGTGCCATTGCAGCAGCGGCAGGCCGAGCGCCTCGGCGACGGTCTCGGCCAGCATGGTCTTGCCGGTGCCCGGCTCGCCCTTGATCAGGAGCGGCCGCTGCAGGGTGATGGCGGCGTTCACCGCCAGCATGAGGTCGGGCGTGGCGACGTATTCGTTGGAGCCTTCGAAGCGCATGGTGGAATTCCGGTACGGGATGAACGCCAATTATAGTGGCTGGGGGCCCGTTGAACCACGGGACGACGGGGGCGCCGGCGGCATTTTCGATACAATGCGGTAGCGAAGGCCGCGGGCGGGGCGGGAGACGGCGGCGGAACGCAACGGGAGAGTCGATGGACGCCACGGATTTTTTCGAAGCCGACCTGGGCGACGAGGCGGCGCTCGAGACGCTGAAGAGCCTCTCGGTGCCGCCCTGTCCGGAGATCATCGTCGAGCTGCTCGGCGAGGCCCGGCGCGAGGATATCGACTTCATCCGCATCTCCCGCCTCATCACCGGCGATGTGGCGCTCGCCGCGGCCGCGCTGAAGTCGGCCAATTCGCCGTTCTTCGCGCTGCGGCGCAAGGTGCAGTCGGTGCAGCAGGCGGTGGCGGTGCTGGGACTGCGCAACCTGCTGAAGATCATTTACGGCGTCGCCCTCAAGCAGAGCCTGGGCGGGGCCGGCGCGCCCGCGCTGGCGCGCTTCTGGGACCGCTCCAACTACAACGCCGTGGTGTCGGCCTACCTGGCCGGCCGCCTGCCCGGGCTGTCCACCGACGATGCCTATACCTTCGGCCTCTTCCACGACGCCGGCATCGCCATCCTGATGCAGAAGTTTCCCGACTACCGGCAGACCCTGATCCAGGCCAACGCCACGCCGGCGGCCATGACGGCGCTCGAGGACGAGCGCCACCACACCAACCACGTGCTGGTCGGGGCCCTGCTGGCGCGCAACTGGTATCTGCCCGAGCCGGTCGTCTGGGCGATCCGCTACCACCACGACCCGGACGTCTATGCCAACCCCGGCCGGCATGCGACCCCGGACGTCTGCCAGCTGGTGGCGGTGCGCCTGATCTCCGAGCACATCGTCGCGCGCTTCCTCGGCTATCCCGATGACGCCGAGTGGGAGCATGCCAAGGAAGCGGCGCTCGGCCGGCTGGGCTGGTTCGAGGAGGACGTCGACGACCTGGCGCGCGGCCTGGCGGTGGACCTCGGCGAGATCCAGGCCTACCGCTCGGTCTGAGCGGTCAGGCCTTCCTTTTCACGCATTCGACGTAGGCTTCGCCGTCCGGCGGGGACTGACTTTTCTGGGCGCGCCACAGCGTCTCGCCGAGGCACTCCAGCACGCCGTGCAGCGCGCCGTGGCGCTCGCCGGTGCGGGCGGCGAGCGCCTCGAAGGCGGCGCGCAGGCCGGGCGGCTGGTCGATGGAGAGCTGCTCCTCGACGGCGAGGTGCAGCGACAGGTGCAGGAAGGGGTTGGCCTCGCCGGATTCCGGCGTCCAGTCCCGGGCCAGTGCCGCATCCCGATCCTGCAGCAGCGCGTGGTACTCCGGGTGCAGGGCCATGATGCGAATCGCCGCGGCCTCCAGCGGGGAGACGATTTCCTGCGCCTGGTGCTTGCGCCAGGCGTCGATGAAGAACAGGCGGGCCTGATCGCGGCTGGGGTTAAACATGCTCGGCGAAAAGCGCCAGGACGGCGGCGTTGTGCACCTGCCGGTTGCCGCCGACGAGCGGCGCGATCTGGCCGCCGCCGTAGGCGCCGATCAGCGGCATGCCGGGGAAGCGTTCCTTGACCACCGCCAGGTCGCGGTCCTCGCCGCCGAAGAACCAGGGGCCGCGGCCGAGGCAGGAGAAGAGCAGGCCGAAGCCGGGCGTGTCGCCGAGCCGGGCGGACAGCTCGCCGGCGAGGCGGCGCATGTCGTTTTCCGCCGCCAGACCCTGCCGCAGGGCCCAGAAGATCCGGTCGCCGTCGTCGAGCGGCAGCGCCAGGGTGACCGAGCGCTCGTCGTGGCTGGCGGCGAGGAGCGGCACCAGCTCATAGCGGCCTGCCTCGACGGCGCCGTGCGGCGGCCCCTTGACGACGCCGGCCGCCAGCAGGTGGAAAGGCAGCTTCTCCGTTTCGCGCAGTTCCAGCGGCAGTTCGCGCAACAGCGTGTGGAGCGCCGGACGATCGCCCACTTTCAGCACGTCGCGCCCGCTGCAAACGACCGCCCGCGGCTCGCCGAGGATGCGCATGCCGCGCGAGACGCCGATGGCGGCCCGCGCGCCCGCCACCGCCGTCTCGCAGCGGCCGTCGCCGGCCATCTTGCCGTGGCACCAGAGGCGTCCGGCGCCGTGCGCGGTGTTGTCGGTCGACAGCAGACCGTAACGCGGTCCGCCGCCTGCGAGCCAGCCCCGCGTGGCGGCGTTCGGCGCGGCCAGGCTGAGCAGGGGGGCGCCGGCCTCGGGATGTGCCGCCAGCCCGCAATCGCCGCCGAAGACCATGGCGCAGGCGGCGGGGCGGTCGAGCATCCAGTCTTCCTCGGTGAACACGCCCGGCGCGGTGCAGCCGGCCACCTGCAGGCAGTGCGCGGCGCGCGAGGCGGCGAGCACGGCGGCGTGGGCGAGGTGCACGAAATCCGCGCTGAGGAAGAGCAGCACGCTGCGGGCAATGCCGGTGCCGGCGCGCTCGAGCGCTGCGCGCACGACGTCGGCGGCCAGTTCGGGATCGGCCTTGTCGGCGCTGGCGAGCGCGGTGGCGATCTGGATCATCCCGCGGTCTTCTCCGGCCATTCGCACAGGTCGTTGATGAGGCAGTGCGGGCAATCCGGCTTCAGCGCCTTGCAGACGTAGCGGCCGTGCAGGATCAGCCAGTGGTGGGCATTGTGCAGGTATGCGGCGGGGATGGCCTTGAGCAGCTTCTCCTCCACCGCGCGCACGTCCTTGCCCGGGGCGATGCCGCTGCGGTTGGCCAGGCGGAAGACGTGGGTGTCGACGGCGATGGCCGGCTCGCCGAAGACGGTGTTGAGCACCACGTTGGCGGTCTTGCGGCCGACACCGGGCAGGGCTTCCAGCGCGGCACGGTCGTTCGGCACCTCGCCGCCGTGCCGCTCCAGGAGAATCCGCGTCATGGCGGCGACGTTCCTGGCCTTCGTCTTGTAGAGGCCGATGCGGCTGATGTAGGGCACCAGGCCCGCCTCGCCGAGGCGCGCCAGCTTCTGCGGCGTGCCGGCAACCTCGAACAGCGCGCGCGTGGCGAGGTTCACGCTCTTGTCGGTGGCCTGGGCGGAGAGGATCACCGCCACCAGCAGCTGGTAGGGCGTGCGGTAGGCGAGCTCGGTGGTCGGGTTCGGATTGGCCTGCGCGAAACGCTCGAAGACGGCACGGACCTTCTTCGGGCTCATGAAGCCTTCCTCCCGACCTCCGTCCACTGCCGGCTTTGCACAGCCGGCCGGCTCGTGCGGCGCGGAGCGGTGCTCCGCGAAACCCCGCCCTCGCCCCCCGGGGAGGAGGTGACGGTGGGTCGCCGCTGCGCGGCTCCGTGTTTGCTCATGCAGCGGCGCGGGCCGGCGCGGCCAGGCGGGCGCGCTCGGCAGCGCGAGCGTCCAGCCGGTTGCGTCCGGCGATGAGGAAGCCGAGGATGAGGAAGGCGCCGGGCGGCAGGATGGCGACGAGGAAGCCCGGATAGTCCGCCGGCAGCAGCTGCAGGGCACGCGTGCCGGGGATGACCATCTCGATGCCGGAGAACAGCAGACCGGTGCCGATCAGCTCGCGCAGGCCGCCCAGCATGGCGATCGCCACCGCCATGCCGACGCCCATCATGGCGCCGTCCCAGGCGGCGGTGAGCGGCGTGTTCTTGGCGGCGAAGGCTTCGACGCGCGCCAGCACGATGCAGTTCACCACGATCAGCGGGATGAAGATGCCGAGCACCAGGTACAGCTCGTGCAGCCAGGCGTTCATGGCCAGGTCCACCATCGTCACCAGGGCGGCGATGATGAGGATGAACACCGGGATGCGGATCTCGTGCGGGATGAAGCTGCGCACGCTGGCGACGACGCCGCTGGCCATGGCCATGACGAGGATGGTGGCGACGGCCAGGCTGACGCCGTTCACGAAGGAGGTGCTGACGGCGAGCAGCGGGCAGAGCCCGAGCAGCTGCACCAGGCTGGTGTTCTGCTTCCAGATGCCGTTGTGGGCGATTTCGCGGAAATTCATAGACCTTCCCCCCTGCCCCCTTCCCGAGGAAGGGGCTGACGGTTGTTCGCCGCTGCGCGGCTCCATGTGGTTGACTGCGCCGTCCTTGGGACGGCCCGGCGGACGGCGCTGCTCATGGCTTGCCTTGCTCTTCCAGGGTCGATTGTGCCGGAAGCGCGTAGAGCTTGTCGCGCTGGTCGACGGCGAATTGCAGGGCGCGGCGCACGGCGCCGGTGACGGCGCGGGCGCTGATGGTGGCGCCGGCGCGGGCGTCGAAGCGGCCGCCGTCCTTTTTTACCTTCCAGTCGGACGCGGCTACCTGCCCGAAGCCGGTCGCGTCGAACTGGCGGATCCACGGCGCGGCCTTGTTGCGATCCTTCTTCGGATCGATGTAGTCGCCCAGTCCGGGCGTTTCCTTGTGGCTGACGACGCGCACGCCGAGCAGGCGCTCGTCGGCGCCGACGGCCAGGATCAGGCGGATGCGGCCGCCGTAGCCGTCCGGCGCCACCGCCTCGAACACCACCGCTGCCGGGGCATCGCCCTTGCGCGCGCGCAGCAGGCGCACCGGGTCGTCCTGCGCGGCGAGGCCGAGCTCGGCGCGTGGCGCGACCACCACGTAATCGGCCAGCGGCGCATTGTCGTAGAGGGCCTCGGGCAGGACCTCGTTCACCAGTTTCATCTTTTCCGCCTCGGCGCTGGCGTCGATGGCCGGCTTGGTGGCCCGGTAGGTGGCGGCCATCAGCGTGGTGAAGATGAGCGTGAACGCCGTCAGGATGGCGGCGGTGCGCAGGGAGACGCGAGCGGCATTCTGCTCCGTCATGAGCCTTCCCCCCATCCCCCTTCCCGAGGAAGGGGGTGACGGTTGTTCGCGGCTGCGCCGCTCATGGCTTCCTCTCCTTTTTGCTGTCCTTGTGGCCGAACACCGGCGGCTGCGTGCCCATGTCGATCAGCGGCACGCACAGGTTCATCAGCAGCACGCCGAAGGCCAGGCCGTCGGGATAGGCGCCGAAGGTGCGGATGATCCAGACGAGCAGGGCCACGCCGGCGGCGAAGATCAGCTTGCCGCGCGGCGTCGTCGCGCCGGAGACCGGATCGGTGAGGATGAAGAAGGCGCCGAGCATGGCGCCGCCGGTGACGACGTGAAAGACCGGGCCGGCGTAGCGGTCCGGGCTGGCCAGGCTGAAGCCCGTGGCGATCAGCGCCAGCGTGGCGAGGAAGGCCGCCGGCACGTGCCAGGTGATGATGCGCTGCTGCAGCAGCCAGAGCCCGCCGGCGAGGTAGCCCAGCGCGATCCATTCCCAGCCCTTGCCGCCGATGTTGCCGAAGCTGGCGTGCGAGCCGAGGATGCCGGCCACGGTGGCGCGCGCCTCCGGCACGTGCAGCTGGGTGCGCAGGGCGTCGAGCGGCGTGGCCATGGTGACGGCGTCCTGCGGCGACTGACTTTTGAAAATCATGCCCAGCTGCGCGGCGAAGTCGGTGAAGCCGACCGCCGGCCACTGCGACATCAGCGCCGGAAAGGCGATGATGGCGACGGCGAAGGCGACCATCGCCGGGTTGAAAGGATTCTGGCCGAGGCCGCCGTAGAGGTGCTTGGCGACGACGATGGCGAACAGCGTGGCGCTGACGGTGAGCCACCAGGGCGCGATGGGCGGGAAGGTCAGCGCGATCAGCCAGGCCGTCACCAGGGCGCTGCCGTCGGCGAGGAACAGGCCGACCGGCTTGCCGCGCAGCTTCAGCATGGCCGCCTCGCCGGCGAGCGCCGCGGCGGACGCCAGGGCGATCTGCACGAGGATCGCCGCGCCGAAGAACCAGACGTAGACCGCGATGCCGGGCACGAGGGCGGCCAGCACCTTGAGCATGATGAGCCGGACGCTGATGGGCAGATGCAGATGCGGGGAGGTGCCGTTCATTTTTTATACCGGTTCCTCGGGGGGGGTCTTGGCGATCTCGCGCACCTTGGCGCGGCGCGCCTCGATCTCGCGGATTTCGGCCTGCTTTTCCGGCGCCAGGTTGTCGATGTTCTTCGGCTGCACGCCTTCCTTCTGCGCCTGCGCGCGCGCGATGGCGGCGGCGATCAGGGCCTTCTTGGCTTCATCCAGCTGCGGCAGCGCCGGCGCGGATTCCTCCGCAGTCTGTGCCGGCGCTGGCACGGCAGCAGCCGGCTTCTCGGCGCCGGCAATGGCCTGCCGCGCGGCGGCGGTCTTGGCGGCGAGGCGCGCCGCCTTCTCGGCCTTCTCGCGCTCTTCGCGCTGGTTGCGGAACTCGAATCGCTGTCGTGCCGCGTCGGAGGCGGTTTTTTCGCGTTCCAGCGCGCGCATCGAGGTCTTGGCGAAGCGGTAGTAGTCAACGAGGCGGATGTTCGAGGGGCAGACGTAGGCGCAGCAGCCGCACTCGATGCAGTCGAAGATGCCGTATTCCTGCGCCTTGCCGAAGTTCTTCGCGCGCGAGAACCAGTAGTGTTCGTGCGGTTGCAGCTCGGCGGGGCAGGCACGGGTGCAGGCGCCGCAGCGGATGCAGGGCATCTCCGGGGCCTGCGGCGGAAACAGCGCCGGGCTGGCGGCGAGGATGCAGTTGGCCGCCTTGGTCACCGGCAGGTCGGTGCGCGGCAGGGTGAAGCCCATCATCGGCCCGCCCATGATGAAGCGGTCGGTGTCGGCTTTCGGCGAAACCAGCTTGAGCAAGCCGTCGATCGGGGTGCCGATCGGCACCTCGACGTTGCCGGGCCGCTCGACGTTGCCGGTGAGGGTGACGATGCGGGAGATCAGCGGCTCGCCCAGCTCGATGGCGCGGTGCGCGCTGTAGGCGGTGCCGACGTTGAAGCACTGCACGCCGAACTCGGTGCCGAGGCGGCCGTAGGGAATCTCGATGCCGGTGAGGACGCGGATCAGCTGCTTCTCGCCGCCGGCCGGGTAGCGCGTCGGCACCGGCACCACCTCGATGCCGGCCGCCGGCGCGGCGGCGCGCAGGGCGGCGATGGCCTGCGGCTTGTTGTCCTCAATGCCGACGAGCACTCGATCGGCCGAGACGATGTGGCGCAGGATGGCGGCGCCGCGCACGATGCCCTCGGCGCGCTCGCGCATCAGCATGTCGTCGCAACTGATCCACGGCTCGCATTCGGCGCCGTTGATGATCAGCGTTTCGATGCGGCCGGCGGCGCCCGGCTTCAGCTTGATGTGGCTGGGAAAGGCGGCGCCGCCGAGGCCGACGATGCCCGAGTCGCGCAGCAGGTCGCGCAAGGCGTCGGGCGATGCCGCCGCGTAGTTGACCGGCACGCGCTCGATCCAGCGCTCCTCGCCGTCCGCCTCGAGCACCACGCAGGGGGCCGACAGGCCGGAGGGATGCGGCAGCATGCGCGGCTCGATGGCCCGCACGGTACCCGAGGTGGGGGCGTGGATGGCGGAGGAAAAATTTTCTTCCGGCGCGCCGATGCGCTCGCCCTTGAGAACTTTCTGGCCGGGCTTCACCAGCGGCTGCGGCGTGCCGCCGGCGCTCTGGCGCAGCGGCACGACCAGCAAGGGCGGCAGCGGAGCGCGGGCGATCGGTGTCTGCGTGGACTCGTCCTTGTGCGAGGCCGGCTTGACGCCGCCCTTGAACTTGAAGAGGGTGGCCAGCATCAGGCGTGCTCCACGACTTTCATCTGCACCACCGGATACTTCCACTTCCAGGTCTCCACCGTTTCCGGCACGGGCACCATGGCGATGCAGTCGACCGGGCAGGGCGGCACGCACAGTTCGCAGCCGGTGCACAGCGGCGCCACGACGGTGTGCATCTGCTTGGCGGCGCCGACGATGGCGTCGACCGGGCAGGCCTGGGCGCACAGGGTGCAGCCGATGCAGAGCGCCTCGTCGATGACGGCCACCTGCTTCGGCTTTTCCGTGCCGTGCTCGGCGGAGAGCGGCTTGAATTCCTTGCCGAGCAGGTCGGCCAGCTTGCGGATGCCTTCCTCGCCGCCGGGCGGACACTGGTTGATCTCCGCCTCGCCCCTGGCGATGGCCTGGGCGTAGGGCTTGCAGCCGGCGAAGCCGCACTGGCCGCACTGCGTCTGCGGCAGGATGGCATCGATCTTGTCCACCAGGGGGTCGCCCTTCACCTTGAAGCGGATCGAGGCGTAGCCGAGCAGCGCGCCGAGCACCACGGCGATGCCGGCCATGACGAGAAGGGCCGTGATCATCAGTGATACTTGTCCAGCCCGGCGAAGCCCATGAAGGCGATGCTCATCAGGCCGGCGGTGATCATGGCGATGGCCGTGCCGCGGAAGGGCTGCGGCACGTCGGCGCCCTCGAGCCGCTCGCGCAGGCTGCCGAACAGCACCAGCGCCAGCGAGAAGCCGACGGCGCTGCCGAAGCCGAACAGCAGCGACTCGAGCAGGTTGTATTTGAAGGCGACGTTGAGCAGCGGCACGCCGAGCACGGCGCAGTTGGTGGTGATCAGCGGCAGGTAGATGCCGAGCACCTGGTGCAGCAGCGGGCTGGTCTTCTGGATCACCATCTCGGTCAGTTGCACGAGGCCGGCGATGACGATGATGAAGGCGAGGGTGCGCAGGTATTCGAGGCCGTTCGGCACCAGCAGGTAATGGTCGATCAGGTAGGAGGCGCCGGAGGCGACGGTCAGCACGAAGGTGGTGGCGGCGCCCATGCCGACGGCGGTTTCCAGCTTCTTGGAGACGCCCATGAACGGGCACAGGCCGAGGATGCGGCCGAAGACGACGTTGTTGACGAGAACGGCGCCGATGACGATGAAGAGGTAGCCGGTCATGGTGGCTTGCTGGAGACGACCGGAAATTATCGCTTTTCGTTGGGCAGCCTACAACCCTGGCGTGATTATAGGCTTATGACTTTTATGAATTCTGGCTTGCGGCGAGGGCTTCGGCAGGCGGTGTGAACGTCCGCTTGGCGTCCTCGGCGAGCCCGGCGTGGGTGAGCTTGCCGGCATGCACCTGCAGCCCCTGCATCAGGCCGGCGTCCTCCTCGACCGCCCGGCGCAGGCCGAGGCTGGCCAGCTTCAGGGCGTAGGGCAGGGTGGCCTGGGTCAGCGCCAGGGTCGCCGTGCGCGCCACCGCCGAGGGCATGTTGGGCACGCAGTAGTGCAGGATGCCTTCCTCGACGAAGAGCGGCTCGGCGTGCGAGGTCGGCCGGGAGGTTTCGGCGATGCCGCCCTGGTCGATGCCGACATCGACGATCACCGAGCCGGGCCGCATCTGCCGGAGCAGCGCGCGCGAGACGAGCTTCGGCGACAGCTTGCCGGGAATCAGCACGGCACCGATGACGAGATCGGCTTCGGCGACGGCGCGCTCGAGCGTGAGCGGGTCGACGATGCCGGTGGCGACGCGGCCGTGCCAGAGCTGGTCGAGCGCGGCGATCTTGCCGATGTCGCTGTCGAAAAGGGTGACCTCGGCGCCCATGCCGACGGCAATTTGCACCGCATTGCTGCCGACGTTGCCGGCGCCGACGACGACCACCTTGCCCGGCGCCACGCCGGCGACGCCGCCGAGTAGCACGCCGGCGCCGCCGTTGGCCATCTGCAGGGCCCAGGCGCCGACCTGCGGGGCGAGGCGGCCGGCCACGCGCGACATCGGCGCCAGCAGCGGCAGCCTGCCGTGCGCATCGGCGACGGTCTCGTAGGCGACGCAGGACAGGCCGCAGTCGATGACGTGCTGCAGCAGATCCGGGTCGGGCGCGAAGTGCTGGTAGGCGAAGAGCAGCTGGCCGGGCCGCGTCAGGGGAAATTCCGCCGCCTGCAGTTCCTTGACCTTGACGACCATGTCGGCGCTGCCGTAGGCCTCGGCGGCGTTCGCCGCGAGGCGCGCGCCGGCGGCGGCGTAGTCGGCGTCGGCGAAGCCGGTGCGGGCACCGGCGTTCATCTCGACGATCACCTCATGACCGGCCAAAGTCAGTGCGTGCGCCCCGGCGGGCGTCAGGCCGACGCGGTATTCGTGGTTCTTGATCTCCTTCGGTACGCCGATCCGCATCGTGCTGTCTCCACGTAGGTCGGCCTTCAGGCCGACGCCGCTGCCGGGCTGAAGCCCGGCGAGAAATCCTGCGTCGCTTCGACGGCTTCCTTCACCAGCGCCGGGCCGCGGTAGATGAGGCCCGTGTAGAGCTGCACCAGTTGCGCGCCGGCCTGCAGCTTGGCGCGCGCATCGCGCCCGCTCATGACGCCGCCGACGCCGATCAGCGGGATCTCGTTGCCGAGATGCCGGGACAGCGCGCCGAGCACGCCGGTGGCCTTGCCGAAGACCGGCGCGCCGGAAAGGCCGCCGGCCTCCCCGGCATGGGCCAGGTGCTCGACGCCCTCGCGCGAGAGCGTGGTGTTGGTGGCGATGGCGGCATCGATGCGGTGGCGTTTCAGGGCGTCGGCAATGGCGCGGATCTGCGCCTCGTCGAGATCCGGCGCGATCTTCAGCGCCAGCGGCACGTGGCGGCCGTGCTGCTGGGCGAGTGCCGCCTGCTCGCGCTTGAGGGCGCCGAGCAGCGCGTCGAGTTCGGACTCGCCATGCAGCTGGCGCAGGTTTTTCGTGTTGGGCGAGGAGATGTTCACCGTCACGTAGCCGGCGTGCGGATAAACCTTGCGCAGGCAGGCGAGGTAGTCGTCGGCGGCGCGTTCGATCGGCGTGTCGGCGTTCTTGCCGATGTTGATGCCGAGGATGCCCTTGTAGTCAGAGCGCCTGACGTTCTCCACCAGCGCGTCGACGCCGTGGTTGTTGAAGCCCATGCGGTTGATGAGGGCCTGGCGCAGCGGCAGGCGGAACAGGCGCGGCTTCGGGTTGCCGGCCTGCGGGCGCGGCGTCACCGTGCCGACCTCGATGTGGCCGAAGCCCAGGGCGGCCAGGCCGGCGATGCACTCGCCGTTCTTGTCGAGGCCGGCGGCGAGGCCGATGCGGTTGGGAAATTCCAGTCCCATCACCCGCACCGGCTTGCCGGCGGGGGCCTTGCAGGCGACGGGCAGGCGCAGCGCATGCGCGGTGCGCAGGCTGGCGAGGGTCAGGTCGTGGGCAGCTTCGGCGTCGAGCGCGAAGAGGAAGGGGCGGGCGAATTCGTAGAGCATGCGGCGATTTTATCAGCCTGCCGGCCGCAGGCCGCTCAGCGCCGGCGCAAGTCCTCGTCGTCGAGCTCGCGCCAGACGCCGCCGATGCGCCCCTCGATCGGGCGGAAATTGGCCTTGTAGGCCATCTTGCGGCTTTCGCCGATCCAGTAGCCGAGATACAGATGGGGCAGCCCCAGCGTCCGGCATTGGGCGATCTGCCAGAGGATGCCGCAGGTGCCGTAACTGGCGCCGGCCACGTCCGGATCGAAGAAGGTATACACCGAGGAGAGGCCATCGGTGAGCACGTCGACGATGCACGCCATGCGCAGCAGGCCGTTCTCGCGGAACTCGACCAGGCGGCTGTCGACATGGCTTTGCAGCAGGAAGTGGGCGTACTGCTCGCGGCTGTCCTGGTCCATGCCGCCGCCGGAATGGCGCGAGGATTGATAGCGCTGGTAGAGGGTGTAGTGCTCCTCGCGGAAAGCCAGCGGCAGTTCGCGCGCCTCCAGGCCGGCGTGGCGGGCGCTGGCGCGGCGCTGGGCGCGGTTCGGCGCGAAGCGTGCGACCGGCAGGCGCACGGGGACGCAGGCGCGGCAGGCATCGCAGTACGGACGATAGGTGAAGATGCCGCTGCGGCGGAAGCCGGAATGCACCAGCTCGCTGTAGATGCGGGCGTCGATCAGGTGGCTGGGGGTGGCGACTTGCGAACGGGCGATGCGGCCGGGCAGGTAGGAGCAGGCGTAGGGGGCCGTTGCATAAAATTGCAGCAGGGGAAAGGGCAGGTCCTTGAGCAGGCTCATGTGTCGTCCGCGGCAAACAAGTCCGACGCGCCTGCGCCGGGCCAGCGGCCGGGGCCCGCGCCTTCGCGCGTCCAGGCCTCCAGGCCGCGCGTCAGTTCCCGCCGGCGGATTTCCCGCGCGCCGAGCGAGGCCAGGTGCGCCGTCTTCATCTGGCAATCTATCACGGCGAATCCGCGTCGTTCAAGGTAGCGCGCCAGGTGCGCCAGCGCGATCTTCGAGGCATCGGTGCGGCGGGTGAACATCGACTCGCCATAAAAGGCGCGGCCGAACGCCACGCCGTACAAGCCGCCGGCGAGCTTTCCGTCGATCCAGGTTTCGACCGAGTGGGCATGGCCGAGTTCGTGCAGGCGGATGTAGGCCTGCTGCATCTGCGGCGTGATCCAGGTGCCGTCCTGGTCCCGCCGCGGCAGGCTGCACTCGTGGATCACCTGTGCAAAGGCCGTGTCGAGGCGTACGTCGTAGCCGCCGCGCCGCAGCGTGCGGGCGAGCGAGCGCGAGATCTTCACCTCTTGCGGAAACAGCACCATGCGCGGGTCGGGGCTCCACCAGAGGATGGGCTCGCCTTCCGAAAACCAGGGAAAGATGCCGTGGCGGTAGGCGTCGAGCAGGCGCTGCGGCGACAGGTCGCCGCCGGCGCAGAGCAGGCCGTTGGGGCGGCGCAACGCGCTTTCCACGGAAGGGAAGGGCGCCTCGCCTTCCAGCCAGGGGATCATGCGTCTGGGAAGACGACGACATGGTCGACGTCGAGGCGGATGCCGATCTTCTCGCCGACGGCGTGGTTGTGGTGGCTCGGCACCAGCGACAGCAGTTGCCGGCCGCTGGGCAATTTCAGGGTGTACAGGAAGTCGGCGCCGCGGAAGGCCTTCGCCACGACCTCGGCCTGGGCCACGGCCGCATCGTCGTGTACCACGTCGTCGGGGCGCAGCAGGACCGAGACGCGGCAGCCCTTGCCGCACCGTTCGCAGCCGGCCTCGCAGTCGGTCGGAATCGAGCCGGCCAGCGTGCCCAGTTCGATGCGCACCTCGCGCGCATTGAGCACCTCGCCCTCCAGGAACACGCCCTGGCCGACGAAATCGGCGACGAAGCGGTTGGCCGGCCGATGGTACAGGTTGTAGGGCGTGTCCCACTGCTGGATGCGGCCCTCGTGCATGATGCCGATCTCGTCGGCGACGGCGAAGGCCTCGTGCTGGTCGTGGGTGACCAGCACGGCGGTGATGCCGGACTGCTTGAGGATGTCGCGCACCTCGAGCGAGAGGCGCTCGCGCAGGTCGACGTCGAGGTTCGAGAAGGGCTCGTCGAGCAGCAGCAGTTGCGGCTTTGGCGCCAGGGCGCGCGCCAGCGCCACGCGCTGCTGCTGCCCGCCGGACAACTCGTGCGGGTATTTCGCGCCTAAACCGGACAGGCCGACCGTGGCGAGCAGCGATTCGACGCGCGAGCGCCGTTCCGCCGGGACTGACTTTTGCAGGCCGAAACCGATGTTGTCGGCAACCGTGAGGTGGGGGAACAGCGCGTAGTCCTGAAACACCATGCCGATGCGCCGCCGTTCCGGCGGCACATGCGCGGCCGGGCTGCTCACCACCTGGCCGCCCAGGCGGATTTCGCCTTGCGTGAGGGCCTCGAAGCCGGCAATGGCGCGCAATACCGTCGTCTTGCCGCAGCCGGACGGGCCGAGCAGGCAGCCGATCGTTCCTTGTTCCAGAGAACAGGACAGGTCACTGACGACGACTTGCTTGCCGTAGGCGTGGGAAATGTTCTTGAGTTCGAGCAGGGGCATCGTCAGCCAATCAATTACAATTCTCATTATGCTTCAGGCAGCGCCTTGACGCACGAACCCATGCGGACGATTCCCTTGACTTCTTCGCCATCCTGGCCGGTTTTCCGTGGCGGGAGCGGGCTCGCCGTCATGGCGCTCGTCGTCGCCGTCCTGGCGGCGTTGCCGATCGCCAGCATCTGGGCCAAGCTGTTCGCCGTCGGCACCGGCGAAACGTGGGCGCACCTGGCGGCCACCGTGCTGCCGGAATACGTCGCCAATACCCTGTGGCTGTGCTGCGGCGTCGGCTGCGGCGTGATTCTCCTCGGCGTATCCACCGCATGGCTCGTCACCCTGTACGAGTTTCCCGGCCGACGCCTGTTCGAGTGGGCGCTGGTGCTGCCGCTGGCCGTCCCGGCCTATGTCATGGCGTACACCTACACCGATCTGCTGCAGTTCGTCGGTCCGCTGCAGACGGGATTGCGCGAAACCTTCGGCTGGCAGAAGGACGATTACTGGTTCCCCGACGTGCGCACGCCCGGCGGCGCCGTCCTCATGTTCACCTTCGTTCTCTATCCCTACGTCTATCTGCTCGCCCGCACCGCCTTCCTGGAGCAGGCGAGCGGCATGCAGGAGGTTGGCCGCTCGCTCGGCCTCGGCGCCTGGGGCAGCTTCTTCCGCATCTCGCTGCCGCTGGCACGGCCGGCGATCGCGGCGGGCACCGCGCTGGCCCTGATGGAGACGCTGGCGGACTACGGCACCGTGGCGTATTTCTCCGTGCAGACGTTCACCACCGGCATCTACCGTGCCTGGTTCTCGCTGGGCGACCGCGTCGCCGCGGCGCAGCTCTCGGCGGCCTTGCTCGGCTTTGTCGTGCTGGTGCTGCTGGCGGAACGCTCGGGCCGCGGCCGCGCCCGTTTCCACAACACCACCGGCCGCAACCGGCCGCTGCCGGGACGCAGGCTGAGGGGATTTCGCGCCGCCGGCGCGCTGGCCGCCTGCGCCCTGCCTTTGCTGCTGGGCTTCCTGCTGCCGGCCGGTCTCCTGCTGAAAATGGCACTGACCGAGGGCGACGCCCAGTTCGGCAGGCGTTTCGTCCAGCTCGCCGGCAACAGCTTCACGCTGGCGGCCGTGACGGCGTTGCTGGCGATGGGTTTTGCCGTGCTGCTGGGCTACGCCGCGCGGATGTCCCGGGCACGCTGGCCGGAGTGGCTGAATCGTATCGTCGGATTAGGCTATGCCGTGCCGGGTTCGGTGATCGCCGTCGGGGTGCTGATTCCGGTGACGCGGCTCGACAACTGGCTGGCGGAATGGATCGCTTCCTGGTCGGGCGCCAGCCCGGGCTTGCTGCTCACCGGCGGCATCGCCGCGCTGGTGTATGCCTATCTGGTGCGCTTTCTGGCCATTGCCCTGCAAACGGTGGAGGCGAGTCTGGGCAAGATCACGCCGAGCATGGACGATGCCGCCCGCTCGCTGGGGCTGGGGCTGCGAACGACGCTACGGCAGGTGCACCTGCCGCTGCTGCGCGGCAGTCTGCTGACGGCCGGCTTGCTGGTGTTCGTGGATGTGATGAAGGAATTGCCGGCGACGCTGGTGATGCGCCCGTTCAACTTCGACACGCTGGCGACGCAGGCCTACATCCTCGCATCGGACGAGCGGCTGGGGGAAGCATCGACCGCCGCACTGGCGATCGTTGCCGTGGGTGTCCTGCCGTTGATCGCGGTGTCGCGCCAGATCGCCAAAGGCGTTTCGCGCACTTCCACCTGCTAACCCCAGATGACGCGCCAGCCCTTGCGTTCGATGTAGCGGGAGACTTCGTGGTAGGGCTTGCCGATCATCCAGTGCAATACCGGTCCGGCGCTGATGCAGGTCCACTTCGACCCGCGCTTGCGCCACAAGGCTTCGTCGTGGAAATTCGGTGCCGTCACCTTCATGACCTTGCCGTGAGCCATCGCAGTCATGCCATTCTCCGTTCGTCCTGGTAGTCCTCTTAACGACTGAGATGGGTGTCGGCATGAGTCGGTTCTAGGCTTTTCTCCCTAAAATTTTTCAATTGGCTCAGTGAGTTGCGCTTACACCGCCCTGTAATCAGACAGTTGCTGGCGCCGCTTGAAGTAGTTTCGAAAATGACGAAAAAACCGGGCGCCGCCTGCGCCCGGCACTCTTGTAGGACGGATTCCTACCTCCAGCCGGCGCGATCGAAAACTTTCTGTGCCAGGGCGGTGTTTTTCGACAGCAGTCCGACATTCAGTCCGTCGGGCTGGAAGGAGCCCATTGCTTCGAGCGCAGGATTCCTGGCATTGGCGGTTTTTACGGCCGGCCACTCGTTATTGCCATTGGCGAAATAGGCCTGGGCCTCGTCACTGGCCAGATATTCCAGGAATTTCACGGCGGCGTCTTTGTGGGGAGCGGTCTTCAGCATGCCGCCGCCCGAAATGTTGATGTGGGTGCCGAAGCTCTTCTGGTTGGGCCAGACAATGCCGACCTTTTCCATGGCTTTTCTGTCCTCCTGCTTTTCCGAGCGCAGCAGGCGGGCGAGGTAATAGGAGTTGGAGATCGAAACGCCGCACTCGCCGGCCGCCACGGCCCTGATCTGGTCGGTGTCGCCGCCCTTGGGCGAGCGGGCAAAGTTGGCGACCAGTCCCCTGGCCCATTCCTCGGTTTTCTGCTCGCCCAGATGGTGGATCAGGGCGGAGCCCAATGAAAGATTGTAGGGATGGGCGCCGGAGCGGACGCAGACCTTTCCCTTCAGTTTCGGGTTGGCGAGATCCTCGTAATTCTGCACGTCGGCGGGATTGACTGCCGCCTTGTTGTAGATGATGACGCGGGCGCGGGTTGAAAAGGCGAACCAGTCCGGCGTGCGCAGATGGACGGGAATGCGCTCCTCGAGGATTTTCGATTTGACCGGGGCGAACAGGCCGAGCGTTTCGGCCTGGGCCAGGCGGGCGGCGTCGACGGTGATGAAGATGTCGGCCGGGCTGTTGGCGCCTTCGTTTCTGATGCGTTCGAGCAGTTCGTCTTCCTTGCCCTCGATGCGGTTGATCTTGATGCCCGTCTGCCGGGTGAAGTTGTCGTACAAGGCCTCGTCGGTCTGGTAGTGGCGGGCCGAATACAGGTTGAGCGCTTTATCCTGTGCGAGCGCCGGTGCGACGAGGACTGCGGCGAGAAAAAGCAGGCAGGGACGTATGGTTTGCAAGGCGGCACCCGTGTCATCGAAAAGGAATGCGCGAATCCTAGCAAGGAAAGAAATCAAATGCAAATCATTCGCATTAACAGCGAATGGCAAAATCGCTATTGCGAAGGATGGAAAGCGCGTCAGGGGTTAATTCGAGGTGGGCAGGATGTCTGCGGCGGCAATCCGCCGGGCGCCGTTGAAGCGTTTCACCCAGTAACTCTGGCGCATGTCCTCGACGCGGACTTCGCCGCCGGAGGCGGGAGAGTGTACGAAGCGGTGTTCGCCCAGATAGATGCCGACATGGGAAAAACCGCGCCGCAGGGTATTGAAGAACACCAGATCACCTGGTTGCAACTCGTCCCGCTTCACGGTCTCGCCGACCCTGCTGATGTCGCGGGAAGTGCGCGGCAGCAGCAGCCCCAGGCTTTCCCTGAATACGTAACGGACGTAACCGCTGCAATCGAAGCCGGTTTCAGGATTCTCGCCACCGCGCCGATAGTTGACTCCGACGAAAGACAATGCGCGCACGACCAGTTCCTGGGCGTTCGCGGCATAGCGGTCGAGGAACGACGGCTCCTTTTGGACTGAAAGCTCATCCGAGGCAAAAGCCATGGATACCGTAGCCAGCAACCACCCGCCAAAGACAATCTGTCTAAAATTCATGGGCTTGAATATAAGCCCGAGAAGGGAATTTGTAAAGCCAAACATGTGTTCCAGCTTGAAGAAAATATTACAGGCTTCTGACGAATAACGGAATTTTCTGTGTTTAGGTATAATCGGTCGGATACCGGATATACCGGCATGTGTCCAGTAACGGGAGGATGCCCATGAGTCCATTCAAGGCTTTTCTGATCGATCAGAAGGACGGCAAGACCATCGCCGGTTTCACCGACTTCAAGGAAGATCAGCTCGACAAAGGCGAGGTAACGATCAAGGTCGCCTATTCCAGCGTGAACTACAAGGATGCCCTGGCTGCCACCGGCGCCGGGCGCATCATCCGGCGCTACCCGTGCGTCGGGGGTATCGACATGGCGGGATCCGTGGCGAAGAGCACCGATGCCCGCTTCAAGGAAGGCGACGAAGTGATCGCCACCAGCTACGACATCGGCGTGGCCCATCATGGCGGTTACGCCGAGTACGGCCGTGTGCCGGCCGATTGGGTGGTGCCGCTGCCGAAAGGTCTGTCGCTGTTCGATGCCATGGCGCTCGGCACCGCCGGCTACACCGCCGGTTTGGGCGTGGTACGCATGGAAGAAAACGGCCTGGCGCCCGCCAACGGCAAGGTCATCGTCAGCGGCGCCACCGGCGGCGTCGGCAGCATCGCCATCGATATCCTGTCGCGCCTCGGCTACGAGGTCGTGGCGCTGACCGGCAAGGAAAGCCAAACCGAATACCTGAAGGGCCTCGGCGCGAAGGAAGTCATGCTGCGTTCCAGTCTCGATCTGTCGAAAATCAAGCCGCTCGACAGGGCCCTGTGGGCCGGCGCCGTGGACAACCTCGGCGGCGAGGTGCTGGCCTGGATGGCCAGCACCATGCAGCAGAACGGCGTCATCGCCAGCATCGGCCTGGCGGCGAGCATGAGCCTCAACACCACCGTGGCGCCCTTCATCCTGCGCGGCGCCAGCCTGCTCGGCATCGATTCCGGCTATACCGCGATGCCGCTGCGGCGCAAGGTCTGGGAACGCCTGGCCGGCGATATGCGGCCGGCCCATCTGTCCGGCATGACGCGCACCGTCAAACTGGCCGACCTGCCGCCCGTCTTCGACGCGTTCATCAAGGGCCAGGCGCACGGACGCGTGGTGGTCGATTGCGGCGGGTGACATCCCAGTCATGAGCGAAGCGGCCGTTCCCCCGTTGCCCAGGGTGCTTGTCGTCGACGACTCGCGCATGGTGCGCGCGACCATTGTCAAGCACATCAAGAGCCGGTTCGAAGTGCGGGAGGAGGGCGATGGCGAATCAGGCTGGCAGACCTTGATGCTCGACCCGAGCGTCCAGGTGCTGATTTCCGACCTCACCATGCCGAAGCTGGACGGCTATGGCTTGCTCAAGCGCGTGCGGGCATCGAACATCCCGCGCCTCCGCGAAATGCCGGTCATCATGATTTCCGGCGACGAGGACGAGGCGGCGCGCATTCGCGCCAAGGAGTGCGGCGCGACCGACTTCATCACCAAGGGCATCGGCACCGTCGAACTGCTTTCGCGGCTGGAGGCCCTGGTCAAGCTGGTGCAAGCGCGCAAGGAACTGGATGCCATGTCCAGGCAGGTCATGGTCGATCCGGAATCCGGCTTGCCGACCGAGGAATACCTGAAGCAGCAGGGTCGGCAGGCGCTGGCCCTGGCGCAACGGCACGGCAGCGAAATCAGCGTCATTGTCGTGGAGATCGACCATTTCGACGCCCTCGTCGCCAAGCTGGGGCGTCCCATCGGCGACCAGCTGATCCAGCAGTTCCGCGGCGTACTGTCGAAGCGGGTTCGTCTGGAGGACACGGTGTCCCAGACCGGTCCGGCGCAATTCACCGTGGTGTGCCCCGGCATCCGGCTCGAGGATGCCCGCGCCTTCGCCAACCGGCTCGACCAGACCATCCGCAACGCCACGATCAGCTATCGCGGCGAGCGGGTCGAGGTCAGCCTGAAGTTCGGCCTCGCCAACAGCAAGGACGACGAATGGCAGACCATGACGCACCTGCTGCAGCTGGCCGAAGGCAGGGCGGTGCAGGAGGAAAAGAAGGCGTCCGAAGAGCCTGCGCCCGAAGTGGCCGCAGAGCCGCCGCTCCCTGGCCTGGGCGTGGAAGATGCCTTGGCCCTGCTGCAGGCCGGCGAATCCGAGGGTGTCAAGCCGCATCTGGCGGCGATTGCCGCCCAACTGATGCCACTGCTCAAACTGATCGATGCCGAGCTCCGGCTAGGCATGAACCCGGACAACGCCGAGGTCCAGCTGAAGAAGCTCGGCTGAGGGCGCGTCAGCCCTTGACGACCGGAATCTTGCCGATGCGCGCCTGCCATTCGCGCGGGCCGGTCAGGTGCACCGAAGTGCCCTTCGCGTCGACCGCCACGGTCACCGGCATGTCCTTCACCTCGAACTCGTAGATTGCCTCCATGCCGAGATCGCCGAAGGCGGCCACGCGCGCGGCGCGGATGGCTTTCGAGACCAGGTAGGCCGCGCCGCCGACGGCCATCAGGTACACCGCCTTGTTGTCGCGGATCGCCTCGATGGCGGCGGGTCCCCGTTCCGCCTTGCCGACCATGCCGAGCAGTCCCGTTTGTTCCAGCATCTGGCGGGTGAACTTGTCCATGCGGGTGGCGGTGGTCGGTCCGGCCGGTCCGACCGCTTCGTCTCGCACCGGGTCGACCGGGCCGACGTAGTAGATGAAGCGGTTGGTGAAGTCCACCGGCAGCTTCTCGCCCTGGTTCAGCATGTCCACCATGCGCTTGTGGGCAGCGTCTCGGCCGGTGAGGAGCTTGCCGTTGAGGAGAAGGACGTCGCCCGGTTGCCAGCTTGCGACTTCGTCGCGCGTGATCGTGTCGAGATCGACGCGCTTGCCCTTGCTGGCGTCGTAGGTGAGTTTCGGCCAGTCGGCGAGGTCGGGCGGCTCGAGCTTCGCCGGACCGGAGCCGTCGAGATGGAAATGAGCATGGCGGGTGGCGGCGCAGTTGGGGATCATCGCCACCGGCAGGGAGGCGGCATGCGTCGGGTAATCGAGGATCTTGACGTCCAGCACCGTCGTCAGGCCGCCGAGGCCTTGGGCGCCGATACCCAAGGCATTGACCTTCTCATAGAGCTCGAGGCGCAGTTCCTCGACGCGGTTCTGCGGACCGCGGGCGATCAGCTCGTGGATGTCCACCGGCGCCATCAGCGATTCCTTGGCCAGCAGCATGGCCTTCTCCGGCGTGCCGCCGATGCCTAGCCCCAGGATGCCCGGCGGGCACCAGCCGGCGCCCATGGTCGGCACGGTCTTCAGCACCCAGTCGACGATCGAGTCGGAAGGATTGAGGGCATGGAACTTCGACTTGTTCTCCGAGCCGCCGCCCTTGGCGGCGCAAATTACCTCGACGTGGTCGCCCGGCACGATCTCGGTGTGCACCACCGCCGGCGTGTTGTCCTTCGAGTTGGTGCGCGCGCCGGCGGGGTCGAGCAGGACGGAGGCGCGCAGCTTGTTGTCGGGGTTGTTGTAGGCGCGGCGCACGCCTTCGTCCACCATCTCCTGCACGCTCATCGTGGCGTCCCAGCGGGCGTTCATGCCGACCTTGAGGAAGACCACGGCGATGCCGGTGTCCTGGCAGATCGGGCGGTGGCCCTCGGCGCACATGCGCGAGTTGATGAGGATCTGGGCGATGGCGTCCTTGGCGGCCGGGCTCTGCTCGCGCTCGTAGGCGGCGGCGAGCGCCTTGATGTAGTCGGCCGGGTGGTAGTAGCTGATGTACTGGAAGGCGTCGGCGATGCTCTGGATGAAGTCTTCCTGGCGGATCGGATGGGACATGACATTCCTTCGCTTCAGTGTTTGGCGTGGCTGCTGATCATCAATGTCTGCATCATGATCTTGTCGGACCAGGCGATAGCCAGGGCCGAGACCAGGAAGGCTGCGTGGATGGAAATCTGTGTGATGATGACGCGATTTTCCACATGCGCGGCGTTGATGAAGGTGCGCAGCAGATGGATCGAGGAAATGCTGATCAGCGCCACCGCCAGCTTGACCTTGAGCACGCCGGCATTGACGTGGGAGAGCCATTCCGGCTGGTCCGGATTGCCTTCGAGGTCGAGCTTGGAGACAAAGGTCTCGTAGCCGCCGATGATGACCATGATCAGCAGGTTGGCGATCATGACCACGTCGATCAGGCCCAGCACGATGAGCATGACCTCGGCTTCGCCAAGGCTGCCCGCCTTGGTCACCAGAATCGCCAATTCATGCATGAATTGATAAACATACACGCCCTGGGCGACAATCAGGCCCACGTAGAGGGGGGCTTGCAGCCAGCGGCTCCAGAAAATGAAACCTTCCAGGGCCTTGACGGGGCGTTCGGTGGCTTTTCGCATGGTTTTTCGGGAAGTCGTGCGCTAAAACAAAATTCTAGCATTCATGCTGCAATGCGGCAGTGGGCTGGGGTGAGAGCGCGTGTAAGAAGGACGTAAGCTTATGTCTATAAATTGCCTGTTTCGCTAAAATGGCCGCATTCATAGAAATAATACCCTGAACAAGGACAAGGCGAATTCTGCTGCCGACGGTGCATTGCCGGCCGTGTCACTGCCACATTCCAGTACTTGCTAGAGGAGAGGTTCAGATGTCCACGATCGAATCGGTCTTGAATGAAACCCGTGTTTTCCCGCCGCCCCCCGAGTGCGTCGCCCAGGCGAACGTGTCGGGCATGGATGCCTACCGGGAGCTGTATGCCAAGAGCGAGAAGGACTACCAGGGGTTCTGGGGCAAGATCGCCCGCGACAACCTGATCTGGCACAAGCAGTTCTCCAAGGTGCTGGATGAATCCAATGCGCCCTTCTATACCTGGTTCGAAGACGGCGAGATCAACGTTTCCTACAACTGCCTCGACCGACACCTGGAATCGAAACCGCACAAGACCGCCATCATCTTCGAGGCCGACAACGGCCAGGTGACAAAGATCACCTACAAGGAGCTCTATCACCGCGTCTGCCGCTTCGCCAACGGCCTGAAGAAGCTGGGTATCACCAAGGGCGACCGTGTCCTCATCTACCTGCCGATGTCGATCGAGGCGGTGGTGGCCATGCAGGCCTGCGCCCGCATCGGCGCCATCCACTCGGTGGTGTTCGGCGGCTTCTCTGCGAAGAGCGTGCAGGAACGCATCATCGACGCCAAGGCCCGGCTGGTCATCACCGCCGACGGCCAGTACCGCGGCGGCAAGGAAATGGCGCTGAAGCCGGCCGTCGACGAGGCGCTCGGCATGGGCGGCTGCGGCTCCATCGAGAAGGTCATCGTTTACAAGCGCACCGGCGGCGAGGTCACCTGGAACGCCGCGCACGACATCTGGTGGCATGAGCTGGAGGAAGGCCTGGCCGACGAGTGCCCGCCGACCTATGTCGGCGCCGAGCATCCGCTGTTCATCCTGTATACCTCCGGCTCGACCGGCAAGCCGAAGGGCGTGCAGCATTCCAGCGGAGGCTATCTCCTCGGCGCGGTCATGAGCATGAAGTGGGTGTTCGACATCAAATCGAACGATGTCTTCTGGTGTACCGCCGACGTCGGCTGGGTCACCGGCCACACCTACGTCACCTACGGACCGCTGGCGATGGGCGCGACCGAAGTGATCTTCGAGGGCGTGCCGACCTATCCGGACGCCGGCCGCTTCTGGAAGATGATCCAGGACCACAAAGTCAGTGTCTTCTACACGGCGCCGACGGCGATCCGCTCGCTCATCAAGGCCGGCGCGGACCTGCCGAAGAACTACAACCTGTCGAGCCTGCGTATCCTCGGCACGGTGGGCGAGCCGATCAACCCGGAAGCCTGGATGTGGTATCACAACACCGTCGGCCAGGGGCGCTGCCCGATCGTCGACACCTGGTGGCAGACCGAGACCGGCGGCCACATGATTTCCCCGCTGCCGGGCGCCACGCCCACCAAGCCGGGTTCCTGCACGCTGCCGCTGCCGGGCATCATGGCCGCCATCGTCGATGAGACCGGCACGGACGTCGAACTGGGCAAGGGCGGCTTCCTCGTCATCAAGAAGCCGTGGCCGTTCATGATCCGCAACATCTGGGGCGATCCCGATCGCTTCAAGAAGTCCTACTATCCGGACGACTTCGGCGGCAAGTATTACTTGGCCGGCGACGGCGCCAACCGCGACCTGGACGGCTATTTCTGGATCATGGGCCGCATCGACGACGTGCTCAACGTCTCCGGCCACCGCCTCGGCACCATGGAAATCGAATCGGCGCTGGTGGCGCACCCGCTGGTGGCGGAAGCCGCCGTGGTCGGCCGCCCCGACGACCTGACCGGCGAGGCGGTGTGCGCCTTCGTCGTACTCAAGCAGGCCCGCCCGTCCGGCGCCGACGCGAAGAAAATCGCCGATGCGTTGCGCGTCCATGTCGCCAAGGAGATCGGCGCGCTCGCCAAGCCGAAGGACATTCGTTTTGGCGACAACCTGCCGAAGACCCGCTCCGGCAAGATCATGCGCCGCCTGCTGCGTTCCATCGCCAAGGGCGAGGAGATCACCCAGGACATCACCACCCTGGAAAACCCGGCCATCCTGCAGCAGTTGAAGGAACCGGCGGCCTGATCCCGTCAGGGCCATCCGCATGCATGGGCGCTTCGGCGCCCTTTTTTTTGAGTGGCGATCGTCCGCAGGGGGCAGGCTATAATCGGAGCGGCATCGACATACGGACGCGCCAAGGGGGAGAGTCATGAATCGCTCCATCATCACCGGCCAGCGCCTGGTAGCGGTATTTCTGCTGGGCTGCCTGCTGTTCAACTATCCGCTGATCGCCCTTTTCAACAAGCCGGGCAAGCTGTTCGAGGTGCCGCTCTTGTACCTCTTCATCTTCGGTGCCTGGGCACTGGTGATCGGACTGATGACGCTGATCATCGAGCGCCGCAAGGATTAGAGGCGCGCGATGCTCCAGGGCTGGGTGATCGCGAGCGTCTCCTTTACCTACCTCGGGGTGCTGTTCGCCATCGCCTACTTCGGCGACAAGCGATCGGATGCAGGGCGATCGATCATCGCCAATCCGACGATTTTCGCGCTGTCCCTGGCGGTTTACTGCACGACATGGACCTTCTACGGCAGCGTCGGCCGCGCCGCCTCGACCGGCATCGGTTTCCTGCCGATCTATCTTGGCCCCACGCTGATGGCCGGGCTGTGGTGGTTCGTCATGCTGAAGATCATCCGCATCAGCAAGGCAAACCGCATCACCTCCATCGCCGACTTCATCTCATCCCGCTACGGCAAGAGCCAGCTGCTCGGCGGCCTCGTCACCGTGATCGCGGTGATTGGCATCATTCCCTATATTTCGCTGCAGCTGAAGGCGGTGTCGAACAGTTTCACCATTCTCCTGCACTATCCCGAGATCGTCATGCCGGCCAAAGCCGGCGCGGTGCCGCTGCTGCATGACAGCGCGCTCTACATTGCCATGATCCTGGCGGCCTTCACCATCCTTTTCGGCACGCGCCACCTCGACGCCACGGAGCGGCACGAGGGCATGGTGGCGGCCATCGCCTTCGAGTCCGTCGTCAAGCTGCTCGCCTTCCTGGCCGTCGGCATCTACGTCACCTTCGGCATCTACAACGGCTTCGGCGACATCTTCGGCCGCGCCGAGCTGGTGCCGAAGCTGAAGGCGCTGATGACGATGACGGATTCCGGCGCCAGCTACGGCAGCTGGTGGTCGCTGACGTTTCTTTCCATGCTGTCCATCATGTTCCTGCCGCGGCAGTTCCAGATCACCGTCGTGGAGAATGTGAACGAGCGCCATCTGGCGCGGGCCATCTGGCTGTTCCCGCTCTACCTCATCCTCATCAACATCTTCGTCCTGCCGATCACCGTCGGCGGCCTGATGCACTTCCCCGACGGCAGCGTCGACGCCGACACTTTCGTGCTGACCCTGCCGATGGCCGAGCGCCAGGAGGTGCTGACGCTGTTCGTCTTCATCGGCGGCCTGTCTGCCGCCACCGGCATGGTCATCGTCGAGACCATCGCCCTGTCGACCATGGTCTGCAACGACCTGGTGATGCCGGTGCTGCTGCGCTGGAAGAGATTGCATCTGCAGGAGGAGCAGGATCTCTCCGGGCTGCTGCTGACCATTCGCCGCCTGGCCATCGCCGCGATCCTGCTGCTCGGTTACATCTACTTCCGCGCCGCCGGCGAGGCCTATGCCCTGGTCGGCATCGGCCTCATCTCCTTCGCCGCCGTGGCGCAGTTCGCGCCGGCGATCTTCGGCGGCATTTACTGGAAGGAAGGCACGCGTGCCGGCGCGATTGCCGGCCTGACGGCCGGCTTTCTCGTGTGGATCTACACGCTGCTGCTGCCGTCCTTCGCCAAGTCGGGCTGGTTGTCCCTGGATTTCATCAGCGAGGGGCTGTTCGGCGTCGCGCTGCTCAAGCCGCAGCAGCTGTTCGGCCTGACCGGCCTCGACGAGATCACCCACAGCCTGTTCTGGAGCATGCTCGCCAATATCGGCTGCTACGTCACCGTTTCGCTGCGCAAGCGGCCCGACCTGGTCGAGGCCAGTCAGGCCACGCTGTTCGTCGACGTCTTCCGCCATACCGAAGGTTCGGCGCGCTCGCGCTTCTGGCGCGGCAGCGCCAAGGTGCAGGACTTGTTGCCCCTGATCGGCCGCTTCCTCGGGCCGGATCGCGCCCGCGGGGCCTTTCTCGCCTATGCGCGACAGCGCGGGGTCGACTCGGCCGAACAGCTCGAGGCCGACGCCGATCTGGTGCATTACGCCGAAACCCTGCTGGCCGGCGCCATCGGCGGCGCTTCCGCCAGGGTGATGGTGGCGTCGGTGGTGAAGGAAGAGCCGCCCGGCATCGACGAGGTGATGAACATTCTCGACGAGGCTTCCCAGGTGCGCGCCTATTCGCGCCAGCTGGAGCAGAAATCCCGCGAGCTCGAAGCGGCCACGGCCGAACTGCGTGCCGCCAACGCGCAGCTCAAGGAGCTCGATCGCATGAAGGACGACTTCATGTCCACCGTGACGCACGAACTGCGCACGCCGCTGACCTCGATTCGCTCCTTCTCCGAGATCCTGCTCGAGGATCCGAAAATAAACCTGGCCGACCGCAAGAAGTTCCTCGCCATCATCGTCAAGGAAACCGAGCGCCTGACGCGCCTGATCAACCAGGTGCTCGACATGGCCAAGATCGAGTCGGGCAATGCGGAATGGCATACTGCCGACATCGACCTGCACGAGATCATCGAGGAGTCCCTGGCGGCGACCTCGACCCTGTTCGCCGACAAACGGATACAGCTGGTCAGGGAATTCGCGGAAAACGTGCCCATGGTGAAGGCGGATCACGACCGCTTGATCCAGGTCATGCTCAACCTGTTGTCGAATGCGGTCAAATTTTGCGAAGCAGACCGCGGCAGGGTGATCGTACGGCTGTCGGTCGAGGGCTCGCACGCGGTGCGTGTCGATGTCGAGGACAACGGCGCGGGAATTGCCGAAGAGGATCAGCACACCATTTTCGAAAAATTCCGCCAGGTCGGCGACACCTTGACGGCCAAGCCGCAAGGAACCGGACTGGGCCTGCCGATCAGTCGGCGCATCGTCGAGCACTTTGGCGGCCGGTTGTGGGTGACGAGCAGTCTGGGCAAGGGAGCGACCTTTTCGTTTACCCTGCCCATGAACATGGGAGGCGGCAAACGCCAGGAGGAGAGAAGGGAAATATGAACAAGCGGATACTGATTGTCGACGACGAGCCGAACATCGTGGTTTCGCTCGAGTTTCTCATGAAGCGGGAGGGCTTCGAGGTGGCTGTCGCCACCGACGGGGAGGCGGCCCTGAAGTCGGTCGAGGAGAAGCAACCGGATCTCGTGCTGCTGGATATCATGCTGCCCAAGAAAAACGGTTTCGAGGTGTGCCAGACGATTCGCGCCAATCCGGACTGGCAGGGGGTGAAGATCGTCATGCTCACCGCCAAGGGTCGCGATACCGAAGTGGCCAAGGGAACGGCGCTGGGCGCCGATGCCTACATGACCAAGCCGTTTTCCACCAAGGATCTGATTGCCCAGGTTAGGCAGATTCTGGGCATCACCTGATGTCCCCGAAATCCGGCCGGCTCAAGCTGGCGCTCGTTCTGGGCGGCCTCTATCTGCTGCTGGTGGCGCTGTTCGGCGCGCTGGGGGCGGTGCTGTGGGCCGACATGAAGGAGACGGAGCGGCAGGCCCTGCTGGCGATCCTGCGGCCGCGCATCGAGCTGTCGATCCTGATCATCCTCATGGCGTGGTTCGTGCTCGGCATGATCGTGCATGCCATCTACCGTGCCTATGCGCTGGCGCCGCTGGCGCTGCGCGAGCAGGCGCTGGTCATGGTCAATGCCAATCCCGGCCTGCGTCTGCAGGAGCTGGGCGCGCCGGAGATCAGGACGCTTGCCCAGGTGGTGAATGCATTGGCGGAACAGCGCGAATCCCTGCAACGCGACGTCGAGGAACGGATTCGCGAAGCCAAGTCTTCCATCGAGGAGGAGAAAAACCGCCTGGCGGCGCTGATGTCGGAACTCACGCAAAGCGTCGTCGTCTGCAACCTCGACGGCCGCATCCTGCTCTACAACAACCGCGCCCGCCTGCAGTTCAAGGCGCTGGCGGAGGGCGATCTGGCCGCCGCCGGCGGCGCGCTGATCGGCCTCGGTCGCTCGATCTTTGCCGTCCTCGATCGCAGCCTGATCGCGCACGCCCTCGAGAGCATCCGGCAGCGCCTGGCACGCGGCAGCCCGCAGCCGTCGGCCAATTTCGTCACGACCAGCCGTGCCGGCCAGCTGATTCGCGTGCAGATGGCGCCGGTGCTCGCCGCCGGCGATGAGATGCGCGGCGGGGAGGAGGCCGAACGCGTCGTCGCCGGCTATGTCCTCATGCTCGACAACATCACGCGCAACTTCGAGCAGGAGAGCCGGCGCGATGCCCTGCTGCAATCCCTCACCGAGGGCAGCCGCGCCTCGCTCGGCAACATCCGTGCCGCCGTCGAGACCCTGCTCGGCTATCCGGACATGGATGGCGGACAGCGCGACCGTTTCGTCGGCATCATCAGCGACGAGGTGGCGGCGATGGGACAGCGCCTCGACCAGACCGTCAGCGAGTTCTCCGACGCCCTCAAGTCGCGCTGGCCGCTCGAGGACATGCTCGGCGAAGACCTGATCGAGGCGGCCTGCAGGCGCATCGAAGCGAAACTGGGCCTGCCGACCAAGCTGGACGAGATTGCCGAGGGGGTCTGGGTCAGGGTCGACAGCTTCTCGCTCCTGCAGGGCGTCACCTACCTGGCGGCGCGGCTGCGTGACGAGTACGACATCCGCGAACTGCGCTTTCGCCTGCAGGCGAACGGCCGGCTGGCCCACCTCGACCTGGTGTGGACCGGCGCCGTGGTCGGCAGCCAGACGCTGCTGGCGTGGGAGATCGACCCGATGAACGTGGCCGGAGAAAGCAGTCCGCTGACCCTGCGCGAGGTGATCGAGCGCCATGGCGGCGAGATGTGGTTCGAACGCGAGAAGGCCTCGCACCGCGCCTGCGTCCGCATTCTGCTGCCTTCCACCCAGCCGCAGGAGGGTGCCGAGGCCGCGGCACAGCCTCGCATCGAGAGCCGCCCCGAGTATTACGACTTCAACCTGTTCCGGCAAACCGAGGAGAGCCGCGCACTTGACGACCGTCTGCTCACCGAGCTGGCCTACACGGTCTTCGACACGGAGACGACCGGGCTGGAGCCCTCGGCCGGCGATGAGATCATCCAGATCGGGGCGACGCGCATCGTCAACGGCCGGCTGCTGCGCAGCGAGTGCATCGACCAGATCATCGATCCGCGCCGCCCGCTGCGGCCGGAAGGCATTCCCATCCACGGCATCACCGAGGAAATGGTGGCCGGCCAGCCGGGCATCGAGCAGGTGTTGCCGCATTTCCACGTCTTCTGCGAGGATACCGTGCTGGTGGCACACAATGCCGCCTTCGACATGCGCTTCCTTCAGTTGAAGGAGGCCTCCACAGGCATCTGCTTCCGCCAGCCGGTGCTCGACACCCTGCTGCTTTCCGCCGTGATCCATCCCAACCAGGAGTCGCACAAGCTGGAGGCGATCTGTGCCCGGCTCGGCATCGACGTCATCGGCCGCCATACCGCGCTGGGCGACGCCATCGTCACCGGCGAGGTGTTCCTGCGCATGATCCCGCTGCTCGAGGAGATGGGCATTCGCACCCTGCGCGAGGCGCGCGAGGCGGCGGAGCGCACCTACTACGCCAGGATCAAATACTGAACCGGAAGACCCCGACCATGGAAGAACCCCTACGCCAGCTTTCCGCCCGGAACGACTTCCAGGCGATGTACAGCCCGCTCGGCAGCCTGATCCGACGCCAGCCGCTGACGGTGCCGCTGGACGCCAGCGTACGGCAGGCCATCAAGGTGATGGACGAGAAGCGCATCGGCTCCATCATCGTCGCCGACGCCGGCGGCAAGCTGCCGCTGGGCATTTTCACCTTGCGCGACCTGCTGCACCGGGTGGCGTTGCCCGGCTGCACCCTCGACCTGCCGATCGCGGCGGTGATGACCGCCGGCGTGATCACCGTCAAGCCGCAGACCACCGCCTACCAGGCCGCCCTCATCATGGGCCGGCGCGGCCTGCGCCACCTGCTGGTGGTCGACGATGCCGGCGGCCTGATCGGCATCGTCTCGCAGAACGACCTGTTCGCGCTGCAGCGCACCGGCATCAACGACGTCACCAACAACATTCGCGAGGCGCGGGATCTCGCCGCCCTGCAAGGCTGCGCCAGGGACATCCGCAACATGGCGATCACCATGCTGGGGCAGGGCGTCGCCGCCGACCAGCTGACCCACCTCATCTCGACCCTCAACGACCTGCTGACCCTGCGCATCATCGAGCTGACCCACGACGAGTTCGAGCTGCCGCAGGTGAAGTGGTGCTGGATCGCGCTCGGCTCGGAAGGCCGCTATGAGCAGACGCTGTCGACGGATCAGGACAACGGGATCATCTTCGAGGCGGCCGGCGCCGACGTCGACGCGGTGCGCCGCAGCCTGCTGCCCTTCGCCGAGTCGGTGAACCGCAAGCTCGATGCCTGCGGCTTTCCGCTGTGCAAGGGCGGCATCATGGCCGGCAACCCGGAATGGTGCATGTCGCTGGAGGAGTGGCGATCGAGGTTCGCCAAATGGATCCTCGCGCCGGAGCCGAAGGCGCTGCTCAACGCCTCGATCTTCTTCGACTTTCGCCCGCTCTACGGCGACGAGGAGTTGTCCGAGCGCCTGCGCGACTGGCTGCTGGAGGCCACCGGCAAGGCGTCGCTGTTCCTGCGCCTGATGACGGAGAACGCCCTGCAGTGCCAGCCGCCGCTCGGACTGATCCGGGATTTCGTATACGACAACAACAAGGACTTCCCGCGCACCCTCGACCTGAAGATGTACGGCTCGCGGCCCTTCGTCGACGCCGCGCGCATCTTCGCGCTGGCCAACGGCGTCGCCATGACCGGCACGGCGCAGCGCCTGCGCGGTGCGGCGGGAGCCACCAACCTCGGCGCCGATGTCGAGGCGATGGTCGACGGCTTCTATTTCATCCAGCTGCTGAGGTTGCGCCGCCAGCAGGCGCTGCAGGGAAACGAGGCCGGCGCCAACCGCGTCGCCCCGGACGAGCTGAACGAGCTGGACCGGCTGATCCTCAAGGAAGCCTTCAAGCAGGCGCGCAAGCTGCAGGACAAGCTGCGGCTGGACTACCGTTTGTAGCGCCGTTCCGGGGAGACTGACTTTTCAGCTCAGAAGCTGCCGCCGGCGGCGGCGAAGAGGCGGTCGCGCAACTGGATCAGGCGCGGGCCGAGTTCCTCGAAGATGCGGCTGCGCGTCATCTCGAAGGGTGGCCCGGCGCAGGTGAGGGCGAGGATCTTCGAGTGGTCGCGCGAGATCAGCGGCACGGCGACCGAGCAGACGTCCTTGTTCCATTCGCCGAGCGAGACGCAGAAGCCGTGCTTCTGGTAGTCGCGCACGGCCTTGTCGAAGCTGGCGCGGAAACCCTCCCAGTCCTCCTTGCGGCCCATCTGGCGGTGTTCCTCGAGCATCGCCTCGCGCGCGTCCGGCGACAGGCCGCAGTGGTAGGCGCGGCCGAGCGCCGTCATGCCGTAGGGCACGCGCGCGCCGACCTCGAGGCGCATCTGGAAGGTCGGATTGCCCTGGCAGACCTCGAGGAACACCATGTAGGGATTGTCGCGCGCCGCCAGGCACACCGCGGCGCGGGCGTAATCGGCGAACTCCTGCATCAACGGTCGCGCGATGGCACGGATGTCCTGGCTGGCGAGAAAGGAATAGCCGAGCGCCAGCACGCCGGCCGAGAGGGCGTACTTGCCCGATTCCGGCGAGTAGTTGAGGTAGCCGAGCCGGGTCAGCGTGTAGGTCAGGCGCGTCACCGTCGGCTTCGGCAGGCGGGTGCGCTGGGCGATCTCGTTGTTGCCCAGCGCCGGGTGGCGCGGCGTGAAGGCGCGCAGGATGTCGAGGCCGCGCGCCAGTGCCGTGACGAACTGGCGGTCCTTGGCCGGCTGGGCGGCGGGCGTCTTGCGGGCGGTTCGGGCCATGTTCATTTACTCCGGCAGGATGACGACCTTGCCCTTCACCTGGCGGTCGAGCAGACGCCGCATGGCTTCCGGCGCGCGTGCCAGCGGGAACCGCTCGCTGACGACGGGCCTGACCTTGCCCTCGGCGAACCAGGCCATCAGCTGCTGCATGTTGCGCATGTGGCCGCGCGGGTCGTGGCGCACCGAGTCGCCCCAGTACACGCCGATCAGCGACCGCTCTTTCAATAGCGCCAGGTTGAGCGGGATCTTCGGGATCTCGCCGGCGGCGAAGCCGACGATCAACAGTCGGCCGCGCCAGGCCAGGGCGCGCAGCGCCGGCTCGGTGTAGCCGCCGCCGACCGGGTCGCAGACGACGTCGACGCCCTTTTCCCCGGTGAGGGCGAGGGCGCGCTGGCGCAGCTCCTCACGGCTGTAATTGATGGTCTCGTCCGCGCCGAGCTGCCGGCACAGCGCCAGCTTGTCCCCGTTCGAGGCGGCGGCGATGACGCGCGCGCCCATCGCCTTGCCGATCTCCACCGCCGCCGCGCCGATGCCGCCGGCGGCGCCGAGCACCAGCAGCGTCTCACCGGGCTGCAGCCGGCCGCAGTCCTGCAGGGCGTGCAGCGAGGTGCCGTAGGTCAGCACCAGCGCGGCCCCCGTGGCGAAGTCCATGTTCTCCGGCAGGGGCATGATCTTCCCGGCGGCGACGGCGCATTCCTCGGCGAAGCCGCCGGTGCCGGGGAAGCCGATGACGCGGTCGCCGGCCTTGAGGCCCTGCACGCCCTGGCCGACCGCCTTGACGAGTCCCGCGACCTCGGCACCGGGCGAGAAGGGCAGCGGCGGCTTGACCTGGTAGAGGCCCTGCACCATCAGCGCGTCGGGAAAGTTGAGCGCGGCCGCCTTGACGTCCACCACCACCTGGCCGGGGCCGGCCGTGGGCGAGGGCATGTCCTCCACCGCGAGCTTCTCCAGCGGGCCGTATTCGGCGCAGAGCAGGGCTTTCATCCTGGCTTGCCTCTCAGAGCGGGGTCGGGTTGCGGTCCTCGAGGATGTCTTCCATCCTCAGGCGCACCGCCTGCTTGATGCGGGTGTGCGGGATGACGTAGAAGCGGCCGGCGACGACGGCATCGAACACCGCGCCGGCCATGTCGTCGGCCGTCAGGCGGCCGGACTTCACCGCCTGATCCATGCGCGCGTGGTAGGCGGCGGAGGCGGCGGAGGGCGGCGCCGCCGTGCCGAAGCGCTCCGGCCGGTTGCGTTCCGAAGTTTGGATGGCGGTCGGCACCCAGGCCGGGCAGAGCACCGAAACGCCGATTTTCGCCTGCTGCGCCTTGAGCTCGGCGTACAGCGTCTCCGACAGGGTCACCACGCCGTGCTTGCTGACATTGTAGGCGGCCATCGCCGGCGTGGACAGCAGGCCGGCGACGGAAGCGGTATTCACGATGCGGCTCTCGTCCGCCTGCGCCAGCATGCGCGGCACGAAGTGGTGGATGGCATGCACCACGCTCCACAGGTTTACGCCGAGGACCCACTCCCAGTCGGCGGTGCTCATTTCCCATGCAAGCCGGGTCAGGCCGACGCCGGCGTTGTTGCACAGCAGATGCACTGCGCCGAAGCGGGCGAAGGCCGTGTCGGCGAGGGCGGCGATGTCAGCTTCGCGGCTGACGTCGACGCGGCGGATGACCAGCGCGTCGGCCGCCCGCGGCAGCGTCCTCGCCGCCTCGGCGAGCTTCGCCTCGTCGATGTCGGCCAGCACCAGGCGCATGCCCTCGCGCGCCGCGCGCTGCGCCAGGGCGAAGCCGATGCCGCTCGCCGCGCCGGTGATGACGGCCGTCCTGCCCTTCAGGTCGTGCATGCTGCGTTCCTATAGAATTTGCGCGAAGATAGCACGATGGTGAATAAAACGAAACCATCGTTCGCATAGCGAAACTGAATGAAAGGAAGCATCCATGGATGTGACCGCCAGCGTGGTGGCGGCGGACCTCGACGAGGCCGCCGACATCGTGGCATCGGAAAAGCCGGTCGACGACTGGAAGGGCTTCGAAGCGCGCGGCCTCGACATGGCCAAGTTCGCCATGCTGCATGCCCTGCTGTCCGGCCAATATTTCGACGAGGCGCAGCGAGACTTCGGCCTGCTGCATGCGGAATCCGAGGAGGGGCCCTGGCTGTTGCGATTCCCGGCCGCCTCGGTGGCGCGGCTGGCCGAACTCGACGAGGCGGGGCTGGAGGCGGTCGGCGCGGAGCTTGCGGCCACCGAAGACTTCGAGGACGAGGAATGGATGGTCGAGGACGTGCAGAAGATCGTCACCCAGATGGCCGACCTGGCCGGCATGGCGGCAGCGCAGGACAAGGCGGTCTTCCTCTGGATTGTCGCCGACGAATGAAGGGGATCGCATGAAGCAAATCATCTTCGGCAGCGATGGCACGCCGGAATCCATGCAGCTGGCCGAGGGCGAGCGGCCGCAGCCCGGCCTCGGCGAGATCCTCATCGAGGTGCACTGCGCTGGCATCAACCGCCCCGACGTGCTGCAGCGCTCCGGCCGCTACCCGCCGCCGCCGGGCGCCTCGCCGATCCTCGGCCTGGAGGTGGCCGGCACGGTGGCGGCGCTGGGCGAGGGCGTCGCGGAATGGAAAGTCAGTGACCGTGTGACGGCGCTGGCGCCGGGCGGCGGCTACGCCGAATACTGCGTCGCGCCGGCCGCGCACGCCCTGCCGATCCCTGACGGTCTCGACCTGGCGCAGGCGGCGGCGCTGCCGGAGACCTGGTTCACCGTCTGGGCCAACCTGGTCGACCTGGGCCGGCTGAAGCAGGGCGAGCGGCTTCTGGTGCACGGCGGTTCCAGCGGCATCGGGCTGACCGCCATCCAGCTCGCGCGCCACCTCGGCGTCGAGTGCCTCGTCACCGTCGGCAGCGAAGAGAAGGCGCGCTTCTGCCGCGACTTCGGCGCCGATCACGCCCTCAATTACCGCGAGGCCGATTTCGCCGCACGGGTCAAGGAGATCACCGGCGGCGAGGGCGTCGACGTCGTCCTCGACATGGTCGGCGCGCCCTACCTGCAGAAGAACCTCTCCGTGCTGCGGCGCGACGGCCGCCTGGTGCTGATCGCCTTCCTCGAGGGCAGCAAGGGCGAATTCGACCTGATGCCGGTGATGTTGAAGCGCCTCACCGTCACCGGCTCGACCATGCGCCCGCGCAGCGTGGCGGAGAAGACGGCCATCCGCGACGCGCTGCTGCAGCACATCTGGCCGGAGATCGCCGCCGGGCGGTTGCTGCCGCATATCCATGCGACCTTCCCGCTGGCGCAGGCCGGCGAGGCGCACAAGCTGATGGAGAGCAGCGCGCACATCGGCAAGATCGTGCTGCAGGTGAAGCCATGAGCGAACTGGTGATCGATGTCGTTTCGGATGTCGTCTGCCCGTGGTGCTTCATCGGCAAGCGGCGCCTGGAAGCGGCGCTGCGCGAGCTCAAGCAGGAACGGCCGGATGTCGTGCCGCGGATCCGCTGGCTGCCGTTCTTCCTCAATCCCGACACGCCCGAGGCGGGCGAGCCCTACCGGCCCTTCCTCGAGAAGAAGTTCGGCGGGCCGGAGAAGCTGGCGCAGATCTGGGCGCAGATCGCCGAGGCCGGGCGCAGCGCCGGCATCGAATTCGCCTTCGAGCGCATCGAGCGGCGCGCCAACACCCTCAAGGCGCACCGGCTGATCCATCGCGCGCAGACGCAGGGCAACGCCGACGCCCTGGTCGAGCGGCTTTTCTCGGCCCAGTTCGTCGAAGGCCAGGACGTCGGCGATGCCGTCGTGCTGGCGCGCCTGGCCGCCGCCTGCGGCGAGGAGGAAGGGCAGACGCTGGCCTTTCTGCGCGGCGAGGAGGGCGCCGCGGCGGTGCGCGCCGGCTTCGAGGACGCGCAGCGGATGGGCATCACCGGCGTGCCTTTCTTCATCCTTGCCGGCCGTTTCGGCGTTGGCGGGGCGCAGCCGCCGGAGCCGATGCTGGCGGCCTTGCGCCGCTGCCTGGTGCCGACCTGATGCCTGCGCGACCGCGTATCTGCAAAAAAAGCTGCAAAAAAAGCTTGATTTATTGCCGAGTTGCGGGTTCAATGCCGGCATTCGCTCGGACTCAAGGAGCAGAATCAGGCGGTTAGCACTGCCATTTCGGTTCTGGGTACACGAACGAACCGTCGGGCAGTCGCCCTTCATTTATTTAGGATAGGAAATATGGCAACAGGTACAGTCAAGTGGTTCAACGATGCCAAAGGCTTCGGCTTCATCACCCCGGACAATGGCGGCGAAGACCTCTTCGCGCATTTCTCGGCGATCCAGTCGAGCGGCTTCAAGTCCCTCAAGGAAGGCCAGAAGGTCTCCTACGACGAGGCCACCGGCCCGAAGGGCAAGCAGGCGGCGAACATCAAGCCCCTGTAAGCGACAAGGCAAGAATTGAAAAACCCCGGCCTGCCGGGGTTTTTTTTCGCCGGCGCTTCGTTACGCCCGTGCCGGCGGAAGTCTCCGCGCCGTGCCGGGGAGACTGACTATTTGAGGACGCTGAAGAGGTTCGAGAAAGCGTCGCTCCACGGCCGAAAGCCGGGTTTCGGGTTGAGCGGCTCGCCGTCGTTCATCACCAACGGCAGGGCCGCGGCGCGCTCGGGGCTCATCAGCAGCACCCAGTCGGAGCTGAAGCAGAAGTCATCGTCGTCATCGGGCGCGAGGGCGTAGAGCAGGGCGGTCTTGCCGTACTTTTCCGCGGCGGCGGCCAGCACCGGCCGCAGGTCGAGATAGCGGTTGGTGATGTGCACGGCGAGGATGCCGTCCGGACGCAGGTGGCGCAGGTAGAGCTGGATCGCCTCGAGCGTGATCAGGTGCGCCGGAATCGAGTCGCCGGAGAAGGCGTCGACCGCCAGCAGGTCGAAATTCTGCGGCGGGTCGCGCTCCAGCATCAGGCGGCCGTCGCCGAGCACCGGCACGATGCGCGCCGGCGAGTCCCCGAGGTAGCTGAATTCGCGGCGCGCCAGGTCGAGCACCTGGTCGTTGATCTCGTAGATGCGCATCTCGTCGCCGGCGCGGCCGTAGGCGGCCAGCGTGCCGGCGCCGAGGCCGACCATGCCAAGCTTGTGCGGGCGCTCCGGCGGCAGCGCGAAGAGGGCGCGGCCGACGCCCGATTCGTGGCAGTAGTAGGTGGTCGGCGTGCGGCGGTATGCCTCCGCGAGGTACTGCTCGCCGTGGTTGATGCGCCCGTGCACCATCACCCGCTTGCGTCCCGCCCTGTCGCCGTCGTCGCGCTCGGAGACGCGCAGCTGGCTGTAGAAGTTGCGCACCGTGACGATGTAGCCGTCGACGAATTCCTTCGACACGTCGGCGAGGCGCCAGCCGTAGCCGCACAGGGCAACCAGCAGCATGACGCGCCAGAGCGGTCGCGCCGGCTGCCAGAGGACGACGACCGCCAGCAGGGCGCAGAGGAACAGCCCGATCGGCAGCTCGAAGTAGGCGTTGAAGACCGCCGGCGCCAGGAGGCCGACAAACATGCCGCCGAGCGCGCCGCCGATCGAGAGCATCAGGTAGAACAGCGTCAGGTGGCGCGGGTGCGGCTTCCTGCGCACCAGCTCGCCGTGGCAGACCATGCAGAACACGAACAGCGCGGCCGTGATCAGCGCGATCATCGCCGGCACCGGCATGCCCTCGTCCATGATGCGGTCCATGCCGTAGAAGGCGGCGGGCAGGGCGGCGAGGAACAGCGGCCGCACGTAGTAGCGCGGCGCGTCGAAGCAGAGAATGAAGCTCAGCAGGTAGAGGGCCAGCGGCAGCACCCACAGGAAGGGCACCGGGGCGACGTCCTGCGTCAGGTGGCGCGTCATCGCCAGCAGCAGCGTCGAGGCCGTCATGTCCAGCCCGATCCACAGCAGGCATTCGCGCCAGGACGGGCGCGGCACGGCCTCGCGCGGGGCGGCGGCCGTCTCGCGCTCCGCCGAGACCTGCCGCCATGACCACCAGGCCGTGGCGGCGCAGGCGGCGACGAAGACGGCGTAGCCCGCCGACCACAGCCACGACTGCCCCCTCACCGCCAGGAAGGGCTCCACCGCCACCGGGTAGCTGAGCAGCGCCAGCATCGAGGCGAGATTGGAGAGGGCATAGAGGCGGTAGGGCATCACGCCGGTGAAGGCGCGCGCGTACCAGGCCTGCATCAGCGGGCCGGTGGTCGACAGCAGCAGGTAGGGCAGGCCGACGGCGGTGGCCAGCACGCCGAGCACGCTCAGCGTCGGCCAGGCCTGTGCCGTCTCCTTCCAGGACGGGTCGGCCGCCACCGGCAGGGCGGCGAGGCTGGCGACGAGCAGGACGACGTGCAGCAGGGTCTGCCGCCGCGGCGACAGGGTCTCGTGCAGCCAATGCACGTAGAGGTAGCCGAGCAGCAGTTCGGCCTGGAAGAACACCAGGCAGGTGCTCCAGACGGAGGAAGCGCCGCCGAACCAGGGCAGGATCATCTTCGCCACCATCGGCTGGATCTGGAACAGCAGGAAGGCCGAAAGGAAGACGGTGACGGCGAAAAGCGGCATCGAATTGCTTTTTCCGGTTGTCGGGGCACGCCATGCTAATGGAAATGGCCGGCAAAATGTTTATGATGTTGCAGAAAAGTCAGTTTCCGTGGCACGGCGGGAGGGCACCATGAAAGCCAATTGTCTGATGACGGTTCTGGGCGCCGTTGCGCTGGGCGCCGCGGCGGCCGAGCTGCCGCGCGGCGACTGCGCCCGACCGGCGGCGCGCACCGACCTGTCCGCCTGCAACCTGTCCGGCGCCAAGCTGGCCGGCAAGGATCTGCGCGGCGCGCGCTTCGCCGGCGCCAAGCTGGAGAACGCCGACTTCCGCAAGGCCCGCCTCGAGGAGGCCGACTTCCGCGGCGCCAACGCCAAGTGGGCCAAATTCACCGGTGCGCAGATGAAGGGCGCCGACCTGCGCAAGGCCGATCTGTTTCACGCCATCTTCGACCAGGCCGACCTGTCCGGCGCGCGCCTCAACGAGGCCTATCTCTTCGGCGCCAACCTCATCGACACCCGCGCCGTCGGGGCCGATTTTTCCGGCGCCCACCTGAAGGACATCCTGATGGAGGGTATCGACCTCTCCGGCGGTTCGCTGCGCGGCTGCTACGCCTTCCGCGGCGTGCTCTCCGGCGCGAAACTGGTCGGCGCCGACCTCTCCGGCGCCGATCTCACCGGCGCCGCCGCCGAGAACGCCGACTTCTCGAAGGCGAAGCTGGTCGGCACCAAGCTGCTCGGCGCCACCCTGCGCTTCGCCGTTTTCGCCGAATCCGACATGAGCGGCGCCGACCTCGCCAACGCCGATGTCTGGAACGCCAACTTCTCGCAGGCGCGCAACCGTCCGTCGTCGGTACAGGAGGCGCTCATCGAGCCCTTCGTGGTGCGCGAGCGCAGGTGACATGGAGCGCATCTGGCTGCGGCATTACTCGCCCGGCGTGCCGCGCGACATCGCGCTCGACGACCTCGGTTCGATCGGCGAGTGCTTCGAGGCGAGCGTGCGCGAGTACGGCGAGCGCCTCGCCTTCGTCAGCGGCGCGGCCGGCGTCGGCCTCAGCTACCGCGCGGTCGACGCCCTCTCGCTGAAGGCGGCGGCCTGGCTCCAGTCGTCGATCGGGCTGCCGAAGGGCGGCCGCGTCGCCATCATGCTGCCGAACCTGCTGCAGTTCCCGGTCTGCCTGCTCGGCGCGCTGCGCGCCGGCTGTGTGGTGGTGAACGTCAACCCCTTGTACACGCCGCGCGAGCTGGCGCACCAGCTCGCCGATTCGGGCGCCGAGGCCGTCTTCATCCTCGAGAACATGGCCCACGTGCTGGAGCAGGCCATCGGCGGCACCGCGGTGAAGCACGTCGTCGTCACCGGCGTCGGCGACCTGCTCGGTTTCCCGAAGCGGCAGCTGGCCCACTTCGTCGTGCGCCGCGTGAAGAAGCTGGTGCCGGCGTATGACCTGCCCGGCGCGGTGTCCTTCGACGCCATGCTGGCGCGGGGCGCGGCGGCGCGCTTCGAGCCGGTGCCGGTGGCGCCGGACGACCTCGCCTTCCTGCAGTACACCGGCGGCACCACCGGCGTCTCCAAGGGCGCCATGCTCACCCACCGCAACCTGCTCGCCAACGCCCGCCAGGGCCGGGTGTGGAGCGATCCCTTCCTCGACCCGAACGCGGAAAACATCCTCGTCACGGCGATCCCGCTCTACCACATCTTCGCCCTCGGCTCGGCCGTCAGCCAGATCGTGCGCGGCGGCGTGAATGTGCTGGTCTCCGATCCGCGCAACACCGCGGCCTTCGTCAAGGTGCTGGCGAAACACCGCTTCGTCTCGCTGCCGGCGGTGAACACCCTCTTCAACAGCCTGGTGCACCATCCCGATTTCCCCAAGGTGGATTTCAGCCGCCTGAAGTTCGCCATCGGCGGCGGCGCCGCCGTGCAGCGGGCCGTGGCCGAGCGCTGGCAGGCCATCACCGGCGTGCCGCTGTGCGAGGGCTACGGCCTCACCGAGTGCTCGCCGACGGTGACCTGCAACCCGCTGCACCTGAAGGCCTACAGCGGCAGCATCGGCCTGCCGATGCCGTCCACCGACGTCTCCATCCGCGACGAGGACGGCCGGGAAGTGGCGCCGGGCGAGGCCGGCGAGCTGTGCGTACGCGGCCCGCAGGTGATGAAAGGCTACTGGAACCGGCCCGAGGAGACCGCCCGCGTCATGACGCCGGACGGCTTCCTGCGCACCGGCGACGTCGCCGCCATGGACGCGGAAGGCTTCATCCGCATCGTCGACCGCAAGAAGGACCTGATCCTCGTCTCCGGCTTCAACGTGTACCCGAACGAGGTCGAGCAGGTGGTCGCCCTGCACCCGCAGGTGCTGGAGGCGGCGGCGGTCGGCGTGCCGGACGAGGCCACCGGCGAGGCGGTGAAGCTCTATGTGGTGAAGAAGGATCCGGCCCTGACGGCCGCGGCGCTGATCGCCCACTGCCGCAAATCCCTCGCCGGCTACAAGGTGCCGAAGCGCGTCGAGTTTCTCGACGAGCTGCCGAAGAGCAACGTCGGCAAGGTGCTGCGGCGGGAGCTGCGGGAAGGGTCCGGGCCGCCGGCGGCCGCGGCCTGAAATGGATTAGACTGCCGGCGAAGCGATTGCCGCAGCCGGCCGCCCGCGATTCCCTTCCCGACATGTCCGCTCCTCTTTCCGCCCCGCCCCGCCGCGCCGTCACGCGCTTCCATTACGGGCTGCTGCTGGCGGCCGCGCTGCTGGCCGGCTTGTCCTGGTGGAGCCTTGCCGCCAAGCCTTCCGCAACGGCGCAGTGCTACCGGGCCGAGGCGCCCGTCGACTGCTTCCTGGCCGCCGCGCGGAGCCGGCTGAAGGCAATTGCCGGCCCGAACGAGCGCGCCGAGGCGCTCGTCGAGCTGCTGCCGGCCCTGGCCGGCATGGCGGCGCAGGACGAGGCGCTGCTGCGGCAAGCCCTCGCCCTGAGCGACGATGCGGAGGTCAGGCCGCTGCGGCAGATGGACCTGCTCTACGCCATCGATCTCTACGGCAGCGCGAATGCGTCCCTGCCGCAGCGGACCTTCCTCGCGGCGCTCGGCCGTTTCGCCGCCCTCGAGCGGCAGCTGCAGGGACTCGAGCTGATCGAGCTGCATGTCGGTGCCTGCGCCATCATCGGCTGGGACGAGGATTTCAGGGAGCGCTGGCTGGACTTCGCCCGCAGCGTGTGCACGCCGGAGCGGCTGGGCCGCATCGAGGCCGACGGCGTCGCGGGACGCGCGCTGGTGATGGCCATGATGCCGGTGGCGATGACTTTCAGGGAGGACTGGGAGGGCTTCTCGCAAAGTGCGTCGACGGCCCTGGCGTGGCTCGGCGAGGCGGAGCGGCTGGTGGCGAAATCGAAAAGCCGCGACGAGCGCGATTTCGTCGCCTTCATGGGCGTGCTGATGCACGGCCTGAATGCGGTCTGCCTCGAGCTTTTCGAGCTGTCCGACGAGGCGGATGGCGAGATCGATCTCGCGCTGCAGGCCCTGCGCGGCCTGGAAAGGCGCGGCGGCATTACGGAAAAAAGCGCCTCCTTGCGGCGCCAGCTGGTCGATCAGCTGTTCAGGAGCGGCCGCGAGGAAGAGGCGGGGCGGCTGCTGCGGCCAATGCTGGCGCGGGTCGATGCCGACCCGAACGGCAGGAAAATCCCGCTGGCCGAGCAGGTCGCCATCCTGGCCCTGGCGGCGCGGCTCGAGCACGAGGCGCAGGCCGCCCGCGAGGACGGCCAGTGCCGGCCGGAAGGCGGCATTTCGATCTGAGGCCGGCGCAAAAGTCAGTCTGCGCGATACGGCGCCTGCCGCGAGGCAGGGCAATCCCGTTTCGAATAGAATCGATGCCGGACATCCCATGAGCACGCTTTCCCGGAATCTCAAGCCCTTCGCCTGGTTGTCCATCGCGGCGGCGGTGGCGACCATCGTCCTGAAGACCGGCGCCTGGTGGCTGACCGGATCGGTCGGCCTGCTTTCGGACGCGCTGGAGTCCGTGGTCAACCTGGCCGGCGCGCTGATGGCGCTCTGGATGCTGTCCGTCGCCGAGCAGCCGCCCGACGAGCTGCACGCCTACGGCCACGGCAAGGCGGAATATTTTTCGAGCGGCTTCGAGGGCTTCCTCATCCTGCTGGCGGCGATCAGCATCGGCTGGGCCGCCGTCGAGCGGCTGCTCCATCCGCAGGCGCTCGAGCAGGTCGGCCTCGGCCTGGCGGCATCCGTGGCGGCTTCGATCATCAATTTCTGGACCGCGCGCATCCTGCTCGAGGTCGGTCGCACGCACCATTCGATCACCCTCGAAGCCGATGCCCGCCACCTTCTCACCGACGTGTGGACCTCGATCGGGGTCGTTGCCGGCGTCGCCGCCGTCGCCCTGACCGGCTGGCTCTGGCTCGATCCCGTGCTGGCGCTGCTGGTGGCCGCCAACATCGTGTGGACCGGCTACCAGCTGATCCGCCGCTCCACCGCCGGCCTGATGGACGCGGCCCTGCCCGGGGAGCGCCAGGAGGCCATCGAGGCCGTGCTGGAGCGCTACCGCCAGGGCGGCACCGAGTTCCACCAGCTGCTGACCCGGCAGGCCGGCGCCCGCGCCTTCGTCTCGCTGCACGTGCTGGTGCCGGGGAAGTGGAGCGTGCAGCAGGGACACGACCATGCCGAGCGGATCGAGGCCGATCTGCGCGCGGCCGTGCCCAACGCCCACGTCCTCACCCACCTCGAGCCGATCGAGGATCCGCTCTCCCACGAGGACCGGCATCTCGACCGCTGAAGGGCGGCGCGGCACTGGCCGGCAAGGAGGGCGAGGGCTATCATTCCGTTATCGCGTTTTGTTATGGGCCGTCCGCCGAACCGGTCGCCATGAACCTCAAGCAACTCGAATACTTCGTCGCCGTCGCCGAGCTGGGCAGCTTCAGCAAGGCGGCGGTGATCCTCAACATCGCCCAGCCGGCCCTGTCGCGCCAGGTGCGCCTGCTGGAGACCGGCCTGCACGTCACGCTGCTGATGCGCAACGGCCGCGGCGCGGTGCTGACCGAAGCCGGCAAGCGCCTGTTCGACCACAGCGTCGGCATCCTGCAGCTGGTCTCGCGCACGCGCGAGGACATCGAGGCCTCGCGCGACGAGCCGGCCGGGCGCATCGTCGTCGGCCTGCCGCCGAGCATGGGGCGCCTGCTGACGCTGCCGCTGGTGGAAGGTTTTCGCCGCTCGCTGCCGAAGGCGCGGCTGGCCATCGTCGAGGGCCTCTCGGCGCACCTGGCGGAATGGATTTCCACCGGCCGGGCCGACATCGGCCTGCTGCACAACCCGGAGCCGCAACCGGCGCTGGAGGTGACGCCGGTGCTGGAAGAGCCGCTCGGCCTGGTCAGCCCGGCGAAGAAGGGCGATCCGAAGCCGGGCGCCGCGAAAAGGGGCGCCGGAAAAAAAGTCAGTCCCCGCGATACGGCGACGCTGGCCGAGCTGGCGCGCCTGCCGTTGATCCTGCCCGAGCGCACCCACGCCATGCGCAAGCTGCTCGAGACCCAGGCAGCGCTGTGCGGCCACAAGCTCAACGTCGCCCTCGAGGTTTCCAGCGTGCAGTCCATCCTCGACCTGGTGCGTGCCGGCCACGGCCATGCCCTGCTGACCCCTTCGGCGCTGGCCGCCTCGGGCGACGCCGCGGCCTTCCGCCTGCGTCCCCTCACCGAGCCGCGCCTGACCAGCACCCTGTGCCTGGCGGTCTCGGCGCTCAAGCCGGCGACCCCGCTCTCCAAGCACGTCTTCCGCATGCTGCGCGAACTGGTCGTCGCGACCGCCGCGGCCCATAACAAATCGCGATAGCTGCTAGCGTGCCCGGCGCCTAGGCGCCGGGCGGGCGGGGCGGGAGAATTCTCCCAATGACCACGCGCATTCAGGGCATTTCCTCGATGGCGACGCGCCTGGTGCTGGCCGAACTGGCCGGCGCCTGGCGGGCGCGCGGCGGCGGCGACGTCGCCTTCGAATCGGTCGGCGGCGTCGATGCGGCGAAGCGCATCGCGGCGGGGGAGGCCTTCGACCTGGCGGTGCTCGACGCCGACGCGCTGGAGAAACTCGTCGCAACGGGGCGCATCGTCGCCGGCAGCCAGACGCCGCTGGTACGCTCCGGGGTGGCCATTGCGGTGCCCGCCGGTGCGACGCCGCCGGACGTCTCTTCGGAGGCCGCGCTGCGGCAGGCGGTACGGGCCGCGCGCACGATCGGCCACTCCACCGGGCCGAGCGGCACGGCGCTGCTCGAGCTGTTCGAGCGCTGGGGCATCCTCGAGGCGCTGCGGCCGCGCATCGTGCAGGCGCCGCCCGGCGTGCCGGTGGGAAAGCTGGTGGCCGGCGGCGAGGCCGCGCTCGGCTTCCAGCAGTTGAGCGAGATGCTGAACGTGCCCGGCATCGCGGTGCTCGGCCCGTTGCCGCCCGGCTGCGAGATCGTCAGCGTCTTCTCGGCCGGCCTCTGCGCCGCCTCGGCCCGGCCCGAGGCCGTGCGCGAACTGATCGCCTTCATGCGTTCGCCGCAGGCTGCGGCGGCCATGCGCCGCCACGGCATGGAGCCGGCGTAAGCCACCTACGGGAGCCCAGCACATGATCATCGACATCCACGGCCACTACACCACCGCGCCGAAGGCGCTCGAGGACTGGCGCAACCGCCAGATCGCCGGCATCCGGGCTCCGGCGCAGATGCCGAAGCCGTCCGAGCTGAAGATCGGCGACGACGAGCTGCGCGAGTCCATCGAGAAGAACCAGCTGCGGCAGATGAAAGAGCGCGGCGCCGACCTCACCGTCTTCTCGCCGCGCGCCAGCTTCATGGCCCACCACATCGGCGACTTCGACGTCAGTGCCACCTGGGCGGCGATCTGCAACGAGCTGTGCTACCGCGTCTCGCGGCTGTTTCCCGACAACTTCATCGGCGCGGCGATGCTGCCGCAGTCGCCCGGCGTCGACCCGAAAACCTGCGTCCCCGAGCTGGAGAAGTGCGTCAGGGAATACGGCTTCGTCGCCATCAATCTCAATCCCGATCCTTCCGGCGGCCACTGGACCTCGCCGCCGCTCACCGACCGCCACTGGTACCCGATCTACGAGAAGCTGGTCGAGCACCGCATTCCGGCGATGATCCACGTGTCGACTTCCTGCAACGCCTGCTTCCACACCACCGGCGCGCACTACCTCAACGCCGACACCACGGCGGTGATGCAACTCATCCAGGGCGACCTGTTCAAGGATTTTCCAGAGCTGAAATTCGTCATTCCGCACGGCGGCGGCGCCGCGCCCTACCACTGGGGCCGCTATCGCGGGCTGGCCCAGGAGCTGAAGAAGCCCCTGCTGCGCGACCACCTGCTCGGCAACGTCTTCTTCGACACCTGCGTCTACCACCAGCCGGGCATCGACCTGCTGGCGAAGGTGGTCCCGGTGGACAACATTCTCTTCGCCTCGGAGATGTTCGGCGCCGTCAAGGGCGTCGACCCGGAGACCGGCCACAACTTCGACGACACCAAGCGCTACATCGAGGCGGCGCCGGGCCTCACGGCCGAGGATCGCCGCAAGATCTACGAGGGCAACGCCCGCCGCGTCTATCCGCGCCTCGATGCGGCGCTCAAAGCGAAAGGAAAGTGACATGTACGAACTCGGCGTCGTCTACCGCAACATCGCGCGCACCGATTCCGCCACGGCCGATGCGCTGGCCCGCTACGGCAGCGCCACGGTGCACGAGGCGATGGGCCGCGTCGGCCTGCTCAAGCCCACCCTGCGGCCGATCTACGCCGGCGCGCAGGTGTCGGGTACGGCCGTCACCGTGCTGTTGCACCCGGGCGACAACTGGATGATGCACGTCGCCGCCGAGCAGATCCGGCCCGGCGACATCGTCGTCGCCGCGATCAGCGCCGAGTGCGGCGACGGCTACTTCGGCGATCTTCTGGCGACGAGTTTCATGGCGCGCGGCGCCCGCGCGCTGGTGATCGACGCCGGCGTACGCGACGTTCGCACACTGACGGAAATGAATTTTCCGGTGTGGAGCAAGGGCATCAGCGCCAAGGGCACCATCAAGGCCACGCTCGGCTCGGTGAACATCCCGGTGGTGTGCGCCGGCCAGCTGGTGACGCCGGGCGACGTCATCGTCGCCGACGACGACGGCGTGGTCTGCGTGCCGCGCGCGCGGGCGGCGAGGACGCTGGAAGCCGCCGCCGCGCGCGAGGCCAGCGAGGGCGCCAAGCGGGAAAAGCTCGCCGCCGGCGTGCTCGGCCTCGACATGTACGACATGCGCCCGGCGCTGGCCAGGGCCGGACTCAAATACATCGACTGAATCCCGCGCCGCCGTCCGGCCGGGACTGACTTTTCGAAAGATCGCCCATGAGCACTCCGACCCAGAATCCCGCCCCGGCCAGGGCCGCCATCGGCCCGAGCGAGGCATACGCCGCGGAGCGCGACGCCCACGGCGCGCTGATCCTGCGCAACGCCACCGGCGGCGAAGTGCTCGCCGAATTCCTCATCCACTGGGACGTGCCCTATGTGTTCGGCCTCTCCGGTTCGGAGGAGATCGGGCTGTGGGACGCGCTCATCGACCGCGAGGAGCGCATCAAGTACGTCACCTGCCTGCACGAGCAGATCGCCATGGCCATGGCCGACGGCTATGCGCGCGCCTCGGGCAAGACGCCGCTGGTGGCGCTGCACTCCATCGCCGGCGCCGCCTACGCCTTCGGCCAGATGGTGGCGAGCTGCCGCGACCGCGTCCCGGTGGTCGTCGCCTGCGGCCACCAGTCGACGGATTTTCGCGGCCACGACGGCTTTCTCGAATCGCCCGGCCTGCATGCCTTTCCGCAGCACTACACGCAATGGACCTGGGACGTCATGGACCCGACGACCCTCGCGGCGACGCTGCGCCGCGCCACATTGCTCGCCGAAGCGCCGCCGGGCGGGCCGACCTTCGTCACGATTTCCAAGGATCTGTTCGAGCGGCGGATCGCCCATACGGAAATCCTGCCGCGCGAGAAATCGCGCGTCTCCCGCGCTGTCCTGCCGCCGGACGAGCACGTCGAGGCCATCGTCGCCGGCCTGCTCGCCGCCGAACGGCCGATGATCCTGCTCGGCACCGAGGCCCGGCGCGAGGAGGTCAGCGGCGAGGTGATGGCCATTGCCGAGGCGGTCGGCGCCCATGTCGCCACCTCCTGGGAGATGGGCATGGTGTATCCGACCAACCATCCCAGCTTCGTCGGCTCGGTGCTGGTGCAGGAGCCCGAGCTGCCGCGCCAGGCCGATGCCTTCTGGAGCCTGGGCGGCCACATGTTCAAGCGGCCGCGCAACGAGGGCGTCATCGTCGATCGTTCGGCGAAGATCTTCCACACCGGGCAGGACTGGACGGAGGTGGCGCGCAACTACCCGGTCGATTCCGCCGCGCTGGCGAATATCAAGAGCACTGCCGCCGCCGTGCTGGCCGCCCTGCGCACGCAGGACCTCGACACGCCCGCGCTGCGCGCCAAGCGCCAGAGGGTGCTGGATTTCGCCGCAGCGAGAAGAAAGCGCCTGGCCGAAGCGCAGGCGCAGGATGCGGCGGGCGCGCCCATCGCCCCGAGGCGGTTGTTCGGCGAACTGGACAAGGCGATCGCCGGCGACGCCAACCTGGTGCTGGAAGTGGTGACGAGCTTCGACATCGCCCAGGACACCCTGACCATCGACGGCACGCTGCCCTACGAAAACCGCCGCCGCGCCTTCGGCACCTCGAGCGGCGTGCTGGGCTGGGGCCTGGCGGCCGCCATCGGCGTCGCGCTCGGCCGCCCCGGCCGCGAGACCTGGTGCGTGGCCGGCGACGGCTGCGCCAACTTCGGCATCCAGGCGCTGTGGACGGCGGCCCGCTATGCGGCGCCGGTCGCCTACGTCATCGTGAACAACGGCCAGTACCAGGCCAACCGCATGAACATGGTGCGCTATCCCGGGCGGATGTCCGCCACCGGCCGCTATCCGGGCGTCTCGCTTGGCCATCCCGAGATCGATTTCGTCAGCCTGGCCAAGGGCTACGGCGTCGAGGCCGAGACGATCGGCGATCCCGCCGAGCTGGCTGCCGCCTTCGCCCGCGCCAAGGCGGCGATGGGAGGGGGCCGGCCCTATCTCGTGGATGTCCGCGTGAAGACCCGTTTCGGCGGTTTCGATCCCGACTGGCACGGCCGCTTTTCGATTGCCGGACTGCAGCCATGACCTTGCCTGCCGATCCCCTGCAATGGAGCATCGGCCTCGTCGGCTACGGCGAGGTCGGGCGCATCCTCGCCGAGGACTTGCGTGCGCGCGGGGCGGCGCATGTCGTGGCTCATGACATCAAGCAGGGCGGGCCGGAGGAGGCGCCGCTGCGCGCGCACGCGCAGCGCCACGGCGTACGGCTGGCCGCCAGCCATGGCGCGCTGGCGGCGCAGTGCGATCTGCTCCTCTCCGCCGTCACCGCCAGCCAGGCCGTGCCGGTGGCCGAAGTCTGTGCGCCGCGGCTGCGCTCCGGCGCCTGGTTCCTCGATTTCAATTCGGCCTCGCCCGGTGCGAAGATCAGGGCCGGCGGGATCGTCGCCGCCGCCGGCGGTCGCTACGTCGAGGGCGCGGTGATGACCTCGATCCCGCCCTGCCGCATCCGCGTGCCGCTGCTGGCGGGCGGGCCGCACGCCGCCGAGCTGGTGCCGCTGATCAATTCGCTCGGCTTCGCGGCCCAGGCCGGCCCGGAAAAGCTCGGCGTCGCCTCCGCCACCAAGATGTGCCGCAGCGTGATGATCAAGGGGCTGGAGGCGATGGTCATCGAGAGCTTCACCGCCGCGCGCGCCTGGGGCGTCGAGGACGCGGTGCTGGCCTCGCTCGCCGAGACCTTCCCCGGCATCGACTGGGAAAAGCAGGGCGCCTGGTTCTTCCAGAGGGTCATCCAGCACGGCCGCCGCCGCGCCGAGGAGATGCGCGAAGCGGCGCAGACGGTGCGCGAGGCGGGGCTGGAACCCTGGTCCGCCTCCGGCACCGCCGAGCGCCAGGCGTGGATGGCGGACCTTGCCGACGCCGGCCTGTTCGGCGACCGCAACGCGCCCCGCAAGGATTGGCGCGCGGACGCCGACCGCATCCTGTCCGTGCGGGCTTCGCCATTCCCGCCAACGCGGGAATCCACAATCACCGACAACCCCCTGGATTCCCGCTTCCGCGGGGATGAGGATGACTGACATGGACCCCGGCTGGCTGCCCTTCCATCCCCATCCGTCGAAGCCCGCCTTCCGGGTGCCGGCCGGCGCCGTCGACGCGCACTGCCACGTCTTCGGCCCGGCGGCGCAGTTTCCCTTCGCGCCGGAGCGCAAGTACACCCCCTGCGATGCCTCGAAAGACCAGCTCTTCGCCCTGCGCGACCATCTTGGCTTCGCCCGCAATGTCATCGTCCAGGCCACCTGCCACGGCGCCGACAATCGCGCCATGGCCGACGCCTGCCGCGCGTCAGGGGGCAGGGCGCGCGGCATCGCCACCGTGCGGCGCGCCGTCACCGACGCCGATCTGCGGGCGCTGCACGCGGCCGGCGTGCGCGGCGTGCGCTTCAACTTCCTCAAGCGGCTTGTGGACTTCACGCCCAAGGACGAACTGCTGGAGATCGCCGGCCGCATCGCGCCGCTCGGCTGGCACGTGGTGGTGTACTTCGAGGCGCAGGACCTGCCGCAGCTGTGGGATTTCTTCACCGCACTGCCGACCACCGTGGTGGTCGACCACATGGGCCGGCCCGACGTGGCGAAACCGGTCGGCGGCCCCGAGTTCGAACTGTTCCTGAAACTGCTGCGCGAGCATCCCAACGTCTGGTCCAAGGTAAGCTGCCCGGAGCGGCTGTCGAAAGCGGGTCCGCCAGGCTACGACGATGTCGTGCCCTTCGCGAAGCGCATCGTCGAGGCTTTCCCCGAGCGCGTGCTGTGGGGCACCGACTGGCCGCACCCCAACCTGAAGGACCACATGCCCGACGACGGCAGGCTGGTGGATTTCGTTCCGCGCATCGCCGTCACCCCCGAACTGCAGCGCAAGCTGCTGGTCGACAACCCCATGCGGCTCTACTGGCCGGAGGAAAACTGACATGGCGCTCGAAAAACCCTACAAGGACGTGCCGGGCACGACCATCTTCGATGCCGAGCAGTCGAGGAAGGGCTACCACCTCAACCAGTTCTGCGTCTCGCTGATGAAGCCGGAGAACCGCGCCCGCTTCAAGGCGAACGAGCGCGCCTACCTCGACGAGTGGCCGATGAGCGAGGAACAGAAGCAGGCCGTGCTGGCGCGCGACCTCAACTGGTGCATCCGCCTCGGCGGCAACATCTACTTCCTCGCGCGCATCGGCGCCACCGACGGCAAGAGCTTCCAGCAGATGGCCGGCAGCATGACCGGCATGAGCGAGGAGGAATACCGCGACATGATGGTGGCCGGCGGCCGTCCCGTCGAAGGCAACCGCTACACGCACGAATGGGAGAAACAGTGATGGCACGAATCACCGCGAGCGTCTATTCCTCACACGTGCCGGCCATCGGCGTGGCCGTCGACCAGGGCAGGACCGGCGAGCCGTACTGGCAGAAAATGTTCGCCGGCTTCGAGTTTTCGAAGCAATGGATGAAGGACAACACGCCCGACGTCGTCTTCCTGGTCTACAACGACCACGCCACGGCCTTCAGCCTGGAGATCATCCCGACCTTCGCCATCGGCTGCGCGGCGGAATTCAGGCCCGCCGACGAAGGCTGGGGCCCGCGCCCGGTGCCGGCGGTGAAGGGCCATCCGGAGCTGGCCGCCCACATCGCCCAGTCGGTGATCATGGACGACTTCGACCTCACCATCGTGAACAGGATGGACGTCGACCACGGCCTCACCGTGCCGCTGTCGCTGATGTGCGGGCAGCCCGCGGCGTGGCCGTGCCCGGTGATTCCCTTCGCGGTGAACGTCGTGCAATACCCGGTGCCTTCGGGCCGGCGCTGCTTCAATCTGGGGCGCGCCATCCGCAAGGCGGTCGAATCCTACGACGCGCCCCTCAAGGTCCAGGTCTGGGGCACCGGCGGCATGAGCCACCAGCTGCAGGGGCCGCGCGCCGGCCTCATCAACCGCGAATGGGACAATGCCTTCCTCGACCGTCTCATCGCCGATCCGGCGGGCCTCGCGCAGGTGCCGCACATCGAGTACGTGCGCGAAGCCGGCTCGGAGGGCATCGAGCTGGTGATGTGGCTGATCGCCCGCGGCGCGATGTCCGACAATCTCCCCAAGGTGGCGCACCGCTTCTATCATGTCCCGGCGAGCAACACCGCCGTGGGCCATCTGATCCTGGAGAACCAATAATGGGCAAACCCATAAAAGTCGCACTGGCCGGAGCCGGGGCCTTCGGCATCAAGCACCTCGACGCCATCAAGCTGATCGACGGCGTCGAAGTGGCGTCGCTGGTCGGCCGCGAGCTGGCCAAGACGCAGGAGGTGGCCGGCAAGTACGGCATCGGCCACGTCGCCACCGACCTCGCCGACAGCCTGGCGCTGAAGGAAGTCGACGCGGTGATCCTGTGCACGCCGACGCAGCTGCACGCCGCCCAGGCGCGGCAGTGCCTGAAGGCCGGCAAGCACGTGCAGGTGGAGATCCCGCTCGCCGACAGCCTGAAGGACGCCGAGGCGGTGGCGGCGCTGCAAAGGGAGACCGGCCTCGTCGCCATGTGCGGCCATACCCGGCGCTTCAACCCCAGCCACCAGTGGGTGCACAAGAGGATCATGGCCGGCGAATTCGCCATCCAGCAGATGGACGTGCAGACTTACTTCTTCCGCCGCACGAACATGAACGCGCTCGGCCAGCCGCGCAGCTGGACCGATCACCTGCTGTGGCACCACGCCGCGCACACCGTCGACCTGTTCGCCTGGCAGACCGGCGGCGAGATCGTCCAGGCCAACGCCCTCCAGGGGCCGATCCACCCGACCCTGGGCATCGCCATGGACATGTCGATCCAGCTCAAGGCCAGCAGCGGCGCCCTCTGCACGCTGAGCCTGTCCTTCAACAACGACGGCCCGCTCGGCACCTTCTTCCGCTACATCGGCGACAGCGGCACCTACATCGCCCGCTACGACGACCTGGTGAACGGCAAGGACGAGAAGATCGACGTGTCGAAGGTCGACGTCTCCATGAACGGCATCGAGCTGCAGGACCGCGAGTTCTTCGCCGCCATTCGCGAGGGCCGCGAGCCCAATGCCAGCGTGGCGCAGGTGCTGCCGTGCTATCGCACGCTCGACAGGCTCGAAAGGCAATTGGGGTAGTCATGCAGCAAAGAAGCATCGGCATCGCGAGCGTCTCGGCCATCGGCCTGGGCTGCATGAACCTCAGCCACGCCTACGGCACGCCGCCGTCCGAGGCGGCCGCCGCGGCGCTGCTCGCGCGCGCGCTCGAGCGCGGCATCACGCATTTCGATACCGCCGCGCTGTACGGCTTCGGCAGGAACGAAACCCTGCTGGGGAAAGCCCTGAAGCCGCACCGGCAGAGAATCTTCCTCGCCAGCAAGTGCGGCATGACCGGCGTCTCTGGCCGCCGCGTCATCGACGGCCGGCCGGAGACGCTGAAGCGCACCTGCGAGGAAAGCCTGCGGCGCCTGCAGACGGACGTCATCGACCTCTACTACCTGCACCGCTGGGACAGGCAGGTGCCGATCGAGGACAGCGTCGGCGCCCTGGCCGGGCTGGTGCGGCAGGGCAAGGTGCGGATGATCGGCCTCTCCGAAGTCTCCGCCGCCACGCTGCGCCGCGCCCATGCCGTGCATCCGATCGCCGCGCTGCAATCCGAGTATTCGCTGTGGACGCGCAACCCGGAGATCGCCACGCTGGAAGCCTGCCGCGAACTGGGCACGGCCTTCGTCGCCTTCAGCCCGCTGGCGCGCGCCTTCCTCACCGGCAGGCTGCGCGACCCGGCGACGCAGCTCGAGGAGAAGGACATCCGCCGCCAGATGCCGCGCTTCGAGCCGGCCAACTACGCGAAGAACCTCGCGCTGCTGCCCGAATACGAGCGCATCGCCGCAGCCGCCGGCTGCACGCCGGCGCAGCTCGCCATCGCCTGGCTGCTGGCGAGGGGCGAGCACATCCTGCCGATCTTCGGCACCCGGCAGCCGCAGCATCTCGACGAGAACGCCGACAGCGACGCCGTCCGCCTCGACCGCAGCCTGGTCGAACGGCTCGACGCGCTCATCAACCGGCAGAGCGTCGCCGGACCGCGCTACAGCGCCGCCACGCAACAGGAGATCGACACGGAAACATTCCAGCCGGTCCGAAACGCCGCCTGAGCCGCCGGGCGCGAAAGACGGGCAAGAATCCAACGGAGGGGCAAGACATGAAAACCCAGGTCGCCATCGTCGGCGCCGGCCCTTCGGGCCTGATCCTCGGCCAGCTGCTGGCCGGAGCCGGCATCGACGCCGTCATCCTCGAAGCGCAGACGCCGGAATACGTGCTCGGGCGCATCCGCGCCGGCGTGCTCGAGCAGGTCGCCGTCGATCTCCTCGACGAAGCCGGCGTCGGCGCACGCATGCATGCCGAGGGCTTGCCGCATGCGGGCTTCGAGCTGCTCGTCGAAGGCAAGCGCCATCGCATCGACCTCGCCGGCCTCACCGGCGGCAAGCAGGTGATGGTCTACGGCCAGACCGAGCTGACCAAGGACCTGATGCAGGCGCGCGCCGCCGCCGGCCTGAAGACGGTGTACGAGGCGAAGGAAGTCGGCATCCGCGACTTCGACGGCACGCGGCCGCGCCTGCGCTACGTCAAGGACGGCATCGCGCACGACATCGCGTGCGACTTCATCGCCGGCTGCGACGGCTTCCACGGCGTCTGCCGCGCCAGCGTGCCGAAGGGCGCCATCAGGAACTACGAGAAGGTCTACCCCTTCGGCTGGCTCGGCCTGCTCGCCGATACGCCGCCGGTGTCCGAGGAGCTGATCTACGCCAAGACCGCGCGCGGCTTCGCCCTGTGCAGCATGCGCTCCCACACGCGCAGCCGCTACTATGTGCAGGTGCCGCTCACCGAGAAGGTCGAGGACTGGTCCGACGCGCGCTTCTGGGACGAACTGAGGCAGCGCCTCGACGCGCAGGCCAACGCGCGCCTCGTCACCGGCCCCTCGCTGGAGAAGAGCATCGCGCCGCTGAGGAGCTTCGTCGCCGAGCCGATGCGCTTCGGCCGCCTGTTCCTCGCCGGCGACGCCGCCCACATCGTGCCGCCGACCGGCGCCAAGGGCCTCAACCTCGCCGCCAGCGACGTGCGCACCCTGGCACGCGCCCTCATCGAGTTCTACCAGGAGGGCAGCGAGGCGGGCATCGACCATTACTCGGCGCGCTGCCTGCGCCGCGTCTGGAAGGCCGAGCGCTTCTCCTGGTGGATGAGCCTGCTGCTGCACACTTTCCCCGACACCAACCCCTTCGAGCAGAAGGCGCTGGACGCGGAGCTGGACTACGTCGTGCATTCGCTGGCCGGGCGCACCACCCTGGCGGAAAACTACGTCGGGCTGCCGTTCGAGGACTAGGGCGGGTTCGACTCGAACTGCGCGGCCCGGGGCATCGCCGTCTCCGGCACTTGCCTCAACGTGCGCGCACCGGCAACCTTTTGCGGGCTGGCACGTCAAATTGCGTGAACCCCACTCAAAACCGTTAAAGGAGAAGCTCATGTTGATGTTCCGGAAAACCCTGACCGGCTTGTTTGTCCTGTTTCTCGCCGTCATCCTCGCCGCCTGCGCTTCGGGCGGCGGCACGTACGGGGAGCGCGAGGCGCGCTCCGGCGTCATCGAGCAGATCACCCCCGTGCAGATTGCCGGCAGCCAGGGCGTCGGCGTCGGCGCGGTGGTCGGCGGCGTGGTCGGCTTCGGCGTCGGCAGCCTGGTCGGCAAGGGCAGCGGGCGCGATGTCGCCCGCGTGCTCGGCACCGTCGGCGGCGCCTACGCCGGCCACAAGGTCCAGCAGCACTACGCCACGCCGGTGCAGGGCCAGCAGATCGTCGTGCGCACGGACACCGGCGTGCTGGTCACGATCACCCAGCCGGCCAATCCGGCCCTCGCCGTCGGCCAGAACGTGAGCATCGAAGGCAGCGGCGAGGACGCCCGCGTCGTGGCCCGCTGAACGTGGAAAAGTCAGTGCCGCCGGCACGGCGCCGTGCCGGCGGCACTGACTTTTGACCCGCGGCCGCCTCGCCGAGGCGCACCTGCCCGATCGGTTCGTTGCCGCGCGGTTCCCGGGCGGCGCCGGCGGCGGTCATCTCGCCCCGGCCGGGCGCGCAACCCTGTTCCGCCGCGCACGGCCTGGCGTTTGCCGCAGTGCACTCCAGCGAAAGCGACATGTCAGCTAGAACGGTTCGGCATGGCCCATGGTTTGTAGCGTCCACCGATGTCTGATATGTTGGCCAGGCAAACAATAAGAAGAAATTCTGGCGCAATTCACGTTCAATGAGTTCAGACAGGAGTCCGTGATGTCCGATTTGTCCATGCTGATCAACGGCCAGAAGGCTGCGGCCGCCAACGGCGCCACGTTCGAGCGGCGCAATCCGCTGGATGGCAGCGTGGCCACGCGCGCACCGGCGGCCAGCGCCGCGGATGCCGTGGCGGCGGTGCAGGCGGCGGCGGTGGCGTTCAAGACCTGGAGCCAGAGCGGGCCGAATGAGCGGCGCGCGCTGCTGCTCAAGGCGGCTGACGCGCTGGAGGCCAAGCGGGCGGACTTCATCGCGGCGATGGGCGCGGAGACCGGCGCCGCCGCGATGTGGGCCGGTTTCAACGTGATGCTGGCCGCAGGCATGCTGCGCGAGGCTGCGGCGCTGACGACCCAGGTGGGGGGCGAGGTGATCCCCTCGGACGTGCCGGGCTCGCTGGCCATGGGCGTGCGCCAACCGGCCGGCGTCGTGCTGGGCATCGCGCCCTGGAATGCGCCGGTCATCCTTGGCGTCCGTGCGATTGCCACGCCGCTGGCCTGCGGCAATACCGTGATCCTCAAAGGCTCGGAGAATTGCCCGCGCACGCACCAGCTCATCGTCGAGGCGTTGCAGGACGCCGGCTTTGCCCCCGGCGTGGTGAACTACATCACGAATGCACCGGCCGATGCGGGCGCCGTGGTTGAAGCCATCGTGGCGCAGCCGGCGGTGCGCCGCGTGAACTTCACCGGCTCCACGCGGGTGGGCAGGATCATCGCCATGACCTGCGCCAAACACCTCAAGCCGGCGGTGCTGGAACTTGGCGGCAAGGCTCCCATGGTGGTTCTGGACGATGCGAACATCGACGACGCCGTCGATGGCGCGGTGTTCGGCTGCTTTGCCAACAGCGGCCAGATCTGCATGTCCACCGAGCGCATCATCGTGGACGCGAAGATCGCCGACGAATTCGTTCGCCGTTTCGCGGCGCGGGCGGCGGCGTTGCCTCTGGGTGATCCACGCAAGCCAGACCCCGTGGTGCTGGGCTCGGTGATCGGCATGAGCACGGTCGAGCGCTGCAATGAGCTGATTGACGATGCGCTGGCCAAGGGTGCCAGGCTCGTCTGCGGCCAGAAGGCCACGGATACGCTGATGCCGGCCACCCTTCTCGATCACGTCACCGCGGCCATGAGGATTTACCACGAGGAAACCTTCGGACCGGTCAAGGCCATCGTGCGTGTGAGCGGTGTGGAAGAGGCCGTGGCCTGCGCCAACGACAACGAATACGGGCTGAGTGCGTCCGTGTTTGGCGGCGACCTCGCGCGCGCTTTCAACGTGGCGCGCCGCATCGAGTCGGGCATCTGCCATGTCAACGGCCCCACGGTGCACGATGAGGCGCAGATGCCCTTTGGCGGCGTCAAGGGTTCTGGCATGGGCCGCTTCGGCGGCAAGGCGGGCATTCATGAATTCACGGAGCTGCGCTGGATCACCATGCAGACCGCGCCTCGCCATTATCCGTTCTGATGATTTTCGCGCCCAGCCGGGCGAACCAGCCGCCGGCCGGCGGTGCAATCTTCGTGAAGGAGACAAGAGCATGAGCAATCGCAGACAGTTCATCATCAGGAGTGCGGTGCTGGGCGGGGCCGCCGCCGTGATGGGTGCGCCGGCCTTGCTGCACGCGCAGGCGGCGTCGATCAAGATCGGCTACACGGTGTCCAAGACCGGGCCGAATGCGGGCGGTGCGACTTCCCAGATCACCCCGGTCTACAAGATGTGGGTGCGCGAGGTCAATGACGCGGGCGGCATCCAGGTCGGAGGACGCCGAATGCCGCTGGAAGTCATCGAGTACGACGACCGCTCCAGCTCCGAGGAAGCGGTGCGCGCCTACGAGCGGCTGGCCACGCAGGACAAGGTCGATTTCGTGCTGGCGCCCTGGTCCACCGGGATCAACCTGGCCATTGCGCCGACGCTCAACAAGTACAACTACCCGCATCTGGCGGTGGCGGCCATCACCGACATGGCGCCGCAGCTGGTCAAGCGCTGGGGCAACATTTTCTTTGTCCAGGGCGGCGGCTCCATGTATGGCGAGGCGCTGATGGACATCCTGGATGTGCAGCGCAAGGCCGGCCTGATCGGCAGCAACATCGCGATGGTGAGCATTGCCGACGGTTTCGGCGTGGATCTCTCCGGGGGCGCGCGCAAGGCCGCGGCCAAGCACGGCTTCAAGTTCGTGTATGACAAGTCCTACCCGGTGGGCACGCAGGACATGTCGCCCCTGATCAACGAGGCCAAGGCGCTGAACCCCGACGTGTTCGTGGCTTTCTCGTACCCGCCCGACACGGTGGCGCTGACCGAGCAGGCGCGCGTCTCCTCCTTCAATCCCAAGGTGTTCTTCGTGGGGATCGGAACGGCCTTCCCGATGTTCCTCAAGCGCTTCGGCGCCAACGTCGAGGGCATCATGGGCGTGGGCGGCACCAATGCGGACGACCCGCGCTTCAAGGAGTTCTACAAGAAGCACGTGGAGCTCGGCGGCGCCGAGCCCGACCGCTTCACCAACATCAACATCTACTCGAGCCTGCAGATCCTGCAGCAGGCCATCGAGCGGGCGGGAACGCTGGATCGGGCCGCCGTCATCGCGGAGATCAAGAAGGGCACCTTCGACACCGCCAACGGAGCGATGAAGTTCACGGACCAGCAATGGCGCGACCTGTGGTTCACCGGCCAGTGGCAAAACGGCCAGTACTACGGCGTGGCGCCTGCCGGCAAGCCGGGCGCGCGCAAGGTGCTGTTGCCCAAGCCGGCCTGGAAGCCGGTCTGAGGCAGCGGGCTCGTCGGCGGGCATGCAGCTGATCGTCGAGCTGTTGCTGTTTGGTCTGACCCTGGGCGGCCTGTACGCCATGGTCGCCATGGGTCTGACCCTGCAGTACGGCGTGGCGCGCATCATGCATCTGGCCTACGGCGAGTGGTTGATCGCGGCCGCCTTCGGTGCCTATGCGGCATTCACCTATTGGCAGGTCAATCCGCTGATCACGCTGGCACTGTCGTTGCCGGTGGGATTTGCGGTGAACTGGCTCGTGTACCAGGTGCTGCTGTCGCCGCTGGTGCGCCGCACCCAGGCCGGACCGGCGCTGGAGGTGGACAGCCTGCTGGCCACCTTCGGCTTGCTGTTCGTGGTGCAGGGCGTGATGGTGGTGCTGTTCGGCGGCAGCTACCACAGCTACAACTTCGCCGCGGAGGCGGTGAACATCGGCGGCGCGCTGATCGCTCGCAACCGCCTCATCATGTTCGGCCTCACGGTCCTGGCGGGCCTGTCCATCTACCTGTTTCTCTCCCGCACCCGTGCCGGGGCGGCGGTGCGGGCCGTGGCGACGGCGCCGGGCAATGCACCGCTGGTCGGCATCGATGTGCGCAAGGTGTCGGCCATCACCTTTGCCGTGGGCGGCGCCCTGGTGGCGGCAGGCGGCGTGCTGGCCAGCATGTTTCTGACTTTCAGTGCCTCCATGGGGGTGATCTTCACCATGAAGGCGCTGATCGTCATCATCATGGGTGGCGTGGGCAACATGCTGGGCGCCGTGGTGGCCGGCTTGCTGCTGGGCATGGCCGAAACCCTGGTGGCGCGCCTGGTGGACCCGGGCCTGACGCTGGCGGTCAATTACCTCTTGTTCCTGAGCGTGCTGCTGTGGCGGCCGGCGGGCCTATTTGGCCGCCCTGTGCGATGAAGCTGCCGCAAAAGAAATCCCTGTTGCTGGTCTGGGGCATGCTGGCGGCGGCGGCGCTGCTGCCGGTATTGAGCAGCAACGACTACTACCTCGGTCTGGGGATCAATCTGTCGCAATACGTGCTCATGGCCACCGCCTGGGCCGTGTTCTCGGGCCCGACGCGTTACGTGTCCCTGGCCAGCGTGGCCTTCTATGGCATCGGCGCCTATGCCGTAGCCGTGGTGGGCGATGCGCTGCCGCTGCCGGTGGTGTTCCTCATTGCCGTGGCGGCGGGCAGCCTGCTGGCCTTGCTGGTCGGGCTGGCCACGCTGCGCCTGTCGGGCACCTATTTCGTGATCTTCACCTTCGGTCTGGCCGAGCTGGTGCGCCAGCTGTTCACCTGGTACGAAGTGAACATCACCAAGACCGTGGGCCGTTACATCTTTCTGGAGGTGACGCCGCGGCAGATCTATTGGGAATTGCTGGCGCTGCTGGCCTTGCTGTTTGCCCTGAGCTGGTGGATCCAGCGTTCGCGGCTGGGGCTGGCCCTGCGGGTGATCGGCGAGGACGAGATGGTGGCGCGTCACATCGGCATCGACGTGACGCGCTCCAAGCTGGTGCTGTTCGTGGTCAGTTCGGCTTTCATCACGTTGACCGGGGCGATCATGGCGCCGCGCTGGACCTATATCGACCCGGCCATCTCCTTCAATGCCGTCATTTCCTTCCAGGTGGTGATCATGGCGCTGCTGGGCGGCGCGGGCAGTCTTTTCGGGCCGGTGGCGGGCGCGATTCCCCTGAGCCTGCTGTTCGAGTTCCTGTCCGCGCGCTTTCCCAACCACTTCTCCATTCTGCTGGGCGCGGCCTTCATGGTGATCGTGTACTTTGTTCCCAATGGCGTGGCGGCGGCGCTGTCGGCCTGGTGGCGCCGCCGCGGCAAGGCGGCCGCATGAACAGCTCGGCGCCCATGTTGCGGGTTCGCGGGTTGAGCCGCAGCTTCGGGGGTCTGCGCGCGGTGGACCGGCTCGATCTGGAAGTCGGTCGCGGCGAGATCGTCGGCCTGCTGGGCCCCAACGGTTCGGGCAAAACCACGGCCATGAACCTCATCTCCGGTGCATTGGTGCCGGACGCCGGCGTGGTGGAATTCGACGGTGAGCCCGTGCAGGGCCTGCCGGCCTTCAAGCTGGCGCGCAAGGGCATCGCCCGCTCGTTTCAGCTCGTGCGCGTGCCGTGCGAGCTCAGCTGCCTGGAAAACGTGATCAGCGGGCTGGCTTTCGGGCCGCGCGGCATCTGGGGCGAGGCCGCGCGCACCCGGGCGCGCGGCCATCTGGCGCGGGTGGGTCTGGCCGACAAGGCCGACGTGCCGGCCGGCGAGCTGACCTACATCGATCAGAAGCGGCTGGAGCTGGCGCGCGCGCTGGCCTTGCAGCCCAAGCTGCTGCTGCTCGACGAGTGGCTGGCGGGCCTGAACCCGACGGAATTGCAGGAGGGCATCGCCCTGGTGCGGGAGATTCGCGACAGCGGGCTGAGCATCCTGATGGTGGAGCACGTGATGGACGCGATCCGCGCACTGTGTACCCGCTGCGTCGTGATGAGCGCCGGCTGGGTCATCGCGCAGGGGCAGACCGCCGAGGTGCTGGCGCATCCGGATGTGCTGGCGGCTTACCTGGGAGGGGCGGCCCATGCTTGAAGTCTCGGGGCTGTCGGTCAGCTACGGGCGGCACCTCGCGCTCAGCGGTGCGGTGCTGTCGGTCGCACGGGGCGAGATCGTTGCCCTGCTGGGGGCCAACGGCGCGGGCAAGTCCACGCTGCTCAAGGCGGTGGCGGGGATGGTGGCGGCGCATCCGGGGGCGCGCATTGAACTCGACGGCCGCTCCCTGGTGGGGCAGGCGCCGCATCACATTGTTGATCGGGGTCTGGCGCTGGTGCCGGAGGGCCGGGGCGTGTTCGGCGAGCTCAGCGTCGAGGAGAACCTGGCGCTGGGCGCCTACCCGTCGCGTGCCCGCGCGGCTGAGGCACGCACGCGTGCCTCGGTGCTGGATTTGTTTCCGCGCCTGGGCGAACGCCTGGGGCAACAGGTGCGCACCATGAGCGGGGGCGAACAGCAGATGGTGGCGATCGGGCGCGCGCTGATGTCCGCGCCCACCATCTTGCTGCTGGACGAGCCCTCGCTGGGCCTGTCGCCTCTGTTGTCCCATGAATTGTTCCAGGCGCTGCGGCGCATTCGGGACACCGGCCTGGGCATCTTGCTGGTGGAGCAGAACGCGCGCCTGAGCCTGGAGATCGGGGACCGTGCCTATGTGATGGCCACCGGGGTGGTCAGCGGCGGGGGTTCGGCGGCGCAGGCGCTCGATGACGATGCGGTACAGCGCGCCTACCTGGGTGCGGTTTGATTCCCCGAGCTGAGGAGGCGGCGATGGCTGACATGAAAGACAAGGTCTGCGTGATCACCGGCGGCGCGGGCAGCCTCGGGCAGGCGTCGGCGCGCGCGCTGCTGGCGCAGGGCGCCTATGTGTTCCTGGTCGATCACAGCGAGGACGCCTTGCGCGGCGCTGCGCGGGCGCTGGGCGGCGATGCGGCGCGGATGGCGTGGGCGGTGGCCGATGTGTCCGATGCGGCCCAGGCGCGCGGCTACCTGGCGCAGGCACGCGCACGCTGGAATCGCGGCCTGGACTTCCTGTTTTGCAATGCCGGCATCAATGGCGCCATCGCGCCCCTGGCCGAGTACCCCGAAGACGTGTTCGACGCCGTCATGGCGGTGAATGTGCGCGGCACCTTCCTTGCCCTGAAATACGGCCTGCCGCTGCTCAACGATGGCGCCAGCGTGCTCATCAACGCCAGCGTGGTGGCGGTGACGGCCGACCCGGGCATCGCCGCCTACGCCACCTCCAAGCACGCGCTGCTGGGGCTGATGCGGGTGGCGGCCAAGGAGGGTGCAGGGCGCGGCATTCGCGTCAACGCGATTGCGCCGGGACCGATTGCCAACGAATTCCAGGCCGACATCGAGCGGCGCCTGTCCACCGTGGTGGGGCGTGACGCCACGGCCATGCTGGACGCCAAGATTCCGCTGGGACGGCACGGGCGGCCGGCCGAGATCGTCGAGATGGTGCTGTTTCTGGCCGGCGCGCGCAGCAGCTTTTCGACCGGTGGCGTGTTCATGGCCGACGGCGGCATGCACGTTTAGTTGCGCCCGGTCGGCGGCGAGATCGAAGCGGTGGCGGCTGCCGCGAACCGATCGCGCAAGGTCATTTCGCGCCTTGTTCCTTTTTGATCCAGTCGGCAATCCGCTTCGTCACCTCCGCCTCGATTCCCTGGAACTGGTGGTATCCCGAGCTGCAGGGCGTTGACCGATTGCCGCGGGGCGAGTTGTCGCCGCCTTCGACCGGGATCAGGTCCGCCCTGGCAGCCTTCTTCATCGATGCAACGAGGGGCGGAATGGCATCGAACGGCGTGTGCTTGCACTCGTCGATACGGTGATGCACCCACAGGACGGGGACGCCGATTTCGGCCAGGCTCGCATCCGTCACGAGGTGGGTCAGCGACGGGTTCGGTGCATGGCTGGTCGTCGCGGAAGTCAGCACGATGCCATTCGGGCCGCGCGGGCCCAGCCGTACGGCGGCGTTCGCCGCCGACAGCGAGCCGTTGCTGGTGCCGATCGCCCACACCGGCAGGCCGCTTTCGGTGCGCAGGAAGGCAATCACCGCCGCGGCATCCTCCGCATGCTCGAGCGAAGCACGAAAGCCGCCGTTCAAGTCCCGTCGATCGGAAGGGGCGTCGACCACCGCCACGCTGATGTCGTTGGCCGTGAAGCGATCGAGCGCGCCCGCGCCGGAGAGGAACTGGTTGTTCCAGTTCATGGTGCCGTTCGGGTAAATGCCGACGTTGCCGCCGCCGCCCTGGAAGAGGACGGCGCTGGCGACGGGGTTGGCAGCCCGGGCGTAGGCGATTCGCACCGTCACGTCGGGGCGGCTGGACAGATCCCTGACCACGACCTGTCCGTGGGCGATCGAGGCGGCGAAGGCCGCCGCTGCGGCCAGAAAACGCAACATGCTGTCCCTCCCTGATGGAAGCTCCCCGCGGCACGCCGCCGCGCCGCGGAGAAAGAACCGCGTTCGTTGATTTTGACAGAATTTCCGGCTCGACAAGTGGTGCTTACCGCCGCCAACTTGAGCGTGCTGGCCGATGGCGAGCATTTGCGACGCCTGGCGGCATGAGGAACAGAAGTCAGTCCCCACGGTACGGCGCCGTGTTGCGGGGACTGACTTTTGTGGTTAGTCGTAGCGCCGCGCGATCATTTCGGCGACGCAGGCGGGCTTGTGTTGGCCTTCGATCTCGATCAGGGCGTGCCAGGTGAGCTGGATGCCGCCGGGGATGTCTTCCAGCGCGGCGAGGGTGAAGCGCGCGCGGATGCGGTCGCCGGCGCGCACCGGCGCGGCGAAGCGCACGCGGTTGAGGCCGTAGTTGATGCTCATGCGGCCGCCCTGGACCTCGAGCGTCTCCAGCATCATGTGCGGCAGCAGCGACAGCGTCAGGTAGCCGTGGGCGATGGTCGCGCCGAAGGGCGATTCGGCTTTCGCGCGCGCCGGGTCGACGTGGATCCACTGGTGGTCGCCGGTGGCGTCGGCGAAGCGGTCGATGCGCTCCTGGTCGACGGCCAGCCAGTCGCTGGCGGCGATTTCCCTGCCGACCCACTGGCGGAGTTCTTCCAGGCTCTTGATGGTGATCTTGGGCATGGCTCAATTGTCCGCGGGAACGCGGAGGGGGCGGTTGGGATTCAATTCTTCGCGGCGAGCAGACGATCGCCGTCGAGCTTCGGCACGACCGCGTAGCGGCTCTTCTGCGCGGCGAAGTCGACCTCGCGCTCGAGGCGGCGCTCCAGCATCATGCGGCCGACGCGGGCGCGGCGCAGGCATTCGCCGGCATCGTTCCTCTCGTAGAGCAGCATGGCGGCGAGGGCGGCGTCGCTGAGATCGTGCGCCAGGGGCTGCCGCGCGAACAGCGAAACGAGGTAGCCGGCGCCGTAGAAGTCCTCGAGGTTGAAGTTGTCGGCCGAGCCGGAGCAGACGATCAGCACCGTCTCGCCGGCATGCCGTTCGGCGATGCGTGCGACCACCGCCTCGCCGTTGAGCAGGGCGGCGACATAGACGTGGTCGGCCCCGCGCGCCTTGTTGACCGCCACCGTGCCGTTGGTGGTGGAATACACCAGCGACTTGCCGGCGAGGTTCTCGGCGAGCAGATGCAGCGGCGTCGGCGGAACGAAGCCGGGCAGGGTCTCGGCGTTCAGCTCGCCCGAGAGCACGCAGTCGCCGGCCGGGTGGCGCGCCGCCTCGGCCCGCGCCGCCGCGCCGTCGAGGGTCGGGATCACCTCGGCGGCGCCGTGCGCCAGGGCGGTGACGATGCTCGAGGTGGCGAAGAGGATGTCGAGCACGACCACCGTCTTGCCGGGCAGGCGCTGGGCGTCGAGTTCCTCCTTCTTCAGCAGGACGTGGATTTTCATTTGCGGTGGCTGCGCCGGTGCATCATGCCGTAGCCTTCCATCTGCATGACTTCCTCGCCGTTCTGGTTGAGCACTTCCCAGCGGTTGCGCAGCAGGCCGATGTGCGGCTTGCTGTCCAGGGGGCGCGCCTCCAGCACGACGCTGCGCACGTGCAGCGTGTCGCCGGGGCGCACCGGCTTCAGCCAGCGGATGTTCTCCACGCCGGGCGAGGCGAGGTTGGCGGAGTCGAGCAGGTAGGCGTCGCACATCATGCGCATGCACAGGCTGCAGGTGTGCCAGCCGCTGGCGATGAGGCCGCCGAACTGGGAGTGTTTCGCCGCCTCCTCGTCGATATGGAAGGGCTGCGGGTCGAACTCCCTGGCGAAGCGGACGATGTCCTCCTTGCTCAGGGTGATGCCGCCGTACTCGGCGACGCTGCCGACGGGAAAATCCTCCCAGTAAAGCTTCTTCTTGCTCATCCTTCGGATTCCTCGCTGGGCTTGGCGGGCGGCATCAGGGCGAAGACGCCCGAGGCGCGCAGGATGCGGCGGCTGCCGACGTGCAGGTAGCAGTTGGCGTAGGCGAGGCGGCTGCCGATGCGCAGGATGTCGACGTGGGCCTCGACCCAGTCGCCCGGATAGGCGCTCTCGATGAAGTCGGTGGTCAGGCTCACCGTGACGATCGGCTGCGGCGGCGTGCGCGAGTGGTAGAGCACGATGCCGAGCGCGCTGTCGGCCAGCGTGACCAGCATGCCGCCGTGGACGATGCCGCGGGTGTTGGTGTGGCGTTCCCCGATGCGCAGGCCGATGACGATGCCGCCTTCCGACTGCTTCCAGTGGAACGGGCCGAGCTGGTTGAGGTAGTGGCCGAGGTGCGGGATCGGCTCGAAGCCGGCGGGGACGTCGTCGGACATGCTCACTCGAACTTCGAGAAATCCGGCTTGCGCTTCTCGAGGAAGGCGCTGAAGGCTTCCTTGGCCGCCGGCGAGGCGAGCTGGCGTCTGAAGATCTCGCCCTCGTCCTGCATCGCCTGCGGCACGAGGGCGGCGATGCCCTGCTTCATCAGGCGCTTGGTCTCGCGCAGCGAGGCGGCCGGCAGGGTGGCGAGTTTTTGCGCGCGCGCCAGCGCGTGGGCGAACACCCCGGCGTCGGGCAGCACGGCGTTGGCGAGGCCGATCTCGCGGGCCTTGGCGGCATCGAAGGGCTCGCCGAAGAACAGCAGCTCGGCGGCGCGCGGGTGGCCGGCCAGGCGCGGCAGCAGCAGGCTGGAGGCGGCCTCCGGGCACAGCGCCAGGTTCACGAAGGGCAGCTGGAAGCGCGCGCCTTCGCCGGCATACACCAGGTCGCAGTGCAGCAGCATGGTAGTGCCGACGCCGACGGCGTTGCCGGTGACGGCGGCAATCAGGGGCTTCGGCGCGGCGGCGATGGCGCGCAGGAAGCGGAACACCGGCCGGTCGGGATCGTCGGCCGGGCCGTCGAGGAAGTCGGCGAGGTCGTTGCCAGCGGTGAACACCTCGGGCTGGCCGTGGATGAGCACCACCCGCACGGCATCCTCGCGCGCCGCGCGCTCGAGGGCGTCGGCCATGGCGGCGTACATCGGGCCGGTGAGGGCGTTCTTCTTCTCCGGCCGGCGCATCTCGATGCGCAGGACGCCTGAAGTGAGTTCGGTGTGGATGTGTTCGCTCATGGCATCACGCGGCGAGCAGGGTGTCGCTGAACAGGCCGAGGTGGTGGTCGGTGTTGCCGAAGGTGAGGTCGATCAGGGTCAGGCGCTTGAACCAGTGCGAGACGTTGAGCTCGTCCACCACGCCCATGCCGCCATGCAGCTGCACCGCCTGCTGGCCGACGAAGCGCGCCTGCTGGCCGATGTAGGCCTTGGCGGCGGAGATCGCGCGGCGGCGCTCGGCGGCGTCGGGCGAATCGGCCTTCACCGCGGCCATCATGGCCATGGAGCGCGCCTGCTCGGTGGCGATGACCATGTCCACCATGCGGTGCTGCAGCGCCTGGAAGCGGCCGATGGGCTGGCCGAACTGCTTGCGCGTCTTCAGGTATTCGAGCGTCGCCTCGTCGAGCGCCGCCATGATGCCGACGGATTCGGCGCACAGCGCGGCGATGCCGTAGTCCAGCGCCCGTTCGACGAGCGGCAGCGCGCCGCCCTCGGGCCCGACCAGGGCGTCGGCGCCGACGGCGACGTTGCTCAGCGCGATTTCCGCGGCGCGGCCGCCGTCCTGCGTCATATAGCTGCGCACGGAAACGCCGGTCGCGTTGCTGTCCACCAGGAACAGCGAGACGCCCTTGCCGGTGCTGGCCGAGACGAGCAATTTGTCCGAAGCGCCGCCGCCGAGCACCACGCCCTTGCTGCCGGAGAGCTTCCAGCCGCTGCCGTCGGCCTTCGCCGCCGTGTCCACGCGACTGACTTCGTAGCGGGCGCCGCGCTCGTAGTGGGCGAGGGCCAGCATCAGCTCGCCGCCGGCGATGGCGGGCAGCAGTTCTTCCTTCTGCGCGGCGCTGCCGGCGTCGCGGATGAGGCCGCCGGCGACGACCACCGTGGAAAGATAGGGCTCGAGCACCAGGCCGCGGCCGAAGGCCTCCATCACCAGCATCGTGTCGACGGCGTTGCCGTTCAGCCCGCCGACATCCTCGGGGAAGGGCAGGGCGAGCAGGCCGAGGTCGGCGAACTGTTTCCAGTGGTCGCGGCTGAAGCCGATTTCGGATTTCGCCAGCGCGCGCCGCTGCTCGAAGCCGTAATCCTTGGCGATGTAGCGGGAGAGGGTGTCGCGCAGGGCGTTCTGTTCGTCGGTGTAGTTGAAGTCCATGATCAGAGTCCCAGGATCATTTGCGCGATGATGTTCTTCTGAATCTCGTTGGAACCGCCGTAGATCGTCGTCTTGCGGTAGTTGAAGTAGTGGCCGGAGAGCGGCGCGGCGTAATCGGCGCCGACCGGCTCGCCCGGCCAGGCCGGATCGAGCGCCTCGGGCAGCCAGGGCAGGGCGTAGTGGCCGAGCGCCTGCATCTGCAGCTCGGCGATGGTCTGCTGGATCTCCGAGCCCTTGATCTTGAGGATCGAGGCCTCCGGCCCCATCGCGTGGCCTCCCTTCTTCTCCTTCTCGGCGGAGAGCACGCGCATGTTGGTGATCTCCAGCGCCATCAGCTCCAGCTCGACCTGGGCGATGCGGTCGCGGAAGCGCGCGTCCTCGATCATCGGCCGGCCGGCGGCAGTCTCCTGGCGGGCGATTTCCTTGAGGTGCTTCAGCGCCGCCTTGGAGCGGCCGACGCCGGCGATGCCGGTGCGCTCGTGGCCGAGCAGGAACTTGGCGTAGGTCCAGCCCTTGTTCTCCTCGCCGACGAGGTTCTGCGCGGGCACCTTGACGTCCTCGAACCAGACTTCATTGATCTCGTGCTCGCCGTCGTTCATGATGATCGGGCGCACGGTGATGCCGGGCGTCTTCATGTCGATGAGCAGGAAGGAGATGCCCTCCTGCGGTCGGCCCTCGCTGCTGGTGCGCACCAGGCAGAAGATCCAGTCGGCGTACTGGCCGAGCGTGTTCCAGGTCTTCTGGCCGTTCACCACGTAATGGTCGCCCTGGCGTTCGGCTTTCGTCTTGAGCGAGGCGAGGTCGGAGCCGGAGCCCGGCTCGGAATAGCCCTGGCACCACCAGTCGGTGCCGTCGACGATGCGCGGCAGGAAGGTGTCCTTCTGCGCCTGGTTGCCGAAGGCCATGATCACCGGCGCCACCATCTTCAGGCCGAAGGGCAGCTGCATCGGCGCGCCGGCCTCGGCGCATTCCTCCTCGAAGATGTGCTGCTGCACGGCGCTCCAGCCGGTGCCGCCGAATTTCTGCGGCCACATCGTCGCGCCCCAGCCCTTCTCGTGCAGCGCCTTCTGCCAGCGCACGAAGTCGTCCTTGGCGAGGCGCTTGCCGCCCTTCACCTTGGCGCCGATGTCGGCCGGCAGCTGGGTCGTGACGAAGGCGCGCACCTCGGCGCGGAAGGCCTGTTCTTCGGGGGTGTAGTTCAGGTCCATCTTTCGGGTTCCGGCTATTTCTTGGTTGCGGCGTAGGCCTCGAAGGCCGCCTTGCGGTCGGCGTTGACCTTCTGCGCGTGCGGCCGCTCGCCGACCATCTTCAGGTAGGCCTTGGCTTCGGGCAGGAATTCATCGAGGAAATCGCGGCCGTAGGCCTTTTTCGTCGCCTGCGACAGCAGCGGCAGGTGCACGAAGGCGGCGCAGTCGGCGTGCGTGAAATCCTTGCCGGCGATGAAAGGCGCGAAGCGCGCCAGGTGGGTCAGGCTGCGCACGCCCTTCTCCAGCTGCTGCTCGACCTCCTTCTTGGTCTCGTCGGAGACGCTGCCGCCGAAGAACACCTCGTAGTAGAGGCGCCGCGCCGGCAGTTCGATGTGCAGCTCGAGGTGCTCGATCAGTTCGCGGCAGCGGGCGCGCTCGAAGGCGTCCTTCGGGTAGAGCGGCGGCTCGGGGTACATGTCCTCGATGTACTCGGTGAGCACCTGCGACTCGGTGAGCACGCCCTTGTCGGTGCGCAGGAAGGGCACCTTGCCCATCGGGGAATCCTTGCGGAACGCCTCCTTCTGCGAGGGGTAGGCGAGCTCCTCCTCGAAGGGCACGCCCTTCTCGAGCAGGGACAGCTTGACCTTGTTGTAGTAGTTGCTGACGGCGAAGCCGCAGAGCTTGAGCATGCTGTTCTCCTTTACGCCTTCGGCGCCGGTTTGAATTGCAGCGCCTTGTATTCGAGGAACTCCTCCAGGCCGTACTTGCCCAGTTCGCGGCCGTTGCCGGACTGCTTGTAGCCGCCGAAGGGGGCGAGGGCGTTGAAGGCGCCGCCGTTGATGTCCACCTGCCCGGTGCGCATGCGGCGGGCGAAGGCGATGGCGCGCTCGTCGCTGCCGGCCCACGCCGCGCCGGCGAGGCCGTAGGGCGTCCCGTTGGCGATGCGCGCGGCCTCGTCCTCGTCCTTGTAGGCAATGATCGACAGCACCGGGCCGAAGATCTCTTCCTGCTCGATGGTGCTGCCCGGCTTGACGCGGCCGAACACCGTCGGCTGCACGTAGTAGCCCTTGCTCAGCCCGGCGGGCGCGTCGGGGCCGCCGCAGAGCAGCTCGGCGCCCTCGGCGATGCCCTTGCGGATGAAGTCCTGCACGCGGTCGCGCTGGGCGGCGGAAATCAGGGGCCCCAGCTTGCTCGTCTCGGCGAAGGGGTCGCCGACGGTGAACTTGGCGGCAGCCTCGGCGGCGAGCTTGGCCGCCTCGGCGTAGCGCGACTCGGGCACCAGCATGCGCGTGTGCGCCGTGCAGGTCTGGCCGGAGTTGAGGAAGCAGGCGTTCACCGTGCCGCGCACCGCCGCGGCGAAATCGGCGTCGTCGAGGATCACGGCGGCGGACTTGCCGCCGAGTTCCAGGGCGACGCGCTTCACCGTCTGCGAAGCGAGTTCCGAGACGCGCTTGCCGGCGCGGGTGGAGCCGGTGAAGGAGACCATGTCCACCTCGGGGTGGGTGACCATCGCCTCGCCGACCACCGGGCCGGTGCCGGTGACGAGGTTGAAGACGCCGGCCGGCAGGCCGGCGGCGTCGATGACCTCGGCGAGGATGAAGGCGTTGAGCGGGGCGACTTCGGAGGGCTTCAGCACCACCGTGCAGCCGGCGGCCAGCGCGGGGGCGACCTTGGCGGCGATCTGGTGCAGGGGATAGTTCCACGGCGTGATGGCGGCGACGACGCCGATCGGCTCGCGCAGCACCAGCGAGTGGCCGACCTTCTCCTCGAAGGCGAAGTCGCCCAGCATGCGCGAATACATGCCGAAGGTGCCGATGGGGGAGCCGGCCTGGATCATGGTCGACAGCTTGAGCGGCATGCCGACTTCGCCGGCGATGGTGCGGGCGATGTCCTCGCTGCGGGCCTTCAGGCCTTCCTGGATTTTCTTGAGGAAGGCGGCGCGGTCGGCGACCGGCGTGGCGGCCCAGCCGTCGAAGGCGCGGCGGGCGGCGGCGACGGCGGCCGCGACGTCGGCGGCGTCGCCTTCGGGGATGCGCCCCATGACTGCTTCGGTGGAGGCATTGATGACATCGATTGCGGTCTTGCCGGAAGGGGCCGCCCAGCGGCCGTCGATAAACAGCTTGTCTCTGTTCTGCATGGGGCTTTCCTGGTCATTATTTACAAAACACGAATCGAACGATACCATGCTTTTGAAATAAATCGAAATGGCATTCCGCAGAGCGAAACTAACATGAATTATCTCAGCAAGGACGCGCACTTATGAACCAGACAGCCTATTCGAAGCACGGTGGAATCGCCGTCATCAGCATGAACAATCCGCCGGTCAACGGCCTCGGTTTCGAGTTGCGCAGCGGCATCGTCGCCGGCCTTGATCAGGCCCTGGCCGATGCCGCGGTGCAGGCCGTGGTATTGATCGGCACGGCCAAGGCTTTCTCCGGCGGCGCCGACATCCGCGAATTCAACTCGCCCAAGGCGCTGGCCGAGCCGAACCTGAACACCGTCATCCGCATCGTCGAAGCCAGCAGCAAGCCGGTCATCGCCGCCATCGGCGGCGCCTGCATGGGCGGCGGCCTCGAGCTGGCGCTCGGCTGCCATTACCGCGTCGCCGTGGCCGGGGCGCAGATCGCCCTGCCGGAAGTGAAGCTCGGCATCCTGCCGGGCGCCGGCGGCACGCAGCGCCTGCCGCGCCTGCTCGGGCCGGAAGCGGCGCTCAACATGATCGTTTCCGGTTCGATCGTGCCTTCCGAGCAGCTGAAGGGCACGCCGCTCTTCGACGAGTTCGTCGACGGCGACCTGCAGGCCGGCGCGCTGGCCTTCGCCGAGAAGGTGGTGAAGGAGAAGCGGCCGCTGAAGCGCGTGCGCGACCTGAAGATCGACTACCCGAACGCCGACGCCTTCTTCCAGTTCGCCCGCAACACCGTCGGCGCCATCGCGAAGAACTTCCCGGCGCCGCTGAAATGCGTCGACGCCGTCGCCGCGGCCGTCGGCAAGCCCTTCGACGAGGGCATGGCGCTGGAGCGCGAGGCTTTCGTGTACCTGGTGCAGACGCCGGAGTCGAAGGCCCTGCGCCACGCCTTCTTCGGCGAGCGCGCCGCCTCGAAGATCGCCGACGTGCCGGAGGACACGCCGACGCGCAAGATCGAGCGGGTCGGCGTCATCGGCGCCGGCACCATGGGCGGCGGCATCGCCATGAACTTCCTCAACGCCGGCGTCCCGGTGACCATCCTCGAGATGAAGCAGGAAGCGCTGGAGAAGGGCGTCGGCATCATCCGCAAGAACTACGAGAACTCGCTGAAGAAGGGCAAGCTGACGCAGGAGAAGCTGGACCAGCGCATGGGCCTCTTGAAGCCGACGCTGTCCTACGACGACCTGAAGGACTGCGACCTCATCATCGAGGCGGTGTTCGAGGAGATCGGCGTCAAGGAGCAGGTGTTCAAGAAACTGGACGAGGTTGCCAAGCCCGGCGCCATCCTCGCCAGCAACACCTCGACGCTGGACGTGAACAAGATCGCCAATTTCACCAAACGCCCGCAGGACGTGGTCGGCATGCATTTCTTCAGCCCGGCCAACGTCATGAAGCTGCTGGAAGTGGTGCGCGGCGCCGCCACCGCCAAGGACGTGCTGGCGACGGTGATGCAGATCGCCAAGAAGATCAGGAAGACGGCCGTCGTCTCCGGCGTCTGCGACGGCTTCATCGGCAACCGCATGATCGATCATTACGGCCGCATCGCCGGCCTCCTGCTCGAGGAGGGCGCCACGCCCTGGCAGGTGGACAAGGCGCTGGAAAAGTGGGGCATGCTGATGGGACCGTTCCGCATGAGCGACCTCGCCGGCAACGACATCAGCTGGGCCATCCGCAAGCGACGCTATGTCGAAAGGCCCGAGGTCAGGTATTCGAAGATCGCCGACGAACTGTGCGAGCTGGGCCGCTTCGGGCAGAAAACCGGCCTCGGCTGGTATCGCTACGAGGCCGGCAAGCGCGACGCCATTCCCGATCCTGCCGTCGACAAGCTGATCGAGGATTTCCGCAAGAAACAGGGCATCGTGCCGCGCAAGATCTCCAACGAGGAGATCGTCGAGCGCTGCATCTTCGCCCTGGTGAACGAGGCGGCGCGCCTGCTCGAGGAAGGCATCGCCCAGCGCGCCTCGGACGTGGACATGGTGTACCTCACCGGCTACGGCTTCCCGCTGCATCGCGGCGGGCCGATGCTCTACGCCGACCAGGCCGGCCTCTACAACGTCGTGCGTGCCGTGCAGGGCTTCGCTGCCGCTTCGGGCGACCCGTTCTGGCAGCCGGCGCCGCTGCTGGCGAAGCTCGCCGCCGAAGGCAAGACGTTCAACTGAATTCCGGAGATCCGCAATGACTGAAGCCGTAATCGTTTCCACCGCCCGCACGGGCATCACCAAGTCCTGGAAGGGCGCCTTCAACATGACCCACGGCGCCACCCTCGGCGCCCATTCCGTCAAGCACGCCGTCGCACGCGCCAAGCTCGATCCGGCCGAAGTCGAGGACGTTCTGATGGGCTGCGGCACGCCCGAGGGCGCCACCGGCGTCAACATCGCGCGCCAGATTGCACTCGTCGCTGGACTGCCCGTCACCGTGCCGGGCGTCACCATCAACCGCTTCTGCTCGTCCGGGCTGCAGACCATCGCCATGGCGGCACAGCGCATCATCGCCGGCGAGGGTGACATCTTCGTCGCCGGCGGCGTCGAAAGCATCTCCTGCACGGCGCAGGAGATGAATCGGCACATGCTGGCCGATCCCTCGCTGCTGAAATGGAAACCGGAAATCTATTGGGGCATGCTGCAGACCGCCGAGACGGTGGCCAAGCGCTACAACATCTCCAAGGAGCGCCAGGACGAATACGGCGTGAGCAGCCAGGTGAAGGCATGTGCAGCCGTTGCCGCCGGGAAGTTCGCCGACGAAATCGTGCCGATGACCGTCACGATGGGTGTGGCTGACAAAGCTTCAGGCCGCCTGCTCACCAGGGAAGTGACCTTGGCTGCCGACGAAGGGCTGCGGCCCGACACCACGCTGGAGGGCGTCTCCAAGATCCGCTCTGCCGTTCCGGGCGGCGTCATCACCGCCGGCAACGCCAGCCAGTTGTCGGACGGCTCCTCCGCTGCCGTGGTGATGAACGCCAAAGTGGCCGAGAAGAGGGGGCTCGCGCCCATGGGTATCTTCAGAGGCTTTGCGGTGGCCGGCTGCGAGCCCGACGAGATGGGCATCGGTCCCGTGTTCGCCGTGCCCAAGCTGCTGCAGCGCACCGGCGTGAAGCTGGACGACATCGACCTGTGGGAACTCAACGAGGCCTTCGCCGTGCAGGTCATCTACTGCCGCGACAAGCTGGGCATTCCGAACGAACGCCTGAACGTGAACGGCGGCGCCATCGCCATGGGCCATCCCTACGGCGTCTCCGGCGCGCGCCTGGTCGGCCATGCGCTGATCGAGGGCAAGCGCCGCGGCGCGAAATACGTCGTCGTCACCATGTGCATCGGCGGCGGCCAGGGCGCCGCGGGTTTGTTCGAGGTTTGTTAAGAAGCGAAAACCTGTTTTACCACAGAGACACAGAGGCACAGAGAAAACAAGAAAATGGAATTTGCTGTTGTAGTTCTCTGTGTCTCTGTGCCTCTGTGGTTAATGGTTCTGAAAGGATTTTCATGAGCGTCAAGCAACTATTCGACCTCACCGGCAAGGTCGCCCTCATCACCGGCGGCTCGCGCGGGCTCGGCCTGCAGATGGCCGAGGCGCTCGGCGAGATGGGCGCCAAGGTGGCGATCACCGCGCGCAAGGCCGACGAGCTGAAGGAGGCCGAGGCGCACCTGAAGAAGAAAGGCATCGAGGTGCTCACCGTCACCAACGACCTCTCGAAGTTCGACCGGATCCCCGGCATGGTCGATGCCGTGCTGGCGAAGCTCGGCACCATCGACATCCTGGTGAACAATGCCGGCGCCACCTGGGGCGCGCCGGCCGAGGATTACCCGGACGAGGCCTGGAACAAGGTGATGGACCTCAACATCAACGCCATGTTCTTCCTCAGCCGCGAGGTCGGCAAGCGCTGCTTCATCCAGAAGAAGGCCGGCAAGATCATCAACATCGCCTCGGTGGCCGGGCTCTCCGGCAGCCCGCAGGGCATGTACACCGTCGCCTACAACACCAGCAAGGGCGCGGCGGTGAACTTCACCCGCACGCTGGCCTCGGAGTGGGGCCGCTACAACATCAACGTGAACGCCATCTGCCCGGGCTTCTTCCCCTCGAAGATGTCGCAAGGCTTGCTGAGCCGGATCGGCGACGATATCGTCTCGGCCACGCCGCTCGGCCGGCTGGGCGGCGATGAGGACCTGATGGGCACGGTGGTGTTCCTCGCTTCCGAGGCCTCGCGCCACATCACCGGGCAGTACATCGCCGTCGATGGCGGCGCCTGCATCTCGAAATAAGGAGGCGATTCCCATGCCCGACTTCAGCACCCTGCGCATCGGCCCCGATGCGGAAAACCCGCGCATCGCCCGCCTGCTGCTGAACCGGCCGGAGCGGCTGAACGCCATCAACGAGGCGATGCCGGAGGAAATCCGCGCCGCGGTGGCATGGGCGGAGGCCGAGGATTCGGTGCACGTGATCGTCGTCGAGGGCGCCGGCAAGGGCTTCTGCGGCGGCTACGACCTCAGCCAGTTCGGCAGCGGCGAGATCGACCATCCCTGCCAGCAGGAGCGCCATCCCTGGGATCCGATGGTCGACTATGCCTACATGAAGCGCAACACCGAGGCCTTCATGTCCTTGTGGAAAAGCGCCAAGCCGACCATCGCCAAGGTGCACGGCCATGCCGTCGCCGGCGGCAGCGACATCGCCCTGTGCTGCGACCTGCTGGTGATGGCCGAGGATGCGCGCATCGGCTACATGCCGACGCGGGTGTGGGGCTGCCCGACGACGGCGATGTGGACCTACCGGCTCGGCCCGACGCGCGCCAAGCAGCTGATGTTCACCGGCGACACCATCGACGGGCGCACCGCCGCCGCCTGGGGCCTGGCCAACGAGGCGGTGCCGGCGGATCGGCTGGAAGCGGCGACGCTGCGCCTGGCGAATCGCATCGCCGGCGTGCCGCGCGGCCATCTGGCGATGCACAAGCTGGTGGTCAACCAGGTCATGCTGAACATGGGCCTGGAGCAGAGCCAGACCCTGGCGACGGTTTTCGACGGCATCACGCGCCACAACCCGGAGGGATTGTGGTTCCGCCGCTATGCCCAGAGCGAGGGCTTCAAGGCCGCGGTGAGCTGGCGCGACGGCGGCAGGCCCATCCCCGAGGGGGACGAGGCGCGGGCGCTGATCCGCGAGCTGGAGGCGCGTCGGAAAGGCAGCGGGCCGCATGGCGAAGGATAGGAAATTCTTCGGTCTCGAGATTCCCTTCATCGAGCTGCTGCAGGCGCAGGACGGCCCCCTGGAAAAGGGGCGGGCGACGGCCGCCGTCGAGGTGCGCCGCGAGCTGCACAACAGCTGGGGCTATGCCCACGGCGGCGTCGTGATGACCCTGCTCGACGTCACCATGGGCCAGGCGGCGCGCAGCAGCCTGCCGCAGGGCACCGGCGTGGTGACGATCGACCTGAACGTGAGCTTCGTCAGCGCTGGCCGCGGCCGCCTGACGGTGGAGGCGCGCGTGCTGAGGAGCGGCGGCTCGATCGTCTTCTGCGAGGGCGAAGTGCGCGACGCCGCGGGCGAACTGGTGGCGAAGGGCATGGCTTCCTTCAAGGTGAAGAAAAAAGTCAGTCGCGGCGAGACGGCGGGCTGACAGTCGTCCCCGCGGAAGCGGGGACCCATGGATTCCCGCTCCCCGCTTCAAGCATACGGGGACAAGCTTCGCGGGGACGACGTGAGGGTAACGATATGAGCGAAACCAACAGGCAGATCCTCCTCGCCAGCCGCCCGAGCGGCTGGCCCGAGCCGGCGAACTTCAGGCTGGTCGAGGCGCCGCTGCCGGCGCTCGGCGACGACCAGCTGCTGGTGCGCAACCACTGGCTCTCCCTCGATCCCTACATGCGCGGCCGCATGAACGACGCCCAGTCCTACGCCGCGCCGCAGAAGCTCGGCGAGGTGATGATCGGCGGTACGGCGGGCGAGGTGGTGGCATCGAAGAATCCGAAGTTCGCCGTTGGCGACAAGGTGGTGGGCATGCTGGGCTGGCAGCTCTACGGCGTCAGCGACGGCAGCATGCTGATGAAGGTGGATGACCGCCACATTCCGCTTTCGGCCTATCTCGGCACGGTCGGCATGCCCGGCGTCACCGCCTGGTACGGCCTGATGGACATCTGCCAGCCGAAGGCCGGCGAGACGGTGGTGGTGACGGCCGCCTCGGGCGCGGTCGGCAGCGTCGTCGGCCAATTGGCGAAGATGAAGGGCTGCCGCGCCGTGGGCATCGCCGGCGGGGCGGAGAAGTGCCGCTACGTCATCGACGAACTGGGCTTCGACGCCTGCGTCGACTACAAGGCCGGCAACCTCTGGAAGGACATCAAGGCGGCGACGCCGGACGGCATCGACTGCCTGTTCGAGAACGTCGGCGGCGAGATCTTCGACACCCTGCTCGGGCGCATGAACGCCTTCTCGCGCATCGCCCTGTGCGGCCTCATCGCGCAGTACAACAGCGAGCCGTACCCGATGAAGAACATCGGCTCCGTGCTCATCAACCGGATCAGGATGCAGGGCTTCATCGTCTCCGAGCACATGGAACGCTGGCCGACGGCGCTCGCCGATCTGGGGCAGGGCGTGGCCAGCGGGAAGATCAAATACCGCGAGACCGTGGCGCAGGGACTGGAGAACGCGCCGCAGGCCTTCATCGGCCTGCTCAAGGGCGCCAACCTCGGCAAGCAGCTGGTGAAGCTGATATGAACAAAACCATTAACCACAGAGACACAGAGGCACAGAGAACTGCAACAGCAAATTCTTTTTGGATTCTCTGTGCCTCTGTGTCTCTGTGGTGAAACAGGTTTTCCATGAGTGAAAAATTTCTAGGCACCCGCCCCGTCTCGCCGCAGCACGCTTTCGACACCGGGCGTCTCGCCGACTGGCTGCGCGCCCACGTAGAGGGCTTCGCCGGCGAACTGACGGTGGAGCAGTTCAAGGGCGGCCAGTCCAATCCGACCTTCCTGCTCTCCGCCGGCAACAGGAAATACGTCATGCGGCGCAAGCCGCCCGGCAAGCTGCTGCCCTCGGCGCATGCCGTCGACCGCGAGTACCGCGTGATTTCCGCGCTGGCGAAGACCGGCGTGCCGGTGGCGAAGGGCTACGCCCTCTGCGAGGACGATGCGGTCATCGGCACCGCCTTCTACGTCATGGACTACGTCGAGGGCCGCGTCCTGTGGGACCCGGCCCTGCCGGGCCTGCAGCCTTCCGAGCGCACGGCCATCTTCACCGAGATGAACCGCGTCATCGCCGCCCTGCACAGCGTGGATTACGCCGCCGTGGGGCTGGCCGACTACGGCAAGCCGGGCAATTACTTCGCGCGCCAGATCGACCGCTGGAGCAAGCAGTACCGCGCCTCGGAGACGGAGAAGATCGCGGCCATGGACAACCTCATGGCCTGGCTGCCGGCCAACATCCCGGCCGGCGACGAGACGGCCATCGTGCACGGCGACTACCGCCTCGACAACGTCATCTTCCACCCGAGCGAGCCGCGCATCCTCGCCGTGCTCGACTGGGAACTGTCCACCCTCGGCCATCCGCTCGCCGACTTCGCCTACCACTGCATGACCTGGCGCCTGTCGCCGGGCCAGTTCCGCGGCCTCGTCGGCCATGACCTGGCGGCGCTCGGTATCCCGGGCGAGCGCGAGTACGTCGCGTTGTACTGCCAGCGCACCGGCCGCGCCTCGATCCCGGCGGCCGAGTTCGAGTACTACGTCGCCTTCAACATGTTCCGCCTCACCGCCATCGCTCAGGGCATCATGGCGCGCGCCCTGCAGGGCAACGCCTCCAGCCAGGAGGCCGTCGAGACCGGCAAGCGCGCCCGCCCGCTCGCCGAGGAAGCCTGGCGCCAGGTGGAAAAGATCATCGCCGGAAAGATTTGACTGGAGAAGAAACAACCATGGATTTCGCGCATTCGGAAAAAGTAAAAGCACTGCAGCAGCGCCTCAACGCCTTCATGGACAGGCACGTCTACCCGAACGAGGCGGCCTTCGACGCCGAGGTCGAGACGAACCGCAGGAAGGGCAACGTCTGGCAGCCGACGAAGGTCATCGACGATCTCAAGGAGAAGGCGAAGGCCGAGGGGCTGTGGAACCTGTTCCTGCCCGAGTCGAAGCTCGGCGCCGGGCTGACCAACCTCGAGTACGCGCCGCTGTGCGAGATCATGGGCCGCTCGCCCATCGCACCGGAAGTCTTCAACTGCTCCGCGCCGGACACCGGCAACATGGAAGTGCTGGTGCGCTACGGCAACGCCGAACAGCAGCAGCAATGGCTGGCACCGCTGCTGGAAGGCAAGATCCGCTCCGGCTTCGCCATGACCGAGCCGGCAGTGGCCTCCAGCGACGCCACCAACATCGAGGCCAGCATCCGGCGCGAGGGCAACGAGTACGTCATCAACGCGCGCAAGTGGTGGACCTCCGGCGCCCCCGACCCGCGCTGCAAGATCCTCATCTTCATGGGCAAGACCAGCCCGGACCACGTCAACCGCCACCAGCAGCAGTCGATGATCCTGGTGCCGATGGACACGCCGGGCGTGACCATGGTGCGCGCGCTGACGGTGTTCGGCTACGACCACGCCCCGCACGGCCACGGCGAGGTGGACTTCAAGGACGTGCGCGTGCCCGTCACCAACATGCTGCTCGGCGAGGGGCGCGGCTTCGAGATCGCCCAAGGCCGCCTCGGCCCGGGCCGCATCCACCACTGCATGCGCCTGATCGGCCTGGCCGAGCGGTCGCTGGAACTGATGTGCAGGCGGGCGCTGAAGCGCGTCGCCTTCCACCGTGCGGTGGCGGAGCAGGGCGTCACGCGCGAGCGCATCGCCAACGCGCGCATGCTGATCGACCAGGCGCGCTTCCTCACGCTCAACGCCGCCTGGATGATGGACACCGCCGGCAACAAGGTGGCGAAGAAGGAGATCGCCATGATCAAGGTGGTGGCGCCGAACATGGCCTGCCAGGTCATCGACTGGGCCATCCAGGTGCACGGCGGCGGCGGCGTGAGCGATGATTTCCCGCTGGCGCATGCCTACGCCCACGCGCGCACCCTGCGCTTCGCCGACGGCCCGGACGAGGTGCACCGCAACCAGATCGCCAAGTACGAGCTGGAACGGCATCTCGAGAAAAAATGAGCCCTGCGCCGGTTTTTTTTTAGCGCAGCCTGAACACCACCGGCAGAATGATTTCCCGCGATCCGGTATCGGGCAGGCTGCCCATGGCCAGCGCGGCCTGCACGGCGGCGATGTCGAGCAGCCGGTGGCCGCTGCCGGCGGCCACCTGCGCATCCAGAATCCTCCCGTCGGCGTCCAGCGTCAGCAGCACGCGCACCTCGCCCTCGAGGCCGCGTGCGACGGCTTCGGGCGGGTAGAACAGCACTTCCGACAGCTTGCGTTGCGCGGCAACAGCCTGCCTTGGCCGCGCCGGCCGGCGTCCCGTCGTGTCCACCGCCGTCGGCGGCATGGCCGCGGCCGGCGGCGTTGCCGCTTCCGCCAAGGTGTCCTTCAGCAGCGGTTGCGCCGGCTCCACGAGGGCGGGCGGCAGCAGGCGCGCGCTGATCGCCGTGCCGCGCGGACTGACTTTTTCGCCGGGCACGCCCAGGCCGAGCAGGCAAAGATGCAGGACGAGCGAGGCCGCCAGGGCGAGCAGCAAGCGGCGGGAGGGCATGGGAGATTGGCGCGGATCAAGCCGGTCGATGCGCTATTTTGCTATAAATGCCGCCATGAGATACGGAATCCTCCTGCTGGCGCTGCTGGCCTGCCTGACGAGGCCGGCGTGGGCTGCCGCGCCCAATCCACCCACGCCCCTCGAATACGGCGTCGCCGTCGAGGCCGGCAACACCTTCGCCGTCAAGAAGTGGCTGGACCAGGGTCTGGCGCCGGACTACCTGGCCGACCGCATCGGCAGCGGCCTGATGATCGCGGCGTGGACCGGCAACCTGGAGCTGATGCGGCTCTTCCTCGAGCGCGGCGCCAGCGTGCACCTCGCCAACCGCTTCGACGAGCAGGCCCTGCAGCTGGCGGCCTGGCGCGGCCATGCCGACGCCGTGCGCCTGCTGCTCGAGCACGGCGCCGCGGTCAATCGCGAGGGCAAGCAATGGGGGGCGCTGCACTACGCCGCCTTCGCCGGCCGCGCGGAGATCGCCCGCCTGCTGATGGAGAAGGGCGCCGACGTGAATGCCCGCACGCCGAACGATTCGACGGCGCTGATGCTGGCGGCGCGCGAAGGGCAGCCGGAGCTGGCCCGCGCACTGCTCGATGCCGGCGCCGATACAACGCCAACCAACGAGTGGGGCGACAGCGCGCTCGCCTTTGCCATGCGCCACAAGAACTACGGCATCGCCAGGATGGTGTCGAGCGCCGAGGAGTTCGCCCGCGCGGCGAAGCAGGCCGAGGCCTACGGCGCGGCGCAGAAATCCGTCCCCGCGCCGCCGCAGATCGGCGAGATCGTCGAGAAGATTCGCGCTGCGCAGGCGGCAGGCAAGCCGACCGCCGATCTGCACAAGGCGCTGCAGGCCGCCCTCGCCCTGCATCGCCACGACAGCGAGGTGCAGACCCTGAAGACACGGAAGGGCAAGGGCGGCAAGCCCGAACTGCTGGTGATCACCGCCAAGCGCAACGAAGCCGGCCGCGAGCGCGCCGAACTGCTCTACGAGGCGATCAAGGCCGGCGCCGCCGTCACCACGCCGGCCGAAGTGGCCGGCCGCGCCGATGCCTCCGCCGAGATTTCCGGCATCCTCGAAAAACTGCGGAAGGAGCAGGGAAAGCAGGGCCGCAAGCGCTCCGCCGCCGAGTTGCGCAAGGAATTGCACGAGGCGGTCGACAGGTTCAAGCAGGAAGCCGCGGCCGAGGCGGCCAGGTGAGCGGCATCAGGTCAGCAGCACCGCCACGATGCCGGTGATGAAGATGCCGTCGAAGCTGCCGGCGCCGCCGATCGAGGCGACCGGCTCGCCGAGCTTGCCGATGTCCTTCAGTCGCAGGATGTCGGCGCCGATCAGCACGCCGAGCGTGCCGCCGATGTAGGCCAGCACCGGCGCCTGCTCCGGATCGAGCGCCACCGCCGCGATCGCCGCCGCCAGGGGCGCCACCAGCACCGGCATGGCGATGCCGACCCTCGGCACGGAAAAGCTGACCCCGTAGGACACCAGCGTCACCGCCGCCACCGCCGCCAGCACCTGCACCAGGTCCGGCTGGCCATGGCGGATCAGATAGAAGCAGAACGTCGTCGGCACGATGCAGCCGCCGACGTTCACCGCGATGAGGGTCTTGCCCGGGATCACCCGGAAGCGCTGCAGCAGTTTTTCCGGCAGTTCGCGCAGGCGCTTTTCCTGCGCCTCCCGGTCGGTGGGCACGGTGAACAGCGGCAGATTGAGCATGCTGCCGAACAGCGTCAGCATCAGCAGCAGCGCCGCCGACTCCGGCGCCAGGCCGAGCTTGTGGAATGCCACGCGCAGGATGCCCAGCTGGACGAAGGCGACCAGGAAGGCGGCGGCGACGGCAAGCAGCAGCAGGCGGGCGGGCGGCACGTTGGGCGCTTTCGGCAATCGGGGAAAGGGCAGGACGGTGGGGGCTATGCCCGATTGTATGCCAAAGTCCGATCGCGGCCGGGCATAATCCCGCCATGCTGCATTCCCGGGAGGCCGCCTGCATGACGCCGAGCGCCATCGTCAAATACCTCGACCAGTACGTGATCGGCCAGGACGAGGCCAAGAAGATTCTCGCCGTCGCCGTCTATTCGCACTACCGCAAGGTCGGCCAGGCGAAGAGCGATGCCGTCGAGCTCGCCAAGAGCAACGTCCTGCTGGTCGGCCCGACCGGAACCGGCAAGACCCTGACGTGCGAGACGCTGGCGCGGGCGCTGCAGGTGCCCTTCGTCACGGCCGACGCGACGTCCCTGGCGCAGACCGAGTTCGTGAACGAGGAGATCGACGCCCTCTTGCAGCGCCTGCTGGAGAAGGCCGGCGGCGAGGCGGAGCGGGCGCAGCGCGGCATCGTCTTCATCGACGAGGTGGACAAGCTCAAGGCAATCAGCGGCCAGGCGCGCGGCGCCTCCGGCGAGAGCGTGCAGCACGCCCTGCTGAAGATCATGGAAGGCGCGCCGGTGCGGCTCAAGCACGGCCAGTACATCGACACCACCAACATCCTGTTCATCTGCGGCGGCGCCTTCGTCGGCCTGGGCAACATCCTCGCCAGGACGCATGCCTTCGGCTTCATCTCCGCCACCGGCGGCGAGGACCCGCGCATCCTCGAGCGGCTCAACGCGCGCGTCAAGCCGACCGACCTCTTCGAGTTCGGCCTGATTCCCGAATTCGCCGGCCGCCTGCCGATCATCGCCAGCTTTCGCGACCTCGACAAGGAGATGCTGGTGCGCATCATGACCGTGCCGCGCAACGCCATCTACCGGCAGTTCCGCGAGATCCTGCAGGGGGAGGGCGTCGAACTGGCGATCGGCGAGGAGGTGTTCGAGCAGATCGCCGAGCTGGCCATCGAGTACAAGGTCGGCGCGCGCAGCCTGCGCGGCATCTTCGAGGAAATGCTCACGCCGGTGCTCTACGTGGTGCCGGACGACAAGCGCATCGCCCGGGTGGAGATCGCCTCGCTGTTCGAGCCGCCGCGCTATCGCGACGCGCAGGGCGCCCCGCTGCAGGCCGGCTGAGGCATAATCTGGCTCATTCCGTGAGCCACAGGGTGAACGATGGACCGCACCGAGCGCTTCTACCGCATCGACCAGCTGCTCAACGAAAGGAAGGTCGTCCCCTTCTCGGTCCTCGAGGAGAAGCTGGAGGTTTCACGCGCGACGATCAAGCGCGACCTCGAGTACATGCGCAACCGCCTCAACGCCCCCATCGTCTGGGACCGCGAGGCGGGCGGCTACAAGTTCGCCGGGCGCGAGGGCGGCGCCGCGCAGTACGAGCTGCCCGGCCTGTGGTTCTCGGCGCAGGAGGTGCACGCGCTGCTGACCATGCAGCACCTGCTCATGAACCTCGACACCGGCGGCCTGCTCGGGCCGCATATCGCGCCGCTGCTCTCGCGCCTGCGCGCGCTGCTCGGCACCGCCGACGACAGCACGGTGGAGATCCACAAGCGCATCCGCATCCTCGGCATGGCCTCGCGGCGCCTGGCGCTCGACCACTTCGCCGTGGTCGGCTCGGCCCTGCTGCGCCGCAAACGCCTGCTCATCGCCCACCACGTGCGTGCGCGCGACGAGACCGTCGAGCGCGAGGTCTCGCCGCAGCGCCTGGTGTACTACCGCGACAACTGGTACCTCGACGCCTGGTGCCACCTGAGGAACGACCTGCGCAGCTTCGCGGTGGACGCCATCCGCCGCGCCGAGATCATCGAGCAGCCGGCGCGCAACGTGCCGGAGAAGACCCTCGATTCGGTGCTCGGCGCCGGCTACGGCATCTTCTCCGGCCGCAAGGTGCAGCGGGCGAAGCTGCGCTTCACGCCGGAGCGGGCGCGCTGGGTGTCGATGGAGCAGTGGCACCCGAAGCAGAAGGCGCGCTTCGAGAATGACGGTTCCTACCTGCTGGAGATTCCCTACTCGGACAGCCGCGAGCTGGCGATGGACATCCTCAAGCAGGGCGCCGGGGTGGAGGTGCTGGCGCCGGCCGCGCTGCGCAAGGACGTGGCGACCCGGCTCAAGGCGGCGCTCGACCGGTACAGGCTCACGCCCTGAGCCTGCCGCCTCCTATCCTGTGGCGCATGGAAAGGAGGCCGATCATGAATCCCGATTTCGTGGTGTTCTGGGCGACGACGGGCATGTCCGTCGCGCTGTGGATGTTCGCCTGAATTACTTCCGGTAGCCGTCGTCGAGGGTGCGCAGGAAGACGACGATGTCGTCGACCTCGCGCTCGCTCAGGCCGAGGCGGCCGAGTTCTTCCTTGTTCACGTTGGCGGCGACTTCCGCCGCCGGCCAGCAGCGTCGCTTGAGCGCCTCGGCCTCGGGCAGGTCCTGCGGGCAGCGCCTGCGCACGTCGCGGTCGTTGTAGAAGGCGACCGCTCCGCGCAGGGTACGGAAGTAGCCGTTGTGCATGTAGGGCGCGGTGCGGGCGATGTTGCGCAGCGTCGGCACCTTGAACTTGCCGTCCTCTGCGGGCTTCTTCACGGCGGCGCCGAGGCCGCGGTCGACGAAGCGTGCGCCGTCCGGGTTGTGCGCCTTGTCCTGGCCGTAGAAGGGATTCTCCGGATTGCGCGGCACGCCGAGGTTGTCGTAGGTGAAGTCGGTGAACAGCGGCGGCTCGCCCTTGGGGCCGCGCTGGCTGGGATGGCAGGCGGCGCAGTTGCCCTTCTTCTCGTCCTCGTAGAGCTTCAGCCCGCGCAGCTCCTGCTTCGTCAGCTTCGCCTTGCCCGCCAGCCAGGCGTCGTACTTCGAGCTGAAGGGCTGGAACTCGGCGCTGCGCTCGTAGGCGGCGAGGGTGGCGGAGATGCGCTCGAAGGCCGGGTCGACATCCTTCAGGGCGTCCTTGCCGTAGAGCCGGTCGAACATCCCGGCGTAGGCAGCGCGGCGCACCTTGTCCACCACGCTCCGCTTGTCCGGGTTGGCCATCTCCAGCGGGTCGAGGAAGGGCGCCTTGGCCTGGTCCTCGAGCGTGGCGGCGCGGCCGTCCCAGAACTGGCCGCCGACGTAGTGCTCCTCCTTCGGGTCGAAGTGGAAAGCGGGTGAAAAGGCCATGTACATCGGCGAGGGCGAATTGCGGCTGCCGAAGCGCCGCGGGTCGACGCCCTTCGAGGTCGGCCGGGCCGTGTCCGGATCGACGAAGGCGCGCGCCGGGTCGTGGCAGCTGGCGCAGGACTGGCCGGCCGGCTCGGACAGGCTGGCGTCGAAGAACAGCAGGCGGCCGAGCGCCGCGGCGGCGTCGTCCGGGCGGGCAAGGGCCGGCGGCGGGACCGCGCAAAGGACCGCGCAAAGGACCGCAAAAAGGGCTGCGGAAAGCCGGAGGATGCGTGTCGTCATCATGATGCCGAGTTTACCCGTTTAGAATGGCGCTTTCCGCCGGACCGGCCCGCCGCACATCTTGAAAATCGTCGATCGCCACCCCCTGCAGCGCTTCTGGGCCGTCGCCACCCCCTACTGGCGCCAGGAGCGGAAATGGCAGGCCTGGGGCATGCTTGCCCTGCTGGTGCTGCTGCTGGTCGGCCAGACACGCTTCGCCGTGCTGTTCAACGAGCAGACCGGGGAGTTCACCTCGGCCCTCGCCGCGCGCGAGGAGGAGCGCTTCTGGGACGCCATCCGCTACTGCCTCGGCCTGCTGCTCTTCGCCGTGCCGGTGTATGCCTTCTACTACTTCGTGCGCGACAAGCTCGGCCTGCTCTGGCGGCGCTGGATGACCGACCGCTTCCTCGACAGCTACTTCGAGCGGCGCCACTACTACGAGCTGAACGCCAATGCCGCCATCGACAACCCCGACCAGCGCATCTCGGAAGACATCAACACCTTCACCCAGCGCACGCTGTATTTCCTGCTGATCCTGATCGGCGCGCTCATGCAGCTCTTCGCCTTCAGCCTCGTGCTGTGGGAGATCTCGCGGGCGCTGGTGTACTTCCTCGTCGTCTACGCCATCTTCGGCACCGCCGTCACGCTGGCGGTGTTCGGCAAGCCGCTGCTCGGCCTGAACTTCATGCAGCTGAAGCGCGAGGCCGATTTCCGCTTCGGCATGGTGCGCATCCGCGAGCATGCCGAGTCGATCGCCTTCTATCGCGGCGAGGCGCAGGAATCGCAGCAGGTGCGCCGCCGCTTCGCCGCCGCCTTCGACAACTACAACCGGCTGATCCGCAGCCAGCTCTTCCTCAACCTGTTCCAGTACGCCTACGGCCTGCTCACCATCGTCCTGCCCAGCGCCCTCATCGCCGGCGACGTGCTCTCCGGGGAGCTGGAGGTGGGCGCCGCCGTGCAGGCCGCCGGCGCCTTCGCCGCCGTGCTCTCCGCCATCTCGGTGGTGATCGAGAACTTCGAGGGCCTCAGCTGCTTCGCCGCCGGCATCGACCGCCTCAACGCCTTCGCGCGCGTGCTGGCGGCCGAGCCGGCCTGCCGCGCCGGTAGCCCGAGCCTGATCGAATCGGTGCCGGGCGACCATCTGGCGCTAGTGTAGTGTCTCATTAATGGCTTTACATTATCCTGATTCTGCCTATACTCGAAGCACAGGCTGTTTCGAGGAGGGGATCATGGTCAAGACGCGGATCGTGCTGGAGCCCGAAGAGGCACGGGAATTGAGCAAGCGAGTGCGCGCCAAAACGGTGTCGGTGCGCGATCGCCAGCGTGCGCGGATTATTCTGTTGGCGGCCGAGG
>Ga0116142_10000026_pt1 | contig 206580 bp, 229 predicted proteins | sample AD_UKC033_MetaG_FD_89785 | JGI IMG/M metagenome (GOLD analysis project Ga0116142, IMG submission 89785) | Active sludge microbial communities of municipal wastewater-treating anaerobic digesters from USA - AD_UKC033_MetaG | ecosystem: Engineered > Bioreactor > Anaerobic > Digestate | place... | reverse complement strand
CCTCGCCTGGATCCCGTAACGGTCCGACCTCCCCCTCCCCCTCCCCCTGGGGGTACCCCCCCACCCCCCACAGAACCGCTCGATAAACCTTCGGGACCAGCCAAGGGACCCGTTTTGGGCGAATCGAACCGACATCATGAGTAGACGCCGTTTTCCCCCCGTTTTGACCCCCTTTCTACCGGACCTCACCTCGACGGACCAGATCACCCCCCTTTCGGGGCGATCTCACCGACGGTACGCGACCGACCTCCGTGCGCGCCGACGCGCGACCGAGTCGCCTCGACCCGAAGGCGTCGCGGGGCCGGTTCACCGACGGGCGGCACGGGCACGGTGCGTGAGGGTCCCGCGTCGTGGCGTTTCGGGGGGTCCGTGGCGCACCGTGGCGTTCACGGGCCGGAGGGGGCCGGTGAGGGGTCGGACAAGCGAACGGCGAGTCGAGACGGTTCGTAGCCCAGCGGGGGGGTTGACGAAACGGGGGAGGCAGGGGAGGATGTGGGCATGACGGGAGCGGTGAGTCTTGAGGTGTACGCGCGGCTTGGGGGGGCGAGTCGGCAGGCGGTGCATAAGAGTGGGGATCCGGTGAGGTGGCTTGGGGCGCGGGTGAGGCGGGGGTTGGTGCCTGTGCGGCCGGAGAGCGTGCGAGGTGCGTGGGGTGTGGCGCGTGCGCGGGCCGGGGAGCTCGTGGAGGCTGCGCGTGGGAGGCTGCTGGGTCGGGGGGGTGCGTCTGGTGTGGGGCGGAGGCGAGCGGAGAGTGCGGAGGGGCTGGGGGAGGCGCTGGGGGTGGTGGTGCGGGCCGGGGAGACGGTGGTGGAGGTGTTCGCGCGGTGGGTTCGTGAGCAGGTGCGTGCGGTGGGGCGGCTTGGGCGGGGTAGGCGGCCTAGGGGTTGGCGGGCGGTGGTGCCGTGGCTGGACGGGGTGTGGTTGCCGCGGTGGGTGGGGCGGTTGTGCGGAGTGTTGGCGGTGGTGCCGGAGGGTCGGCGGTACGTGTCGGAGCGGGTGGAGGGGTCTGGGGAGGTGCAGGAGGAGCAGGAGGACCCGTGGGGGGACGATGGGGAGGGGTCGCTGCTCTACGAGAGCGACTGACGCAGCTCTACGAGGAGCAGAGGGTTCGACGTAGGGGTATGGCGACGACGCAGGATCTAGAGGAAGAGATCAACCGGGCGGCGGAGTACGCGGGGTTTCCGTCGAGGTGGGTGGCGCGGGTGGTGGAGCGGGATGGGGATGTATGGGTGGAGGTAGACGGGCGTGTCTACCAGGTGGACCTGGCGTGGGCGCTGGGGAACGTGAGGCGGTTGGCGGACCGGTGTTCGGTGGCGCAGATGGTGCACGCGCTGGAGGTGTCGCACCCTGGGGTGATGGGGGTGAGCAGCAAGCAGCGGGCGCGGGGTTAGGGTGCGAGCAGGGGGGTGACGCGGTCGCGGAGGCCGTCGGGGAGGTGGGCGAAGGCCTCGTGGACCTGGGAGTCGCTGTACTTCAGGCTGAAGTGCTTGAGGACGACGTGGCGGGAGGCGAGCGCCTGGGGGCAGCGGTGGTGTAGCTCGACGAGTTCGTCGAGGTGGGTGTGTCCGTAGCGTGCGGCGGCTGAGGTGGGGTCTGGAGGGAGGTAGGTGGCCTCCAGCAGGAGGACCTCGGAGCGTCCGACCTCTGGGTGGCGCTCCAGGGTGTCGACGGTGGAGTCGCCGACGTAGGTGAGCAGGTCGAAGGTTACGTCGTCGGTGACGGTCTCGCCGCGCTGAGCGCGGGTGCGGATGGTCTCGGTGGGGAGGCCGGCGAGCGCGGGCTTGAGCTTGCGGCGGGTTTCGGTGACGGTGTAGCCGCGGGAGGGTGCGCGGTGGGTGGCGTCGAAGGCGCGGACGGAGTAGCGGGACGACAGGTGGAGGACGTCTCCGGGGGAGACGGGGTGGACGATGGAGTCGAGGTCCTGGGGGTCGGCGTGCTCCATGCGCTCGTGGGCGCGGAGGACGGCGAGCAGGTCGTCGCGGGACTCGGCGGGCACGTAGACGCGCGGGGGAGGGGCGGAGGACAGGGCGCGGAGGCGCAGGTGTCGGACGAGGCCGAGCACGTGGTCGTGGTGGACGTGGGACAGGAGCACGTTGCGGAGGCCGGCAACGTCTTGGTCGCAGTGGCCGAGGTCGAAGCAGGCGTCGAGTGCGGGGACCGCGACGTAGGTCGCGAGGCCGCTTCGGCTGAAGCCGTGGAGGGTGAGGGGGCCGAGGGGGAGCGTGACGGGCTGCATGGCGTGAAGTCGATGTGCATCCGTCGGATGGAGCTGAGGGCTTACCTCTGGGTGATGGACGCGAGCGCGTCGGGTCCCGTGTGGGTGTGGGGCTTGCCCGCGGGGAGGTACAGGGCCCCGAGGGCGTTGACGCCCTCCAGCTTGTCCGAGTAGATGGTGCCACGGGGGGTCGGGTGGGGCTTCTTGTAGGTCTCGGGCTTGAGGACGGCGCCGGTCGTCTTGTCGACGAAGCAGAAGGCGCGCTCGTGCCGGTGGCGGTCCGACTCGGGACCCGAGTAGTGGACGTCGAGGACGAGCACGTAGCGGCGGCCGTCCTTGCACTCCAGGGTGTGGGAGGTGCGGCTCTCCTCGGCGTCGACGATCTTCTGGGCGCGGGCGACGAAGGTCGCGAGGGCAGCGGGGAAGCGGGGGTCTGTCTGGCTCATGGGGGAGAGTCGCCCGGTCGGGTCGGATCGGAGCTGACTACTCGACGCGGCGGAGGTCCCTGATGGACACGGGGAGAGTGAAGCCGTGCAGCCGCACGCCGCCCTCGGGGGTGAGGGCCTCGACCACGTACTCGGTGTTGACGGACAGGTGCGCGGAGGCGTTGCCCCCCACGGTACCAGAGGTGCCGGGGACGAAGGCGCGGCGCGAGGTGCTGGATCTCCTGCCCCTGCGGGTCGCGCGCACGACGCGGTCGCCCGGCTGGAGCGGTCGGGGTTGGTTGTCCATGGGGGGAGGTCGCTGGCCGCGGACGGACCCGAGCTGTTCGGAGCCCAGCGGGCGGGTTGACGAAACTACAGGGCGAGGAAGCCGGTCGTCATGCGCTCCAGGTCCAGGTGGAGGCCGAGCGGGGGGACCGGGGCCTGCCAGGAGGCCGCGAGGTCGGCCGCGCCGCGCTTGCGGGGGTCGACGCGGAGCGCGAGGGCGAGCTTGTGGCGCAGCGCGTGGAGGGCGGCGTAGTCGGAGGGGCCGGACCCGTACTCCCCGAGGGCCGTCAGGGTGACGCGCCGGCCCTCCACGGAGCGGGTGAGGGCGAGCGGGACGGGGAAGAAGCGCGGGATCCCGGCGGGGACCAGGGAGCGGAGGTGGATCTTGTCGGTGCGGCCGGTCACCAGCAGCCCGGTGCTCGACGCCCAGCCGGCGGACCCCACGGTGAACCGCTCCACGACGTGCAGCAGGACGACCCGGCGGGCGAAGTCGTCGAGGAGGTGGTGCGCCGGGGCGTAGTCGCCCACGCCGAGCAGGCGCACCAGGACGCTCCGCTGGCCGAAGCGCACCGCCTCGAAGCGGACGCCGGGCGCAAGGGGCTGGGGTTCGCGGCGCTGGTGCTCGTCGGGGAGCAGGTCCTCCAGGTGGGAGGTGACGCTGCGGAGCAGGCTCATGGGGACTCCTTGGGTCTACCGGAGGGGACCAGGCGCGGGAGCTCCTGGCAGTAGCGTGCGATCGCCAAACACTGCGGGCAGTCGGGGGTGCGGCGCGAGGGGACCCCGCGGGGTCGCTTGCACCAGTCGGTGATCCCGCAGAGGGTGACCGCGTCTGCGCCGGGGTAGGGGGCGATGTGGACCATCACCCTCCCGTCGTGGGGGTCGGTCTCGACGACCGTCTCAAGCCGACGCATCGGGCACTTTGGGGAGGAAGGGGGCCGCGGCCTGCTCGGCGGCGAGCGCCGCCTGGAGGACGTCGGGGGCGGTGCCGCCCGCGAGGCGCTTGTGCCCGTCCCAGACGGTCCAGGCGGGGTCGCGGTCCTCGCAGGTGGTGACCTGGAGGTACAGGTGCTGGGCGCGCGCCGACCACCAGGGCTGGATGTCCTGCTGCTGGGTCCATCCTTCAGGGAGCTTTGGAGTCTTCATGAGGGGTAGTCGAGGTGGCGGACGAGACCGGAGCTGACCGCTCGGCCGCGCGCAGGAGCGCGCGGGTCGCGAGCGTGAGGGCCAGGGTGTCCTGGGTGTAGAGGACCTCGCCGCCCCGCCACAGGGAGGCGGCGTACGCCGTGGGGGCCTTGAGGTCGTCGCAGCGCACCACCTGGAGGTACAGGTCCCCCACCTCGCGCGAGTAGACGCCGACGTTCTCCGTCCAGCCGGCCGGGACGGGGGGACGGTCCTCCTCGCGGCGGTCCACGACCATGCGGATCCCCGCGACCGTGGACCGGTCGTCGCACAGGCGGAGGCCGTTGTCCGCGAGGAACTCGGCCGCTCGCGCCCTGGCGAGGTCGAAGTACTCGTCGTGCAGGCACTGCCCGAAGCCGTCGAGCGGCAGGAGGCGGTTCTCCTCGCGGAGGGAGGACCCCTCGCCCCAGAAGTCCAGGGTGAGGACGAAGGTGAGCCGGTAGGTCGTGTCCCCGACCACGAGCGGCGCGAGGACCGGGTCGGGGAGCCGGCGGGGAAAGTCCTTGACGCCCATCAGGCGCGCGGTGCCTCCTTGGCACCCGCGGCGATCACCATCCGGGCGAGCTCCCCGAAGGGGCGCGGCTCCGCGAGGTCGAAGCAGGCGTCGGCGGCGGCGAGGACCTGGGGGTCCACGGCGATCCGCTGCGCGCGCGCGAGGCTCCCCCGGATGGCCTCGCCGACCAGGAGCGCTCGGGTGAGGTCGTCGCCCGAGTAGGCCGCCACGGTGCAGACGACGCGCACCTGCGAGGCGGGCAGGAAGTGGACGGACGCGCGCGCGAGCTCTTGGCTCGCTCCGTCGTAGAGGGCGATGACGGCGACGTTTCGGCCGCACACGTCCATCTGGTAGGTGATGAGGGGGGAGTCAGTATCGGGGAAGTCAACGACACTCATGCGGAGTAGTCGATACTTGTCCGCCTACAGGAGCTGACGGCCCGCGCCAGCTACGCGCGTTTCTGCCTCGCGGGAGCTTTGCGCTCGCGCGGGAACACGTACAGGTGGGGGATGCAGCTAAGTCCCTGGTACGTGCGGCGCACGGCGAACTTGCTCGCCAGGTGCTTCTCGTAGCGGTCGAGGACGTTCTCATCGTGGTTGTGGACCCCGCAGTGGGCCACTTCGATACCGAGGCTCCCACGCTTGCGCACGTAGAACCCGTGACCCGTGGGTTGGAGGTCGTTGGTCGCGTTGTTCGCTGGGGGAAACACCTTGCGCATGTGGTCGTAGACCTTGGGGACGTCGACGGACCGGAACCAGGAGTTTAGGTTCCCCTCGGCCACGCCGGGAGGAGCCTTGAACTCGTGCCGAGGCCCGATGGCGGACACGTCGTCTACGAGTCGAACATCCACACGACCCTTGCAGCGGGGGCAGTAGACCACGTAGCCCGCCTGATAGATGCCGTCGGAGGGGCCCACGATGCCGGGCTTCCAGTCCTTGGCGTTGACCTGGAAGAGCGCCTCGCAGTTCGTGCAGGCGATGAGGTCCCCGAAGTGCGCCGAGGGGGCCTTCGACTTGCCTGCCATGTACCGGACGCGCGACGCGACTCGACGCGCCTCCAGGGTGACAGCCCGTAGGAGGCTGGAGGTCATGAGCGTGCAGGCGTCCGACACGTTACGAAGCGGCGGGCAGTCGACCTGGATCTCAGGCTTGTGGGGGTCGTTGAACCGTACGGTAGCGGTGGGGCGCACGATGGGGTCTCGGTCGAACCTCACGGTGGCCTGCACCTGAGCGATGTCGGGGCCTACCAGCATGCAGAAGAGGATCTTGTTCATGGGGTCCCTTGGGGGCGTCGCGGACAGGTCTGCATGAGGTGCGCGTGTCGCGCCTCTGGTCCCTTGTTTCCGCGCATCGAGACGGACGCCGAGCAGTAGGGGCAGACCCCAGCGGAGAGCGACTTGGGCTCGGCCGCGAAGTACGGCATCCCGAACGGCTCGTGGTTGGGGTTCTCGTTGCACGCCTGGTACCACGGGTGGCCCGCCTGGTGGTACGCGCAGCAGGCGGGATGGTTTGGATGAGGACGGTCTTTTTGGGCGGACATTAGGTGTTCCCTCCGACCCACTCGCCGGCCTCGTTCCACTCGCCGGGGTGGTGCGCTAGTTGCTGTATCGTCGACACGGCCACGCGGTCGATCGACCCGAGGATGACCTGCTTGCCATAGGGCTTGCCGCCCACACGAAACTCCCCGTTCTTGTGGTCGAACGACAAGAGCGACCGCGAGGTCTCCTCGTCGGTTCGGCAGAGCTCCCGGAGCATGAAGTTGATCAGCAGCTTCTCTCGAAGCTCGCTGTACCTGTAGCCTTCCTCCGTCGAGGTGACCACCTCGCGGACCTTGCATAGTTCGGACAGCAGCGTGCGGAGGTACGAGGGGTCGGTGAACGCGCTCGCGTACCCCTTGGCCCCACGTACCTCCTCGTGGTTAGCGGAGGTATGCGCCATCGCCAGGAGCCGCAGCGTCCGTTCCCACCGAGGGGTTCCGACCGGAGGGCTGACCAAGCAGCGCGGGCTGAACGACGTTCCCGTGACGTAGCACTCTCCCACCACGGAGATCGCGTGGGCCATGACGGTCCAGTCGTAGCGCAGTCCGGCGAGGAGGACTGTGTTGGGGTCACAAGCGGTGACCACCAGCGTGGAAGGAAATGTGCTCTCGGGCGACACCGGCAGGCCGAGGAACGGTGCCAGGCGGTTGAGCACGGATGTGCGCAGTACGACGGCGGCATCCTCGACGCCGTCCAGCGCGCGGTAGATGCGGTAGAGGTTCAGCAGGTCCGCACGCTTGTCCTCATCAGGCTTCGAGGTCGTGTTGAGGTGGAGGGCTTGAATCCAGGATGGCCGGTTCATGCCGCCTAGTCGCGTGGACACCAAAGACCGGAGCTGAAGGGTATGTATCGACATGCGGATCGCGGCCATCGACTGCGGCACCAACACCATCCACCTGATCGTCGCTGACCGAACTCCCGAGGGGACGAGCATCCTGGAGCACCAGGTCGCGACCCCTCGGCTCGGCCGGGGCCTCGCTCAGACGGGGGTCATCGACTCCCACGCGGCCGAGGCCGCGCTGCGCGCGCTGCACGCCTTCCACGACCGCGCGGTGGAGCTCGGGGCTGAGCGCCTCGTGGGCGTCGGGACAGAGGCGCTGCGAAGCGCGCGCAACGCCGAGGACCTCCTTGAGTGCGTGTGGGCGCTCGGCATCCCGCTGCGCATCATCACCGGGGAGGAGGAGGCGCGCCTCTCCTTCATCGCGGCCTGTCACGCGGCGGGCATTGAGACGGAGGTGACCCTCATCGACCTGGGGGGAGGTTCGACGGAGGTCGTCATCGGGTCCAAGGGTCGTCCCACCGATTGGGCGAGCTTGCCCTTCGGCTCCACGACGCTCACCGACAGGTTCGCCGAGTCGGGTGACCTGGTGGGCGACGTGCGCGCAGCCGTTGGTAAGGCGATCGCCACGGCTCCTGAGCCGCGAGGGTCGGTCGTCTTGACGGGAGGGACGGCGAACGCGGTAGTAGGCGCCGTGGTGGCCGACGCGCGCAGGAAGGCTTCCGAGCAGGACCTGACCCACCCAAGCGGGGTCGTTCAGTGCCCCGCCAGGGCCTTCCTGGCCCTGGTGGAAGCTACCATTGGCCGGAAGGAGGAGGAGCTCGCCGCGCTGCCCTGGGTGGGACCTGAGCGCGCCAAGGTGCTCCGGGCCGGCGCGATCGCGCTCGACGTCCTCGTTGATCGCCCAACCGTCAAGCAGGTCGTGGTGACACCCCACGGGCTCTGCTGGGGGTTGATCCTCGACACGGAGTTCGGCCCGGAGGCCGCTGGGACGGGTCTCGTATGACGGCGCGTAGCTCGTCGAGGCGAACCTTGAGCAAGGACGGAGTCTTGACCGAGGACGGGGTGCCCGCGAGGATCGCGTAGCGTGTCTCCGCGCGGAGTGCTCGCTCCTCGTTAATGAGCCCCTCCTGGGCCGCTACGCAGAGGTGGTCGAAGCACAGGGGGTAGGTGTCCTTCTTGTGTGTGAGGGTCGTGACGACCGGCTCCGAACAGGGGACGTACGCGCACCTGGGAGGATTGTCCATGCGCCTTCCTGGGTTGTTCGTCACGGTCCGGAGCTGACTCAGCTCCAAAGACCTTTTACTCATCGACTACAAGACATGTGCTTCCAGACCACGCCCTCCCTGGGCAGCTACATCGAGCTGTACGACCCGCTGTACCACCCTGTCGATGGGCGACCTCCCTTGATCGTCGCGTACGGGATGGGGGTTGACTCGACCGCCATGCTCGTCGAGCTGGTGAACCTGTCGATCCGACCCGACCTGATACTCTTTGCAGATACCGGGGACGAGAAGCCGGAGACCTACGCCTACCTGGCGATCATCAACGCCTTCCTGCGCGCGAACGGCTACCCAGAGGTCATCGTGGTGCGTCGCTCTCCGACGACCTCTCGCAAGAGCGGGATGGTGTACAGGACACTCGGGGAGAACTGCGTGGCCAACGCGACGCTCCCCTCGCTGGCGTTCGGTCGCAAGGGGTGCTCGCAGAAGTGGAAGCGTGAGCCGCAGGATAAGCACGTCAACGGTTGGGCTCCGGCGCGCGCGGCCTGGAAGCGTGGGCAGAAGGTCGTCAAGCTCATCGGCTACGACGCCGGGCCCAAGGACGCGCGTCGCAGCAAGATCGCCGACGACGCCAAGTACACCTACCTCTATCCACTGCGCGAGTGGGGGTGGGACCGAGAGCGGTGCGAGCGAGAGATCGCGCGCGCCGGCCTGCCGGTGCCCCCGAAGTCGGCCTGCGTGTTCTGCCCGGCCACCAAGCCCGAGGAGCTAGAGGAGATGATCCGTCGAGACGTGCAGGTCGCCTACAAGATCATCCAGATGGAGGCGGTGGCGGCTCCGGGGCTAAAGAACATCGACGGCCTGTGGCGCAAGGCAACCAAGAAGCGGCCCGGCGCGATGACCCCCTACGTGCGAGAGGTACTCCAGCGGATCGCCGACGAGAAGGGGCGCGGCGTCGTGCGGTCCCCTGCGCTGCGGGTCCTGCGGGAGGACGACGCGAGCACAACCCCCTGCGGGTAGGTTGACGAAATAATGCCCAAGCCCACGAAGCACCCCTGGCGCGACCTGGCCCGAGCGGCCCGGCGCGTGGCATGTGAGGAGTCATCCCCTCGGACATTCAGACGCCGCGTCCTGAAGCTCATCGCGGAGATCGAACGGTCGGAAGTCCTGCTCCAGCAAGGTCGGAATCGACCGAGTCCCAGCGCCCTGCACTGCCCCTGTTGTGGAGCGAAGCTCCAGCCTGTTTCTCCGCAGGACCCATACTGGGGAGACTTCTGTGAGGGCTATCGACGAGAAAACGGTACTGAGTGGTACCTCTGTCCCTCGAAGAGATGCACGTACCACGACGCCCCGCTAGTCCTCTTCAACTCCTATCATGGGTGGAACCATCCGGCCGGCGACAACTGGGCGATAGGCTGGGTGAAGTAGCTCAGCTCCAACCACCTCCCTTTCATCCCTATCCCTGCATGGGAACACAGTTCATCCTGGGTGAGGTCGTCCCGCGCGCGAAGGCCGTGCGGTGCGCGGAGCTCGCCACGAAGTTCAACCAGGCGACCCCTGGGTCCGAGGTCCTCATGCGCAGCGTCGACGGGCACCTGCTCGTCGGGTTCCACGTGGGCTGGTCGGAGGACAAGAAGGTCGCGTCCCCCCTCGATCGATACGACGTCATGCCCCGCTGGGAGGCGCTTCGCAAGTACCTCAAGGAAAACGGACTCGACCCTGGCGTCGGTCGCGACATGACATTCGAGTGCGAGAGGGAGAACAAGATCCCAGCGCTCGACACGGAGACCCCCGCATGAGCACGCACGTCTACTTCGGCTGCATCCTCGCGTCCAACCAGCGCAAGGTCTTCAACCTGCACGACCTCCCCCTGGGGTTCCAGGCGCTGCATCCCGGACCCCATGTGGTGGCTTCCACGCCTCAAAACGAGGCCGACGGACCTGCGTGGGTGGGGGTCGAGGCGCAGGGCCTCCCAGCAGGGCCGGTCCCGCTGGCGAGCCTGTCGGTGCGTTCCTTCCGGTACAGGGACACCGTGGAGCGGTGGCACGCGTTCTGCGAGTTCGTCAGGGCGGCGACCGGCCTGGACCTTGGGGAAGGTGAGCTCCTGCTCACCTACCTCGACACCGACGAGGACTAGCGCGACCCCTCGACGTACTTCTGCACGATCTCCCGCCACTCGTTACGGTAGCGCTCGAGGGTCGCGGCGATTATCCCGGCGACGTCGAAGCGCCGCTTCGTCTCCAGGTTGTCGCGGGACAATATGCGAGCTTGATCGCCGAGGTCGTCGAGCAGGTAGGCTGTCTTCGCGTCCACCGACTCCGCCTTGAGCTTCTCCAGGGCCGCCGTGGTCCAGACGATCTCCCGACCCCACTGTATGAGGTTCTGGGCGTACTTCTCGCCCGCCGCGATGTGCTTGAGGAAGTTCTGCGTGTATCCCGCAACGTCGTCCGAGGAGGCGATGCGCACGACGGGGACCGCTACTCCCTCCAGGTGGGCGCGCAGCATCCAGAGGCGCTTGTCGAGCGAGCGGGACACCTCGATGTAGAGGTCGGCGGTGTCCTGGTCCCCCAGGTCAATCGACCGGATGATGTCCTCGCGCGCGCGGTTGGACACCAGCGCCACCCGCTCGGCGAGCGCTTGCACGTGGGCGAGACCATCGAGGAGGTTCGGTGGGTAGGGCGGAAGCCCCGCCCCTGCGGCGGCCTGCTCCAGGGTGCCGCCGGCCAACGCGCCAAGCTGCACGGCGCGCTCCGCGACGTCGTCCGCGTGGTTGCGCACCTCGCCAGCCAGGTCGTCAAAGAGCCCGTGGAGCGCCTGGAACTGAGGCCCTTTGACGTTCCAGTGGGCCTGCTTGGCGGCCAGCATAAGGGCCGTGAGGTCAGCGAGGGTCTTGTTGAGGACCACACCGAGGAGGATGCGGTTCGGGGTGGGGAGGTTGATCTGCACGCTACAGCTCCGATGATAGAGGATACCTCGCGCTCCCCGTACTGGAGGATCCATGACCTGGGAGTGCCACGGCTGCGGCGAGCAGCACCCGAACATCCCCGACGCCTGTAGGGCGTGCGGAACGAAGCCCGAGATCGTCGAGAACGTGTGGCGGTGCCGGTACTGCTCGACGGCGGGCATCCCGGCGGGCAAGCCGCGCTGCACGACCTGCGGGAAGGAGCGCGAGGCGGAGTCTGACTTCGCGGTCGACCCCTCCCGGGTCCTCGACGTTGAGGTGGGGCGCAAGCTCGCGGAGGGCACGCTCGTCAAGTGCGCCTACTGCGAGGACCTCATCGAGCCGTTCGACGCGGCGGGCAACCCGCGGAAGTCCTGCGACACCTGCGGGGCCTCTCGTGGAGAGGCCAAGGCCGCGGCCGTGGAGCAGACGATCCCGGCGGATCAGGCAGGGACGTACCGCCCGATGCAGTACGCCGCCTCACCGCCCGCCCAGTCCCCGCACCCAGGTACTCCCGCCCAGTCGTGGCAGGAGGCCAACGCGCTAGCCGACGAGCACGAAGATCCCCCTGGCGGGGTCTTCGCCTCGCCGGGAGCCTTCGACTACAAGCGGGCCGCGATCCTCGGTGGGGTTGGTCTTGGGGGCCTCGTCCTGCTGTTGTGGCTCGGGGGGCTCCTCGTGCAGGCGTTCCGCGCCTACCCGGTCGACGCGACGGTCACCGCCAAGCGATGGGAGCGATCGATCGCCGTCGAGCGCCACGTCATCCTGCACGAATCCGGGTGGATCGGGCAGAAGCCTATCGAGGCGTGGGACGTGTCCTGCGCGACGAGGCAGAACGGGAACCGCCGGATCTCCGACGGGTGGGTCCCTGTCCCCACTGTGAAGTGGTTCGCCTGTGACCACCAGGAGTCCTACTCCGCCCGAGAGCCCTACATGGTCAGGGGGCAGAAGTACTGCGCCAGCTTCGCCTACAAGTCCAAGGGCAAGGTGTCGGTCAAGGAGTGCGCGGACTGGCGGACCCCTACCTCGACCGCGTACCGCACCGTCACCAAGCAGAGGTGCGTGGGAGCCAACCGCACCGTCATCGAGTCGGTCGAGCGGTACCACTTCGAGCCCATCTGGGACCAGTACTGTAGCTGGACCGCCGATGGGGGTTGGAGGTACGCCCGCGCTCTCACAGCTTCAGGCGGCGCGCAGGACCCCCCGCGCTGGCCCGAGGTCCAGGGCCTCTCTGCGGATGAGCGGACGTCCACGCGCACCGAGAGCTACAGCGTCGAGGTCAGCGGGGGCAAGATCGACCCGTTCCAGCGCATCCTGCTACCCGAGGTCGTGTGGCGGGAGCGGCACGTAGGCAGCACCCTGCGAGTGTGGGCTCGTCGGGGTAGCGTAATAAGCTCCAGCTACTGAGGAGGTCACGGTGATCAGGGATTCAATCAGGAGGGCCGTCGCGACGACCCTCTACAAGTTGTTCGACGCCGCCTTAACCCCAGTGCCTCCAAAGGGGGTGCCCCCCGCCATCGACGAGGACGAGGACGAGGACGAGGACGAGGACGAGGCGTGCTGGGCCTACATGATCCCCGTACCTTCTCTCCTCAACGAAACCCTGGACCAGACGATGGCACGGGCGCGCGACATACCGGGTGTCATCGCTGTCCGGCGCACCATCATCTGCCAGTGCGGGTGGGTCGCTGTCCTGGCCGTCATGCCTGCGGACGTGTCCGACGAAATGGCGCTCACGATGATCCAGAACCCCAAGACGCTGCCTGGCGACATCTTCCTGGAGTTCTGGGACCCAGCCCTCATGAGGGTGTACGACCACGAGAACACCCAGCGGAACTGGCTGGCCCACAACAAGAAGATGCACGTCGAGGGGCTCAATCAGGGTGGATTCAGCGGTCCTTCGACTGGAGGGAAGGGTGATCCCAACGGGGGCGGCAACACCGTGAACTAGACCAAAAGAAAAACAGCGATCATCAGCTCCTGCCGCTTACCTGCCCTCTACTGCGAGTCAGTCCGGCTCGATTCGGACATAGACTCCGCAAAAAAGAACGAGACCTCAAAAAAACTTCTTGACCCTTAAACGGGTATGACGTAGAAAGAACTTCACCATGTTGGCCCTGACGCAAAAAACAGACCTGACGAACCGTGGAAGTTCCACGGCCCCGTCATATCTGCGCGCAGGGACCAATCTGGTGGCGATGCCGGGTTTTGCGGCCTCGAAGCGCCAGCCCTGCCACCTTGGTTGGATCGCTAGCACGCCTGGACCTTAGAGTAACCTCGAAGAGAGCTTAACTCGAAGGGCCGGGCGGTGAAGACCTCCCGGCCCTTCGACGTTTTGGGGTCCTAGGACTCCGATGGAGAACGCAGAAGGACGGTGTATATGTCGCGATCAGGGATCAGGTTGGTCTCCAAAACCGACCAGCGGGGTTCAATTCCTCGGCGACATGCCAAGCCCTCGTAGCACAACTGGCGGTGCGTCGGTTTCGTAAACCGAAGGTAGTCGGTTCGAGTCCGGCCGAGGGCACAAGTATCGACATAGGTGCGTGCGTGAATCGCGCATAGCATTGCGGGACTAGCTCATCCGGTAGAGTGCCTGGTTGCCAATCAGGAGGTGGAGGGTTCAAGTCCCTCGTCCCGCACTGTAGGAACATATCCCGGCGTATACCGTTATGGACACGGGGCAGACTGTAAATCTGTCGCCTTCGGGTAGGGGGGGTTCGATTCCCTCCGCCGGGACCATGCGAGCGACCATCTATACGGTGGGCTCGCCTCTCTCAGCCCCGCAAGAGCTGAGAGGCTGACAACTCAAGAGTGAGAGATGAAGAGCGCGGGGCTCGCGCCACTTCCCGGGGTGATGCTCGAAGGTGGTCAGTCCCGCGCAGTATGCGCCCGAGGCCGACTGGTGAGGCAGCTGATTCTTAATCAGTTTGAGGTGGGTTCGATCCCCACTGGGCGCACTCAAGGAGCCACACATGCAGACCAAACGCGCGGCGAGGGGAGCTCGCAGTCAGGACCCCGCGCCGCTGTAGCTCAACTGGCTGAGCAGCGTCCTTTTAAGTCGTTGGATGAGGGTTCGAGTCCCTCCAGCGGCAACGATAAGGTAGAGTAGCTTTACCGACTCCCACGAACGGGCCCTACAAGCACAGGTTCGACTCCTGTACCCTCCACTCTTACGGGGGGCGCGGTTAATGGTCCGCTCACTCGAGTTGGTAACATGCGGGTTTGGCCGAGCGGCCCAGGCACCAGCTTCCCAAGCTGGACACGAGGGTTCAACTCCCTCAACCCGTACCATGCGAGCGTCGCCCGACCGGCCGGGCACCAGCCTTCCAAGCTGGACCAAGCGGGTTCGAGTCCCGTCGCTCGCTCTGACAGCTCGGCGGGTAGTTCCTTCCCAGAGGAACTCCCATGAAGATCTGCAAGGATGGCAAGCGGGTCGTTGTTACGGACCACGCCGCAACACGGTACGCCGCTCGGTACGACCGCGGGCTTGGGGTCGAGGAGGCCCGCACGAAGCTGGGGGTCCACATCATGAAGTCGAGCGCCAAGCGGCTCGTGGACAAGTCTCCCGCGGGGGACCCCCTCATGCTGCTACCGGAACTCGACTGCGTGGTGGTGATCAAGCCAGACAACCGAGAGGGGCACGAGGGGGACCTCGTGGTCCCCACGGTCCTCGACAACCCGGATCGAAAGGTGAACCGAGGGCCGATGTACGAGAAGCTCGCGGCGATGTCCAACCTGCGCGCGACCCTCCCCGCGCAGGTGCAGGATCCGCCGCCGCCTCAAGCCCCCGAGGAACCCGAGGAACCAGAGGAACCAGAGGAACCAGAGGAGCCGCCGAAGTCGACACCTAGCGTTGACTGGCTGGAGCTCCAGCAGCTTCGTCGAATGCGTGACCAGCTAGATGTCCTGGTCGCCTCGTTGCGGAAGCGTGAGCAGCACATTCGGGTCTCGGTCGCGGGCATCCCGGAGAACCTGAACCTTCAGGGGTGGGCCGACCGCCACATGACGCTGGCCGTGGAGCTAGGGTCCATCGGGGACGAGGTCGAGCGCTTGCTAGCGCAGACTGCTCGGGCGTAGCTCAACGGTAGCAGCGGCGGCCTTTGACACCGCAGGTTGGGGGTTCGAGTCCCTCCGCCCGAACTCACTGAACGTCGTATCACTCGCCACAGGGCGAGTCGCTGGGGTGTAGCTCAACTGGCAGAGCGCCGGTTTCTGAAACCGTCGGTTGAAGGTTCGACTCCTTCCACCCCAACTCAGCTTTGGATTCTTCTGGAGGGTGCTTCTGGGGTGGCCCGGAGCCTGTTTGCTAAACAGTGCGTGTGTAACAGCACAGGGTTCGACTCCCTCACCTTCCGCTCAACTTGACCTGACAAGGGAAGCAAACGCGGTGTGGACCGCGACCCGTCTCGAAAACGGTGTGCTGCAAGGCATGGGGTTCGACTCCTCTGCTTCCCGCTCTGGAGGGTATCTGCGGTGTGGACCGCAGCCTGCTTGGAACGCAGTGCGCTCGGGCAACTGGGCGGGGTTCGACTCCTCTACCTTCCGCTTTCCCGGTAGACCAAGAGAAGCGCTGTCCTGGCCCAAGTGCGCCGCAAGGCCCCAAGGTGTCCGGTCGTGCAGCGGGCGCGCATCTGGCGCGGTTGTAGAGGTCGCCACCCCGACGGGGGAAACCCCAGGAAGATGCCCTGGCAAAGGGATAGTGGTGGAGGTGCCGGTTGGATACCGGCCCGGGATTTCATGGTTGTGCAGATGGAGGAACCACCCGACGTGGCGACGGGACCTGTCTTGAAAACAGGCGAGGTGCAAGCCCTTGGGGGTTCGACTCCCTCTTCTTCCGCAAGGTAGAGTATGCACATGTCCGAAGGAATGCAGAAGCTCCTAGACCTTCTCCTCACGCGTCCCCCCCTCTCTGAGGACCAAGTCAAGGCTCGCGGCCTCGCGTGGCGCGAGGCCGTCGTTGCGCTCATCGTGACCCTGGAGAACTGGCTACAACCGCTAGTCGCCGCGAACGTGGTCACGGTGACCCGCACGGAGCACGACCTACAGGACATGTGGATGGGGTCTAACACCGTGCCGGGCCTCGTAATGCGGTACGGGCTCGTCGAGGTCCGATTCGAGCCCTTGGGTGTACAGGCGGCACGCTGCGTAGCTCCTGACATCTTCATGGCAGAGGGTCGGGTCGACATCGTATGTGGGCCGCACAGCGTTCCCCTCATTCTCAAGGAAGAGAAGTGGTATGCCGTCAGTCTTCGAGGTCGCAGCTCCGAGCTCACGGAGGACATCCTCTCCTGCATCCTCGCCGAGATGCTTTTGTAACCTCGCTGGACGATGCTGTCGTGGGACGGCGCCGGCCTTGTAGCCCGGTCTTGGCGGTTCGACTCCGACGTCCAGCACTCACGATTCACCAGTTCGGCGCTCCGACGGAGGAGACCGGGGCGGGTCGCACCTGTCCTCGGCGGGGTGGTTAGAGCCCACCCGCTGAAGCCTTGATGGTTAGCCTCTGATGTTAACCGTTTCATGCAGTGTCGATGGTGCAGGAAGAGTCTCCAGGGTCGGCAGCGGTCGTTCTGCTCTGTCTCGTGCAAGGTCACCTGGAACGTGACGGAGTGGAGACGCAGGACGAAGAAGAAGGCTGTCGAGTACCTCGGAGGACAGTGCGTCAGGTGCGGCTACAACAAGTGCCTCCGGTCCCTGGTCTTCCACCATCGAGATCCGGCCGAGAAAGAGTTTCAGATTGCTAGTAGCCACATACGAGGGTGGGAGAGGATTCGCAAAGAGTTAGATAAGTGCATACTGCTATGTGCGAACTGTCACGGAGAACAGCACGAGGACATTCCCAGGTAGCTCAATGGCAGAGCACGAAGCTGTTAACTTCGGTTATGGGGGTTCGAGTCCCTCCTTGGGAGCCAGCGACGAAAACATGCCCCTTGTAGCTCACCGGTCGAGCAGCAAGCCGTTAACTTGCCTGTAGTGGGTTCGACTCCCACCGGGGGCGCTAAGTAACAAAGCTATGTAGGAACATAGTCACCATGGTCCGGTAGCCAAGTGGTAAGGCACCTGCCTGCAAAGCAGACATCGCCGGTTCGATTCCGGCACGGACCTCCAAATAGTCAGCTCCAGTACGTCGGGTCGCATCAACGTAGGAGCATGAGTCGACAGCTACTTCCGTTCGCGATGTTCCCTCCCGGAACCAAGGTCCGCTTCAAGGACGCGCTCGACCGCGCCCCGGACTTCACGGTACCGGCCGGGGCGCTCGGTGTGGTGATGGTGGTGGACGAGGAGTTCGAGCGGATCGTCGTCAAGGTGACCTCCCCCGAGGTGCCCGGCCTCACGGACGACCCCGAGTGGAAGGGAGAGGTCATCTTCTGCCTCCCCGAGGGGGACGACCCGGTCGCGGACCTAGAGGTAGTGGCGTAGAGTTTAAGCAGCTAGCCCGAGGCATGAGCCCCCGCTGGGGCCACGTCGAGGAAAGGAGGACGTCCTGGAGGGCACCAGGGCGGGATCGACCTACCTCGACGCCGGTGGGCCGGGTTGAAGTCCCGTAGGGGGCCTCTCTTTCCCAGTATAGAAGCGAGTTCGCAGTATCAGCGTGTAGCTCAGCCTGGCCAGAGCACGTGCTTGGGGTGCACGGGGTCGGAGGTTCAAGTCCTCTCACGCTGACTCAGTTTTGAACGTCAAAATGTGATAGGTTCACTTCATGGCGAAACCTGAAGTGAAGACCGAGGCGATCCGGCTCCGTGTCGAGGAACGGAAGTCCCTCCGAGACATTAAGAAGCTTACGGGCGTGTCGCAGGGCATCTTGAGTTTGTGGCTGCGCCCCTACCCACTCTCATCTGAAGAGCGGAAAGCGATCGCCAAAGCGAAGCGTGCGCTGCAACCTGATCCAGCCCGCAGAGATCCAGGACTCGAAGCAAAGGCACGCACGAACCTATGCGGACAGATGACCGAGAGGGATCATAAGGGGCGCGTCGCCGAGATGATGGTTGCGCTTCGGCTCGCCGAGCAAGGGTTCCTCGTCTATAAACCCTTGTTTGACTGCACGCGCGTCGACTGGCTCGCCTACAACCCAAAGACTGGTACGTACAATCGAATACAAGTCAAATGGTGTAAGTCTCCAAAGACAGGAAGGGCTCAAGTAAGTCTACGATGTAGACACGGAAAATTAAGACGTACATATACAGAATCAGACGTAGACTACGTTATAGGTTATGATCAATGTACGGACACAACTTACGTATGGTCGATTAGTGAAGTATCTCACATTAAATCCGATATCACCGTCAATGAAAACGCACGTGAACGATGGGACAAACTGAGGTAATCGGGGTGTAGCGAAGCTTGGTATCGCGCCTGATTCGGATTCAGGAGATCGTGGGTTCAAATCCCGCCACCCCGACAATGGAACACCAAGTAAGTAAGAATCCATCGAGATGGGTTCTCCCCGTCCTGATAGGACTTATTACAGCTCATCTTTGGCACGCATGGGTGTTGGATCGGCACGTCGAAGCAATCAACAAGATCCGTATCGAACTGCATAAAGTGCAACAAAACTTGAAAAAGTAGGTTCCCGCACGTAGCACGGTCTGGTAGTGCATCCGGCTGATATCCGGGAGGTCGAAGGTTCAAATCCTTCCGTGCGGACTGTGAACGAAGGCGAAGTGGTCGAGCCCCCTGGCTGTGAACCAGGGCTAAGCGGGTTCAAGTCCCGTCGTTCACCCCACTCATGGTGGTCGTAGCTCAACTGGCTAGAGCGTCGGGCTGTGAACCCGAAGACGAGGAGTTCGACTCTCCCCGATCACCCCACGTCCCGGTAGCTCAGTCTCAGGTAGAGCATCCGGCTGAAACCCGGAGGTCGGCGGTTCGATTCCGCCTCGGGACACCATCCCCTGGTAGCTCATGTGGTACGAGCGTCGGACTGAAAATCCGAAGATCGTGGTTCGACTCCACGCCGGGGGACTAGCGGGCAGGGCGGGACGCGCCGCCTCGCGGTGGCGTTGGGCTTCGGCCCACCCCTGCCTGCTCCGGGCCGCTGACGGGCCCGTCCGATGACGGCGGAGAAGCGGGATGCCGCGCGCAGCACCTGGGGTCGTAGTGATAGCGGTAGCACGCCTGCATGGCATGCAGGTAGCAGGGGTTCGACTCCCCTCGGCTCCACTCAGGTAGACGGTCGGAACGTGGGGGCGGTACCTCACGCGGGGCGGCTGTAGCCGGCTGGACGAGCATCGCTCGCGTCCCGGGAGGGCTCCTGCGGCGCGGTGGGAGACCACCTGCGGGCGAGCGCGATAGCGCCGAGCGCTCGGTCCCTCACGTTCCTTTCTCAGCTCCGGTTCTCGTGAAATTTTCGACTGTCCGTCATGGACGCCAACGAACTCAAGAACCTCGCCGACGGTGTTAACGAGAGCAAGCGTGCTGAGACGGAGCGCGCGAACCTAGAGAAGGTAAACCAGGTGCTCAGGCGCTGCGAGGATGTGGCCCGCCAGGGAGGCTACAAGCTAACCTACATGGACTCCTGCCTCAACCCGCAGGTCCTTGGGAAGCTGACGGCCTCGAAGGCGAACAACGGGTTGGGGCTCGTCGTAGTGGACAAGTCGGACCGCTCGCGATCGCGCCCCCACTTCAGCTACGAGATCTCCTGGGAGGGGGCTGAGGGTAAATGAAGGTAGTACGTGGCGGCTTGACGCCACCTGACATCGCGGGGTTAGCTCATGTGGTAGAGCGCTGGTGTGACACGCCAGAGGTGGGAGGTTCAAGTCCTCCACTCCGCACCATGGGGTCGTAGTGATAGCGGTAGCACGCCTGCCTCGCACGCAGGTAGCAGGGGTTCAATTCCCCTCGACTCCACCAGACAAGTCGCCCACGAGGGCAGAAGGGAGAGACCATGCGCCACAGCATCGACAAGTTTCCCGCCTGGAAGAACGCCTCACGGCGGGAGGTCTCGACCCTGTTCGCGCCCTTCAGCCCCTACTGCCTGATGAGCCTGGCGAAGCTCTTCCGCGGTGAGGACGTGGTGGTGGGCAACTCTGCCCCCGTGCTGGCCCGACGCGACCGGCCCGGCCTGGCCCCCAAGAAGCGGGGCGGCCTGAATGAGCACGGCCGGTCCTGCTCCTGCTGCAACCCTCGCCAGGGGCGGCCCCGCAAGCCCTACGACCGGGCGCGGACCCCCAGGATCAGCGCGGACCTGGACTAGCTCAGCTCCGGCCGTGTGCGGCCTTGACACGACCCTCTGGTCCGAGGGTCTCTGTCATAGGGTGGTTGGCCCCCGCTCGGGATTCTCTGTGGCGGGAAGTTCAGAGAACCTCGGGCCGCTTCCCTTCAACCTCATGATGCCGCATCATGAGGTATGTACGAGAATACGAAGGTTAAGGGTGAGGCTGCCGAGGTCGAAGTCCTGGTAAACCTTAAACGTCGGGGTTATCGAGTTTCGGTTCCGTTTGGAGAGAACTCACCTTATGATCTTATCGTCGAGTCTCCATCTGGCATGCTGTACCGGATACAGGTACGTGCTGCGTCGTGGAAGCTGGGACACCTCGTACTATCGCTTAGGTGCGTCAGCAAGAACTACAGTCGCACCCTCGACAGGTCACGAATCGAAGCTTTCATAGTTTGGGATGGAACGACCTGCTATGTCGTACCTTGTGTTGACACACAAGGATGCGAAACGACATTCTCTCTCCGACGAGACGCAGCGAAAAACGGGCAGAAGAAAAAGACGCGGGATGCGGACACCTATGCGAATGCGTTTCACTTGATTCCATAAGGGCGTTTAGCTCAATCGGTAGAGTGATGGCCTTGCAAGCCGTCGACGGGGGTTCGATTCCCCCAACGTCCACAGGGTTTGCCGGCGACCGCGACGTCGCGACAGAGCGGTTGGGGCGTCCCGCCTAATCGTTGGGCTACAAGGCTCCTCGCCTATCGCCCCCAGGTACAGTCAGAGGTGCCCTCCCTCACCGTGATGACTGGAGACAACTTCATCCAGGTTCCCACGCTAGCCGATGCGTCAGTCGACGTAGTGGTGACGAGCCCGCCATACTGGGGACAGCGCGAGGGCCCAGGGATTGGTCAAGAGCCAGATCCCCGTGAGTACCTACGGTCGGTCGCGAGGGTCTTCGAGGTCCTGCGACCCAAGATGAAGCATCGGGGCATCCTGTGGGTGAACCTTGGGGACGCCTACAACACCCCGGTGAACTGGAGCCCTCAGAGCGCGCACAAGTACAGCACGCTTGGCCCACAGCGGGCCGGACTCCCTGCGGGGAATGCGGCCTACGTCAAGCCGCGGGGGACGCGCAGGGCCTTCGTGAAGCCCGAGGTGCCATGGCTCCGGTATGGGAGCCTCCTGGCGCTACCACATCGGCTCGTCGCCGCCCTGTGCGACTTGGGCTACCTCCTGCGAGGGGAGGTCATCTGGCGGAAGCGCAACCCACTGCCGGAGGGACGATGCCGCCGGCCGCACCGCCAGCACGAGGTGATCCTCCTACTCGCGCTCCGAGAGGACCACGAGTTCCGGGTGAGCCCTCCGGTGGGGAGCGTCTGGGAGGTGGCGAACGAACTTCCCAGAGGGGAGCGACACTACTCGCGCTTCCCCGTCGAGATCCCGCGACGGTGTATAGAGGCGTACGGGCTCGTGGGAGGTGAGGTACTGGTGCTCGACCCCTTCTCCGGGTCGGGAACGACCGGGATCGCCGCCCGGTCGCTGGGATGCTCGTTCGTAGGCGTTGAGATCGATCCTCTTCGCGCCGAAGAATCACGTAGGACACTAGGGATTACAGGCGTGTAGCTCAGCGGCAGCAGCATCGGCCTTACAAGCCGAGGGTCGAGGGTTCAACTCCCTCCGCGCCTACCACGGCCGCGTAGCTCATCTGGCAGAGCGCCTGGGTCACATCCAGGAGGTAGAGGGTTCAACTCCCTCCGTGGCTACCAAGTTCTCGGGTGTGCAGCTCGACTGGTCGAGCGGCGGCTTCATACGCCGATGGTTGAGGGTTCGAGTCCCTCCGCACCCACTCCATTCTGATGGATAGTTTCAGCGTCCGAGCCGAAAGAACTACCCCTCCTAATGGATAGTTCGACGCAGCGCGCTCAGGACGAGGCGGCGCGCGACGCGTGCGTCGGACGCTGTCGGCTTGGACCGAGAGTTCCGGCCCGGAGCGTCGAGCCACATGTCGGCCGCGCAGTGCAGGGCATCAGGCCCGTAGGTGTAGGTCGGGGTCCAGTGGGAGACCCGGAGCTTGTCGGGGTCGCCGCCCCAGGCGATGACGTCGTGCCGCAACTTCGGGTCCTGACTGGCCGCCAGAGTGATCTTGGCCCCGTGGTCCTTGGGTAGGAGGGACAGCGGCTTGTCCAGCACGATGCGCATCGCTCGACTGAACAGTTCCCGGTGTTTGTCGCTCAGGGGATTCTCAGGTGGGGGGCCACTCGATCCACCGTCCGAGTAAGGTAGGGTTCGACCGGGACGTCCGCGACGATCATGTGACACGCGCTGGTCGACATGGACCGCGGCGTTCGCCTTCTGGGGTCGTGAGTACGATGGTAGGTGACCTGGTGAGGCTTCACGTAGTCCCCGACGTCGATCTTCTGGATGACGTCGAGCGCCTGGTTCACGAAGCGGAACATCGCCGCCTCGTCTCCAAGCGCCCTGGAGACTTCAGTACCGATGCCAAGAAGGTAGCCGTCGAGAGCGTGGTTCATGACACACCTGGGAGGTGTAGCTTAGCTGGTCAAAGCAGTGGGCTCATAACCCGAAGATCGAGGGTTCAAGTCCCTCCACCTCCACCTGACGAAACCATGGCACAGCAAAACATCATATACGAGGATCAACTTCCCTGTGTGGGCTGCGGAAGTTCCGTTCCGGTCAGCCTGACGGTCGAGCTTCTTCACGGGGAGAAGAAGGACGTGGCCGCCAGGATGGGTCGCGAGTGGGAGTTGACGCTAGCTAAGCTAAGCGAGACGGGCGTACGTTGTGACGACTGCCACTCGCAGGAAGTTTGACTGAAGGTAACTGATCCTGCCGTCGAGGCTCATACGGATGGGCGCCTGCTTGGTAAGCAGGAGGCAGCGAGTTCGAGTCTCGCCGACGGCACTGACTTCGTCCCTCGAGAAGGCCCTACAAGCCGGTTGGTTCAACTCCAACCTCCCCCACTCTACGGGGGAGACGCCTCGCGGAGAGGCAGCAGACCGTAAATCTGTCACCAATGGTCTTCCCACTCGACGAAGTTTCCCGCTCCCGTAGCACAACTGGATAGTGCACAGGTCTACGAAACCTGGTTCATGGGGGTTCGAGTCCCTCCGGGAGCACTAGCTTCACCCCTCGTGTGGGCCACACACGCGACGCTATCCGGGTTCGACTCCCGGTCCCTCCTCACTGTGGGGGGATTGCCTAACGGTAAGGCAGCAGATCAACCATCTGTCGAAAGACGCAACACGGCCCACCCACTCGGTGAAGCTCACCTTCTACGAAGTGACTATGAAGTCACATCTGGTATGAAGCGCTGCGCGACATGCCAGACCCACAAACCGCTCGACGAGTTCACTCGGAACAAGACGAAGAAGGACGGCCGCAACGCCTCCTGTAAGGTCTGCCATCGAGCCTATGTGCGACGGCACTACCAGAAGAACAAGGCTTACTACGTCAGCAAGGCGCGAAAGTACCAGGCTGGCATCAAACAGATCATCCGAGAGCTAAAGACGGTCCCCTGCGCCGACTGCAAGAGGACATACGACTGGTGGGTGATGGACTTCGACCATGCACGCGGCACCAAGAAGTTCACCATATCTCGTATGCAAGGACGTGTCGGTTTACAGAACGCACTCTTCGAGATCGCGAAGTGCGACATCGTCTGCTCCAACTGCCACAGGGATCGCACGTACAAGCGGAGGATCGCCTCCAGCACCCCGTAGCTCTCGTCAAGTTCGTTCCGCCCCTCGAGCAGGTCACACAAGCGATTGCAGGTTCGACTCCTGCCTCCCCGACTTCACCGGGGAGTAGCCAAACGGTAAAGGCACTGGAACAAGGATCCATCAAAAAGCACACGGCCTACCCACTCGGCGGAACGACCCTCTCAGCTCCAGGTGCTCACGGAAACAGGAGCGCCTCCCATGCCCCCCCGACCCCCTCAGACCCTCAGCCCATCGCAGGTCACCATGCTGCGCGCGGCGAGCGCCGGCCGGGGACCGACCGACCACCTGGTGGGTCGAGGGCGCAGCTTCCATGGTGGGGCCGTGGGGACGCGGTTCTCGCTGACGCGCCGGGGCCTGCTTGACCGGCAGGGGAACATCACCGCGGCCGGCGTGGACCGGCTCAGGGAGCTCGACCTCTGGGCGCTGCGGGCGCGGGTAGCCGGCCTTGGAGCCGACGACCTCCGCGCGCTGCGCGAGTGCGTCGAGTACGCGCTCCCCCGCTTCCGTGACGCCTACACCGACCACATCCTGGAGGAAGGCGAGGAGGCCAGGCTGCGTGCCCGTCACGGGCGAGCGGAGCGTCTCCAGGCCATCCTCTTCCCCCCGAACGCTCCCGTAACCTAGCTGGACAGGGTGCTGGCCTCCGAAGCCAGATGTGGGGGTTCGAGTCCCTCCGGGAGCACAGCTTGACAAGCCATCACCTGCTTAGATACAAGACGACATGGGCCGACATCACACGAAGGATAAGGGTGATGCAGGAGTGGGGTTTGTCATCGCGGACTGTATGCGGCATGGGATCCAGATATGTCTACCGATTAGCGAGCATCTACCGTTCGACTTGATCATGGTTGACGAGACGGGGAAACTGGCCCGAACTCAGGTTAAGTATCGCGCAGCTAAGGACGGAGTCGTTGAGGTGGGCCTCCGCTCGATATGGAGCGACCGCAACGGAGTACATACGAAGACGCCTAGCTACGATCAGTTCGACGCTGTGGCCGTCTTCTGTCCCAACACGACGTGTGTGTACTACGTACTTGCTAGCGAGCTATCTGGCATACGAAGCAGCTTCGTTATCCGTCTTTCCCCTTCCGAAGATGGTCAGACCAAGAGAGTAAGGCTGGCCTCGACGTTTACGAATCCATTACGTGTATTTGCACCCGTCGCCAAATCTGGATAAGGCACGAGTCTTCTAAACTCGCATCTGTGGGTTCGATCCCCACCGGGTGCACAACCAGCGGGTAGATCGGCCCCATGAGCTCATACCTCCGGTACCTGTGCCCCAAGTGCCAGCAGCCCGTCCAGGAGGACGCCGACCACCCCGCGGTGGGGTTCTGCAACACGGACGGCTGCCAGGTCGGGGCGATCCAGACGCGCTACTGCGCGCTCGTCGACGTCACCGTCGACGGCCTGGTCCTGGAGGTCGTCTCCCCGGCCTCCCACCTGTACACGGGATGAAGAAAATCGACCAGGACGTGCGGATTCTCAGCTCGGGTCGTGCGGGTGGTTCCGACCTTCCTGTGTAAGACGCAGGGCTTCGGGAAAAACGGTGGTGCTCATCGAGCACACGGGACATCGACCCCGAACGAAGTCAGGCAGGCTTCTGTTGCTATGTCGGCAACTTGGCACCACCCGCGACGGGTGGAGGACGCGGGTTCAACTCCCGCCAGGGGCCCGATTGGGTGTAAGTCTGCGCGTGACCCTGACCTGGATGATGACGGTCACTCATCGCCAGGGCAGTGCGCGGTCCGAAGCCCAGACATCTATGGGGTCAACCCCACCATGCGGCCTGCCTCGTGCGGCCTGTCGGGGAACACCCCACCTTCTATGAGGACCCGTCCCAACGGGAGACCTACGGGACACTGCCAAGTGGATTGGTCCTCACCCTCTTGATGAGAACCCTGCCTACCCAGGTGGGGGCGAAACCGGCTCCGTTGTCCGCAATGTAAACGACCGAGCAGTTCCGTCTCATCCTCCACACAACTAGAGGGGACGCAGCGACGTCAGACACCGCGCGTCCTCCCGCGGTCGGAGCGTGCTCCGACCGTTCCGTTCCCGTAGCCAAGCGGATAAGGCTCCTGTTTCCTAAACAGGCATTCGCAGGTTCGATTCCTGCCGGGGACACGAAAGGCGAGCCGCGGTGAACCGGCCCCGTCCGAGCGCGAGTTCACGCGCGAGGGTGGCAAGCTGCGCGGACGCTTGTTTTACGGGCAGGTAGCTCTACATGAGCGGGTGCGTGGGCGGCAAGTCGCTCGACGCTGGAGCCTCAGTCCAACTCTGAGGTGACTGGTTCACCCCGGTCCCTGCCCCCCGTTTCCACGAACCGAAGGAGCCGACCGTGCGCACATAGTTGGCTCCGCGAGGTCAGACCCGTGCGTGGGTCTGACCTCGTAGGTACGCCTGCCTGGTAAGTACGCTATGCGAAACTACGTTAGTGTATGCCAGTCAAGTACACGCGCGAAGCTCTCACCAAGGTCGTAGCCTCCTCCACCAGCATCCTCCAGGTTCTCCGCAAGCTCGGTGTCAGACCAGCAGGCGGAAGCCACTCCTACATCACGGGCCTGATCAAGCGGCACGGTCTCGACACGGCCCACTTCACGGGTAAGGGTTCAAACCGAGGCACACACCATGTAGGGGGTCCAGACCGGATCCCCTGGCACGAGGTGCTCGTGCTAGATCGCCTCGGAGGTAGGAAGGAGGTCACGTCGCGTCTCCGGCGCGCAATGGTCGAGGCGGGCATCCCCTACGTCTGCAAGCTGTGCGGCAACCCGCCCGAGTGGTGCGGTAGACCACTCACCTTACAGATCGACCACATGAACGGAGACTTCCTCGACAACCGGAGAGAGAACCTCCGGTTCACCTGTCCAAACTGTCACTCCCAGACGGACAACTGGGGTAGTAAGAATCGTTATGCTCGGGTGGTGTAATGGCAGCCACGTTAGCTTGAGGTGCTAATGGTCGAAAGACCGTGCGGGTTCGACTCCCGCCCCGAGTACTCACAGTCCTTCCTGCGCAGATGCTGGAACCTTGGTAGACAACACGGCCTCAGAAACCGTGGCCCTTCGGGGCGTGGGGGTTCGACTCCCCCTCTGCGCACTCCTGCTCGTGTGGTGGAATGGCAGACACACCAGACTTAGGATCTGGCGGCCTTCGGGCCGTGAGGGTTCGACTCCCTCCACGAGTACTCTGGTCGACGAGCTACAAGCGGGAACGGCGCCTGACACCCGACGCTCGTCGACCGGTTCATGCCCAGGTGGTGGAACTTTGGTAGACACACCGGCTCGAGATGCCGGCGCTCGCGAGGGCGTGCAGGTTCGACTCCTGTCCTGGGTACCGAGGTACGAAGTATGGATCACTTATGTCGCCCACGAGCAGACCTGAGCTCGGGTGGCGGAACTAGGCAGACGCGCCGTCCTTAAAACTCGGTGCCCACGTGGCGTAGGGGTTCGATTCCCCTCCCGAGCACACCTCTTCATCTCTCGCTCTTCCAGCGCTCAACATACGCCCAGGTGGCGGAACTTCGGCAGACGCGCTCGCCTCAAAACCGAGTGTCTACGTGACGTGTGGGTTCGACTCCCTCCCTGGGCACTTTAACGGTAGACATACCGTATCAACACATCATAGACTCTACCTAATGGGACGACGACGGTTATGGACCGACGAGCAATTCGTCTCAGCAGCTCGCTCCGGCCACTCCGTGGCCTCTGTCCTACGTACTTTAGGTTTACGTCCCACAGGGGCCAACTACGAAACAGTACATAAATACCTACATAAATTAGGTTGTGATGTAGCTCATTGGACAGGGCAAGCTCATCTTCGCGGTAAGACCCACTCATGGAAAGCCAAGGAGCCCCTCGACACGATACTCGTAGACGGAAGATATGTTAATACATCTCACATTAAGAAGAGGATGGTTCGAGAGGGTATTCTCGACGAGAAATGTTACGAGTGTGGACTGACAGAATGGAGAGGAAAAGCGATCGCACTTCATCTCGAACACAAGAATGGAAAGAAGGACGACAATCGACGGGAGAATTTATGTTTATTGTGCCCTAACTGCCATTCTCAAACATCTACATACTGTGGACTAAACAAGAAGAACCTGAAAGGAGGCCCTCGATGTCGGAGACACTTGTGTTAAGCCCCAGCTACGAGTACGTCGGGAGGGTCTCCTGGGACCGCGCCATCACGCTACTCTTCCTGGGGAAGGTCGAGGTACTGGAGGAGTACGAGGATCGGGACATTCGCTCGGTGACCTTCAGCATCAAGATGCCGTCGGTGATTCGCTTCCTCCAGGCGATCCGCGGGAAGAGGCGCGCGGTGAAGTTCTCGCGAGAGAACATCTACGCCCGTGACCAGGGCCGGTGCCAGTACTGCTGGCGGAAGGTCACGCGGGACGAGTTCACCTACGACCACGTCAACCCGCGGGCCGCAGGTGGCAAGACCACCTGGGAGAACGTCGTGGCCTCGTGCATGCAGTGCAACCAGGACAAGAAGAACCGCACGCCGGCCGAGGCCGGGATGCGGCTCCGTACGACCCCAGTGCGGCCCAAGCGGCTGCCTGATGTCCGCATCACCCTCGTGTGGCGCAAGGGCATGCCGGAGTCGTGGAAGTCGTGGGTGCGCGACTTCATCTACTGGAACGGCGAGCTCGACAACGACGAGGGGGATGCCCTCGCGGGCGTCTAGTCCCGCAGGACCAGCAGGTCGAACTGCATGAGGGCCTCCCCTTCATGCAGTTCGACTTCCGTGTAGTTGCCCTCCCGCTCATACCATCCAGATTGTGGGGCGTCCTGCCCCCTTGCGCGGAACGCCGCGTCGATCACCAGACATAAACTCCGGTACTGCTGGTAGCTCTGTGGGGTGTGCTTGACGCGCACGTCGACGACGTGTCCGTACAGGTCGTTCTGTCGCGCGACGACGGAGGTGACCTCCAGGCCCTTGGAGGAGGCTTCCGACCGAATGAGGTGCTCAAGATCCGCAGCGGTAAACAGGTTCTTCATGCCTGGTAGTAGATGCGGGCCGTCACTACGGAGCTGACTTAGGAGAGCACGGAGATGCGGTCGAGTACGCGCTTCTCGTCTCCGAGCTTGACGACCTCGAAGTTGGCCTCCCCGCACCCTGTCATGGCGTCCGCGACCGACCCGAGGAAGCTGGGGAACACGAACGTGTCCCATCCCCCCAGGGCGAGGCCCGCCTCAAGTCCGACCTGAGTGATGCAGCCCTCGTCGATCCACACGAGGTTGACGCCGCGCCCCCAGTCGAACGAGTAAGCGCCCAGGAGCAGGAGGTCAACGCCCGACATCCCCTCAGGGATCGGGCTGCCACACGCCTTGAGGACGTCGGTCCAGCGGACCCCGCGCACCGTGGGGACGCGACCGGACAGGGCCGCCTGGCGGGCGCAGGCCGTCACCGTGGACTCGAAGTCCGCCTCCGAGCACAGCAGGCCGATGCGCTTCTCCTTGCGGATCGCGCTGCGCACAGATACCTGCGACCGGCGCGAGCACGCGTTCGGCGACACCCAGCCGCCGGCCGCGACCGCGCCACGGACGGCCGACCCGGAAACCCGGAGGGCCGAATGGCTGCCCTCAGGCTCCACGATCACCCACCGGTCTACGAGCCAGGAGAACCCGGTCGTCTCGGTGCGGTACCGCTCCTGCTCCCGCCACTCCTCACCGGGGCGAGCCGCCCGAACGACGACGTCACAGCGGTTCCGTACGAGCTCGTGAAGGACCCGCTGACCCTTCGCGTCGGGTGGGCGCGTCACCTTGACGGGGAGTCCCGACCCCAGGAGGCAGAAGCCGGCGAGGTCACAGCGCTGCTGCTCGGTGAGCGCGTAGGGGCGCGTGGGGTCGGTCATGATGGACAGCACGACCTCCTCAGCGATGTCGGAGGCTGCACGCACGAGCGCCTCGTGCCCGCGGGTGAAGGGGTCGCAGGAGGCGAACACGAGGGCCCGCTTGTAGTTCTTGGGGGCCGTCTTGGTGGAAAGGTCGGTCGTCATGGAGCACCTACTCGGGAAGGGTGGAGAGCCACTGGTGGAGGGCGGGGCCGCCTTGGTGCAGGCCGGAGAAGACCCAGACCATGAGCCCGACGAGCAGCGCCCGCAGGGGCTCGACGCCCGCGAAGCTCGCGGCGGCGCTGGCAGACCCGAGGATGAGGCCCTCGCGCAAGATGAGTGCAAGGCCCCTCACGGCTTCGTCTTGACCGTCAGGACGGTCCCGTCGCGGAATCGCAGCGCCTCACGAGTCGATGGGCGCTTGAAGACCTTCTCGCGGATCTCATGGATCGTCTTGCGCACCAGGGCGGCCGAGTGCGGCCGAACCGTGGGGTCCGCGCAGAGGAGGTGCGCGATGAGGTCCCGCAGGGGTTCGCAGGTGTCAGACGGAACGACCCCCGTGCAAGGGTCCCCGCCGAGCATCGCGATCATCACCTTTCCTGCGGACCAGAGATCGGACTCGCCGATCGGTGGCATGCGGGATAGGATCTCTGGCGCGATGTAGCCAGGCGACCCACCCTTCCCCACGCTGTCCCGCTTGGACCCAGCGACCGACACGGTGAAGTCGGTGAGTACCGCCCCGTGTTGTGGGACGTCGACGATGAGGTTGTCGGGCTTGACGTCCCCGTGGAAGACTCCGCACTTGTGCAGGTGACCTAGCGCCTCAAGCAGGCGATCCGCGACCCACAGGGTGTGCTCGTCATCTAGCGGCCGGCGCGCGACGAACGCGGTACGGTCGGCGTTCGGCTGAACGTCGAGGATCTTCCCGAGCGTCTGGCCTGGAGCCCAGGTGAGCACCATGAAGGGGAACCCTTCGCGGTCGACGACGTAGTCGTGCAGCGCGGGGATCGTGTAGTGGTGAGGGATGCGGGACAGGAGGCTAGCCTCCTGCAAGAAGAGCGTAGCTTCGTCTCCGTCCTTCCACTTGGACTGCTTGACCGCCACCCGGTGGCCCAGGTGTATGTGTCGCGCCTCGTAGACGCAGCCGAACGAACCCTCTCCGACGAGTTTCTTGAGGGCGTAGCTCCCCACCTGGAGGTTTGAACTTGCTGGCATGCTCACAGCACGAGCAGCCGCGCGCCCCAGGAGCTGACGGTTACAGGTCGCGCGACCTGTAACCGAGCAGGTGCAGCCCCATCACGATGCTGGCCGCCACACCCCACATCAGGGCGATCGACCCTCCTACCGACAGGTCGAAGCGCACGACGGTCGCTAGGATCCCCATCCATACGGGGATCCCTAACACCTCAGGCCAGTAGTCCGAGGGGTCCACCAGGCCCGCCAGGACCTGCAAGGGTCCTAGCAGGACACGGAGAAGCAAGCGGAACCACAGGACCGCAGAGATGACGCGGCCCACGGGGGCGCGCGAAGGCCCCCTACAGGGGAAACAGGAGATGAGAGGAGACACGGCGAAACTCGCAGAGGCAGGACGTGATGCGCAGGCGATGCTGGAGGGCGTTACGTCGGTTGTCGGGTACTACGCTCGATGAGATCGAGGAGACTTCAAAGGTCCCTTTCCCTCTGGGAACCTCTTGTTAGTTGCGAGCGGGAGGATTTGAACCTCCGACCTTCTGGGTATGAGCCAGACGAGCTACCGCTGCTCCACGCCGCAATGAGTATGATGCAGGATCGTGGTCACTTTGTCAAGCGGAGCTGAGAAAATGCGTCGCACCCGCCAGTTGATAGAACCCCTTGAGCGCCGTCCGGGCTACTGTACGTGGTGCAAGAAGCCCGTACCGCCGAGGAGACGCACCTGGTGTTCGACCGCTTGCGTGTACGAGTACCGGATCCGAGCGGATCCTCGCTTCATGCGCCGGGAGCTTCGCAAGCGAGACAAGGAGGTCTGCCAGGCGTGCGGGTTCGACTGCCGATGGCTGGCCAGCTTCCTCCGCAGGCTCGGCACGCTGGAGGTACAGGTCCACACGGAGGAGACCGCCCAGATGCTCCGCTGGACGCGCCTTCCCCCACCATCTCCCCGGCTGCCGTTCGGTCGCGAGATGACCCCGCAGATGGCCGCGTGGATAGAGGAGACGGAGCGCCTGCGTCCGCGCTGGGGGCCCGTCAATCACCGCACCACGACGGACGGGCGCATCGTCGCTCTCGACAAGAAGGAGCGGCCCTACCGAGACTGGCGCGACTGGTGGGGCTGCGAGGTGATGGGGCTCACGCGCGCGGACGCACGCAGGCGGACCTACTGGGAGGCCGACCACGTGGTGACGGTCGCCGAGGGAGGCGGGGATCTCGGGCTGGCCAATCTTCAGACCTTGTGTCTTTGGTGCCATCGCAAAAAATCTACGTCAGATTGTCGACGGATAAAGACTAAGAAACAGGTTGATAGTTAAAGATGACATCGGTAGATTACACTGATGTCGCAAGCTCCCTGGTGGATCATCTACTTCGTGCGGTCTGGACCTCCAGGAGGTCCGATCAAGATCGGAGTCACCGTCGACCTCCTGAAGAGGATAAAGCTGCTTCAGACGGGCAACCCAGAGAAGCTCGTGCTGTTGCGGGCCATCACAGGCGACGCTCTACTAGAGAGAGAACTACACGCTAGATTCAAACACATAAGAATACACGGGGAATGGTTTAAGCCTACTGATGAACTATTGTCCTTCATTGATCAAATCTCTGACGCTTGGGCGAACGACTTCAATGAATCATTAAAACGACCCTGCACTTGCGGCAGAAATCAGTACACGGTATCTCAGCTTCCTAACGAGGCGTTCGTCGCGTTGTGTCGTCGTTGTCTCATGCGTCAGAACGGGCACATGAACACGTTCCTCACTCGGTGCGCCCACCGAGAACGCCCCTATGTTCCCCCGAAGCCCTGTTCACATTGTGCGGTACCCTCGAAGCCTTTGCGTAAGGGCAGGTGTCATACGTGCCACGAATACTACCGTAGGCACGGAGTGGATCGAGACTTATCTCTACCGCGTAAGAAGATATGCGCTAACTGCAACAAAGAATGCGAACGATTATCTAGGAGTAGGTGCAGGATCTGCTACTCGTACTGGTATCAGTATGGCGTTGAGCGAGGACCCGACGACAACATCCACGCAAACAAGGGACCTGAAACCATAAGACGATACACGAGGAGACGTCTTGTGGACATCATACCAAGTGATACTTCTCACAGCTCCGGTCCTCCGTCCGTCTCCGACCCACCCGCATGCCTCACATCCTCTCTGAGCGTCCCCAACGAGGAACCCTCGACGTAGACTACGGGTTCGTTCACGACCGCGAGGGTCGCCCCACGTGGCTCGCGGTCGGCAACGCCTGCTCGCGCAACTCACGGCGCTGGTCCGCCGTGGTGACCCTGTGTGGACAGGCGGAGCTCGACAACTCCCGCGCCAACTACATCGAGGTGTGCCCGCCCCCGACCCTGATGGTCCCGCTCGACGAGATGGAGGGAGGGTCGTCGCGGCACCTCCCCATCATCCTCGCGTTCGTGCAGCACTACGTGCGCGGGGATCGCCCCCAGGTGCTCGTCCACTGCGACGCAGGGATCAAGCGAGGCCCTGCGATCGCGATCTTCCTCCTTACGGCGCACGGGTGGGAGGAGCGAGACGCAATCGAGGGGGTCCAACGCGCACGCCCCGTAGCCAGCCCCTCTCCAGCCCTCCTGAGCGAGGGTCGGGACTACCTAGAAGAGATCCTCTGCCCGTAGTTCAGCTCCGGTTAGCTCGGTCCAATCGACTATCCGGCATGAGCAAGACCTCCAAACCGGCCCGCAAGGGCAACATGAACCTCGGGTACGACGAGAACGACCCCTCTACCTGGCCGCACGACGTGCGCCTGTTCCACGAGCTTCGCTCGATGCCCGCCGATATGCTTGTGGCGATCGTCCACGGGGACGTCAAGGTGGACGATGTGGCACGCAAGATCCTCGCGGACTGTGGGCTGGACGACCAAGGCAAGTGGGTAGGTCCCGACAAGGCGGCCAAGATCCACAAGGTGACACTGTGAACCCGCTCTACGTGAACTACTGGTGCGGGTGCGACCCGCGCACCCAGACGCTTTGTCCCGAGGGGAAGCGATACGCGACCTCAACCAAGAGAGGCGTCGGCAAGGACGTGCAGCACAACTCGTGGTTGCTTGACGTCCACACTAGGGTTGCCGAGGTGTGTCTCGGTCTACGGGAGATCGAGTCCTTCCAGGACGTCCCTCAGATGCCGGCCAACCAGTACGAGATCGACGTCGAGTGGCCATACCTGGAGGAGACGGTCCAGAAGCACATCCGAGAGGACGGCCTAGACCTCCTACCTCGCTTCCAGCGAGGTCATGTGTGGTCGGAGGACCAGCAGCGGGCCTACGTGGCCAACATGCTGCACGGATGCGAGGTCGCTCGGACGATCATCTTCAACCACAGTCAGTGGGACGATCTTCCCCAGAACCCCCCGAAGGGAACGATGGTGATCGTTGACGGTCTCCAGCGACTAGAGGCCGTGCGGAAGTTCATGCGCGGCGACCTACTGGTGTTCGGTAAACGATACTGCGAGTTCAAGGGCGCACTGCGCATGCAGTATGGGCGGTTCAAGATCCGCATCACCAAGCTGCCTACCGAGGCGGCGGTCATCCGGTTCTACCTGGCCCTCAACGCGGGGGGTACACCTCACACCGAGGAGGAGATCATGCGAGTTCGTAGCCTCCTCCAGGAGGTGCAGTGATGGCGGGCGGGCCCCTCATGACGGAGCACGACCGCGAGGTGCGACGTCGCGCCATCGAGGAGGCGATCGCGGTCCTAGAACTCAACTCCCCGTTCCCCGACGCAGAAGGTCGCAGCATGATGGTGCGCACGCTTCACGACCGAACCATCGGGGAGCTCCGTAAGCTCCAGCAGGTGGCGTCGGTCGAGGAGTACATCGCTCTACCAAGCGCGGGGGACTACCGGCGCGGGTAGGTCACGCATGCACCAACTCCTGACCCCCCTCCTCGTCGCGGTTCCCGCATCCCTCGTGCTCGTGTACGCGATCCTCGCGTACGTCAACCACCGCGGCCTCACCCTCCTGGCCCGTGGGGTCGAGAGCGTTCGGTTCCCCGTACTGCGCGAGCTCCTCGACGAGGAGGTCAGGCGGGTCCGGCGCGAGGCCCTCCTGCACCCGCTACGCACCGCGTCGCGCATCAGCGACTGGCACAGGCTAGGCGTCGAGTTCTACTTCGAGTCCCTGGCGAACCGCGGGGGCCTGGAGTTCGAGGACCCCATCAACGGGACGTCTAGGGACATCTGGCTCCTGGACGCCATCGAGGCGCACAACCTCCAGTGGATCTGGCCCCAGCATCGGCCTCGGATCACCAACGCTGCCCCAGCGTCTCCGCGGGGCCGTACCGATAGGTCGCGACGAGCTGCGTGACGTAGGGGTGAGCCCGCTGGGCGGCGAAGTCGCAGAATGTGCTGAGCACCCCCCGGTCGTCGGGGGTCTTCTCTATCGCGTGGAGCAGCGCGCGTGCGTCCGTCCCGCAGACCATCACGGGGAGCCCCCTGTCCAGCGGACCCTGGGCGTTCACCTCCCATCCCGTTGGGGGCTTCCAGGTCGCACTCCACAGGACGAACCGACTCCCCTTGTTCTCTCCGGCTCGCCCGCAGTGAACAACGTGTGTCACGCATGTTGGTGGTGGAGCCGCACGCAGCTTGCGCAGCAGCAGGGTCGAGCGGACGCGCGGCACTCCGTATGCTCTCCAGGAGGCTTCCGCGTCCTCACAGACCGCCATGAACGGGGTCCAGCCCACCCCCACCGAACAGCACCCCACGAGGTCCGGTCCGTAGGGGCTCGCGTAGGCCAGCGGCTTGACCTCGTCGGCTACCGCGAGGTAGCTCGCCGATGGCCCGCTTTCATCTCCTCCGAACCAGGCGACGATTGCGCTCACCGGAACCTCACCACGAGCGGACCCTCCTACAGGAGCGTGACATACCAAGCCATAACCGACGGACTACAGGAGCGAGCTGTCCAGGGCGCGCAGGGCCTCCACGTTGGTCCGGTTGATGTACCAGGCCGGCGGCCGGCGCGCGAGCACATCCAGCAGGATGTCCTCCGCGCGCACCCGGTCGCGCGTTATGCGGTACCCGCAGTAGGCCGTCGGGCTGCGGTTGGCCCCCTGGAGGCAGTGGAACAGCACGGGTCCGCGCGTGCGGTGCTGGTCCACGAACGCCCACGCGGGCACGCACTTGGTGAGCAGCCCCTCCCCCTGGTCCTCGTGCTCCACGTGGAACATCGGGACCGACGGCATCGCGACCCGCGCGCCCACATAGCGCGCGTCCGCCTCCGAGAGGATCGAGACGACCGCCACGAAGCGCGGGTCCACCCGCGCCTCTACGGACCCCACGAAGAAGCCTGGGGCCACCTCGTGACAGGCGGGCTTGTTTGGTTGCTGGGCCGGACAGTGCGTGCGGTGGGACATCGAGAGCTTGAGCCCAAACTTGCAGTGCGGGCACACCGTGGGGGGGTAGTAGAAGGGTTCGGGTCCCTTGTCCGTGTTGGTGAGGGTCATGGTAGGGCGTATACCCGCGTCGGCGGATTCGAGCTGAAGTCAGATCTGATCACCGTCGGTGAGGCGACTTCACACTATGACGAACAACGGCTTCACGAAGGGCACCAAGGTGCTGAGCAGGGACGGCAAGCAGGAGGGGGCGCTTACAGGGGGTCGGCGCCGCTGCCAGCTCGCCGGGTGCAACGGGATCCGAGTCGTGGTGCGGTGGGCGGACAACAAGGTGACATACCCCTGCACGAAGGGTCTGGAACCGCACGGCGAGGCCCTTCGGATCGCATAGTGATCAGCTCCGGTATTTGGATCTCTGGCGACAGGACCCCATGACCCTATACCACGTCATCCCGATCAAGAACTTCGCACGCGGCTACGACAAGTACGCGAGGAGCTATCGCAAGGCCCTCATCCCAGAGAGCCGCTACCCCGACGAGTTCTACCTCGTGCGCGAGGACGAGGTCCCGCAGGCGGTCGAGAAGGCCCGCACGCTATGCCAGCGGGTCGGGGGGTCTGTGCAGGGGGACGTCCTCGTGCTGGAGACGCAGGTCGACGAGTCGGCCACCCTACCCCACCCGCGCGGCGGGTTCGGCGTCGTGTACCCTCGTGGCGAGATCACGCTATCCTGCGTGCGCCGCACGACCTTGGACGGCCGTCGGGGCGAGGTCATCTCGGTGGAGGACGCGACTGCCTGGTCGCTTGCGGAGCACGACCTCCAGCCCTACGAGGCCCTGCGTCCACGGTCGATATCCTTCCTGCCGATCGCGCGCGGCTGCCAGGCATCGTGCAGCTTCTGCTTCTCGGAGGCGAGCGCCTCTGCCGACCAGCGACAGGCCCAGCCCGACTGGGCCCTATGGAATCGCTGGGCCGTCGAGGCGAAGATCGTTGGGGCCGAGCGGGCGGTCATTACAGGTGGTGGTGAGCCGACTCTCATGCGAGACGAGGACCTCCCGCGCCTGATCCGTATGTGTCGTCAACACTTCGACAAGGTCGTTCTCATCACCAACGGGTTCGCGCTGACTCAGCAGTCTCCGTCGTGGGCCATCGCCAAGCTCGGGGCACTCTACGGGGCGGGCCTGTCAGTCCTTTCGGTCTCGCGCCACCACATGAGCGAGGACCGCAACACCGACATCATGCTCCTGCGGACGCTGACGCCAGACCTGCTGCGCCTCGTCGTCGACCGTCGGCCCTTCTTCAAGGATCTGCGGGTGCGCCTTGTGTGCGTGCTCCAGAAGGGCGGGATCGAGACGATCGGCGATGTGGAGAGCTACGTGACCTGGGCGGCCAACCACGGTGCGGACGAGGTGTGCTTCAAGGAGCTCTACGTCTCCACGAGTCGCGAGTCCGTCTACCACTCGCGCAAAGCCAACCAGTGGAGCGCCGACCACCAGGTGCCCCTGTCTGTCGTGACCGACTGGGCGTGTGCGCTTGGCCTCCAGGCCGAGTCCCGCCTCCCCTGGGGTGCTCCCGTCTTCGCGCTCCAGCGGAACGGGCGACCCATGCGAGTCGCCGCCTACACAGAGCCCTCGCTCTACTGGGAACGCACGAGCGGCATCGCCCGAAGCTGGAACGTCATGGCCGACGGTACCTGCCTCGCCTCGCTGGAGGACTGCGCGAGCAGGCTCGACCCTCCTGGCATCCTGGCATCCCCAGAGGTGACGTCGTGACGTCCACCGAGTTCGTCGAGCGGAGTCGGTCCCTCCACCTGGACTTCAAGAGCTTCCTCGCCTGGAAGCAGGAGGCGATGACGCTCTTCCCCGAGGCGCGGGACTTCAGCGAGACGCGCATCGCGCGCACCTTCGCGAATCTGGCCCCCAAACCGTCCACGGAGAGCCGGGCAATCCACCGGTGCGACCTCTCCCGCCTGTGGCTGGAGGTCCGCCAACTCCCCGCCGAGATCGGAGTGCGAGCTCGTGTCTGTGCGGGAGTGCGGGCGGCCCTCCACGGCCTATTCGCTGGGTTCTCCCAGCAGCGGTCGCGGATCGCGATCCCCTCGGACGTCTATCCAGTCTACGAGGAGATCGCCCAGCGGATGGGCCTCGGGAGGTTCCACTTCCCTACCTTCCCCGAGCTCGAACTCCCGCGCCTGCTCGCGACCTGTTCGGGAAGCCACATCACGCACGTGCTGCTCCCCTACCCGCTCAAGCTTCACGGGCGCGCGTGGACCGACGAGGAAGTCGATACGGCAATCTCGTGGCTTCGAGAGAACTCGATGCGACGACTCCTGCTCGATGGGGTCTACTCGTTCGGCACGACCCTGGCCGATCATCGACTGCTCGCGCTACTCGACACCGACCAGGTCATCTACCTCGACTCCCTCTCGAAGGGGTGGTTGCACGAGTGGGTCATGGGTGTCACGATCCTCCCCGAGCAGGACCTCTACGCGCTGGCCCCCTGTCTCATGCCTCCCGTCGAAGTGGGACAACCAAGCGTGGCCCATTCCCTCCTCACGGAGTTCGCAAACTTTCCCCAGAAGCTCCGGGTTCACCTCGAAGCACATCGACACGCTACCGAGATGAACTTCTCTGACTGGGGGGTCCAGTCGACGGCCGAGCGGGGCTACCTCCTGCCCGTCCAGCGGAACCACCTTGACCTGCTCGTCGACAAGAACGTCGTCGCGCTGCCGGCGAGCGTCTTCGGATCAAACCGTGCCGGCTGGTCGATCGTGAGTGCCCTCTAGGCTGCGGGTCTACGCCTGACGAACCCCATGCGCCAAGAGCTTAGCTACGACTCGCGCCTGGACGGCCTCTCGCAAGCTCTCCTCTACTGCTTGTCTCGAACAGGAGGGTCTGCGCCACTCCGTCGTGGGGATTCCACGAGGATTGCCGACCAGGGTCTTGACCACCCGACCGACCCCGCTGATCTCTCGCTCGTAGTCGATCTCGCTCACCGGTGTGACGGATTTCCCGAGGACTTTAGGCACGTGGGCGACGCACACCACGGGTGTGCCGGCGGCGAGCACGAAGTCCCGCACCTTGTGAGAGACCTCCCCGTAGACGCCAGGGCGCTGGAACAGCGTGCGAAGCTGGCGGATTGCGTGCCCCTTACCCTCGGCGCTTCCGTCACTGCCCCCCAGGCCCATCTTGATCCCAAAGGGCGTCGTCTTCATGAGGTAGAACCCGATGGGACGGTTCTCCTTTCCCTTCGCGATCACCCAGACGTCGTAGTCCTGAAGTAGCTCCTCGGGGGAGGAGACTTTGACCCCGATCTCCTTGTAGGTCGCGTGGAGCATACTCCAGACGACGGCGAGGTGTTCGCGGCGGGCCGCGCCGCGAACCTCGATCTCCGCCACCGCACGCCGCCGCATCACCGTTTGTCTGCGGCCGTCTGGAACGCGCGGACCTTCTTGAGCAGCGGGGTCAACGCGCCTGGTGGGTTCGTGCTCGCCAGGGTGGTCACAGCGTTGTTCAGGTGCTCCCGAATCTCCTTCTCGATCTCCTCGGAGGCCCAGGGGAGCTTGTCGATCTCGGCGCGCTTCTTGATGGCTTCCAGTAGCTCGTCGGAGGCTCGCCTGCTGGCAAGCGAGATCCCGATCGCCTCGCGTGCCAGTGGACCCCCGTTGGTTACCCACCAGGTCGCGGGAGGAAGGCCCGTCTCCACGGTGGAGCTCGCCCTGAGATGTGCCCGCACGGGCTTGCCGCGCGCCTCGGGGTTGTACATCCAGACGGCGAGTGCCGTCACCGGCATGACTCGGTGCCACCCGTCGCGGTAGAAGCCGGGCCTGTCGTACTGGCGCTTGTAGGCGGCGATCGCCTGGGCGGGATCGTCGAACCCCACCATCACCTTGTCCTCGTCGTACTTTCCCGTGTCGGGGTCAGCCTGATGGATGACGGTCGCGATCGGAGACAGAGCGTTTGGCCCCACGTAGACGTCGAGCGGGTCTCCGTCTGAGCCCAGGGAGCCCCGAAACTCACCGTAGGGGTAGTGCATGTAGGTGCGCCATCCCTTGCCCTCACGGTAGCTGCCCGCGACGTTCTCGACGTCGATGACGAGTCCCTGGAAGTTGACGCACCCCTGGAAGGGAAACTCGTCGCGCGGCGGCGCGGAGGGGCTTGGGGGACCCACCCGCACCCGGGCAAACCGGTAGGGGACCATGAAGAACCGGCCGTCCCCGGCCGAGGCGTCCGCAACCCGGGCACGCGCTTCGCGGTCGATGGGGTCGCGCAGCCGAGAGGCCGCGCGCTCGACGTTCTCCTCGGGGATCTCGATGCCGCGGTCCTGCGCGGTGATGCCATCGTCATCTGGGTACAGGTAGGGGTGGGTACCCAGTGACCGGACCCAGCTCCCGTAGGGGACGATGCGGTTCTCCTGGTCCTTTACGGGTTCTGCACGCAGGATGAGCCCCCGCTCGTCTGCCTCAAGGGCAGACAGGGGGATCCAGATGGACCCTCCGTGACGGGCGGCCACAGCTGCCCCGCGCGCGATGAACTTCGCGCGGGCGCGAGCGGGGTCGGACGCCTTCTTGCCCTTCATCTTCTGAAAGATGCCCGTCACGTAGGCCCAGTCCTCCGCGTGCCCTTCCTCCTCGGCTCGCTGCTTGGCCTTGTCCCAGAGGTGCTCATCGCGTTGCGTCTTCACCAGGTTCGAGGGCATCCCTTACTCCGTACGTGTTCGCCTATCATAGGCGGTCACATAGGGCGGTTGAGCTAGAACCCTGGTCGCATCGCGACCCAACCAGGACCTGAGGATCAAGGTCGAGTCCTGATCGTGTTAGATGCGACCTGGAGGACCTCATGGCCGATGCCTTTCAAACGACCCTTACCCTGACGCGACAGCCGGACGGGCTCTACGCGCTCCACGCGCTCACCACGACACCAGACAGCTGCCGCATCGTGGACCCCGCAAGGCTGGGCGCGGTGTACGGGCAGCCCGTGCCGAGCGACGCCGTGGCCGTCATCCTGCCAACGCGCCGCGACCAGAACTGCACGAACAGCAACCCAGGAACCATCCAGCACCGCCTTGTCAACCTGCGGCTGCCCCCAGGCAAGACCAAGGTGGTGGCCTTCCTAGTCATCAACCCAGGTTCGACGCTCCTCACGACCGCCCTGGTGCAAGCGGGGGGAGGGGCCCCAACTCCAAACCCCGTGCCCACGCCTGTGCCCACGCCTGTGCCCACGCCTGTGCCCACGCCCCGACCGCGCGTCTCTCTGCCCTTTAACACCCCACCATGGGTCGTTGGAGGTTCGAGGACGGGAGGTCGAGTCCACCTCCCGTTCGAGATTCCGCCCTGGGTCGTGCTGTTCAGCTAGACCCGTAGGGACCCAAAGGCTTCAACCCGCCCGTCGGAGTTGAGGTGAACCTCGACTTCGCGGATCTCGTTGTCTCCGCTCGCGTTGATCAGCGGGATTCCCGGTTCACAGTAGTCTGTGTCGGCAGTGAGGTCGTAGCTGCGGTGGACGTGGCCGCACAGGTGTGCGACCACGTTTGGTCGCCAGAGCTGGCGACCGGCGTGGCGCTCGTCCCACCCCATGAAGGTGTTCTTTCGATCGTAGCGCTCCGAGCTCCCGTACAGCACCATCTCGGGCACCGGAACCGTATGGGTCACGAGGATCGTGGGGGACTTGTCGTCCTCCTCCAGGTGGCGGAGGAGGGTGCGTCGACACTCCGCGTGGAGCGCGCCGGGGTGCACTCCGACACCAACCTGCGCCCACCTGCGGGCCTCGTTGTCCATGTGGTCATGGGCGGTCTGCCCGCGCGACTGGTCCGTTGCGTGGAACAGGGTCCCATCGAACCCCGCGAAGTTTCCCACGAACCGGACCCCCTTGACCGTGAAGGGAGCCTTGTCAAGCAGGTTCGCTCCCACCTTGGAGCATGCGGCTGTCATGTGGTTCACAGCGTCCTTCATGAGGACGGGTTCGTTGGAGAAGACCGCGTCGAGGTCGTTGTTCCCCGCGACAAGCATGATGTGCTCGACCGAGGAAGCTGCCGTGAGGAGCGCATGGACCCCCTGGGCGAAGGTAGCACCCATGTCGGGCTCCACGAGGTCCCCTCCGTGGAGGAGGGCGTCGTAGCGGCCCGACATGCACAGGGACCGAAGGTCGTCGAGACGACTGAACCGGCTTCCCTTGCGCCCGAACAGGTGCCAGTCAGAGGTGAGGAGGAAGCGCAGCGTGGTTGGGCTCATGCGTCCTCCACGATCTCGGCGTCGATGACCATGGGGCCTGAGTCGCCGCCGGCCGGGAGCAGCCTCCGGCTCTGGGGCGCGCGCAGGGGTCTGGCCGCGCCCAGCACCGTGGACGCAGGGGCGAGCGAGGTGAGGACGGTGTCGACGTTGACCCGACCGTATGGATTGCCCGGCGTCAGGTGACGGCTCCTCAGGTCCGCGGTAAAGGCGTCGAACTTGCCCGCCGCGAGCGCCACGATCCCGATGATGACGTCGACGACGCGCCGTGCGTCGTCGAGGTCGACGACGCGCTCATTGCCGAGCAGCTTCTTCCACTTGTCGCGGGTCGCCTGAGTCGTGGGGTCCGACGGGTAGCTCCCGTAGGGCTTCTGGACGCACCAGACGGACCAGCCGCGAGTGCGGAGCGAGTCGACCACCTTGCGCAGCGGGGTGGGGGCCTGGAGGGTGATGCCGAGCCAGCGCATGGCGTGCTCCGGGTCGATGACCTCCGGGTACGGCTCGTCCGTCACGATGACGAACAGCTTCTGTCGGATGCTGTGAGGGAAGTTGAGCATCCGGTCCGCGTAGAGCAGGGCCATGTCGCTCGACTCGCAGTCGTTCCCTCCCCCGTCGCAGTCCTTGCGCATGTGGTGGAGGTACCCCTCGAGCTCGGGCCCCGAGCCGGGAGGAGCGACCTCGATGGTGTCGGACCGTCCATAGCGCCCATTCACGGAGGCGTCCCCGAAGCCCACGAACTGGAGCTCCAAGATCTTGCGGCCGTCGATCATGGTGACAGGAGCCGAGTCGGGGGGGTCGTTGTCGACCGTCGGGTCATGCTTGTGGCCTGACTTTCCTCCGAGGAAGTCCAAGCTCTTCAGGAACAGGAACGCGAGCCGCTTGAACAGCTCCGGTCGCCACGGCCCCACGGACCCCGTGGTGTCGATGGCAACCCCGAGGTAGTTCAGGGCCGAGATCGTATGGGGGCGTACAGTCAGGTCGACGGGAGGGTACGCGGGGCTGGGCGGCACGGGGTCGGGGTCGACTCGTCGGGAGAAGGGGGCAGGCCCCACGGTACCCGGATCCGCAGACGGCATGGATCGGGTATATGAGGTTCCGGGGGAGTAGGCGCTGTGTGCGTCGCTGAAGGCGCTGGGGGCCGCGTCGTCGCGGTCGCGAGACTCTCCCCTCCATCCAAAGTTGCCACTCATGGTGGTTCTCCTGTTTTCCTGTAGGTCTACACAGGGAGATAGGGAGCTCCAAAGGTGGAGCTGTGGTTCGACACCAGTTTCGGGGGTTTAGAGCGGAAGGAACCCTTCACAGGCCAACCAGGGTCAACTGGTTGGCCTGTGATTCATGGTGCGTTAGAACACTCATAGACCGGAGGCTAGCGTGCGCATTTTATCTACGAATCCCGCGATCGTCCCTCGGCATCGCTTGACTGAGACGGACTTTGCCACGACGCGCACGGAGATCCTTCAGATGCTCCGGCGTACCAACTACGACGTCATCCTCGTCACGGACCTACCCGAGACGCCAGCCGCTCGCGTACTCGACTGGGTGCGGGCCGCAGGATGGCGTATCCCTGCCATCCTCGTCGGAGACGTTGTTCCACAGGAGGCTGACGCGCTGGCCTGCTTGCATACGAAGGAGGCTACGACGGAGGTGCTGGAGTCCTACTTCCGCCAGGTACCGCGTAGCAGCGAGATGAGCGGCGAGTGGCCTCCTGGCAACGTGCAGGAACTCATCATCCTCACCAAGGACAGTGTGGCCGCCCAGACGCATATGGCCGCTGAGGTGTCCAACATGAGTCGTCAGATATCGGAGCTTCGCACCGGCCTGCGCGAGGACATCCGGGAGCTCGGGAGCAAGGTCGATGAGTTCCGTCACTACGCGGACAAGCAGCGGGACGCCATCGTGGCCAAGATCGGCGAGGGACCCCTGAGTCGCGTTCAGGAAGGACTCAAGTGGGTCGTGGAGCACCCCATCCTCGCGATGGCGGTGTTCCTTGCGATCCTGGTCCTCCTGGCGTCTGTCGTCGTGGGGATCAACGCCCTACAGCCGGGCAAGATGGAGATGATCAGGGACTGGTCCTCTGGGCACGGGGCCCAGAAGGCTGGCGGGCACTAGGTCGGGGGCGGGGGCGGGGGCGGAGGTACGCTCCCGCCCGAAGAGGAACTGTCCTTGGGCGGTGGGACGGAACCTCCTGATGACTTCGCGTCATCCTTCTTCGCGTCCGCATCCTCGCTCTCGCTCTCGTTGATCTGGTCGCTCATGATCGTGTCCTCCGGAGTTTGGCGAACCTCGTCGAGCAGGACCTCCACGCGCTCGATCTCTGACATGACGAGGTCCAGGGCCCGCATCGCGCTGACCCAGTTCTTGTGAACGAGCGCACCGCCCGCGGCGGCGAGGTCGCGCTTGATGACCTGCACTCGCAGGTAGGCGAGCAGCAGGTGGCTATCCTTCGAGGGAACCTCGCGAAGCGAGCTCCCCTGAGTGGAGCTGGGAAGGCGCAAGAGGATGGCCGTGAGGCGTCGCTCCGCCTCTCCGTACACACTATGGGCGTCACGCGTCGCGTGGAGCACCACCCCGTGCTGCGCGATCGCCTTCTCGTAGAGACCGACCGTCTCGTTGGCCTTTACCTCGACGGGAGACGCGGAAGTCGCGTCGATGGGGGCTTCGATGAGGCGAAGGAGCTCCTCCTCCGCGTGCTGCGCGAGGACAAGCGTGTTGCGAGGGTTGTCGGCAGGGTCGATCGTGAGGTCGGCCGGCAGGGTCAGGTCCGCGACGCGGACGTTGATGACCCTCGTGATGGTCCTGGCGATCCGGTCGATGACGGCCGCGCACGCAGCATGTCGCCGCTCGTAGTCCCGGATCATGTGCATCGCGGCGACTGGGTTCTTGTAGGCCAGCGTCTCCGCTTCCAGGAAGAACTGCGGGCCCTCCGCGAGGAAGGGGTGCTGCGAGAGCCACACCATGGGTACGTGCATCGTCTCGGTTCGACGCGACAGAGCCTCGAACTCAAGCCCAGAGCGGTGGACCTGGATGCAGGTCATGACCGAGTGGATAGCGGACTCGACGTCGGCAACACACTTGTTTGCCTCGTCATACAGCCTCGACACCTCCGCCTCTGCGTGCTCCAGGCTGAAGAAGCGCGTGCGCGTCGCCGAGCCAAACACGTGAGCGTCGTGCAGGCTCACCGACTCAGCCATGTCCACGCGGTACGTCGCGCGCAGCCTACGACCGAGGTCTGACCCGGGGCAGGACCCCGTGATGAGGGCTACGACCTTCGCGGTACGCCCTGCCAGGGGCGCGCAGGTGTGAAGGTGGGCGGACGCGGCCTTGACGTGTCGATCGGCCTGGTCGGCCTGCTTGCACGCCTCCGCGACCTGGTCATGGGCGCTCGTGGCGGTCAAGGGGAGCTGGCTGCGTACCCTCTCGATCCGTTCCTTGAGCTCCCGGACCGCCGCCGCCGCGCGGCTGAACCGCGTCTGGTAGTGGTCGAAGTCTCGAACCGACGGGTCCATCGCCTCGTTCATCGTCCCCAGACGGCGACGAGCGCGGTACCAGAGAAACACGAGGAACAGGAAAAGAGCCGCTCCGAGGGCGGACGCTGCGGCCCATCGGAACGTCTGGACGCGGCGTCGCTCCTCCTGGAGACGGACCCACAGGCGAACCTGCGACTCCACGAGGCTCTGAGCGTCTCGCATCAGGCGAGTGGATCCTGCGGTGCGTGCACTGACGGCCTGGTCCGCCGTCGCGTCGAGCATGTTGCGCTCCTCCCGACTCGCTGCGGGGTCCTGCGCGAGGAGCCTCAGCAGGGAGATCGCGCTGTCGAGGTCGGCCTCCGCGCGCGCACGGTCCAACGTCTCACGCGCCGTTGCCTCCTGCTCCGCCTCAGAGATCGCCCGTAGCGCCTGCTGCATCCCGTAGACAGGGTCGACGGGACGCTTGGAGGTCGCACGCTCGAACAGGTCGCCGGCGCCCGCGCTGGCCGGCGTCACACCAGCCGCCCGCACGGCCGCTCCGACGCCGATCGCGTAGTCGCACCTCGAGTGCTCGGGCCTCCGCACGGAGACGGAGCAGTCGTCCGACCACAGCAGCAGCATCACGGAGTGACGGTCGGGGAGCCCCTGCTGGAGCCAGGTGTCGATGAGGTCGTCGAGCGCTCGGACGGCGGGGATCCCCGCCGCGACCCCCTCCCCTCGCGCCACGATGACGTAGCTCGGTATGGACATCTTCCCCAGGGTTTCACCCAGCTTGGCGAGCCCGGCGGGGCTCATCGAGCTCGGGTGCCAGGTGTGGGGAAGGACGTACACGTGCTGGTCGGGCTGGAATCGAACCTCGACGGCCGGCGCAGCGCGGGCTGCGAGGGGTAGGCACAACCAGATCGCCAGAGCCAAAACTGTAACCCGCATGAGCACACTCCCTTTGCCGGTCGGTTCTAGGGACCCGACCAGGGTAATCTATCCTGCCCCTATGCAAGATAAGCAATCAACTATGGACCTCACCCTCGATTCTGTAGCCTCTGTAGCTTCTACAGGTAAGTCGAGCTTCGGGGAGGTATCGGATCAGATCCGAGCGGCTGTGACCTCCTGCGCGGCCTGCTCCCTGCGGTCAGGCTGCCGCGCTCCGGTCCCGTTTGACGGCCCGCTGGACGCGCCCCTTGGGGTGTTCGGGGAGGCTCCTGGTGGGGTGGAGGACGCGGAGGGGCTGCCGTTTCAGGGTCCGTCCGGCCTGCTGCTCAACCGGACGCTGGTCGCCCTGGGCTGGGCGCGGAGCCGCTGCTACGTGTCGAACGTGGTGAAGTGTCGGCCACCAGGCAACGAGAAGCCCAAGCGTCCGTTCGTCGCGAGCTGTCGACCTCACCTGGAGGCGGAGCTCGCGGCGGGACGGTTCAGGGCGATCCTGGCCCTGGGCTCCACGGCCCTGTCCGCCCTGACGGGCGAGCACGGGGCCGTGTCCGCCTTCATCCCCCGCGAGGACCTACGGGTCACGGTCGGGGGGCGGGAGGTGCCGATCGTGGCCTGCTACCACCCCTCCTACATCCTGCGCAAGCGGAGCGAGGGGGCTGACGCCTACGAGGTTGCCATGCGGGTCTTCGCGAGTCAGCTGCGGCGGGCGATTCGCCTGGCGTCCGAGGACGTCGTCGAGCATCCCGAGCGCGATCCCGAGGTCTCCCCAGAAGGAGAGCAGGGTCTCGCGCAGGGCGATGAGGTCAGTGGACGGGATGTTGAGGGTGATCCTGTCGCCCTGTAGGTCCACGGTCCCCTGGACGTAGTCGCGGCGCCCTCCGACCGCCACCTCCACCTCGATGTGCCCCGAGGGGGAGCTGGCGCGGTACACGACCTGGTCTCCAAGGCGACTCTTCCGCACGCGCACCTCCGTGCCGGGGAAGGCCCTCGCGATCTGCTCCTTGATCTCCTTGGGACTCATGGGGCTCATAGGGCGAAGGGGGGCAGGTGGATGGTGTCCCGCAGGGGGCGCTTGTCGGGCTTGATCTTGCTGTCCGACCATACCAACCGAAAGCGGTATGGTTTCTCGACGAAGAACATGTGGGAGATGACGGGCGTGGTGTCCATTTGGTAAATGGTCTTGATGGCGAGGTCTACCTGGTCCGGAACCTCGGCGAACAGCACATGGTACAGCGGGATGCGCTCCTCGTCCTCGGTCCCGATGACCTCACGCAGGTGGGCGTCGAAGCGGCTCGTCCCGACGGTGTCCCGCAGCGACACGACCACGAACTGCGGGTCCCGAGCGAAGATCCCAAGGTCGCTGGTCGCGTGGTCTGGCTGGACGCGGATCGTGTCGATCGCTGCCTGGGGCAGTCCGGCTCGACGCATCGCACCCACCAGGCGCGGCGCGTCCGCTTCGGTGACGTAGTAGAGGGGGTTTCGGGTCGGCACGCTCCTCGTCTGGTTCCCCACGATGAGGTTGGCGGTGAGGTTGAAGGCCGCCTCATGGTCTCGATGCAGGAAGACCACGACGCTCCCGCACGGGAACACGCGGTGGTCCTGCACGAGCTCCGTCGCGGACTCGTAGAACAAGGGGGCTTTACGTACCTCCCACCCTGAAGCGTCGACGGGGTGCTTGAGCAGGCGCGCCTCGGAGGGGATGAGGATCGCGGGGCTCGTCGGGGGGCCGAGCTCGATGGGGATCTCGACCCCGAACCCCTTGAGCACCTCGCCGACTTCCTGGAGCAGGCGGCTCGCGCAGTCCGCGACCCAACGGGTCGCCTCCTTGGCCGGGAACGGGGAACCCAGCTTGTGGGACACGGCCAGCAGGCTCTCCCCCGAGAGCCCCCTGCACAGCTCCACCTGCACGCGCTCCCCGTCGCTCGTGGCGCACAACCCGACGCCCGAGGAGAAGGGGAGCCAGTACACGCCCTGCTCGACTCGCCACTCGGCGATGTCGGGCATCACGGCGCTCAGCGCCGATCGGTACCAGTCCAGCACGGTCTGCAAGTCCATGCGGTAGGACCACTCGGTGACGACCCGCAGGAGCTGAGACGGTCTGGATCAGGTCGTCTCCGGGTAAGAAGGTATCGTGGCGATCCTTTACTGTCGGGCACGAGATGGGGGCTACCGCGTTGACGTCGAGGGGGACAGGTACCTCCTCCACGCTCCGGGGGGCCCGTTCGTATACACGAGCCGGCGCGCGCTCATCGCGCACGTTACGGGGCACCCCAGGGGGAGGAACTGGACGTTGTCCCGCTACTTCCGGCTGGAGGACCCGTCCCTCACGGGGGACGACGACCCGTGGGCGCTGCTCGGGGAACCCCCTCCCCGGCCGCGCGCGCCGGGGATCAACCTCGTCGACAAGCACCTCGACGTGCGCCGGATCTTCTTCCACGGCTTCCACCCGCAGCTCGCGCAGGGGCGCACGAGTGCCGTCGACCCCGAGGACTCGCTGCAAGATCTCTACGTGGCGATCCTGTCGCGCAACCGGCTCACGGGCGGCTTCGACCCGAAGCGGTCCACGATGAGTCACTACGTACACCTGGTGTCCCGTACGGTGCTCTACCAAAACCGGCGCAAGCAGAATCGCTGGAACCGCGAAGTGTTATCCACCGACGAGAGAAATCCGCAGGAGGAAGTCGCTTCTTCAGCTCCTTCGGCGCTGGACACCTCGATCGTAGAGGGTCTGGTCCACTTCCTCAAGAACGGGGAGGGGGACGAAGTAGCTCGCGCGGCTGAGCTTCTCACTCAGGGATGCACGGAGAAGGAGGTAGCCTCCAAGCTGGGGCTGTCCTCTGGCGACACCAAGCGCCTCGTACTCCGAGTCAGGGAGCGTGCCCGCGAGTGGCTAGAAACCCGATGAGGTGACGCTATGACTCGCTCGGTCGTCCTGTACGTGCTCGTTTCGTTCCTGCTGGCCTGCTCTCGCGGTGGAGCCCCCGACACGACCGAGGCCGAACCCGAGACCACCGCCCCCGCCCCGGTCGGGGACAGCATGTACTTCCGCGTCGAGACCGCTCCGTCCCTGCCCTGCCGCCCCCTGCAAGTTCTCGGGTGCGACCTCGACGGGGACGTGAACGAGGAGACCATCGTGGTGTGCGACGACGGAACCTCCTCGATCCTCTCGGGAACGAGTGAGCGGAAGGTGCGGGGCCGGGTCCTCGCGTGCGCCGACGTGGAGGGGAACCTGAAGAACGCCCTCGTGGTCCTGTCCGAGGGTTGGCTTCAGGCAGGCCCCTACAGCATCGCGGCCCTTGTGGGCGACGGCGTGCGCGCGGCGCGGATCGACGCGGACGGCGACGCCGCCTACGAGGTCGTGCTGTGGGGCTTCGGGGCGCACCCCTTCCGGTGGTCGCCCAAGGGGAACGACCTCAAGGAGATCGCGTGGGCCGCCAGCGACTGCGTGGGGGACGGGGTGGACGTGGCGTGCGCGAGCGACGCCGACCCGCAGACGTGGAAGACCCTCTCGTCCTCGTGGGGAGAGAAGGACGTGGTGTCGAGTCAGGTGGACTTCACCCCGCTGGCCCTCCTCGACGTGAACCGTGACGGGGCGCTGGACCTCGCGGGATCGATGGGGTCAAACTTCGCGTGGGCCGGTGGCGGCAAGCGCGGGACATGGACGGCCAAGGGGTCTTGCCTGCTCGGGCTCCAGTCCGGCGTTCTGGTGGCCCCGACCGCCAAGGGTGGGTGGGGCTTGCTCCCCCAGAAGGCGGACCCGCTCCCGACGTGGGGTAGCCCGCTCGCGGACGACCCGATCGGGGCCGTCATCCTCACGCAGGGTGTTCCGCACGCGCTCGTAGCCGACCCGGTGACGTTGCGCGCGTGGTCCGTGTCGATCCTGCCGCGACCCATCCCTTGAGGGTGAGGAGCGCGGCGGGCTGGTTTCGGCGCGTCCTGACCCACTAGCGGGGTGATACATCGGGACCCTCTCAGGAGAGGAGTCCCGATGAGCAGCAGCCGTCATGCCGACCTGGCGGTCAAACCGTTCGCGGTGCGCGCGATGCTCACTGCACCTCAGAAGGAGGTGATGTATCACCTTCGAGAGAGGATCCAGCGTGAGGAAGAGGTAGAGCGTGGGTACGCCCTGGTCCCGACGGAGCAGGACGTAGTCATACGCGCGATCGCGCTGCTGTGCCGCAAGCAACGGATCTCGTGGCCCTCCGACCCGCGAAAGTCGAAGGGGAACCCTCCTCGTCGACCGGAGAAGTTCAGCGCGGACCGTCTCTACTCGGTGCGCGCCACCCTCACCGAGGGGCAGAAGACCGCGCTGGAGGCCCTGCGCGAGGCCCTCCAGAAGAGCTCGGAGAAGCGAACCGGACACGCCAACCTCCCCACAGAACAAGAGACCGTCATCCGCGCGCTGTCCGACCTGGCCCGGTCACGCCAGGTCGACTGGCCCACGCACGTGCCGACGGGCAGCCCCACCTCTCCCTCCGCCCCCGCCAAGCCCTCAACCGAGTCCCTCGCAGATCCTGCACCGATCCCTAACCGGTCCAACCCGTAGATTCCGACCGGCTCCTGCCCGAAGGTTACCTCATGACCCGCGCTGGTGCGGGCGGCCTCACGAACCGAAAAAGAACTCTCCTCGAGGGCGTTACCATGAGTGACCTTCAGTACAGCACCCAGATCGACTCTGCGCAGGCCCAGATGATGGAGCTGCGCGACCTCCGCTGCGCCGTGCACGGCAAGGCCAGCAAGGAAGACCTCATCGCGCTCCAGGGCGCGCTGTCGCACAAGGCCAACCAGGCCGAGTTCTGCGCAGTCCAGGCGCAGATCGCCGGCATCCAGGCCGAGCTTGCCCGCAAGGCGGACAAGTGCGACCTCGTCCGCACCCAGGACAGCGTCGCGGCGATCGCCAGCGGCCAGTCGGCGTTCGCCCTCAAGTACGAGGTGCAGGCGCTCTCGGGCTCGGTGCAGGGCATCACGAACAACATCGCGACCCTGGCCGGCAACGACTCGGGCTGCGAGCCCTGCTACGACAAGCGCCTGACCCACCTGGCGCGCGCGCTCGCCGCGATCCACTGCGGCATCCGCGACGACCGCGTCCGCGTCGACACGCTGATCGCGGCGGTGACCGACCCGGCCACCAAGAGCGCGCTCCAGGCGCTCGCCGACAGCGTGTTCTCGCGCTGGGATCAGATCCTCGTCCAGTTCGTCAGCATCACCGGCGGCTGCGACGGCGGCAACGGCTAGTTCGGGGCGGACACCCGCACCAGCCGAGGGGTGAGCTTGAGCTCACCCCTGACCCTGGACTCCTCAAGGCGCAGGGACCGAAAGGTCTCTGCGCCTTGTTTTTTTAGGAGGCGCGAATGCGGCTGTCCTTGTGCTGCGTGACCTTGGTCAGCACCTTGTCAGGATGTTCCTCGTCGCTCCCGACGAACCTCTGCGGGGCGAGCGGCAACTACCTGGTGTGCCCTGACGGCAGCAAGTGTGCCGAGGGCTTCTGTATCCCGCCCTGCAAGGTCGACGCGGACTGCGCGACCACGCGGTGCGAGGCGGACGGGTACTGCGCCGCCAAGACCCCGGCGGGGCCGGCGGTCCCTGGCGGCTGCTACTACCTGGACACCCAGACGATCGCGTGCGAGGTCAACACGTTCGACCCCGTCCTCAACCCGCTCGCCAACAAGTGCCCGGCCGGGTTCTCGCTCTGCGGGAGCCGGCCGCCGAGCTCGAACTTCCCGCAGATCTGCGCGATGCCGATCGGGATGGGGTTCTTCGCCTCGACCGTGCCGGGGTACGTGGTGGACGCGCCCCCCTACGACAAGGTGACCTGCACGCCCCCCGCGGGGAGCTACCTGCCGGCGCTCATCGGCTGCGGGCAGCGAGGGCTCAACAACACGCGCGTCTCGGTGCCGCTCTCGCCGGCCTGCGGGGGGTTCACGCGCGGCATGGCGTGCTTGAACATCGGGCTCGGGTGTCCGGGTTCGGACGTGCGCCAGGCGTCGGGGGACAGCCCCAGCAACGGGATTCTCTGCTGCAAGTAGGGCCGCTGGGTACGTTGCTGGGATGCCCCCCTCCTACTCCCTGCTGACGGGAAACTGCGTCGACGTGCTGCCCCAGCTTCCCGCCGACCAGCGCTTCGACCTCGTGCTCACCGACCCGCCGTACCCGGAGATCGACCGCCCCTACGGCCGGATGACCGAGGCCGACTGGCACGCGATGATGCAGACCCTGCTCCCGCTGTGCCGCGACCGCCTCACCCCCCGGGGATCGATCCTCATGGTCATCCAGCCGAACGCCGAGACGCCGGGGAAGATGCGCCTGTGGGCGCACGAGTTCGTCCTGTGGGTGGGCCGGTGGTGGAACCTCGTGCAGGACGTCTACTGGTTCAACCGAGCCGCCATGCCGACGGTCCACTCGCGGCGCACCGTGGGGCTCCTGCGGTGCGGGATGAAGTGGCTCGTGTGGGTCGGTCCCCCCGACTGCTACCGCGCGCAGGACGAGATCCTGTGGGCTCCCTCCGACCGCATCCTCCAGGTGTCGCTCGAGGACCGGAGCTTCCAGCGCCGGCCCTCTGGCCACCACGTCGTCCAGGGGCGCACGCGCGAGGCGTTCGACGAGCGCGGGGGGACCACGCCCTTCAACTGCTTCTTCGCCGCGAACACGGCCTCGCACCGGTCCTCCGGGGAGGAGGGGCACGGGGCCGGGATCCCCCGGGAGCTCTGCGACCGGCTCGTCCGCTACCTGTGCCCGCCTGGAGGGATCATTCTCGACCCGTTCTGCGGGATGGTCACCGTGGGGGCGTCGGCGGTCGAGTCGGGCCGCCGGTTCGTCGGCATCGACAAGGACCCCCAGTGGCGGGAGCCTGGGCTGCGGCTCCTCCGCGAGGCCGACAAGCAGCCCTTCCTGACGGCCTGACAGCTCCCGCGCCCTTCGACCGCGAACCTCCCCGCATGTTGTGGCCTGACCTTCCCCCACGCCCCGACCTGTTCTCGCGCAGCAGGGGCAGCTACCGCGGGGTCGGGTACGTCTGGGCCTGTCGGGACAAGCCCCTCTGCTGGAGCAGTTCCGCGACGCGGAGCCTGCTAGACGCGGTGCGGGCGCACCGCGAGACGTGCGACCTTTGCCCCGCGAAGGCGCGCAAGCCCACCGAGGAGGAGGTCCGCAGGCGCGCGGGCACGAACGAGGTACACAAGCGGGTCCCCGTCGTCCCGTACGTGGTGCCCGTGACCGAGGAGGGGCCTCCCCCCTGGGGGGTCGCCCACCTGCACGAGGCGTCGGACCCGCCCCCCAACGCGCTCGTCCTGTTCCTTCAGCAGCGTACGGCCTACGCGCTCTCGTGGCTCCAGCAGGTCCACGGGCAGCGCAGGGACCGCAACCGCGTCCTCGCCATCGTGCGCAGCACGCTGCGCGTCGAGTGGGGTGTGGAGGTCGAGGTGGCCTCCCTGCGCAAGGCCGCACGCCTCGCGCGCACCGAGCGGGTACGTCCGTGGCCCGCGGCGAGCCGAACCATCGTCCTGTCACCCTTGTACGAGGTGACGTGGAAGCACCTCCTCCTGCTCACCGTCCAGCTGAACCAGATCCTGACGGACGTCCTGTCCTGGGTGGACACCACCCTCGGCGGCGACTGGGCCTCAAGACTCCTGATCTACGCGGCCACCGAGGTCGTGATGGGGATCGCCCCGCACACTCCGGTCTGGTGGGGCCTGGTGGCGAGCGCGGGTGGCTTCTTTCCCCTCGGGTACGTGCCGGGCGCGCGTCGCATGGTGCTGATTGACGCTGCGGTGGACACCTGACGAGGTGGCGGCACTTGGCCGCCGGACGCGCGCCCTGGAGCTCTTCGGGGTCTTCGGGCAGGCCGACTGGGCTCCGAGCACCTCGCCCATCCCCTGGGACGTCCCCGTGCCCTGCGACGACCTTCCTGCGTGCATGCAGGCCATCCTGCGCGACGTCAGGGCGCACAGCGTCACGACCGTTCAACGCGCGATGCTCCACTACACCACGAGGAAGGACCCGCGCCAGGCGGTGGGGGTCGTACGCGCGACCGTGCCCTCCTGGCGACCCGGGGGGCTGTCGATCTCCGCGGTCGTGCTCCAGCGGCTTCCCGACCTCGGAGGTCCCGTGGCCTGGAGCCTCATGCGCGGGGCGCTGCGGCACCAGGCCGCCTGGTGCTGTGGGGGCGTGCAGGTGCAGTCCTGCCGCGCGGTCCTGCGGGCGCTGCACGAGGTGGGCCGGGAGGTCAGGCACGTCGTGCCCCCGCACTCCTGGTGGCTGCTGCGCGCTCCTGGGTGGGTCAGGCGCACCCTCCGACGCCTGACCGCCAGGTGGGAGGACTACTCAGCGCTGTCGGTGCTAGCGGCGGTCGCGGGGGAGCACGGGATCGACGTGTACGAGCAGGGGGTTGAAGTCCTCGCGTGGGCGGGGATGTGCGCGGCGGGGGGCTGGCCGCTCGACGAGGCCGCGCGCCTGGCGCTAGCGATCGGAAGCGGGATCGTCCCGGTCGCCAGGGTTGATGGTCAAGTCCTGTGCGTCCGACATCCGGGGGCGTAGCTTCCTCCGGAAGCTTGACCTACGGGGCACGCACGCATGCTAAGGGCGCAGGATCGTCGAGCTCACCTTGTAGGGCGAGCAGTAGACCAGCGGGAACCCGAAGGAGGCGGCGTCCGCGATCCCCTTGAGCTTGCGTGGCATCTCAGTGTCGTCGCAGAGGCGATCGATGAGGAGGAGATTGCGCCCCATTCCAGCAATCTGTGCGCAGTCGGTTCTGGAGATATGGGGGTACACGTCCGTCCCGAGTGCCACGTCCAGACCCCAACGGGCCACCTTGTCCGCGTAGCGCCCGTCATCCTCTCCGACCAGCAGGTCACATACCCCGTAGGTAGCGGCAGCGACCTCTTGGATGCGCTCAGGCTCGATGGGACCCTTCTTCGGGTGGTTGCGCGACAACTGGAGGATGCCGCGCCGGCCCGTGTGGAGGTCCACCTGGGTGCGGTTGTGCAGGTGACCGTAGTGCAGCGGCCGGAACGACCCCGAGAAGAGGTAGTGGGTCGTGGGGTCGAGCTTGGGTAGCGGGATCCACTCCGTCCCGAACGCAGGCAGGTAGGCATCCTGACCCTCGGGGGGCAGGGAGACGACGCGCTTGTAGTGGCCGCGCCACGAGATGGACTCGATCCCCCAGGCGGACCACAGACCCGAGTCGATGATCCCCTCGACGCGCTCACGCGCCCCTAGGAGGGCACGGAGCACTGCGAGCCCTGCGATCTCGGACTGCTGAGCCCGGTCGCACACCTTCTGCCCGTGCTGCCACAAGATGTGTGCCTCGATGGTGTTATGGCCGCTCGGGCCGAACCGGACCACCACGTACGCCTCGTCCCCGTGGTCACGAGTCGAGGTCACGCCGGAGAGCGTGCAGGTCACCGCGGCTCCTACGGGAAGGCCCCGCGCCTGCTCCTCCAGAGTCGCGCACGAGCTCGCGCGGACCCAAGCGGCCGAGGCCAAGAGGTGCGAGGCCGCGAAGCTCGTTGCCCCACCGACTCGAACACCATTCTCCATGCGGGTCTGCATGCGCTGGCCCACGACCTGCGTGACAGCCTCCCGACTGTAGGGAGATCCTGCGTCCATGAGGACGTTCGTGCAGCCGATCGTTCGCTGGAGGACGGCGGCAGCTTCCGCCCCACCCCCTGCGGCGTAGATGACGGTCGGAACACGCCCGTGTGCTGGGATACAGGCACGGGAAGAGTCGATCAGCTCTGATAGCGGGGTCTGGTTCATGGGGATCAATAGCTCTAACGGGTATCAGTGGAGCTGAACGATACCTAACTCTCACGCTCAGGACACCCCATCCCATGAAGAAGACCCCACCCGAACCGTCTCGGTCTCGTCTGAAGAAGGGGCTGGTTCGCTTCCTGCCTGGAAAGCGAACCGCGCAGACCCTCGTTGAGGCGGCGAACCACGTCAAGGACCGCTACATTCCTCCGCTCTTCCTCGTCGAGGGGGACGCGATCTCCGTGTTCTCTACCGCCTGCTCGGCGGATCCCGACAACGTCTACATGACTCGTACCGACGTGCCCGTCGTCAACAGCACGGGGGTTCGTGTCGCGGGGAAGGTGGACGAGCTCAGCGCAGAAATCCTCAAGACCACGCGACCCTCCGCGATCCAGTTCGACGGGAGCAAGGTGTTCATCCTCAGGGAGGACGGGGAGGTTGCGGAGGGTGTCGGAGGCGCGGGAATCACCACGAGCGATGACCCAGCCGCTCTCTGGAACGAGAGGGTCGCGCCCCTCGAGGAGGTGGGCCACCTACCCACCCCCCTGCTTCGTGGGCTCATCGACATGATGCAGCCCTTCGTGGGAGAGGACGAAACGCGCAGTCAGATCGGCTGGGCTCCCGTCGAGGTGTCTCCGGGCCTCGTGCAGGGGGTCGCAACGAACGGACACATCCTCGTGGTCCGTCGTCTGCGATCCCCCCTCATCACCGCCACCAAGGTTGAAAAGTTCGGCATCCCGCGCAAGGCCATGCGGGCGCTGACCCGGTTCCAGGAACCTACGACCTACCTGCTCAAGAACCCTGCCCGCGACAGCATGACGTGGATGGCCCGCTGCGGGGGGCAGAACGTGTTCATGTCGCACGTAGACTCGTTCCCCCCGTACGACGCCCTCCTGCCGTCAGCAACAGGGGAGTACATCGGGTTCGACATGAGCGCTCCCCTGCTCCGAAGCACGGTGGCGGAGGTCGTCACCCAGGCCGCTAAGACGGAGAAGAGCTCCGTCGTCCTCGACGTGAACAACGGGGTGCTGACGATCAACATCGGCGACACGGCACTGCGCTGGACAATCCCCATCGAGTGGACGAAGGGGGACTTGGAGCCTTTCCACTCCGTCGTGGGAGTACGCTACTTGTCGCAGGTGGTGCGATCCATCACCGAGAATGCCGTGACGACGCGCATCGAGCGCGCGTCGTCCTCCAGGTCCAACGACCCCGAGCTCAGCCCCCTGTACGTGAGGGACGTGCCCTTTGGAGACCTGTTCGACCAGGAAGACACGGACCCCAACGACGCTGTCACAGCCCTCATGCCCATGCGAGCCTAACCATGCAGAACGACAAGATCGAAACGAAACCGAAGAAAACCCTCACCGGAGAAGCAGACTTCGTGGCCGAGATGACGCGACAGCGCCTCACCGAGTGGGCCAACCGGCAGGTGTGTCGCGTGCAGCCCGTCATCCCAGACGAGGAGCGAGGATCTCCCTACCTGGACCACGCGGCCTCCAAGGGGTGGGTGACCACGCGACGTGACGCCCTGACCGCGCAGGGGTTCAAGGTGGCCGCTGCGTACCTGCGCCGCTAGGAGGTCTTTAGTCCACGTCTCACGGCGGTAGGTATCCGCAGCCCCGTAGCGGCGGCCGGGCCGACGAGGTCCGACACGTTCGCTGCGCTTGAGATGTTGTCCAGACGCTGGAGCGCGCTCGCTTCGGTCAACAGGTGCTGCGTGAGGCGCACCTCACACGCGCGCCTCACGCAGCAGTCCGAACATTCGGGATGCCCCTCCAGGAAAGCCCCGAAGCTCGGGCAGTTGCTCCGCTTGGCGAGCTCGCTGGACAACAGGGGCCCGAGGTCGGGAGCGTCGGTGTCGGGTTGTAGCTGCGCGACGACGCGCAGGTTGGGTTCTGATTGGGCCATGGACGTCTCCTAGGGGAAGGCTTCAAGCGTCTTGGGGACGTCGACGTCCTTCATGTGGGTGTTGGCGATCCCAAGCGCGATGGAGACCGCGTCAGGGGGGAGGCGATGGAACCAGGACCGCATGCCGGCGAAGATGATCTTCTTGTCTCCGGTGACCGCCGTCCAGCCGGCCACCTCGATGAGGTCTGAGATGTGGTTGAAGCACGCCACCGCGTCGCGATGGCTGAACGGCGTCTTGAGGACGCGTCCATTCTCCTTGCGCAGCGCCTTGACGAACTCTCCGAGGCGATCGACGAGCTCGGGACACTTTCCGAGGAGGTCAGGAAAGTGGCGCCGTAGAGCCTCCGCGGTGATGTTCCATTCAGGGTAGTCGAGGCGATGGAAGCACTCGAAGCGATTGAGCATCGAGATGTCCTGCGGCTGAGCCGTCACGTAGTCGACTGTCCGCTCGCCAGATCCGACGGTGTTAGCCGTCGCGATGAACTGGGTCCCGCGGAGGACGGTACGGATCTTCCCGTTCGGCATCGGCACGCGCCCAGAGATGGAGTCGATGATGGGTCGGAAGATCTCCATCTGGTCGGGGCTCGCGCGGTCCAGGTCCGATAGCAGGATGAGGTAGGGCACACGATCCACGACGCTGCCGTCCGCATCCCGAATCACGTACCCGTCGCAGATCGCGCGCAGGACCTCCCCCTCCTCCCACACGGTGGACCCGTTGTGGAAGCTGCGGCACGCGATCTTGGCTGACGAGTCGCTGTCTGGTCGAAACTCCACGAACAGGCCGGGAATACGACACAGGGCACTCACGAAGTGGATGATCGCATCCTTGCCCGAGCCCGTAGGGCCATAGACCCACGTGGTGCGACGCTTGCGGATCGAGGTCAGGATGTGCTGAACGGAGACCTTCGACGCGCCGGTGTCCGGTAAGACGTAGTCTTCTGGCGGCGGAAGGCACGCAGACAAGGGTACTCGAAGGTCGACAGGGAATTGTATCCCAGCTAGGTTGATGGACAGGGAGCCGCGGACGGCCTTGCGGGGCCTGGTCGGGTCTACCTGGGATGCAATCTTCGCCGCGAGTCTTGGAGATACCGTCGTGGCGTCTGGGTGCTGCGCGAGGTACTGGCGTACCGTCATCGCATGGCTGTGGATCAGGTGGTCGTGTAGTGCGTAGTCCTGTGGATAACCGCACTCAAGACACAATACTTGGGACACGTTCGTCATCAGAGGATGAGCTAGGCAACGACGGGAATGGGAGCTGAGCGGGTCAGTGCATGGCGCGCAGTCGGTCCGAGATGACGTTGAGGAGCACGTCTGGAACCTCTGAGAACGTCTTGACGCTCACGCCGGTCGGATGGAAGAGCTTGATCGTCTTCTCGGTACCCGCTCCGACCCCAACTCCGACGATGAGGATTCCTCGTCGCACGGTCTCCGCGACCTGGGACACGATGACGCTCTCTGTACCGCGATTAGGACACCCGTCGGTCACGACGAAGATGAAGCGGGTTGTCTCGCGACGCACGGCCATCCACTCTAGGGCCGCCTGGATGCCCTCGGCCATAGGGGTCCCTCCGTCCGCCTTGGCGGACGCGAAGCGATGCTGCACGAGGCTGAGCGGCTCCTCGAACCGCTTGTAGGCGAAGACCCGCACCCCCGACCCCGAGCGGTGACACTCGCTGGCGTTGTCCCCGAGGGGGAGCACGTCTTCTTGGTGGTACTCTTTGTCCTGAAAGCCTATCGCCGCGACGGGGTAACCCAGGTCGTCGATGGGGTCTACGATCGCTAGCATCGTCTGAACCGCCCGGCTCATCCAGTTCTCCATGGAGAACGACTGGTCCAACACGACGATGGCGGAGAAGCGAGGGTCGACGCGGTTCATGCGTCGCTTCCAGGGCCGCTGCGGGGGCTCACCGACAGAGATGGCCGCGCCGACGTCGGCGAGCATGCGCTCGGACAGGTCAACCCCGTTCTCCACCCCGTGGAGGACGCGTGTGCGCCGCATCCCCACGACGAGACGACGCAGCCCCTCCCGAAGCACCTGAGTCTCAGACGCCGCCGTGTCGCGGAGCTTGCTGATACACTCAATCGCGGCCGATCGGTCCCTCGGCTCCGGCACGACGACCTCATCGCAGCCTGGCGCGTAGGGACGATAAGCCGCCCCTACGGCAGCTTGCTCCTGCTCCTTCCATACCTCCTGCACGAAGTCGTCAAGGACGTTCGTGACCACCTGGGTAGGCGTCTCGTCTTCTTTGGTTTTCCCGAGCACCTCGGTGGCGACCTCGAACGAGGGGTCAGCTTCGGCTGGATTGCCCGCATCCGACTCGTCCTTGTCGGGGTCCTGCGGACCTCCTGCACCGGCCTCCTGCCCGGCTGCATTATCCGCCTCCTCGCCCTTCTCGCCCTTCTCGCCCTTCTCACCCTTCTCGCTCCCCGGCTGTCCCTTCCCCGGCTTCTTGTGGTTGGACTTCTGGTCTCGCTGCGTCTTGGCGGCGGCGGCAAGGGACTGAATCGCGCCAGCGACCTCATCGAGGTCTACGACGGTGCACCCTTCGGAATCACCCTCGCTAGGTTGAACTCGGGTGCTCCAGAGCGTCCCACAACTCCCGCAGGAGCAGCGTGCGCGTCGTGTTCCTCGTGCGCGGTCATCCGCCGTTGATGGAAGCAGGATGGCGCGCACGTTCGCCGACCCGCACTGTGGGCAGGTGATTGCGCCTGGCACGCCTGGCATACGTATCCCGGCCTCCCCGTCCTCGCCAAGCGCCTCAGACACGAGGGAGACGAATCGGATCGCGATGCGGAGGGGTTCGTCACAGTCGTCGACCGCGATGGTCCGCATCGACTCCGCCACCTCTCGCAGGCGGCCGTGCTCGACCATGTGGGCTACGGCGGGCCGCACCTTGCGTACCACCTCGATATACTCGGTCCGCTCGGGCACGTCCACGTCGTCGTGGCCAAGCGCTATGAGCAGGGAGGTAGCTACCTGGTAGGGGCTGATCAGCTTGTCATGCTCCGGGTTGGCGTGTGCGGTCTCAAGAGCACGCGCCTCACGGTTCCACGACCAGCGACGCAGCGCGAAGATGTAGGAGGTCGTGCCAGGGTACTCGCCCATGAGGGCGCGCTCGATCTGAGGGTCGTTGACGACGTTGGTGATGTCGAGGAGCGCGCGCTCGCAGTACCCCCAGTCAGGGACCTCGTCCCAGCGGTCTACGATGAGGTCCATCACCTCCTTGGTTGTGTACGCATGGCGTCGCGTGTAGAGGCCGTGCGCGGTCTCATGCAGCGCCCCGCCATCGGACACGACCTCCAGGTCCTGATCCCCCATGGGGGGAAGCGCCGCAAGGACGATGCAGTCCTGCCCCTGAAGCTCTAGGTTTCGGTGCAGCCGTTGCGTCTCCGCAGCCCACGAGGCCGCCTCCATCTCGCCTGGACGCTTGCCTGGGTTGAGGCGAGCCCAGGCACACACGATCCCAATGATCACGCGGTCCATCCAGGTCGCGCGATGCGCGAACTGGGTCCCCTGAACGTACACGCGTGGGGCCTGGGCCCCCAGGATGCTGTTGACGAGCGCCTGTGCTCGCGCTCGTCGTCTTGATCCCCCGAAGTGAAGGTCGTTCGCAATCATGCGGGAAAGCTGGCCAGCAGGCCAAGGTGAGAGCTGTACGCCTGTGGCCCAGCGGGCAGGTTGACAAAATATCAGCTCCGGCCCGCGCAGACCCTGCGCACAGGACGTAGAGGAGACACGGCGCATGCGAGAACACCGCCCCCCAGGTCCTATCGACGTACAGGAGGACTTCGTTCACACGAACGGTCCCCTTCTCTCGACGAGAACCAAGGAAGACGTGGACCGTGCGACCCTGTTTATCCTTCGCCATCGACGGGTGATCACCAGGATCACTACGACCTCGCTCGAAGAGTAAGGAGACCCAGCCCCCATGCGAAAACCCCTCATTCACCTGTTCTGTATCGACATGCAGAAGGACTTCTGCGACCGGAACGGCTCCCTCTACGTGCCGGGGGCCGAGGCGGACGTGGACCGCGCGGCCCTGTTCATTGACCACAACCGACAGGCCATCACCAAGATCACCGCCACGCTCGACAGCCACTACCGGCTGCACATCGGCAACCCGCTGTGGCTCGTCGACGGCGCGACCCGGTCGCATCACCCCAAGCCCTTCACGGTCATTCGTGCGGACGACGTGAAGACCGGCATCTGGACGACGACGCGTCCCGAGTTCCTGAAGTGGACGATCTACTACCTGGAAGCGCTGGAGAAGGCGGGCAAGATCCACACCATCTGGCCGCCGCACTGCTTGATCGGGACGGACGGGCACGCGCTGTCAGCGCGCCTCCAGCAGGCGATCGGCGAGTGGGAGGAGGCCCGCACCAACATCGCGCGGTGCGTCTCGAAGGGCTCCAACCCGAAGGTCGAGCACTTCAGTGGTTTCCGCTCCGAGGTCGCCGACCCCGAGGACCCCAGCACCCTCATGAACACGGACCTCGTGCGCGACATCGAGGAGGCCGACCAGGTGATCCTGTTCGGCGAGGCCACGACGCACTGCGTGCTGGAGACCGTGACGGACCTCGTCAACAACTTCTCCGACCCGCAGGCCATCCGCAAGACCACGCTGCTGCTCGACTGCACCTCGCCGGTGCCGGACCCGGTACCGGTACCGGGTCTGTTCTCGACACGCATGGACAGCTTCCTCCGCGACATGAAGGCGCGAGGCATGCGGATCTGCAAGAGCACCGAAGTCACCCTGTAATCCGCGACGGCCCCGCGCGGGGCCGTCCACCCAAGGAAGGCACAGACCATCATGACGACCAGCACCCCCACGGGAAACCAGGGCGGCGAGTCCGCTGACACCATCAACCTCTCGGGCATGGGCTACCACTTCTCCGGCGCGGGCCTCTCGCTGCTACAGCACGGCGCGGACGCCTACTGCCTGGCGGTCGCGGCCATCGACGTGTCCGGATCTCAGTCGGGCGAGGAGCAGAACCTTGCCGACTGCTTCGCCAACGTCCTAGCCGCGTGCGACAAGGCCCCCAACCGCGACGCCATCCTGTTCCGCCTGACCGAGTTCAACTCGCAGGTCCGCGAGCTTCGCGGCTTCGTCCCGCCGGCCAACGCGCTGCGTCCGACCTTCACGACGGGCGGCTACACCGCGATCGGGGCGGCCTGCCTCGACGCGATCCGCAGCATCGAGACCTACGCGGAGCACCTGCTCAGCAACGGCGACTACCAGAGCAACGGGATCTTCTTCGTCCTGACCGACGGGGAGGAGACGGTCGAGTCGGCGCCCGCCGGCCTGAGCTACGACGAAGAGCTCAACTACCGCATCGACGCGGCGTCCGCGAAGGTCAAGGCGGAGATCGATCGCGTCCAGAAGAGCGAGAAGCTCAACAGCATCATCCCGATCCTCGTCGGATTCCGGCCCAACCCGGAGACCGAGGCTCGTCAGCGGCGCTTCGCGACCAACGCCGGGATGCTGTACGTCAAGCTCGCGGACGCGACCCCGCAGCGGCTGGCCAAGTTCGCGCACTTCGTCTCGCAGTCGACCTCCAGCCAGAGCCGGCAGGCGGGCTCGCGGCAGGCCGCGACCATCACGGTCCCGCAGGACCTCGACCCCACCGCCTCGCTGTCGATCTAAGGCCACCCCATGCTCACCTGCGACAGCTTCTACCGGATCGGCAGCACCCACGATGTGTGCCAGGACTACGCCCTGGCGGTCCAGCACAGGCGGGACGAGGCGAGCGCCACGCGGACCCTCGCGATCGTCGGGGACGGCTGCTCCGGGGAGCCCCACACGGACATTGGGTCGCGGCTCGTCCTGCACGGAACCGCAAACCAGTGGACCCAGGTAGACGCGCTGCTCGACCTAGAGGGTTGGGTCGAGCGGAAGAGCATCGAGGTGAGCTACGGGGTGAGCGTAGCACGAGCAGCCTGCCTGCACGTCGGGGTACCTGCCTGCGGGGTCACCGCGACCACGGTGCTCATCGAGCACCACGCGGAGGCCCCGCGGGAGGTGCGCGGGGCGATCTTCGGAGACGGAGCAATCTCGCTCCGCACGGTAGATGGGCGACTCATCGTCGTCGAGGTCGTCCCCCCCTCGACCGAGACGGGGAGCATGCCGGCCTACCCCACCTACGACCCCATCCACATCGCCCACTACCTCGACAGGACGGACCACGTTCCATCGAGGGTGCGCCTCACCTACATGGACGAGAACGGCCGAGTCGTAGCGGTCGATGACCTCGACCCCACCCTTGCGGACCAGATGAAGGTCGACGACACCTGCGTTCTACGGGTCCTACAAAGTCCCGTGCAGGAGTTCCCATGGCCACGACCGACCGTGGCGATCCGGGCTGAAGGGTTCGACCTCGTCGCGGCGTGGTCAGACGGATGTGGTACCGGGTCATGGCGGCCCAGCCCCCTGCACCCCGAGTGGTCCAGCTTCCACGACCGACCTCCGGAGGGCGTGGGGCCGCTACTGTACGACCTGTCTCGGATCGTCCGCCCGCAGGGACGATTCCTTCATCGAAGGGCCTTCCAGGCTTGCAAGAACTGGGCGCACGCGGACGACCTGTCTGGCGCGGCCATCTACATCGGAGCACCCTAGTGACGACCCACCGCGTGTACGACGACGGTACCCTCGTTCGCCTCACCGACCAGGAGCTCATCGGAGCGGGCGGTGAGGGTGCGGTGTACGCGGTGGGCCCCGTCGCGTACAAGATCTATCACGATGTGGCTCGCGCGCTGCCGGTCGCCAAGATCGTGGAGCTCAGCCGGATCTCGCACACCCACGTCAACAAGCCGGAGCGTCCCATCACCAACTCCAAGGGGGTTGTGGTGGGGTATCGCACGGCGTTCGCCTCCAACTGCAAGACGCTCTGCGAGGTCTCGACGCGAGCCTACCGAGATCGCCACGGTATGATCGGTGCCCACATGGAGGCCATCGTCGGCGACATGGAGGAGATCCTCCACAAGGTCCACGAGGCTGGCGTCGTGGTCGTAGACTTCAACGACCTCAACGTGCTCGTTCGGTCGTCGCACCGCGAGGTAGTGCTCATCGACCTCGACAGCGCCCAGACCCCCTCCTTCAACGTGACGGCCATCATGGACATCGTCCGCGACCCCGTTGCCCCGCCCGGCCGCTACAAGCCGGAGAGCGACTGGTTCGCGTTCGCGGTGCTCGCCTTCCGCGCCTTCACGGGGAGCGGACCCTACCGGGGTCACCACCCACAGGGCGGTCGGGAGCTCGACCGCAAGGACAAGGGCCAGTCGGCGTTCGACGTCGGCGCACGGCTGCCGGCCAGCGCCTTCCCGCTCGACGTGATCCCCCAGCGGTACCGCGACTGGATGCGGCTCACGCTGTCCCACAAGCTGCGCGCCGCCCCCGGATCGACGCCGATCGCCGCGATGCCCGTCCAGGTCGCCGCCTACGCGGCGCAGGGGCGTGTGCTCGTCGCGGTCGAGCTCGGGAAGGTCGCGAGCGGCCAGGTGCTGCGCGCCTGGATGGTAGGGACCAAGCTCGTGGTCCTCACCATGGAGGGCCTGTGGTACGAGGGCCGCCTCGTCAAGGGCATCCCGTCTTCCGCGCGCCTCGCGGTGCACCCGAGGTCGGGCGCGCCCCTGCTCGCGTGGGTCGAGCGCACGATCACCCCTGGTGGATCGGAGGACCGACTCGTGGTGTTCGACGCCCAGTCGGGAGCTGGCGCGGTCACGGACATCAAAGCCGACGACCTGGCCGAGGCGGGTCCCAACATCCTCGTCCGCGTAGGCGGTGGGATCCACCGCCTGAGCTGGATCGAGAAGGTCGGCGGACCTCCCATCGTGGGTCTGGACCGGGTGGCGAACTGCCTGCCGCGCGCGACCCTGCTGGGGGATGGGGCCGCGGTCATTCGGGGGCTCGGTCGCGTTGTTCTTCTCCTTCTGCCTGACGCGCAGAAGTGTATTGAGATCCCCCTGCCCGACCTCGACGACTCCCGCGTCGTGTCGGTGCGCGCGGACAAGCACGTCGCGGTGCTGGGGGTGGTGCGCAAGAAGACGGGCCAGCGCGACCTCATCCTGGTGCGCGTCAATCCAGACCAGCCGAGCCTCTATGACGTTCGCGTCATCTCCGACGCGGGCAGCGAGGCCGACCTTGTGGTCGGTGCGAGCGGAGCGGTAGCGGTCCGAACGGATGACGGCGTGCGCCTCATGTCCTCGCGTGTGGGGGCCTCGCAGGAAGCTGCCTGGGACCTCCCCCCTGGCGTACAGGGACCGCTGCTCAACCTGGGGGGTCGCGTCGCAAGCGTGCAGGGCGACCGCGTAGTTCAGCTTCGCACCGCACCCTAGTCGTCGGAGGATTCTGACTCTGAGTCGGAGGACTCAGGGTCGATCGCCGACGTCATCATCACGACGCGTCGTCGACGAGGGGCGGGCGTCCGCTTGCCTACCTCCTCTATCCGACCCGTCTCGTCGAAGCTCCCGCGCGGCGCGTTTGGGGCCTCCCCGAACCTGCGCAGCAACGAGGTGACAGTCCAGCAGGACAGGCAACGGTCCTCCAAACACGCCTCGGCCCTCACCTCGGTCCCACACGACGTGCAGGTGACAGTGCGACGTACCTTGCACGCGGGGCACAGTTGCGTGGGGTCGAACACACCCGTAGGGGCCCACGTTCCACATGCGGTGCACGGCATACGGGCCTCGCGCACGACCGGGAGGTTCCGACCAAAAGTCTGCACCGCCTTCCAGTACAGCAGGAGCGCAAGGGTTGGAGTGTCGCTGCGCATGTGGGCGACGGACCGTGTGAACTGCGCAACCCGTTGGTCAGGAGACACGACGAGGTATCCGTCCGTGTCGCCAAGACGGCAGGCGGCAGCCGCGTGAACGGCACCAGACTCGGTCTTGATGTAGTAGTAAGAGCTTTGGAGCAAGGGGGCGGCCTCTCCCGCACGTCCTACTACATCTCTGGTGATAGAGGGAGTCGGAGCTGGACGCCGGCCGCGGGTATCCTGCCAACAGGATGAGCACTCGGACAAGTCTTGTAGAGGGAATGGAGATCGTCGCGCGCGCTGTACGCACCACGTACGGACCCCAAGGAAAGCCTGCGGCGCTGGACCGAGCCGCGGGCCTCACCTTCACGCGGGACGGGTTGACGGTCGTGCGGGAGGTGCGCCCAGAGGGTCCAGCACGGCTCGGAGCGGACCTCGTGCTCGAGGCCTGCGCGCGCACCAACGAGCGCGCAGGGGACGGAACCTCGGCGACCGCCCTGCTCGCCGCCGCCGCCGCGCGCACGGCGCTCCGCCTGGTCGCAGCGGGTCACTCCCCTAGCCTCGTTGGGCGTCAGATGCGGGAGGCCGCGAGGGAGGCCGTGGACAGGGTGCGCGCTAGCGCACGGCGCGTGGACTCCTACGACCAGGTCGAAACGATCGCGCTCCGCGCGAGCGGAGGCGACCACCTGGTCGCCCAGGGGATCCGCAGGGGTCTTGAGGCGGCGGGAGAGAACGGTACCATCCTCGTTGAGGCTGGCATGGGGCGCGACGTCGAGGTGACCTTCACCGAGGGCGTCCTCCTCCGGTCGGGATCTCGGTCCCCCGAGATGATCCCCCCGGACGGAGAGCGCACGATGGAGGACCCGCTCGTGGCGGTGTGCGCGCACCCGCTCCTGTCGGAGCGCGACGTGATGAAGCTGCTGGAGGTGGCCGCCGAGCTCGGACAGACGGTCGTGGTCTTTGCCCCTCAGGTAGAGGGGCGGGCGCTCGCCACCCTGGTGCTGAACGACAAGAAGGCTGTCGTTCGGTGCGTGGCGGTCGAGGTGCCTGGCGTGGGGGAATGGAAGACGCGAGGGCTTCTGGATGTCGCGGCGGCTACGGCCGCCGAGGTGTGTGACCCCCTGCTAGGCCGGCACGCGTCGAACTGGAACCCCGAGTGGTTCGGTGTGGCTCGGCGCTGCTCGGTGACGTCCAAGAGGACGCTCGTGCGCCCAGCCATGGAGGACAGCCCGGAGCTGTTCCAGAGGCAGGCCGAGGTGCGCGCGGAGCTTGACGCGTCGAGCTCCGCGTACGACCGGGACCGACACGCGGAGCGTCTCGCCTCCTTGTCAGGAGCACTGTGTGTCCTCAAGGCTGGGGGTACGACGGAGCCCGAGGCCCGGGAGCGGCGCACGCGCGTGGAGGATGCTGTACGGGCGAGCCAGGCCGCCCTGCGAGACGGCTACGCGCTTGGTGCTGGGTGCGCGTTCCTGGCGGCTCGGCCTGTCGCAAAGACCCTCGGGGACCTTGTGGTGAACGCGGCCCTGGAGGCCCCGGGACGTGCGATCGCGGACGCTCTGGGGATCAGCTGGGACCAAGCCCAGCAGCGCATGACGGAGGTTGGCGCTTCCTGGACGGGAGAGGAAGTCCTCGACAGTGTGGCCTCTGTTACGGAGGCGATTCAGAACGGGGTCGCGGCAGCCGCGTCGGGGATCGAATGCGAACATGCCATCCAAGCGCGGCCTTCTCGGGGTAGGGTCGGGGCATGAGCGGCCAAGCCAACATCGACAAGATCATCGAGGACATCCAGCGGGACGCTGCCGCCGCCTGCGGGGTCAACGCAGCCAAGGGAACCGGGCGAAACGCGCGGACCTACCTCCAGGGAGTAGAGGACGGCGTACGTATTGCCCTGCGTGCCCTGCTCGCGCGGGCGACTGGCCGTGACGAGGTTCAACGCATATCCGCCTGACGCTTCCCCGATAGCGTGGGTATGAGACACCCCCGTACAGATGGTGTCCCGCATACGCATCGCGTTCGACCTTCACTCTCTGGAAAACGCCCTAGAGAAGGGGTTTCAGGGTCAAGCCAAGGACCACGCCGACCCCAAGGCTGCGGCTCATCAATGGGCCGCAGCGATTCGTCACGTGCTGGAGACTCGTGAGGACCCCACTGAGTGGGTGAAGGCATCCCTCCAGGTACGAAAGACGGAGAAGGAAGGGTGGCGGCACTTCCCCTACGAAGTGCAGGTGGAGTCCCACTACATGCTGCCTGCGCGCGAGGTGCTGGAGAAGGCGGGCCGCAGCGCCAAGGTTGACCCTGCTGTGGTCAAGTGGTCCGAGAAGGACACCCACGTTCTCGATGAGATCGCCAAACTGCATGGCGCCGCGTTCGCCGACGACGTGCGTTCGCCGACCGCGTGGCAGGAAGAGATCGACAACGGCGACCTCGACAAGACGCTTGACGACCACACGGTCGGCCTAGAGACGGGACCAGAGGGCTGGCGTGTGGAGGGTGTAGATCAACCTCGCGTCACGTCGTCCGCGTCGTCAGACGGTACGGTGACGACGGTACTGCGCGCGATTCTCCACCTTCAGGACCCTCCGTTCGAGACCGACGAGGATAACCCGCGTCACTACCGGGACGCAGCGGGTCCCCCCCACTTGCGCCTCGTGCGAGACGAGGAGGAAGGTCCCCGAATGAACCCGACACCCCGCAAAGAGCCTTCGGATGAGGACCGCGCGGCCCAGGCCCTGTTTGACCGGGAGGTCGTGGGGCGGACCGGTGAGGGTGAGAAGCTGCGCTGGCACGCCTACCGAGGAAACATCGAGGTCACCGAGCTTGCGGGCGCAGGGAAGCCCGGCAAGCGCCCCCGACGGGTCCGCTTGTTCCTGCCCGACCGCGCGCTCCCGAAGGCGGCCTACGTGGAGCTCGCGAAGTTCCTGCGGCTCATGCTCAGCGAGCACGCTCACTACGAGGGTGCAGTCCACTGGTTCAAGAAGTTCTACGACACCTACGGGACGCAGGTGTACGGCTGGCGCGACCCCATCGAGGAGACGGTCGTTCGTGGCGTCGACGTGGACCCCAAGTCCAGCCGGTTCAAGGCCCACTTCAACGAGGAGCGCGGTGAGGTCACCGTGTCCCCCACGAGCATCCTGTTCTCCTGGCGCAGCGGGATCAACGACCTCAAGGGAGGTCCCAACACGGGTCGGGAGACCCAGAAGGTGTATCAGTGGATCCTGGGGAACCGCGACCGCATGAAGGACCTAACCTGGCCAGAACTGTGGGGCGCCATCCACCGCGAGACGGGCGTCGCGATGAACCACCACTAGGAGTCGCGATGACGTCCAAGGCAGCAAGAGCGAACGTCGATCCGGTGCGCCAGCGCACGCAGTACTCGTGCGTAGCCGCATCCCTCGCGATGGCGCTCAAGGCGGTTGGAGTGCGGTGCGACGAGGACTCGGTCGACGAGATCCTTGGGGCCGTTCCAGGACGCGGGGCCGCGTGGGACCAGGCGATCGCCACCGCCCAGTACTTCGGAGCGCGCGTGACGCTCGTGTGCCCCTGCACGGTCGACCGAATCAAGGAGTGGACGGACCAGGGCATCCCGGTCCTCATCGCGTGGTGCCCGGAGGGGCGGCCGTGGGGGCACGCCTCCTGCGTGTTCGACGTGAGCGACGACGGGACTGTCATGGTCGCGGACCCCAACATCCCAAACCCGGAGGAGGTCGTGCGAGAGGTGCCGCGCGAGGACTTCTACCGGAAGTGGTACGAGCCGGGAGAGAAGTACCTGGTACGACGGACCGCGATGGCCGTCGAGCGCGACATCCCCCGCGGAGGGAAGGTTGCATCGACGAGGGACCTACCCAACCGGGTGGAGGTCCTGCACCTGGGGTCCGCCCCGCCGGAGGTGCTCACGCTGCTGGCCTGCCTGCCCCCTGTAGATCATGCGGGGCCCCAGCGGTGGCGCATCCTGCGCGACCCGCAGGTTGCCAAGGTGGTCCGCGACCTGCGCGCACAGCATGAGCCGGCGGCGCTGCGGGAGCTAGCGGGGACGACGCGCGACTACCTGGAGTCCCTCGTCACACACAAGACAGCCTCGCCCGCGGTGCGGGTGAGGGCCGGAGAGCAGGCGCGCGTCGCGTGGTACGTCGCCGACGAGGCCGCCCGCCTACCGAGGAGTACACGATGACCATCGCAGCCCTGACGACCGAGATCGCAACGCTCCACAAGGACCCCCGCGTCAAGACGGCGGGCCACTTTGGACCCTCATGGGCCGACGCCGTCACGCCCGAGATGTCCAACCTCGACATCGAGAACGCGCACCTCCCCCAGGCGCTACGACCCTACTTCCAGAAGCACACCATTCCCGCGAAAAACTGGGGGGCCGCAGAGGTCCTGCGGTCGAACCTGACCAGACCCCTTGTCGCGGACCTCGTCGCCGACTACCTCAACCATCCTGACACGATGTTCCGCTTGACCCAGGTGGCGTTCAAGGACTACCAGCAGCCGCTTCTTGAGCGGTGGCTTGAGGTCCGCAAGGAGGCGAGCCCAGAGAGCGGGCTTCTCGCCGCGGCGAGGCGCGCCCAGGTGTTCTTCTCTGCGGCGAACCAGGCCCGCCAGATCGCCCCGGAGGTCGAGGACGGGAAGCTAGACGACTCCACCAAGCGATGGCTCATGCCGCTCCTGCGCAAGGGTGGATACACACTCAAGACGGCCGCCCTGACCCCGGAGGACCGGGCCATTCAGGTGGTGCGAGAGCTCACCACGGACGCGATCATCCAGCGCCGCGCCGACCGGATGCCCAAGGACGCGCGTAACGCGTCCCAGCTCGAGCGGGACGCTGACGTTCGGGAAGTCATGATCGAGATGGGCAAGGACTACGTCACCGAGCCGGAGGCGCGTCGCTTCAAGGTGTCGGTGGGCAACGTGTACGACCAGGCGATCGACTTCTGGCAGGAGGCCGACATCGACGTCCAGGACAAGAAGGGGCGCGAGGTGGCCAAGAACAAGCTCTCGAACCTGTACACGGCGGCCAACCTGGTGATGAACTACCGCCACTCGCAGCTACCCGAGTGGCTACGAGTAGCGCTCGACGAGCGGGACCTGTCCCACCGCACCGCGATGGAGCACCCGAGCGAGCAGGACAAGCAGAAGTACCTCAAGGAGCACCCGAACGCCGACCCTGCGAACCACACGGTCTCGCGTCCCTCGGGGGGAGGTGGGTCCAAGGGCGAGGGGACAGGAATCGAGCACGTACGCCCCGGCACCAAGGCGTTCATGATCCACCACTCCTACGCACCCAAGACTCTCAAGGAGTTCCTGGACAAGGGGATGCCAGCTATCCAGCGGTTCGACGCCACCAAGCTCCCTACGGACCCGAAGCTCCAGGGGGTCATCCGAGAGGCCGTCAAGCTCTCCCCGCAGGGGTTCCGGAAGACCTACCGGGACGCGCTCGACTACGTGACGGACCTCCACAAGCGGAGCGAGCAGGACAAGCCAGACAGAGAAATCGCGCACGCGTTCCAGCAGGCAAACGCCCTGTTCCAGACCCTCGTGCAGGCGCAGAAGCTGCGCGACAAACCGGATGGGCGTCCCGACTGGCTGACCAAGACGGCTGAGGAGGACCCGCTCGTCGCGCTGGAGGTACTGGCTCAAGATAGCGCGGACGCCATGAGCATCCACCGCGTCATGGCCCCGCAGAAGATCCGACGCTTCTTCCACCCCAACACGCCCGAGGATGCGGGACCCCATGGGGCCGGGAACCTAGTGCCGGACCATGACCCGGTCCTGAAGGCCCTCATGGTCGACGCGCTGAAGACGCTGTCCGTGGAGGATCTCACCGACGCGTACGGGGTCGCCTTCGACTACTTCATCACCCTGAAGAACAAGGTACGTAACGAGGGGAACCCAGACCCTGAGCTCGTCCGCGCCCTCAAGCAGGCCGACGCAGTGCACCGGGCACTCTCTGGGGCGCACCTCGTCCGAAGCGCGAAGCCCGAGAAGCGTCCCGCCTGGGCCAAGGGAATCATCAGGGACTCGAAGCCCAAGGCTGGCGGGGACGACCCGCTCCTCGCGCTGGAGGAGATGGCGAAGTTCGAGGAGGGGAAGCCCGCCGACCCCACGGAGCAGATGTCCGAGGAGGACAAGGCGGAGTGGGAGAAGCAGAACGCGATCCACCGGAGCGAGTTCACGGCGCGCGTCGCCAAGAGTCTCGACCCGGAGCGTCAGCGGATCCTCGACCACCTGCGGCAGGAGCGGTGGGAGGTCGACACCGACTCCGACCCCCCGTTCGCCACGACCCCCGACGGGGTGACCCGCGTGTGGTTCGAGGCGAAGAACGTCTACATCGTGCACGGGAGGAACCCGGACGACCTCGTCCGGGACAACGCGAAGTCGATGGGCCTTGGGGACCTGGGGAAGATGTCAGGCCCCTCGTTCGTCTACGAGGTCGGGGAGTGGGTGCGCGACCTCACCAGGGACGGAGGGGTGACCCGCGACCGCGTCGAGCCCGTGTCGAGCCGGAGCGCGTCCACGCAGCCTCCGCCCGTACCCGCTGCGATCAAGGAGTTCCTCGGCCGACCGCTTCCCGCCGTCAAGAACATCACGGACAACCAGCTGCTGCGCGACAAGACGGTCCGAGGGATCATCACGGAGGCTGTAGGGATGAGCCCCACGGCGCTTCACAGCGCGTTCGCGGCTGCCTTCGAGTACAACCTGAGCCTCAGCCGGCTGAGCATGGACCTCGGGTCGGAGGACCAGGGAGTCCTCAAGAGGCTGCGCCAGGCGCACGCGCTCAAGATGGCGCTGTCGTACGCGCAGACCTACCAGAAGGGACCTGACTCCGTCCGCCCGTCGTGGCTGCGCACCTCTCTCCCGAAGACAGGGACGGATGGCGTGGACCCCACGCTCGACCCCACAGAGGAGATCAAGAAGATGCAGGAAGGACAACGCACGACGGAACCCGTCGACGAGATGGCCGCCCTCGAGGAGCTGGCGAAGTTCGAGGAGGGCAAGCCCGCTGACCCCACGCAGGACATGTCCCCCGAGGACAAGGCCGAGTGGAAGAAGCAGCACGAGATCCACAAGGACAACTTCAAGGCGGCCGGTGCCGAGATGCAGGTGGACCTCACGCCGCTCATTCTGTTTGGTTTGGAGCTCGACAAGCTCGCCGAACGCTGGAAGGCCGAGTGGCGCGCGAAGGTTATGCGAGCAGACGAGGTTCTCAAGAAAAGTTCCGATGCGGGGGAGCAGGCTCTGCACAAGATCATCGGTCGCGCGTTGGACGCACTGATTGAGGCGTCCAACGCGGGCGCGAAACTCCACCGCGCGGTTCGGATGCCGCAGCATCGGTTCGTGGCGTCCGAGGTCGCCGAGGACCCCATGGGGCCGCGCGTCGCCGCGATGGCGATCGACCTAGCGCTCATGATGGAGCGGCCGGCGCCGGTGGCGAGCGACCTCACCACGGACCGCGAGGCCGCCTCGGGGCTCTACGGCTACCCCAAGCGGGTCGAGAAGACGATCGAGACGGCGAGCAAGCGCGTCGCCAAGGCGGCGGCGCGGCTGGCGCGGGCGGCCTACGACCGGGACCCGCGGGTGCTCGCCTTCCTGCGCGCCCGTGCCCGCAAGGGGTGCCGGGCGGCGGGGCTGCTGGCCCACGAGCTTGAGGAGGCCGGTGCGCTCAACGGCAAGGGGGCCCCGCGCCGGGCCGGCGAGTCGGGTGGTCTCTACGGGTGGGGGGAACGCGCTTCGGACCTCGGGCTGCGCGCGTGTGCGGACCTCGAGCGGGAGGCTGGCACGATCGCGAGCGACCTGCTCGACAAGAAGGACGCCAGCAAGGTTGCGAGCTTCCTGCGCGAGCACGCGAGTCGCGCGGAGTGCCCGCGTGCGGCTCTGCTGGCGTACGCGATGCCTGATGAGGACGACGAGGACTAGGCGGAGGTAAGCGAGCGGACCACGTCCCCTAGCTCGCTGCGGATGCGGCGGTGGAGCACCTGGGCGCGACCGGGTTCGATGTGGAGGGAGGAGGCGGTCTCAGCGATCGAGGCCCCCTCGACGCGCGCGCGGAGGAACGCGAGGATGAGGTCGATCTCGCTGGGTGCGAAGGTCTTGCGGATGTGGACCTCTAGGCGAGACCACACCTGCTGGAAGGCGAGCGTCTCGTCAAGGTTCGGTGTGGTCGTGCCTCCGTCCGCCATTTCCGCCATGTCGACGACCGACCCCTCGTCGGATCGTACGCCGCGCCCGCGCGCGGACTTGCGCCAGGTGTTGCGGTCTCGATCCGGCCCCTCGCCGCCCTTCACCTCCTTCTCCGTGCGCGCCCCGTAGAGCTCGCGGCACACGGGTTCGGACCCAGAGTTGCGAATGTCGTTCTGTGCGCTACGCAGCGCGTACACGGCCACTTGGGACAGGGGGATCGACTGCCCCGCCTCCAGACGAGACCGGAACGCATCTCGACGAATGGCGCGGTGTAGGTACTCCTGCACATGGTCCATCGTGGTCCCGATGTAGTGAGACACCTGGCACCGCTGCCGGATCTTGCGTTCCAGGATCGGGTACAGAGCCGCCATGTGGGTGTCGAACCAGCGGGCGGTCGCGTTGCGCTCGACCTCCAGGACGGGAACGACCTCCGCGCGAACGGCCGCCAGGGCGTCGCGACCTGCATCGGTCAGCGTCCAGACGAGGGACTTCGACGAGGACCGCTCGATCCACGGGCCCCCCGGAGTCAACCGCAGGGCTCGCAGCACGCGGTCGGCCATGCGCCCTGCGGGGATCCCGGCGGACGAGATCACCCCCTGCATCTCACGGCGCGTCAGGCCCGCAGGATGGGCTGTCGTCGCCGTGAGAACCCTCGCGGAGGCGTCAGCGAGCGGGTCGGCCGTCCCTCCGATGGACACGTGGGTGCGCCCCACCCGACGCAGCGCGACCCCTCGACTCAGGCGCAGGCGCGCGACTGCATCGAAGGTCGCGCTCTCGACGCGACGCACGTCGTCGGGAGTCCGCGGGGGTCGATCTACCTCCACGAGGTCGTCGATGACCGTCAGGCCGAGGTCTGAGACGGTCAAGACGCGGGGTTCTGCGCCGGCTTCCGCCAGGTGCTGTAACCGATCGGCCAGCAAGGTGGCGCGGGGCATCTCGAAGGGGCCTAGCGGAACGGGTGGGCGACCGGTCTGGTAGATAGCCAACGCGGCACCGGCACGCGTGAGCGAAACCCCCTCCCCAGCGCGCCGCACGTACAGCTGGTCCGAGGACTCGCGGGCGATCGCTGTGGTGACCGCCCTGCGCAGCGAAGCCGCGCGCGCGCCCTGGTCTTCAACCAGGCTCAACCCCTCAGCGCGTACGTGTCGGAAAGCAGCAGCAACAGGAGATACGGTCTCCTGGGGGCACATGGACAAGGCGGCGATAGCTGGCAAGACTGAACGCGAACACTTCTTCATGGAACCTCCAGTAAACAAGCCCCCAGGGGTTCCCTGGGAGGTACCCCTGGAGCTGAGTTCCCCGCACCCCTGGCGAGGATTTGTCCGCGACGGTGTGAAGGTCCTGATTGACAGGAGATCTAATAGGGTTGCAATATCGAGGCTCCCGACCCAGGCAAGTCCACATCAATCGGTGATGGATCGCTTATCACACGAGTCTGACTAGGAGAATCTGGATGACACACCCCGTCGCTGCTCTTTGCCATCGAAGGCGCGTGGCCCACGCAGTCCTCCAAGAGGCGTCGCCAAACGCAGCCCAGTCGATGGCAGCACGCGTCGCGGCCTCCTGGGCCGTCGCGGCGTCCACCTCGATGGATGCGCGGCTTGACGCGACGCTGCGTGCGATCCTGATGGAGGGGGCGTTTGGTAAGCCGTTTGGGTCCTGGTCGAACAAGATGAACCCCATGCAGGCCGTGGAGAACGGGATCGAACCCGATGTGGCCCGCCAACTACGCGAGTCGGGGTGGTTCACTCGACCTGGGACGAGTGGGTACATCAACATGTACCGCTACCTGACGGAGGGGGCGATCCGTCTCGCCAAGCAGTACGGGATGGGGGACGCACAGGGCGAGGACGCGGTAGCGGAGCTCATGGCCAAGCCCGGCCGGCAGCCTGGTCAAGACGGGCAGGTACTGAAGTCGAACGCGCGGTCGGCTGGTGAGTTGCTGGCGAACGACCTCATGAAGGGGGAGGTGCCCGTCAGGCGTGCGTTCGCGCTGCTGACCAAGATGGTCAGGCGTCGCGTGCAGGACATCGCCAAGCAGCGTAAGCAGGATGAGACGCGACGGGAGGGTCCGTCGCGGGATGATGAGGGGAAGGAGCGTAGTCCGCTCGACCAGCTTCAGTCCGACGACGAGAAGCCGACCATCAACGAGGTCGTGCGGGCGAGCTTCCACGACCCACACGACCCGCTCGGGAAGTTCATCAGGTCGGAGATGCGTCAGACGTTTGAGGACGCCTACGGCGGACGTGCTCAGAGGCGTGCACCCAGCGAGAACGGGCGTGCGCGGGCTGAGAAGCCCCCCATGCTGCACCTGCTCGACAAGATGGAGGACCCGGAGAACCACGTCGTGGTAGACGGCCCTGACGGTCCGGTGCGTCGCCTCGTGATCCCCAAGCTGCGAGACGTTGCCGACGACCTCGGTGTGGCGCGATCGACCGTCAAGCAGCGGCATGCGCTACCGATGCTCATGAAGTTTACCGAGCGGCTGCGCACCGACCCGAAGATCAAGTCGACGATCGCCAAGGAGCTAGACCGGCGGGGCTACTCGCGGGAGGACATCCAGGAGTTCTTCGATCGTCCGAACCCGTTTGGAGTGACCAGCGTGACCCACGGCAGTCCGACGATCAAGATCGTCGATCCTCAGTACCGCGACGAGGACTAGGTCTCCCCTAACGGCCCTCCCTTCCTCCTCCCCTAGCGGCTCTCCCTTCCTCCTCCCCTAGCGGCCCTCCGGTTCTCCTCCCCTAGCGGCCCTCCTCGTAGGGCTGCTGTCGCAGCGATGACGGAAGGTGCTTCGCACCTTCACTAGGCTTCGAGACCTTCCTCCCCGCTTGATGCTTCCCTCCCTCGTACTAGATCTTGGAGGAGAGTGAGATTTATCTCACTCTCTGCACCACCACGATCACCACGATCCTCACCACCCCCACTACCTCCAACAGTAGTAGCAAGGGGCGACAGGCCGGCGATCGATCGCTTGCACCTTGTGCGTGTTCTGGGTAAGAAGGGCAGACGCGAACCGCGGGCCGTAAAAGGTCCGTAGTGCCCGGCATCCTCTTTCCCGAAGGGCGGAGAGGACCTGTCAAGACCGACCCCCAGACCACGGGGCGCGGCGACGCCGAGGGCAGCCCGAGAGGGTGCAGAAGCCGTTGAGCTGAGAGCGAGCTGCCGGTTCCCGTCCATCTGCCAACCGAATAGTCGAGGCCCGCGGCATCTCCCAGGAAGGAGATGCCGCACCGCCCTCATGGAGGGCAGACCACCCAAGCAGGTCCGAGATTGGACGGACCCCTCTGGGCGGAACATGATCGCTCCTTACGGCGTGTCCTACCTCGCCCAACCCCGCACTACCAGGGCGTTGAGCTCCAGGAGGAGGACCCAGGAGGGGAGCTCCGGCCGATTCCGTCTCTAGCGGCCGTGGTAGCGAGTTGCCCCTTCGAGGTGAGTGGAGCAAGCGTCACAGGGCTGTGGTCCAAGAGCCCGAATGGACGAACCAACACCTCCCCGTCCCCACCGCAACCACCACGATCACCACGATCCTCACCACCCCCACTACCTCCAACAGTAGTAGCAAGGAACGTGCCAACGTGGAGGCCAAGACACCATACGATCGTCTGCACGATGACCGAGCCTGTCCGCGCCGTAACGGCAAATTGACCCTGCTCCGTCCAGTGCCCGAGCCTGACGAGCTCACCACGAAGCAGTACGGGGTGTCTGACCCGCGCGGGTCAGACATGTTCTTTGACATCGCTGGTAGGGTCGCTTCTCGACGCGACCAGGTCCGACCCGATGGGTCGGACGGGTAGTCGTGCGTGATGATGGATCACACGCAGGATCGACGGGGTGCGCGCTTCGTGTTCGTGCATGGGCCTGGCGCGGAGGTGCATGTGCGTCGGTTGGTCGAGTCGAAGTACGTCGTGCGGGCCGAGGTGCGCCCAGAGGGTGGGCTCAAGGCAGAGGCTGCCCGCGACCTGGCGGACCTGTTGTCGGGGTCTCCGCCGGGGGACCGGCCGAGCGCGGTGGTGGTGGGTCCGCTGGACGACACGCTGCCTCGGGCGGGGGACGCGCTGCTCAAGGCGACCGAAGACCTGACGGGCGGGGTGTCGGTGTTCGCGTGGGCGAACGACGTCGCGTCGGTTCCTCCGGCGCTACGTTCGCGGGCGCTGGTGGCCTACGCGCCTGGACCAACGGGGCCCTCCCCGGAGGTGGAGGCGGCGGTGAGGCGGGCTATGGGAGTGGCCCGCACGGAGCCATGGGAGGTGGGGAAGATCGTAGAGGGACTGGAGCCCCGTGACCTTCTCCTGGGGGTCGCGGAGGTAGCGTGCTCTGGAGACCCGGCGGACTTGGAGGTGTGGCGGCGCGCGAGGCAAGCGCTGCGCGGGGCGCGGACGAGCCGCGTCGAGCTCCTGTGGGTTCTGGTAGGCGCATGAAGAAGCCAAGGAAGAAGGCTCCGGTCATCTCAGAGCTTGGGGACCCGCCTGACAACCTCATTCTCGTGGAGGGGATGGAGGCGGCGTTGCGCGTGCGTGCCGTCGATGGGATCGTGGCGCGGGTGCGCACTCCTTGGGTGCGTCTGGGTCCAGGGACGGCTGTAGGGACGATCGAGGAGGTCACCGCACCGGACTTCGACGGTGAGGACCGGGTGTCGCTGCACCTCACGGAGGTCGACCCGGCACCCGGGTGGGGCACACTTCAGGCGTTCGCCAAGGACGTGCGGGTGCTGCTCGTGGAGTTCCAGGGGGACGTGCCCAAGGACTCGCCGCTCGGGCGAGTCGCAGAGAAGATCCCCAAGGGGCGGAGGTTCTGCTTCCCGGCCGGGAAGCCCTGGGAGGCGCGTGCGAGGGCCGTACAGTTCGCCAAGACCGAGTTTGGGCGGCTCGGACTGCGGGATGAGGGTGCGGCGGAGGCCCTGGTGGACGGTGGGCTGGTGGATCTCGGGCGGCTCGGGATGGAGTGCCAGAAGGTCGCGTGGTACTGCGCGGCGCGCGGGCACAGGGGGGCGGGGGCGGAGGACGCGCGCGCGGTGGACCCCCTGGGAGGTCGGTCGGAGGTCGAGGACTTCGTAGGGGCCCTGGCGGATCGTGACGTCCGCCGGATCGCGCACACCCTAGCGGGGCTGCGGAGGGCGTCGCGGACCCCGCCGGTCGCGCGCGTCGCCGCGGTCGTGTCGAGGTGCGGCTACCAGTGGATGTGTGCGGCGGCCCACAAGGGGAACGACCAGGAGGTCGGAGAGGCCGTCGGTGCGCACCCCTACGTAGTGAAGATACGCGTTCGGCCCGCGGCCCTGCGATGGGGTGTCGCGGGTGGAAGAGACCTCGTCGAGGTGGCTGCGAGGGCTGACCGCGCTCTTCGGTCAGGGGCGCGCGCGCCGTGGGCTGTCTTGAGCGCGGGGATCCTTCATGCCGCAGCTCGGACCGGAGGGGCCATCTCGACCCCACCGAGATGACACCCCTGCACGTACGGGTCCGTGTACCTCGGACCCACATACAACCCTCGGTGGAGGCCGTATGGCAGGCCGGGACAGTCACCTTCGTGGTTGGGGCTGACGGACCGCGACGCGACGCGCTGCTCCTGCTGCTGGCCGCGATGCTGGAGCTTCCACACCACATCCGCAAGGTTGATCCGATGTGGATGCGCATCGCGCCCTGCGCGGTGACCGCCTACACGTACGGGAAGCTCATAGGACCAGACCTCGCGTCCGCAACGTGCTGGAAGAACCCGGCCATCGTGGAGCTTGGGGGCGCATCCGTGCGCCTGTGGGGGGTCGGGTGCGACTTCCAGCCCGACGACTCGGGTGCGCGCGGAGTCCTCTGCAACCCCGCGGGGGATCTCTTTCTGGGGGGTTGGGACTGCCCCCTCATGGGTAGTGTGTCGTCAGGTATGCTGCTCGCGCCCTCGGTGGACACGTGGGGCTCGGCTGCGAGAGAGGTCGTCTCGCGCTCGATCGCGCAAGGGTCGCGGGTCATCCTGTCAGGGCGACAGGTACCATCTTGGGTCAGGTCGATCCGCAACCTGCGGGAGGTGCTCGTTCCGTCGAGCAGCCGAATAGCTATAGCAAGGTAGAACTGTGGACAACAAACCCATCACGATCGTCGTCGATCGCGTGCAGTATCGTAAGGACGACTTCTGCGTCCTTCAGACGACCTCATCCCTTCACGGGCCCATCAGCGTGGTGGGTTCCCTGCCGTTTGGGTCCGCTCAGGTTCGAGAGGGGACCGTGCTCGCCATCCACGCGACCGAGACGATGGACCCCAAGTGGGGTCGACAGCTTCGACCCGGTCCGGTCCTGCTACCGCTCGCTGCGGATCCCAGGGTCGTGCTTCACGGGGCCGAGATCGGCTCTGAGGTCCAGTACCTTGCTATGCTGCTCGTGGCACGCCACGCGGACGCCGCGTTGCTCAGCACGGCGATCCTTCGGGGGGACCCTAAGGAGGTCGAGAAGTTGTCCGGTGTGAGCGCGAAGGTTGCGGAGCACACCGTTCGGGGGTGGCAGCGGTTCGTCACGGCCGCCAAGCTCACCGCGGCCATGCGGCGAGCGCACGTGTCCACCTCGGAGATCTGGTCCGCGATGCGGAGTGGGCTTGACCTTGGGATCGTCCTCCAGAACCCCTGGGCCCTCGCGGAGAAGCGGATCCTTTCTCTTCCGCGAGTAGATGGGCTCGCCGAGGCGCTTGGCATCACCCCTACGCCTGAGGTGCGAGCGCGCATCCTCGTGCGGGAGTTGCTCGACCGGTACGCGGACGCTGGGGACACTTGCGTCCGCGTGCAGGAGGTCGTGGCCGAGATGCTGCGCGAGATCCCCGAGTGGGACACCAAGCGTTGCGTGGAGCTCCTCCGACAGCTTCCCTCTCAGGGGATTGCAATCTTGTCTCGCCCACCAAGCGGAGAGGCTGTGGTGTACGCGCCGGTGCTCCATCACTGGGAGGTGGAGTCCGCACGACTCCTTGCGGATCGCCTCGTCACCGCGAAGCCTCACCCCGCGAGCCCAATCGGGCAGGCGATGCTGCGGATCAGCGGGAAGGCGACCTTGGAGGACGCTGCGGAGGTCCTGTCGCAGGAGCACCTGCACTTGTCACCAGCCCAGCGCGCCGGCCTGCGGGACGCGCTGGTGTGTGCGGTCTTCCTGTTGACCGGCCTTCCCGGTACGGGCAAGACCACCACGCTGCGGGCGCTCGTTGCGACCCTGCACCAGGTCGGTGCGAACGTCCTGGCGGTGGCTCCGACCGGCGTGGCGGCGCGTCGTGTGCGGCAGTTGTGTGGAGTTCCCGCGCACACCTTCCACGCAGCTTTTGGGTACCAGCCCTCCCGCAACCTTGACCGAGGAGGAGACTACGTGGGTCTGGAGGGTGGGAATCGCTCGCGCGCTGCCGACGCCTTCTCGGACGACTGGCGGCACGGGCCTACTAACCCCGTTGACGCCGACGTCCTCATTGTTGATGAGTCCTCGATGATGGACCTGTCGCTCTTCTATCGGGCGCTGGCGGCCACGCGGCCAGAGTGTCGCATCATCCTCGTGGGGGACCCCGCGCAGATCCCGTCCGTTGGACCAGGGTCCGTGCTGCGGGACCTGCTACAGGTCGATGAGGTTCCGCGGGTCCACCTCAACGGGATCTTCCGTCAGACGATGGCCAGTCCGGTGGTGCTCGCAGCCCACGCGATCTACGAGGGACGGTCTCCGGCCGTCCGGGAGGTGTTGACGCCGGAGGAGGCGCTCAACCCAGCGCAGGAGGACGACGTGTGCCTTCTGCACGCAGGATCGGACGAGGAGGCGTTGCACCTGGCCTGTGAGGTCGTCGACCCCTTGTACCGGGGTGCTAAGGGGGTCGGTGCCGTCCAGCTTCTCTCTCCTCGACACGGAGGAGAGGCTGGGGTCACGCGGTTCAACGAGGTGCTGCGGACACGCCTCAACCCCAAGGGTCCTGACGTCTCGGAGGTTAAGGTCGCGTCCGGAGTCATCCGACAGGGCGACCGAGTGATGATCGTGAAGAACGACGCAGAGCTCGGGGTCTACAACGGGGACGTGGGGGAGGTACGAGAGGCCACGACGACCGGTGGAGGGCGCATCGTTGAGGTTCGACTCGACGGGTCCCCGCCTCACATCGTGACGCTCACCAGGGACCAGCCCACTACGTACCTTCGCCTCGCCTACGCGGTCACCTACCACAAGTCGCAGGCGATGGAGTACGAGGTGGTCGTGATCGTTCTGCTCCCGTCCTTCGGAAACCAGGTGACGCGTCGTCTCCTGTACACGGCAGTGACGCGAGCCAAGAAGCGCGTAGTCATCGTTGGAACGCACGAGGCGATCGCCTCTGCGATCTATCGCACGGGGGACGACACGCGGACCACCTACCTCAAGGATCGGGTCCTCCAGCAGATCGACGCACGTCGATCGTCCGTCCTGCCTGTGGGCGGGGTAAGTCCCCCGCAGGAGGCATGCGGATGAGTCAACCAAGCAGCGACGTGAAGTCACGTCTTGTTGTACACAAGGTAACGGCCAGTCGTACCGTCGATGGGCACTTCGTCAGTCTGTCGTGTGGGACGAAGGAAGACACGGGGCTCACCATCGAGGAGGGTTGCGAGGCTCTCATGGAGGTAGGGCACGAGCTAGACAAGGTCATCCTTGAGCGAGGATTCGTCTCTCGCACGATGCCCCCAGACCTGTTGACCGCGGGTCTCAAGGGTCTCACGGAGTTGTACCGAGCTTACATGGGACGCCGACGCCAGAATCGGGCGGCGCAGAGCACCTAGCGGGGACCCTCATGTCTGACGACACGACTCTTCCCGCTCCAGAGACTCCTCTCGACAAGGCCCAGGCGCTGTTCGCTAAGGCTACGCCAGCGCCTATTAAGGCGGACCGGGAAGCCACGGAGAAGATCGTCAAGGACCTCGACGGCATGACGGTAGACCTCGACCCGGACCCCGCAGTGAGCGGAGGGGCTCCTGTGCTGCGCAGGAAGATCGCGCAGGTCGAGGCGTTCCTCTCCTCGTGTCTCGCGATGGTCAGCGCGACCCGCGTGCGGGTCCAGCACGCGCGCAGTCGGCACCGAGACCTCCAGCTTGGCCTCAAGCTCGCGACAGACCTCCTCGTGTCTAACGACCCGGAAGTAAAGAACGGGCGCAACATCGCGGATCGAAACGCGCTCGCGTCGATCAAGCTCCAGGCCGAGCACCTCATGGTGCGGGAGGCGGACGGGGACCGTACGGAGGCCGAGACGATCCTTCAGATCGCCACCGCCAAGCTCGCGCACCTCAAGGACCTGAGGATCCACCTACGCGCGCAGCTCCGGGACCTGACCGACAGCACTCCATCAGGTACTGGGGGGACTGGTTCTCACGCCTCTCGGTATCCCCTTCCACCCCCCTCTGGAAACCTCGCTGACCCAGCGGACCCTAACTACTAGGGTCGACGACAAGGGTCGTCTCAACCGCTCACCCCGCGGGTAGGGTCTTCTGCACCGCTTTCGGGCGCACCGAACCTCGTCTCAGTGACATAAACCCTTCACTGCGACCCGAGCGGGCCAGGAGACCCCATGTCTGACCTCAGCCTCACGTATGAAGTTCCCATCGAGAACACGATCACCTTCGACCAGGGCGACCGCGACCTTGACGCCTCGGGCGACCGGATCAAGTTCGAGTCAGGACGCAGCTACCGGCTCTCGTTCGTCATCTTCCCCCCGACGCCTGAGAAGCGCCCCGACTTCAAGCAGCCTCCTCGCTGGTGGCAGGCGGAGCGCTACTGGAACAGCCACATCAAGCAGTACGTCGTGTACGACGACACGCACCGTCGGTTCCTGTCCGGTACCGACAAGGCGCGTCACAGCGCGGCGACGATCGTCATCCAGTGGCCGACCGACCAGAAGGGCAAGCTCGATCCGTCCCGTATTGAGACCGACTCCAAGGTCGGGTACGTCCTGCTCGACAAGGACAAGTACGCCAACATCAAGGCCCTTCAGGACGAGTTCCCCCTCGGGGACAACGACCTCATGGTGACCTGCACGGACACCAACTTCCAGAAGATCACCGTGCGGAACACCAAGGGCAACATGTTCGAGCAGCTCGTGACCAAGGCGGCTTCGGAGCCGGGCGGGGCGGCGGCTCGCATCGTGGGTGGGATGCTCGACCGGATCAAGCGGCTCGCCCAGAAGCTGAACAACGGCGAGATCGCCCACAAGCTCACCGCTGCTGAGGTCGACGCCAAGATCCGCGGCGCGGCGGCGGGCGGCCGTGGTGGCGCGGCGGGTGCGGCGGCGGCGGCAGCGGGTGCGGTTCCCTCCTCGGAGGAGATCGACAACCTCATCGGCAGCCTCAAGTAGCTCGATGAGGGTCCTGGGTCTCGATCCCAGCCTCACCCACTTCGGCTGGGCACTAGCGGAGTGTGAGGCGGGACGAGTCCCCACCTGTCTCGATCGCGGAGAGCTACGCACGTCGTCATCGACGTTGTTCGTAGACCGCTACGTGGACCTGCGAGAGCGCCTCCGGGTGTTGGTACGTGCGCACCCGGACCTCCTCGTGTCCGCCGAGTACTCGGTATTCGGGGAGACGTACTCGGAGGGGATGTACGGGGTCTTCTTGTACATGTGCGAGGCTCTACGGCAGGAGCGGTGCCCCCTCGTGTTATGGTCGCCCCTGCACCTCAAGGCGCAGGCACGGGCCTTCCTTCGGCGTCCACCCAAGTGGTCGATGACGAAGGCTGACATGGTGGAGGCCGCCAAGCGAGACACGGGGCAGAAGCGCGGCTGGAGTGAACACCAGGCAGACGCCTGGTGGGCCGCGCGCACAGGCTGTCGATTCTGGTTGCTCCAGCGTGGTGAGGTAGCAGAGCAAGACCTCACCACGCTGGAGCGTGAGCAGTTTACCGATGTGCGAGTGCGCAAGAAGGGTGCGCTCGCCGGAACCATCGAGCGGAAGGGCGCTCTCCACAAGGAGGACAAGCGCTTCTTCCTGTGGGGAGACCATGACGAAGAAGAAGGAACGGGAGAAGGATAGCGACGAGACCCTTGCCGAGGAGCCAGAGGCCGCGATCAAGACCCATGCGCCACCCAAGCCCAAGGCAAAGTCCCCCGTCAAGCGGGACCCTGCCTTCGCGAGCGGGTTCGCGGCGGCCGGTAAGATGGTCGATAGCGTCTTCGCCAAGGCGAAGAAGCCGGCTCCCTACGTGCCGATCTCATCCCGAGAGATGAGGGAGTCGCTCCCGCACATCTCGACGGGCAGCTTCATCCTCGACTACCTCATTGGCGGGGAGCCGAACGACCTCGGGGTGCCCCCGTGTCCCGGCTGGCCGCTCGGGCGCGTCGTGCAGATCTACGGCCCGGAGTCGTGTGGCAAGACGACGTTCGCCCTCATGGCGTGCGCGGAGGCGGCCCGCAGGGGCTGGCCTTCAGTCTACATTGACTGGGAGCACGCCATCGTTCCCGACTACGCGCGTCGCCTCGGGGTGCCGATCGACGACGAGTCCCTGTTCCGTCTCTACCAGCCGAACACCCTGGAGGACGGGATCCAGATCGCGTACGTGTTCGCCAGCTTCAAGGTGCCCGTGATGGTGTTCGACTCGGTCGGGTTCGCCGTCCCGACAATCGAGCACGACCGTGCCCTCGCTGACCGCGATGGTAGTGCCGGGCAGCCAGGCATCGTGGCGCGTGCGTGGTCGCGAGAGCTTCCGCAGCTATCGGCGGAGCTCTACAACGCCAAGACGTTGCTCATCGCGATCTCGCAGCTTCGCAGCAGCATCAACGCGGGTGGTATGGGACCCGCCGACACCATTCAGGGCGGCATGGTGTGGAAGTACGTGTCGAGCCTCCGCATTCGGTTCAAGAAGATCCGCGTGGAAGAGGAGGCGCGCTTCAACCCCCTCAAGGGGATCTCGGAGAACATGACCGTGTCGACCGAGATCGAGGCGAAGATCGACAAGACGAAGATCGGGTCGAGCCAGGGCCGCAAGGCGAGCTTCATGATCAGCTTCGGGATCGGGGTCGACAACATCCGGTCGGCCTTCGACATGCTGCTGCGCAACAAGCGCATTCGACAGAACGGGGCCTTCTACGACTGGGTTTCCCCAGATGGGACGGTGGTCAAGGGCCAGGGCAAGAAGGCGTTCTTCTCCGAGATTCGAGGTAAGGGCTACGAGGCCGCCTTCTCGGCGGAGGCTCGTGGGCTCATCCAGACCGAGGTCAAGATGGCCGAAAGTGACGCGGAGGCTGCTGAGGAGGGGTCTGAGGAGGATCTCGCCGAGACGATCCGCAACCTCGACTAGGTCTCTGTCAGAGGGTTCGGGTAGCTTAGGTTAAGATGCCCGTCCGATTCCGCCTCAAGAACTTCCAAGCCTACGAGGACGCAGAGGTCGAAGTCTCCGGCCTTACGGCAGTCGCCGGCCCCAACAACGGGGGCAAGTCCGCCCTCGCTCGCGCGATTCGCGCCAGCTTCCAGAACACCCCGTCCGCCCACCTGGTTCGTCGTGGCGCTCCCCAGATGGAGGTCGAAGTCGACCTCGGGGACTCCCGCTTCACGTGGGGGAGGGACGGGGGGTCCAAGGGTCGTCCCATGTATCGTGTTGGAGGGGCAACCTTGTACCCTGGACGCGAGGTTCCTCCCCAGGTGCGTGAGGCGGGGATTCGGTCTGTGGAGGTGGGAGGGGAAGCGGTGTGGCCGCAGTTCGCGCGCCAGGGTGAGTCCGCCTTCCTGGTGGATCGCACGGGAGCCTACCTCGCGGAGGCGGTATGCGACCCCGGACGGGCGGAGCTCCTCGCGCAGGCCGCTCGACTCCTTGAGTCGGACCGTCGTAGCGTGCGGGGTCGGTTGTCTACGGCCCAGGAAGCGCTGCGAAACGCGCGAGGTTGGTTGGCCTACCTCAGCCCAGCAGAGTCGAGCGCGGAGGAGGCCACGCATGTCCCAGGGCACCTCGCACGCGTAGAGGCCCGTCTTCAGGAGGTGGAGCGCCTCCAGGGCCTGCGCGACCAGATCACCGCCCTAGCGGCCCGCGCAAGGCGGCTGGCGGGGGTGCGAGACTTGAGGCTTCCGCATGGAGACCTGTTGCGGGAGCTCGTGGCGCGTCTCGACCACCTGCGCGCCGCGCGAGATCGCCTGGGAAGATCTGCCAGGCAGTGCGAGGCGCTGAAGGTCATCACTGCCCTGCGACTCCCAGAAGGGGAGGGGCTGCGCGACAGGGTTCAGCGTCATGCGGCCGTCCTGCGCGCTCGGGACCACATCCAGCACCTTAGCGCCAAGCGAGAGGCCCAGAAGGTCCTCCAGAAGATCACGCTACCTGACGCGCAGGTCCTTCGGTCCTCCCTCGACCGTCTGCGCGTTCTTCGATCCACGAGGGACCACCTGAGGAATGCGGGCGAGCGCCTGCGAGACGCTCGTCGTGACGTGGAGGAGAGTCGTGCCGCACTCACCCTTGCGACACGGTGTCGAGACGAGGTGGTCAATGACGTGGGAGCTTGCCCGTTCTGCGGGTCTACAGCTCCGAACGAGCGGCGACCGGAGACACACTCTCATGACCCTACTACTTGCCATTATGCTGTTGATGGGGGCACAGGTCGGTAACGCTTCCCAGTACGGATTCGTTGGGGACCGCTACGACAACGTGGGCACCTTCGCCTGCAAGGATCGACTTCAGACGAAGTATGGTTCCCGCGAGTGGGAGAAGATGCGCGACAGTGGCGTCGCACACCGTACCCTTCCCTGTGGAACCCGCGTTGGGGTCTGCCTGGCCAGAACGGGTCGATGTACGGTCGCCTACGTGGTCGACAGAGGGCCGTGGGGGACGTTGAACCGCAAGGGGGTTTGGCACATGCGCACCAAGCGCCTTCCTCCAGGGGAGCGGTACCGAGGTCACCTCGACCTCCTCCCTAACGTCTACACTGCGATTGGCCTGGCCGGGATCGAGACCGTCTACTACTGGGTCCTCGCTCCGGGGAACTCCGGCCCCCCTGCCCTACTTCGCCCTCCAAGGAGGGTCGCATGAGGTCGACCGCCAAGCTGCTGGGGGTCCTGGGGACCCTCATCGTCCTGATTGCGCTCGTGAGCCCAGTCCTACAACGGGTCCAGCGCGAGCGTGAGTGGAATCGTCTACATAATGCCTGCGATGCTGGTGGCACGGTAAGCTGCGTGATTCTCACCGTCAAGGTGACGCCTGCCTGCACGAGGGACCAGGAAGCGATGGCCTGCTACCACGCTGCGCACCTGCTTGAGCGAGGGGTCGCACGTGCGCGCGAGACCTCCCGCATCACGAGCTACTACCAGATGGCGTGCCGTGCTGGAGTGCTGCGTGCCTGCGAGAGGTTGAGGCCATGAAGTAGATTCGCTCTGGGTCGTCTTCCTTCGAGGGGGTGTCAGACCGAGGGGTATAATCTCCTCGATGCACCTTCTCTGGAGAACAGACGTCCACATGCGCGACCGAGCACCTCGGGGACGCTCGGACGACTGGACGGAGACGGTCACCGACAAGCTCTGCCAGGTGGGCGAGATCGCCCGCGACATCAAGGCTACCGCCGTCCTCGACGGCGGTGACTTCTTCGACGAGAAGAACCCCGACAACAACTCGCACGACCTCGTGCGGAGGACCGCCAAGGTCCACCGCAGCTATCCCTGTCCGGTCTACGCGAACATCGGGAACCATGACGTCCGGTACGGCTCACTTGCTCACCTGGATGAGAGTCCGCTCGCCGTCTGCTTCGAGAGCGGGATCTTTCGTCCCTGCTACGGGCCGCATGAGGCCGTGCTCACCAACCCTGATGGCACCACGGTTCGGGTGGTGGGTCGTCCGTATCAGGGAGCTCGCTTCGACCCCGCCTCCCTCTACGTCCCCCCGGGACCGGAAGATCACCTGGTGGTGATGCTCCACCAGCTCGCGTCGGCGGACCCGAGCCTGGCCTTCTTCCCTGGGGAGGACGTCCTGCCTTACGGGCTTTTCCCTTCCCTATTCCCGTCGGCAAGCGTCGTGTGTGTGGGGCACTGGCACAAGGATCAGGGGGTGCGTGAGTTCGCGCCGGGCCAGTGGGTCGTCAACATCGGGTCCCTTACGCGGGGGACCCTCGCGGAGGACGACGTGCAGCGCATTCCGCAGGTTGCAGACCTGCACCTGCTGCGCGGACAGCCCGCTACTGTGCGCACCATCGCGATCGACGTCCGGTCTCCTGCGGAGGTGTTCAAGGACCGGGAGGAGGTCGCTGATCGACCCACGGTCGACGTCGCGTGTCTCGCGCAGGTGGCGACCGCGGTGGCAGAGGAGGGGAGGGACCAGACGCTGGACGCCCTGGTGCGTGCGCTCCCCAACGTGTCGCCAGAGGCGCGCGAGCGGGTACTCGACGTATTCAGGCGCTCCGAGAGCGCGAGGATGCAATCATGATCGTCTACTGGCCCAGCATGTCGTCCTGGGAGGAGTGTCCGCGACAGTACCTGTGGCGGCGTGGATTCCCTGGTATCGACGTTGGAGGTGGAGAGGGTAGGCAGAAGCCCTTTCCTGAGGGAAAGACCGACGAGCACGCGCTTGTTGGTACGGTGGTGCAGAAGGCCGTTGAGGTCTTCTACAACATGCGAGGGTGGGAGCGGGACGAGGACGACGCTCGTCAGATCCTGCGGATGGTCGCCAACGATGAGTTTGACAAGGAAGTTCGGAAGGCGTCCGAACCTCCTAAGCAGGGGCGGAAGCCGAACTTCCGGCTCGCCCCGCGAGCCGACCTAGCGGCCCTGCGCGCTGACGTCATCCGGTCCGCGCAGGGGTTCGTGGCGACCTGTCATGCGAACAAGCTCTACGGGGACGTCGCGCTGCCGGAGCACAAGCTGGCTGGCCGGCTCCGCGTGGACCCCGAGGTCGTGGTGAGCGGCCGGCTGGACCTATACCTTGTTCAGAGCACCGAGACGGGTCCGTTCGTGCTGGACGGGAAGAACGGGCGGGAGTATTGGGACGATGACGCGCGCGCGTTCCGTATGCACGTCGACGTTGACCAGCTCGTGTTCTACGCACTCGCAGTCTCCCTAGTCTATGGGCAGGTGCCCAAGCGCCTCGGGGTCGTCCCTTACCGCTACCCTGCGGGTTACGACTGGGAGGCAGAGGTGGGGTTCCTGCGTGACGTAGTTCGAGCTCCTGACGCGACAGATAGTCGCAAGCGCGCGCTCGCGGCCTATGAGGCCCGGGGTCCATCCAAGGGGATCGTGTGGTACGACTGCGACCAGGAGCGGGTCGAACAGATCGCCGCGCGGGCTATCCGGTTCGCGGACGAGATGCTACGGATCGAGCGGAAGTCTCCGCTCCCCATGCCCCCAGATACGCAGGCCGCGGTGGTGGCCGACGACTTTCCGGCCAGGGTGGGGGGGCAGTGTCGGATCTGTGACTACGAGTCAATCTGTGAGCCTCGGCAGGTGCAGCTCGCGGAACTACGAGCCAAGCGGAAGCCCGTCGTGACCGCACCCTTCGTGGCGGAGGAGAACCTCGCCCAGGAATCTGATCTGGACGGCCTCGCCGGCCTGGCGAGTTTGGTCAACCGCGCGAGCGGGTAGGAGGGGCGATGGCTGAGATCGATACACGAGCACAAGGTGTCCTGCGTCGACTAGACGAGACGAAGGCGCGCTTGTCCCGTGCGGAGGGTGCCGCGCAGGCGAGCGAGCAGGAGTGGGAGGCGGCGCGGCAGCGCGCCGTGGACCTCGGAGTAGATCCTGACCGCATCGACGAGGAGATCCAGGCGATAGAGGCGCAGATCGCGTCCGAGGTGTCTCGAATCTCAGCCCAAATCGACCACGTATCGACGACCCTCCAGTCCGTAAACCACTAGACCTCCCCGAGGTGCCTATGCAGTTCGAGTGTTCCAGGAATAACCTTCACAGCGCGCTCGTGTCGGCGTCCAAGAGCGTCGGTCCCAAGTCTGGTACGGATGACCTCTCAGGGTTCGTGCTGTTTCGAGTCAAGCGCGACGACACCCACTCCCCTGTGAGCGTGCTGTCCTTCAATCGGGTCTCCGTGTCGCAGGTCCCTATCCAGGGGGTTACCGTGCCGGAGGGCCTGAAGGACGGGTACTTCACCGCTGACGCACATGCGCTGCTCCAGTGCCTACAGGCGGTCCCCGACGGGGACGCGGTGACGTCGATCAGCTACGACGGGAAGCATAGCTCCATCACGGCGGGGCTGTGGACCAACCACCTCTCGGCCTGCAAGGCGGACCAGTGGCCCTTCTGGGACGAGCGGGTCGCGGCCTCGAAGGAGGAGGCCACCCTGGAGACGGCTCCCTTCGTGGACGCCATCACGCGGGTGTCCCTCTTTGCCAGCAAGGACGAGTCGCACGAGCCGCACAGGTGCGCTGTCTACTGCTGGGATGGACGGGTCGTGGCCAACTCGAAGCTCGCCTACGGGATCGCGATCGGGCCCTTCTCGGGGCGGTTCATCGTTCCGTCCGCGGCCATCCGACCGCTCAGCGACTTCCTGCGTTCCGGAGGCGACACCTTCACCGTCCTCAAGCACGCCAACATGACGACGTTCCGTCGTCAGGACGGGGGGATCTTTGGAGTCCTGGTGCAGCAGGGGTTCCAGAACGTCACCTCGCTCCCTGCGCTGGCGGTCGATGAGACCTCGACGAACTCCTTCACCGCGTCGCGCGACCAGGTGCGACGGGCGGTCGACTTCCTCTTTACGGCCGCTGCTCCGACGGAGAAGTTCGTTGGGTTTCAGCTCGACGTGGGGCACAAGACCGTACACCTGGCCACGCAGCTCCGAGCCACCAGCAAACCTCACTCGATCCCGGTGTCGGTCGAGGCGACGGGATCTGACGAGACGGGGCGCTTCTCCAAGGAAGCGCTCGACGCGGTCCTGTCGGTGTGGAGCGACACCAAGATCACGTTCGACCTCATCGGGAGCAAGTCGTCCACGTCCAGCCGCAAGGTCCTCATGGCCCGCGTGTCGGAGCCGCAGGACCCGGCGAAGTCTCTCCGCTACGTCTACCTCCTCAACGGCGGGATCGTCGGTTGAGCTCGCTGCGGGCCGAGGTCGCACGCCTACGGGACAGGTCCGAGCAGGTACGCGACCGCGCCCTGCGTCTCCAGGCATCGTGTACCCAGGCACGCATGACGATAGCTACCTCGATCATCGACGAGCAGGACCTGTCGCTTGAGGACGAGATCCTCACCGAAGCGATCTCGGTCGTCGCGGGTCTCACGGACGCGGAGGTGCGCAACGGGTTCTCTCTCGTGGAGAACCTGCTGCGCGAGGCGATGCGCGTGGTGTTCGCAGACCAGCAGATCGGAGTAGAGGCGCGCGTGGGGCAGGAGCGAGGCCGCATCGCGGTCGACGTGGTGACCTCCGTTCCGTGTGAGGGGGGTCGAGTCGAGGGGCAGGCGTCGGACCTGTTTGGAGGGTCCATCACGACCATCCAGGCCGTCTTCCTGCGAGTAGCCTGCATCCTGAGGCGTGGTCTTCGTCGCTTCATGGTTCTGGACGAGACTCTGGCTCCGCTTGACGAGGCGTACGCTCGCGCGTTCGCGAGCGTATTCGCGGACTTGTGCCGTCGGCTCAACTTCGACGTGCTCGTCATCACTCACTCCCACGCGTTGTGGGAGGCGAGTCCCCGGAGGTATCGCGTGCTGCGAGGAGCACGTTCCTCACGGCTCGTCCTCGATCGAGGGGTACGCTAGTCTCATGCGTCGACCCGGGGAGATTCACCAGAAGTTCAAGCAGGTGCTGTACCGGCACCGTAAGCGGGCGATTGAGGCTGTCCTCAAGCCAACACCAGAGAACTGCGCGCACAACGGGATCGCCCCGACCCATCCAGGTTGGGTTGCGTCTGGAGGGGCGAGGGGGCCTCTGGTTCAACTTCGCGTCTGTAAGAACGTCGAGGCTGGTATCGCGGGGGTCATCTGCGACTCGCACTACGCGGAGGGTCTGAGTGGTGTCTGCGCGCGCACCTGCCCACACTATCGTCCCGTCAAGACACCAGAGGACGTCAAGGAAGAGTTTCGTCAGCTCGCCAGCCAGTCGCTAGGGGATCTGGCGGCGAAGTACCCGGACCTCGCCGCGCTCGCCTGGGTCCTGAAGGATCCTGTAGAGGTTACGGAGGAGGCCGATGACGTCCAGGACGTACCCCCCAGCCAAGAGCGGTTTGACGAGCACGTCAAGCCAACCGAACTCGTCAAACCGCCCGAACCCGTCGTGGAGGCTAGGTGGCGGTACTACTGGCGAGGGTTCGTCCTGGCGCTTCAACGATTCCAGCCCCCCTGGAGGTAAGGTCGCCTCTCCCTGGGTGGCTGGTCTCTTCGTTGAGGATGGTGAGGGGGTAGAGGGGCCTCGCATGCCTCTCTGTGCCCGGCTGGACCTCAAGCGACCCGTGGGTCCTCGGTTCGTGACGGACTCAAACGGCGTCATACGACGCTTCGACAACACCGCACATGGGACCGTCGTGACCGCTGCCTTCTCCTCGCGACTCGTGAAAGAGGTGGTTCGGGACCTCCTGTGGGCTGCACATGACCTGCACGGCCGCCTCTCTCTTAAAGAGGGGATGCAGAAGCTCACGCAGGCAGCGCCCGAGGGGAGTATCGCCGAGTCCTTCGTGCGCGTCTTCGCGCGTACCGCGGTGCGGAGTCCCGTATCGGTGATGGTCGACGCGATAATCCCTGCGGGCCTCGTCGTCATCACCCCCAATACCTGCGACGTGGGTTCGATCTGGCAGCTGTGCGACCGCGTTGCTCTGGTCGTCTACGACCCAGATCGGTTCGTCGTCGCCTCCACCTAGATGTCCTGGCTCTCTGAAGCGATAGCACGCTGTGACCTTGATCCTGACGACCTCGGCTACTTGCTCGCGCGGGGTGCGCGAGAGGACCGCGTCCACGAGCTTGGGATCACGACGTGGCGTTCGCAGGTGTGCGAGGCGCGCCCGCAGGACACCGAATGGGCTCGTCTCGGCCGAGAAGGGTGTGGGTCCCGCGTCAACGGGATGTTGACCGTCCCGCTCCGATCGGCACGAGGGGTCGTGGTAGGTGCAGACTTTCGCACGACATGGGTCGACAAGAAGACCGTGTTGCGCCACTTGCTTCCCGAGGCGGCCTGGTGCCCGACGTTCGTCGGACTCACAAGCCGCGCGGCCGACCTCCTGTGGTCGGGGGCAGACCTGTGGCTCGTCGAGGGCCTGTTCGACATGTTCGCCCTCGACTGGGTCGTGGGCGACCGCGGGGTCGTTCTCGGCTGCGGCCGGGCCGCCCTGTCCCAGCAGCAGGACCTGCTTGTCCAGCGCCTGCTGTCTCCGACCGCGGCCGTGTTCGTGGTGTTCGACGAGGACGAAGCGGGGCGTAGAGGGGCCGTAGGTGGTATCGACCCCAAGACAGGCAAGTACCACAGAGGGGCCGTAGATCGCCTGCGGTCGCGTGGGGTTCGGGTGGTTGACGTGAGGTACTCCGCCAAGGACCCGGGGGCCCTGTGGGACTCAGGGGGTCGAACAGCCCTTCAGCGTGCGTTCGGGATGCACATCCTCGGGTAAAACGAGGGAAAGGAGTTCCGATGCCCAAGAAGGTCCCTGATCAGAACATCGAGAAAGTAAGCAACAAGCTCTACAAGGCTGGACCGGACGTCCACGACCTGCTGCGAGACCTCGTCAAGCAGTACCACCACGACCTGATGCACATCGTCGACCAGATCGTGGTCCTGTTCAAGGACACCGCCCCGGAGGATCGCATCGCGGTCGTCGCGAAGGCGAGCCCCAAGCTCTCCGTCCTGGCCGCCTCGCCGTGCATCTTCACGGTCGAGATTGGCTATAACCGCTGGGAGAAGCTCACCAACCTCCAGCAGATCGCGCTCATCGACCGCTGCCTCTGCGCCATGGAGTCCAAGGAGAACCCAGACGGCGGGAACTCCTACAAGGTCCTCAAGCCTGACGTGTCGTACTACCGCGATGAGGTCGCGCGTCACGGGTTCTGGATCTACTCGCCGGAGAAGCCAGACGTCTCCACGCTGGCCAGCATGATCGAGCGTGTCTTCGGGGATGACCACGGACAAGACGAAGACGAAGAGGACGACGAGCCCTAGCGGGTAGAGGCCCTCGTGGGCCTAGACAACAAGTACAGACCGACCCGCTATGAGGACGTAGCGGGACAAGAAGTCGTCAAGACGATCCTTCGCCATCTGGTGGCTGGTGGCTCTGGCCACCTCCAGAGCTACCTGTTCGGAGGCCCTTGGGGCAGCGGGAAGACCACCCTGGCGAGGATCCTCGCCCGAGCCTTGCTCTGTGCCCGCCCGGTTGGGGGGGACCCGTGCGACGCTTGTGAGTCCTGCATCGCGATGCTGTCCGATCATGGGTCGCCCGACTTCGTTGAGGTCGACGCGGCGACCCGTTCAGGAAAGGCCGACGTGATGATGCTGCTGGAAGACCTCCGGTTCGACGAGCACGCGGGGCGCCGGCGCATCTACTTGTTCGACGAGTGCCACCGGCTGTCTCCTGAGGCCGAGGACGCCCTCCTCAAGCCGATGGAGGACTGCCGGCCTGGGACGCGGGAGAAGCGTCTCGTTGTGCTGTTCTGTACCACGGAGCCCGACGAGGTCCGCCCCACCATCTTGTCTCGCTGTGCTCCTCCGTTCCGTGTGCGGTCTCCAGGGTACCGAGCGATCGCCTCTCGCCTCGCCTACATCTGTGAGACCGAGGAGATCCCGTTCGACGCTGCGGCGCTCGACCTGGTCGCGCGCGCGACGGGAGGTCACTTCCGGGACGCCATCAAGGCGATCGAAGCGACGGCGGCTTCTGGTCGTGTGTCACGGGAGGCGATAGCCTCCTACCTGGGTTCCGATGTGGGAGAGGACCTGGCGGGCCTGCTCCTCAACCTGCATGACCTGTCTGGCATGGGAAGGCGCGTGGATGCCCTCATCGAGAAGATCTCACCCTCGACCGCGTACCGGTACCTGGCGGACTTCTGCGTGGCGGCCTTCCAGGTCCACGCGGGCGGTGAAGTGCAGGAGGGGGCCTGGGAGGAGGTCACTCTGCGTCGAGTGGCTCCTCTTGGTCTGACCCTCTTGACGCTGGCGGATCGGTTTGGCTCGCGGCCCTCCAAGGTGTCGCGCGCCACCCTGTACTGCGACCTCGCTCTGGGTACGCAGACGGAGGATCGTCGCCCTGCGGCGCGCCTCACCTCCTCTCCCAGTTCGCCCCAACCTAGCAGCCCGCCACCCTCCAGCAGCGCACCCGCCGCGAGTCGCGGGGTCAACAACGGCTGGGTCCACTATCACCCGCATGCAGACCGCGCGACCCTGGCCGCGACAGTCGACCCGGTTGCGGGCTGGACCGCAGCGCAGTTCGCAGCTCGAGTGCGCGACCGGGTGCGCGACATGCGTGCAGCGCAACTTCGTTAAAGTCGCTATCTCCTTCTCCGCCCTAATCGTGTAGATTGCCCCCATCGGCTCTACGCACGATCGCAGGTCCCTCGCGTCTATGCCTCCTATGGAGGCAGGGGACAACCGCGCCCAAGCGGGTCGATCTACGTGGGTGGTATTGGAGCTGTCTCCAGAGGGGGAGGACCTTGCGGGTTCTGGGCGGCTAAGCGCGCAGATTCGGGGGGACCTCGGTGTGTCGAAGACGTACCCGATCATCGTGCCCTCGCAGGGGAGCGGATCAGCCTCTGCGTTGAGCTACGTCTTCATCCGCGGGGGGCTGTCGTCGAGTCGGTACTTTGCCCTGGAGCGGAGGGGGTACGCAGAGCGGGTGTTGTCCCGACAAGTGGGGTCTCTGCGCACGGTCTATCTGGTGGGCGGGAAAGAGGTGGAGGCGATGCTCCACACGGTAGATCACCCCCGCTCGACCCGACTACCTCGCGGGCAGGTTGTTGAGGTGGTGTCGGGGCCTTACCTGAGGGTTCGTGGGCGCGTCATGTCGGCCTTCTCTTCGCGCGAGCTGCTCCTCCAGGTGCGGACGCGCACGTTGTTGCGCTTGCTGGTCGTCAACCGCACCAACGTCTCGATGGTCGATGACCGCACCGTTCCTCCCCTCTTCGTTCCAGACCTGCGACGCTTCAAGAACAGCAAACCGAAGCCGGCAGCTCCCGTTCCGCCCGTACCTGCGGCCAAGTACGAGAGCTACAAGCAGATGTCGTTCTTTTAGGAGGTATCGTGGCGATCCGCTCGTCTGACTCTATAGAGCGCTGCTACTCGGTGGAGGATGGGTTTGCGTTGTTCGGAGACCCGTCGGATGGGGGCATGTCACCCGAGACCGAGAAGCTCGCCGCGCGCGTCATCCGACTCCTTGACCGGCTCCCTCCAGTGGAGGCGGACTGGGTGCACCTGTTCTTCTTCGACCGGTGGAGCCAGGACACGATCGCGGCCCTGTTCAACGTCAGTCAGCCGACGGTGTGCTATCGTCTCAGACGCGCTGAGCAGCGTCTTCGTTTCCTCATGTCAATCCCCGATGGGGTCGACGCGAACCGTGTATGTGAGGATGTACGCCCCCTCGTTCCCGACGAGATGGACTTGGCGATCCTCCGTCACATGTGGGACACCACGTGCCAGAGCGAGACGGGCGAGCGCTTGCGGGTCACGCAGGGCCTGGTGCGCTACAGGTTCCACAAGACGATCCGACGACTCGCTCAGTGGATTGAGAGTGAGTCTAAATCGCCCATCCTGTCCTGCGGGCGCGATGCGGTGGGTGCCTACTTGCGCGTGATGCGGCAGATCGCCGATAGTCCCAACCTCCTCAAGAGCGGGGTCTCCCCCTCCGAGGGGTTCCGAGTCGTCGCCTGGTAAGGGATTGATGGACGCGGCCCAGGCAGGATGATCGAGCTCGTCGACCGCGTGTATCGTTTTCGGTCTCGCACTGGTGCTGGGACCACCTACAGCATCGAGGTGGTCGTCGACATGTACGGGGTCGTGACAGTACGCTCGGTCAGGTCTGAGCAGTCGAACGCTGTGGGGTACGTCGACGCCTACGGGTGCGACTGCCCCACCGACCTCCCCTCCGAGCTGGCCGAGGACCTTCGTGAGGTGGTGGACGCGGCGCGCGTGCTGTCCCAGACGTACGTGGCCTGGTCCGGGCGTGTGGTGTTCCGCGGGGAGGCGTCGCAGCGCGTGGACATCACGGGCGCGCTGACCACTCCGCTCTACTTGGTGGGGGCGACCGCTGCGAACGGGGTCGCGGTCGCGGCGACCGACAGGACCCTGACGGGCTTCGTTCTTCGTCCGGTTAGCAAGCTCGGAACCCTAACCGTCCCGGTCACGGTGGACGTGATGGTCGTGGTCCCCCTGGTTCCGTCCGCCCCCCTGGCCGGCGAGCTCGTCTTTCGGTACGGAGACCCCACGACCCAGCGGGTCACCCTAACACCGCTGGCGCTGCCCGTGGGGGCCTACCGCGTGGTGGTGGATCCTGTGGGGGCGTTCCCCGTTCGAGCGACCCGAGACACCAACTACTTCGACGTGACCATCGGGGCCGCTGTTCGGCGATTCTCGGAGAGGCGCGTCCGCTACGGAGTCGTACTGCGATGAGTGACGATCCCCTACCGTTTGAGGCGGATGAGGTCCAGGTCGCGCCCGGCTTGTCCGGGGTGCGCCGCATCTACGGCGACCCTGCCACGGGGTCGCTGGTCTTCGAGGACCCCGTCCTCGGCCGTCTCCCGCTCTCTGCCCTGGGAGGAGTGCGTCCCGGTCCCACCTACTCGATCGTCGGGCAGGGCGGGGACGCGGTCGACCTGGCCGGGGGGTTCGTCCTCCTCACCGACAAGCCGTACCCGGCCGCGGGCCCGCAGTCGCTCATCCTGCTGCCTGGGGTGTCCGAAGCGCCCGCGAGGGTAATCCCGGGGCAGCGCGTCGCGGTGAGCGCGGTGGGTGCGCACGTGGTGCGGGCGAAGCCAGGGTCTGGTCTTCCTACGGTCCAGGTGAACGGGACGGCCATTCGTGCCACCTTCGTGTCCTTCGGCGGGGTCGTGTTTGGGGCAGACCCTGACGTCCCTGTCATCTCCGTTGGAGGGGAGGGGGGCCGCACAGGGCATCTTCGCCTGGTACGCTGCGAGACCCTAGAGTCTGCTCCCCCAGGTCGTGCGGCATTCCTCGTCGCCGTGCAGGCGACCGTGGAGGTCGCCTCCTGCTCGCTGGCGGGGCCCGCCCTGATCGACACGCGCGAGTCCTTCGTGACGCTGCGGGACACGCAGGTTCGTGGCAACGTGTCGGTGGTCGGTCCTGGGTCGACGCTACTGCTGGAGGGCAGCCGCGTGGACGGGACACTCATCGTGCAGGGAAACGTGCAGGTCTTTGGTTCTCGCATCACCTCGATGTACGTGATGCGCGGGTCGACCGTGTCCTTGTGCAACTCCGTCGTTAATGGGCTATCGCTGGAAGCCGGCGCGACGGTTACCTCTGAGGGGTCTCGTGTGGATGCTGTGGGGGGTGACTCCACCGCAGTCTTCGACACGGACCGCGCGAGTGGTGTGCTCTCGTTCCTGAGCGAGGCGGACAAGAGGTTCGACTTCGCGAATCCTCGGCTCGCGACCAACTACGTCGTCAACCTCACCGTCAACGATCGACCTGCTGGCGACGAGGTGCCTTGGGTGTTCGGAGCGGACGAGAAGGGGTTCACCGTTCGCTTCCTCAGCACCCAGTCGCTAGACGTCGCATGGACTCTCACAAAGAGAGGGTGACATGCCAAACCGTATTCTGCTGCCAGGACGCCCAGATCTTCGCATGGGGGTCCCGCTTCGCCTCCCGTTGACCCGCCTGCTGCCACGAACCGCTACGGTCGTTGGGCTGCGTCAGCCTGGCCGCCCCATCACGTTCCTCGAGCAGGGCCTCGTGGCAACCTTCACGGATAGTGGCCTCAAGCTCATGAACCCGCAGTTCATCGCTGGAGACCCACGATCGACTCCTCCACCTCACCTGTCGAGGCTGGCCGCCTCTGTTGCCGACGTAGTTGACCAGGGCTTCACGCTGCGCGCAGAACCTGGAGAACTCGTGCATCGGGCCACGCGCGACTTGTGGGGGTTCGAGCAGGATGACGAGGGCCGCGTGGTGCTCTGCCGCCTGTTCGACCCCGCGGGTCATCCGCTCAAGGTCTAGGAGCTTTGGCTCGTTTCTGGGCTGCCAGCTTCCTGATCGCCTCTGCGTCCTTCTCGGAAGGTACCCATACCTTCACTTCCTTCCAACCGTGGGCCATCCTGCGGGCACGTTGTCGTCTGGCTCGCTCTGCGGGAGATAACGGCATGGCCCACCATACCGCCGCTATATACCGCCCACCATTGAGGCGGAGTCCATGAAGTCACCTGACAAGCACGTAGTTGCTCGGCTCGTTGCGCAGCACCAGCAGCGCTGCTGGCGAGGCCGTGTGGCGGCGATCCTGCGTCTTTGCGACGCCCTCGAATCGGGAGATCGTCGCGGCAAGACACGTACGGCAGGTGAAGTTCGATTCATTAAGGACCGCTCGGGCGACGACAACCAGTGGGCCTGGCCGAACCAGAACCCGAGCCGTCGCGAGATCGCGACGGGCTACGCGTTCGACACCGCGAACCTCAAGCCCCTCATTCGCTGCCTGAGGTCGACCGCGATGGCGCTCGGGCACGCGCTCTCCGCGCACAACGACTTCTCCAAGCTCAAGAGCCGGCTCATCAGTCCGGACGGCAACCTTGGGGGTCGGGGATACATCCAGAAGATCCCCGACATGCGGAAGCTCTACATGAACTGCACCGAGGCGCTCTCGTCGCTTATGGACACGCTCCACGACGAGATCTACGCCCCTCACTGGCAGGACCAGGGCGAGATCAGCCCGCGTGAGCGACGGCGCGTCCGCGAGATCATGCAGGACGTCAACCACATCCGGGAGGACCCGGAGGGGTGGGCTCGCGACGAGGAGGAGAAGAGCGAAGGGGACATCGCGGACGAGGACACTGACGAAGAAGATACCGACGAAGGGGACACCCCATGAGCATTCGCGACCTACCTGGATTCCTTCACGAGACCCAGGACGACTCGTTCCTCTCCGACCCCACGCACTTCCAGCGGCAGGCGGGCCTGTCGGACCTGTCCTGGATGGACGTGCCGAGCGCGGTCGTGTTCGGGCAGCGCCGGCAGGGGGAGCCCCCGCTCGACACCGCGGCTACGCTGCGCGCCTTCTGGGACAAGAACCTGCCCCGCATGGGGCCGGTCGTCGACCCCGCGGAGTACTCCCCGGACCTGGAGACGCCAAAGAACCCCGCAGCTTTCCAGCAGGCGCTTCGTCTGGCCTCCCAGCGGATCCATTTCGGAGAGTCGGCTGAGCAGATACTCCACGACCTCGGGGAGAGGTTTGGGGCGACACGCGCCGCTTCGGTCGCCTCCGTGCTGCGAGCGGATGACGGCCTGGCGGGGCGCGTCTTCATCCGGCTGGCCGCCTTTCCAGGTGGCCTGGTCAAGTGGGCGAAGATCCTGCGGCGGCGTTGCCCGCAGGCGCGCTACGTGATCGACAAGGAGGCTCGCGCTCTCCGTAAGGCGGAGGCGGCCGGCAACATCCTCCGGGTCGTAGCAAGCGTGCCCTGGAACGAGGCGTACCGGGAGTACGCCCCGCGCCTTAGCGCGGAGGGTGCATCCCTCCCACCCGTCACGCAGGACCCCGCGCGCGCTCTCCAGGCCGCGTTCCTCTTCGTGGAGCGGGGTCGCGTTGACCCACGTGGTCGAGGACCTGTCGTCTCGATCTACCAGCGAGAGGGGAGCTCGTGGACACCCCCGCCTGCCCCCCCTCCGACTCCTGCGGCGGCCCGCCCCGACATGCGGATCCGTCGGCAGGTGGCCGCGCTTGCCGAGAACCGCATCATCGACCAGAAGACGGCGGCTACTCTCCTCTCCCAGCCCCTGCTCCGCGAGGAGGTGGTGGCGAAGGCTGTGCGCGACATCACGACGGCCGCGGCGCGAGGGACTACGTACCAGGGGGAAGGGGTCAGGCTGCGCGGGGCCTCCACGGCTCCACGCCCAGCGATGAAGCCCACGCCCGCCAGTCCGCCCCCACGGTCGAAGGCGGCTTCAACGGTTCCAGCCCCAACCGCTCCCAAGGCTCCCAAGGCGTATGAGGGCCCCGTCTACTCGGCGCTACCCATGCACACCGTGCAGGTGGAGGCTCCGGGGCCGAGTGCGGTGGAGCGCATCGCATCCACGCATGGTCTGTTTGCGGCGGACGTGCGTGCCTACCTACAGTGGGCTCGAACCGCCGTCGCTCGGGGCCTCTCGGGGTCGACCCTTGAGGCCGAGACGGCATCACGTTGGGCTCCTCGCCTCGTCCAGGCGTGTGCGCCCGTCGTTCGGTCGCTTCGAGCCGTCCATGAGGGACGGGCTGGCGTTGAGTACGTCTACGCGGACGCGCACCTCACGCCTAACAGCATCAAGGGATGCGTGGCGGAGGCGCGACGGCTGCGCGTGGTCGAGGGCCCCCGCCCTCAGGTGGTCCTGGCCAGCTCTCGCTGCGTGGGCTGCACGAACCTGGCGAACCTTCCGGGCAAGGGACCTACGTGTCTCGTGTACGGGCTCAAGGTGGCGACGGCCCCCAAGGACAAGACGTCGTGAGGTTTGGGGCTATAGTCCATGCGGCGCGCGGGCGCGTCCTTCCGAACGGCCTCCTCCTCGCGGCCGAGCACCTCGCGCTTGGTTTTGAGCGCGGGGTGACCGACCTAGTGGGTCTCCCGTCGAGCTTCGACCCCTACGTGCAGGTGGTCGTCACCTCGAATGCCTTCGACAAGGTGCGGACGTGGTTGGAGGTTGACGACCTCATACTGGCCCCTCACGTAGACTTCATCGTGGGAGCGGGTGCGACGGATACGGCTCAGAACCTCCTGAAGGCTCTGGCGTTGCGTGGGTATCGCGTCTCCGCGACGGGAACGACCCTGTTCGTTCGCGCGCGCACCCCGGAGGAGAGTCTGCGCGTCGCGGCACCGTACAACTGGGGACCTCCGTGCCTGACCGTCAACCCGTCCACGGGGGAGGCGGTCGCTCCGCCGAGTCCCCCAAAGCCTGAGGTCTTCGCGCGATGAGCAACGCAGACATCCTAACGACGCTCCCTCCAGGGACGACCCGCGTCCTCGTCATCGGGAAGGACGGCCGCCGCCAGTACAAGCCGATCGCGGAGGTGACCGAGGACGACGACATCCAGACCCGCCCGTCTGATGGTGCCGCTACCGTGTGGCTGGGGGACGGAGGGCGACCGTCCAAGACGGCCGCGACATCTGCTACCGATCAGGGGGCCGCCTATCAGATCCAGATGGGGGACCACGTGCGGAAAGACGGGATCGTCGCGATGATCCGTCGCGACCCGGACGATCCGCGCATCCTCGCGCAGGTGGCCCAGGAGATCGGTTCCGACATCGCGCGCCTCGACTTCCTGCGCAGTAAGGTCGACCCTACACGTCGGTCGGAGGCGGCCGACCTCACCGTGAAGCGCATTCGGGCGCTCGCCAACCTGCACGAGAAGCTCGCGCATCGCTTTGACCAGGTGAGCGGGGGAGCGCAGCTCGACCCCAAGTCTCCTGCGGTCAAGGAGGTGGTTCGCGCCACGCTGGAGTGTGTGCGGGAGAGCATGACGAAGGCCGGCATGCGTCAGGAGGCTGTTGACTCCATGTTCTCCATCCTTGGGCGCGCGATGTCTGACCCAAGCTGGGAGACGCAGTTGCGTGCGCGCATGCAGAAGGCCGCCCAGGGGGCTTAGTCGATGGCGCGCAAGAGCGAGTACGGGTCTCTGGTACACGACGTCCTGCACGGGCCTAAGAACCTCGCGGGGTCCCAGTCGTTCTCAGACATCATCACGTTCGTGGAGGGGCCGTTCGGGCTCGACCAGCCGCTCTATCCCGTCCAGCGGGTGATCCTCAAGGCGTACTATGGCCTCCCGCTCGACGACAACCCGTACGGAGTCGACCTCGACGCCCCCATCGACCCGAAGCACCCGGCCTACGCGGAGATCGCGGAGACGCGCCTGCGTCCGGACGACCCTGAGTACGGGACCTACCGGTACCGGGTGGTGGTCACCGACTTCCGACGCTCCAGCAAGAGTCGGCGCGTCCTCACCGAGGCAGGCTACCTGCGCATGCTCTACGAGCAGGGCCGCTGCAACATCCGGGAGGTCACCCCGGGTGTGCAGCGTCGTGAGCTGGTGCTCGCCATCGGTCGCCGCGCCGGCAAGACTCAGATGAGCGCCATCGTGACCGCCTACGAGGTGGCCCGACTCATCGCGCTAGACGACCCGCAGGTCTACTACGGCCTCCCTAAGGGGGAGGAGATCCTCCTCACTACGGTGGCTACCGGTGAGGATCAGGCGGGCATCCTCTTCAACAAGGCGAACGGCTACCTCAAGCTGCGCGACTTCTACGCCCCCTACCTCGCCAACAGCACGATGAGCTACGCGCGGCTCCAGACGCCGGCCGACATCCGGCAGTACGGGCGCTACGCGGATGACGACAAGGCGGGGGCGACCCTGAAGATCACCTTCAACCCCTGCCGCGCCAAGGGACTTCGTGGTCACGGCAACCTCGTCGTCATCCTCGACGAGGAGGCCCACTTCAACGACGGGGGTCAGTCCTCGGCGGAGGAAGTCTACCGCGCGCTGGCCCCCTCGATGTCTGCCTTCAGTCCCAAAGACCCCGTGTCGCGCCGGCCGGTCGGTCCCGTCGAAGGGCGGTTCATCCACATCTCGTCCCCGCTTGGTCGGCAGGGACACTTCTTCGAGATGTACCAGATCGCCATGCTCGGTGGGGCGGCAGCCTCCAAGATGCTGGCCATCCAGGCCCCCTCCTGGGAGGTCAATCCCACCTTGGAGGTCTCCGAGCTTGAGAAGGAGTTCGTCAAGGACGCTACAGTCTTCTTCACGGAGTATGGCGCGCAGTTCTCGGATCAAACCCGTGGGTGGATCGAGAACAAGGACGACCTGCTCAACTGCGTGCAGCCCGACCGCCGGCCCGCGGTGCGAGGCATCCCGCGACAGGAACACTACATGGGGGTCGACGTCGCCCTGTCCGGCGACGGGAGCGCGGTGGCCATAGGACACTACGACGACGAGGAGCGGATCGTCGTCGACGTCGTGGATGAGATCCGTGCGGGCGAGGGGGACTTTGCCGAGCTCAACCGTCTGGACTTCGAGCAGGTCGCCGACTGGGTGGCGAGCTACTGCGACAAGTTCCTCATCGCGCGCGGCATCGCGGACCAGTGGGCCGGCGTGCCCTTCGAGCAGGCGCTTCTACGCCGGGGGCTACGGCAGATCGAGGCGATCTTCTTCACGGGCCCGGTCTCCTCACAGGTGTACCGCAACTTCAAGGACCACCTGCTCGACCGAAAGATCGTCCTGTACGACTGGCCCCTCCCTATGGACCCTACCAAGGGGGAGCACTGCGGTTACATCCAGGAGCTCCTGGAGCTACAGCAGAAGCGTCGGTCCAAGTACATCATCGAGGTGGAAGCTCCTAAGTCGACTGGAAAGCATGACGATCAGGCCGACGCGCTTGCCCGCATGATCTGGGCCGCTTCCCAGGCCAAGAGCAAGCAACCCCGCATGGCGATGCCCGGGGTGAGGACGCTCCCGCCGGCTGGTTACGCGCGCCTGCTGCACAACCAGAATCGGCCCCACGTCTTGGGTGGAGGTCTTGACACTCTGCGCAACATGGGGATGCGCAACGCGGGACCTCGAGGTCATGGGCCTCGGGGTCTCGGGCTCGGGAGGTCCCGATGACCAAGCAAGTAGGTTCGGCGGCAGCGCGCGCCATTGGCGCGGTAGCCAAGACGTGTGGTCTCCCAGGACCAGTGGCAGATGACCTCGCTGGGCAGATTGGTCGCGTCTTTCGACACCTTGATGGATCATGGGTCGGTTTCTTCGATGGGGTTCCCAAGGACACGGGTCTGCTACGTCAGGTGGTCGTAGAGGCGATCAAGATGCAGGCCGAGGAGGAGCAAGCGGCCAAGAAACCACCCAAGGACGACTCCGACGACGACTCCGACCTACCTACCTCGGGTCCTCCTGGCCAGGAGGACGATGAGGACGAGGGTGACGATGAGGACGAGAGTGATGACGAGGACGAGGACGAGGGCGAGGGCGAGGGCGAATCCGAGGATGAGGACGAAGCCGACGACGAAGATGAGGATGAAGACGAGGATGAGGGATCTGACGAGCTAGACGATGAGGACGAGGATGAGTCGGACGAAGACGAGGTAGAGTAGCCTATGGGACGCAATCGACAGCGACGGCGTGACAAGAAGCAAGCGGCTAAGAACCCAAGACCTCAGCGAGGAAATCCCAGCTCACAGGGTCGCTCGTCGCGCAAGTCGTCGAGTAAGTCGCAGCGTCCCTCACCGCGTCAGGCGGCCAATACACCTGACGGCGTTGTGGTCGGAAAGGTCCCCTCGCGCGGTGCGGTAGGGGGGAATCCACCGGTGTCGGCGGGTCCTCCTCGGACCGTTATCCCGCGGCCGATCTTCAGTCGGCGTACGGCCGCGATGTCACAGGGTGGCGACCTCCCCTCGTCGGTCATGCTCGGGTCGGGTGGGAACTACTATAGCCCGCAGCTTTCGACGGACTTCCTAGAGCTCCCGCAGAGCCAGGAAGAGCTGCGCATGTTCTACCAGTGGTTCTACGACAACCACCCGGTGGTTGGTCAGGCGATCGACCTGCGCACCGAGATGCTGCTGTCGAAGGTGCGCCTCAAGCGTCCGGCCGCCAAGAACAAGGCGATGGCCGACGCTGCGATGCGCTTCTGTGAGCGCTGGGCGGACCGGATCAAGCTGCTGGACCGCCTCATGGTCGTGACGCACGAGATGTCCCTCTTTGGGGACTGCTACGCGTTCATCGAGGACACCACGCCGGACATGCCTCCTGATGTGGTGGGGGAGGAGGTGCTCGTCCCAGACTCTCAGACGGGCGACCTCCGCAAGGTCTGGAACCAGCGCCCTGACGCCAAGGAGCGTGAGGTCGCGTGGCTCAAGAAGAACTACAAGGGGTGGACGACGATCCGCACCTTGCCGGCTGACCGTGTCAACATGGAGGCGTACCCGCACACGGACCTGCGGACGTTCGACCTCATGCCCGACGATCGCGCGAAGGAACTCGTCGAGAAGGCCGACAACGGGGACGAGCGGGCGCGTCAGGTGGTCGCGACGATGTCGCCGGACGTCGTCGACTTCGTCCGCTCCGGGCAGCCCATCCCGCTCAACACCGATCCCTACGCGGGTTCGTTCGTCGCGTACCTCTCGCGGCGGCGCACCGACTACCAGCTCAGAGGAGCCTCGGTGCTTCAGCGCTGCCTGCGGGACCTCGTGTTCGAGGACAAGATCCGGCAGGCCCAGACGAGCATCGCGTCTCGTCACATGACTCCCTACCGCATCGTGTGGGGAGAGAACATGTCGCAGGCGCAGGTAGACGACCTGCGCGACCAGGTGGACCTGGCGCTCCAGGACCCCGACTACAGCATCGTGACCAACTTCGAGGTCCACTGGGAGGAGCGGGGCGGCGGGCAGGAGAACCGGCTCCTTGAGCTCACCTCCGAGCACGATCGCATCGACCGCCACCTGTACGCGGGTCTCGGGGTGACCGAGAGCCTGCTGTCCGGTGAGGCGAGCTACTCGGGAGATCGCATCAACCTGGAGGTCATCAACTGGCGCGACATGCTGCGACGCGAGCAGCTCTGCAACTTCGTGGACTTCCAGATCCTTGAGCCCATGTGCGCGAGGATGGGGTTCGTCGAGGAGGACGAGGACGGCAACCTACAGACCGTGTTCCCGCGCCTGTCGTTCACTCGCATCGGGATCCGTGACCACCAGGAGGTGTTCGACGCGCTCTTCAATCTTTATCAGAAGGGCAGCCTCGACGTGGAGACCATCTACGACGTGCTCGGCCTCGACGGGGACGCCATCAAGACGCGCGTCAAGCACGACCTGTTCACGGTGAACGATCCCACCTTCAACGAGCTCCCCCGCGCCATCTACGGGGCGGTCGCGCAGAAGATCGCGGAGTCTTCAGACCTCTCTGACCGCATCGCCGCATCGCTCGGGATCACCATGAAGCCTGGACCGGACCCCTCGATGAGTCGCTTCGCCAGCAAGAAGTCCAAGCGGGCCGTACGGGACGCGCAGCTCGCGTCCTTCGTGGACGCCTTGGACCACAAGCTCTCGGTGCTCGTGGAGGGTGTGGTCACGGCGGCGCTCGCCCTACAGCAGGCCCCCGCGCCTGCTGTCAGCCCGGTATAGGCGTTCTAGGTGAGTCGGTTGTATGGAGTTCGACTCGTCAGCCCGCTCCTTCTGGGCGACTCTCGACCACGCGGAGCGTGAGGACCGGGAGGCCGAGCGCAACGTCCGTCCTCCCCCCACGAAGAAGCCCCCACGTCACGACCTGCAAAGGCACAGGATGGAGGTCGACCCCGACCCAGATGTTGGGGGAGAAGACGCCGACCTGTCGCTCAACTACAAGGTCGTAGGGGCGCGGCGCGTCCAGCGAGACGAGAAGAAGAAGCGGCCGGGCGACTACTGGCAGGCGGACTCTGCCTGGGGGGTGTGGCCGCCGGACGCGGACCATCCCACCTCTGCTCCCGACGAGGAGCGTGCCAAGGCGATCGCAGATGGTGCGGAGGAGTCTGACGACGAGGATGGGGAGGAGGAGTTCGATGACGAGGAGTCCCCAGAGGACCGTGCTGAGGTCCGACAGAAGCGCCTATCCGCGATCCGCGACAGCTTCCGGGAGACCCTGAAGTCGGACCTTGGAGGAGACGACCACCCGTACGTCAAGGCCATGCTCGACCTGCCGGACGCTGAGTTTGACCAGGCGATGCAGGCGTTTGGCGATCGGGTGGGGTTCGTCGCCAAGCAGGTCGCCAAGAAGAACTTCGGGTGGGTCGCCGATGAGGTGCGCCGCGCGCAGAACAACGCGCGCGGGAAGTCGAATCCCGAGCAGCTCGGGGCCGCTGTAGCGGCCATCGCAGTCACCGACAGCTTGGTATCCAACCCGGAGCGCCTCGCGGGCGTGCCGCTTCAGAGCGACATGTCTGACAAGGCCCTAGCGGGGTCGGCGAGGGCCTCCTTCAACATCTTCAGGCAGGCAGGGAGGGAGCAGCGGCAGAAGGCGCTCAACCGCTCCGCCCTCCTGCTACAGGGGATGGCGGACGACCACCCACGCCGCGCCAACCTGGAGGCCCGCATCGACGGGCTCGCCCTTGCCTGCTACCTGGAGGGAGAGGACCCCGTCGCCTACGTCCAGCCCGTCAACGAACCAAAGCCTAAGGTCAAGAAACTCCCTAAGGGAGACCCCGCGATCCTGCCCAAGGATGATGCCGCCAAGCTGTTCCCCTTCTTGGAGCCCTCTGGGGACGATGACGAGGACGCCGACGACGTAGACCTGTCGTTCATGAGCGACAAGAAGGGGAAGGAGGTGCGGCTCCGGCCGGAGATGTCCCCCTCGTTCGGTAAGCTCGTCCAGGTGATGGCCAAGGCGGGACGGGCGGAGGCGATGCTCGTCCCGTCGGACACCTTCTTTGGTCCAGAGGGACGATCCGCAATGTCCCACGCACTGCAAGAGGCGGACAACGACGACCTCGCGGACCTCGTGAAGGACGGGCCGTTCGAGGACGTGGGAGACCTGCTGAGGACTGACGGGGGCCCGCGCCTTGGGGCAGGTCAGAAGGCCGTTCTTCGGGACGCGGTGCGTCGGATCGTCCTGGAGGACGCCACCACCGTGCAGGCGGTCCTCAACGCAACATCGAAGGGTGACGCCAAGGGGCGCAAGCGCGTGAGCGCCAAGGACTTGCGGTCGCGTGCCAACAAGAAAGCGAAGCGTGATGAGAAGATCCGGTCGGCTACCAAGGACCTGCTCTCGCACCTGCGCGCCAACCCTCCCGACGAGGGTGCGATCGAGGCCGCGACCTCTAACCTCGTCCTAGCGGGCGTGAAGTCCCTTGACGAGCTGCTACAGCAACTGTTCGACTCAGGGGAGGTAGAGCCTCTCCCCCTCGACGACCCGCACCTCGCCAAGGTGCGACATGCGGTCAAGACCGGCGACCTGTCCGTCCTGTCGAAGAAGGTCGTCGACCCTGACTCGATACAGCCCCTATCTAGGCCCCCAGCGCAGGAGGATAGTTCCATGTCCGAAGCGAAGCGTCCCGCACCCCCGACGCACACGAAGAATGCAACCCTCTCTCCCCTTATGGTTCGGGAGCGGCGCAAGCTGGCCGCGCAGCTTGACCGGTGTGTCATGGCGCTCCAGCAAAATCAGGCGGACCTGGCGATCGCGCCCGGTGCCGTTCAGGCGTTCACGCAGATCGCCGACAAGGTCGCTGACCACCTCGATGGTGGCGCTCCTGTCGCAGCCCCTGCTGCGGCAGCCCCTGCGGCAGCCCCTGCTGCGGCAGCCCCTGCGGCAGCCCCCGCCCCTGCGGCAGCTCCAGTCGCTCAGCCTCGTCAGGCCACGCAGCGCCGGCAGGCGGCCGACTGGGACCCCGAGAACATCGGGCGCGAGGTGTCTGGTCCCCTGGAGGACCTGACCCCAAACGACTCGACCTTCACGGGCGAGTTCACCATGCAGGAGAATCGCGAGCTCGGTGACGACTACGAGGCGGGCAAGCTCGACCCCGGCAAGACCACGCCGGAGCCGCGTGCACCGCGTCCCGGAGTTCAGGCATCGGTAGAGGGCCTCCGGCAGCTTGAGGCGCAGGTGCGCACGATGCGCAAGAGCATGCAGGCCGGCATCATCTCGCCGAGTGCGGAGCAGAACGCTGAGATCCAGCGGGTCGCGATGCTCGCCTCGGGAGCTCTGCGGAAGCGGGTCCAGGGCAAGTAGGGGCAGAACCCCCGATGCACCCCACCGACAAGAGGATCGCGCGTCGCCTCATAGCGTCGTGGCGTCCCCGCCGCGGCTTCGTGGACACACAGGAGCTCGCCCGCACCTACTATCCAGGTGACGTGGTGGCTACGTTCCTGGGAAACCACGACGCGGTAGGGCGGCTTCTGGCCGTCTATCCTGCGACAGGGATGGCTGACGTACAGTGGCCCCACGGGATCCAGCGCATCTCCGTTGAGGAGATCCAGCTTGTGTCTCGCAACCTGACCCCGACGATCTCGGAGTCGATGAGTCCGGTTCAGAAGGTCATGCCGATCCAGAAGCAGGCGATCTACTGGGCGGCTCCCGACCGAAAGTACCGAGCCAACGGGGACGAGCGATCTTCTGGGCACTACGCCTGTCCGCGGTGCGGAAAGCGCATGCTGGGGGCCACACACCGGCGACAGGGAGGAGCCAACATGCGCATCCTGGCGTGTTGGAAGTGTAAGTTCCTGGTCGACCCTTGCGACATCGAGGGGCACCCGTCGTTCGTGATGGCCTCCAGCGGCCGAGGGCGGTGATTCGTGGCTAAGCGTGTCTACGGGCGGGCTTGCGTCGCACACGCCAACCTGCGTACGACCGACTGGCCTGACTTCCTGGCCGATGGAGCGCGGAAGCGTAGGATCGTTGCGCGGTGTAGCTCGACGCGTCAGTCCATCGTGGATGTAGCCTCCGACATCGTCGGAGAACACTTCAACCCCGCCGAGTACGTACTCTCGCACGCGACGATCGTCGCGTCCGTCGATACTTACGAGCCCAAGAACCCAGATGTCCCTCAGGGGTCTGGGTTCCTTGGGGCGGGTCGCCTCGCCTCGTTCGACTTCCGGTCGATGCTCCACGTCCTCGGTCCGGCGGGGTTCAAGCCGAACCGTCGATACGGGGACTTTCGCATCTCCCGACCCACGCAGAAGTACATCAACGACAACAACGACGCCTTCTCGCGGGGTGTGCTCCTCAAGAGCTACCGCACGTTCGTCGGGGGTCACAACTTCATCGAGCACGTCCAGGTCGAGGCTCTGTCCAAGGGGCGGCTGCTCGACGCTGCGATCCGCAACCTCGGTCCGACCCTGTACGTAGACATCTTGGTAGCGACCTCCAGGGAGCATGAGGAGCTGTGCGCGGGCATCCTCGACGGGTCCATCGACAAGATGTCGATGGGGTGCGACGTCGTGGGCACCATCTGCTCGTGCTGCGGGCACTGGTCGGTCGACGACACGGAGCTGTGCCCCTGCGTCCGGCACTTCAAGGGCCAGATGTTCACGGACGAGGACGGGGAGCCGTCTCGTGTCGCGGAGATCTGCGGGCACGAGACGATCGACCCAACGGGTGGAGTGGTGTTCAAGGAGGCGTCTTGGGTGGAGGGGCCTGCGTTCAAGGGCGCGGTGAGCCGTGGAGTGTTGGAACCCCCTGAGGGTGGGCCTCCTGAAGGAAAGGTCGCCAAGAAGAAGGTGGTGCCAGGGTCCTGGAAGGGAGGAGCTGCCCGTACGGCCACTCGTCGAGCAGATGACGCCTCAGACTTCACGCAGGATGATTCCGGAGAAGTTGGAGAAGACGAGTCCTCCACACCCACGCAGCCCCCGGCATCCCCCCTGGACGACGCGATTGACCAGGTCCAGAACTACATCTACCAGCGAGCCGTCAGTAAGATCCGCGAGCGCATGGACGAGGGCGGCGTTCGCGACACGGTACCGGGGGCTCCTGACGACAACGACAACCTGTCCCGGCTTGGGGCCGTAGCGAGGCGTCGCCACGCGATCGCCTCCTACGCGCAGGCCGCCATGGATGACGCAGCCTTCCTTCGCGGGCTCCCGGGTCTGCTGGCGGGGCTCGGGTCCTCCATGTCCCCGCGATTCGCCACCGCGATCGGGAGGGCCGCTCCCCTGTTGCGTGCGGGGCGACGCGTCGACTTCCTGACTCGGTGTGGGATCGAGGTGGGAAGGCCCCTAACCCGAGGCGAGGCGGAGACAGCACTGCGGGTCGCGAGGCTTCTGCCAGGGTCGCGCACCCCTAAACCTCAATAGTTGCACTTTGCTCTGTCGCTCGAATGAGCGGCCGAGAGCCCGGTTGAGAGCATAAAACACGGCCCTCTCCCGATCTTAGGAGATCCAAGATGAGCATCAACGACCACAAGCCGCTTCGTACGCGGACAACCTGGAAGGCCCGGTCGGCCGCGATGAACGATCCCCCCGCGAACCCTGGCTACGAGTCGGACCTCCAGAATGAGCATCCGGCCTCGTACCCACAGCCCACAGAGGCTGACCTCGCCAAGGGCGACCCCTCTGCGTGGGCTGAGGACCAGACGCCGCCTCCCTACAAGGAAGGCAACCCGCCGGCCAATCCGGGCTACGACGAGTTCGACAAGGACCATCCCGCGATGTACTCCAAGACGCGGGAGCCCATGACGGCCTCGCGTCAGCGCGTCGCGGCGGAGAAGCTGCGGATCAAGAAGCTCGCGGTCCGCTGCACCAAGGCCGCGCGCTCCTTCCTCGGCACCAAGGCGAGCGAGGACGACGTGGTACATCTCGGGACGGTCCTCATGTCCGACCCGGACCGCCTGGCGCGCCTGGAGCAGGCGACCCCGGCCGCTACGAGCCAGCTGGCGACCAGCCAGCAGGCGTGTGGTGAGGGCGGTGTCATGGGTGACGACCTGATGGTCGATGACACGATGGACGCCGCGCCGCTCGGACCTCCCGTGGAGGACGTGGCCGACGTGGGCCTCGGCAGCTTCGATGACGGAGACGACGACCTCGACGACCTCGACGAAGGCACCCTCGATGACGGAGGCGTGTTCGGGAGTGATGACGCCATGAACAAGCAAGTGATGAGCGCGCTCAAGGACATCCAGAGCGCGGTGAAGACCCAGGGGCAGCGCCTCGCGATGATCGAGGACCGCCTCATCCCAGCGAGCGCCAAGTCGGCTGCCACCAAGGAAGCTGCGCAGCGCGCTCTCACCGCGAGCTCCGCCAAGAGCCTGTTCGCGGCCCTCGACGGGAACCGTGACGGCAAGGTGCTCGCCTCCGAGTGGAAGGGGTCGCGCATGTTGTTCGCGGCGCTCGACCGCAACGAGGACGGCGTGATCTCGGCCGAGGACCTCTACAAGGGCCTCGGGGTCCAGGCTCCGGTCGCCGGCACTCCGGCCCTCAAGCCGCAGGACGCGACGCTGGCTGCTCGCGTCGCGGAGTCCGAGGGCGAGAAGGAGGAGATGGGCGAGGACGGTGGTACGGACGACTCCGGCAAGTCGGCTGGTGACGACTCCGACCTCCCTCCGTTCATCAAGGACAAGAAGGAGGAGGACGAGGCGAACAAGGAGGCCGCCAAGGCCCCGACCGCCTCGAAGCGTCCGGCCGCGAGCGCTGCCGCCAAGAAGCCCCCCAAGGGCAAGCAGGCTGCGGAGGAGGACGACGACAAGGCGGGTGACGATGACGAGCAGACGAGCGGTATGCCGACTGCCAGCCGGACCCCCACGGCGTCCAAGCGCCCCAAGGTGAAGCAGGCCGCTGAGGGCGATGGTGCGGACGACGACAAGGACGAGGGTACGGACTCCCAGGCTGCCTCGATCCTCGCGGAGGACGAGGGAGCTGCGGAAGAGGACGAAGATGAGGGGTCGGAGCCCATGGCCTCCTCGGCGTTCTTCGACGAAGGGATCGCGCCGATGTCTGCCGCGGACCAGGCGGTGGTCGACGAAGTGTTCGGTGGCGGCCAGACCGCTGGCAACCTGCCCCTCAACCCGCAACCGCGTCGCGCCTCCAACGGGGCGAAGGCTCTCGGTGCGGCGGGCATGGCTCGCCAGGCCAGCACGGCCAAGCCGGCCGGGATGGGTGGCGGCCGTCGCCGCCCCGAAGACATGTCGGTCGACGAGCTCTCCATCCTCTGGAACTCCTAGCCCGTGAGCCCTCTGGGGCTCACGTCGGCTTCCCTCCCTGAAGTTTTTTCTCTCCTCCCCCCGTTTTCCTCAATAGCTCGTATATGTGCTCGCCCAGGTCATACGTGACCGAGGCGAGGTGCCTCGGTCGTCAGACGACCCAGAACTCTCCCGTTTGTAAACAAGGACATCAAGACGATGATCGGACAGACGTCGCAAGCGTTCCTGGGATCTGCCACCGCACTGACGGTGATCTACCGGGCAATTCAGAACGGGTTCTCCGGGCTGGCCGACGATGGCCTGACCCAGCTAAACCCGTGTGCTGTCGCGACCCCGGGCACTATCAGCCGGTACGTCAACCCCGTGAAGCGCGGTGCCCTCTCGGGCAGCGTCGCGTTCGTGCGCCCTGATGCGGGCAACGACGTCACCGGTGGACCTGGCGATCCCGACATCCAGAACAAGATCAAGCTCAACCCGGACTACTCGAACAACTACCGGCCGCTGGGGGTGTACTTCAACACCTCGACGGGCAACAACGCGTTCGACAACACCACGACGGCGGGCAGCGGGATCCTCACGTACATGAGTGGTGGTGGAACGTACAAGAACGGTCTGTACGAGACCCACCTCATCGCGGACGTCGACCCGGCCAACGCGCCGGCCAAGACGGAGATCCTGTACGTGCCGGGCGCGGAGCTCGTGTCGAGCCGCAACGGGTTCCTCATGCCGCGCGTCATCACCGGCAAGGGCGGCACCCGGTACAACGTCGAGCAGGTCGCCACGGTGACCGCGGAGAGCTACGTGCGGACCCAGGTCCCGATGGACACGGCGGCGAACCTGCTGACCATCATGCAGCGGGGCGGGCCGGCGACCACCATCGGTGTCCTCAAGATGGTGCCCGACTCCTCTCACCCGGGCCTCGTGTACGACCAGCGCATCTAACGGAAAGGAACCCCCATGAACACGCCCAACATGCAGAACGGCGCTCCCGGTTCCGATCCGGCTTCGATCGCAGCGCACAAGCAGCAGGTGATCGGACGCCTGCTCAAGACCAAGGGTGGCTTCCAGAAGCTGGCCGCCTCCATGCAGCAGCCGCTGCGTCTCAAGCGCGACTACCAGGCGGTCGGCCGCAAGGCGTTCAAGGTCGACCAGCTTCCTGACGGCGCGCTGGCCATCTACGACAAGGATCCGGAAGTAGCGGCCTTTGTCGTGGGGGAGGACGGCGAGTCGGTGCAGGCCATCATCAAGCCGCGCCGGGTCAACGTCCCCCTCATCGAGATCGCGACGGCTCCGATGATCCCGTACCAGCAGATCAAGGAGCGCCGGTACGACCTGATCGAGCGCTGCCAGGAGCTGGCCAAGGCCCAGATCATGGCGAGCGAGGACGACCGTGTGTTCGTCATCATCGACTCGACCGCCGAGGCGGGATTCGACAACATCCCCGGCCAGACCAACCCGGACATCCCGGTGGTGGCCCCGCTGTCGGGTCAGCAGATCGCGGACAGCTACGCGCTCGTCGAGCGGAACAACCTGCGGGTCGCGCACTTCTTCCTGAACGCGCGTGACTACGCGGACCTGCGAAAGTTCGGTCGGGAGATCCTCGACTTCGACACGCAGAACACGCTGCTCAACACCGGCATCCTCGGGACGATCTACGGGGCACGGATCATCGTGTCCATCATCGTCCCGGTCGGCGTCGGCTACGTGTGCTGCGAGCCGGAGTACTTCGGCCGCATCCCGGTTCGCACCGAGCTCACGGTCCTGTCGGCGGACGACCCCGTGAAGCGGCAGATCGGCTTCTCGGTCTTCGAGCAGCTCGGCTTCATCTGCCACAACCCGCTCGGCCTCTCGCGCCTCATCATCACCCGCTAGCTCTGAGCGCCGGGGGCCTCTCCGGCGCTCTCCTCCTCCGTCTCCTCCTCCGTCTCCTCCTCCTCTTCCTTCTCGTGACACCGGCAGACCTCCTGCCGGGGGTACTGCTGCTCGCACATCGGAAGCCCACACTTGGGGCAGTCTTCGTAGTTCGGGGTGTTCATGCCCTTGAGTCGATGATTCTTCGATGATCGGAGCTGGGGTTTCACGCGGGGTGTCAGCTCCGATCGAATTGGTGCGTACTCTCTAAGGCTAGCGGCCCCCGTCCTGGGGGTCATACCCCAGACCCAGAGGTACACTCCGATGCCCGAACAGACCCTTGTCCCCGTAAAGCTCCAGGACGCAGGCGGCGGCTTCCTTGCCGTGCGCGGCGTCGACGCCGACGTGAGCGTCGACGGTCCCGTGGCGCGATCCGCGCTCCGCATCACCTTCAACAACGACTCAGGCCGCGTCGCCGAGGGGGACCTGGTGTTCCCGATGCCCGCGTTCGGTGCCCTGCGGGATCTCACCGTCAAGGTGGGGAGCCGGGAGATCAAGGGGCAGTTCCGTCCGCGCGAGCGTGCGCAGGTCGAGTACAAGAAGGCCGTGGCGGCCGGGCACACCGCCATCCTCGGTGAGTCCGAGGGGGAGGACTTCGGCCGCCTGCGGGTCGCTCCCATCGAGGACAAGGAGGACGTCGAGGTCCTGGTGGTCCTGGAGAGCCCGCTCCTGCCGGTGACCGACGGATATCGGCTTGTCATCCCCACGACCTACATGCCGCGCTACGTCGAGGACCCGACCAAGCTCAAGGAAACCGAGAAGGCTGCCCTGGACCGGCCACGTCCCCTGACGCTCGCGGCTCGTGCCACCGTCAAGGTCGGGATTCGTGACGACCTGGAGGTGCGCTGCCTGAGCCACCAGGCGACCGTCGCGAAGACGCGCTGCGACGACGATGGGTCGACCGAGGTCCTGGTGGACAAGGTCGCCCTGGACCGCGACGTGGTCATCGAGATCCAGGACCGCCCGGACGGCCAGAACCCCAAGGTGTGGGTGCGGTACGACGCCACGCAGGGGCCGGACGGCAAGGGTCCCACCACGGCGGTCGCCATCCTCGCGCCGCGCTTCGCCGACGAGGGGGTGACGATCCCCCGCGAGGTCGTCTTCCTGGTCGACCGCTCCGGCTCGATGGGGGGATCCCCCATGAGGGCCGCGCAGCGCGCGGTCAAGGGGTGCCTGCGGGCGCTCGGTCCGCAGGACCGCTTCAACATCGTGGCCTTCGACGACGAGCAGGTCGCGCTCGCCCCGGCCTCCCTGCCGTTCGACGACAAGAGCCTGGCGGCTGGGGACGCGTTCGTCGACTCCATCCAGCCCGGTGGCAGCACAGAGGCGTCGGAGGCCCTGCGGGTCGTCCTCCAGAACAAGGCGATCGCCAACGTGCAGGTCAAGGAGGCTCCGCGCCCCTCGATGGATCACACGCTGCGCGTCGTGATCTTCATGACTGACGGTGACGTGAGCGGAGCCGAGGCCGTCATCAAGGCGGCGCGAGCCGACATGCACGACACCCGCATGTACGTGGTCGGCATCGGTGACTCGGTCAACCACGCCATGCTCGCGGCGATCGCCGAGGCCGGACGCGGAACCTACACCCCGATCGGAGCCGATGAGGCCATCGAGGGGGCTGTCGCAGCGATCAAGAGCGCCATCGACGCTCCGCTGCTCACCGGGGTCAAGGTGCGGGTCGAGGAGGGCGATCAGGTACGGGATGTTTCCGTCGAGTCCGTCGGGGCTCTGGACCTGTTCGCCGGCCGCCCGTTGCTGTTCGCGTTCCGTGGCGCGATCACTCCGGGTACGACCCTCATCCTGGCGGGTCAGCGGCCGGACGGGGTGGACTACAAGGTCTCCGTCCCGATCGCCATCGGCGCGCACGACGGAGCTATCGCCTCGACGGTGTGGGCGCTCCTCAAGAACCGCCGACTCACCTACCGCTTCGACGCCGCCGACAACGCCACCCTGGAGGAGCTTGGCACCACCTTCGGGGTCGTCAACTCGCAGGTTGCGCTCGTTGGTGTCCACACGGACCAGCGCAACCTCTCCGCCCCGGAGACCATCCCGGTCGTGCTCCCCATGCCCCGCAACATCGCGGAGCAGGACCAGGGAGGTGCGCTGGAGTCGATGACGCGCGGAGTGACCCTCGGGGGTTCTTCGCGCGGAGTCACGCGGGGCGCACCCGTACGCAACCTGGGGGCTGTGTCCTTCTCGGCCGGTAGCCCGAAGGGTATGGCGGTGCGGACGGCCTCGCTGAACTGTTCGGTGGACCGCAGCGACGACAGCTATGGTCACCAGACCCTGGGCTTCTCCATGGACGACCTGAGCCGTAGTGCCGCACGGCAGCCCGTGACAGAGTCTGAGCTTCGCAACCTCCTGCTGGAGCAGGGAGCAGACGGCCTGTTCGGCGGGTCCTACGCCCAGACGCTCGTGGTGGTCGCGGCGCTCACGATGCGCGGTCACACGGCCCGCTCGGGATCCTTCCGCGCCGAGATGCGCCGCACGGCCCAGACGCTCGCGTCGCGCGTCATGACGCTGAGCGGGAATGACCTCGTGTTCGCCGCGACGGCCCTCGCCATCCTGCGCGCGACCGACGGGAACTCGGCGGACCTCTCCGCGTTGCCTCGCGAGGTTGCCGTCCCGTTGACGGCGATCGCGCTCTGCGACTCGCAGGCGACCATGGACGCGATCCGCACGACGATCGCCGCGCTGAAGGATCGTCTCACCGGTAGTGCCTCGGGGATCTACGCCTCGTTCGTCCAGTCGTAGGTGCTTGCCCCGGTCGACAGGCCGGGTATAGATCACTCGCGACCACGTCCCTCGATCGGACCCAACATGCGGAGGGTTCAACTCCCTCAGACCCCGCCAACTGGGATCTACGCCTCGCGGAGAGGCAACAGACTTGTACTCTGTCAAACAATGGTCCGCTCACTCGACGTGGTCCCCCCCACGACAACGACCCGGAAGTAGCTGCCTTCGCATCTCAACCCTCCTGTTCAGCTCCGGCCACTTCGGCCCCGCCTACTAGCCCCTGCAACTCCTCGTAGACCTCACTCGTCCGTGTACGCACGGGCCCCGGAGACTCTATTCGCCATGACCACCACACAGGCTGCCTCTGAGCAGCAGAAGAGCGCCGCTGAGCGCATCATCCAGTCCCTCACCAACTTCTCCGACCACCTGTGGCACGGCCGCATCGGGATGGCGGGCCCCAACGGTAAGTGGGTGGCGCGCGGGCGCAACAAGACCGCGACCCCCATCGCGCCGGGCCTATACGAGCCCGCTGCGGTGACGCTGTACCGACAGGTCCTCGACCTGTACCGCATGGACCCCATCTACGTGGGGCAGCTTGCGAGCTTCGCGATGCGTGAGCTCGACTGGGCGGACCTCAAGGTCGTCCTGGCCGCGTTCCTGCTCGTTCAGCCGCAGGAGATCCTGCGCGACGTGGGTGAGGCGATGGTCCTCATCCACGCGGACAAGACGGTCCCCAGGGAGCGACGCCTGCGTCCCAAGGACGTGCTGCGGATTGCCAAGCTCCTGCATGCGCCGGGCATCGTGGCCATCAACCGGGAGGCTGGCTTCGGGTCGGCAGGGGCCAGCAACGCACCGCTAGGGCGTTTCCGTCAGGTGGTGACCCGCTGGTTGCTCGTGCGCGAGCGCAACACCCAGCTTCTCAAGGGGCTCGTGTCGGCGGGCTACGCCTCTACGGTTCGGAGCCTCGTGCGCTACGGGCGCTACAAGCCCGAGCAGGCGGCCTTCTTCGCGCTCGTCCGCTACGGACAGAAGCAGGCCGAGAGCGGTCACCGCGAGATGGCCATCGGAGTGAAGCTGACGACCGGCGACACGTGGGAGGGCAAGACGGAGAAGGAGATCATCTCCATCATCCAGAAGGGTGATCTCTCCTACACCGTCGCGGTCGGAAAGATTCCGTCATCCGTTGGAGTGACGCGGAACATCCTGCGCGCGCTCACGGCCAAGATGTCCGATCAGGACCTCATCATCGCGGCTCCCGCGCTGGAGGAGTCGGGTCTGCTCGACTCGGACCCGATGGTCCAGAAGCGTGTCCACGACGCCACCAAGATGGCTCGCAGCCACCGTGCGCTCACGGTCGCCAAGAACGTCCGCAGCGAGAAGGTCAAGGACCTGCTGGAGGGTGCCGCGGCGAGCGCCAACGCCAAGGCGGTCGCCGAGGCGGTTCCCGACCGACCGCTTCGCGTCATGCTGCTCGTCGATACTTCGGCGTCACAGCAGGGTGCGATCGACCGGTCCAAGGAGATCATCCCGACGCTCATCGCGGGCCTCGCGCCGGATCGTGTCCACGTGGCTGCCTTTAGCTCGGCGGGCCGCATCATCCACGCGGGGGTGGGGCCAAACGTCGGTGAGATGAGCCTCAAGCACGTCAAGGCCATGCTCTCGGCCCTCCAGTCTGGAGGCGGGACTGACCAGAAGACGGCTGTGAACGTCCTGGCGGCGGCCGGCGTGCGCAAGCAGCCGGGCGAGATCCTCATCCTTCTGGTCATCGGGGACGAGTCCGACTATGGAGATCGGGACGGTTCGTTGACCGCGGCCCTGCTGCGCAACACGGGCCTCCTGCCGGACGCGGTCGGGCTCATCTTCAACCAGGGCAACGAGTCCCGAGGTCAGGCCGTGCGTGGGACGGCCTCGCATCTCCGTGTTCCGTTCAACGACGTCGCGGTGGAGGCCCTCAAGGACACCTACCAGATCCCCCGCGTGCTGCGAGGTCTCCTCGACGCACCGGTCGTGGCAAGCGCGACCACACAGGCCCGTTTTGGCCTACTGGAGCGCATCTCGGCGGTCCCGCTGCTGGAGCCGCCCGTCGTACCCAAGCGTCGCGACATCGTTGCGACCTCGTAGGAGCCCCTCGTGAACAGGAACCCCGTCATCGCTGCCGTGCTTCCCGTCCTCCGCAGAGGATCGCGGTGGGGAGTGCGTCGCGCCGACCCCGGTGGCGGGACGGGTCGGCTTGTAGCCCTCAGGGGTGAGGTTCCGCGGGCTGGCTGGTTTCACACGACGGGGTTCGGGTCACAGGTTCGCGTGCGCGAGCCCCTGTCGGAGGAGGAGCAGGCGCGCGTCTTGGCAGCCCTACCGTCCCGTTCTGGCCACCACTGGAACGGGATGGTCGTGGACGACCGAGGCCGGGTTGAGCACCTACACTTCGCGCCGGTCGACGAGGACCTAGAGGTCGGCGCGCGTGTCGTGGGTCGATTCTGGGCCCCCTCCGTGGTGGTGTTCGACCGTGTCGACATGGACGATCAGCCTGAGATGAGCGTCCGTGAGGCTGTTCTCCAGGGGCGGGGGTTCGACGCGATCTCTGGTGTGGCTGCCTCCTTGCGACTAGCTGGTGCGCTTGCTCTGCTCTCGCGGGCGGGTCAGGCGCTATCGGTGCCGTTCTCTCCCCCTGAGGTGGCGTTGCGTCTGCGCGACGTGTCCTCTGCGGGAGATGAGGCCGCGCGACGTGTCCTGCTCGACCTTCAGGCCCTGCGGCAAGAGGCCGTGCGCTCCCTGCCTGCCGTCCCTGTCGTCCCTGTCGTCCCTGTCGTCCCTGTCGTCCCTGTCGTCCCTGTCGTCCCTATCAGGATGGGGTCTCCCGTGGTCACGCAGGGGGTCGTGCCTGCAAGGGAGGCGTGGGTCGACCGGATCGTGGGTTCTCTGTCCAGGTCGGGAGCGCAGCTTGTCAACGCGCGGCGCGCGGGTGCTGGACGCATCGAGGTCACCTGGACGTTCCGGGGAGGGACTTACCAGTCCGTCCTGGACGACAAGCACCTCAACGTGCTCGACGCTGGTGTGTGCCTCGCAGGTACGGACCGACGCTTCACCCTGGACTCTCTACCCTCCGTCATTCGGGAGGGGGAAGAGCGGGGCAAGCTCGTGGTGACTCGACACGTATCCGGGTCAGGATGGGATGACGATGACGACTAGGACCCCTGTGACCGAGTTCTTCCCCCCGCGTTTTGGGCGCTTGTTCCCTGCCCGTGAGGTGTTTGGGGTCTACGACAAGGCGGGCTGTAGCCTGCACGTCCACTACGGGGACTCCCCCGCGTTCGTGGATGGGGGTCGCACGGCCTGGGACGTCATCTGGGAGCAGCGCGACCGAGTGTTCGACATCGCGCACACGCACCCTCACGGGCCTGACACGTTCTCGTCCATCGACGAGAACTCGATGCGCGCGATCGCGACGGGCCTAGGTAGGCCCGTTCGCTTCTGGGTCCTGTCTCCTCGGGTCAGTAGGTTGCGGGTCGTGCACCCGTGCCAAGAGCCCCAGGACGCTGACGTGCTGTTCGACCCTGGGGAGGACAACGAACCCATGTGGGCTGCACGACTGCGTTGGGATTCGCGCATGCGTTCAGCTCCACCCACCATCAACCTGGCGAAGCTGCTGCGGAGGTTCTTACCGTGACGCCCACCAACCAAGTTTCCGATCCCACCAACCGAGTTTCCGATCCGACCAACCGGATCATCAACGTGACCTACATGAACCGGTCCGCTGAGATCACCGTGCCGTTCAACGGTGAGCCATCGAGCGCAGACGTCCTGGCGGCGGCCGAGGAGACCCTACGGTCGAACCCGCCTCAGTCGTTCGCGGACCTCACCATCCCGAAGGACGCGCTGCGCGGTTACACCGTGGACCCCTACTCGGGCACGGGCGTCATCTTCGTTCGTCCCTCCGCAGCGTTCGGTTAGGCCAGACGCGAGAGGCCCCATGACTCAGACCCAACAGACCCCGAGCAAGTCCATCCTCATCTGCGGGGTGGGTGCGCTCGGGTCGCACGTCGCGATGGCGCTGCGTAACCATCCGGGCGGGCTCCACCTGCTCGACATGGATCGCGTCGAGAGCAAGAACGCGCTCAATCAGGTCTATCCGAGGGGGACTGCCGGAAAGCTAAAGGCGGACACCCTCCGCCAGGTCCTGCTCTCGTGCCACGGAGTGACGGCGCGCGCCTACACGGTCGAGCTCACCGACTTCAACGCGGCCAAGATCATCACCCCAGACCTCGGTCTCGTCGTCGACTGCTTCGACAATCATGCGGCGCGCGCGCTGGCGGCGAAGCGCGCTGGGGAGGCTCACGTCCCCATCCTTCACGCGGGGATCTCGGCGGACGCTTCGGCGGGCGTTGTCTCCTGGACGTTGCCCGAGGACCAGGAGACGCCAGGCGTGGCGACCTGCACGGACCCTACCGTGCTGCCAGCCCACACGCTGGTGGCCGCGTTAGCCGCTCGGGCTGTGATGGAGTTTTTGGCTTCCGGCCAGCGCGTTGAGTATCGACTCGCGGGGAGTCGCGTCTACGCGTCTTCGCGCGCGTAGCATGTTTCTCATTCAGGTCTCAACCTCCTACTTCTCCGGGTAGACCCTCCGACGAACGGAGGAACAACTATGGCCCACGAGAAGACGAGCTTGATTCACTGGATCGTGCTGCTGGCCGCAGAGCAGTTTCGTGACCACCAGAAGGCGCACCACGTAGCCACGATCGGGGACTTCCCGGGCGTTGACGCCGCCAAGCTGGTGGACCGGCTCTACACGAGCGGTCTCATCCTGCGTCGCTACGAGACGAGCGTGGTGACGCGCCACCTGCACGACCTCGCGGTACCGGGACGCCTCATCCAGGCGCAGTCGTTCGACCGCAGCCAGCCGACGCGGTACGTCCCCACCCCGTACGCGTCCAGGCTCTACGACCAGATCGCGGCGGACAACCTGGTTTCCTACGCGCTGTCGAGGGACGGGCGCAAGAACTTGACCGAGATCCTCCTCTGGGCCTCCTACCACGCCAAGCCGGCCGATCGCACGCGGAGCACGGATGACCTCGTGCGGGACTGCGCGCTGCCCGGGGTGGATCGCCTTCAGGCCGCTCTCGACCGGCTGAAGCGCGGTGTCCGCATCCCGCTGTCGACCGAGGAAGGTGGGCTCAAGCTGATCCGTCTCAGCTCACGCGAGGTGAGCCCCGGCATGATTCAGCTTTGGGTCCGCGATGGAGAACCCCCCGCTCGGAGTTCCCACACCGAGGGCGTAGACTTCGCGCTCCCCTCGAACGATGGTCTCATCCAGGCCGCCGAGCAGATCGCGTCGGGTTCGGCCCAGTCGCGTCCCTCGGCTCTTCCGGACGTCCTTCCGGTCACGAAGGCCAGCACGCAGGAGGCTCCGCAAAACGGGGCTCTGGCTGGGGCTTCGATGCCGGAGGAGGAGGAGAAGTTCGACGTGATGCAGGAGGACTCGCAGTTTCCGCCGGGTCCGACGGAGTACGTCGAGAACTCGGACGCCCCCAGCCGCGGTACGTTCGAGATCGCGCAGCTTCCTCCCGACGTGTACGCCTTCCTGCTGCGGTCCGCGCGACGACACGGTCACACGGTCCAGGACGAGATCCGCATCGTCCTCTGCGGGCAGCAGAGGCGGTCGGACGTGCGCAACCAGCTCATGTCCGCGATCACGGCCCTCCTCATGGAGGAGTTTGGATAGGTCCGCACTGACAGCGCCTCGCGACTCGGATATGATGTGAGAAATCGCATCGCGAGGCGCAACCATGTCGAACCTGTCCCAGCAAGCCGTCCGTACCTACGTGGCGGTCGTGTCCTTCTACATCGACGGTGAGAACAAGGTATCTGTGGGTGACGAGATCGAAGTCGCCCAGGGGTCGAAGACCACTTGGGGTGGTGTCGACGTCAAGTTCGGTAACCTCCGCAAGGCCCTCAAGGCCGGCTGGGTGGTGGACGCCTCCACCACGGAGGCGGACGCTGCCAAGCGGTTCGCCGAAGAGGACCCCGAGGCTGCGGGGGACTTCCCGCACCTGACCCGTGGCAACCGCGACGCCTCCACGCTGGAGGAGAGCGACATCGAGGTCGCGACCGTGTCGTCGCGAACCGCATCGATCCGAGCCACCGACGGACATGGCGTTATCACCGACGCCGCCCGTCCCACCGCTTCCCCGCGCAAGACCGCGGCCCCCACCAAGGCTGCTACCAGCACGACTCAGCCCGTGGGGACCTCCATCAACCAGGGGCAGCGCCCTGTCAGCAAGACTCCTGGGCCGCGGCCGGTCGCGTCTCAGCGCGTGGCGGCGGAGGCCAATCGGACCGCTGCCGCGACCGCTCAGGCGGACCGCAAGAGCCGCGTCACCATCGGGTCAACCGATGGTGGCACGGTCGGCCGCGCCAAGACGCCGCTCTCGCACGAAGCCGTCCTCACCTAGCCTGCCTATCCCGCCTCCACGATCGGAGGCCGCATGTCCGATCTCATTCACTGGACGACCCTAATGCAGGCGATCTCGACCGCAAGGATCGAGGCGCATCGGCTGCGCAAGATGTTCGATGAGGTCGCCACGGCGGCTCGCGACAACAAGGAGCTCGCCGAGGAAGTCTACGGGGAGATCGGTGACACCCTGTCGGCGCTTCCCGAGCGCATCAGGGCCATGGAGGCCCCGCTCGACCGTGCCTCCTTCGTGCTCATCCACGACATGGAGTCGATGCTTCGCGCGGGCCTTCCGCTGTCCGACCTCACGATGCTCGACGAGACCGTCAAGGAGCCCGGTAAGCAGGCTTCTGCTGCGCTGCGCCTCGTACCGGGCCTCGTTTGGTCGGGGAGCCGGGTCGCGGGCATCCTTCCCGCCTGGCAGCACCTACCATCTGTTGTGCCGGCGCGCGCGCTGCAAGCGGTCCTCCTGGACAAGGCTCCACCCTTTGGGGTGCGGGTGACGGCTCGTGCCCTGCTTCCCTCCCGCGGCGCTCCCGACTGGTTCGCGGTCGTAGGGACTCTCGACCGGGGTGCCTGATGCCGATCCTCGACAAGAGGATCGAGGACGAGGTGAACGTCCGCACGGTCACCCTGCCCAACGAGGAGCCGGCCGACAAGGGGGACCGGGAGGTCGCGCCGTTTCCCGGCCCCAAGCCCCCGCGCGGTCCCGTCGGACCCACCTGGGGACCCAACCCGGCGGACAAGAAGGAGCCTAGCTGGGTGAGAACCCCGTCCGTGGACGGGGACAAGGACCGGGACCGGGAGACGGGCTGGAAGCCGCTACCCGGTTTCCCCAACCACGTCACGCTCGCGAGCACGGGGGCGATGCGAGGTAAGCCCTATCCTCCCCAGTCGGAGCGCGAGCGCAAGCAGCGCGGGGAGGCTCGCCAGCACGACAAGACGCACTACCGCAAGAACCGTCGAGAGGTCCTGCGACGGTCTAAGATCTGGTACGACAAGTACAAGCGCACCCCGATGCTCAAGAAGGACAAGAAGCGTCGACGGGACAAGCCCAAGAAGTTCGAGCGCCTTCCTGGCGGGTGGGAGAGCCACTCGGACAAGGAGAAGGCGCGGCGCAAGCAGGAGAAGCAGGCGAGCCGGCGGGTCGTCGCGCGCCTGCTGGCGAACCACGCGGTGCGCGCGATGCGCGCGGAGGTCGAGCTCGACCTCGTGGCCCGCGTGCTGGCGGCTCGACGGTTCCCCTGGTACCAGGCGGCGGCCTCTCGGAGGGAGGATGTGGACCGCGGGCAGGCCGCGTTCCTCACGGCGCGCGGTCGCGTGGGGGTGGTTCGGAGGTTCGGGGTCGGCCTGGTGACCTACGAGCTCCTGCGCGCGGGTCGCTGGCACAGCCGGCAGGCCCTGCTGTCCAGCTTCCTGCGGGAGGCCCTACCGCTGAGCGGCATGGACCTGCGGGCGATCCTGGCGGGGGTTGGGGCGCGACGCGCCGACTACTCCATGATATGGAGGCCCGACCGGTCCCAGCAGGACGCGGCCCCGGAGAACCGAAACTGGCGCGTCTACCCGGAGGAGGAGCTTCCGGCCCCCTGGACCGACCCGGGGTTCGGGGACCTTCCCGACCTCGACGGCCCCTGGCGGGTGAACCCAGAGTTCACGGACCTGCCGCACAAGCGTCCCCGCAGCGCGGCCGTGGACGGGCTGGAGGAGGCGGTCAGGAGGGTCGCTCCCGACGTGGCGCGTCGCGCGACGCGCCTGCGAGTTCGCAAGGGGCCCAAGGACTCCCGCGGGGTTCAGCGCTTCACGGTCCAGTCGTCTGGGGGGGATCCTCGCGCGGTCGAGGTGATGCGCGTGGGTCCCGCGTGGACGCGCGTGCGCTGCTCCTGTCCGGCCTGGGTGTACCAGGGGTGCGAGTACCACGCGCGACGAGGAGGGTACCTGCTCGGTCACCCGAGAGGGCCGGCGACGCCGCCTCGCGTGAGGGACCCGCAGGGTCGGCACCTCGTGTGCAAGCACGTCGTCGCGGTACTCCGCTGGCTTCGAGGGCACCACACGCCCTAGCGGTGGTCGGTAAGGACGCGCAGCCGGACGAGCGTGCGGGTCTCGATCTGACGCACTCGCTCGCGGGTGAGGTTCATCATCTCACCTGCGGCCTCCAGGGTCACTCCACCTTGGTCTGCCACGTCTAGCGAGCAGGTGGGACGGTTCTCCATGTCCTCGGGTGCGATGTCCGGGAAGTTGAACTTGATCGACCCCGTTTCAGGTCGTACGTCGAGGTACAGGTGGTGGCGGCACGCCACCCACGGGCAGGGACGCGGGCCGTCCACACAGTCTCCCCGGGTTCGGGGTCGACTCGGTAGGCCGTCCTCGCCTTCGTCCTCCTCGTCAGCAACCCCCTGCGCACCGTCGGAGGTTCCTGAGCTCTGCGCGTGCTGGAACATGGCCTGTTGTCGGTAGGGCTTCGTTCGGGCGAGCTGATATGAGTCTTTGGCCGCGTCTCGCGGTAAGGTGTGCGTATGGCGCTGTATCGTATGCGGTGTACCTCCTGTGGCTTCACCCAGGACCGGCGGATTGCCGCCACCCTCGACCCGAAGACCTTCTGCACGCTCTGCGAGCAGGAGGCGCGACCCGTCCCCCCGAAGCGGGGGCAGGAGATCGTTCGGACCGGCGACGACTGGGTTGGCAAGGGGATGGAGCTCCGCGCCCAGATGGCCCGACGCGCCGCCAGGGTCCAGCAGGACGCCCCTCACGCCCCCACGCTGCGCCCCAACGTCGAGGGCGAGGAGGTGGGGAGCTGGGCGGAGGCGGCCAGGCTCGCCGCCTCCAAGGGACTTGACCCGCGACCGTTCACCCGCATGGCGGAGGCGCAGTCGTGAGCCGCCTGGGTGGTTACAACCTCGCCCCCGAGATCCTCTTCAGGTGGCCTCGCGGGATGGACATCCTCGTGCCCAACCGGGCGGACCACGTGGCGGTGCGCCTCTGGGCGAGCGCCCGGCTGGAGGACATGTACGGGGCCCCCAAGAAGTCGGGCATCACGGGCGACCCCACCCAGCGTAGGCTCGTGGGGCAGTGCCGGACGGGGGACGTCTTCTTCACGTCGAGCCTGCGCGAGCGCGCGCAGGTCATCACGGACCGCACCACGCGGCACGCGCGCTTCATGGTGTCGATCGGGGACCTGGACCCGCCGCTGCTGGAGGACGAGGTCTGCTACCTGGCCGTCCAGCAGGTGATGCTGGACGGTCGGGAGGTGGAGGTGGGGCCGACAGGGTCCACGAGCCCCCTGCTCGGGTTCACGCTCATCGCCCCACCCGACTCGGTGTACGGGATGGACGCCCAGAACATCCACTTCCAGGGGATTGCCCCGATGGGCACGGGGGCCAAGCTCGGTGTTCCGCTGTCCGCAACGACCGACTTCTCGGGGAAGAACAGCCCACCCCCGCTGCTCATCGCGCTGCCGCACCAGTGCTCGGGGATCACCCTGCGGACCGACGTGGACGGGCTCGGCTACTCCTTCGACTGGGGGATGCCGGTCGTCGGGGTCCCGGCCGGCTCTCCGCTGGAGATCACCTCGTCGGTCAAGTACCTGCTCCTGGCCGCCCTGGGGGCCAAGGTGGTTCCGTTCGCGGCCGACACGGTCTCGTTCCTCTTCAACCGCTAGGCGTCCCGATGGGTTCTCTATGAGGTGCCCGTAGGGCAGAAAGCCCTACGAACTGGAGGACCCTGTGGAGCTCTACCTCTGCCTAACCGTTCCCGCCAAGAGTGGGACGATCTACGTGGGCGACCTGCGGGGCGACGCAGCCCGCCGCAACGGGTCGATCGACCCGCCCGCCCAGTGCCGCTACCTGCGGTACCCCGACGTCGGGTCGGTCGCCTTCTCTGTCGAGACGGGATCGACCTACCGCCCCGCGCACGGAGTCGCGGCCTACCTGGCCGCGCGCGTGCAGCCCGGGGGGAAGGCGGACAACGTCGCGACCCTGACGGTCACCGGCGTCAAGGCCGGCGACACCGTGAGCTTTGGTGCCCTCGTCCTCACCGCGGGAACCAAGGAGGATGCGGCCACCAACACCTTCAAGGACACCGCGACCGCTGGGTCTGATGACGCCTCTGCGGCATCGCTGGCCGCGGTGCTCAACGACGCAACGGTCCTGCCAATCCTGCTCATCGCGCTGGGTGTGACGCGCGCCATGGTGGCAGCCAACAAGAACGTCGTCACCATCACGACCGACCCTCCAGTCAAGGTCACCCCCATCACGGCGAGCGATCCCGCTCACGTCGTGGTGGGTGCGCTGGCTCCGCCCGCCGTCATCCCTGCGGCCGACGCCTACGACCAGGCGGCGCTAGCGATCGAGGCGTACCTTCAGGCCGCCCACGCGATGACGGTCGCGGACGTGAACGCGGCGATCGCCACCGCGCTCCCCGGGGCGGACTTCGCCACGCAGGGGGTGCTCGCCGAGCTGCTCTCGATCCTGGCGGGCCGCGCGTTTCGGCTCGACGAGGGGACGAGGCTGTTCGACACGACCACCAAGGCGTGGCTCGGGGGCCCCAGCGTCGGGACGTTCACCCGGCCGCTCCAGAGCTCGACCTACTGGATCTTCCCCGCCCACCCGGGGCCGACGACGAAGCTCACCACTCCCCCCTCGGAGGAGGGCCCAGTACGTCGGACCTTCCCCGGCAGCTTCTCGGACTCCTCGATCCTCAAGGGGCACCTGTCTCGCCTCACGGGGGGGATCGTGCTGCCTGGCCACCGGAAAGACCAGGGTCGGGTCGCCGTCGTGTATGACCAGGACGGGAACGTGGTGGCCTAGCCACCGCTACAGGAAGGACACATTCATGACCGCGCTCGCGTATCTCGTGACGACTCGCAGGGACCTGGGACCGATCTTCCCGTACCTGTTCGACCTTCGGCCGGATGGGCTGTACCGGAGCCCGTCCATCACCCCGCCAGGGCAGACCCGGCACCTGCCCGAGCCGCCCGTGGCGGCCGGGACCCCGCCGCTCACCTTCGCGATGGACGGGTCGGCGACCGCCCCCGTCGACCTGCGGGGGCTGTCGGCGTGGGCGATCGACAACATCCAGAACCAGGACGGCGGCAAGTCGCTCGCCCTGACGGACGTGCAGGCGGCGTACTTCGAGACCGCCATCCTCCAGCGGGTGGAGGCGGCGCTGCCCCTGGCCGCGGCGGACATCGACGCGGCCCTCAACAAGATTCCAGGCGTCACCGGGTCGTCGGTGTTCCCCAGCGCGACCTCCAAGTCGACCGGGTCGATCGACGGGCTGCTCCGGGTGGTCTCGGACCACACCTACCTCGTGCCGGCCGGCGCGAAGGTGGTCGAGATGAACGGGGCGTTCCCGGTCGACACGGTGACGATGAAGCACGCGCCGCTCGGTTACTTCCTCAACGGGCGGCCTGCGCCGGTCGCGGCCCCGCGCTACGGGCTGCCGCCCAAGCCGGCGCGCCCGCCGCTCACGGTCCAGCCCCCTCCGGCGGAGCAGGTGCCGCTCATCGACTGCGCCGAGCTGCGGCAGTCGATCCGCAAGGGGTGGCTGTCTCACCTGGTGGACCCGCGCTTTCGCTGGCGTCGGGGGACCTTCACCTACGGACCTGCGGGCACTGCGACCACCGTTGGTGGGAAGTCGATCCCGGGGCCCGAGGCGGGGCAGGCGGCCTTCCGCGCGCGCGCCGCCGTCGTGTACGACGCCAACGGGATGGTGATCGCGTAGCTGCGACCCTTCCGAAACCACAGAGGCCAACATGACTCCGATCGCCTATTCGATCCCGATCCGCTCCGACCTTGGGGGGCTTTCCCTCCAGGTGCTCGACCTGGTCCCGAACACCGCACTGCGGTCTACGCTCGACCCGGAGGGGCAGACCTTCTACGTGGGGGTCGGGGCAGACCAGCCAGGCCCGACCCAGACGGCTCACGGCCTGTATGTGGGGGGGTCGCGTACGACCTCTCCACTCCCTGCCATCGCCGGCTTCGACTACAACGGGGACACCACGGTGGACGCCTACGGCCCGCAGGACGTGTCGTACGGGCTCACCGCGTACCTGCTCGACTGTGCGACGGCTGACCCGGGCGGCATGTCGCGCGTGCTCACCACGACCGAGGCGACCAACCTCGCGCTGGCGATCTTCAAGTTGGCCTACAGGCGGCAATCCCTGCGGGTGGGGGACATCGAGTCCGTCGCCTTCGCGACGACCGGTGTCGTGGTGGAGTTCAAGGCGTCCACTCCGACTTCTGCGGCGTTTGGGCGCGTGGAGGACGTGATCCGGCTGCTAGCCGGGGAGACCTACGGGCTTCCGGCCGGCGTGCCGCTCCTGGGAGCAGGGGGCAAGCGGCTCACGCCCGCGCAGCGTAGGGCGGTTGCGGATGCGCTGCCTGCTGTGATCGCCCCGATGGTTTCGGGCCGGTTCCTGGACCCCCCGGAGGGTGGGTTCCGCAAGGTGCGCGAGCTCATGGTCACCGAGGCGCTGCTCGCCTCCCTCGCGGAGGGTCACCTGTCGCAGCTCAAGCCTGGAACTGAGTTCTTCGCCAAGAACCCGCGGTTCGCCTACACGGCGAGCTCCGTGCTCCCCTACGTTCCGCGGGCGGTTCAGCTTGACGGGTCGCCCGTCCCTGAGACGGGTTACACCAGCGGGGCGCTCGTCGTCTACACGGCGGACGGCGTCCCCCTGATGTAGATGGCGACCACCTTCCAGCCAGGTCAGCTGCTGGGGCGACCAGACCTCTCGATCTTCCTGGCGGACCCTAAGGGCCAGCCCTACGACCCCTACAGCGTCACCTTCGCCCTCTACTACGTGGACCCGGGACCTCCGGAGACGGAGGTGCTCGTGGGGAGTCCGACGCGAGAACCTGCGCACCCGGCGCGTGGAGAGTACTACGCTGCCATCTTGATCCCGACAGGGGCGCAGCCAGGCACGTATCGGATCCGGTGGACCCTCAAGCAGACGGCTGCCAGCCCTGAGCAGCATGTCGTGCAGGAGTTCGCCGTCGTCACGACGCCGATCATCCTGGTCTCGATGTCCCCCCTTGAGGCCCAGGCGGTCATGGAGCTTCGCATGCTGCTGCGTGACCACTGCGTGGCCGGTGAGGAGGTCGTCGAGGTCGATGCGGATGGCGTTCGCGTCCTGGTGCGCCTGGACGACCTCTACGATGTGGTGACCTCTCCCTGATCCGCATCGGGTTCCTACCGGACCCGACCCCGTACAATGTGATCCGCTCACGGTGACCTCGCGCAAGATGGGTTCTGACGCAACGTGCTGCCGCGTCTATCCTCAACCCATTCGCTTGGAGGCTCTCATGCGGTCTTACCTCTACTGCCTGTGCCGTCGCTGCGGTTACCGGTACGAGTTTCGTCTGCCCGTCATCCCCCAGTAGTCTGATGAGGGTAGAGTCGTACCATGACTCCTCCCACAACGGACCCCTCCCCGCAGGACCAAGCTCGAGGTCTGTACCCCAAGTACCAGATCTGTAAGGCGGACGGGTCTCCCGTAGACCCGTCCGCCGACTACTTCGTGCTGCGCCTGGACGGACAGGACCCGCACGCCCTCGCGTGCCGGGCAGCGGTCCTCACGTACGCGAACCACATCGAGCCTCACCTTCCCTTGGTCGCGCGCGACCTTCGCGAGAAGGTTCGTTCGCGGGATTCGTCCCGCGGCTAGACCTCTCCGGCCACTTAATCCCGCTATATCGCCCGCCTGGCAGGAGGTCTGCTGTGGCCATTGTTAATACTTACCGCCCGCCTGGCGTATACGTCACGACCGATATCGAGATCCCCGACGAGGGGTTTCCGGAGTCGGTGCGGATCCCCGCGTTCATCGGTGAGGGCACGGAGCTGCTGACGCAGACCGACCTGGAGATCGTTCGCGGCTCCTCTTCCGTGGCGGACCAGAACGTCGTGCTCGAGGACGAGCGAGGCCGCGCGGTCCGCAAGGTGATGAGCGGCGGCATCATCTCCCTCACGGACTTCGACGGGGTCATCACCAAGTTCCGCGTCCACCACTACCCGATCGTCGACGGAGCGGGTATCGGACGCCCTACTACGTCGCAGTCAGACGTTCAGGTGTTCGTCGATGGTCGGCCTGCGGTTGTGCAGTCTGTCGACGGTGTGCAGGGGATCATCGAGCTGGTGGTGGCCCCTGACCCCACCTCCACGGTGGCCTGCACCTACTACTTCAAGCGCACCGACACGCAGTTCACGGACGACCTGTCGTTCCAGGTGACCCCCGAGGCGGCGGTCATCTACGGGCTTCGCGGGATCGCGGACACGGACGCGGACAACAACCAGGGCGAGACGCTCCAGTTCATGGACGAGCAGGTCGGTCCAAGTGGTCAGGTCGTGGTGCCTGGCAACAACCGCCTGTTGCTCAACGTCGACCGTGCAGCGGTGGACATTCGCATCCCGCCCGGCCGCTACACCATGCGGCAGGCGGCCAACTCCATCTCGGCGGCGCGCGCTCAGTCGCTGCGCGCAGGTACCCTCCTCAACAACCTGGGCTTGTCCACGCTGTCCCTCACCGCAGACCACGAGCTTGAGGTGACGGGGGGGTCGGCGTGCAGCCTCCTTGGGCTTGAGCCGGGGCAGCTGTACCGGCGCCGGCGTACCTTCGTGACCAACGAGGGGCCGATCGTCGATGGCAGCAACGGTGGTGTTACGACGACCGACCCCACCAAGGTGGTCGTTCGTGTCGACGGAGAAACGATTCCTGCCGAGTCGGTCGATGGGCGGTCTCGACAGGTGACCCTGTCGATCGCGCCGCGCGCGGGGGCCAAGGTGGTCATCACCTACTGGTCGAACACCTGGCAGGACACCTACGACTACCTCGGTCATCGGGGGGTCACGCGGATCGTTCGGGTGGGGGACACTCCAGGGCGATCCGCCTACACCGACGGCGCGGACTACGTGCTCGACTCCGACCGAATCCTGTGGGGGGCCTCATGGTCGGTGCGGCCGGCGAAGCTCCCGGAAGCAGGGTATGTGGCGTTCGGTCCGGACCAGGTGGACGCCTTCATGCTGGACGACCGGGACTTCCTGGCTCCCTGCAAGCCGGTCGTGCAGAGCGTGGGGGGGCAGGTGGTGCAGAGCACTACGTCGTTCATCCACCCCCGCCTGCCTACGCTCGGCAACGGGCGCGACACGCCGCTTGGTCAGTCGCTCTTCAACCTGACGGCCAACACCCGCACGGGGACTCCATCAGACCGACCGGACCTCATCTGGGCCTACTGGGGCTACGACCCGCAGGACGCGCTGCTGCGCGGACGTCAGCGCGTCGTGCAGGCCAACGGGGCGATGTTCACCCTGGGGTCTCCGGTCCCCGTGGGGGCCAAGGTCTACGCGACCGCCTACTACAACGCGCTCTCTGACGCGGTGTACCGCCTGCGGTGCGAGCGTGCAGGGGCCTCGACGTTCGGGACCTATCGAGTCCTCGACGTGGGCGACCGGTCGCTCTTCTGCGCGATCTACGACCCTGGGTCCAAGGGGCCGGCGATCTTCGACGTGTCGCTCGAGTGGCCGGGCGGTTCCGACCTGTCCTCCGACGCGCGTTTGGAGGGTGTATCCGATCCCCTCTTCAAGGGTCCCGTCGAGGAGACCATTACGGTCCACATGGCAACGGAGCAGCCCACCTCGGCACGCTACGCGGTGTCAGGCTCCGGTCCCTACGCGCTCGTCCGCAGCTACTCGGACCGGGCGCGCATCCGCGTGAACAACGCAGACCTCATGACGGGCCTGGCGGGCATCGACCTTTCGGACCCCGCCAACCTTGCGGGCTTCACCGCGGGCTTCCCTCCCACGCTCGTGGGGGACGTGGTCAACTACACGGGCGGCAAGGGGTCGGTCGTCGGTCAGTCCTACACGATCGATCGCCCCGAGGAGCTCGTCCTTGAGATGGAGGGTGTGCAGGTCACCGCGGTGGTGCCTGCACGCCAGGGGGCGACGGTGGGTCTCGTTCGCGACGCCATCAACCTCGCCGTGTGCGGTTGGCAGGGTCAGGCTGACGGAGGCAGCGGGAACACCGTCGTTGTTCCGCTGCTGACCAGCGGCGACATGACCGACCGGTTCAAGGGCTGGGAGGTCGTGGTCGGAGACACGGCTGCGGCGGCGACGCCGGGTCAGACGCGCAAGGTCGCATCCTATGACCCTGCGACGCGCACCATCACGGTCAGCGCCCCCTGGGCCGGCGGGGCCCTCGTCAAGGGTGACCCGATCCGGCTGCGCGACCCGAGCGCGATCCCGGAGATGCGAGGCGAGACGATCTTTGACGCGTCCCTAACCATCTCTCCTGGGCAGTTCTCGCAGGTCGCGATGGCCTACGTGGGAAGCGTTACGGGAGCTACCGGCGTCGTCACGCTCGACATCCCGGCGGGCACCTACCCCACGCCGGGCGACCTGGCCTCGACGCTGGAGATTGGGCTCAACGCGGCGATCGCAGCGATCGCCACGAAGTTCGCGGGCCTGCGGGTCAGCTTCCGTGCGGACGGGGATGGCCGCCTCGTGGTGGGCCTGCGGTCTGCCGCGCTCGACTCTGCGGGAGCCCTCTCGTTCGTCGCGGCCCCCAAGGGACCGGCGGCGGACTTCTCCGTCCTGGCGGGTTTCGACACCGGCTCCGGGTTTGGTGGAGGTCAGGCGGTCCTCGTTGACGCTCCCGTCGCACATGCGTTCGGAGTAGCGCGGTCGGACGGCTCGCGGACTGCGGACCGACTCGTCATCCGGGGACGCTTGTTCCCGGGTCGGTCGGGGTCGGTGGACCCCACGGGTCAGGCGCAGCGCTCGACCCTACGGGTGCTCACGGGCTCAGCGGCCGTTCGAGTGGGAATGCTGGTGGGCGACTTCGGGGAAGGCGGGCCGCACGCGCTGGTTCGTCCCGCCTCGATCCTCATGCGGGCGAACTTTGGGGTCGGGCAGGACGGCACCACGGGAGAGCCCCTCGTCGTGTTCTACGATGGTACGGGTCAGCGCGCAGCCAACAACGAGCTGCGCTTCACCGTGGATGGGCAGTCGGTGGTGGTGCGGTTCGCCTCCAGTTCGGGCGGGACGCCTACTCCGGTGGGGCCCGCAGCGAACCCGAACAGCCTCTTCGCGCAGGTGGTGGCCGCAATGGCTGCCGTTCAGGGCACACCGTTTGGCGGCGCGGGAACCATCCTCTCCTCGGGCACGGTACGCCGTGAGGGATCCGGGATCCGGGTGACGAGCATCCGCTCGGACGAGCGATCGATCATCTCGGTTGGGGACAGCACGGCGGCCCCGACGATCGGGCTCTCTCCTGGGCAGGTGGCCGAGCGTACGCTCGTGTCGGTACGACGTCTCGTGTCAGGGCTCAACGCCTACCGCGCGACGTCCGCGACGACCTACCTGCTCCGGTTCGACGCCGCTGGTGCGGTCGGCACGTTCGGCAACGTCGCGGTCGCCTCCGTGGAGCACGACGAGGCGGGGTCGGAGTTCCTGCACCTCTCGGCGATCCCGCTCTCCTCGGCGGGTTACGGGACTTCCTCGCAGGTCGCGGTTCGCGACTCGGTCATCGCGGGGCGCGTGTCCCGCAGCTGGCTCGCCTACGGGACCGGCATCGGATCGACGGACGGCCAGGGGGACATCGGGGAGCCGAGGGTCGACGGGTTCTACGTCACCTCCGACAACCCGAACGGGTCTGGATCGGCTAACGACTCGGTCCTCAACGCAGGGGTCGGGCAGGACGGCCTGGTGGGCCAGACGTACCGCGACCGCGTGACGGGCCTTACCTTCACGCTCCTCCCCCGCGGGTGGTCGGAGAACCCAGACGGTCCGTGGCAGAGCTATCCCTCAGGGGGTGGTGCGAGCTTCAACATCCGGTCCACGCGGGTCATCACCGCTGAGGCCAACCGGGTGCGGCGCGTCATCCCGGGCCTAGAGCTCAAGGTCTCCGACACCCTGAGGGTCAAGGAGGCCGACGAGGCGGTGCTGCGCACGCTCGACCGTCGTGGGCTGGAACCCGCTGTGGGGGCGCTCTACTACGCGACGTACCAGTACCTCAAGCCGAGCTTCGCCCCTGGCCTGTTCACGCGTCAGGACGCCGTGGAGGCAGCCTACGGACCGTCTATCCCCGATAACCCGGTCTCGCTCGCCGCGTTCCTGGCGTTCCTCAACGGCGCGGCCGTCGTCGCGATCCGTCAGGTCCCGCGTGAGGGAGGGTTCACCAAGGGGTCTCTCGCCGAGTATGTTCGCGCGACCGAGGACCTGGAGTCTCCCGTCGGGGAGGTGTCGGTCGACATGATCATGCTGCTCCGCGGCGACTCGCCGGAGCTCATGCAGGTACAGACGAGCTCGAACGCCAAGATGTCGGCCTTCCGCATCAAGCAGGAGCGGACGAGCATCTTCGGGCTGTCGGCGGGGTCTGACATCGCGACGGTCAAGAACGTCGCGGGGGGGCTATTCGACGACCGGGCGCGCGTCGTGTATCCCGACGTGGCGTTCATCAACCGTGCGGACCAGAACGGGGTCACCAAGAGGTACTTCGTTGACGGTACGTTGCTCGCAGCGGCGCTGTCCGGAATCGTTACGTCTCCTCGTCAGGACGTCGCGACGCCCTGGACGGGGCGTCGCATCGCGGGGTTCGCCGGTATGGGGCGCAGGCTGTCGGAGCCGCAGGCCAACGAGGTCGCGGCGGCCGGCGTGACGGTCATCACTCCCATTCCAGGAACGCTCAAGGTTCGGCACGGGCTGACCACCAACACGTCGAACGTCCTCACCCAAGAACCGACGGTTCGGCTCATCGCCGACGAGGTGCAGCAGGAGTCGCGGGCGCTGCTCGACCCGTTCATCGGGATCAAGTACCTGCCCGGTGTTGCGGGACAGGTGGAGGGGCGACTCTCCAACTACCTGAAGTTCAAGAAGAAGTCGCAGATCATCCGCGACTACCGCGACGTCAAGGCGCTCGCTGGCGGTGACGCGGTGTCCCTCGCGGTGGCGGCCAAGTACGCTCCCGTCCTGCCCCTCTTGTACATCGACCTCAAGTACACCCTGACGACCAACCTCGACTAGCTTCCGTCCCAGTCGAGTATCCCGAGGCGCTTGTCCTCCTCCCACTGCTCGCGTGGTGAGAGCCTCTCGTAGTCGGGGTGGCGGCCTCGGGCGCGCTCCGCCTCAGGGGAAAGATCCACCGGTTTCTGGCTGTCAGTCGACTTCTTGTCTAACGTCGAGGAGGCGGGCGCGCTCATTTGGTGAGCCACTTCTGCCACAGCTTGTCCGGAGCGACCTTCTTGCTCTCAGCCTCCCGCACCTGGGCAATGAGCTTCTCGGTGTGTTTCCAGCCGAGGGCGGTTGGCTTGAGGTTCTCGGTCATGAGGTTGGCGTGGTGGACGACCTCAGCGGGGATGCCGATGTCTAGCGCGTCCGCGATCACGTGGCGACGGGACCGCCAGTGGATGTAGCCGGCGCGGGGCTTGGTCACGCCGACGCGAATGCGGACACCCTCGAAGTCCTCGTACAAAGGAGCCTCAGGAGGTCCCCCTGGAGGGGGACTTTGTACGACTTGGACGGGTGCCTGTGAAGGCGCTACCTCTGGGCGGGCCGGCTCAACCGGGGGGGTCGTCTGAGCGGGCTCCGCGGCTGGGGTGTCGGCCTCGTGGAGGCAGATGCGCACGCGCGACTCTGCTGAAGCGATCCTCGCGAGGATCGACCGGAGGTCTGCGGTGAGGGCCGCGGTCCGTGCCTGAAGGTCCTGGGGGTTCTTGGCGTCCTCATGCAGGAGGGCCACCTGCGTGAGGGCCCCATTTGCTCTGCGCCTGGCGTTGTCGAGGTCCGTTGTGGCCACCAGCAGCGCGTTCGTGTGGATCAAGCTCATCTTCATGGCGATGCTTACCCCGTTCGAGGTGTCTTGATCAGGGTCGTCACTTCATCGACCCTGATCGTTTAACGGTCGTCCAGGGTCGATGATCCCGCTTCATCCAGGTTGGTTCGCTTAGATGGCATATGTTCCCGACAGGGGAGAGGAGCTGTGCGCTAATGCCTAATCAGGACAGGAACTCGCAGAACGGCGTTCAGGGAACGTCCTACATCTACGACTTCGGTACCTCTCCCAACACGCGGACCGCGGTGTCTCAGAAGGTTCGTATCCTCGCACCCTTGTACAACGAGCAGGCAGCCCTGTCCCAGATGGGGGTTATTGGGAACTTCTCCCTCCAGGAGAGCAAGAACCTAGAGCCTGTTCGCGGGGTCGGGTTTGGAGACCGGATCGCGGAGATCGTGCCGGGCGTGACCGAGCCGATGGGGATCAGCGTAGAGCGCGCCCTGCTCTACTTGTGCAACATCTGGCAGGCGACCGGTTACGCGGCCGGCGTGGATGGTCCAGTCCGGTCGATCCGTCACCACCGGTGGCCGTTTGACATCGAGGAGCAGATGGTGTTCTCCACGCTCGTCGACGCGGACATCGGGGGTGCAAACATCGGGTATCGCGGAGGATCGGGCGGTACGGCCGGGTCGTTCGACGGTGGCGTGCGGGCCATCCAGTTTCCAGAAGTTACGCCGGACCTCGCGGGACGCCCGGGCGCGCTGCGTGGTCACTCAGCGCTCGTGACGATCTACGAGGCGTGTTACTGGTCGTCGTGGAACCGAGCCTACAGCAAGGACGCGGCGGCCATCATGGAGACGGGGGATGCTCAGTGCACCGACGTCCACGACTTCGCGTCGAGCTACGGCGAGTTCCTGGCCACGGGCAACGATCCCACCATCGGCCAGCTCGGGTCGCTGCGCTACGCTGAGGGCGGCTTCCGCGCCGCGCGGGCTGGGACGCAGATCGGCGGGGGCGGGACGCGCAACCCGTTCGCTGGGTAGCGTGGAGCGACTACTTGAATAGAGGCCCATACCATCATGAAGCGCAAGGATCTCAGGGCGCGCCTAGCGCCCTTGCGGAGCAGCAGCAAACCGTTTGTCGTGGATGCGTGCGGGGTCAAGCTGGAGATGCGCGTCCTGTCCAACGAGGACGCGCAGGCCATCCAGCAGATGGTCATCGACTACGGCAAGATGGCGGTCGACGACACCACCGAGGAGGCCGAAGAGGCTGCGGACAAGACGTATCGTCGGTTCTCCGCGGAGCTCCAGTACCACATGAAGGTCGAGACGATCGCTCGCGCGGTGGTATCGATCGACGGGATGCGGGACCTCGTAGTCACGGCCGACGACGACTCGGTAAAGGTCGAGCTGCGCGACTTTCTTCGCGAGGAGATCGCCGACTGGGACCGCCCCGTTACCGAGGAGATCTACACGGCCTATGGGCTCAAGGCACTCCGTGAGGAGATCGTCGGGGCCCTCCAAGTTCAATACGAGCCCGTCGATATGAGCCTGGAGATCTCCAGGCTGGAGAAGTTGCTGGAGCGCGCGAAGCGTGGGCAGGCCGAGCAGCAGCGTCTGCTACAGGAGCGCGTGACAGAAGCTCAGGAGCTATCCGACATCGAGAAGGCAGGGCCTTCCGCTTCGGAGGCCCCTGAGCAGGTTCCTGTGGCCCCTGAGGCCCCTGAGCAGGCTCCTGTGGACCCCGCAGTGTTCGGGGGAGCCCCGGAGCGAGCGCCCGCTCCGTCCAATCTGTCCAATCCGTCCAATCCGTCCACTGAGTTCCGAGAGTTCCGAGAGCGGATTCCGCGCGAGTCTCTGAGTGCGCCGCCTCCTGGTCAGGGGTCCAGGTCGTACCTGGACGCCCCTCCCATGCCCCTGGCGGGAGGGTCGTTCCTTGGCGACGACACTACCTCCGCGATCGAGGAAGCAGAGCGTCAGCAAGTCGCGATGCGCATGCGACGGGGGCCAAGGACCCCCATTGAGAGGGGGGCTGGGTCCATCGAGGGGGAGGATGGGTTGGCGGCCCTGCGTGGGGTTGCGATCCCCGGACCCACCATTGTACCTCCGCGGTCCAAGCCGGAGGCCCCACGAGGGGGAGGTCCCTCAACTCCTGGGGAGTTCCGGTTGCCTCCGAACCTGCCTGTCAACCAGAGGCCAGGAGACGGGGCGATAAACCCGCGGTTCCGCGGGAGGTAGTTCGTGACGGCCGAGCCCGTGGTGGTTCGATCGACCACCTACGAGCAGCGCAGCTTGCTCTACAGGGATGTCGAGCAGCTCATCTCGCCGGGCTTCATCACCTGTCGGGTGCGGGTAGGGGGGACGCACCTCACGCTGCGTACTCTCGGTGCGGGGGACGCGGTCGTGCTCAACGCGAGGGTTCCGCGTCCGGTGACGCACGGGGACGTAGAGGGGTGGCGCTGGACGCTGGCGACCGCGCTGTGGATGGTAGATGGGCACCTGCTGCGCGACGGGGATGACGAGGTTGCGTCGGACGTGTTGGCCGCTTGCCCTGACGGGGTCATCTCGTCCTTGTTCGACGTCTTCCTCCACAACCTGGTGGGGAGGCAGGACCAGGCCCGACACGCGGCCTACGTGTACGTGTACGAGGTCAACTCGCGGGACCTCTGGCGTACCTACGGGGCACGCCCCTGGGAGGTGGGTGGGGTGCCCGGATCGCAATCCGCTGCGGGAAACCCGGTACAGAACTGGTGGACCGCCTTCAATGAGGTCGAGGACATCCGGGAGGACTACGCGCGCCACTGGCGGGGTTACAAGCTCATCACCTCGGCCACGTCTCCCAAGGGGATCAAGCGGATCAACGAGAGCGACGAGCGCTCTGAGAAGAACGAGGAGCGTCGACGCCAGGACGCTCTTCATCGGTACTACTGGTACCGAGCTGGAGTCCTCCCGCTGGAGGAGTACGTCAAGGCGATGGACCAGAACCTGGGGGGGCAGTACGCCTTTCGCCTCAAGTCCGTCGATGAGCTCGATGACGACTACCGCCGCTGGGTCAAGGGGGAGGAGGACGACCACGACCGCATCATCCGTGAGTTCAAGCAGCGTGAGATGGCGCGGGTCGAGGCGTGGCACCAGGACATGATGCAGGCCCGTGCGGCGGCCGTCGCAGGCCACCAGGACTTCCAGGGGCCTGACCTGCAAAACCCGATGACACGGGATCAGCTTGGCCCCGCGGTGCGCACCTCCTTGTGGGTTCCAGACTCCCTCCGGCACCCGCGCTACGGGCAACGAGACGACACGTAGGCTATCCCAGCACCCTGAGTAAAGACTTCACATGCGTGCGCCCAGCCAGTCCAAGTCGGTCCTGAAGCTCATCGCCGACCTCGAGCTCACCGGAATCGAGGGTGTGCAGCGCAAGCTGCGTCGCGCGGCGGGGGAGTTCTCTGAGGCGATCTCCTTCGACGACAAGCAGTTCCTGGAGGGCTGGACCAAGACGCGCAGCGAGATCGGCAAGACATGGGCCAAGACGGTCCGGGAGGCGGCCGAGGCGAGCTTCTCACCGGGTGCGCTCCGCAAGGTGGTCCACCAGTACGAGGACTCGATGAAGAAGGTCGACGCCTCGCACCTCAAGGTCGAGAAGCTGGCGGCCCAGATTCGGGAGCGTCAGGCCCGGGGGCTGGAGTCGCGCGCGCTCCAGCAGGAGGCGCAGCTCGAGCGGCGGCGGCTCGCCTCTCTGCACAAAGGGTTCGACGATGAGATGAAGCACGTCCGAAACGTCGCCGAGCGGCGCAAGGACGCCGTCGAGGAGGCGGAGCGGCTCAGCAAGCGGACCTGGTCTCAGGCCGCCGAGGAGATCGGGGACTCGCTGTCGGAGCAGTTCGACCGCCTGAAGTCGGGGGACGTTGCGAGCGTCCTCAAGGCGGCCGGACGACGCCTGAACACCGCGAGCGTGCAGGCGTCGCAGAAGGCGGGGGAGGGGAAGTCGGGCAAGCTCTTCGAGGGGCTCTCTGGGGTCCTTGGCAAGCTCGGACCCGCCGTCGTGGCGATTGGCGCTGTCGTGGCGGGGGTCGCCGCCCTCGTGAAGATCATGGTCGACGCGGATGCCAAGGCCAAGGAGCTAAATCGCACCTTGCTCGACGCGGGGGTCACGGCCGGCGACCTGGCGGGGACCTACGAGAACACAGGCGATGCGATCGACCGCACGCGTCGCGCCTTCACGGCGGGGGAGGGGGCGTTCGCCTTTAACCGCATCTGGGGGACGACCGCCGAGGAGCACCTCAAGGTGCTCGGAGCCTACGCGGAGGCGGGCCTCACGATGCGTCAGCTGGCCCGCGGGGTACGGGACGTGGGCGAGGAGATGGAGCGGTATCGGGACGCGACCGCACACGCCCTGACCTTCTCGAAGCTCCTCGGGATATCGACCAACGAGGTGGCGACCGCCACCTCGGGCTACATGGAGGACCTCGGCCTGTCGCTCAAGGGTGTGCAGGACCGCTTCTCCGAGGTAGAGCTCGCCGCGCGGGAGTCGGGCTTCGGGACGAAGCGCTTCTTCAGCCTCATCCTCCAGGCGACCAGCGGGCTCACCGGCTACAACGTCCGCCTCACGCAGGCGGCCTCACTACTCAAGTCGATCGGCAAGGTGCTGGGTCCCAAGGCCGGCGGGGAACTCCTCCAGAACCTCCAGCGTGGGTTCGGGCACGAGTCCATCCAGGATCGGTATCGGCGTCTCATGGTGACCGGCAACACCACGACGAGCCGCGTCTTCAAGGCGGAGGCAGAGGCGGCCGTGTCGGAGCTGTCCAAGCGGGTCGCGGAGGCCAGTGGACCCCAGCAGGAGGCCATAAAGCGCGCGCTCGGGGTCTATGGGGTTGACCTGGCGAGCGGCAAGGGTGCGGCGCAGTTCGGCAAGCTATCGGCCGACAAGCAGGCGGACCTGCTGTTCCGGGCACAGACCGAGGGGGTGTCTGACGAGCTTGTCCGAGTGATCCGAACGGCCGTTGAGAGGTCGCGTGGGGCCTCTGGGGGCCTGGCTACTCGGGCCAACGCACTTGGTAACATCGGGGCCGGTGGGACGCTGGCGCTCAAGCTCCTAGAGGCGCAGCGCATCGTGGGGTCGCCGCTCCACCTGCTCTCCGGAGCGAAGGCGATGGGGGCCCAGAGCATCACGGGCACCTCGGGCGAGGAGTACTCCCAGCTTGTTCGGCTGAGCGAGAGCTTCGCCAAGCTCGACGAGAAGCTATCCGCCGTCCAGCGCGGAGTCCGCGCGGGCAAGCCCTACGACGAGAAGTACGCCGAGCAGCTCGCTCGGAGTCAAGGAATCTACGTCGACCGGCAGGGTAACCGTCGCAGGACCTTGGTGGAGGCGGGAAGCCGCTTCTCCTCGGGGCAGGGAGAGGTGATCGGCAACACGTTCGAGGACGTCATCACCTCGGCGGGCAAGGAGTTCGCCAAGGTGGCCGAGGAGCAGGTCCCTCGTGATGTCCAGCTCGCGCAGGAGATGGTCCATAACACGGCGGACATGACGAAGATCCTGGAGCAGGGGGTTGAGTACTGGCTGGAGCAGATCTACTCGGTCGTCCAGGGCATCTACAGCTTCTTCGGCAGCGAGAAGGAGCGCAAGAACCGCACCTCGGCGATCGAGTCCCTCACGGGCGACATCGACAAGTCCCGCGCGGACTTGCGGGCCAAGGAGAAGGAGCTCTCCGACCTAGTCGCCCGCATGAAGGGATCGCAGGGGGCAGACCGGACGGCGCTTGCCGCCCAGGTGGAGGGTAAGCGCACCGCAGTCCAGGCCCTCCAGGGACGTGTGGCGGCGCTATCGAAGATCCGCTCGAAAGTCACCGCGACGTCCGCGTCCTACAGTTGGCTGTCGGCCAAGAGTGCCCAGGAGTTCAAGAAGGAGGCTGTTGAGCAGAGCAAGCAGGACATCCTCGATGCGGCTAAGAAGGCGGGCATCACGGGTCCGGTCGACACCGTGCTTGGACAGATCGGCCTCGGGCGGGGTGGGGACATCCTTCCGCCCTCCCCTCCGACAACCTCGGTGTCCCCAGCGCTACCCTCGGCGAGCGCCTTCTTCCCCTCGCAGCCGGGGGCGCATGCGCGATCTAGGACGGTCGTCCAGAACAACCACTACTACAACAACGCGCAGGCCATCTCGACCGCCCTTCAGCGCAATACCCTGGCGATCGATGGGCAGGCTCCCTAGCTAGGGTAAGAGTCCGCATGATCACCGTACCAGGCGCGCAGGCGACGTGCGTGGCGGCGATGGCGCGGGCAACCCCAAACCCGATCATCGGGCCTGCCTCCCTCAAGACGGCTAAAGCGCTCTCGGAGGCGCTCGTCTCGTGGGCGGTTGGCAACCCGCTCAACCTTGGTCTCACCGGTACCGCGACGGGGATGCCTGGCATGGGGTCGATCGCCTTCGCGACCACAAGGATGATGGTGCCCGACAACCAGGTTCTAGCGAGGCTGGCCGCTGCGCCCTTCCTCCAGGGCCCCACCGGAACCTCTCTGGCGAGCGCCATCTCCACCTGGATATCGACGCTGTTCACTACGCAGGGGCAGTATCAGGGAGTGAGCCCACTCGTGGGGATCGGGCTCGACTCGACGAAGTTCACCACGATCAACCTCGTCACGCTGGAGAAGGAGCTCGCGGGCAAGCTCGGCGGCCCCGGGGCGTACATCACGGCGAGCGGGGTCGCCGCGGTGGTCTTCGTGGTGCTGTCCGCCGGCTCGGGAGTCGGAGTGATCAAGGGATCTGGAGGTGGTCTACCCATCACGGCTCCTACGACGAGCTTCGTGGTGTGAGCAGAGCGCAGGGGTGATGACCGGAGGAGACCGCTAAATCTCCCCTCGAACCTTACCAGGGCTCGACACCCCTGCGCTCGAAGTAGAGTGGGGACACCTGGATTCGTTGGAGCTGACATGGCCCTACTTGCCTTCTCCGAATGGACTTCTCATCCGCGCGCGCGTGCCGCGGTACACGCGGACGTGCCGCGGTGCCTGGAGGCGTGGGACAATCCGCCTCGCCTACGTGACGTGGCGGGGGACGTGTACCGGTGCCTCGCTGTCGACGACGGATACAGCCTGGGAGTCGCGGTGGTTACCGCCTCGACTGGTCGCTACGGGTGGCCCGGCGCGGAGGTGTACACGGAGCAGACCACGTCCGTGTGGGTCAAGAGCGAGCGCACGTGTTTCGCCCTCGACAAGGAGGGATGCCCGGTCGACAGGGCGCGAAGTGTTCGTGTGGTGCGCGCAGACGGCCGCACCGACATTGTTTCGGTCCTCCGCACCTGGGCCGGAACCCTGTACCTCGACGAGCGGTTTGACCCAATCCTGCCGGGCGACGTAGCGGCCTCCGTCCTGTACGTCCCGGGACCTCCGGAGGTCTACTGGACGCGCGACGAGCCTGGCCGGCGGCGTACCGGCAACTCCTCGCGAGAGGGGGTGCGCACCTTCCTCCCAGGGGGGTTCGTGCAGAAGCTCGGGCCCGCGGCTGCTGGCGCTAAGTACCCCATCCCGAACCAAGCCCCCGCATGGGCGGGGAAGTACCTCACAGGAGACCCGCAGCGCCCTGACCGCCCAGCCTTCTTCCGCGTGGGGAGCGTGCCTGGGGAGGAGTCGAGACCCGTCCTGGCGTCCACGGTTGATGACGGGACGGCTGAGGTGCTCGTGCGTGGTGCGGAGGTGCTCGTGCTGCGGGACCTCGCTCCGCACACCCTGTGGCACTGGACGTGGGACCTTGGGGTGTCGGGCTCGATCATCATCGGCGTAGACCCCATCTACCTAGCGCCCATCCCCGAGTGGTGGGAGACCCCGATCTTGCGTGTCGGAGAGGGTCGGGTCCTTCGCGTGCGCAGGTTCCTCACCGACCAGGAGGCGGCTTCGGCGACACTGCGCCTTCAGGCGGGGGAAGTGGCGGTCTCCATGAGCACGGGACTGGTGCTGTTCGCGCAACCTGACCTCGCCCGAGTGCAGGGGCGCGCGCTGCACTACCAGGGTCTCGCGCTGGGGCTCACGAGCTTTCGGCGGGCCGCGCCTGTCGTTGATGATCGTCCTGCGGGGTTCCGTGCTCCCCGCGGGTCCTCGATCCTGCCCGACCACGGGGGATTGTCGGGGTGGTACAACCTCCCGGATGGCTCCGGCAAGGACCCCGTCGACGACGGGAAGGTGCTCGTAGGGATCAAGCGATCGGGTAGCGACGGAGTAGGCAAGGCGTACGTGGTCTTCTCGGGGGGAGACGCGGCGGAGGTCAAGGACGTGGACCTCGACACGGACCTTCCGGCCCTGGCTCCCTCCGGCACAGCCGTGTACTCGCGTGAGTCGAACCGCCTCGTCCTGGATCGCACGCTCGCGGTGGGAGATCCCACGCCGCTGTACCTCCAAGCGACCTTCCCGTTGTTCCGGCAGGGAGTGTCCGGCGCGCACCTCGTCACAGCGCGCAAGGGTCCGTTCGAGGTGCGTGGGACGGAGGCCCTGTGGGTGCGCACGTCGGCTGGCGTGAGCGCGTGGACGGCCACGACGACTCCGCCAGGTTGGTACGAGGCGGGAGACCTGGCGGAGCGTATGGCGCTGGCCATGGGAGCGCGTGTTCGCGTATGGGTGGACCGCGGGGCCATCGTGGTCGAAGACCCCGACGGGCTTACGGTTGAGGTGCTGCCGGGCGAACCTGGAGGCCCCTTCGATTTCTCCGGATGCCAGGCGCTCGGGTTCGGACCTGGGTGGCGTCGAGACGCCGCGGGCAACGACTGGGTCGTGGATCCTGGTCTGGCTGCGGGGTCCCTCAAGGGCCCGTGGCCCATGGACACCGACGCGAGCGGTGACCGAGTCCTCGCTGACCCCCTCCAGGGCTTTCCGGCGCTGTCCCTCCCCGCGACGCCGTGGGACGATGACGCTCGCCTGGAGTCTGGTGACGCGGTGCACGTCGTCCCAGACGGTTCAGCCCCAGCCGTATCGGTGCGCGTGGGGACCGACGCGGTGATCGACTCCGACACCGCAACCCTCTCGTGGGTGTCTCCTTCGGAGGGGACACCCGTTCTGGGGCCTATCGTCCCAGATGACGGGGCCGTATTTCAGGGCCGCCGGGTTGAGGTTCTCGAACCCGGCGCGGACGCGTGGAGGGAGTCCGCACCGGGAGAGGTCGTGCGCGCGGGAGGTTCCCTACGACTCGCGCAGGGGTTCCCATCCCTCGCTTGGTCGGGGACCGTCGACCTCCAGGATGGAACCTTCGAGGCCCCAGCTAACCTCGATGGTGTGGACCTCGTGGAGGTGGCCGTCCAAGGCGGGAGTGGGTGGTATGCGGCATCCTGCGAGGGGACTCGCGGTGAGCTGCGCCCGCCGATCTCTGGGAACGCAGGGCTACGGGCATACCGTGTCGGGGGTTGGGCCATGCTGGGGACGTTCTCTCCCCTCGTGATGCGCGAGGATGAGGACGTCGTGGTGGTCCTGTGGACACCGGCGGAGGGGGACTTCGTGAAGACCTCGCTCGCCCGCGGGGTCGACTACTCGATCGACACTTCTACGGGCCGATTTGGCCTCGTAAGGCCCGTCGCAGCGGGGTCGCGCTTGCGCGTCACCTACTACCGCGCGAACCCTCGGGGTCAGCGGGTCGGAGTGCAGGAGACGGACTTCGCGGGCTTCCTCATCGAGAAGGCCGTGGCCAAGGAGGTCGACGGAGGGTACTTCGCGTTTGGGGCCGCGGTGGGGCAACCTCCTGTCAACTTGGAGCGCTCCGTGACCGTCCTAACCAAGGATCCTCAGGGTGTCGTGATGCCGGCGCGCGCGCCCGTCTCCTACCCACAGGACCGGCCGGGAACGGGACTCATCCGAGCTGCCGTCCCCGCGGGAACGTCCTTCCAGGTGAGCTACTGGTCGGTCGAATCCATGGGGGGCGAGGTTACGGCAGACCTGCCACGGTCTCCTGTCTACCTTCCCTGGCTGCGAGTTCCCGCCAACGCCGCGTTCATCAACCTGCGCGGTGACCGACGGGGGCAGTTCTCGCCAGGTAAGATTCTTCGGGCGGGGTCTGAGTGCTTCTGGGTTGGGGCGGTCACCTACTCACCCGCTCCGGACGACCTCACGAGCGTCGCAGTCACACCTCCGTCAGAGGCTGACGCAGGAGCCTCGCGACCCGGTGGGGACACGTTGTTCCTCGTCTCTGACAGGCCGATGCACGACGCGGGGTGGGAGTGGATAGGGGTGCAGGTCGTGGACGGCGCCGTCAAGGGGTCTGGCACCCTCCGCGTGTCTTGTCCTGTCGGCTTCCAGCCTGTCGCCGGGTCTGTGGTAGACCTCGGAGGTGCGCCGTCGGCTGTCGTGGGGGTCAAGGGGGTCGCGGAGGGTCAATACGACCTCACCCTGGCGGCTCCCCTGCGCGCCCTGGCCGCGGGGGTCAAGGAGGCGCGCATGCTGCGCGCCCCGCTCGGCCTTACAGGCATGACGACCGCTCCCGGCGTGGGGAGCGTGGCGGCGAGTCCTGGGTCTCTCAAGGTCGTGACCTTCTCACCTGGTAGCCCTGGTCATCTCAGCCCGGCCATCCAGGTGGACGAGGACACCGGAGTCCTGCTGCTCCGAGAGCCCTTGCAAGAGGGGCAGATGATCGTGGTGGAGGGTCAGCGACTTCGCCCGCCTGACGGGGCCAAGGTGCGCGTTGTGGGCCTCGTACGTCGTCAGCCTACGCCGGGAGGCGCGCTGCGAGGGCGATACTTGTCTTCCGGTCGGGACTGGTTCACTGCGACGCTACTGTCGGCTGCCGTACCTCTCCTGCCGTTGACTATCGCGACGTCACGCCGAGAGGTCGAGCTGCGGGACGCTCAGCTGCGTGGGCTGCTTCACGGAGCCACCCTGGTGGCCCATGCCCTCGGTGGAGTCGTCGAGGAGGCCACGGGAAGGAGGTTCGACATGTTGACCTTCCTCCAGGAAGCCGACGCGGGCCTCCCAACGCCTGGGTGCCTGGACGACGTGACAGGCCGGATCTGTCCGCGCGTCCTCTCCTCCGCCGACCTCCCCCACGCGCTCGTCAATGACCTGGACGACTGGGTCCAGCCCCCGTGGGGAGGGGCTGCGGAGCCCCTGTGGCGTGGGCGGGAGGCGTCGCGCGTCGCGCGAGGCCGCGTCCGATGGACCGCTGAGGTACGAACAGCACCGTCGCCGGCAGGGTGGATCCCGAGCCGGTCTGCGGTCGTGGCGATCCTTCGGCCCGACCGGCCTGTTCCTGGCGTTGAGCCCCCGCGCGTGCTCCGCGTTACTTCTGCGGGGTTCCCTGTCGAGGTGTCCGCAGACGGACGTACCTTCGTGGTGGTGTCGGGGTCGAGTCCCGCGGGACGCCTCGCACTGGCGGGACAACCCGCGTGGCTTCGGTCGGGCGACCACCTCACGCAGGTGGTCGGGTTCGGAGGGCAGCCCCTTTGCTGGGACGCTCGCATGGAGGCCGTAGAGCACGACAGTCTCTACGACGCGGAGGGCAAACCTACCGCGCTGCGTGACGCCTGGGCGGCCGGTTTCCCCCTCAGGTACCTCGCGGAGAGCTCTCGCGTCGAACTCCTCATGGCTCCCCGGTTCGTAGTGGGGGAGGCCGATGGGATCGCCGTGCGCCCGGATGGTCGCGTCGAGGTGCTGGGGGGTTCACGAGCCGCTACGTGGCTGCGGACCGGTACTCTGCTGGAAGGGGAGACGGAGGGGGGAATGGGTTTGGAAGTATCCCTGCTTCGCGGGTCTACGCTCGCAGGGGTTCCCACTTCCCGCCTGCTGCGTGCTCCTGACGTGGGGGAGGCGCACGTCGCGCCTCCGCGGGCCTCGCGCGTCGTGCTCGACTTTCCTCGCATCATTTCGGCGCAGCAGGACGAGATCGTGGTGTCGAGGTCGTCGCTTCGGTGGGACGACTTCGACGGTCACGGGTTCGTGTTCGTATCGGTACGAGACGCGCTCGATGACGGGCGGGGAGGCTGGCAGTTCACCTACGCGCAGGCGGAACCCCGCGGGGAAGTGGTCCTCCTGTCGGGGATCACGGAGTTTCGACGCGTCGACGGATCTCCTGCACAGGTCGAGGACGTTCCTGTGGGTTCCGTGGCTACGGGCGCGGGGGCGTGGGTGTTGTCTCCTCCGGCCGGCTGCGGGGGAGTCTCTGAGGTCCTCATCCAGTGCGCGTGGCCCCACAGGCCCGTGTGCGTGAACGACCCTGACCAGGTCGTGTCCGACCTGGACGCGCAGGACGTACGGTTGCGCGTCCACCTGACCGACGCGCAGTGGCGTGTGCTCTACGGCTACAACCGACCCTCCACGGTGTCCCTGTATCGCTGCTTCATTCCAGGGGTCACACTTCAAGTAACCTGGAGCCCGGACCCGCTTGGAACCCGTCCCTTGCTCGCGACCTCCGCGACCCACGTGCTTGACCGCATGGTCGAGGTAGATGCGGCGGAGGCCGCACCGAACGGAACCATTCTCCTGCGGGTCCACCCTCCCGCAGGACCCATCGAGGTCGCAGACGAGGAAGTGGCGATACCTGCACCCTACATCGCGCGCGGGAACTGGGTCGAGACGGGGGGCTGGACTGCGTGTGTCGTTCGGGTCGGGGCGCTCTCCGAGTCCCCGACCCGTGTGTGGGTTCTGCCGTTCGGTCCCCCCGACGTGTTCCTCCTCGCGCGGGGACGCGTCATGCGGGTTCTTCTGAGTCGCGCGTCGTCCCGGGCCCTCTCCATGCCGGGAGCTCTTCAGGCGATCGACGGACCCCTCGGACGCGTGTTGCCACGAGGTCGAGAGATCGCGGACTTGCTGCGCAAGGAGGCCATGAGCTTGCGCGCGGTGACCAAGCAGGCTACGGCCGCCCTGCTGTCTGCCCCGGAGGACTCTGGCGTGCTTGGCGCGCGTGCGCTGTGGCTAGAGGAGGCCGCAAGCCTCGCCCTGCAACACCTGGGCGAGCTCGACACGCAAGTGTCCGCGTGGGTTAAGGAGCGAGTCATGCTCCTCAATCGTCTCGCAGCGGAGGAGGTGTAGCGTGGCGGCTAGCTGGATTGAGTTAGGGTTCGCTCCCCCCTCGTGGGCCACGACTGCCCTGTCGGCGGTTGGGCAGGCTACGACGGCCGTAGCGACGCTCGCGGACGTGGCCGCTACGACGGCGCGTACGGCGTCGGCCTTCGCCCTGTCGGTCGAGGAGCCCACCAAGGCGATAGCCGACGCCATACGGCGGGAGGTGGACGCCCTTGCTGACGACATCCTCAAGGCCGGGGGATACACGACGGGAGACTGGGATATCGTTCGCTACCCGTTCGCGGCCCTCAAGGGGGGCTACCCCATGTTTGAGCAGCGCATGGCGGCGCGGCTTCTCGACCAGGACGACCCGACTCGACCTGCCTTCTCCCCCTCCTCCGTGGTGACGGCCGTCTTCATGTACACCGAGTCTCCTGACGCCTCGGGTCTGGAGCAGGTGGTGACCGCGATCAAGGGGCTCGCCTCTATGCTGCGGCAGCCCGTGAGGTCCGACTCGGGACCTCTTCCAGTACCTCTCGACGTCACGGTGACCCCAGAGCCTCCTGACGCGGAGGCTCCCGCGGCGTTTCGTGTTCGGTGGCGCACCTCGCAGAGCTCTCCGATTCCTCCAGGAGGGTACGTGGTATCGCTGTCCACCACGCGAGACCCGCTGCGCGCTCGGGTCTACGTGCCGAGTGCCTCCGCCCCACCGGTGGGAGATCCGCCGCAGGACACCTACCCGATCCTCGACGCAACCGGTGCGCCTGTCCAGCTGTACGGTGGAGCCGACCAGCTCCCGGGCTCCATCTCCACGGGCACCGGGGATGGGGCGGCCATCAAGGAGGATGCACTTGCGACCACGCTGCTCGCGCCAGACGGCAAGCCCCTGTCCCCTGGGGTCTTCGCGGCGCGAGGCAAGCGCGTCGGTCAGCGCCTCTTCCGCCTCACCACTCTCGTCACGACGGCCCAGTGGCCCACGGGTCACTTCTCTCTGGTGGTCAAGCGCGCGGACCTTCCTGTGGGCTGGGACGTCCCGACGCCCCCAGACAAGGGCAAGACGGCCCAGGTGCAGGTAGGTGGCGAGGCGGCGGCCTACTACGTGCGGGTCGCACCGGTCGCATCCAAGGTCGCGACCGGTGAGGTCCCCTGGGTGTACGACTTGGACGCTGCGGCCGAGCAGGCACGCATCGGAAAGACGCCAGCAGCCCCGCTTCCCGCGGGGTTGTCCCCTGACGTTCTTGGGCCGTGGAGCGCTCCTGCGGTACTCCGCATGCCAGGGCCTGGGACGGCGGGCTTCCGCGACGCGGTGACCGCCGCCCTCGCGGTCACCGTGCTCACGAGGAGCGACCTGCGGGTCGACGCCGAGGTAGCGGGCGCTTCGGCCGCTCTGATCCCCACGGGTCTGGAGTCGGTCGCGCCTCGCGTCATGGCCCTGCTCGGGCCCAAGATGGTCGCATGGTCGCTCAAGACCGGGGCGGACCCGCGGGCCTACAGGTCCGCCCTGTGGGCAGCGTGCGACCGTGTCGCCTCGGACATCGTGGCCCGCGCCGACCTCCCACCCCGAACGGCCAGTGCGCTCGCCCAGCAGGCGCTGACCCTGCGTACAGCGCGAGTCGCTGACCTGGTGCGGGAGGCGGGCGAGTCGGAGGCTGCGGCTTCCCTTCAGGCCGCAGGCTTGGGGGACGCGACCCTGCTGGACCTCCTGCGCCCTTCAAGCGCGGCGCATGAGCAGCGCGCACAAGCGTGGATCGCGGCGGGAGCGACAGGCAAGCCTCCAGACCTCACACCCACAGTCAGCATGGATCAAACCTGCGGGGTATGCCCGTCGCCCCAGTCGGCAGGCATGTCGACCGAGCTGTCGGTTCGATCCGTCTACACACCAGGTGTCGTGAGGCTGCGATCGCCCCATTTTCCGTCAGGAGAGACAAGCGCATCGTCCGAGCAGGTCGTCGAGTACGCGGACCCTACTGACGCGCCCGTCCTCGTCGCGTCGAGCTCCCCCGGTGTAGCTGCCGTCTACAAGCGCTACACGCGGGTCGACGGGTCCATCAAGGTTCCCAAGCAGGAGGCCGACCGACTCCGGAAGCTGCTCGCCACTCCTGTGTCGGTTACGGGAGCTGCCGCCCAGGCGCCGGTCCTCTCAGTCCGGTCGGACGTGGTAAGGTCGGCCGTCGTCGCCGAAGACCTCACCTTCGACCCAAAGAAGAAGGGCGGAGCGGGCCTGCTGTGTCTTAGGACGCTGCTCGCGAGCTCGCGAGGAGGTGCGATCACGAGGGAGGCCGCCGTCGTCCTGGGGGCAACCGTGCCTGTCGCCAGCCGTCCTCGCGCGTCTGGGGCCTGGTACAACGTGCGGCTGGCGGACGTTGTGCCTGGACTGGACATCGGGCTGCGCGCGGCCTCCGAGTGGCTCGGGTCGGCCTCTCGCGCGGCCACTGGTGTGGGGGAGGCGACGAAGTCCTACCTAGATGCGGCTACTCGTACGGCGGGATCGGCTCGCGACCTCTCCGATCGCCTTGGGGCCGCGGCGAGCTCCATCATCGGGGGCTCCATCCCACTGCCCAACCTCTCCGTTCTGGTCGTCTCAGGTCGAGGCACGGGCGGAGTCGTGGCCGAGCTCCTGGGGGCAGGAGGCAAGCCGCAGAGCACCCCAGGATCGTACGGAGGAGGTGCCGTGTTGCTCGTCGGTGGGGCTCCTGGCTTCCTGTTCGACCTTCTTGGCGTGTCGACAGGTTCTCCAAGCCTAGGTGGGGGTGGCCAGGAGGTTCCTGTTATCTAGTCTTGAACAGCAGGGGTTGCGGGTAGGGTGGGGCGGTCCCATCTATAGCCACAGGAGCACGCCCATGAACATCCGACCCTTGTTTGATCGCATCCTCGTCAAGCGCCTCCCAGAAGAAGACTGCACCAAGGGCGGGATCATCATCCCGTCGACTGCCCAGGAGAAGCCAACCCGTGCGACCGTCTGCGCGGTGGGCCCCGGAGCCACTTCCGAGCAGGGAACCCTGCGCCCCCTGAGCGTCAAGAAGGGCGATCAGGTCCTGTTCGGCAAGTACAACGGCACCGAGGTTCAGATCGACGGCGAGGACTACGTGATCCTCAGCGAGTCCGAGGTGCTGGCAGTCATCGAGCCTGAGTACGCGCTGGTTGGGGCGGGCATGCTGGCGGAGTCGGAACCCACGACGCCTGACCAGGCCCCGCAGGCCGAAGCTCCGCAGGCCGAAGCTCCGCAGGCCGAAGCTCCGCAGGCCGAAGCTCAGCAGGCCGACCAGGCCAGCTAACCCAACGACGAAACGAACGAACGGACGGACCGAAGGGTCCATCGAACTCACACCCGACAATAAGAGGTACGCATGTCCAAGGAGATTCTGTTCGACCAGCAGGCGCGCGAGCGCATTGGCAAGGGCGTCGACGCCCTTGCCAACGCGGTGAAGGTCACTCTCGGCCCGCGGGGTCGCAACGTCATCATCGAGAAGTCCTGGGGCTCCCCGATCGTCACCAAGGACGGTGTGACGGTCGCCAAGGAGATCGAGCTTGAGGACAAGTTCGCCAACATGGGTGCGCAGATGGTCAAGGAGGTCGCCTCCAAGACCGCCGATGTGGCTGGCGATGGCACCACCACCGCGACGGTTCTGGCTCAGGCCATCTACGCGGAGGGCAACAAGATGGTGGTCGCGGGCCACCACGCGATGGAGATCAAGCGCGGCATCGACGCTGCGGCGGAGGCTGCTGTCCAGTACATCGAGGGCATGCGGCAGGAGGTCACCGGCGACCAGGTCGCGCACGTCGGGACGATCAGCGCCAACGGCGACGCCCAGGTGGGTCAGATGCTCTCCGAGGCGATCAGCAAGGTCGGCAAGGATGGCGTCATCACGGTTGAGTCGGGCAGCTCGACGGAGACCATCCTCGACGTGGTCGAGGGTATGCAGTTCGACCGTGGCTACCTCTCGCCGTACTTCGTGACCGATCCCGACCGCATGGAGGCCGTGCTGGAGAACCCGCTCGTCCTGGTGTGTGAGCGGCGCGTGTCGCAGGTCAAGCCGCTCGTCCAGCTCCTGGAGGCGGTCGCCAAGGCGGGCCGCCCGCTGCTCGTCATCGCGGAGGACGTGGACGGGGAGGCGCTGCCGACGTTCGTGGTCAACAAGATGCGTGAGACCTTCCGCTCCTGCTGCGTGAAGGCTCCCGGGTTTGGGGACCGCCGCAAGGAGATGCTCAAGGACATCGCCATCCTCACCGGAGGTGAGGCGATCACCGAGGACCTCGGCCGCACCCTGGAGAACATCACGACCAAGGACCTCGGCGGGGCCGCGCGCGTGGTGGTGACCAAGGACACCACCACGATCGTCGGTGGGGCGGGCAAGGCCAACGAGATCCAGGCGCGCGTCGCCCAGATCCGCGCCCAGCTCGACGACTGCACGAGCGACTACGACCGTGAGAAGCTCCAGGAGCGGCTGGCCAAGCTGGTCGGTGGTGTGGCGGTGATCCGGGTCGGTGCCGCGACCGAGACCGAGATGAAGGAGAAGAAGGCGCGCGTCGAGGACGCGCTGTACGCGACCCGCGCGGCCGTCGCCGAGGGCATCGTGCCGGGTGGTGGCGTGGCTCTGCTGCGCTCACAGGTCGCGCTGGATGACCTGAACCTCCCGCCGGAGCAGATGTTCGGCGTCGCCATCGTGCGTCGCGCGCTGGAAGCCCCGATCCGCTGGATCGCCCAGAACGCCGGCCAGGAGGGCTCGATCGTGGTGTCGCGGGTCCGCGACGGAGCCGAACCGAGCTTCGGTTACAACGCCGCGACCGACACCTACGAGGACCTCGTCCAGGCGGGCGTGCTCGACCCCACCAAGGTGGTGCGGACGGCCCTCCAGAACGCCGCGTCGGTCGCGGGCCTGCTCCTGACGACCGAGTGCGCGATCGCGGACCTGCCCAAGAAGCAGGACGCGAAGGCCATGTCCGCTCCGCACGACCACATGATGTAGCCCCTCCAGACGGCCTAGAGTCGGCTCTAGGCCGTCTGCCTTCCCTACGTGACTTCCTGCACCTTGACCAGAACCTGGGCAAGCCCTTCTGCTGGGAGGCACGACTCCAAGTACACGTTTGGCTTCAGACGACCAACCCCCATGTGGGCTACGGTCGCGTCATAGTCGATCCACCCCCACACGAGGTCCCACCCGTCATGAGGCGGGACGCGTAGCGTGTGGGCTCCGTGGGCCTCGTGCGCGAGCGTCCTGAGGAAGTCTCGCAGCATGGCGGGAGTCTCCTCGCGGAACGTGGCGAAGAGGACCTTCTCGACCTCTCGGCTCAGGTGAACGTGGAGGCGGTTTCGCGTGGTTAGCGTACGGTCGGCCCACCCGATGAGGGGTGCGGCGGCGGTCGCGTACTGCTGGGCTGTCTCGTACCGGAACGCCTCTCGCAGGTTGACGGTATACAGCTTGGACAGGTCGTCGAGGTCTTCCCAGGAGTCGCTGGTGATCTTGGAGTAGGCCCGGTACCAAGCATCCTGGTCACGACCACCGGTCGACGGCATGTCCAGGAAGAGGACCCGCTTGACGCCAGGATGAAGGAACCCGAACCGAACGCGACGTCTCCAGTCCCTCCCGTACATCTGCGCCCCGATGAGGGTGCCCTTCGTGTGGGTCAGGGACAGGAACGTCCAGGCGACTCGCAGGATGACGAGCAGCGTCACGAGCGGGTTGGGGTGTTCCAGCAGGACGTCTACCTCCCAGGATAGGAGGCGGACCTTATGGTGTGTGCAGGGCATAGGTTTCTCCGTAGCCGAGAACCCTCGGCCAGATCATCTTTCCTCTAGTGGGTGCGGCTGTCACCCCATGAGATCCCGTCAGCCCACCATGGCTTGGTTGTCGGGCCTGTATGGAGCCCTCTTATGCTTGCGCACCTTCGCGACAGCGATTCCGTTGGTTCCTGACGGAGAGGACACCTCGACTCGGAGGTCGGCGTAGAAGCGTAGGGCGTTCGACCCGAAGCTGGAGTTGTCCTGCGCGCCGCGGTCCACAGACCGCGCGGAGAACACGACCGCGCATCCCGTGAGGCCCGCAGCCCTGTAGATCGCCCCCGTGGTGCGTACGGCGAGTTGGCTGCGGTACCGAACCCCCTCGTGGCTCTCTGGGTCCGAACCGTCACGTATGGGTAGGAGGTTCAGGGAGTCCACCACGACCAGTCCGACCTGTCGCGTCTGGACGATGGTGAGGGCTAGGTCGGTGGCCTCCTCCACGGAGGCGGGCTGGCACACGAGCAGGGACGTCAGGTCCACGCCGGCCGCGCGGGCCGCCGCGAGGTCGATCCCTCTTCCTCCGTCCACGTACGCGCACAGGAGGCCCTTCTGCTGGGCCTTGGCGATGAGCCCTAGGATGATCCGGGCCTGACCCTCTGCGGCCTCCCCGTACAGGTCGGTGAGCTTTCCGCGAGGGAACCCCCCAGTCGTGTTCTGGTCCAGCTCCGCGCATCCAGTGGGGATTGTCCTGAGGTTCATGCCCACTTGTCGCGCTTAGGGTGGGTTTCAGAGCTGAGCATCTCGACCCGTGCTTTGAGCCGATCCTTTAAGGATCTTTTCAGACTTTTTCCGACGGGGATGACGTTTCTCAGCTCCGCCGTGCGGGTAGACATCGACACGAGGGAAACAACCCCCTCTCCGAGGAACCAACATGCGATCCCTGATGCTGCGTAACGCGACCCCCATCCTGGCCCTGTCCCCCCTTGGCGTCTTGTCGAGTTTCTTGCGCGCCACGGAGGTCCCCATCGACGCCCCGAAGCCCGTGCCCGCCAAGGCGGACCTCGTGGCCGTCATCGACCGCTCCGGGTCGATGTGGGGTGAGATCGACTCGGTGAAGACCGGTCTGGTCAAGGTGTTGGGTGTCCACGAGGTGCTGGGCGGCAACGTCGACCTCACGCTCTCGCTTGTCTCGTACTCCAGCAACGGCGACTGCCGGAACCACTTCCAGCACATCCCCATGGACAAGGCGGTCACGGACAAGAACGTGGCGGCGCAGATCGAGTCGATTCAATCGACGGGCTGCACCGGCATGAGCCAGGCGGTCCGCATGGCGGCGACGATGAAGCGTCCCGGCCGCGTCCTGTACGTCGTCCTGATGAGCGACGGCTACTGCAACGACCCCGGCGTGCGTCAGGAGCAGACGGGTTCACAGCAGGCTGTGGACCAGATCGTCGCGGCTGGCGGTATCGTCTCGACGCTGTGCTACGGGAGCTACGCCGACTTCGCGTTCCTCAACTCGCTGGCCACGGCGGGCAAGGGCGTGTGCCTGCGCGCTGGCAGCGCCAAGGAGTTCTACGTCGCGATGGAGACGGGGGCGCGCGCCGCTGCCAACCTTCAGGCGCAGGCCATCGTGCTCAAGGCGGACGGTGCCGAGATCGTCGTCTGCGTCGACCCGAAGAGCAAGACCATCATGTCGGCCGTCGGCGGTAAGGACCTCGTGCTGGCGAGCCTGCCGAGCCCGGACGCCAAGGCGTACCGCTTCGTCAAGGCCGACCCCGGCCACGCGGGTCCCGCCTCGACCTCCGAGGAGAGCGCCCTGGCCGCCCTGCTGGCCGCCCGCGCGATGCTCGACCACGGCGACGTGTCCCGCGCCAAGGAGTTCGTGATCGGCTCGGCGGCGAGCGATGCCCGCAAGTTCTGGCGCGCACTGACGAGCGCCGAGCAGCGCGACCTGACCGCCGCGATCGACACGGTGCTGTTCGGGGACGGCCCGGTCTCGCTCGACAGCACCCTGTCGGTCATCCCGCCGGGCGCGTCCATCCTCGATGTGTTTGCGGTCATGGAGGAGTTCAAGCCGGGGACCATCCAGGTCCACCTGCCGTCGCTCAAGAGCGCCTACCAGCGGCGCACCGTGCCCCGCGTCGCGGGCAGCATCGCGGCGGACGGGACCATCACGCCGTTCCGCTACTCGCTGGAGGGTGACGGCTCCGAGTGGGCGAACGTGACGGGCATCGTGCTGTCGCGCACCTCCCCGAACGCGAGCCTCCAGACGACCATTTCCGCGTTCCTCAAGGACGAGCAGACGGGCGAGGGGGTCGACAAGATCGGCCCGGTGGACCTGTCGGGCAAGCTCAAGATGATCCGCGCCTACACCATCGTCGGCGACGGGTCGGTCCTTACCGACAAGGCTCGGTTCAAGGTCAACGACCGCCGCGCTCGCGAGGCCCTGACCGCGCTGGGCCTTCAGGTCAACCCCGAGACGTGGGAGGTCGAGGTCGAGTTCTCCAAGATGGCCGTCGCCTCCAAGGACCCCGGCGACTGCCTGCCCTCGTTGACGGACCTGAACCGCATGCTCAGTGCTTCGGCGCTCGCCAAGCTGCTCGCTGCGGTCAAGCCCGAGGGTGAGTCGGCGGAGTTCGACGCGGACACCGTGGCCAAGCTCAAGGAGTTCGGCCTGACCCCGGCGATGAACTTCAGCCCCCCGACGACCACCCCCTACGTGGATCGCAAGAAGGCGCTCGCCGATGGCACCATCGACGTTCGCATCGGCTACGAGGTCTTCGTGGGGACGCCGGCCATGCCGCAGTGCATGAAGGACCTGTACGGCGGCAACGAGTTCCTGAAGCGTCGCTTCGAGGCCAAGCTCGGCGGGGCCGAGGTGGCCAAGGAGTTCATGTCGGGTGCCCTCCTGCTCGACGGGGCGGTCTTCGCGCCCAAGGCGCTTACGGCGCGCACCAAGCTCAACGAGGCCGACGACGCCGCGTACAAGGTGAACTGCGGGGCGCTCGGCGTCTCGGAGCCCGGTGCTGAGGCTGCGTTGCTCGACGCGCTCACCTTCGCCTACGGGGACAAGGTCCAGGCGAAGGCGGCGGCTGACAAGATCGCCGAGTGCCGCACGGGCAAGCTGGACCGTGCGACCGCGATCGGTGAGATCGACAGCATCCGTCGGCGCATCGAGGGCGCGATCAGCCGCTTCTGGACCGCTCACATCTCGCCGGTCGTCATGTACACGGGCGGGACGGGCTCAGTTCCCGCCTCCATCCAGGCCAAGTCGATCGACGCGGCGAGCATCAACGGGTCGCTGTCCAAGGCGATGAAGGATGAGGGCGTGTTCTTCACCACGCCGGGCGGCCTGCTCATCACCGTCGTCGCCAGCCAGGAAGACGTGCCGACGGCCAAGACTCCGCGCGTCTAGCCTGAGAGGGGTTCTCCCCTCTCAGACCCTCTCAGCTCCCCTCCTCTCCCTCACCTCCTTTCGCTCTCGCGCATGTTCCAAACTAAGGCCGAGAGCGGCCCCTACACCCTCTGGTACCAGTTCGACGAGTTCAACATCCGGCGTCGCTTTAGTGCTGGCGAAGCGTACGCTCGCGCCTCCGCGGACCTCACGCAGGGGGCCGCACAGGTGGCCCGCTGCTACCTGGACGTGGTGGCGCGGGACGAGGCGGAGGCAACTGGGGGGGATGACTCTCCCGCCTGGACCGCCTTCAACTGGGAAGCTCCAGGGATCCTCCGGGGGTTCGAGCTCCGACGCGACCGGACGACAATCTTCCCGCGGGAGTGGGTGGCGCAGGAGGTCTTCTGGACCGTGCTGGACCGGCGCGCGCGCGGAGAGGACCGAAGGGCCTTCTACGAGTGGTTGCGCGTCGCGATCCTCGCGATCCGGTCGGAGGATCTTGACCAAGATCCCTTCGCGCGATGGTTCGGAGGGGCTGAATCCCTCCGAACCATCGTCAAGCTCCTGTGGACGCGCATGGGGGAGGTGATCAACGTCAGCGCGAGCCTATCCGCTGAGGGGAAGGGGCAAGCTCCTAACGGGCAAGCGATCGAGGTTCGCAGGGGGGACGATCCGAACAGTTTTCTGCTGGGCGGGCCTGACATCCCCTGGCGCACAGTTCCTCGCTGGGGGATCGACCTCCTCGCCTGGCAGACCCTCAGGGACCTCCTGCTGGATGCAGCGGAGTTGGCCGCGGCCAATTCCTCACCGCCGGTTCCTGCCCTACCTGAGGTTCCGCCCAAGGTTCCACCCGAGGTTCCACCTGAGGTTCCACCCGAGGTTCCAACCCCTCCAGTTTCTGTGATCTCCAGGCCGGCTCCTACGGACCTTAAACCCTGTGGGTACCGAGTGGTGTTTCCCTGCGAGATTCCAGGCACTTTCAAGGCCGTTCCGCTCAAGGCGGGGGACTACCTGGAGGCGGTTGGGATCTGTGCGACCTACAGGGGGACTGGGTCTCACGAGACGCGCGAGACGCGCATCAACGATGCGTGCCTACAGCACCTGATCTTGAACGGGTACGTGGTCCCCACGTACGCCACCCCCGAGGATTCAGCGCATGCGCAGCTGGAAGCCGCGCTCGATTAGCAGATCGCTCCGTCGGGGGTAAGATTCCCCGTGAGCTTGAGACCCTGGTCACACGTTCGTCGCATACCCAAGTCGTGGGGCACACCCGTCTCGATGTGCTGTCCCAACCCCCCAGAGAAGCGCGTCCTCCTCTCCCTGGTCCTAGACAACCTGGAGCGGGAGGAGGATGGACGCTGCGTCTTCACTCCTGTCCGCGCCGGGCACGTCGCACGCCTGCTCGGCGTGGACGGAGGGAACGGGAAGCTGCGACCCCTCGGGGTCGTGTGGGCGCGCGCCGTTCGTGCGTCCCTGATGCGCGCCGATCCCATGTGCGCGTCGAGCCGCTACCTGCTGTCCGCGAGCCTCCTTGCTCGCGACGGCCTGGCAACCCTCGCGGTGCTGGCGTCCCTCGACTCGGAGTACCGACGCGCGGGTCAGGTCGCCAAGACGGCCGCGCGTCGACTTCGGGATGTGGCCGCTCGCTGGGGGTCTCGCAAGGGGGTCCTATCCATGCGCATCCTCCAGGCGAAGGAGGAGCTCGCGCACATGTCGCGTGACGACGACCAGGCGCTCCGGCGCTTGCGCTGGCGTCTTGGGCTGCTCGAGGACCTCGGCCTCGCGCAGGCTAGGTCCTACTGCCAGCAGGTCCGCCTGCTGGATGCTGGGGTGCAGGTGGCCAAGGAGGCGGAGTTCAAGCTGGAGTTCGAGCCCCTGCCGCACCTCCGGTCAGCCCACCTGGTCCTAGCTCCTTGGCTCGCCCGCGTGCCTGCCGGCCCGTTCCAGCCCTTCTACCCAGAGGGGGGCGGCCTGCCCGCGGCCGAGCGCTCCCTGTGGGAGGGGGTCCAAGCCGTTGGAGCGGGACGGCCTGCCCCACGGTTCGATCCTGACAGCTCCCGGCTCGACTGACGCCGAGCCCGACACCATGCGGGCCGACCTATTAATCAACCCCGATCGTATGGGCACCCTGAGCTCAACGATCGGAACCCTCCTCGCCCCCAGTCGGGCCTTCTCAGCTGCTCGCTGCGACGTGTCGAGGCTCGTGCGTGAGTGGGCAACCAAGGCAGGCCCGCCGACCCCCACGAACGCTACGCGCTACGCGGCTAGGTGGGCGCGGAACGCACCCGACCTCCTCCGGGAGGGACGACGGTTCCCCGAGCTCATCCTGTCGACGGGAACCTACCTGCTGGACAACGCGGTCAATCTCCTACTTGACCAGGTGATGGAGACGGCCAATAAGACTCGCGAGCCGCTTCGTTCCGCCCTGCTTGCCGTGGTGCACAGCGGGGGAGCGGACCTGCTTGCGGATCTTGTGCGTGTCCGCATCCTGAAGCTCGACACCAAGACGGTTCACGCCTGTGAGGCTGCGCTGCGTGCGGGGCGGTTCCCCCTGCCCAGATCCCTGTGGGTGGACGCCGAGGTGGAGCTGCTCTGATGCCCAAGCCCCATCCATCATGGAGCCTGCTGCGTATCTTCACCACCACCACCACAGCCGACGAGTCCACCGTCTGGGCGCTGCCCCCGCCGCCGACTGACGTACGCTTCGTCGTCGCGACGTGGTGTAAGGCCCATCGGAGGTGGTACAACCCGAGGACCTGCTTCCGCTGCCTGTCGACCCACACGCAGGTGGGGGTCCGGGTGGGTCCCGAGGTCGTGCGGCGGGTCGTATCCGTCCAGGAGGGAATGGCGGGCGCCTCCACCATCGGCTACCTCTTGAACCTAATCGCCTCGGTGGCTCAGTGCATGCCGCAGTGGCTGCGACCCGCCTGGAAGGAGTTCTCCTCTGGGGACTCCTTGTCCAGCAGGAAAGCCGCACGCCTCCTCCGTTCCGTCAAGGGGTGCGAGGATGTGGTCCTCGCGCCTGCGACGAAGGGAGAGGATGAGTCCAGGGTCGAGACCTGGTCCTTGTCCCGTGAGGACCCCGACCCCTGGCGGGCCGCAGTCGCGCGTGGGCGCGCGCTCAACACGGTCCTGAGTCGGTTGGGCTCAGGACTTCCGGACAGTCTGTGGAGGTTCGCAGCCTCTCAGGCACGAGACGTAGTCTCCGCCTGCGGAGGGAACACCGTCGCGTTGTACCCGTACGTCGTGGCGTGCCTGGAGGACGTCCTCGACTGCGCTCTGGTCCTCCAGGCGTACGCCTGTGACGAGACGACCGTCCTCAAGCGGTTCAGCGCAGCGGCGGCGGGGTTCGTGTGGATGCACCAGACCCTGGGCCTTCCTCTCCTCGACGGTTCGATTCGGCTCCTGTCCCCGGACCAGGTCGATCAGGTCCTCGACGAGGTTGTTGGTTTTAGCCCAACGGGTCGATTTCAGACGGCCCCCCACATACAGACGTTCGGCTCCAAGCTGGATCGCGCACGACCTTTTGGAGCCGACTTCGGGATCGATCCCGACACTAAGGTTCGGTTCCCGGTCGACTTCCTCCTCGCCGCCAAGAGTCGCGAGAGCGACCCTCCGGACGATGACAGGCTAGCGGCGTTTACCATCACTGCTAACATCAAGTCGCGCGCACCCTCGCCGGGTTCGTTCCGGGTAGCACCTAACGGTGCCCTGCGTAGACTATAGGAACGGGTGGGGGAGCTCTCCGGACTGCTGTGCGCGCGACCCCGACGGGTGCGCACCGTGGGCTGGACTGCGGGTGATCCTCGTGGGGGAGGCGATCAACGTGGGGCACCGCCGCGTCCCGCAGGTGGTCCACGACCACTGGCTGAGGTCGGACGACCTCACGCGAAGGTTCGGGGCCTTTCGTCTTGGAACCGGCCGCGCTCGGCTCATACGCTGCGGGGTGCGGTGGTCCGATTCAGCGGACCTCCTGCCGCCCGGCCCCTGCGGGTGGTGGGACGCGGAGCTCGCGCGACGAGCCGCGGCTCTCTGGCTCCCCCTGTGGGTGGACCGCTTCGACCTCGTGGTCCTCGTGGGGAAGCGGGTCGCGGCAGCCGCCAAGCTCTCCGCGAGCACGGACCGCGTGCTGCTCGTAGGGCACCCCAGTGGGCGGAACCGAAAGTGGAACGACCCGGACCACCTCGCGCGCGTGAGGGAGGAGGTGCGGGCTGCGGCCTCGCACGTACAGCTCCGCCTCCGTGCGGTTCCAGGTGTCTAGGGCATGCCACGATACGCCCTCTACCTGCCCTTCTCGTTCGAGGCCAAGGACGACCGTACGGCCGCGATCGTCGCGAACCTCCTGGCGCACCGCAACGCGCTCCTCCTCAGCGAAGAGGGCCGCGTCGTTGAGACCTTGGAGGATCCTCTTCCGGTCTCCCTCCTCTCCCCCAAGGACCTCCAGGAGCGTGGGGAAGCCGTTGTGGCGGCCCTCGACACGGTCGCCTGCGGGTACGTTGGCGACCGTCCTGTCCTGGACCAGATGGTCAACCAGGCGCTCCAGCACCCTGACAGCCAGCGTGGCCCCTTCGCGCGAGTGACGGCCGTCCGCACAGCTTACCGTCGGTGGTTCCTGCGCCACGACAACCAAGTGAGCATGATCATCTACTCGCAGGTGGAGCATTTGGTCGGACGCCTCAACGACATGCTGCGCGAGGTGACCAAGGTGATCCGTGTCGAGTAGGAACCTCCCCACGATCGTTCGAGAGGCCCGAGAGGCCGCGGCCGAGCTCCAGCGGGCCACCCAGGACTTGGAGGCTTCGCTGGGCGCACTGGAGGCCGCGATCGCCACCACGATCCCAGGCATGTGGGGCAGGGTCTCCTGTGGTGTTCACCGAACGCTGGCTTTCCGTCCACAGACGGACAAGCGTTTCCGCCTGGTCGTCGAGACTGACAGGGCTCCGCGTCGCGCGACGCTCCTCGTAGAGACTAGGGGAGACCTCCTGCGGAGGGGGATCGCCGCCATCCCCGCCCTGCTGGACGCGCTCGCGGAGCAGGCCCGCGAGCAGGCCCGCGACGTGGGTGCAGGGGCCGCGGACGTGCAGATCCTGCAAAAGAACCTCGACGCGAAGACCTCAGCTCCGAAGTGATCCCTCGCATCGACCTCTAGTCAGGAGACAACGATGCGCTACTCATCCTTGAAGCCCCAAATCCTGAGCACCTTGAGCGGTCACACGACTTCCCAAGCCCTACAACCCACGGTTTCGTACGCCGGAGTGGAGGGGCGACGCGAGAAGGCGTTCGTCGACGTGAACGGCGGCACCTCCATGCTGTCTGCACGCAGTCGTCGGCGCGTCCTCAACCGGTTCATGGCCCTCCTGTCGGGCCGCTTCGTCGTGACGACGGAGCGCCGGCCGAGTGGTCAGCCCATCCTGGTGGTCCAGTGACCGCGCTGAGTTCCCGTGACCTTGCCTACCTGGAGTCTCGACGCCGCGCACGTGCGCGGCGAGCCTTTAAGCTGCGCCTCATCGTCGGTGCGTTCTTCGTGGTCGTGACGATGACCACGATCATCGGTGCCTCGACTCTCTAGCAGCAGCACTCCTGGAGGGAGGGCATGTCGTCTCGGACGTCCACGCAGGGGGTCCGTAGGGACCGCAGCCGCGTCTCGTTGTAGGTGACGGGGGGGACCTGTCGCGACAGGCGCACCAGGGTGATGTTGGCTCCCTGCGGGGGGAAGAACCCAAGCGTCGCGTCTACCACGCACAGGCTGTGCGTGGCGAAGAAGACCGGTACGCCCGCCTGTGTGGTCCTCGTGAGGACGAGGTTGGTCACCGCCTTGACGAGGTCGGGGTGCATGCTCGTCTCTAGGTCGTCGATGAGCACGATGTCGTTTGGTGTGAGGTCGACGACTGCGCGCGCGATCGCGCCGAACCGTCGTGCCCCGTCCCCATAGGGCGGCTGGAGGAGGTTCTCCAGCACGGGGTCCTGCACGCTCGTAAGGAGCTGGAGGATCTCCGCGTCGTTGTGTACCAGCGCCGTCGCCGTCACGTACCGCATGAGGCGCGGAGACACCGAGGACACGTTGACGAGCGTTTGGGTCTTCCCCGTTCCTGGGGGACCCACAATGAATGTGACTTGCGACGGACGTGCGACGAGTACGAGTGGGTCAGGTAGAGCAGGGAGCGCCATCCCGTTGAGAATGCCGGACTCACAGCTCCTTGTGTCAAGTTAGACCGTGTTGAGATCGCATGGCCGACTCAACCCCTCGCCTCACCTGCCTGCATCGCCACCACGTCGACGACCCGAACCCAGACCGGGCCTACCTCTGCGGGCACAAGCACAAGGGGGAGGAGGGTGCGCGCCGATGCGCGATGGAGCACCGGGGGATGTTCGGACGCTCCCTCGTGGACGTCTACGAGGTCTGCACGGCCTGCCAGGCCGTACCCAAGACGCGAGCCAGCTGCGCGACCTGCGCGGGGAGCGGGACGGGCAAGCACCTCGCCCGCTACGTCAACCGGACCCGCACGGGTCGGAGCTCCGCGTGGGCCACCATGGAGAAGGTCGTTCTCGACTACGGCACCCTCACGTGGGTGCAGCGCGTCGTCAACAAGGCGAGCGACAAGGGCCGAGATCTCGTCGCGTATCGGGTCAACTGGGCCCGCGACCTCACGTCGAGCCTTCTCGACCGGGTCGTCGACCCGACCGGAGTCCCAACCCCCTTCCTCGTGCGGCAGGACTACAAGGGGCGTTCTCGGCTCCTTGTGTCCGAGGACGAGGAGGCGCTCGACTGGACCTACGAGGAGCGACGCTCCTGGGAGTTGTCCGCTTGTGCCTAGAGGTCTCCGGACCCAAACAGACCGACCTCCTCTAGTAGCTCGCGCACGGTCTCCTGCGTGGTTCCGTGGAGCAACACCTTGACGCGTCCGCCAGATAGGGATTGCAGGAGATGGGCCTCCGCGACGCGATCCTCCAGCGGGTCCTCCCGCGACGCGTTCGCGCAGTCCACGTAGACCACGATGGTGCTCTTGCTGAACCGGGCCAGGTAGGCCCGCGCCCACAAGGGGTCCTTCCCCTCGCGCACGGACTCTGGAATCATGCCGACAGGGGCGAAGCGACACGCGCGCTTGGCCTTCTTGATGGGCAGTACGTCCAGGAGGGCCACCTCCAGCGGAGTGTCCGCCGAACACGGCACCACCACTGCGTGGCTCTTCGCCAGGAGGGCCTGACCCTCGGCGCTCTCGATCTCTTCGGAGAGTGCCTGGTGGTCAACAGGGTCGATCACAACTAGGGACGACAGGGACGACAGGATGGGTGGCCTGGAGAACAGGGACGATAGGATGGGTGTCATGTTCCCTAGTAGCGTTCGAGTGCTGGAACAGAGCTGTCAGACCACGAAGCCCAGCTGTCGCAGCGGGGAGGCCGCTTGAGGCTCCTTCCGAGGAGTCCGCTTGTCCCGCGTGGGGCGTAGAGCCGTCCGCACCTCCGCGATCCGCTGCGGGACGATCTCGGCGTAGTTGGGGCTGAGCTCGCAGCCCGTCCAGCACCAGCCGAGCACCTCCGCGACCCCCGCGACCGTGCCGGCGCCGACGAACGGGTCCAGCACACGGGGAGGCACCGATCCCACACCACATGCGCAGGCGGGTCGATGCCCCCTCGTGGTGCGGGTGGGTCCACCTTGCCGCCATCCCGCGCGCACCACGTTGCACTGGGTCTTGTCCATCGGACGCTCGCCGCTTGCCTCTCGGTACGTCTGTCGGTCCACTATGCGCACCCATGGGGTCCCACAGGCCGCACACACGTGCTCGGGACCGCTCAGCAGGCAGCGCTCCACCAGGAGCGGGGGCATCATGGCGAAGTGGCGAATCTTGCTCGGGTAGCTCGCGAGGAACCACACGTCCCGCTGGTTACGTCCGTCCGGGTTTCCGAGCGGCACTCCGTCGTAGCGCATCGACATCACGGGCCGGCGGTCCATGCGCCCCGTCTGGCTCTTGTCTCCGCTGAGGGACTTTCGCCGCTGGACGTACTGGAGGTTGTGGGGCTCCCGTACTGACTCCCCGTCGGAAAAGTACCTCTCCGAGCGCGTAAGCATGAGGACCGCCTCATGGGACCTCGTAGGTCTCCAGCTCCCGCGACGCAGCACCAGCCCGCCGTTTGCCCTGCACTTGTCGCACCCAGGGCAGGGGGCCCACTCGGGGGCGCTGAGGTTGACGTCGTGGCTCCAGTCGGACTGCGGACGGCCGGGGGAGCTCCGGGCTCCATACACCTGCTGGCCACGCCTTCCCGCGCGCACCTTGACGCGACACTGCTCCCAGCGCCAGCCGGTGACGCTCTCGGGGATCATGTTGCGCTTGGCCCACACGACGTCGGTGCGCAGCACCCACCCGTCCGCCTGGAGCGCCAGCGCTACCCGCCAGGGGACTCCGATGAGGTCCCCTGACTGGGGACCCTGGGGGCGACCCCCCTTTCGTCCCGCAGACTTCTGGTCCTCGTAGTGCTTGTCGCGAGACCCACTCGTGTAGGTGTCCCCCAGGTTGAGCCACAGAACTCCGTCGGGGCGGAGGACGCGCCGCACCTCGCGCATCACCTCCACCAGGTGGCCCACGTAGTGGGTGACCTCCTCCTCCTGGCCCAGCGCCGTCCTGCCCGCGGGCACGACTACTTCTGGGAGGTCTCGCATCGGGCGGTAGCGAACCTCAGGCCACTCCACTCCGTCCTCATCTCCATCGTACGCCCGGAGGCGGAAGTAGGGAGGAGAGGTGACGACCATGTGGAAGGTCCCCTCCGGCAAGGTTGGGAGGGTGGTGCGGCAGTCTCCCACAAGGAGGCCGTTGTGCGAGGGGGCTTGGGTGGTTGAAGAGATCATCGACCGATCTGAACCTGAGTCGGAAAGACCATACCCCTAGGGTCTGCGAGCAGGATGGTGCCCATGTCGTGCTCAACCTGCTCGTCCCCAACTGTTCTCGCCCCGCTGGTCCCCGCGATGGCCCCTGCCTACGTGGGTCCAGCTTACGTCCCGGCCTACGTGGCTCCGGCCTACGTGGCTCCGGCCTACGTTCCCGCAGTTCCCGTGGTGAACGTCGCGCCCTACCTGGTCGCGCCCTCCATCGCGTCCTCCTGGGCGCTCTTCCAGGCGGCCATGAACCTCGGGGCGCCGGTCGCCCTCGCTCCGGCTCCGGCCGCCAACAGCGCGTGCTGCGGGGGCTGTTCGCCCGTCGTCTACCGGGTCAAGTAGTTCGAGATCCCGGAGCGGGTCGCGCCCGATCTCGTCTCCGTTCGGAAGCTCCCCATCTTGGAGCGGGCGAGAGAGGATTGAGGTATGGGACGTAACAACTCAAATCGTGGCTGCGTGCCTTGCGAACCTCCACGTCGGAGGCGAGACGAGTGTGCGCCGTGCTACCCCGCATACCCGCCCGTCTACTGCCCACCCGTCTACTGCGAGCCGCCCCAGTGGAGTTGTCGGTGTAACCGACATCCTTGCGTCTGCGGAGGCTACGGCGCGGGGGGCCACGGGTATCCCGGTCATCCCGGTCATCCCGGTCATCCCGGTCATCCCGGCCCCTACAACTACGGGTGCCGCTGTGGGCGCACGCCGTGTGGTTGTGGGCCTACCTACGTGGAGAGGGAGCGCAACATGGGCTGTCTACCTGGGTGCCGCTGCGCGCGGTGCTACGTGCCTTGCTACGACCCGTGCCCAGGTGGCTGGTCGAACTTTCGTTCGGGGGCCTGCTGCGCACCGGTCCTGTTCGACGCGTTCCTTGGGGGTCGGAGCTACCCGATCGCTGGCGGGACCGTACGGGTGACGGTGACGACTCCGAGCGGGATCTTCGCGTCCAGCCCGAACCCCCCGATCGCCAACCAGGCCGCCCTGCTCGTGTGGCTCAACGGAGTGCTCGTCGAGGCCGCCAACGCTGGGTTCTCCTCCTTCGGCAACTTCCAGGCCGTTGGGGGCTACCTGCTGGCGGCGCGCATCGGGAACACGTGCGTCACGGGCCTCACGCCCATCCTCACCTCCTGACTTATCGTTCCGCGGGCTCGGACATCTTCTCCTTCTTCTCCTTGGGGGAAGCCTGACGAGCCCGCGGGGCGTCCTTCCTCGGTCGTCCCCGACGGGGTACCGGACTCTCCGCGGAGAGATCGATCTCCTGTACGCCGGCTCCGTGCTGGAGGCGGTCGATGACCTCCGCCGCGCACCGGTCGACGAACTGCTTCCCAGAGTCCTCACACCCCTCACGCACGACCCGCTCGACCACTTCGGTGGGGAAGTCGTCGAGGAGACGTCGCGCGATGCTCCGTCGCTGATCCTCTGTGGGGAGGGCGAAGGTGGCGCGCACGGTGACGCGCCGGCCGAACCGGGACTTCGACTTCGTGTCGAAGATCGTCGGGTCCACCTTGTGGATGTCGTTGACCGCGAGGATCGCCATGAGGCCCGAGACCTCCTGCACGCCGGATAGCGCCTGGAGGACCAGGTTGTAGGACGGGCCCTCGTCCGTGACCCGCCGGCCGTTCTCGAACACGCGGTCGAAGTCGTCGAGCAGCGCGATCGCGGGGGTCCTCTCGACCATGTCCTGCCAGCCAGACTCGAAGGACCGCGAGTTCAGGCTCGTCAGGTGGAAGACGTGGATGGGCACTCCCATCTCGTAGGCGAGGGCGCGCGCGAGGGCGGTCTTTCCGGTCCCCGGAGGCCCCTCAAACAACATCCCGCAGCGCCAGATGATGCGGCGGCGCGCGTAGTCGTCCCGCGCCTGGAACCAGGCGCGCGCGAACTGAACGGCGATCTTGGCGCTTGGGGTGAGGGCGAGGTCGTCGACTCCCTCGCAGGGCTCAGGGTCCCGCATGTCGTCGGGAGACACCCCATGCTCGTACAGGATGCGCTCTCCCTCCAGCGTCATCATCCCATCCCCATCCATCGTCTTGGCGTACTGCTTCCGTGGACGTGCCGCCCGTATGGGGTCGTCGCTGTTGTCGTCGTTGTCTTCCGCCCCCACGTGGATGACCGCGAACCGGTTGATCTCTGACGAGTGTCGCGGTGCGTGGTCGATCGCCTGCTGGGGGAAGTATTCCGTCGAGAAGAAGCCCCGCGGGAAGTAGATCTGTATCCCCTTCGCCTCGTCGATCCCGTAGCCCTCCTGGCGGACCAGCACGGGGATCGAGTTGACGATGTAGAGGGCGGGCTCCTCCGACACGTCGAGAGACCCGAAGGTGACGTCGCGCTTGAGCTTGTCGCTGTAGGTGTTCTGTGATCGAAACCTCCCGCCGCCCGACAGGAGGGGGATCTTCCGGCACTTGTCCGTCAGGTACCGGAGGAGGCCCGCGCGGGCAGGTCCGGTAAATCGCTGACACACCAGCAGCGCCTGGAGGGGCAGGGGAAGGGAGAGGGTGCTACCGTTGGTGAAGTAGCTGATCGCGTCGTGGATCCCCCCCACGCGCTGGACGGCGCGGGTGAGCAAGGACACGTCGCTCCAGCGGGCGATTTTTGGGGTGTTGTAGACGTACCTGCGTGTGCGCTTTATCACGGGCATCGTGGCCTACGATACCCAGGCGGCTCTAGGCAGTTAGGAGTCTCGTTCTCACGAGCCAGTCGTTCACCTCGACCTCGTTGGGAGGTTCGACCGGGAGCGGGGAGCCCTCACGCGCGTCTTCCAAGGCCATGAACGCGCGAGGCAGCGTACAGATCCGCCAGTAGTCCCCCTCGGACGCCTCGATCAGATCAACACCGGCGCGCTTCTTCTCGACGAGGGACTGAACCTCGTCGAACCCGTAGCGGCGCAGCAGCGTGGGGAGGTCCAGGATGATCTCCCCCGTTCGTAGCAAGTGTGCCCCGGTGAGTAGGGTGCGGAATGCGTAGAGCAGGCTCTTGACCGAGGTGCGCCCGGCCTGTTCGGCCTGGGTGCGGGCGAACCCCCGGTAGTGGTGGGCGACCCGGCGGGACAACGCTCGCCGCAGGATGCCCTGCATCTCGTCGAGCAGTCTGGAGGGGCTGAAGTACAGCCCCCCGAGCAGGCGCTCGATGTAGTTTCCGTTCCCCTGAAGCACGCCCTGGAGCACCCCGCCGAGCTCGTTGGAGGTGTAGTCGATCTTGATGCCCTCTCGCGTCGAGACGACGTTGTCGGAGGTTGGTTTCGGAGTAAGCCCGAGGAACAGGGCGGTTGGGTCCAAGTGGACTGCCTTCACGTCAACGTCCGAGTCGGGGGAAGGGAACCCATAAGCGTGCGACCCGGACAGCGCGACGACCACCGGGAGGTGGCGCGCCACCTCCTCTCGGACCAGGGCTTCCACGACCCTAGCCTGGTGGGGAGTAAGTAGCTCGTAGGCGTTGCCGCGCGTCATGCGTCCTCCTTGGCATCGTCCCACTCGAGCATCGGGGGTGGCGGGGCGTGTAGGCCAAACGCCGAGACCTCTCCGCTCACCCAGCGACGCGCGGCCTCCTGACTGATGCGGTGCAGTAGGGCGTCGGCGGCGCGCAGGTTCGGGTGCTCGGGGAGCTTGGTGTGGCGGCGGGCCTCGTCGAGCATCGGAGCGGTCTCCTCCGCGTCTTGTACCACGTCGGCGAGGTCGACCTCGCCGCGCTTGATGGACAGCAGCCGGTCTCGAAGGCTACCGGAGACCTGGAAGTTCACCTCTCCCGTCCGTAGCCACTCGGTGGCCGTCGCGATGAGTCGCAGCAGGTTGTAGGCGTTCTTCGGGCGAAGCTCTCGTGGAAGGTCGAGGTCCTTCTCCGTCGCGTGCTCCGCGAAATTCACGAGCCCCGTGAAGCTGTTCTCCGCGATGATTCCCTGGTCGTAGAGCGACCGGTAGAGGTCCTTCACGTACTGCTTGCCTTGGACGTACAGCCCGCTTGAACCCGCTGGATGATCCTCCGGGAACTCGGTGACGATGCGTTGAGCTACGTCCTCCAGCAGGAGCGAGGGTTCCGTGCGAAGCCAATCGAGGACTACTCGTCGGCGATCGATGAGTGCGATCGCCTTCTGCATCTTCTTGAGTTGTGAGAGCGCGTAGCGGCCGAAGCTCCCGTAGATGTTCGCGGACACGAACGCCTGGCGGGCGTCGAGGATCCACTGTCCCATGACGTCGATCGTTTGGACCTCACCTACGAACAGTGTCTCCAGCGTGTTGGGGTCGGCACGCAGCGCCTGCTGGATGAACTTGTGGGTCGACCAGTAGGTGCAGGTCGCGTCGATCGACCCGATCTCCTCCGGTGCGGGGACCAGGCCCGTCGTCCATAGGAATGGCGGGACGAACACACCACGTCGGTCCGTGTCGGAGTTCTCGTTCGCGAGTCCCCAGGCCCGTGAACCCACGATGGCCTCCAGCACCACGCAGGGGTGAAGGGCCGTCCAGTCGCGGTCGCGTCGGGCCGCGTAGCGCGCCTGGCCGGCGCGGCAGGGGACCACTTCGCTGCGCGAGTACCAAACCTGGCCGACCCCGACGACCTGGACCGCCACGCGATCCCCGTCGATGTGCTTGACGCGTCCGAGCGCGCCCGCCTTGACGGTGCGCTCCCCCACGACGCGATCGACCCGCGTGACGACCTCCGTACCTGGAGGCAGGGGGACGCGTAGCGGGTCGATGCCCGCCATCGACCTCATGTGTAGGGATTGTGTACTCACGAGGAACTCCTGATGAGGCGTAGTTGCGGGGGTCGAGGTGGGCTCAGCATTAGCCCTTCGGGAGGCGGGTCGACCGCCGACAGGAAGGGTCGAGGTTTCGGTTCGTGAACGGCGGCGGGCACCAGGCCCACGCTCCCGCATGTTGGGCATATCCCCGGTACCAGCAGGAACTTCTTGCACCGAGCGCAGTAGAACATGCGTTGTAGTCGGTGTTACGATCCAGACGGGAGCTGAGGGTACGACCCCTCGACGTAGAACCGGAGACTCAGCCGGCCCGCGAAGTACCCGACCAGGACCACCACGAGGGGGCTCACCTGCGCGCGGGCCCCTCCCATGAGGAGCCACAACATCCACGCGGCGGCCATCGCGCTGAGTCGTGCTCCGAACTGGTTGGGCACTCCGATCCGCTCGATCTTGATCTCCCCCACGTAGGTGATGAGGGTCATCATCATCCCCAATACGCAGAACCTCCAGTCGATGGTGTGGCCGAGCGCCCAGGCTGTCCCGTACCCCGCGAAGCCGGAGACGATTCCCTGGATGTGGCGACGAGTTGATCTCGACAGAGGAACGGAGATCATCTAGTCCCCACCGTCTGAGCAGCTTCCTCCCGTGTTGTCCTCCGAGGAGGAGGCCGAGTCGGGTTCGCTGGGCGGAGAAGCGCACACGGGCTCTGGGTCGGGGTTGCCGCCAGGAGCAGGAGTCCAATCGACCGGCTCCGTGGGGGCGTCTTGCTCCACAAGGCATGACGGCTGCGGAGGCTCGTATCCTTCGGGTGGCGCTGGTTCCTCGGGCGGGCAGACGAGCCCGCTGCCGAACGGCACGAGCGGACTGATCGAGTCCTCGATGAGAAGGCTCGCGTAGTTGACGGAGGGGTCGATCACGACCCCTGCGGCGTGGAACTCCGCCTGCACCTGCTCAGGCTGGAAACGTCCCGTCCGGACGGCCAGGAGGCAGGCCGAGCAGAGGGCTGCGGGGCGTCCTACGTCGTGGTGGGTCGGGTCGTTGCAGCTACGGAACCGCCATAGCTGGGCGTAGCGTTCGACCATGCCCGCGCCCACGTACTCCGGGGGGTCTGAGGGCGCAAAGAGTCCGCTCTGGAGGAGTGCAGCGAGCGCGGCCGTGCGTATGTCGGAGGGCTCGTTGACCTTCACCCAGAACCCATCCTGGACCTCCGCGTGCTCCATCTGCTCGGGGGTCATGTTGTGGGTCAGGGTGAACAGCGGCTCGCCTCGTGAGCTCTGCACCGCGATCGCGCTCTGACCGCTGGGGTACTGCCCCACATACAACAGGAGGTCTCCCATGAGGGACGGGATGACGAGGTTGGCTACGGCACGGAACAGGTAGGACATGGGGCCTCTCAGCGAGATAGGGCGTAGGTTTGAAGATCCGCTTCTTGCAAGATCTTGGACCGCAAGCGGACGAGGTAGTTGTCGATGATGTGGTCCACGTGCCTCAGGAGGTCGCCCTTCGTGAGGCAGCGGTCGATGAGGACTTGGAGGTCGTCTCCTGCCTCGATCTCAGGCCCGCGACCGGGGACGCGCATGACGAAGTGCTTATGGTCTGGCCGATGCCCTTCCTTCCGCATGTAGACGATGATGTCGTCTGCCTGGTTGTAGAGGGGTAGACCCTGCCGGGTGTACGACCCAGCCAACCTGATCCTCCACACCCAGCGAGTTCGCTCGTCTGTCGGAGCCTTGTCCACGAGGTAAACTCCCTCGGGAAGTTGTGCTGGTAGCGTGTCAGGGCAAGTCATGTCCCTTACTCGGGTCCTAAGGGCTCGCGGGAGCTGACGGGTGTGGGCTCAGCCCTCTCGTGCAGTATCTGCATGCTCATCGCGGCCACGGAGGCTACGAACCACGCCTCTCCCATCTTGGTGAGCCCGAAGACCACAAGCTGCATGTCATGCAGGTTGACCTGCTTGACGATGGACCAGGTGGCCATCAGGTAGACCACGAAGGCCGTCATGGTGACGTAGCGCATGCGAGGCAGGCCCGCAGACACCGTGTATGCGAGCGTGACGGCGGAGCCGATGAGCATCGCCTTCATCGTGAGGTCGATTCGGATCCCGTAGCGACCCAGTCCGTCGAGGTAGAGGATGCTCCAGTCGACCATGATGCAGAGGCCCACGAGGACCGCGATCATGGTGTGCAGTAGGAGGTTGTCCGCTGGGCGAACGGGACTCATAGGCCGCTGTCCCTTCGTATCAGGCTCTCCAGTTGAGTCGCGTAGCGCGTGCTGAGCCACTTGGCGTAGTTGACCAGGTTGTGCCGCGTGAGCATCTCCACCACGAGACCCTCCAGGTCCCCGTAGCGGTTCTGGTGGGAGGGGAAGCAGAACGCCCCAGGGAACCAGACCGAGTAGGCGGTTACCAGCTTGTCGGGCCTGATCCGCACCTGGATGGCGTCCTTCTCGTCGTAGAGGGGGTCGCCAGGCCGCACGCGGTCGCCGCGCAGGCGGTACATGAAGCGCCACGAGATCCCGTCTACGTCCGGGGGTTGTACGAGCTCCAGGTTCGACGGGATGATCCCGTCGGGAATCACGGAAGGCGTCTTCGTGTCCATTTACCACTTCCTGTGTGGGGCGACGGCCATTCGCATGCGGGCCGTAGACTCGTCGCGCGCCACCTTGACGAGGCCCCAGGTGATGAGCACACCCCCGATGAAGGCTGCGGCTACGAGGAGGATCACGATTAGCGCGCCTGCTCCGTCTGAGTCGGTGTCCCCACCGCTCGACCCACCGCTCGACCCACCCCCGCGGAACAGACCGCCCGCGCTGCGCATCGCACCGCCCAGGTGCTGCACGACCACGTAGGTGTTGTGGACCTGCGCCCAGGTGTCGTAGCCGGCGACCGCGAGGTCTGCGAGGCTCCGTGATCGCCTGTAGGCGGCCCAGGCGTCAACCGTGATCACTAGGCCCGTCCCGAGGATGGGGATCGCGATGAGGGAGAAGCACAGCGCCTCACCGCGTGCCGCGAGCTCCGGGGTGATCCAGTGCATGGAGAGCGCGACGAAGAGGTTAAACAGCGTGAGCACCATCGTGAAGCCGATCGAAGCCATGATGGTGACCGACCACGTCACCAGGTGCGCGAGTCCACCTCGCTCCTTGGACTCGGGCCAGGCGTAACCGGCACCGAGCGCGTTGAGGGTCGAGAGCACCAGGGTGATGACGATCCACAGGGCAGTCATGAGCGTTCCTTGTACCGTTGGTGGACGGCGTATGCGACGACGGCGACGAAACTAGCACACAGCGCGAACGCCACGGCCCACACTCTCGGCGTACAGGGACGGTACGTCGCGTAGACGATGAGGGCGTCTAGCGTGAGGCTGAAGGTCGAGATGAGGCCAAGCGTGATGGACAGGATTGGTCCGAGGTAGGGGCGCGCGCGGCTCCAGAAGAAGCCCATCGAGAAGACGGTGACCGCGAACATCAAGAGGCGGGCCACGAGCCCCGCCAGGTACTGGTGAGTCATGTGAGCGCGTCGTCCCCGCCGAACGGGCTGGAGCTGACTAGCGGAACAGGTACAGGGCGAGCGCGTTGAGGCAGACGTGCATCGTGTTGTCCGTGATGATGAGCAGCCAGACGGTGAGGTACTTCTCGCGGTCGGGATCGTAGCCGGTCCCCTGGCACTGCTGCCAGGGACGATTCGGGGGGACCCAGGTGGTCTTGATGCGCGCGTGCGGCATGCCGTCGATCGTAGCGCGACTGGCCTCGTGCTTGCGCTGCCAGGGGGCAAGCCAGTTCTTGGCCCACGCGACGTAGCGTGCCAGCCGGAAGCGGTCGATGACGAGGTGCGACAGCAGGATGATCGCCAGCGCAGCCGGGTGCCGCGTGACGATCAGGAAGGGCACCGTGTAGAGGGTCGCGTGCACCGCCGCGACCCAGGTACGCTTCGTCTTGTTGAGCGCCATATAATCACTTTGTAAGATGTAATCCCCCACAAGATGACACAGCAGCGCTAGGTTCAACTTCGTGGCCAAATCCATCGTCAGTTCCTTTCCAGTAATGTCCGTTTACTATCTGGTAGTGGGTGCCTTTGAGGTCCGACCAGACGCTTCGTATCCCGGCATTGCCGAAGAAAGGTCCTCGTCGTTGACAGGACCGAATTGTTGGTCCAGCTGGGTAGCGTAGAGGCATGCTGCCAGAAGCTTTCGCCGAAGACGATCAGCCAACTACGACCGATCAGCCCAGCACGGAGAACAAGCGCGTCCTCTGCCCGATCCCTCCGGGTTGGGGTGTTCAGGTCGAACGAATCCGCGGGACCTACGGAACCGTGGCTTGGAGGGGGGTCCGCATCAGTGCCAAGCTCCAATGCGGACATGGGTTCCACTTCGGGATACGTGACAAGTGCGATCCAACCCACATCGACCCAAATCCTATCGAGGAGAGGCTTCCCAACGGTGAAGTGGTGCGCTTTCTGCCTGAGGAAGCGGTGGAACTAAAGTACGACGAGGACAGCTGGCTTGCCATCCTGTGGCGTGGCTGTGTCGACCACATCCGTGATTGGCAGGCTAAGTATTGCGATTCGGAGGGCTGCTGCCTTTGTCGATCGGCCAAGAACGAAGCCGCCGACAACCCATGCAGCGCGTCTTGAGTTCCGTCTCGACGAACCAATTGGCCTCGATCTGCCTACTGCCGCAGTCGGGGCACGGTAGGTTCAACAGCTGGGTGAAGGCGTTCCAGCCAACAGGAATGCCGCACTGGCGGGCTTCGTTGTAAAGCCTCGTCAAAAACTGTTCCTCACTGACGCCGAAAGTCGGCGCCGGTGGTTTGATCTGATCGCTCATGTTTCTTCCTTTTGATTGGGTGATCGGCGGCCTGGCAGGGCCACCACCGACGCCGACTTTGGGCGCCAGCGAAGACGGCAACATGTCTATGCTGCCCGCCTGGGTTTGATGGGTGTGAGCAGGTTTCGAGGTGCCTGCTCGTCGGGCAGCAGCGCCACGACATCGTCGAGGGACCAGACGTGGTCCGTGATCCCCGCCGCCATGGCCGGCGTCACGCGCAGCGTCATGTGGATGCGGCAGAAGTTGTAGTGGAAGAAAAACAGCGCCAGCGCGTCCATATGGCGCTCCAGTTTCTTGCTGAAGGCGTTCGTCTTCCGGGTGAACCTCCTCATACCCATGCGCATGGTCAGGTTGTGCCGCTCCACGTAGGACGTGCTGACCAGCTTCTCATCGGGACTGCCCGCGACCAGTGTCTTCTGTGCGCCGCTGTACCGACCCTTTCCACTTTTTTGCTGCTTCAGAGAGCCGCCTTTGTATTCCTTCACGAGCTGCGCGAAGTCCACCTCCTCGAAGCTATCCCCGACGGCCTCAACGTATGCCTTCAGTCCGTCCGTCGTGAGCTGCACCCGGCTAGCGAGGCGACCCGCCAAGTCCCCAATGAAGGCCCTTGCGGTGTCCTCATCGCGCTTTCCAACGAGCCAGCACGGGATGAGTTTGGTCTCCGCGTCGATTGCCGTGAACGTCCAGACTTCCCCGTAGCCAAGCTGGCCCTTCTTTTCCTCGGGGACGTGTACTTCCCGGATCTGGACGAAGCTGTGCAGCTCGTCGCATTCCAATCGCTTGCAGTTGAGGTTCCGAAAGACCCGATCCTGGTATGCGTCGCAGACCGCGCCGATGTCGGCGAGCAGCTTGGCTACGGCGCGCTTGCTCACGTTGTTAATGCGCTCGGTGGAGGCCATCGAGCAACCCTCGACGAGAGTGGAGAGGATCGCGACCCTCTTTTCCCTCGACAACTTGTTCATGTCGATCATTTACGGTTCGCCTCTGACATGGACCCGAGCGAGGTTGTTAGATTTTTAGCTCGGGATGCCGTAGAGCCCACCTAAAGGGAGGGAAAGGCCCACTCGTCCATGGACGAGTGGGCGCACGGGTTAGGTCCGTAGAATTCGCTTCCGCACCCTCCATCGTCGGAGACGGAGATCAAGCACAGAAACACACTTGAAGTTTGACGGCCTCATGGTGGTAAGCCCACCTCCTCGTCGGAGGGGCCGTCTGCTCTTGACGTACATAAGCAGAGGATGTACCTCTGCCAATCAAGGCATTCAGCCCCGTGAAGGCAGGCACCGTTGGTTGTGGATCCTTGGACGGCCCTGCCTATAAACCTGAATGTCACCCGCGCTGCGGGGGTAAGGCCCAGAGAGGAAACCTGTTGGTAGCAGGTTCTTTTCTGGGTTTTGCTTTTTGGGGAGCCTCCTCTTATTTGGTACTTGAGTCAGAGAGTCCGAGACCGTAGGCACGGAGTAACCGCTCCGGACGAAATGTCACAACCTTCTTGGGGCCTGCGCCACTCTCGGTGCGCTCCAAGATATCCTCGCGCTGGAAGCCGGATTCGGTGGCGGTCGCTTCGATCCGCTCCAGGAACCGCAGCAGTGAGGTACCGTGTTCCGTGAGAACCTTCTTGAGTGCCACTCGGCGAATGGATTCCGCGTCGACAACCTTCTGAATCAGTGAACGATCTCGTTCGTCAAGCCTGGCCGCACCAGATAACCAGAGAGACCTCTCATCGGTTCCGGTAGGAACAACCTTTTGCGTTGCAGCCGCTTGAGGTTGGCCCTGGGATTGGGGCTCCCCCCTGAGCGCGGTCCCGACGGCGGATTTGGCATCCTGCCAAGCGATAGCGTCTGCGAGAGTGGTAGCGATCACACGACCATCAGGCAGTAGTTCGTAGGCCATTCTCATCTGCTCCAATCCGAAGGTCCAGGGATCCCGGAGACTTAGCGTAGGCCGGATCTTCAAGCAACTAATTTCACGCGAGATCGTCGGAGGACCCTTCTGGATACTTTGCGGATCTTTGGTGCTCCCAATTCAGGAGAAGGGCCAGACTAGGAACCGCGTCAAGAGGTGGCAAAAGATCCATCATCCGCGAGTCCGCGAGGGCAAAAATGGCCCAGCGCGGGTTCACGGGGAGCGGCGCACGCTGGGACAGAAGGTCAGCGGCTCAGGCCATTGCGGCCTGCCCCCAGCAGGTCTGATGCGTCGCTGGGTACCCAGGTCTTCCACGGGATCCGTTTGAACTCTCCCTCCCTCGGGCACTCGTACGAAAAGACCCTCACGCTCTGAAGCTTCCCGCGGAAGGAAACCGTCCTGTTTCGTATACGTCCCGCATCATCGATCCTCACGATCTCATCCCCCTCGGCAACGCCGAAGCCCTCGACCTTCGCAATGTCTGCCTTGTACGTCCAACCCAAGTACAAGGTCGCTGGGGAATCGGGCCAGACGATGGCTGTCTTCGCACCCTTGTTCCCTTCAAGTCGTGCGAACGCCAAGGACTGCCTCCATTTCTTCTTGAACGATTGTCCCTTCGTGATCTCTCCGATGGGATCTCCAGCCGCATTGAACGCAATCGTGGTCTCCCGTCGGCTCACTGGCTCCTTGGGGGTTTGCTCTGTCCAGGCATAGCTGGCCACACGACCAGCAGCATCGTAGTTCACGCTCATCCGAGCGGTGTGTCCCTCAGCGCGAGCTGCCGACACCTCAATGAGGTGCCCCGCATCGTCATAGTGGTACTGGAGGCTCGGCTCAGGGTCCCCGTGAAGTTCCACGCAGTTGTCCTCTCCCTCGCCCACGCAATACGGCTTCATGGGCCACTGGGTGGCTGCTTCGAGCCGACCCTCCTGCCCATACGACAGTTCATAGATGGTCGCTCGTCCATCAAACTCGCCGCTCGGGAGGGCGTCCTTCTTGATGATCCAGCAGGGCATGTTGGGTGGGCGACCCATAACCGACGGTGGTTTGGGTCGGGCCGGCAGCGGAGATGGGAGAACTGCAAGCGGCAGTGCGGATGCTTTTGGCTCAACAGCGGTCACTACCTGGGGTGCATCGGCACCTCCATGGCACCCCAAGGTTACGCAGAGGAGTACAAGTTTCACGACGCTACGTTGATGCTTTTCGCATGTCTCCGCGAACAGCGTTCTGCTCTCTAGCTCGGAGTTCCTCATTGCCTACCTCCTGGTTGGTTCTGGCGACGAGGAACGTCACTCATTATTGCGTATATCGCAACATCAGGATTCTTGAGCCATGGCCAGCGACGCGGAATCCTGGGCAATTACACCGAGCCGATGCCCAAGACCCAGGCCACAAACCTGCAGCTGCGACAGCGGGTGGCTCGCCGCCTCCGACACGGGCGCCTGGCCAAGAAGATGTCGCAGGAGCAGCTCGCGGAAGCGCTCGGCGTCTCGACCGAAAGCGTCTCGCGGTATGAGTGTGGGAAGCTGGCGGTATCGCTAGACCTGCTGAGCCGAGCCTCGCGTGTGCTGGGCCTCCCGCTCGAGCAGTTGGTCGGCGGAGGCCCGACGGGGCTCTCGGCAGCTGAATCGGAGCTTGTCGAGGGCTGGCGGCAGTTGGGCACCCGCGGACAGCAGGCGCTCTTGGAACTCGTTAGGTGCTGGATTGGGGCACAGGAGGGCGGACGGAAGACGGGGGAGAGTTCGCCTCAGCGGCCTCGAAAGCGGCTCGTGCAACCCGCAAGGTCGGATACGACGGCAACATGACGCGAATCTCATCCAGCCAGTACGAGATCAGCAGCCATTGAGGTTTTGCGCGTGGACGCGCGACACAGCTTCTGGTCAGCATCCAGATCGCTCTGCCCTCAACTGTCTGACCCCGTCGAAGAGCGAGCAGGCGGTAGATGCCGTCCTTGCTATGAAAAAGAGCGATCCAACGAACCGCATCACGTTCGGCGGAGTCATCAAGGTTGAAGTGGGCCAGGATTCGGGGCGGCTTCCTTGATCGGGGGCGAGTTTTTCGTCGAGAAGAAAGAGTGGGCCAAGGGGTGGAGCAGCGCATAAATTACCTCCAGTGCGCCTCGGCGGTCATTTCGCCGGGTCGCGCTAGGGCACCGACGGGGTTGCAGCCCTGTCGGTGCCCGTTCCTCTATTCTCCCGCGGGCTTGCGCAGAGTAGTTGAGCTTGGTTCGGCGTCAAAACAAAAAGTATGGGCCGAGAGAAAATCTCGTGCTCTGGCTGGGTCTGGCGAGCCTGTGCTACGGCGGTCACCGTGACCAGCGGTCGACCGAACCCACTGCATCATGGCTTCCCGGGGCGTCTCCAGCGTGTACGCCGAGAGCGCGACCTCGTCCGCGCCCACCTATCAACCGCTGCGGGGTTGGGCGTGGACACGGTGCGCGCACTTGAGGCCGCGGGGCGCGTGCCGCGGGTGGAGACGGTATGCCGCCTCGCAGATGCGTTGAAAATCAACCCTGCCTGGCTGGCCTACGGCGTCGAGCCAAGAGAAGCCATGGCGCAATCGGAGGCACTCTCGTTTGGAGAGCGGCTGATCCTGGCGCGACAAGCGCGAGGGCTGAGCCAGCGACAACTTGGAGACATGGCGGAGATGACGGGCGCATCTGTGAGCGCCCTGGAGAGGCAGGGCAATGTCCCCGATATCGGGCGGGCGGAACGCTTGGCCAAGGCGCTAGGGGTGCCTGCGGCATGGCTTGCGTTTGGGGTGGGGGAGGGGCTTGGTTAGCGGCCCTTCTTTGGAGCAGCTGTAGGGGGCTGCTCTTGAGGGGTGTCCACGTCATGGCCCTGGGGCGCTGGGACTTCATGCTTCTCAACGAAGGCATTGACCATGCGGTGGGCCAGTTGGACCTCGTCGAGGTGCTCCGGGCGTTCTGTCTTGGGTTTGCTCATCTTCGTCATGAAGCGAACCTTGCACGGCACCCCGAGCTAAGCAACCCGCGAAGCTTCTGGTCGGACCTCAAAGTCACCCACTACCGATGTACGAGGTTGTCGGGCGGTAGCCGCAGGTCATACTCCGCTATGTGAGGAGGATCGGGCAGGCCCGGAAAGATGGGGGGAGGACGTTCGGCGTACGCCGCCGCCCACACGGCCCGGCGCCATTCTAGTTCATCGGCCATACGCCCTGTGGCGCGCGCAGCGGTGCGCTGGAGCTGACCTCCACGGTCGGCTGGAGGAGCAGGTCCCCGGCCGACCGTGCGGTCTTCTCCGCGAGCGACAGGTACTCGGGGTCCACCTCCACCCCGATGGCGTCGCGCTCGGCGCGTGCCGCGGCGAGCAGGGTCGTTCCCGTGCCTACGAACGGGTCGAGCACCGTGTCGCCCCAGAAGGAGAACATGCGCACCAGGCGGTCGGCGAGCGTGAGGGGAAACGGGGCGGGGTGGTCGGGATCGGTCGCGCCTGGGATGCGCCACACCTGCTGGAACCACTCGGTGAAGTGGGCCTTCGAGATCCGGCTGCGCGCCCGCTGCTCCTCCGTGGGGGAGCGGTACCCGCCAGGCTTGCGCTGGAGGAGGATGTACTCGACGTCGCTCTTGATGATCGCGTTCGGCTCGTAGGGTTTGCCAAGGATGCCGGCCCCCTCATTCTCGTAGTCGATGTTGGCGACCTTGTACCAGAGGATGGGGTTCAGGTTGTCGAAACCCACCTCGCGGCACCGCACCACGATGTCCGCGTGGAGCGGGACCACCAGGTGGCGGCCGTGCTCCTTGCGCGCCAGGCACACGTCCCCCACCACACAGACCAGCCTCCCGCCCGGTACGAGCACCCGGAAGGCGTGCCGCCACACGAGGGCGAGCTCCGCGAGGAACCTCGCGTAGTCGTCGATGTGCCCCATCTGGCCGGGCGAGTCCCGGTACGCCTTGAGGTTCCAGTAGGGTGGGGAGGTGAGGACTAGGTGGACCGAGGCGTCTGGGACCCATGAGAGGTCCCTCGCGTCCCCCAGGCGCAGGTGGATGCGCGGAGTGCGGCTCACAACAAGCACTACCCTCCCGCGAGGAACCTGCCCGCCATGGTCCAGAACCGATGCGCGTCCTGACCCGAGTAGTCGGTCCCGCAGGCCGCGCACCAGACGTGTAGGTTGCGGTCCGTCGAGACCTGCCCGCAGGACCGTATGACAGGGACGCGGCGGCGGCGATTCACGCGCTCGCGCTCCTCGTCGGACATCGAGTACCAGCGGTCCAGCGCTGCGTTCCAGTCTCGCTGGAGCATGTCCGCGACGGCCCCGAAGAACTCGGCCTCCGCGACCGCGTGCTCCCCGCGCGGGATGAGGCGCTCAAACAGCCTTCGGGCCTGCGCGACCGCGAGCTCGGGGTCCATGGAGATCCCGTGGTGGTTCCACTTGCCCGTGTTCTCGTTCGAGTCGAGCCCCAGGTAGCGCGCGAGGCACGGGACGTCGAACCGCACGTATATCCACACGCTCGCGTACTTCCCCTGCGGCTCGACGTGGACGTTGGCCCAGCCGGCGCGCGTGAGGAGTCGCATGTAGAGGGGGTCCTGCTCATGGTGCATCTGATGCGTCACACCCCCCTCGCAGGCCATCTCGCGCAGCGTGCTGGCGAGGAGCATCGCGGTGCTGTGGGCGGGGTCCATCTTGGGGCGGCGGGTGCGGGTCTTGGTCGGCATGCCAAGTAGTCGATGTTTCGGGCTCGATCGGAGCTGACTACTTGTCGTCCTTCCACTTGCTCGTCACGTCGTTTATCCGTCGGAACAGCGTGATCCCGCGCTCCCCGAGCGCGTCTAACGGTTCGACCTCGCGTGAGTCTCCGGCGAGCCACTCGTCTAGCGTCGCAGGCCATCCCTCCCCGACGAGCATCACGTGGGGGTGCAGGGAGAGGAGCTCGCGGACCAGGGCCGTCCGATGCGTGGTGATGAACAGTCCCGTGAGGTGAGGCGGCGGGATCGTCAGGAACTTGGCAAGCTCGCGCCCCATCGACCGCGCCCAGCGGTCTGATAGGCCCGTGTCGGGCTCGTCGAGGTACACCGTGTGGGGCTTCTCGCGCTTCTGCGAGGTGCTCATCATCGACGCGATGGTGTTCGCGGAGTTGTGGCCCGTCGACTTCCAGGACTCGTCCCCGTAGACGAACCCCTTCATCCCCCACATCCCGTCCGAGCCTGCCCGCGCCTCCATGCTGAGCGGGATCGCCTCGACCTTGTGCTCCTTGGCCGCCACGGAGATGATCCGGCGCACGAAGCTCTTTCCCGTGGCGTTGTCCCCGAGCACCAGGCACAGGGGGCCTTGTCCCGCCGCGTAGCGGACGCAGAGCAGCCCCTCGTTGATGAGCCTTCGCTCTAGGGTCCACTCGATGAGGGTCGTGATGGTGGGGGTCTTGCTGGTCTGGGGAGCTTCGGCCTCTGTCGGCTTGCGCTTGCGCATGGCAGGAAGGAGCACCCACAGGCCGGACGAGAGCTGATAGTCAGCTCCGGTACTGCGGTACTCATCGACTACATGGTATGACGACCCCTAATCTTCAGCAGGCGACTCGCGAGCTCGTGAAGCTCCTCAACGCGCAGCTTGGTACGAGCTACACCGACGTGGACGCGCTGTTCTTCGAGGCGGTCATCGTTCACACGATGAAGGACGAGAAGATGCAGGAGGCCGCCATGGGCGAGAGCCGGGCGGCGTTCGCCCAGACCCTGAGCACCGAGCTTCCCCGCCTGATGCGGGAAGTCATCGACGCGCAGCAGGCGATCTTCAACCGCTATGTCGCCGACGACGCCTTCGGCCACGAGCTACGCAAGAACCTGAGCGCGGCCGTCTACGCGGCGGCGCGCTAGGCGTCCTGCTCGGACGGAGGATCTGCGCACATCTTGCGCAGGCCCCCCTTGTAGAGGGGGTCTTCCGTCTCGTAGTCTGGCCCCTCTACCTCGTCGTCCTCGTCCTCGTCCTCTTCCGTGGGGTCCCGAAGCAGGTGCGCGATCTTGGCCTGAACCTTCACGAAGTCCAGGCGCTGAAGGATCGTGTGTGACGGTAGGTACCCATCATCGTTCGCGAGGACCTTGATGGTCCCGAGGTGGACCCGCATGTGGGTCACCTCGTAGGGATAATCGTCCCTGTTGTGAACCTGCCGCACGTACTTCTCGACGAGGTCCAAGGCGTCCTCGTTCCCGTTGAGGGGAACGAAGAACCGCCAGGTCTCCCCCTCGTGGTCGTTGTGCTCGGTGAGCACGAGGCAATCGGTAAGGGCGGCTAGGCCGGGGTCTTGCGGGGGGACGAACGGCGTGACCGCTTGGGGGTCGAGCGTGTTCCCGTGGTCAGTCTCCACGAGGATCGCTTGCGCGCCGGCCCGCTTGTTCGCGAGCAGGCTGTGGACCGCAAGGGCGGCCTCCTCGGGGTCGCGCACCGAGTAGGAGTTCTCGGGGAAGCGGAGCTCCTCAGCGGAGGCGTCGGAGGCGAACAGGTGGACTCGCAGGGGTGGCCAGGGCCCCGCGTCATCCAGCATTCCCACTACCTTGGTTTCTCCTCGAAGCGGCTTCTTCTCGCTCACTTGCGCCTCCCGATGTCGGTGTTGAACGTGTCGATGAGGGAGATCATCTCCCTGACCTTTTCGGGGACTACCCGGAGGTTGTGGTCTTCCAGGGCGGTACCGACGAAGAAGTCTGTGGCCAGCGGGAGGAAGACGGGGAGGTTCCCCATCGTCATGCCGCTGGCGATCGCCAGCGGTGCGTCCTTGGGCATGAGGGAGCGGAACCACTCGATCTTCTGGGTCGTAGGAGGTTCGCCTGTCCTGGGTCCCGAGGTTGTCACCACGAACCCAGGGTGCGGGTCGGCGGCGTAGTCGTGGAGGTGTCGCTCCACGATCTCCGGGGGGTCGTGCTGTCCCTTGAACGCCAACCCCCCGTACGTGATGTACGCGCCCGTGGGCCGGACAGCGCTCGTCTGAACGGAGATACAGTCGACCCACGAGTCGCAGTTGAGTTCCTCTAACCACAGGGGTGGGGTCCCCATGAGGTGGTTCACCGTGACCTGCACGCTGCTCTTGTGAGGTATCCGACGACGTACGGACGCTGCGATCCACTGGACCTCCTCGATCGTGCAGTACTGGTCGATGAGGGCGATCGCTCGCGCGCCGGCCCCGATCGCGACCCCCGCGTCGAAGATGCCCCGCTCGTCGTCCTTGGCGTGGATCACCACGTGGAGGCGTCGTGGAGTCTTAGGGGCGAACAATGTGGTCGTCACGGACGGGGTCCCTCGTGAAGAATAGGTGGAGCAGGAGCCGCTGGAACCAGGTGCGCGCGCGCACCAGGCGCCACCCCTGCCGCTGGGCGTGCCAGGAGGGGTGGAAGACGCCCCGGTGGCACTGGAAGACGGCGAACGACTCCGGGTAGACCGGGCACGGCATGTCGTGCTCGGCGGTTGGGCCGACGAACGCTACCGTCGGCTGGAGCGGTTTGCGGTCGACGATCTTCGACCACTCGAAGACCTGCTTCTCGTCGCGGAAGTCGTAGGGGGCTTCGTCTTGATCGGCTTCGGGTCGGGTGTCGGGCATACGGGTTTGTCTTCGGGCTTAACCGGAGGGGAGCTGTTGGCGACTTCCCGACGCCTGCGGATCTCGGCCGCACGTGAGATGGCGGCGGCCGAGGTGTCGAGATGCTCAAGGACGACCTCCTCCTCCTGCACCTTCTTGACGACCCCGTACCAGCGCTCCCGGTACCGATTGCCCGACGTGGAGATGTAGTCGGCCCCAAACTCTACCGGGTCGCCGACCGCAAGCTGCTCGGTCTGGTACAGGCAGATTCCCCGGCCGCGAGGCAGGAAGCGACGGGACAATCCGCCCGGCTTGGTGGCGTCGATCCCGATGATGGCGACCCAGTTGAGTCCCCGCTTGCTGCCCTCGAACACGGGGGCCTCCAGCAGCACGCCGGGAGCGGCCTTGAGGTGGGTGACTTGCATGCCGGGTTGTTGGGTCGTGGTGCGTCGATGGAGCTGACGACTCAGCTCCGCTTCGATAAAGCCTCTCGACTGTGAGGCATGGACGCGCTAGAGAACCCCCAAACTGTCTGCGGTGAAGACCATCCATCTGACGACTTCTGCGACCAGTGTCAGGTAACGATAGGTATGCGGGAGCGATTCCTCGCGACGCCCATCTACGACGTCAACTACCTCATCGAGGCGCTACTCGAAGAGACGCCCGCCCTCGCGAACGAGATGCCTTTGCCGCAGGTACTGGAGACTTTGGGGTACTCCGTTGGAGGTTTCATGACCTTCAACCTTGATGACCTCGACGACCCCATCGACCTCGACGCCGACGACGGCCAAAACCGTGCGGGGCTGAGCTATGTGGCCTGGATGCGCGCGCTCATCGACCTGCTTGGTGCGCACGAAGTAGCCCATAGCTACTTTCGCATCGGCGAGTAGCTGGGTATCTCGTGGCGTGCCTGGCGCATCCCGCAACCTCAGGGGTAGCAGCTACAACCGCCGCGCGCGCCGCGCATGGCTCGTGGAGCAGTTCGGGCTGCCGCGCGCCGCGCCCCGCAAGGGGCAGAAGCCAGGCGAGAAGGTGTGGATCTGCTGCTTCCACTGCGGGAAGCGCATGCGGGCTGCGGGACTTCTGTGGGAAGTCGATAGGTTTCCCGTTTGCGGCCATGCAGGGGGGCGTTACGTCAGGGGTAACATCGTTCCCGCTTGTAAAGCCTGTAACAGCCGACGCTGTGCGCATCGCCCCAGGTGCAGAGAATGGCCTTGAGTTGTTACGACCCATGAGGTAGTGCTACCTCATGGGTCGTAACAACAGCTACATCGACTTGACGGGTCAGCGCTTTGGCCGGTTGACGGTCTTGGGGCGGGACGGGTTTCGTCGACGGAACCGTGGCGGGTCCATACCTCTCTGGTCGGTGCGCTGCGACTGCGGCACCGAGAAGATCGTGGTAGGAGCTAATCTACGCAGGGGGCTAACTACGTCATGTGGTTGCACTTATGCGATAAGGCATCCTCCAGGAACAAAATATGAGTATAAGATATATATAGGTATGATACAACGCTGCACTAATCCAAAATCTCCCGGATATAAGAACTACGGGGGCAAAGGGGTGAGTGTGTGTGAGCGGTGGCGGGCTAGTTTCTTGGCCTTCCTTCAAGACATGGGGCGTAGACCTTCCTCTCAATACAGCATCGACCGGATCGACTCAAGAGGGGACTACACGCCCGATAATTGCAGGTGGGCTACCTGGTTGCAACAAGGCAGAAATAAGTCTACTAATCGAATTTTGACTGTCGATGGTTTGAGTATGACGGTATCCGCCTGGTCTGAGAAGGTAAACATAAGTAAGTCAACTATCTTAATGAGGTTAAACCGGGGCTGGAGTATGGAACAAGCTGTGAAAACGCCCGTCCGTCGGGCTCCGAACTTGACGGTGTAGATCCGTCTATGGCCGAGCCTGATGTGTGAGAACCCCAGACCTGCACATCGCGCGTCAGATCGCGCGCACGCACCTCCGGCGCCACGCCTCCAGCTTCGGCCTCTCCCTCGAAGAAGCCTACAGGGTGCTTGGGCTCGCACCAGGCGCAGATGAGGCCGAGGTGAAGAGCGCGTACCGGCGGCTCGCGAGGGAGTACCACCCGGACCGCGTGGGGGACTCGCCCGAGGCCCTCCAGAAGATCAAGCTCATCAACGCGGCCCGCGCGGTCATCGAGGCCGGTGAGGACGTGGGGCGCAAGTACCAGCCCGCCTCCGAGTCCTACGACGACACCTACTGGCAGCACTTCCGCACCCAGTACGGCCCCAAGCCGAGTGGTCACTACGGGGACTCCGACCTGCGCCGGCTGGCGGAGGCCGTGCTGAACAAGGGTCTCCTCCAGGTGATGCTGCGCGCCCAGGTCCCCTGGGTGCCCGTGGACGCGGGCATCCCGCGCGGTGGAGCCTGGTCCTACTACCGCCCCTTCGGGGCCAAGACGCGCACGCAGCGCATCCCACCCGACACGACCCCAGACAAGCTCACCGACCAGATCAAGAACCTCGTTCGAGGAAAGCTGTTCGACCTGGTCATCAAGGACCGCGAGGCGTGGGTTACCTGGGAGGCGAACGACGGACGGTCCTACCAGTCGGTGAGCTTCGAGCTCGTCAAGGCTCCCGTCAAGAAGGACCCGAACGCCGGGATGACGCCCCAGCAGATCGACGAGCAGCTTCGCCGAGAGGGCCTCACGGTGGTCGCGGGCGGGACGAAGTTGTCCTACTGGGGCCCGCGCGGCCATACCCCCAAGGTGGGGATCTTCATCCGGCAGGCGGCCAAGACGCTTCGCGTCGTGTCACGACGTCAGGTTGACCACGGTTACAAGAAGGAGATCGTCGACAATCCGCTCGTCGCTGAGGTCTACTTCGGGCAGCTCAAGCCCGAGACGCTCACCAAGTGGACTGACTTCGTGAAGAGGAAGAACGCGCAGCCCGCCCAGTGACCTCAGTTCAGGTGGCTGGCGCGCTCTAGCTGCCTGGCGGAGCGGGCGAACTCCTCGAGGATGGACCCGGCCCACTTCCGCACGTGGGGAGCCACGGTGGCGTCGTCGACCAGCGCATGGGTGAGGGCGACCCAGGCCCCGGCGAACGCCCGCCCGCACTCTTCGTCGTTCAGGTTAGAGGCGGGGGCCCTGATGACGCTGAACCGCGGGCCGTGTGTCCCCTGTCGCGCGCACGCGACCACGAAGTCCCCCTCGATGGGAGGGGGAGGTCCGAGCAACCCGTCGCAGCGCACCTGGCAGGACACCTGAGGGGCTGGCGTTGGGGTCTCGGTTGAGTCTGGAGTGGAGGCCGGAGCGAGGGGGCTGCGAGTCTGCTCGACGACCTCGAGGTCCACGGAGATGAGCTTGGCGACCTGACGGACCTTCTCTGGCACGCCGGGATGCGCGGCGGCGGCCTTGACGAACACGAGGAGGGCCTGTCCCAGGACTTCCCCGAAATCTTCGTCGGACAGCTTGTGGGCACTTCCGGCAACGAGAGTGAAGGGTCCAGTGGGGTCCTGGCGTACCAGGAGGACGCCGAAGTCCCCCTGCATGTCGTAGGGGGTTCCTCCGGGCTCCTGGAGCGTTAGACGGACGTTCTGCGCTGCGGGGGTGTCGCTCATGGGGGCACAGTACCCAACCCCGCGGCCATCTAGCTGGAGAACGCCGCCTTGACCTCACTGTGCGGCAGGAGCGTCCAGGCGATCGACCCGCGACGGGTCGTCCACCCGAGGTGCCATGGGGGGTCTGATGGGTCCTGGAGCCGGTGCAGCGGTGCGCGCAGGAGGTCGATCCGTGTAGGGACGTCCCGGTCCGACGGGACGAGCAGGCGGGCCGCGGGCCATCCAGAGTCCCCTGGGTAGAAGCTGGCCGCACCGAACGGGCACGAGAGCTTGTCGGCGACGTCGTCCGGCGTCCCCTCGTACCCCAGGGGGGTTTCGGTGACCGAGTACCCCTCCAGCAGGATCGCGCGTTCCCCGTCGAGCTGCACGAGCCGTACGGCCATCTCCTGGGAGAGGTGGGTCTGGTACGCGATGATTCGTCGTGCCCAGTCTGGGAGCTTGCTGACGAGCTCCTCCCACTCGCGGGCATGGCGTATGGCGTGCGCGCGCTCCGGTTCTCCGGCGCTCTCCGCTTCACGGGCGAGAAGTTCGGTGGATTCCTCAGGACTCGTGGGGTTTACGGGGCCTAGCGCGCTCACGCCTCACTCTACCCGCCCGTCGACCTGCTCGTGTTTTCTGGCCTTACCAACTAAGTAGCCATTAGGTATCGTCTCAGCTCTCTCGGAGAACATTGTCTCGACTACTAAGTGCCACCGTGGCAGGAGAAACCTCATGCGTCTCATGGCTTCGCTCGTTAGTTTGGCTGGTCTGCTCGTAGGCTGCGCTCCACAGGTTGACGACTCGCAACCCGACGAACCCGTCACCTCGACGCTGCATGCGTCCACGTTGACGGCCGGGTGTGGCGGGTGCACGTCGACCGCCCCCTCCTACCCGAGCAACGGGTGCGGGCGGGACAAGAAGAAGCTCGTGGAGGCCCCCGTCGTGGACGGGACGGGCCGACGCCACGGAACGATCTCCCACATGTGGTCCCCGACCTGCTGGCAGGTGTGGGCGGAGTACGAGTCGATCGGGTCCACCGCGACCCCACCCCCGACGGGCCTGGTGCGCGTACAGGTCATCCAGGCGAACGCCCTCGGAATGGGGTTCGGTTGCGGCTGCTGGGCGCAGGACACGGGCTCGACCCTCACGTCCCCCATGGCGGCGATCGGCTACACCTGGGCAGGCATGGACCAGTCGCGCGTCGTAGGTTGCATCGACGGAGCTTGCGGAGGGACCACCCTCCGAACCCCAAAATAGTCAGCTCCCCGTCGGGAACCCTCAGCGCCCACCCGCTATGTACCAGTTCCAGCGTGGTGACAAGGTGATCTTCTCTGAGGCACGAATGTACCTCCTCGTCGAGGTGCTACAGGCGGTCGTAGAGGAGAAACGAGAGGCGTACACCCTGCTCGTCCTGGGGGCGCTGTCGCAGCGTGGGGGGGAGTTCGTAGGAACGCGCCTAGAGGTCAGTGCAGTCCGACCCGACCCGGTCGGGCTCTGGTACCTGCGGTCCCTCGCAGACTTCCGCAAGCAGCACGACGACCTGTCGACCCATATGGATGGCCTACTTGGTCGCTCCCTCATGCGGGTGCGCGCCTCTGAGTTCGCCCGGAAGCGTCACGCGGACGCGGGCAAGCGGTATGGAGATCGCCCCTACTGGGCGCACCTCCATGAGGTTGTCCTGCTCCTTGCGGAGCACGGGCTATTCGAGCCGCACCTGTCCGCAGGATACCTCCACGACGTGGTGGAGGACACACCGACGACCCGCGAGGAGGTACGAACCGAGTTCGGCCCCGACGTTGAGGCCCTGGTGTGGGCCGTGACCGGTCAGGGGAAGAACCGGCGCGAGCGGAGCGCTGACGCCTTCACGAAGATCCTCGCGCTGCGGGACGCCAGGCCCGACCTCGACCCTACCAGTCTCAAGCTCGCCGACCGGGTGGCCAACGTGCGCGAGTGCGTGCGCACCGGGGACCCGCGCCTCACCATGTACCGCGACGAGCAGGTGAAGTTCGCCAGCGCGCTAGCTGGGGCCGGTCATCCCGCCCTGTGGGACAAGCTGCGCGCGGCCCTCGCCTAGTGCCCTGGGTATCCTCCTCGTGGAGGACCCATGGGCCTGATCAACGACCAAGAGTTCACAAACCGCCTACGAAACATCAAGACCGTCCGCGACCTCATGCTGCTACAGGCGGACCTGCGGGACGAGATGTCCGAGCGCCTGCGGCTGCTCGCCAACCACGTCACCGCCAGCGTCGACCTCAACATCTCGGCCCCCGAGACCGAGGCCATCGAGCTCATCTCCCTGCTCCCTGTGGTGATCGAGCAGGCCGTGCCGGCGGTTCACGAGATCCACTGCAACTACGTCAGCCCAGACGACATCGAAGCCGTCATGCGGACGGTCGAGGAGCAGAACCGCTTCGTCAACGCCCTCTACATGAACGCGCGTGACTACGCGGACCTGCGCAAGTTCGGCCGCGAGGTTCTCGACTTCGAGACCCGCACCGCGATGGTTCACGCGGGCGCTTTGGTCAAGGTGTATGGGGCGCAGGTGATGGTCAACAAGGACATCCCGGCCGGCTGGATCTACGTGGTGAGCCTGCCCATCGGGGACAAGCCGCTGCTCATCCAGAAGGTCCATGTGGTCCGCGTCCCACCTTCCAAGTCGTCGGATCCGGTTTCCAAGTCGTCAGCTCCGACCTAAGACGCGCGTACATGATGGTCTCACAAGGAGATCACGTCATGGATTTTGCCTCAGCCCTCAGCATCGCGAAGGACTCGCGCGGATCAAACGAGACGGCCTACCGAGAGGCCCTTGAGTACCTCATCGACCACCGCGACGAGCTCAAGAGCCGCGTCTTCGTCCTCCTCCCCGGTGGGATGACCTCCAACACGGACCCCACCTGGAACAAGGTGCGCGAGAACACCGACTCGCGCTGCGGGTGCGGCAACGAGCGCACCCTCATGCCCCTCAACACCCGCGAGAAGTACGAGCCGGGCGAGACCCTCAAGGTCGGCTACAAGGACCAGATCCACATCCGCCCCAAGGGCAGCGACAAGGAGTCCTGCGTCGTGCGTGTGGAGGTCGTGTGCTTCCAGGACGGTCCCGAGGGCTCACCCGCACCCTCCCCCGAGGCTCCGGCTACCGAGGCTCCGGCAGCCGAGGCTCCGGCAGCCGAGGCTCCGGCCGCAGCCCCTGAGCCGCGAACCTACGGCCTGCACCTCGTGCAGGACCCGTTTGGTCCCGTGGGGATCAACGCCTTCCTCGACCTCTTGGCCCCCAAGGCGTACAAGCTCGACGGGATAGCCAAGAACATGCCCGATGGTGGTATGCACCTCACGTTCGTCAAGGATGGGCGCAAGCTGCCCATCCTCAACATCACCGAGATCGACCCGATCAAGCCGGAGATCACGATCGTGCTCGACGCGGACATGGAGGTCTTCGACCCCTCGACCGAGCCCGATCGTCACCACGTCCAGATGGCCCTGGTGACGATCGGCGGCCCGGACTCGGAGCAGTCGAGCCCACCCCAGGCGGAAGCTCAGGCTGCGGACTCTGCGGCTACTCCGATCCAGACGGAGTAGCCTGGAGCTCGTCGTGCAGGACCCGGAGCGCGGCAAGCCGGTCGTTAGCCAGCGCCTCGTCCCTCGCGCGAACCGCCTCTGGGTCGTAGGGGAGCACCGCGAAGGACCCGAGCTTGCGGCTGTAGCGCAGGCGCGGGGGTACGCGGGACCCTACGACCGCTCCGTTCACCTCAACCTCCCGCATGCCGAGCGTCCGCACCCACGCGGGGCGGTCGTCCAGCGTCAGGCGCAGGATGGTGTACTCCAGTCCACGCCTGGACACCCAGGGGTCTGTCAATCTCGTTCCCATGAGGTGAGGTCAACGGGACCCTCCCGTGTGGAGCTGCGCTAGCTACCCGTCGGGGTGTCTCGCAGGGTACGGGGGCGGAAGTTGACGACGAACCCGTTGATCCGCATGTCCTGCGCGATACGCCACTGGGCGTCCGCGGCTGGACCTGGGGGAGCGGGGTCGAACGTCACCGTGGGGGCTGCGCCCAGCGTGAGCGCTATCACGCGGTCGATGGGCTTCTTGTCCCAGTTGATCGTCGTCTTACCGAGGTTCACCGAGATGCTGAGTTCCTTGGCTGCCATGAGTCCCTCCTGATGGGAGGGGTCTCATAGGAGACCGAGGCCAACGCGGCCTACCACTCCGCGAGGAGCGTAGGTAGATCCTCGTCGGACAAGCCGCGCAGGTAGTTCGCGTTCTCCTCGACTCGCTGGATGACCCACGCGCGGAACACGTCGGCAACCTCCCCGTCCCCGCCGGCCTCTACCTGGACGACCTTGTCGGGCGTGACGCGGAGCCGTACCGAGCAGGAACCCGCCTTGACGACTACCTCGACGCACCCGTCAACCCGTTCGTACTTCACGTCTACAGACGCGTTCCCGATCATCACGGACATCTGGTCGATGATGCGACTCGCCGTGTCGATCGCCTCCATGAAGAGGCGCGCGTCCTTTGTCTCGACGCGACCGATGCTCGGCCAGGAGACTCCGCGCTCCTCCTTGGAGGACAGGCCCTGGTAGGCGGGGCGGTACATCCCCGTGACGCAGGTCGGGTGGCTGCCGAACGGGTGGACGTAGACGTGCCAGGTTCGGTAGGAGTGCTGTAGATGGATGGTGAGTGCCATACCGCCTAGTCGATAAGTTCTATGCGTACGGAGCTGACTAAGCGTCCGGGTACTTCGCCCGCAGGTGAGCGAGGAGCGCCCGCTCGGCCTGCTCCTGCGACATGTTGATCGCGCGGAGCAGGGCCCCCAGGTGAGGGCCCGCGTGGAAGCGAACCTCTCGCCCCTCTTGGGTCATCGTGTAGAGGTCCTGGCTCCGCAGGCCGTAGTTCCACGCGAGGCGGACGATTTTCTCCAGCGCGAGCGAGTGGTGGCCCTTGTGTCCGCCGAAGTACCGCTCCCCAAGCTCCTGGGAGAGCGCCCCTGTGGGTCCTGCGTCGTGGATGGCCTGAAGGAATAGGCGTGGGGTCTCCGGTAGGGTAACGCGCGCCCCGGAGCACGGGAACAGGGGCGCGTCCTCGGCCTGGATGGCCGCCCTGCGCGCGCGAACCCACCTGTCCAGGGTCGTCGCGTGGACGCCAAGGGATCGAGCCACCTTCGTCGACTCTTCCCCGCCAAGGACCCTGCGAACCGCCGCGTCGCGCTCCCCCGCCGTGGCGTGCTTCTTCGACTTTCGTGACATCGTAAGCAACGTACCCGAGGACGGGCCAGGCCCGTCCTCGGAACGATCGTCAGCGAAGGATAAGCGCGCCCGGCAAGGATCGAACTCGCGGCCTTTCGGGTCATTACTCCGAACGCTCTACCGACTGAGCTACGAGCGCACTACGCCGCCTTCACCTCCGGCTCGGGCAGCGCGTACTGGGGTAGCAGGTCCTGCACGCGCGCGAGCTGAGCCTCCTGGTCGACCTTGCCCGCCAGGTGGAGCCGGCCCCGCGCGTGCGCGGAGAGCATGCAGAGGCGCGTGGCACGATCCTTGGCGGCCTGGAGGTCGGCCCGGACTCGCCAGGTGAGGCGCGGCTGGCCACTCTCGTGGAAGATGGCCTTGAGGGCGCGGATGTCCGCAACGAGGGCGTGGATGTCGGCGCGCAGACGGGTCCTATCGATCTTCAGCATGGCTTGAGACCTTTCGTGTACTTGCGGAGCAGGCTCCGCGGCTGTGGGGGGAAACCGATCGCCATGGCCGCGCCGAGGTACGGCGCGTCAGGCTCCCGGATGAGGACGTGGGGGACTTGGAAGTAGGTGAGGCGCTCGTGCAGCTCTAGGAGCGTCCCCTCGTCAGGGACGCCGAGCACGACGGCGTAGGTACCGGAGGTGGCGGGACCACTCTCTCCGGCGGCGTGGACGCTCTGCGCGAGCTGGTGCCCGTGCGGGAGGTCCGTCCGAACGATGACGTAGTGGGTGACCGGGTCGGTCTTGGGCGGGTTAGCCGCAATGCGAGGCGCAATGGGTCATGGGAATCACCTTAACCACCAGGAGGATCCTGTCAACGACCTGGAGCTGTTAAAATCCAATCCTCGACCAGGTGCGCGGGTTCGTGCGTACCTACGAGGAGGCAGGTCAGCAGTAGACTCGCGATGAGCTGAGGCCCTGCTTAGCGCCGAAGCTCGGTGCCCGACACAGGGGGCATCCAGCGCAGGGTGCCATCAGGGGCGACGTGCCAGCCACGTCCTCGACTGAGTTCGCGGTTTCGTGCAGCTTCGCTCCGTTCACGACGCACGGCTTCCCGGTCGTGGACGTACGAGACCTCCACACCCAAGCGACGGGCGATCTGCTCCGGCGTCTTACCCTTCGCGAGGGCAAAATCCACCTCGGGACGGATCAGGTCCCACAGGTCCGCTACTCGCAGGCCCAGCGCGGAGGCCGCCGCGGCCGGCGTCGATCCGACGCGCAGCATCCGTCTAACCTCCGCGACCCGGCGGTGGTGTTCTCGCTTCTTCCTGCGCTTTACGCTGCCCATGCGTGCTTCACTACTCGGGGTCGGCGATCATCGGGGCCCAGTGGGAGACCTCCAGCGGGTCGCACAGGTAGTCGTCCCCGGTCTCGTCGTCCCAGCACTTGTGGTGCGGGTTGTAGGGGAGGATCTTCTGCTCGCCGTTGTGGAAGGCCAGCACCCAGACGTGGGAGGAGTTCGACCCCTCAGAGGGTTCGGGGAGCCGGTCCGACGTGCGCACCCAGGGGCTCGCCGGCTTCTGCTCGCCGATCATCTCGGCGACCACCTCGGCCGACTTGTCCTCCGAGTACAAGGCAGCGAAGCCCGTGCCAGACACCTCGTGGCGCACGGAGCGCTGCGGGACCGGCATCCCCTCAGGCTGCGGTAGCTCGACCTCGAAGTCAAAACTTACGTTAAAAATGTTTGGGCCAAATGTCCAAGGTACATTAGTATCGGAAAACTCATCGTGAAGGCGCGAGGCCCGAGCGTGCCGCGCACGTAGGGGCCGAAGGCGCTCCGCACGCCCACACCGAAGCGGGGCTGCTTGAGGCCCAGGATGTAGAGGGTGGTGCGGGTCTTCCCCTCGGCGGCCTTGTCCCACATGTCCTTGGCGTCCCCGAGCGCGCTCTGATACTTCGACGACTTCTCGATGGAGAGCGAGACCCCGCCGATCGAGTAGTCGAACTCGTCGGCGATCCAGTTGAGCATGACGGCGAAGAGCGCGTGGATCATCGCGCCCCACCGGATGCCAGCACGCCACCCAGGATAGCGACCCCAGACCTCGTCGATCGTCCGCACCTGGTCCGTGTTCGGCGGCACCAGCGTCCAGTCGTCGATCGCCGCCCGCAGGTAGAGCAGCAGCTCCCGGTCCTCCCAGATCTGCCCGAACACCCGGTCGAACTTCCCGACCCGCCCCTCGTGCTCGGGCGGCCGGAAATGGTAGAACTTGTCGGGTGAATTGGCCAGACCACCCAACCACCCGACAGCAAAGTTGCAGTGCGGAGGGACGGTGAGGTTGTAGACGTACTGGTCACGGTGCGACGGTTTCACCCACAGGACGCGCTGCGTGTCCAGGCGATCGTCACGGATGCGCAGCACGGTGTCTCCGCGCTTGAGGTCTGCGGCCGGGACGCGATCTGTGGGGGAGACGTAGATCTTGTGGTCGGCAGTGAGACGGCCAGGGCCTTGCTCGGTCGTCACCTCGACCATCTCGCGAGATCCGAGTGGAGTGCGTCCCACCCGAATGATGGGGCGCCACTCGATCCTCCCATCGGGTGCGATCGAGCGTATGCGCAGCTTGCCGGCATGGAAGGCGTTACGGATTCGGTTTGCGTCGGTGGGGGGGATCAAGGCCCAGTACCTCCTCGGTCCAGATCGCGAACTTCATGCCGCGGCGTGCGGCCTCCTGCTCGGCAACCTGGAGTCTCTGATGATACGGGTGATCATCGGCATAGCAGGTGAAGATGTACTTGGGCTTCACCTCGATGAGCGTTCGGGTGCCGTCGATCCAGGTGACGATGAAGTCCGGCATGATGTACTTGCCGTTCTCGAGCTCGAAGATCGGCTCGTACTCGAACGACAGGACCTGCGGGTCTGCGTCGAGCCGCTCGGCCGCTCGTCTCTCGAATGACGACCGGGTCGTGAACGATCCTCCTTTCTGGGTCGTGACGCGCTCCTTGAAGCCGTACGTCCTGTTCTGCCCCGCCTCCGTCTGGAGGTAGGTGATCTTCTTCAGGCTCATGCGGGCGCGCACCGCGGGCGTGTAGGCTGCCCGCTGCTTGGCGCGCTCCTCGTCCGAGTGGACCCTCCCCCTGTGGAAGTCGAATTTCCCCTCGGCCCACTGCTCCTTGAGCTGCTCGGTGAGCCAGGGCTTCTCCTCGCCCTTGCGGGCGGCGGCGCGCTCACGGGCGGGCTCGGAGACGTTCTTCCGGCTCGCCTCGTTCCACATCGCGCCGGTGAGCCGCTGAATGCTGCCCTGGGAGAGCCCGGTGATCGCGACCATATCGGCCCACGAGGTCCCGGCCGCGTGGAGCTCGGTGACGAGGGCGCGGCGGCGCTCCAGGACGTGCGCCTTGTCGGGCGGGAGCCGGCCCTTGCGGTAGAAGTCGTCCGGGGTGAGATCGTGGCGGGTAAGCAGGTCAGCGAGACGTGGGTCCATACCTGGGGTTACCCGAAGGAGAGATCATGATCCAGCTAACCACTTCAGACGGTGTGTTTCTTGTTCGGTCGGATGACATCAAGGCGGTCGAGCAGGTCGACGAAGCATTGGGGGTCGACAATCCAAGATACAAGAGCCGCATCTACATTCCCGGTCACGTCGTGCTGGTACATGAACCTGTTGGGGACATCGCGGAACTCATGTTGGAAGATGCCAACGAGAACCTCCAGACGAGGCGGCCTCTAGGTCACATCCTAAGTGCCACGACGATTCGGTCTCGTTGGGAGAAGAATAGCGACGGGAAGTGGTACCAGAAGCACCTCTACTAGAGGGTACGTAGGCGTGCCCGTTCCTTCGCGCTCAGGGCCACGTATCCTCCCACTAGAGGGGGCGCGAAGAGCACGGTGCGATATCCTCAGCTCGTCCCGAACCTTAACCTTCACCAGAGGGCGCATGAACCCATCCATCACCGAAGACCCCATCTTGCTTGAGATCCTTGAGAAACACCTGGCGGGCTGTCACCCCGAGGAGGGGGGTTGTCTCCTCAACCTCCTGAAGTGCGCGGCCGTGTCGGCCTCGGAGCTCCTACAGGTGCTGGTGAGCAGCATCCGCGAGTCGAGCCTCCCCCTCCACACGGACTACCTCATCGCGAGGCTACTGGACTTCTCCGCCGACGATGCCATGGGCCAGGTCATCTGGCAGATGGAGGAGGCGAGCCCGCGCGAGCTCTGCCACCTGCTGCACGCGGCCCAGGTCGTGTACCGCGAGGCGGACGCGCGGACGCGCATGGAGCTCGACGAGGACGTCTCGAAGGTCTTGCGGAAGCACGGGAAGTCGGACGACGTGACCGTGCGCCGCGCCGTCGCGGGGTTGGCGCTCGATGTCATCGAGCACGCGGAGTCGGACGCGAAGGAGATGCGGGATGAGCTCGCCGGCCTCGGTGCGCAGGAGGCTGTACAGGTCGTTCCGAAGATCGTTCAGGCGGACCTGGCGGAGGTGCTCGATGCGCTCAGGAACGATGCGGACCTCCTGGTGCGCATCGCCATCACCTCCTCGCGCACGCTGCTGCGCGACATGGACCTCCGGCGATCCCTCTTGAGCATCGTCGCGCAGTCCCCGGACGCGGTGGGTCCTGACGTCTGGGTGGCAGCCCTCCACCGCGTCATGCAGTCGGGCTCCATCGACAAGAAGCTCCTGGACCTGGCGACCCCGCACCTCCCCAGCCCGCACGTCAAGGTGGCGACGGCGGTCGCGTACCTCCTCGTCTTCGCGGAGACGCACATCGAATCTCTCGTGGACGACTTCGAGGCGCTCAGCTCCGGTCCGTGCGACTCTCCGACTTGCCGGAAGCATGGCACGCACCTCCCTTCCTGAGCAGAAGACCTTCCGCCCCTACCAGGCCGACCTGCTCCGCGACCTCACGTCGTACCTCGGGCAGAGCTCTGAGGTGGTCCTCTCGGCCCCTACGGGGGCGGGCAAGACCCTCATCCTCCAGGGGCTCGTCACCAACATCGTGAACCCCAAGGATCCGGTCCCCAACCGGTTCAAGGGCGCGGTCGTAGCTGTTCCGCAGATACAGATCGAGGACGGATTCTCGGTGGAGGAGTTCGACAGGGAGGTTACCTTCCAACCTGAGGAGGGGGACATGCTCCATTCGTGTCCCCTCGTCATCCGCACGACTGACTGGGTCAAGGGGCGGGACCGAGAGCACGAGGGGAAGACGTGCAAGAAGTTCCTCCTGCACCTCAAATCTCCCCGAGTCAAGGCGATGATCACCACGCACCAGGCGATCTCCCTGTGGTTCACCCAGCACATCAAGACCTGGCCCTCTTCCTTGAAGGATCGGCTCCTCGTCATCGACGAGTCCCACCTGGCGGGACAGGACAACAAGCTCGGTCAGGTCGCTAAGCTGTGGGTGGAGCGGGGTGGCAAGGTGGTCTACGCGACCGCGACCCCCTGGCGTACCGACGGCCGTCTCGTGGCCCCCGACAACAACTTCTGGGCCGTCCGCACGCTCGCGGAGCACATCGACGGGGGTGAGTACGCTCCCGGCAAGCTAGACGTCCGCACCCACCTCACGTGCCTGCGGGCCGAGACGGCCGCCCAGGTGGCGGGGGATCGGCTCGGCCGGGGAGACACGGAGGCGTCGTGCGCGGACACCGTGCGTTTGTGGGATGAGGACGGTCGTCCCAAGGCCGTCATCAACGTCCCCCTAGACGCCTGCTCCCGCGAGTGGGCGCAGGCGCTTGTGAAGGCGTTCCAGGCCCTGCCAAACCCGCCGCGCGTCCACAACGCGGTCGGTACAGATCTTGAGGTGGGGCAAGCGCTTCAGGTCGCTCTGCGGGAGGAGCGGGGTGTCAAGCGGTTCAAGGACTCGAAGGTCGACGTGTTCATCGCGTGCCGGCGGTTCGAGCTCGGGACCGACTGGCCGCTCTGCTCGCACGTCTACAACATCGGTCTCACGTCGTCCTTCTCCCGCATCCTCCAGATGCTCGGTCGGGCACTCCGCAACAAGAATGAGATCGAGGACTACCCCGAGCGGTATCGGGGCCTCGCCCGCTTCACCTTCCTCATCGCGCGGTCCTCGAAGGCCGTCTGGGCCGACTACTTTCTGCGTCACACGGACCACAGCTACCTCCTGGCGATCTTCATGCAGGACCGTAAGACGGGCCAGACACTTCTGCGCGAGGTGTCCAGGGAGCTCGGAGGACACGGCCCCCGCCCCGGTAGGCGGGAGACCCGCATTGCCTACCGCAACACCGTCAGGTCCATCCTCAACCTCCTCCGCATGGACGAGATGGAGACCCGCCACGTCGTCAAGGAAATCGTGCGGGCGGAGATCGAACTGGAGCAGCTAGGGCGTCCGACCACTAATGACGCCGTCCTCGCCCACCTCACGGACCGGGGGGCCGATCGGAGGACGATCGACGCGGTCGTGCGGTTCTACGGCCACAACGGAAGCAAGCGGTTCAAGGACGCCGTGGCGCGCGGCATGAAGGCCCTCGCGGAGGGCTGTCCCGCCAGGATCATACGACGGGACCTTCAGGCCGTTTTTGACGCGGCGATCGAGGAGTTTGGGAAAGACAGGTCGATCGTCAGGGAGGGAGCCTTCCAGCACCTCGCCGAGCTGTCAGGACGCACGGCGATCGAGATCGCCGACCTCATGCGGTCACGTATCGGTGATCGAGAAAGTCTTTCGCTTGAACTAATAGACAAAGCGATCATCGCTTACGCGAAGGATCACGAGGGTCGCGGTCCTAACGTGAAGTCGGGGGACGCAACCACGTATTTTGGGCATAAAAGGACGTGGGTGTCAGTTGATAAGCAACTAGGAGGTCGAGGGTCAAGCTTAGCAAAACGGTCGATCGAGCTTGGGTTAGAAGTGAGCTCTCAAAACTACGAGCTTACGGACGAGGTTATCGACAAAGCGATCATCGCTTACGCGAAGGATCACGAGGGTCGCGGTCCTAACGTGAAGTCGGGGGACGCGACTACGTATTTTGGATATAAAAGGACGTGG